>CXWL01000936.1_pt1 | contig 220416 bp, 233 predicted proteins | sample 590931 | NCBI WGS metagenome assembly CXWL01 (sample SAMEA3498368, study PRJEB10139) | groundwater metagenome | biome: water well; material: biofilm material | place: Germany | collected 2015-04-27
AACACTATTGGATGAATTTGTTCACTATGTTTAATTCCGCGCATTTTGGTGATTTGTATTGATCTTTCCATGGTATCCTCTTTCCTTGTATGTCGTAATTGAATAATTCCAGATGTGACAAACCATTCCAAAGGAATTTCATGGCTTTCGGAAAATTCGGATATTATCAAGGATGTAACGCCATAGTTTTCCAAAGCCTGTATCATTCCCTGTAATCCTTGCCTCATGTAAAATTTATCTGGATACTGCATCGCCAAAATTGTAACAGAATCAATTACAACTCTTTTGGCATCTATTCTTTTGATACTGCTAAGGAATAATCGCGTTAAATGTTCAAATGGTAACTGTTCTCCCCTGTACAAAGAATCATCTTTTCCAATTGTTTCATCTTGAATTTTAAACGGTCTTGCATCAATCATTAAAATTTTATCTTTCTGAATCAAATCATCAAAATCCCAACCAAAGGATTTACAGTCGTTTTTTATATCGTCAATATTTTGGGACATGGTTATGTATACGCCAGGTTCATCAAAGTCCTTGGCACCGGAATACAAGAACTGTAATCCAAAAGTAGTCTTTCCGCTACCTGTTGGGCCTGAAATTAAAACAGATCGTGTCTTTTTTAATCCACCAGATAGTATGGAATCCAATCCAGGAATTCCAGTTTTAACTTTAGAATAGGTAGAATCCATGTCTATAAACAGTAGACATAATTTTCTATATAAAGAAGGAGACTGGTTTAATTCTTACATGTAAGATGTTTTGAGGCTAGAGATGGATATACTTTGAATTCACCCATAAGGATTCAAAGAGTAATTTCATTGAATATATCATCGATTGGGAGTTTGTCCACATTGCAAATGGTGCCGTTGTTGAATTTGAATTTTTTGTAAAGAATAGTAATTCAGAATCATCTTTTAAAAAGAAACATAGATTATTTTGAATGTCCTTAGCTAATTTTTTAATATTCTTTCTTTCCAAATCATCAAATATGTATACAGTTTTTTCTGAACACGCACTTAATAATCGAAATTGTTGTTTTGATTTAACAAATAATTCTAGGAAATCCCCATGGTATAATTTCAGAAAGTCTTTTTCTGAGCCTAGTATTAAAAATTCATCTTTGAAATTGTCCGTCATTTCAGTAATTTTAGATTGAATTTGATTAGCGCCCTGCAACATTTGGAATTTCTCATCAACCTCATCTCGTATTGAACCAAAAGTTGGAATGTTCTCCCACAATTCAGATAATCCCTTTTCCATTTGCTCTAGTGATTTTATTCTTTCTTTTTCAGAATTCACTAAAATCCATATAGCTTTACTTAACGGTAATGCAGTGAATTGGATAGGGTGCTGAAATGTCGCCGATACGATTCCCTTGTTTTGTAATGCGGAAAGTAAATGATATGTTTCAGTTCTAGGTAACTTTAGTGATTTGCATACTTCGGGTGCAGTTTTTGCCCCATATTTTCCAAGATAAATAAACACTTTACTTTGATTAGATGTCAGACCATATTGTGAAAGTTCTGCCTGGACTTTTTCTACAGATAATTTGTACTCGTATATTTGGGTATCAGGAGTAGAATCAAATATTGAAATTTGAGTTGTTTCGTTTTCCATGTTTTTCAGATCCTTCTTAGGAAAAGACTAGGCTATATTGTAGTATAGCTAAGAATTTTTGATCGGATCGATCAGATTTCTTACTTTCTTTAAATACATTATTATTATAAAAATCTAATTAAATAAGCATAAATTTCTATTTTTAACTTAATTTTAATGAATTTTTTACATTATTAAAAATTCCTTTAAGATCGATTTTGATGCAATTAACCTATTTTGTGTGATTTTATGAGAAATTTAAATATATTAAATTTTGAACGCCCAATTTTCCATAGTTTGTTGAAATTTTAATAACTAAGGGGTTTAACGAATCTTCAACAGTTGGCTAGAAAAGTATCCATGATAATATTTCAAATTATTTGACGTTTCAAATATAGTCTAAATTATCTACATTGAGAGATATTTTTTGATGCGAATCATTATTTGTAACCTGTTGGGTTTGCAAGTAAATGTTAAAACAGAATGAAATCAGGCATAAAATTAGAATTTGTGAATGTAACAAGACATTTGGAGAATAAAAGTTGATTGAAACATTTTCTATTTACAACATAGTTGGAATTGGTGTTGCTCTTGCAATGTTGATAGTGGGTTCAATAATAGATATTTGGAAAAGAGAAATACACGACTATTACTGGATAGGATTTGGGATTATTGGCGTGTTATTAGTTATTATAAATCCAGACATTTTTCCGCATCTGCTTAACATAGGCATAGCATTGATCATTGCTCCATTCGTGATTTTTGTTTGGAGAATTGGATTATTTGGAGGAGCAGATGCATTTGCTTTAATTACTTTGGCAGTGATTGCGCCATTGGCGACTTTTTCTCAAAATCCAGTTACGCCATTTACATCCCTTGCAAACGCAATAATATTATTTGTGATACCATTTATTTTGAATATTTTTAGAAACTTAGTTTCCATGGCAAAACATGAAAATATTTTTGAAGGTTTTAAAGAAAATAGAATGAAAAAAATTTGTGTCATGTTCTTAGGATATAGAGCAAAAAATCCAAAATTTTGTTTCTCAATGGAAAAAATTCAAAACGGTGAAAAGAAATTAAACATCACTATTCATCATGCAGAAAATGAAGAATACTGCACAAAACCGGATACGTGGATTACCCCCGGCATGCCATATCTTTTGCTAATTACTGGAGGTTTTATAATCCAGTTAGGATGGGGAGATGTTTTACTGAGTTTGTTCGTAAAATAATTGTAAGTACAAACTGAATAATGAGTAAATAGCGTTGTAATATTAAAAGACATACACCATCTTATGTTCCAAGTTAATGTTACAGTTTCTAATGACAATAGAACATCATGAGAACATGTTTGTATCAGATAATACAATAAACGAGCTAAACAAATTACTCCTAAAATATGGTCTGACCCAAAATCAGGCTAAAGTATTTCTATATCTTAGCAAAATAGGTATCAAAACTGCCTCAGAGATATCAAAATCGCTTGACATTCCAAGAACAGAGACATATCGCTTGCTTGACAATTTACAAGAAAAAGGAATTCTTTTTTCAATATTTGGAAAGCCAACCCAATTCAAAGTAGTTGAAATAAATGAATCCATTAAAATTTTAGTCGACAGTGAAAAAAACAGAATTAAAGAATTAGAAACAGGTGCAGATAACATCATAAAATTATGGAATTCAGTTACAAAATATGCCGAAAACAAGGAAAAAATAGATGAAAACAAATTCCAGACATTACAGGGAAGAAATTCAATACTTGTAAAATTAGAACAGATGGTAAAAGAATCATCAGAAAGCATACTAGTTCTAGGAACTGAATTAGATTTTAAGAAATTTTATCACACAGATTTCATAGAGCTTCTTCAAAAAACAAAATCAGATCTTAAAGTTCTCAGTGATTATAACAAGGATAAGCATCACATATTTGAAGATATTCCTGCAAAAAGAATTAAAAAATTAGAAGATGTAAACAGAGAAAATTTCTGTTTTATAATTAAAGATGATAATGAAGTTATTTTCTTTATTAGCAATTCTGAACTAAAGGAAAAACTTGCGATCTGGACTGATTCCAAGGCATTTGTAATTACTTTAAGATCATTGTTTAATTTATTGTGGACTAAATCTCACTATGTAGATGAATCAAATATTCAATCAGTGCTTGAGGGTGAAATTACTTTTGAGCATCGATTAAGAGAAATCGAACAAGAAAAAATTATATTGAATTATTTACAGAGCGTTTTCAAATTAACAGAAAATGAAATGGCAAATAAGAGATGATTGTTAAATATCCAGTCAGAGTAAACCGAGAAAATGAAATTGTAAAAAAAGATTTTAATGAAGAGCAGAACTATTTTCCTGAAAATAAAAATGTCAGTGATGAAATAAAAAACAAAAAAGATCCTATTCAGATTGGTTTAGTTGTATTAATTTTTATTTTTTTGAGTGTTTCAGTATACTTTTTGTTAGGACCAATAAGCATGATTGCTTTAGGAGTAGGAGGAGGTTTTTCATTATATCATATGGTTGAATCTAGTAGAAAATCTACTTCAAAAACGTCAAAAAAAAAACCATCGGCAGTATTATTATTTTTGTTATTGTCCCCATTCGCTATTGCCATAGTCATATCATATGAAGGAATTACGTTACTTGAAACCCCCGTTAGAATAATTCTGCTTTGGGCAATGATGATTACCTTTTGGTCAACTTTATTAGTGCTTCCTATGGCTGTGGCAAGTAAATTTAAAGAAACGAATTTAAATGAATTATCAACTTACCCAATAGTTTCAATAATAATTCCAGCATATAATGAAGAAAAGGTAATTGCACAAACTATAGAAGCAATATTAGAAACAAAATATCCAAAAAAAGAAATTATTATTGTAGATGATGGAAGCTCGGATAACACTCTAAGTATTGCCCTAAAATATAAGGATCAGATCAAAGTATTGCATAAAGAAAATGGTGGAAAGGCATCTGCACTAAACTATGGTCTTATTTATTCAAATGGGGAGATCGTGGTAATTGTTGATGCAGATACCGTTGTTGGAAGACATGCAATAACTGAAATGGTAAAAACATTTCATTCGCGTGATAACGTCGCAGCAATTGCAGGAAACGTCAAAGTAAGAAACAGGTTAAACTGGATTACAAAATGTCAAGCATTAGAATACATTGTTGGAATTCAAATTGTTCGACGTGCTTTTGATACATATGGTTCAGTTACGATTGTTCCAGGTGCGATAGGTGCCTTTAAAAAAACATTTCTAGATAGAGTTGGGCCATATGGTAAAGACACAATAGTAGAAGATTTTGATCAAACTTTAAAGATACTAAAATCAGGTTTAATTACTCAAGGAAGTTCAAAGTCAATCGGATATACTGAAGCACCTAGCACTATCAGAGATTTTACTGCTCAAAGAAAGAGATGGTATCGTGGAAATATACAGGTGGTAAATAGGCACTCTAATGCACTATTCAACCCACGATTCGGTCATTTACATAGATTGACATTTCCGCATATGCTAATCGGAATGTTCATTTCACCAATACTGTCATTTTTAGCAATAGGCACTGCAATTATATCGATCTTTACAGGAGATTGGTGGTTTGTGGTTGAAGTTACAGGAATTTTTGTTATTGTCCATTTTCTTATGACGTGTTTAGCGATTAGGATAGATGGAGAGGATCCAAAGCTATTATGGTATTCGTTATTTCTTGTTTTTGGGTATAAACAGATCACAGATATTCTATTATTAAGAGCGATTTATGAACAGTTGAAAAAGAAAAAAGCAATTTGGACAAGCGCTGATAGGGTAGGAGCAATATAAGGGACTTGGAAAAATATTATCTTGATCGTATTAAAGAGTAATAAGAAAATATTTAAAATTAATTTGAAAAAAGTTCAAACAAACTAATGTCAATCCCATCTATTTAAGATAACATACTTATTTACAGTCCACAGAATATATCTATAAAACTTTCTAGTTCTGAAAAATTAGACATGTGGTAAATCAGGTAAGAGAATCATTTAAGATCAAAAGTATTTTGTCAATCTAATTTTGTTTGGTATGACTTTGTTGAATTAGTTAAAATAATTATGACAGCATAATTTAATTTTTACAATGATTAAAAATATGAAAGAAATAATTAAAAATCAAATTTACTTGAGAAATTCAGTATTGGTAAATTAGTCAATTACATATTAATGGCTTTATAACAAGTACTAGATTTCCAACTACAGTCGTCAAGTTTGAACTTGATTTCACACTTTAAACAAAAGTATTCAGACGATATTTCTGGGAAAAATTCGCTGCAATTGTTACAAATATAATGATTTTGCATCACCCTATAATCAACACCTAATGCTTTTATCTCTCTGTGACAATTAGGACACATGTCATTTTTATAGGAACTTTCTTCGGTAATGTTTCCACAGTCATAATGTTCAATTAGGTGCCCCAATTTGAAATTAGAACTTTTACATGCGGGGCAATAAAATAGCTGAGTTATTTTTACAGAATCACATTGATTGCATGCAATTTCTTTTTTCTCCCCAAGATTGATGATCTTGTTTTCATCTTCCAATTTTTTTAAATGCGAAATAACAAATTCATCGGCCTGACCAATTAACTGGACCATAAAATTAACACTGAGTTGTTTTAAGGATTTTACTACAAACTCAATATGATCTTGAATTTGTGCCTGAATTTCATTTGTTGCTTGTTTAAACAGCTCAATTTGTGTAGATTCTCTTTGAAAGAAATCCTGTTCCTTTTCAATAGTTTCAAAGATTTCTTTAAGACTTTCAAATCGAATTGGTTTTTCCAAATATCTAAAAGCACCAAGGCGAATCAAATCTTTAATACCAGGATCATCCCTTTCAGTAGCAGTTTCCAAAATCACATGAACGTTTGGCTTAATTTTAAGCATTTGTGTAAAAACAGAGTGTGCAGTTATGTCAGGTAAAGAATAATCAAGTAAAACTATCGGTTCTATCTTTTTTCGTACAAGTGATTTAAAGGTCTTTACAGCTAATTTACCAGTTGCACATATATGAATTTGAAAGTAATCAAGTTGCTCCAAATAACTTTTCAAAAGTTCACCAGTTACTGGACTGTCTTCAACTATCAAAACATCGTCTTTTGTAACCATTAACAATTACATCCAAATTCTGTTGTCATTGTAAATTGTGACATTAAATTAGAACATAAGGACAGGTATGTTATTTTATGTTACAACAAAAGATTCAGCCATTAAATCGGTAAGCACAAACAAATCAAACAGATTGGTCTAAATTGATCTATTTTTTAGAAAAATCATTGATTCATGGACCATCTTTAGGAATTGGGGCCGGAATTGCATCAGTTGCAATAATAGTTGCATTTTTATCTTTTAATGCATTAAATGAAGGAGAACTTGTAATTATCCCAACCCCTACAATTCAAGAATCCGGCCCTACAAAAATTACGGCTGCAACATTTATGGAAAACGGTTCGTCAATTCTCGGAGACCCCAATGCACCAGTAACATTAGTGGAATTTGGTGATTATCAGTGTTATTTCTGTAATCAGTTTTTCCATACAACCGAAGAGAGTCTTTTCAAAAATTATGTAGAGACAGGTAAAGTCAAGGTAATTTTTAAAGACTATACTATAATTGGTCCAGATTCAAATACTGCCGCTCATGCTGCTCATTGTGCAGATGATCAAGGGCAATTCTGGAAATATCATGATACTTTATACAATAATTGGAATGGTGAAAATACAGGATGGGCGTCATCGGAGAACCTGCTACAGTTTGCACGAGACATGGAACTTGACATAGATCAATTCTCTAAATGCATGATAGACTCAAAGTATACTTCGATTATCATAAACAGCAACCAGGATGCAAAGGACCTAGGATTAACAGGAACACCTGCATTTTTTATCATTGGTCCAGATAGTAAAGTAACAAAGATCAGCGGGGCTCAACCTTATGATATCTTTGAAGGAATTTTTAATTTAGAGTTGGAAAAATAGAAAAATTACAGATCAATTTGCCAAAAGCATATAAAAATTTGTAAAAATTCCCTAACAAATATGGTAGAAATAGCTCAATATCCTTATATGAGTATAGACGGAGGCAAGCTTGATGGCAGCTGGAATAGATGACATTGCAATTTACATACCAAGACTGTACATAGACGCAGCTGATTTTGCTAAAGCCAGGGGGCTGGATCCTGAAAAACTCCAAAAAGGTTTGGGGGTATCTCAAATGGCAATTGTAGATACTAATCAAGATCCAGCATGTCTTGCTGCAAATGCGTGTCTTCAAATTATGCAGAAAAACAAGTTATCGCCAGAAGACATTGGAAGATTGTATGTCTCCACTGAATCTTCATTTGATGAATCAAAGGCAATGAATTCTTATGTTATTGGAATGTTAGAGCAGGTTTACGGTCAGGGTGCTTTTGAGCACTGTGGTGGAGTAGAGACGAAATTTGCGTGTGTTAGTGGGTCCTATGCACTTTATGACAATACTAATTGGATTAGAGCAGGAGAAGCAGAAGGAAAACACGCACTAGTTGTAGTATCAGATATTGCAAAATACGATATGGGTTCTAGTGGTGAGATGACGCAGGGTGCTGGTGCAGTTGTAATGCTGCTCAATGATGAGCCTCGACTATTGGCTTTTGATCCTAAAGTAACAGCTACATCGATTAAAGATGAATATGATTTTTACAGACCATTTGGAAAAGAAACACCAATTGTACATGGTCAGTACTCTAATCTCTTGTATATGATTCAGGTACGCAAAGCTCTTGAGACATACAAGAAAAAAGCGATATCATCAGGATTAATAAAATTAGAACTAGGTGAGACGATTTTAGATCATATGGATTATCTCAATATGCACTTACCATACAGTAACATGGGTAAAAAAGCGCTGGCATATTTAGTTAGACATGAATGGCGTCAACTTCCAAGATGGAAAAAAATAATCCAAGAGATAGGAATACCAGAACCAGTACCAAAGGATCCCCGTGGAACAATAGAGTCAGTTTTAGGAGATGAGGAATTTATGGCAAAAGACCATGAATTTACAAAATTATTTACAAAAACAAGAGAATTCCAAGAAGTATATGAATCAAAACTTGCAAGTTCACTAATTGCATCAAAGATGATTGGAAATCTATACACTGCATCACTGTATCTTGGGTTTAGAAGCTGTCTTGAATTTGAATACCAAAAAGGAGTAGATTTGAATGGTAAGCGTGTAGGATTTGGCTCTTATGGAAGTGGAAGTAGTGCCATGGTATTCAGCGGTTCAATTCAGCCTCAGTACGAAGAAATTGTAAAAAATATGAATTTGGAGGCAGAACTTGCTCCAAGAAGAAAGCTCACCCTGCAAGAATATGAAATGCTACATGAAAATAAGCTCTCTCCAGAAGAACCAATGCTTCATACAAAAAAAGAATTCGTATTAGTGGATATTAACACCACTACTGAATCACGAGGAGAAAGACGATACATATTCAACGAATAAACTAATGCAAGAAGAACCCAATCCAATCAAAGACTTTCTGTTTGATTATCTAAAAAAATCAGAGAAAAATATTCAAGAACTAACATCACAGGTAAAATTTACTGAAATAATCGATAATGTTTTAGAAAATTGTTATGACAAAGTAATTTCATTAGGAGAGAAAGAAGAGAGTCTGGGAATTCTTGCCACAGGGCTACTACACTATCTTTTAACAAATGCACTAGTGTCCAGTCAAAGAAAAATAGAATATGGTGGGATACAAATAGATATCATCATACCAAATTTAAAAACGCTTGAAATTGATCCAAAAAAAACTTTGATAATATGTATCCCAAAAACTATTGACAAAAATTCAATAGAGAAAAAACTAAATCAGTTGCAAAAGATCCAACCCATTAAAGATAATATTTGGCTGGTAATTACAAAGAAACTAGATTTCCAAAACAAAACATATGTAATTGAAAAGAAAAATGCATCATTTTCAAAAATAATTTATGATATTGCAGAATTTATAAATGTTCAAGGTCAAAGTAAATTCAAAATATTACGTATTTGAAAATTAACTTAATAGAAATTTAAAATTGATATTTTTTTTGAAAACACGATAAAGTGATGTATCACTCATATCGTCGATAAATGGAATGGAGCCTAATATTTGTACATTCGTTAAATTTTCTAAATCTCGTTTTAGTTCCTTAACGCGATAGCCATCATTATCAAAATTGTTAATCACTATGCCCTTAATTGGAATTTTATATTTTTCACACATTTTACAAGTCATTATAGTATGATTAATAGTCCCGATTTTTGTTCTCGTAACAATTAATGTAGGTAATTTCATATCTTTAATCAAATTGGTTACAAAATAATTTTGAAGAATAGGAGTCATTATGCCACCCATTCCTTCAACTAGCATCATTGAGTGTAGTTTTGATAATTTTTTGAATCTATTTATGATCAGTTCAACGTTTGGTTTTATTTTCAAATTTTTTAATGCCGTGTAAGGAGATGCTGCTATTGGAAAGAATTGTGGATTTAGCAGCATTTCAGGATCATTTACTTGGGCAGCATTTGACAAGATTTCAACATCCTCAGATTTGAAACCCTTTTTCTGTGCAGAACCTGCAGCAAATGGCTTCATAACGCCCACATCAATTCCCATCTTTCGTAAGGTAACTGCAAGCCCAGCAGCGACATAGGTTTTTCCCACATCGGTGTCAGTTCCTGTGATAAATAATGAGCTCATCGACTATTCGTTGAATTATTTTATAAATTAACTTTTTTTATCCTTAATTGACAAAAATGTGCTTTGTCAGTCCGATGTAGATACCGGATAAAATGTAAACTATATCATTTTATGAACCTATTAGGATTGTCCTGCTATGGAATAGATTCACGCAAAGTTTTTTTATACGTCACATAAGAAATTCTTATTGCCAATCAGACAAAAAACAATCTTATCAACTTTAGCTATAATCACAATAGTGACAACATTAACTGCGGTTCCATCTGTATTTTCAGAAGTAAACATTAGTGAACCTATGATAACTGCAAGTGAGGTTGAAACTAGTTCTGGAACCAGCACTCAAGCAAGTGGTGAAGAAATAAAACCAGGAACCATAATAGTAGAAAGTCCATCAACAAAAGAAACTACAGTTCATGGATTATCATCAGATGGTAAAGTTAGAGTAGAAATCACTGCAAGTAATCCCGTTGCAAATGAGATCATGTCAATAGACATCAAATTTAGAGATTCTAGCGGTTCTTTGAAAAAATTTGCAAACTATGACATACTTGTAACACAAAATAACAAAGAGGTTCTATCAGCTAGTAATGTTCATGACGAGGATGGAAATGGAATGCGTACTACTGCAACATTGGAGTCAGATGGACAAGTGGATTTCAAAATAACTTTACTTGGATTTGGGTTAAAGGATGATCAAATAAACTGGACAGGGCCAAAAGGAGATGTATTGATGTTTAATGTAGTTCCAGAATTTGGTATGATTTCCATGATGATTTTGATTGTTTCAATATTAAGCATAGTTATAATAACTGCCAAGACTAAAAATATAACAATTTCAAGAATATAAAATAGTTCCGTATTAAAAATTAATAAATTTTACTAAAAATATTATCAAATGATTTTATACAATGAGAGTACAAATTAAACAAGAAATTCAAATACTATAAAAATTCTCAAAAATTCAATTTTTTCAATTAAAGACACTAATCACATATGAAAGAATTTGTATTGAAATATTTTGATAAATAATTAAACCGTCAACGAAGATAACGTCGCTTAATTCATCTCTTTTTTTAATCAAAATATCTACTTTATCGTTTAATTATTAAGATCAAATAACGAAACAAAGATAGATTGAAAAAGAATAGTTTTGTGTGGCATCCAAATACACAGATGAAAGAATGGAATTCATTTGATAGTATTGTCGAGGCCAAAGGAATGTGGTTAACAACTTCGGATGGAATTCATCTTTTAGACGGAGTTGCATCAATGTGGTGTAATGTTTGGGGTCATTCTAAACCTGAATTAGTTAATGCGATTACGAATCAAAGTAAGAGAGTACAACATTCATCCATGTTTAATTTGACAAATGAGCCTGCAGAAAAACTTGCCAAAAATTTAATAAAATTATCTCCAGGCATGCATAGAGTATTTTATTCAGATAATGGTTCATCGGCAATGGAAATAGCATTCAAGATGGCATTACAGTATTGGAAGAACATTGGTGAAAAAAAGAAAACAAAAATTGCAACACTAAAAAATGGTTATCATGGAGATACGTTTGGTGCAATGGCAGTAGGGTATGTCCCAGAATTTTTTGGCAAATTCAAAAAACAATTATTCCAGACAATACAATTTCCAGTCCCAAATAAATATAGAATTCCAAAAGGTTATAGTTTTATAGATTATCAAAATTTTTGTCTAGACAAAATTGAAAAAGAGTTTTACCGAGATGATAAAATCTCTATGTTTGTTATTGAAAGTGGAGCCCAAGTTGCAGGAGGGGTAATTATATTTCCAAAAGAATTCCAAAGTAAAATAAGCAAATTATGTAAAAAATATAATGTTTTACTAGTATTAGATGAAATAGCAACAGGGTTTGGGCGTTTAGGTTCCATGATACAATATACAGAACAAAAAAGCACACCAGATATCGTGGCATATGGAAAAATGTTAACAGGCGGATACCTAACCATGGCAGCAACTTTGACAAGTAAAAAAATTTATGAATCATTTTTAGGTGAATTTAATGATCGCAAACATTTTTTTCATGGACACACGTTTACTGGCAATCCAATCGCTGCAGAAGTCGCAAATGAAAATTTAAGGTTATATCAAAAAAATAATTTAATCAGTAAAATTCAAAAAACATCGAAAGTTTTTGAGAAATATTATAATGAAATTTTGAATTTAGACATAGTTGGAGATGTCAGACATAAAGGAATGCTGATGGGAATAGAACTAGTAAAAGACAAAAAGAAAAAAAATCCAATTACCCCCAAAACATCAATAAATAAAATTTTCTTCGAGGCTGGCAAAAAAAATGGCATTTATTTGAGAACGCTAGGCAATATCATTATGCTTGTACCGCCATTAGCAATTTCTGAAAAAGAGTTAGATTTACTATTAAGTAGAACGGTAGATACAATACAATCAGCTCAAAAGAAGGTACTGTAGTGAAGACTAAGTCAAAATAATCTTTCTGAGATTTATCTAAAAATTATTTTGGTGTTTAAAAAATTTTTTAAATTTTTAGAAATTTGATCACTCTACTTAATTATGACAACATATTTCTTGTCAATTGTAATTTAAATTGTAATTTAAATTGTAATTTAAATTGTAATTTAAATTGTAATTTTTTGTTTTTGAATAAAGCATTGCTAATTTGAGGCACAGTGGTTTTTCAAAATGTGTAACAAAATAATGTTACATACGATCATACTTTTAATATAAAAAAATCTAAAAAAAATATTGCCATTTTGCATTAACTGTGGAAAAGATATGATGGGGACAATTTGTACCAATTGTGGAGGTAAAGTAATTGGATTTGAGGACTCAATGTCAATTTTAGTAAATCAAGAAAAAAATGGCATTAACGAATTAGAAACCAAAAACATTATTAAATTATGGAATTCAGTTACAAAGTATTCCAATAAAAAAGTCTCAGACGAAAGTAAATTTCAAACATTGAAAGAAAAAAATGCATTTATGTCAAAAATTGAACAAATGGTAAAAGAATCGTCAGACTGTATTTTGATTTTGGGAACTGAATCAATTTTTAAGAGGTTTTTACATAAAAGCATTGTAAATTTAATAAAACAAACAAAATCAGATCTGAGAATACTTAGTGACTTTAACGACAAAAATAATCATGTATTTCAAGATATTCAGATTGAAAAAATTAAAAAAATAGAGGATGTAAACAAGGAAAATTTTTGCTTTATAATTAAAGATAATGACGAGGCGGTTTTCTTTATTAGCAATCCAGGGTTAAAAGATAAACTTGCAATTTGGACTGATTCCAAATCATTTGTAATTACTTTGAGATCCTTGTTCAATGTATTATGGAATAAATCAGAGCACATAGATGATTCAAAGTCAAATTCAAAGTTCGATGTTGAAATTACTTTTGATGAGAGAATACGAGAACTCGAGCAAAAAAAGATAATATTGAATTATTTACAGAGTGTTTTCAAACTAACAGAAAATGAAATGGCAAATAACAAATAAAAATAAAATAACTTAAAACAACAGAAATTAACTGGTAATTTTTAGGCATAATTTAGTAGATTTGTCTTTTTTACCTAAAAAAATAAACGGACCATGTAATTTTTTAACATTTTTAACAATAGAGAGCACTATTTTTCAAGCCAGGGATTCAAACTAAGGCTTTGATGTTAAAACAAGTGTATCGATACACAAAATATCCATCAGATAAGTGCATGGGCAATTACCATTACATATAACTTTTTTAATAGAATTTCATGCAAAAGTACCATGAATGAGATAAAGGAGTTCATCAAAGAATCTCAAGAAAAAATATTTTCGGGAATAGGAATATCATCAGACGACGTAGAAAAACTCTTTAACATCCCAGATGAATATGTCAAAGAACTAGCGATAGCTGCTAATGAAATCACTAGAGATTTCAACGGGAATAAAGTAGACATTGAACAATTAAACAATATTAAAAAGAATGCATGTAGTGAGAATTGTTCGTTTTGTGGGCAATCAGCATTTTTTGATACAGGAATTGAGACATATCAATTACCAACTGCAAATGAAGTTGTTGTCAGAGCAAATAAAGCTAAAAAAGAAGGAGCACAGTCATACTGTCTTGTTGCAGCATGGAGAGAGCCATCAATTAGAGATTTTGAAAAAGTTTGTATTATCATCAAAGAAGTTAACGATAAAGTTGGGATTAATGTAGAATGTAGTTTGGGATTCCTCACACCAAGTCAAGCAAAAAAACTCAAAGAACTCAATGTTAAGAGATACAACCATAATTTAGAAACTGCTAGATCAAAATTTGCAGAAATTTGCACTACGCACACATATGATGATAGATTAAAGACATTACAGATTGCACGAGACGCAGGATTAGAATTGTGTACTGGTGGGATTATCGGTTTAGGAGAAACAAGAAAACAGAGAATAGAACTGACATTAGAACTAGCCGCAATTGAACCAGAAGAAGTTACAATAAACATACTGGTCCCTGTTCCAGGAACTCCACTTGAATTACAAACAAAGTTATCAAATATCGAGATAGTCAAAATGTTTGCAGTAACAAGATTTCTTTTACCTGAAGCTGTAATAAAAATTTCAGGTGGAAGAGAAATCAATCTGGATGATGACGGTGAAGAATTATTACAGAGTGGGGCAAATGGAATAATCACATCAGGTTACCTTACAATGGATGGAAACGAGGCTGAAATAGATTTCGAGATGATAAAGAAAATAGGCCTTGAAACATAAAACAATATTAAAATCAAGAAAACGTAGAATAATTAAATTTTAAAATTAAAAATCATGATTTCACGCCTAGATTTAATAGCCTAATTTCAATTTAGAATATTGCCTTGAATAATAAATTTGAATTTATCGATTATGAATTGGAACAAATTAAAAAAAACAATCTCTATCGAAAATTAAGATATGGTAAATCAAATCAAGGGTACATTACAATTAATAGAAAAAAGTTACTTAATTTATGCTCAAATGATTATTTGGGGATCCCAGTCACTAAAATACAAGTAAAACAAATGCAATCAAGCTCTAGACTAGTTTCTGGAAATGATGAATCATACAAAGAAATGGAAGAGAAACTTGCCAAACATAAATCAAAACAAGCCAGTTTAATTTACCCTACTGGATATATGGCAAATTTAGGGACTATTGCAACAATTGCAAAAAAGGGGGATTTAATTTTGAGTGATGAATTAAATCATGCAAGCATAATTGAATCGTGTAAGATCACAGGATCAAAAATTTCAATTTATAGACACAATGACATTGAAGATTTAAACAAAAAACTTAAGCAAAGAGGGGGGGGAAAATTTGTTGTTACTGAGGGAGTTTTTAGCATGGATGGTAATTTGTCAAAACTAAAAGAGATAACCGAGATTACATCAAAAACAGGTGCAATCACCATACTGGATGACGCGCATGGTGATTTTGTACTAGGTGAGGATGGGAAAGGAACTGGAAATTACCTTAATGTTGCAAAAAAAATTGATGTATACATTAGCAGTCTTAGTAAAGGACTAGGATCATTTGGAGGATATGTTGCATCCCAGAATAATGTAATAGATTTATGTATAAATAAATCAAAATCTTTTATCTATACCTCAGCACTTCCTTCATTTTTAGTAGAATATTCATTAAAAAGATTCAATACGAACAGAGAAAAACAAAGAAAAAAATTAGTAAATAATACAATTCTTCTAGCTAACGGATTGAAACAAATTGGATATCAGATAGATTCAAAAACACATATTATTCCAATTATAGTTGGTAAAGAAAAAACAGCCATTAATTTTGCTAAATTTCTATTTGAAAACGGCATATTTGTGCAGCCAATAAGATATCCAACCGTTCCAAAAAACAAAGCAAGGCTGAGAATATCAGTCACAGCGTGGTTGTCTAAAAAAGAAATCGAAGAGGCATTGATTATTTTCGAGCAAGCCGCCAGTAAATTTAAAATATTGGTCTGAAATTATAAAAGAACAAAAAGATTTTACCCAAATCCACATTGCACAATTGACATTTTATGAAAAGTTGATCAATAATCATCGACATTTAGAAATTGTAATTAATACAGAAATTTAATTTTTAATTTAGTCATGTTCCCTGTAAATACCAATCAAAATATGGTTTTAAATTATTACACAGTTTTTTCTTTTCAATATCAGTATGTGCATCAGTTATTGCCTGAATTTTTCCTTTGAGATAATCTCGAGTGATTTCACTTTTTAAATGAGACTGAATTAGAGTTAGAATTTCAATAATCAATTCAGATTCAGCATTATCAAAGTCGTTTAAAATTTGTTTTATTTTATTTTCTAAAGACACATCAGATTCAAAATTAACCCCATTATTATTTTATTGAGCACAAATAAAGGAATATTTGTCTAGATGAGATCATCATCAGCCCAAGTAAGACGAAACTTTCCAACCACTCTAAAAAGTTGTAATTTACCACCTTTCCTAAATTTTAATTTGTATGAATTTTGAGAGACATCATAAATTTCAAGTGAAACGCCATCTTCGATTGCTTCAAAGATCACTGGATTGTGAGATATTTCTTTCCAATTACTTTGTTCAAAATCTAGATAAAATTTTGTATAAAGTAATCCCATTGTTAATTGAGGGAATCTACCTGAATAAAAATTAGAGTCTTTAATTTAAAATATTTATGATGGATCTTGGTAGTCTGTTGGCATAATGCTCCATATGTGACTCATTATTGTAGGATAGATAGTATCATAATCTTTATCAGAATAAATAATTTTAAAGACCTCGTGAATCAATTGTTGAATAGTCAAGTGTTCATCATGATACAAAGTCTTTTTAGGGTTTTTAACAGAATCTAAAATAGTAAATCCAGTATCAGTTTGTAATATGTTTTTCAATAATGAATTTGCTATTATTATCTTTTCATTAACATCTTTATGTTTATAGTCAGTTTCAAGTTTTTTAATGTAATTTTTTAAATTATGAAAAGTAGTGTTTGTTAACCTTTCAATGTGTTGTTGAGATTTTAGTTCATAGTTTAAGGTTAAAACATATATTTTCATATTTCCTTTTCTTTGTACAGAAATTACTTCTCTTTCAAGCAAGTAATCTCGTGTCTTTTCAAAAGTTGCTTTTGCCATGTACTTTGGAACAATCATTTTCAGCAATGCGTTATGATGTACGTTAGGAAATTTTTTAATAAATTCAAGGACAATCCTTTCACGCTCATAAAGTTCAGGATTGATTACAAAATAGGTCATATCTAATAGGTCGACCTAGTAAATGCAGGTTATGTATTTATCATTATCTAATACAGGCATGTATAGAGCATCATACAAGTTTAAAATAAATATAATTTTTTCAACAAAATATATGACCAAAATTTCTATCAAAAAACAATATGGTAGATGAGAAACCATCTGCGCCAAAACAAAGCTTTATTCAAGAATTCATGGGTTTTCTCAAAACCTTTGGCATTATTGGATTAGCAATTGCATTTGTGATAGGCGTAGCTGCATCAAAACTAGTAACTGCATTTGTTACAGACATTGTAAATCCGATCATAGGATTGGCATTACCATCAGGTGATCTTAAATCATTAATGTCCACGGTCACAAACAGTGTAACAGGAGCTGTGTCTGAATTCAAGTATGGTGACTTGATAGCAAATATAATTGACTTTGTGATAATAGCAGTGATTGTATTTATCGCATACAAAGTACTGTCAAAATATAAACTAGTGGATGACAAAGCAAAAGCTGCATAAAAAAAGCTAGTCTTTTTTTGTTAATCAATAACAAGAGTAGATCATTTGATTATTCAGTATAACTCAAAGTAATATGCTTTAGTCTAGAATTCTAAGGAAAATCTGGAACTAAGTCATCGTAGAAATTTAATGGTGGGGAGTAGATATTTTGTTGCAAGTGAAATTAGAATTGTTTTTTGGTGTTTTCACTATTCGTGCGCATGAAAAACAATCGTAAGATAAATCATATTTTATAATATTCATTAACATCCATGTCCTCAAAAATATATGAACAAAGCGATTATTGCAACATTGTCGATTGTTACTGTAATAATTATTATCGTTGTAGGCCTAGTTGCGTATTCATATACACAAATTCACGTTAGTCTAAATAATGTAAAATTTGACAGCATAGATTGGGCGCCCATATCCTTAGAAATGTTTCTAAAATTGGGTCTGAGTGTATTGACGGGTAACTTGCTTGAAACTGCATTTGAATTGATTCAAGGAATTAATCTGAATCTCATGTTTGACTTGAGTAATTTTGGATTTATTCCAGTATACATTCCTGATTTGTCTTATGATCTTGTAATTAATGATATTTCATTAGGTATTGGGTACGGAAATATTGATATTATAATATACCCAGGGGAAACTAAGGAAATCCCAATTTTACAAAATTTCCAAAAAAATAACCTTACACCAGCGGTGAAATCAATTATCAATTCAGGGGGAGTGATTAAACTTCATGTCAGCGGTACTGCATATTTTAAATTATTAGGCATGAATATCCCAATACCTTTTGAATCCACTAAGCAAATTTCATTAGTAGATGAGATTAACTATCACCTAAATAATGAGATTCAAGAAAACACACTGCAAAGTGATTTGAATATCTCACTTGATGATTCTATCAACCAAGCAATGGAAACAATAAAAAATAAAATTAAGGGTAATAAGTAAAACCCAGAAGATATTGCACTGTTGAATACATACTTGTAATTTTTATCAAAAATTGTATAATCATAGACATTAAATTTTAACATACAATCTAAAAAGGTGCAAAAAACGGAAGGTCTTTTTTGTTGTTTAATCTTTGGTTAATTTAAGAACTGCGTAAATAATTTAGTATTATTTTTTCCTGTTCAATTTCTCTTAATCTATGTTCTAGTGTAATTTCAGATTCTAATGATGAAGGCATATTTGATGTATAATGGGAGGGTTTAGATTTCACGCTAATCTCCGAGATTGTCTTTTGATGCGGAATATGTTTTGAAACTGTTCTGAAGATGAGAGGTTTTGTGATTATAGGAGTTATAATTGTAGTAAAAAAGCCAATAGCTATTACGATTGAAAATAATGACTCATCTATTAGACCCATGGAATAACCAATTGATGCAATAGCCATTTCCATCATTCCCCTTCCATTCATAAGACATCCTATGGCAAGACTTTCATGATTTGAGAATTTTGTAATTCTCGCTGCAATAAAACCGCCCACTATCTTTGAAGTAACTGCTACAAACAACAATGTCAAAAGTAATGGAACGGAGTTTGTAATTGATTTTAGATCAAATTCAACACCAATGAAGACAAAGAATATCGGTGCAAAAAAACCAAATGTTATTCCTGAAATTAATTTAGAATTGTGCATGTGAATTTTTTCTCCCCAAAATTTACTTCCAAAAATCAATCCAGCAAAAAATGCACCAATAATAAAGTGAAGATTTGAATAATGGGCAAATAATGCGATTAAAAATCCAAGAGATAGGAGAATCCCCACACCTGCCTCTTTGGTCCTAAGTTTTTGGATTAGCGGCTCTACTTTTTCTGAAGTTAGATTTGTATTATTCATTACAAAAATCACCGTTGCCAACACTGCAAAGAAAAGGGCTATTTTTGCCCCCATCAATCCTACTTCGGTGTAATCAAACGGTTGATTATTGGTTGGATATATTAGAATTAAAGAAAAAACAATCATTGCCATAATATCATTGATTAGTGCTGCGGTCATCACAGTGGTTCCGATTCTACTCTTCAAGATTCCAAATTCCATAAGGATCATTGAACTAATTGGAATTGCTGTAATTGAGAGTAATAGACCAACAAAGAGAGATTGGATTTCTCCCAACCCAAAAAGAGTGCATACATAATAACCAGATATGAACGGGATCATAAAGCCAAATATAGCAAGTATTAACGCGGACTTGCTTGATTTTCTTATTTCACTTAACTTTAGTTCAAGACCTGCCATGAAGATTAAGAAAAATACAGCCACATTAGCAAGAATAGTCATAGTGTCGTTTGGTTCAAGAATTGCTAAAAGTGAAGGACCCAGAATTACGCCTGCCAGCAATTCACCTATCAGGGAAGGTTGCCTTATTCTGCGGAATAACTCCCCCAATACTTTTGCTAATGCTAGTGAAAGTACAATAATTAGCAACAGATGTTCTATTTGCAACAATATTGTTTTGTGGTGGCGATTAAATCATCGAGTTTTTTAAAAAAAACAACATTTGATTTAAATATTAAAAATTGACTAGCGAGATTTTATGAAAATTTTGGCTCTAAATTTACGATAAAGAGTATGAAGTGGAGATACACCACAAAAAAAATTAAAACTGGTCTATGACAAGTACATAGGGAAGATTATTCAGACAACTCAGTAACCATTTTCAGCTTTGGATTTGCATTAAAATTACCATATTTTGGCTTCACCCCATTGGATGGTTCTTTAGGGTCAAAACGATAAATTCTAAATATTGAAAATTATCTGTTGAACCAATAATTACCATTATTTACCATCAATCACCATTTATTACCAATAGTATATATAACCAAATAACTAGGACTGTTTATGAGTAAAACTCTAGATACAAAAGATGTCTTTGGCATATACGAACAAAACATCAATAGCAGCTTTGCTACTATAAATCGAGAAGTACCAAAATACCACCAATCCATTACCGACCTACAACAACAATGCATCCAAACCTGTGAAAATACAATGAAATCTGTACTAACTGTACAAAAAGAAATTGTAAACAAGGCAGGAATTAATGCAAACATTCCTGATGCAGCACTAAATACTATCAAGGAAACAAATGAGGGAATCAACAAGGTGTATTCTGTACAAAATCAAATAGTTCAAACAGCTCTTGATGCAACAAAACAAAATATCAAGACATATAACGACAGTGCTAAAGCATTTGCCGATTTAAACAAAAACATAATCCACTCCTGGATAAGCGTATTTACACCAAGAAACAACTAGTGTAAATACTGTTTTCTTTTTTATTTTTCTAAAATCTATGTTTTCCTGAAAACTTAAGTTAACAGAAAATTCAATCAAATCATTCTATGAAAATTTCAGAAATTCAAAAATCATTAGAAAATATTATTTCAGGAGATGTATTTTGGAACAAAGATATTCTAAACTATTATTCGGTAGATGCAAGCTCGTATCAGGTTATTCCTAAGGTAGTAGTAATCCCAAGAAATGAAAAAGATGTAATTAATGTAGTTAAAATTGCAAAAAAATACAAAATATCGGTCACTGCAAGAGGTGCAGGTACAGGATTGATTGGAAATTCGTTAAACACTGGAATTATTTTAGATTTAAAATTTTTTGATTTAATAAAAATCGAAAATAATTATGTCACAGTAGGGTCAGGTACAATCAAAGGTAAACTAGACCACGTACTAAAAAAAGTGGGAAAGTTTTTTCCACCAAATCCTTCTATTGGTCCATATTGTTGCATTGGAGGAATGATTGGCAATAATTCCTCTGGAAGTCGAAGTTTGAAATATGGAAGTGTCATTGATAATATTGAAACAATTACTTTTGTTGATGGCAATGGTCAGAAAACAACACTGCCAAAAAATAAAAAAATAGGCGCAAAAATTTTTAATTCCACAAAAAAGTTAGATTATGAAAAATTTCCCAAAGTCACAAAAAATTCTTCTGGATACAGGCTAGATTCAATTAAATCAATTAAAGACACGCATAAAGTCATTGTTGGCTCTGAAGGGACTTTGGGAATAATTTTGTCAGCTAAGTTGAGAATTAAAGATATTCCAAAAAAAAGAGTGCTTTTTGTAATAGAATATCCGTCTGAAAATGCTGTTGCCCAGAACTGTGCCAGAATGTTAACCACATTGCCAGCAGCGATTGAATTTATGGATAAAACAATCATGAAACATATCAATTACAAATTCAATAGAAAAACCAATTGCTTACTTTTTGTGGAATATGATTCTGAAATGAAAAATATTCAAAAAAGCCTGAAAAAAGTAACTACAGGAAATATTGCAAAAATCATCAAAAATGATTCAGAAATTCAACGTTGGTGGAAATTCAGAGATGCTTCATTGTATTATAGCCTAAAATCAATTAAAAATAAAACTCCTCATGTAATTGAGGATGCCACAGTTCCTGTCAAATATCTGCCAGAATTATTTTCAATAATTGATAAAATAAATCAAAAATTTCACACCAAGTCAATTACATACGGGCATGTGGGTAATGGAAATATCCATGTTAGATTAATTTCGGATGGAAAAAAGATTAAGATCAAAGAGATTACAGATGAGTATTTTGACAAAGTCATTAAACTTGGAGGAACCATTACTGGTGAGCACGGAGATGGTTTAGCTAGATCAGAATATGTCCGAAAACAGTATGGTCAAACAAATTATAGAATTTTCAAGGAATTAAAAAATCAATTCGATCCTCAGAATATACTAAATCCTGGAAAAATTATCTCTCATAAAAGTTCCATAATGAAACATCTAGAAAATATTTAGTCAGAGTCTAAATTAATGAAATTCTTAGACATTCATTGGGAATTCCAAGATTGGGAAAATCAGAAATAAATTCTTGTTAAAAGAACCCCCACCCCCTTGCATTTTTGATTCGAATCGTTTCTAGTTCCTCTTTTGAAATCCCTTTTAGTTGAGCAATTGACAAACCCCCTCAAGAATATCCACAGGTTTAGTGACATCATGGTTGCCTTGATATTCTTTTACTTTCTCGGATAGCTTTTTTGGATTTCTATTAGAAATTCAGATTATTTAATGTCTTAAAATTGCAAACATGGCAGGATTTTTTAATAATTTCAGAAATGTATGCAATTAGATTTTAGAAACGTGATTACAAAACCTTTGAGGAATCCTTTGTAAATAATGATGAAAAAGCATCGGATTACCTTCTAATGAAAAAAACTGTAATTGTGATTGTCATTATGATCCTAGATAGATTTACAACATATTGTATTAAATTCAATTTGCGAGATTTTAGGATATTCTTAAATATTATTTTGTCCTAATAATTAATATGGGTTTTGAGAAGCTCTTGCAAAGAATAATGGATTCAGATGTAAACATTAGACACAGCATAATTACCAATGTTGAAGGTGACATTATCGCCGTGAATCATCGTCCTGGAGTAATAAACTACTTATCTGAAGAAGAAACTAAAACTTCGCTTAAAAGAGCAGCTAGTGCATGGAAAGCAAGAAAAGAACTCAGTCCAAAAATAGGAAGGGGATTGTATGCAGTTGCAGCATTTGAAAAGATTACTAGAATTACTTTTCCATTAGGAGACAACAACCTTATCTTTGTAAGTATGGGTTCTGATACTACTCGAATGGATCTTCATGAAGGAGGTCAAAAGCAAATCATTACACATATTTTGAATATTTTAACAGGGGATCCTACAAAGGAATAATATTTTACATAAAATATTCGATTTAGCCATTTGAAGATTTTGATCTAGACCAAAAAAGATTAACCAACCCAATTGAATTGCCATTTAAAATAATTTTAGAATCTTTGACAGAAATTGAGTGACCGTAACCTTTTAGGAATTTTACATTGTAGTGGTTTGAATGACCTTTTAACGTCAATTAACAACCAAATTTTCTAGCCCACGGTTCTGATGCAAATTCACTTTTGGAACAAAAATTAGTGGAAATTTTCCCTAGTCCTTTTTCTAAAATCGATTCATTGAGAATAAACCCATTACAATAAATTTTTGCGACTGTTCTTCCATAACTTCCCTCGGTTTGACCATCATCTTCATCAGCAACAACATCAGATCCAACAGGGCAGATTTCTTCGATATAGTCTCTTGCTTCTATTCCCCCAGTTTTTCCTATTTCTGGTGTAGAAGTTAATGCAAATCTTACAGATATCTCATTTACCTTTATCGTATCTCCATCATTAATTTTAGTAACTTTTCCTCTAATACAATCTGCTTTCCCTAAACAAACAATGTAAGGTTCTATCTTTTCTTGTTCTGTTTCTACTGGCTCTACTTTCACTGGTTCCGGTTTTGGTTCTACTTTGACTGGTTCTGGTTGTGCTAGTTCTGTTTCTACTTTTACTGGTTCAGTTTTTACAATAATTATTCCATTTTCAGTTAACCACTTGAGTCCAGTGACAAATTCTGTGTCTGAAATTTTTTCTTCCGACCACCAACCTGCGGTATTTTTTACCCAACTTGGTACAGTTTGTGATAATTCAGTTTTTACTTTGGTTGTAGCATCAACAACAATTATTTTTTGATTTATAAGATACTGAACACCTCTTAGAAATTCATCATTTGAAATAGAGCCGTCTGCCCACCAACCTGCATTATTCTTTATCCAATTAGGAATTTTGAATTCTGCAAAAGCTGTCAGAGTTGTTTCATACACAATAGAAATTGAAAATAAAATTAGCAATGTGAAGAATAATAAATTTTTCATTATTATACAAAATCATATTTTCGTTATAATCATTCTCCAACAAATCACACAACATCATTACTTTAGTTATATCGCGTTTTTTGTGCCTGAGAGGGGGGCGTTCCCTTTTTATTCTCTGTCGATGTATTCGTCAATGCCAGGAGGTTCTGGTGCAAGACCCTTTCTCTTTCTTATTTCTGCAATTGCAGTAGCGGCTATAGATTTTGGAAGTTCAGTCCATGCTTTAAATGAAGTATTCCAAGTTGCACGTCCGGCTGTCTGACCTCTCATTGCTTCTGAAAGTGTAAATGTTTCAGATGCTGGAATTTCACCAACAATAATGCTAGAAGCCCCCTTTTGCGACATATCAAGAACCTTCCCACGCTTTCCAGATAATACAGTAGCAACATTTCCTACTAGATCAGTTGGAACTCTAACTTCAATTGCAAGCATTGGTTCCAGGATTGTAGTTCCTGCGGTTAAAAGCGCACCCATACAAGCACGTCTAGAAGCAGGCCCCAGTTGAGACAGACCTCTATGAGCAGTATCCTCATGAGGAACAAAGTGAGTAAAAATAAATTTGCAATCTCTCATTTGTTCTTTACATAAAGGACCTTCTTTCATAACTTCTTCAAATCCAGAATTAATAGAGTCAGTTGATTCTTGAATAAATTGAACACCTTTTGTTCCATTAATCATCACATTTCCGCGTGGATCCAACCTCATAATTCTCTTTATAGTATCAGTATCCCAGCCTGCACCTTTTAGTAAATCTGACACTACTTTCTTGTCTTTCATGTCACTGACTTCACCAGTTCTAAGCATATGTGCAATGGCAGGTTCTAGTGGTTCCACTTTCATGAAAATTTTATTGTGTCTATTGGGGGATTTTGACATGATAGGTTCACAGGATCCTTTAACGGTTTCTCTGTAATTGATAAGCGGCTCAGACGTAATAATTTCTAATTTGGTGTCTTGTATACGGTGAGTAGCCACATCAAGATGAAGTACCCCCATTCCGGCAACAAGAGTTTCACCTGTTTCTTCGTCAATTTTTACTACCAGATTAGGATCTTCGATTGTTAGTTGTTTGAGAACCTCAACAAGTTTGGGTAAATCTTTTGGGTGTTTTGGTTCAATTGCGATTTGAACTACTGGTTCTGAAACATATTTGACTCCCTCAAACATTGGTATTCCTTTAATAGATGAAATTGTATTGCCAGCTCTAGCCTCAGTTAGTCCTAATAGTGCAGGAATGTTTCCGGCACCTAGTTCACCAATTTGTTCTCTTTGGTTACCCATGAAAAAATTTACAGACTGGACTCTACCTTCTCGTTTTGAATCAATAATGTTAACTGTTTGTCCGTCCTTTATTGTTCCTGAAAACAATCTCCCGATTGCAACAGGCCCGGCGGCGGGATCTAACACCATGTTAACTACCATCATAATTGTTGGCCCATCATCACTGCATTCCAAAAGTGCTTTTCCTATATCCGATTCAAGATCTCCCTTCCAAATTTGTGGAATTCTATATTTTTGAGCAACGTTTGGTGGTGGAACGTGTTTAACTACCATCCCCAATACAGCATCAGCCAAAGGAGCTTTTTCTACCAACGCATCAACTTTTTCATTTTTATATGCGTCGATAACTTCTTTGAATGTAATTCCTTTTTCTTTCATAGTATCTACGTTAAACGCCCACTTGTCTTTAGCAGATCCAAACGTCACACTAGCGTCTTGGATAGATACTTTCCATTTTTCTTTGTATTCAGGTTCTGCATAAGTATCAACTAATTGGTTAAAGCTAGATACTACACCGGCAAGTGTTTCTTGCATTTTTTCAGGAGTTAAACGGAGTTCTTTGATTAATCGATCTACTTTATTGATAAAGAGAACTGGCCTAACTCTTTCTTCCAGAGCCATTCGAGTTACTGTTTCAGTTTGTGTCATGATTCCTTCAACGGCATCACAGACAACTACCGCCCCATCAATAGCTCGAAGACTTCGAATTACCCTTCCACTAAAATCAACGTGTCCGGGTGTATCAATCATGTTAATGACGTATTCTTTGTCTTTTTGTGTAAAATGTAAAGTAACGTTTGCTTGATAAATTGTAATTCCTCTTGCCTGCTCTTCTTTATCAAAATCCATCGCCAATGCTTTTCCTGCAGCAGATGGAGCAATAATTCCTGAAGCTGCTAAAAGACTATCACTCATAGTAGTTTTTCCGTGATCAACATGTGCAATTACACTAAAGTTACGAATCTGTTCTTTATTTTTTATAATCTTTAGTACTTCAACTGTTGACTTGAATTTTGCCATATTCGCAAATCCAATTATTCAGGTATTAAATCTTATGAGAAAATTAGATCAGTAGATCATATCATTACTTACACTTCGAAGTTGTTTTGCCAAAATAAAATGGCAGTCTTTTTTTTGTCTTTTTTTAGCCTCAAAAAGTGAAAGCAATTGAGAAAAGTACACATAATAGAGTAATTCTGAAATTTTATTTTTTGATTTAATTTGTGGATGAATAATAGTCAATCCAATGCGTTTCAAATTTTTTACAAGCTTTTTGTTATGAGAATTTTTTTCTTCAAAGATTATTACAGTGTCACCTTTTTTTATAGAAAACAATTCCATGTGAGTAAATTGTTCTATTCTTTCAAAATGAGCATCATATCCAAGGAGTTCGTAGATTTTTGCCGCACAATACATTGCAATTGGAAATGTATGCAGGTTTCCCAAGATAAAAATTCTTTTTCCAAATGTAGCTTTTTTTGCATCACTTAATGCCTTTTTAAAAATCCTAGAATCTTTTGGAATAGAGATGTGTTTTACTAGAGATATGCAAGTCAGAGCACTGTTCAAAAAACTTATGCTCCCAGCGGTAAACATGTTGGAATTTGGAAATTTTAAAATAATTGACTTGGTGCACGCCTTTACTAGTTTGCTTTTAGATTGTGATGTAATTGCAGTTGATTTTGTAGTCATTTTTGCTACTTTGATATTTGAAATTGTATTTCCAGATATTGAAACAAAATAGACGGTTTTATTTTTTATAATAGATTTATTTTTTAGCAAATCAAGTGGATCAAACGATTTTACCAGATAATTTGAAAAAACTTCTGCTAGCATTGCAGCTACTAAGGAGTCTCCACTTCCAGTAAATATTGTATTTTTTTGTATTTTACTAGAAAGTGGTTTTTGTGTTTGGAATTTATTTAAAAATTCAGGTTGACTGAAAATATCTCTCTCATATGCTTCCAGGCTTCTCATAAAAAGCATAGAAAAGGCACACATATTAGAAAAACGGTTTAGTTTTTGATTTTTATATAGAATATTAAGAGTTTAGATGTGGAAATTTCTGTAGGGCATACTCCTGATTCGGATGATGCATTCATGTTTTATGGAATGTTTACAGGAAAAATAACATCCTCGGATTTTGAAGTGAATCATGTGATTGAAGATATTGAAAAATTAAACAGAAAAGCAACAAACCCAGAACTAGATGTTACTGCAGTCTCCGTTCATGCTTGCGCTTACATTCCTGGATATACTATTTTGAGAAGTGGTGGAAGTTTCGGAATTGGGTATGGTCCTATTGTTACTGGAAAAAAACAAATGACGGTTGATGAAATTAAAAAAGGAACAATTGCCATACCTGGTAAAATGACCTCGGCATTTTTGCTGCTTCAATTAATGATAGGAAAGTTTGATTATGTTGAAATGAATTTCAGTGACATTCCTGAGGCAGTAAGAAACGGCAAAGTAAATGCAGGTCTAGTCATTCATGAAACACAGTTATCATATGAGCAAGAAGGAAACGTCAAAATTTTAGATGTTGGTGAATGGTGGGATAAAAAGACAGATGGATTGCCAGTCCCATTGGGAATCAATGTTATGAAGACGAGCCTCGGAATGGATACAATTCATAAATTTGATCAGTACTTGCAGGCATCAATAGAATATGGGCTAGAAAACCTTGATGACGCAATAGATTATGCAATGCAGTACAGTAGAGGAAAACCACAAGCATTGATTGAAAAATTTGTAAAAATGTATGTTAATAAAATTACTGTAAATATGGGAGATGTGGGTGAAGAAGCCATTAAAAGAATTTTTGAGATGGCAAAAGAGAGAAATCTAGTGCCAGAATTTACACTTAGTATTGCCATCAAGTAATTATAGCACAAAAATTTTTACAGTGTAATGGGTGATGGGATAGGAGGGCCAGTAATCGGGTGTTTGACAAACAATACATTTGAACTTTTAGTAACCCATTTTCGTAAAGATAACAAGGAAGTGTATGCAAAAACAGAACGCATAGTAATTGCCAAAATTGACAATCCTGAAGAACCCCAGTATCAAGAAACAACTCAAAAAGATTTGGAAATGGCATTAAAGGGAAAATTTGTTACGTGTAATGTCCAGTTTAGAGATCCTAAAACAGATGCACTTGTCTGCAATGTATTTGTTCAAAAACCTCCAGAGGGTTTCGTGTAATTTGCCTGATACCTTCCTTTAACTATATGAAGATTTATGCCCCAAATTGATTTAGAAAATAAAAAAGAAAAAATCAGGCTTTAAATTTAATTCGCTCTTGGGTTCTAATCTTGATTACTTCACTTATATCAGAGACGAAAATTTTTCCATCTCCTACATTTCCAGTACTTGCACGTGTCATGATTGTTTCCAAAATTTTATCTAATTCCTCTTCTATGCAAAATAATTCAATTTTTCTCTTGGGAATTAGTATGTCTTCTGTAATTATTCCCAATTTAGAATCGGTCACTCCTTTACCTATCTGATTACCTCTTCCCAATACAGGATAAGCGGTAATCCCTGAAATTCCGACCTTGATTAATGCATTTTTTACGTCTTCGAATTTGTGGTCTCTGATATATGCCTCAATTTTTTTCATTAAAAGTTCTATCATCATGTAGAACTTAAGTTAGATCAATTATTCTCAAACCCTTCTTTATTGCTAATCACAAAAAGAGTTTAGAATCTAATTTATTTTTGATAAACATTTTTAATGTCAAATTAAAAACTGGCTTCATGAAATTCTTTACCAAAGAAAAAGTCATTGTAGAGACTAAATGTAGAGAATGTGGCATGGAATTTTCAGAATCAGAAAGAATGCTTCGTCACATGATTAAAGCACATACAAAGAAAAAACCAAGTTGTAACTGTTGATATTAAATCAAAGAGAGATTAGAATCTAAGAATTTAGCGTGAAAAATGAGATGTAATATCGGCTTTTTTAAAAAATTCCGATGACCCTCCCATTTTTTAACTATCAAATTCCTTAGGAATGCGATAGTCATAACTTCTGCTTCAATTCAAGATATATTTTTGAGTATGTGATTTTTGAACACACATAGATCACCATATTTTTTCAGTGCATCATGAAACAGATTGCAAATACTCTTTTTCAAAAACGGGGAGTTTAGGCTCAAGTCTTGCAGTGTTGTGTAGGAAATCAAAAAGAGGGTAGAGTTATGATAAAAAGATAAATCGTTCATTGAGGTTAAATACAAAATTTGTATTACTAGAAGTATGAAAGCGTGGAAATGTTACAGGTGTGACTTGACATTTAAGGAAGAATCCCACGTCATTATCCATAAGGATATTTCAAGACATTCTTCCACACAGATCGAAATCATTTCTGCCTAATGAGAACAATTTAGATTAATCCTAGGCTAGTATAACAAAAAGAGATTTTGATTTGATCTAAATAACTAAATAATATTACAATGCATTATTTGTAATGGCTTTATACGATCCTGATGAACCAAGGAGATCGGTAGATCTCTTAACTGAGGTGATACTGAATTCTAGAAGAATTATTTACTGTCATTACTTTATTGAATGCGGCAAAAAGGCCAGCAAACAGATCAATTTAGATAATAAAATGATTAATGTCTGCGATAATCACTATGATGAAATTCAGTCACAGACGAAATCAAAAAGAGATTAGAATCACAATCTTTGTTTATCTGTCTTGAAAGTCTAGATAGAATTACTAGCTAACTGCGTCTTGTAGAAGTAGCAACTGATCCAATCATTGCCCTGTCATATCTTTCAAACAACTCATAATTTTTTGGGGGCATTTCTTTTCTAGCTGAAAGATGTGATTGTTGAATCATTTTTTCAAATGGATAAACTGGTATTCTGAGAATCATAATTTAATAGCGTTGTAACATTTATTACATCTCCCAAAAACTTCACCATACTCACTTATCTCTGATATCTCAAATTGTCGATCAGTTTTACATTTTTCACAGAAATCTATTTGTTCATCTCCCAACTTTTTCATCTCCTTTACTAACCTCTCTAAATCCTTAAGTTTATACAAAAAGTAGTTTCTATCAAGTGTCAAAATCACTTGATGAATGGAGTAGTGGGATAATTACCATCCCATAAAATATTAGAACCGCTGATAGTCTTGACTGCTGTAGTATATGTTCCTGATGGAGCATTTCTTAGTACAAATTTTACATTACCATTGGTATCAGTAGTTCCAGTTATAGGGCCACCATATGGAATACCACCCTTGTTTAGTTGAATTGTTACACTAGCTCCTGATATGGAATTGCCGGAAGCCACAGCCTTTACATGAACTGTGATATTAAGACTTTTTTGCTTTACAGAATAATTAATCTGATCTACTGTTACTGAAGTTGCGGAAGTAGGATATAGAAAAGTTATTCCGTTAATGTCATCTGTTTGTAAAACACGATTTACTTTTTGATAAGATGGATACATTATAGCATTAATATCTGCAGAATGACCTAGTCCTGCAACATGACCGTTTTCATGTAAAAATACAGTTTCAACATCATAATTACCACCAGTTGTTGACCAGTTAAAATTAGTGTTTAAAGCCATGTCAGATTCATCGATATTTGTACCAGTCCAAGTTACACCTAAAGTAGTAGAGCTAGACAAGGACAGCCAACCAACATCGTTGAAACCATCAAATGTCTGGCTACCACATTCTTTAACTAATGATGGACATCTGCTAGTTGAGCCACCATCATTAATAGTATATTTCGATATCGTAACATCAGTCCAAGATTTCTGAGTATGTTGTAAAGCAGTTAAACCGTTAACCCCAACAGTTGTAGGAACATTTGCTGAATTATAATACTGGGTGACAGAGTCATTTGAATTATTACTGTCTGAGAATTGGTCCCAACGCAGAGCAATTGTTGTATATTCATTATCAGTAAGTGGTCGTGCACCTTGATGGGCAAGTGCTGCAACAGCTACTTCATTTTTATCTTTTCCAGGTGGAACTACTGCCCATATGTGAACAATTAGATCTTTTCCAGGAACTATTCCAGAAGCAGAAATGACTTCAGGTTTGCCAGAAATTGTATTTAAACCCTGAGCAAATGCAGGAAGTGAATATGCGACTAAACTTACAATCAATAACGATGTAATAATTCCAGATAAAACTACTCTTTTGTCCACTTTTCTAATTTACAAAATTAGTATTTAGGAGTTATTATTTTCGTGTTTTGACAGATGAACAATTGGTAAGATGTTTGCACAAAATTCTATAAACATCCTGAAAATTGTGTTGCAAAAAAGATCATATTATTCTAAAACAACTAATTTTCGACAGGTGTCACAAAATAATGTTACAGTGTTTTATAATTTCTTTAATTGATACAACAGCAGCTGCTCGGTCGTGGAAATAATTCTAAACTCTTTTGTTTTCACTATAACCTATACCTTTAATCTAAAATCAACCTAGTCTTGACACAGCATTTTACACGCCTAATGAATTTGCACGAGTTGATTTGTTGAAAAGACTACAAAATACATATTGTCGTATCAGGGATAAATTTGGAAATGACTAGTGCAGATATCTTGGCAGTTTTTTGATAATGTGTGCAAGTGATAACCTACCTGGCCCGGCAGTGATAATTACCAGAGCCCCTGCAAGCAATATTAGGTCTAGCGCATACCCTCCATTCCCGGTTAAATTTGCTGCATGTTTTACGTGAAAGATAGCTCCTAACATAATGATTGAAATCAATGATGCTGAAATTCTAGTTAAAACTCCTATGATTAACAAGATTCCGGAGATTAATTCTGCAAGTGCAATTGGGATCTGCATTTCTGGTGGAAGTCCGATATTTTCTAGCATGGTAACAAAACCAGGCCCAAATTTTCCTGAGCCTTGAACTATGAAAATAACCCCTATTGCTGCTCTAATTCCCCAATTTGTAATCTCGTTTAGTTTTGTTTGATGGATGCTGACTTCAGTCAATGCTAAATTTTATCTGTAATTGTATAATACCCTTTTCTTTTTTCTTTAATCTAATTCTGATAAATACAAGACTCGAGTTAATACAAAATTTAGAAAATTATTAAGCATTTTTGAGTTATTCAAGAAAAAACCAGCTAGATCTCTAAATTGACTAGAAATAATTTTACGAAAATCATTCAATGAAAAATCATGATGTATAGGATGATGAAACAATGATAGTAATTTATAATTGTGATAAATGCAAATGAGTATAACAAGATAATATATGAGTGCAATGTATTCCTACTCAATAAATACATATTTTACGTATAACGGTTAATGGCAAACTATTTGGTATACGTAGGAATTGCAATTGGAGTAATGGCAATGGGAGGGGCGATAGCGTATGGTACCTATAACCAACAAATTCATATCTCAGATGATGCAATTCTAGCACCAGCTGCAGAACAAGGAATAATCTCGTCCGGCTCCGGTCTAGGGGCTCAACTGAACAAGGAACAGTGGCACGAGGATACATCTCTCGCCAATATTGCAAAAAAAGTTAGAGAGCAAGCTGGCAAATAATATCTTGCTAAAAAAGATCTTTTCTTTTTATTTTCTAAACTCTTTTCATGACTAGTAATTGTGGAGGTATTGAGAAAGATTGACTAGACCACCAGAAGGTTCCGTGTAACTTTCTGTCCACTCACAATGAAATAGTTTGTACACATATCAGTTATAGAAAATGAAGTTTGTCCAATCGATAGAAATGCCCTATTTAGAGTCAGCAAAATAGATATCTTCTAGAAATGACGGTTTTTTAAAAAACAGCATACGATAATGATTGGCTCCACAATGATCTAATTGAACATTCTAGAATCACTTTAGTTTTCCTTTTGCTGCCAGAATATTAACAATATCCGATTTTGTTACTATCCCAACTAATTTTTTGTTACTTACAACTGGAATTCCACTTATTCCGTGCCTCACCATCAGAATTGCTGCAGTGTATACATCATCATTTGGATTCACCACAAAAGGTTCTCTTGTCATGATGTCTTTTGCAGAAAATGTAAGCAAATAGCTTAATCGATTTACATTAAATTCGTTTAGATTGGAACCAGAAGATACCTCTTCTTTTTCTATTGGGTCTAAGAACTCTTTATAAAAATTAAAAGTTTTTGCAGGGATAAAATCACGATATGTGATAATCCCTACGGGTCTTTTATTTTTTGTAACAACCACTCTGCTGATTTTATTATTAAATAAAATACTTTGAGCCACAAATACAGAATCGTCTGGTGAAACTGTAATTACTTTTTTTGTCATTATTTTTGATATATTTAATGATGCTGTACTCTGAACCAAAAAAGTAGAGACTAGATCTGATTTTGTTATTACTCCAATCAACTTGCTCAGAGTATCTTGTATAATCACTGAACTTATGCCATGATTCTTCATTTGTTTTGCACACTCGTATGTTGTTGCATCTGGAGAGACTGTGACTAGATCTTTGGACATTATGTCTTGGACTAGGATTTTTTCTATTGGTTTTTTGTTAAAAACGGAAACGCTTCTAGCAATGTCTTTTTCAGTAACAATTCCAACAGGTTTTTTGTTAAATTCAACAACCAATCTTCCAATTCGATATCGGAGTAAAATATCTCTAGCATCTAAGATGGTAGTAATTGGAGTAATTGTAATTGGAATTTTAGTTATTGATTTCAATTCTACAGGAATATCTCTTAAAATTTTAGGTTGTCGTTTACGTCTCATGAAACAAAAGTTATTCTTTTACTATATCAATATCGGATAAAATATCAATAATGATAATAACTTGCCATCAATTAAATTCCTTAAAATAAATTCAACGTATTTTTATGTTTATTAGTTTTGAGAATTGATTCAAAAAAATTTCAAGTAATTCATTTATGAATTAACTAAAGATATTTTCAGAGTTAAGATTTATAGAAATTAAAGATAATGATCTTCTTTTCTTATTTCTTCTAAGGTCCATAGATCATTTTTCAAACTTAGTATTTTCGCTGTAAATTTTAAGAATTAAACAAAAATGACAATTATCATGTGTGAGACAACTGTGGATTCCAGATTTTTTCTAAATTTTGTATGAACTTTACAGTGGGAGTATTTTTTTGAAAAACATTAAAAATTCATACTCAAATTTTGCAGAATTTAGAATGTGCAAACTAAAAAATTAAGAACTCTCACTCATCTTTCTAATTAGTTCTTGTTTCATTTGTAGAAATTCAGATTCAGAAATTATGCCTTGTTCTTTTAATTTTGCCAGCTTTAATAACTCGTCTGCAACCGACATTTTCAGAATCTCAATTCCCCTAAACGCATCTTCAGTTGATTTTTCCATTTTTTATATATTAATCCTTTACAGAAATAAAATGACTGTATCATTTGATGGATTAGACACTAATGATTTTTGCGAACTTTGGAAGTTAATTATCAATCATATCTTTTACGATCAATCAGTAGCAAATTTATGTTTAGCCCTCACTTTACCACAGTCACAGGAGGTCTTGCCTTGTGCATAACAAAGTTCGATGTACTCCCAAAAAAGATTTCCTGTGGTAAACTAAGTCCACGTGCACCAATTACAATATGATCAATTTTGTTTTTAGGATTATTGGCAAATGTTGTGAGATCAATTCCGGCAGATCTTCCTGCAATGACTGTCCCTTCAAATTTTACATCGTTTCCTTCTACTTTTTTTCTTGCAGTCTCAACGATTCCTTTAATTTCCTTTGACCATTTCTCTTCTTTTATTTTTGGGGCATGGACAGCAGTAAACAATCCATGTGTTGTATCACTATGAACGCCGACGATATTACCATCTGATTGTTTAGCAAACGAAATGGCAGTTTCTAATCCTTTAAGTGAGTGTTTAGATCCATCCAAGCACACCATTATTCTCTTAACTTGCATGATTATGATTAGTTTTTAATGGAATAAGTCTTTGGATGATTTTCAAAATTGATTGTGTTTGTTTTTGAATCCAAATTCATAACCAACTCTCAATATTGAACTTCATTACCAACTAGAATTTTAAATGAATCACCCTCAAAGTTAACAGGCTCATATTGAAGAGTTAAAAAACTAGTCTGAAAAAAGTCATTGTTGGAGTATAATATCATGTGTGAGACAACTAGGGGTTCTAAATTTCCTGGATTGTTATTTTCACTTGCTTTCCATTGTATCGTGAAATGTCATCCAACCGATCTGTTGGAATTATAATGATTCTCCTCTCATTTCCGTTAATATCCTTCCCCGATTTTGCAATTTTTGAAACAAATGTAATCTCCATGTTTTTTCTAAAAGATCATTGCATATAATTGTGTACTATTATACACATAGTTTATATACATTAAAGTGTATAATTATGCATAATATGAAATTCATTAGTCAACTCAATAAAATAAAAAAGTATCTTCGTCCAGATTGCAATTTTGAGATAAAACAGGAAATTAACAGTGATGAAATCCAAGTCAAAATTGATCAGATAGGAACAGATTCATTCGGCCTTCAAGGGATCCTCATACTAAAAACCAATGACGGAAAAGAATTCCCAATATCTGCATTCTCAGGTGAAGTTGCAAGATACATTGCAGGTTTCAGAGATGGTCAAAAGGATGCAATTCCAACCATATACAATTTAGTGGAACAGTTATCAGAAGAGTCCGAATTATTCCTAGTAAAGGTAAAAATTTTTGATAACGGAAATGCATTACGGGCAAATCTGTACTTTAGTGGAAGAAAAAATATTGTTCTGAGAAACTTTAGAGCATCTGATGCAATAGCATTAGCCACATATTATGGCGTACCAATCATTATGAGCAAAAAACTATTTGAACAGCAAGTAAAAGAACTTTCTTGACTGAACCGTCAAAAACAAGATTTTAAATCTAGAACCTAAAGACGTCAAGTAATTTGTGTTTTCAAGACATACTTGTAATATGTTAAAATATAACAAGACGCTCTTAATTCAGAAAATGAAAATCATCTTTACATAGATAAACATCCCCCATCTTTAGGATATTGGATAATTCTTGCCTATCTATAATCAAACACTAAAAGATCTACTGCCGCTATCTTTGAGCTCTACTCCAGCAGTAAGCATCAGAAAAGAAAATGAAATGTGGGTAGCCACGGGTATGCTAATTCATTATTTAGAATCATTTGCAGATTCACTTGTTGTAACAGAAGAAGATGAAAAGCCAATTGGCGTAATTGGAGGAAGAGAAATAATTGAAAATATTTTCAAAAATCCTACTTCAGAATTTTTCGATAAAACCAAAGTGGATCAGGTCATGAATAAAGATCTTTCAATCATATCTGAAAAAATTAAACTACAAGAACTTCTTGAGAAATGGAAACAAACTAGAAGAGCATTTTCAATAATTCCTAACAATTTAGGAGGATATTCAGCCATATCTGGAAGAAAATTACTTGAAATTGGTGCTAATTGTATCACAGATTTGACCATTTCTGAATTACCGCAAAAAGAAGTGGCCACATTTGATCTCAACGATACAATGAGAGACATCATAAATTTAATGCTTGAAAAAAATACTCGAAAATTGAGATTAAAAAATACAAATAACTTCATTAGCGATCGTTTGATCATTCAAACTGTAGCTCAGGAACTAAATTTTTTTAGAAATACAAAATTTTTGGATCAAAAGATAGAAGAATCATTCAAACTAGAAGAAGCAAAAAAAATTTCCAAGGATGTCAATTTGGCAGAAATTTCAAAAATTATGTATGGAATGTTACACCCTTACATATTTTTTCAAGATCGAGTGATTACACCATGGGATGTTTGTATTGCGTTACAATCAGATAGAATTGAATTTTTGGGATAATCAAAAAATTTCAAGATCAGTTCGGCAAATATTGTTCCATTACAAGATATAAAATTTCTAAAAACTATTCATTTCACAATCATGACATGAATATTTGATTTGTAAAAGATGGGCTATGTCATGAAAAGATTTCTTCATTGAATCCATTCATTATAAATTAAATTAGTCATGTAGAGTACATTCGTTGTGTCATGAGTGAACTTGCGATTTTGGAATATAATTTTCCCAAAATTTATTTTGATTTGAATGCAATGACGTTTTTTGTTGTTTGTTTTTTTCTAAAATTCTGCAGTATATTAGCAAATATTTATCAGAGGAGATATTTTTAAAATGATCTTCCAAAAATGATGATGGAATAAATGTTAACAAGATCATGTTATAAAGAATATTATGGAAAAATGAAATTCAAATATCAATCAGTGACAAACCACATGAAAAATTAATTTACCTCCAAGAAAATATAGATTATAACTCCAAGAAAATTTTTCATTATAAAGGCAGACGGAAGTAAAGTCCAATTTAATGAAAATAAAATTTTAAGTACCTGTATGAGAGCAGGTGCAAGTAGAAAAATCGCAAAAAGAATTTTGAAAAAAGTTCGTTCAGAGATATATCGCGATATTGGAACTAGCGATATCTACAAGTTGGTATTGCACGCTATTTCTGAAGAAAAAGATGAAAAAGTATTACAGCAGAAATACCAATTAAAAGATGCAATTATGAGATTAGGGCCAGCTGGTTTTGCTTTTGAGAATTTTGTTAAAGAATTACTTGAGCACAGAGGTATTCAAATTGAAAGAATTAGAACATATGTTAAAGGAAAATGCGTCAATCATGAAATAGATTTGATTGCAATATTAGATCACAAAAAAATCATGGTTGAATGTAAATATCATTCACATCGCGGAAATTATGTTGGATTAAAAGATACACTCTACACACATGCTAGATTTTTGGATACACAACCAAGATTTGACGGTGAGGCAATTGTTTGTAATACCAAAATATCTCAAGACGCAAAAAAATATGCAAAATGTATTGGCCAACAAGTTTTTTCTTGGAGATATCCACCAGGAAAAAGCCTAGAAAAAATCATTGAGGAGAGTAAATTATATCCGATTACTATTTTAAATCCAAATTCAAGGGAATTAGAAGCATTCTTTGAAAACAACATCATGATTGCAAAAAATATTCTAAAATATGATAAAAATTATTTGTCAAAAATAACTGGAATATCTAAAAAAAGAATTAATTACTTTCAAACGCTTATAGAACAAATAATACGGTAATCATCTTTGAGATATGTTACATTTTCAATACAGAGAATCATGTATGGTTATTAAGTACTAATAAGGAATTTATCCAGCATGAGTGATCAATTTTGTCATTGTGGTTCTTGTGGTCATGAAAAAATAACTGAGTGTTACACAAAACAGTGTCCATGCTGCTTAACCGATCATCAAGGCTCCTTTGGAAAAAATAGATAAAATAGATTTAAAATAAATAGGTCAATTCTAACAAAATAAAATTTACTAACAAGATTATCAAAATAGATAATTATATTGCAACATTAAATAGCACAAAGGTAATTTTTACCCAATGACAGAAACAAAAATTACTCCAAAGAAATCTACTGGAATTGCCCCCTTTTGGACATCTAGTTGGGCAGACATGGACAGATCAATAGAAAATCTACGTAGAGATATGGAAAAAACTTTTTCCTCGTTTCCATCAATGCACATGCCAAAAATGTCACAGACATCATGCGATGTTATAGATGAAGGTAACCAATTCCGAGTCAAAATGGACGTACCAGGCATAAAGAAAAATGAAGTCAGCCTCAATGTTACGGATAATTCTTTAGAAGTATCAGCAGAGCATAAAGAAGAATCTGAGGAAAAGAAAAAAAACTATCTTCGAAAGGAACGTAGTCAGGTATCATTTTACAGATCATTACCTCTAGCTGAGAAAATAAATGCAGACAAAGTAATCGCAAAACTCACAGATGGTGTATTGGATATCACTCTGCCAAAATCAAAGCCAACTGAAACACAAAAGAAAAAAACTGTGTCAGTACAGTAATTTTTTTTGTTTTTTTTAAATTAACATTTAATATTGATTTTAATAATTTATTGAATTAGTTGACTGAAATTAAAACAGATAAAAATTATCAATCAAGAATGGATAACTTGATCAATATTATGAAGAATTCTGGATTTCTTAATAATAGTAGAGTGGAGTCGGCCATCAGGAAGACACCTAGACATGAATTTGTTCCAATGTCACTTCAAGAAAAGGCATACGATGACATGCCCATACCCATAATGAATAATCAGACTGTCTCTCAACCTTCAGTGGTATCAAGAATGACTGAATGGTTGGATGTGAAGGAAGGTCAAAAAATTTTGGAAATTGGTAGTGGTTCAGGTTGGCAATCAGCCATTCTTTCTTACTTGGTAGGACGAGGTAAAATTTACTCTATAGAACGACATTCAAAACTAGTAGATTTTGCCAAAAAAAATTTGGATAAGCTAGGAATAAACAATGTTAAAGTGACTTTGGGTGACGGTAGTTTGGGATTGCCAAAAGAATCTCCTTTTGACAGGATCATAATTACTGCCGCATGTGGAAAAATTCCACAATCATTATTTGAGCAATTATCAATAAATGGTTTGTTGGTTGCACCTGTAGGTGAATTTACACAATCGCTAGTTTTAATAAAAAAAACATCTCAAGGTGTTGTGGAAATTAAAAATGAGTCAGGGTATGTTTTTGTGCCCCTTTTGGGAAAATTTGATTGTGAAAAATATTGAGATTTAGAATATCAAATAAATATAAATTTTAAAACAAAACTACACTATAGGACGTTTACCTGAAATTAATTCATTACAAAATTCATGTATGTTCTGTAGATTATTTTCAACTATCTCATTGATCTGATTTTTTTCTGTATCATGTAACTGTCTTTCAATAAAAGGCTGTACGATAACTGCCTTTGGTTCATTTATCGGTCTTCCAATTACATTATACATCCATACACATACTTCATCCAAGCCAGATACTTGGGCATGTATCTCATTTGCAATTTTAAAAGAGAGCACATTGTAAATTTTACCTATATGACTGGTGGGATTCTTACCTGCAGTGGCTTCTGCTCCAGCAGGTCTGCTAGGCGATATTACGCGACTTGCCATATTTCCTCGGCCCACTTGTCCAGAATCTGCACTATCTGCAGATGTACCTAAAACCGTCATATAAAGACCTGAAATTCCCTTGTTTTTAGAATCTAAACAATTCATATTTGTAGTGGTTTTCATACCGCATGTCTTTTTTAGGAAATCATTGATGTCTTGAAGCATTTCCTCTTTTCTTTGAAAATATTGATTCTCTGATGAAATGTACCTGTCAACAAATGCTGTAGCTATAGTAAGATCAACATAATTTGTATCTCTAAATCCCATCACCTTGACATCTTCGCCTGACTCGGGAAATTTATCTTTGAATTGTTTTGAATTTATGTACTGTTCTGTATTTAGTACGATTGATTCAGTTTCTGTAAATGGGGCATACCCTACAAGTATAGAGGTATCATTTGCTGCCAACGTGCTAGGATTTTTAAATATGGATTGTAGTTCCTTGGAGGTTACACCGATTTCTACTTGGTATTCTATATTATCATCATTCACAAATCTCAGATTTTGTTCAAACCAATTCCTTGCAGTTTGTATTGCAAACTCTCCTATAGGGAGCTTTTTTCCCTCAATTTCAAATGTTGCTCGATCTCCCAAAATCATCTTCATTGGTTTTATTACTTTGCCACCGCCAAAGTTACTCTCACTTTGTCCTGCTACTAACAGTGCTTTATCCATATTGTGATGTTGAATTGCCCCTGTCTCTTTGAGATACATTTTTGACAAATCAATTGAAATCTGATTCATTACAAGATCACAAATTGTATCTGGATGTCCAATTCCTTTTCTCTCTACGATTTCAAATCTTTTTTTGGATGTAGGTGTATTTTTTACAGATTCTATGAATATTTGATTTGGCACATCAAAACTTGTTTTTAAACAGAATCATAAGTCTTGCCCCTGATTTCCAAAATTGATAATTGTCTGTCAATTTAATGTGGTAATTGATCTAACCGATGTTGTGCAAAGAGATACAGTTCTTTATGAGAGATTAGCAAATCATAAAGTTAGATGCTTAGCTTGTGCCAGATATTGTGAGCTTGGTGAGGATCAAATTGGCTTGTGTGGAGTTAGAGGAAACAAGGATGGAAAACTTGTTCTCTATGTATATGGAAAGGTTGCAGCAGCTCACATTGATCCTATCGAGAAAAAACCAGTAACTCATTTTATGCCGGGAAGTAAGATATTTTCAATTGGAACAACAGGTTGTAATTGGCTGTGCAAGTATTGTATTAATTTTGATCTCAGTCAAAGACGAAAAATAGAGGGAGTAGACATTACACCTGAAAAAATAGTAGAAAAGGCACTTGAAAGTGGATGTCACGGAATTGCATACACCTACAATGAACCTAGTATATTTTTAGAATATGCAAGAGATTGCGGCGTATTGGCAAGAAAGAATGGATTGTTTAACATCTTTGTATCAAATGGATATGGCACTCCTGAATCAGTTTCAATGATGGGTGAATTTCTTGATAGTATCACAGTGGATTTTAAAGGAAATGGTGAAGAAAAATTTGTTAGAAAATATGTTGGAATACCAAATTCTCAGCCGGTTTTTGATACATTGTTAGAAATTCGTGACAAAACAAAAATTCATGTGGAAATAACAGATTTAGTAGTACCTAAAGTAGGTGATGATCTAGAACACGCAAAAAAACTTTGTAAATTTATTTACGATGAATTTGGGCCAGATATGCCAATTCACTTTTTACAGTTTCATCCCTCATACAAGATGATGGAATTTGAACCAACTCCTGTGAGCACACTAGAAAAACATCATGAAATTGCAACAAAAGAAGGTTTGAGATATGCATATGTTGGAAATGTTCCGGGACATCCATTGGAACACACGTATTGTCATGAATGCAAAAAAATTGTTGTAAGACGATACAATTTTGATATCTTGGAATGGAATCTTGATGATGATAATCAGTGCAAATATTGTGGAAATAAAATACCAATCACAGGAAAACTAAATCCGTCTTACAAAGAAAGAAGATTTGAGTTTGTTTTTTAAGATTAATACTAGATAACAAGTATGCAACAATTTGAAATACAAAAAATTTTCCCAAATGGAATAATTTAACACATAAAACATCCAGAAGAAAAAATACCTGTAAAAGAACAAACTTCCTGTAAGGCGATTCACAACACACTAGGAAAAAAATGCAGGCAAATTTAAGACAAATGCTTTTTAGAAAGCACAAAATGCCTTGGGGAGGCTCTAGTTTGAGATAATTGGATCTCCAGATATCGGCCCAAATTTTGTTTTTAAATACTTTACAAATTTTTTAAGATATTTTTGAAAATACTTTTTAACTATCCCAAAAACGATTGTTGTGGGTAAAAATAAACAAAAATCAAAAAAGACCAAATCAAACAAGACAAAATTTATCATTATTGGAATTATTGTTGTTTTAGTCATAGGAATTTTTGCTGTCATCTCTACAAATAACACTACGTCAGATAATGTTCCAAGCCCCCGACTATCAATTGATACAACAAAGGGCTCTCCAGCATTAGGTTCAGAATCTGCCCAAATAACCATAGTAGAATTTGGAGACTATCAATGTCCATTTTGTCAGAAATGGAACCAAAACACAAAACCACTAGTTGAAAAAAACTATATTGTGACAGGAAAGGCAAAGTTGTTTTATGTTGATTTTCCCATAATTGGACCCGATTCAATAAAGGCTCACGCAGGAAGTTATTGTGCAAATGAGCAAGGACTCTATTGGCAATATCATGATTTTGTATACCAAAATCAGGGTCATGAGAATAGTGGATGGGCAAATGCAAACAATCTCAAAAATCTAGTATCAGGAATAAATGGATTAGATACAGATTCATTTTCTAAATGTCTTGATTCTGGAAAATATGAAGATAGGGTCAAAGAAAACAAAAACATTGCATCAAAAAGTGGCGCTAAATCAACACCGTCGTTTATTGTGATTGGTCCAGATGGAAACACGATTTCAATATCTGGAGCACAGCCATATTCAGTATTCCAAGAAACCATAGATGAAATGATGAAAAATTCAGTAAAATAGATTGAGAATCACTCGAATCAGAATAAATCTTTTCTAGATGTAAATATCATTTAAGTAATTCCGTTTTGATCGTATCATATGGAATTACTCATTATATTAATTTCATTATTCATAATCTAACTGTAAAATCTAACAGTTTTGTGACAAGATCTAATACCAAATGTATGAATTTTCTAATTTTATGTCAAATTTGGTTTGAAGAATTAAAGCTAAAATGACTTCTAATAGACTAACACCACTTAAGAAAGAAGATATCAAGAAAATAATGTGTCAAGAAAGTACAAACCTATCATTACATACAGACTACGGGAAATTCCGATAAAACAAATCAAGGTTTGGAAGGAGGCACAAGCTAGAAAGCTCGACCGAGAAGGAATATCTGAACTTGCAAAATCAATCAAAAATGAGGGGCTGTTAAATCCACCACTTGTACAAAAAGAGGCTAAAAACTCTTATTTGTTAATGTCAGGCCAGCGGCGACTTGCTGCAATGAAGCTCCTGGGTGCAAAAAAGATACCAGTCCACTTGATTTCCAAAAAGACAGAGTATGATCTAGAAAATGCAAAGGCAGCGTCGGTTGTAGAAAATATACACAGAAGTGATATGAACCACAAAGACATTGCAGAGGCCTGCAAGTTTTTGAATCAGCAGGTTGGAAAGTCTGCTGCTGCAAAGTCAATGGGCATGTCAATGTCTACATTGAAAAAATATCTTGGATTTGCAGGAGTTCCTGACAGTCTGAAATCTCTAGTTCCTGAAATGATTACAAGGGATGAAATGACCAAATTGTACATCATCATGCCAAATATCCCAAAGGTGCAAAAAATTGTACAGAAAATATCAAAGATTGATTCAAAGCTGCGAAAAAAATACATTACTGCTCTAATACGTTCACCAAAATCATCTCATGAAAAATTACTCCAGCGTGCAAAAGCAATGCAAATAAAACAAAATATTTCATTTCACTTGTCAAAGACCATGGCAAAAAAACTTGCAAGTGAATCAAACAAACGAGAGATAACACCAGATGAGATGGCAGGAAAAATAATATTTGATTATATAAAACACAAAAAAAGATAGTACAACTTTTATGTTTTAATATCAAATTTTTTAATTAATTTTCTTTGTCAAATTTTGGTGCAATTTAAACTGGATTTTTCATTTCAAGAAAATTTTTTCTCTTTTTTTTAGAAAATTTTTCTATTGCATAACGAAGTGTTGTCCGTGGCATTATTCTACAATATTTCTCCAGGAATTGTTCTAGCAAAATTTTATCCCTCTTTCCAACCTCTCGAAGCATCCAACCAACTGCTTTATGGATCAAATCATTGTTGTCAAAAATCAGTATTTCTGCTAATCGTAGTGTGTCATCAAATTGTGTATTACGTATGAAAGTAAAAGTTGCAATTATTGAAATTCTCTTCTTCCAAATATTATCAGATCTTGCAAGTTTGTATAAAATCTGTCTATCTTGAGTACCAAGTAAATAAGTTCCAAGTATGTTTGGTGCAGAAAGATCAACTAGATCCCAGTTGTTTACTTTTTTTGCATGTTTGATGTAAAAGTGGAAAATTTTTTCTTGCTCGTTTTGTGTTGCTTTTTTAAATTTATCAACCAAAATTAAAAGACAAATTAATCTCTCTTCATGAATTCTTGATGATAAAAGAATCAATATTTCCTTAAAGGTGAGATTTAGATATTTTTTTGAAATTTTTCTTGATTCAGGAACCACAAGTCCTATGAAAATATCCCCTTCCCCGTATTGGCCCTTGCCTGTCTTGAAAAACTTTTGTAGAATCTTTGCCTTTTGAGGATTTGCAGATTTTTTTATTTTGTTCCTCAGGCTTTTAATTTCATCCATAATTTGAATTATTTTTAAATTTTTTAAACTCCATTATTCTTTAATTGCTGACCAATTAGGCTGTGCCTGTGATAATTATTCAGATGCTCAAAATCTAGATCTAGTCTATTTGAATTTGTAGCCAAACTATCGCCAAACATTGGTACTGGGGCATATTCATGGAACAAACCGAGTGTATCACCTAGATTATCTAATCTATAACATCTATTACAAAGCGCTTTTATTCTATCGAAACTTTGAAAATTATTGAAAATAAACAGTAAGTATCTTTTAGCAGGAATTTTGTCTCTAGTGTTGATTGGGGGATTTGGTAACGCGTTTGCAGCAACAAACATCGTAAATAACGGAAGCTTTGAGAATACTGGCTGTGGTCCACTTTTTGACACAGTATTCACTCCTGATAGTACTACAATCACAGGTTGGACAGTTGGACTAGACAGTATTGATTGGATATGCGGCTATTGGACAGCTCAGGATGGTTCAAACAGTATTGATATGAGTGGCAATGCAGCAGGTTCTATCAGTCAAGACCTTACTACCATAGCAGGTGCTGTATATGACGTAAAATTCTACATGTCAGGAAATACGGACAGTGGAAATATTATCAAACAATTAACAGCTACTGCAGCTGCATCCTCAGGTCCATTTACATATGATACAACTGGCAACCCAAGCGGTACGGATTGGGAACTGAAAACATTTCCTTTCACTGCAACTGGTGCTACTACCACACTTACGTTTACTAGTGATGAACCAAATGCATATGGTGCAGCACTAGACAATGTTAGTGTAGTCTTATCAAGATGCCCAGCAGGATTTGATTTGACAGATGACACATGTATTCCATCAAATCAGAATCCAGTAGCAGGTGAACTCGTACCACTAAACACAACCGCACTATTCATTTCTAGTTTATCGTCTAGCGCAATATGGATGGTTCCAGCTATTCTAGGAATTGCAGGAGTCGGAATTTATTTTATTCAAACAAGAACACATAACAAAGACAACTAAATCGCTTTTGTTTTTCTTTTCGAAATTCTAATCCACATTTAATCATCTAGACAAAATTCTTCAATAAATTAACACGCCATTTTTTTTACTACCAAACCGTATGCACTAATTCTTGAAGATTTCTTCTAGGTTTAGGAAATTTATCTTGTTTTGGATATCCTATGCATAATATTGAGGAAGGAATCAGATCTGTATCTATTATATTCATTACTTTTTGCTCGTCAAACATGCCAATCCATATGGAGCTTAGGCCCAAAGCTTGTGCTGCAAGCTGAGAATATGCTGCAGCTAGTGTAGCATCTTGTATTGCGAATTTTTTTAGTATTTCTTCTGGGAAATCCAATTTCACTCTGGAGGGATTTTTACAATAAACTAGAACAACTGGTGCATTTACGTATGGTTGATTATTGCATGCATCTACTAACCGCTGTTTTTTTTCAGGACTCTTTACATAAAATATCTCAAAGCCCTGAAAGTTTCCCGCAGTAGGTGCAGTGTCTGCAGCAGCAATAATTTTATCTATTTTTGCAGTCTCTACTATTTTGTCTGTAAATTTCCTAGTTGAACGACGTTTTGACATCACGGTGAATAAATCAGTGTTGATAAATTCAGTTGGAGATGATTTTAGTATTTGATCTAGTAGTTGATTTCGAACATTAGTATCCACATTAGCGGTCTCTTTTGGTTCATACCCAGATGGATAAATTTTTTCAGACACATCTTTTGAATCCATGTTACAGATAGAAAAAATATCTTATTAAGCAATTCTCGATGTATCGGTACAGTTTTGGTCTTGATGATCTATTTTGACCAATTTAATTAATGAAATGAGTTATTGCCAAATAGATTTTCTAATTTTTTGTTTTCCTGGTGTCACAAAATAATGTTACTAGCGTTTTCTTTAACTAGATATCAAAATGAATCAAATTAATGTCAAGTAAAATAATTGTTGCGGGATTTGCAGTAATTGTTTTTGCTGCGTTTTCAATAATGACAGGTCTAATATCAGAAGACTTTTTCCAGTTAGCTTTTGCAATACCTGGAGATTTCGCCGATTCTTTATTTGTCGATAATTTGAACAGCCCCACCGCAATGGAATTTGCCCCTGATGGGCGCCTATTTGTCACACAGCAAGGAGGAACAGTTAGAGTCATAATGAATAATGGTACTCTGCTTTCCACTCCATTTCTATCCATTTTGGTTGATGATAATGGCGAGCGAGGCTTGAACGGAATTACATTTGATCCAAATTTTACCTCCAATGGATTTGTCTATGTGTATTATACCACAAAAGATGAACCCACCCCAACTTCCCCAGACCATAATCGTGTTAGTCGTTTTACTGCCAACTCTACAAATCCAGACATTGCACTACCCGGAAATGGAACCCAAATTCTTAATTTAGAAAATTTGAGTTCTAGTACGAATCACAATGGCGGTGCTTTACATTTTGGAAGTGACAGTAAGCTGTATATTGCAACTGGCGATGCCGGCTCACCTTCAAATTCACAATCACTTTCAACGCGATTGGGAAAAATTTTACGAATAAATTCTGATGGCACAATTCCTTCAGACAATCCATTCTTCAATACTTCTGGAGCAAAACAAGAGATATGGGCACTTGGATTTAGAAATCCATTTACATTTGCATTTTCTCCTGGCACAAGTAAAATGCATGTTAACGATGTGGGACAAGACAATTGGGAGGAAGTAAATAATGGTACCAAGGGTAAAAATTATGGTTGGCCAACATGTGAAGGTCTATGCATACCCACAAATCCTGCATTTGTAGATCCTATTTACACTTACAATCATGGTACTAGTGGAGCGGCAATTACAGGTGGAGTGTTTTACAAATCAAATGTATTCCCACCAGGCTATTACGACAGCTACTTTTTTGGAGACTATGTTAAAGGATTCATCAAAAGACTGTCACCGACAAATGTTATAGATGATCAACCATTTGGTCCCCTTCTTACTTTATTTGGTGCACCAGTTGACATTGATGTAGGCCCTGATGGAAACTTGTACTATCTATCAAGAGATGGAGGAGAGATTCACAAGATTGAATTCATTCCAGGTGGAGCTAATCACCCACCGACTGCCAATTTCACGGCCAACCCTACATCAGGTAATCCACCACTTTTAGTGAATTTTGATGGCACTACTAGTACTGATTCAGATCTTGGTACTGTTCTTAGCTATTCGTGGAACTTTGGAGACGGTTTCTCGGATACCTCGGGTGCCATAGTAACGCACACCTATAATCAGTTAGGACTTTACGTTGCAAAACTTACTGTAAATGATGGAGACGGTGGTACAAATTTTAAAACCGTCAATATTGGAGTAGGTGATCCCCCTGTTGGAACGATAATTACCCCGTTAAATGGAACAAAATACAATGCAGGGGATGTGATCTCTTTTAATGGCTCTGCCACAGATATTCAAGATGGCACTCTGTTACCTAGTGCATTTAACTGGACAATCCTTTTTCACCACAATACCCATACTCATCCATTTCTGATTTTTAATGGAGTAAAGAATGGTACTTTTACCATTCCTAATATCGGAGAGCCTTCTGCAGATGTATGGTTTAGGACATACCTCAAAGTAACAAATTCAATTGGCATAAGCCAGACTAGTACTGCAGATGTACTGCCCAATAAATCTACAATTACTCTGGCAAGCAATATTCCAGGCTTGCAGGTAAATCTCGACAGTCAACCAAAGACTACTCCGACCGCAGTTTTAGGTGTGGTGGGAATGACCAGGGAACTAGAAGCGTTAAGCTTGCAGAGTTTGGGTGGAACAACTTTTCAGTTCGAGTCGTGGTCAGATGGTGGTGCAGCAACTCATAATATTATTACCCCATCAAGTGATATTGTATACACTGCAAACAACGTAGTTGCAGTATCTAATCCAATTATTCACATGAGTGATACCACTACATCCTCTGGATTTAGCACATACGTAGATAGACCAATCAATGCAGAAAATGTCACCCCTACATCACAACTTGTTGGGGATAACATAGACAGCATCACACTGCAACTCAAAAAGACTGGGTCTCCAACGGGAGTGGCAGCGATAGGTGTCTTTAACACGGATTTGTCTGTGAAAAAATTATTTGGCCTTAAAGATGCATCAACTATTACAACATCATTTGTTGATTACACCTTCATATCGGGTGAAAAATATCAGATACAATCGGGTGATCGCATAGGAATTAATTTTACTGGAGGAGACAGTACAAATAACATATCTGTGATGAGAGACACAGTTGCTGCAGACCCATTTGATGGCGTAAACTCGTATCATACTTACTATGATACAGCTTGGCGTTCATCTACAAATGATCTGTACATGATATTAAAAGACAATAATTTTACGCCAGTAATTTCATCAGTGACTCCTTCATCAAACTCTTTGATTAATGGAGGATTCGTTGTAAATTACACACTGGGTGAATCTGTACCAATAGGCAGCATTACATTTACAAGAACTGGAGGCTTGGCGGATGGTGCCACACATATCTACAACTTTGCAGCAGGTGATAAAACCTCTGGTCCACACGCTATTCCAAGAACGGTGCTGGAAACTGGATTTGGAAATCTTGTTTTAGGTGCAATTTATACCATGACAGTTTCTGCAACTGATCCGGCATCTAATGTGGCTTCCACAATTAGCAAAACATCATTAACTTATTCCATAGCGCCAGTAACAATTACTAATCTTGTAGCAACACCTGGAAACAATCAGGTCGCACTATCTTGGACTGCACCAAATAATGGTGGCTCTGCAATTACTGATTATATCATCCAGTACAAGCTATCCTCATCTGTATCATATACTACATTTCCTGATGGTACCAGTACAAGCACTGGAGGTACAGTAATTGGATTAACAAATGGATTATCATATGACTTCAAAGTCTCTGCAGTAAATGCTGTTGGAACGGGTTTGGCATCAAATATTGCAACTGTAGTTCCAAATGTTGTCTGTTCTGTTCCTTCATCTGGAAATTGGATCATCACATCAAGCTGTAAAATTACGGGTAACGTTCATCCACTAGGTAACGTTGATGTTCAAAGCGCTGCTGTAGTTACAATAGAGAATGGTGGCACACTAAATATTGACTTTGCAACAAAGTATCTAAAGATCCATGCAGGCAGTGGCGTCTGGATTAAATCCGGTGGAAAGATAAATTAGATTTTTGTTTTTTGTTTTCATAAATCCTCAAGTTGAACGAAAGTTCTTTTCAAATTTATTGTATATTTTAATAATTTATTAATTTTATGAAACTAAAATCTGATCTTTTATTTTGTCTTCATCAAGTAGTTTTTTGAGTCCTTGCATCAGGAGAATTTTTGGAGAATAACCTAATTCTTTTTGAGCCAATGTTATTGAAGCCACGCTATGAGATATATCGCCATCTCGAAATGAAGTATGTTTTATATCAAGATTTTTTCCTGAAATTAAAATCATGAGTTTGGCGAGATTGTCTATTGTAGTATATGTGCCACTTGCAATATTGTAAAAATTACCTTTCTTTCCTTGAATTTTTTTCATTCCTAGTTGAATAGTACTCACCACATCGTCGATGGAGACAAAATCTCTACTATTGAGTCCATCACCGAAAATTTCAAGTGTTTTCCCATTGGTAATTTTTTCCATAAATTTTGTGATCACGCCGGCATAAGATGATGATTGACCCGTGCCATAGATATTGAAAAACCTCAATGACATACAGTTTAAGTTGTAGCTGCTAGAAAATGCTTGAAGGTAATGTTCCATTGCCAGTTTGCTTGCACCATAAGGTGAGATTGGAATTGTTATCGAATCCTCATTTATGGGCATGTTTTTTAAATTCCCATAAACTGCAGCAGATGATGCTGCAATGATATTTTTTACACCAGATTCAACACATGCCCTTAGCAGATTAACAGTTCCTGTCACATTGACATTATGTACTTCTTCAGGTAGTTTGATAGATTCCTCAACATCAATTTTAGCGGCTAAATGAATTACAAAATCAGAACCGTGCACAGATTGTAAAACTAGATGAAAATCTGTTATGTCTCCTTTTACAATTTTTGCACCACGCGCTACTAATTCTGAAATATTTGTCTCGGAACTATTTGAAAAATTATCAAAAATTGTCACCGTGTGATTATTTTTTAATAAAGAATCAACTAGATGGCGCCCTATGAAGCCCGCTCCTCCGGTAACAAAAACTTTCATAGTTTATCTACTCCTAATTTTGTTCTGAATGACATGTTACTTTACAAAAATCTCAAATGGACCTAAAGAAGGCGTGATAATTCCAGGTAATGAAAAATTGTAATGGAAACTAGACCAAAAAACAAAATTTATGATTATAATTATTGCAACAACAATAATTAACACAGTGGGTAGAATAAATTTTGCATTGCTACGTCGTGCTTTTTTATCGTAACGTTGTACCACACCTACCACTAGTAATAAAAAGTAAAACATTCCACCTATTCCTCCAGTTGGTGACGCTCCTGCTGACATGACTGTCTCTTAGTGCCCCTTTTCATATTTTGTAAGTGTTTGTTTTAAAACAAACTCTTTGAATGCAGCTTTGTACAAGAAGAATGCATTTACTGCTCTAAGAACAAAGAAAGATGGAAGAGACGTCAGTACTTTTCGCAGCATTTTTAGTTTCCATCCTTTATAGATTACTGGGATACCAATGAATACTCCATCTGCAAGTAAAGCAACTGCATAAAGTAAAGGATCCCCGGAGATAATTGTTAGTAGTGGGCCTACAACAAATAACATGGCACCACCAAGAAATACATCAGCTATTGCGACAATAATGATTTCACGAAGTACAGGTATTTTTTTGATGTTTTTCCAATGAATTTTTAAGTTTTGGAACAAACCATGAGACCAACGGGTGAGTTGTTTCCCCAACATGTTGAGTGTTTCAGGTTCGATAGGATAGCAGTATATGTCTGGAGCAAACCTGACTGTTTTTCCTTGTTCATAAAATGTCCATGTTAAGTCCATGTCTTCAGCCATAGTTCTTGTGGACCATCCTCCAGCTTTAATCAAATCTTCTGATTTGTAAATTGAGAAACATCCAGACGATATGAGAGGTTTGCCATACCATTCTTGTACTTGTTTATAAAATACAAAAGCAAACATGTATTCAATAAAGCGTCCACGTTCCCACAATGTTTTGATTTTTTTTGGAAGAACAAAACTGCAGGATGCCGAAGTTTCAGGATGTAACTCCATTGATTTTACCATTTTTTCTATGGCATTATCATCAAGACTAGTATCAGCATCTATGGCAATAGTATATTTGCTGGTAACAGAAGGTAGGGCAAAATTTTGAGCACCTGCTTTTGAACCGGTATTTTTTGGAGGACGAACTACATCTACACCTTTGTATGATCTTGCAATTTCACCGGTTTTATCAGAAGAAAAATCGTCAATAACGATTATCCTTTCTACAGGCCAAGTTTGTTGAGATAAACTAGATAATGTCTGATCTAAAGTAGATTCTTCATTATATGCAGGAATTAAAACTGTAACTGGAGCACACTTGCTTTTTGTTAATTCTTTTTCAATCGCTCTTTGCATCTTAATTTCTCCTTACAAAATTTTCACAGCGTAATCTGAAATATGTTTCTAAAACAGATAATACATTTACCAAAGCACATGTTAATCACAATAAAATTCGTTAAAAGGTAATTATAAACTAAGATGCAGATTCCAATTTTGGAATAGAGTATTAATTTAGAACAGCATGAATCCAATCATTTTTTTATTATTAAAAAGAAAATATCCCTAATATTTCTTAAAATTTATTTTTACTTGTTAAAATTATATAAAATTTCACTAAAACAGAAAATTCAATTTAGAATTATACGAGTTGAATGAATTTTGTACAATTCATGTACACTTGTTTTGTAACTAAGAAATATCTTAGATAAAGACAGAAAATTGTCCTGTTTTCTATTATATACTGTAATATTTTATACATACAATCATTATTATTAGTAAAAAACTAATTTGAAATATGCAAACTAGTGAAATAAAGACCAACTCCGAAGAAATCCCAACCGATGAAGAAAGGATAAATGCATTACTTAGAAAAATAACTATGCTAAATGAACTAGAAGTAAGCCGTGAAGAAAATCATGTAGATTCAATTCTGCAGAAAATTGAATATAATTAAATGCTTTTAGGTTACGCTTGCTATTTTTAAAAATAACGTAAAAAAAACAAAATTTAGATTAAATACGCAATATTGGGCATTCTAGATTTTCTGAAAAATTTAGTTATAAATAATAATACAAATTCCGTTTGTGGATTCCAAGAATGGAATTAAATGTTTAACAAATTTTTATTAAAAAATTTAGATTTTTCTCCCCGGAATTTTTTGGGTACCTATTTTATTTTTTCTGATTAATCAAATTCCCGAAAAACAATTAAACAACTAGGCGTGGTATATTGTATGGATAAAATTCATCGAAAAAGTCTTGACTCACCAGATGAAAAAAGAGAATTTGATAAAGGCAAACTAGAACTTGTGACTTTGGCAGGAGTTACTTTTGGTCGCGCAACTCTTCAACCGGGTTGGAGATGGTCTACCAGTGTAAAACCAATTGTTAAAACAGATAGCTGTGAAGCACCACACACTCAGTATGTCATTTCAGGACGATTAATGATAAAAATGGATGATGGAAAACAAGAAGAGATTGGTCCAGGTGACGCGTCAGTGATTCCTTCTGGACATGACGCATGGGTAGTTGGAAGCGAACCGGTGGTCCTAATTGATCTAACTGGAATGAGCAACTATGCTAAATCCTGAAACTTGAATTTAATTTTTCAAAAATGTTTAGCAACTATAAATCAAGTTTAATAGAAAATACAACATAATCACCTTTTGTTGCACTAAAAATTCCAATCAGTTTTGCCATTATCCCATATTTTTTGTTTCTAAGGGAAATTGCATTTTTTGCAGAATCTCCTTGAATTATTTGTGCATTACCTGAAAACCACTTCCCTTTCGGAGTTCCTGAGAAATTTGAAGATGCAATTCTTACTTTGTCATTGTTTCTTATTCGCTTTACCTTACCAGTTAATTTTCTTGTGACTATCCAGATCAAACCAGCATCTTCTACAAACCAAACGGGGGTTTTAACAGAAACCCCATTCTTTCTAAATGTCTCCAATACAATGTATTTTTCATCTGGGAAAATTACCATACATTATAATCAAAATTTAAAGAATGTAAATCTTGGCAAAGTAGAAAAATTGAATTACATCTTTTTTTTGGCATTGATGTAATTTCAGGTTCATTAATTTTGATATGCACTAAAATAAATTCAAATTGAATTTATCTCAGAGATAATCCTCATGAAATTAAATGTTAACTAGAACCTCATCATTATTTACTGAATAGCTTTGTGGGACTTTCTCTTGTTTGTTTTTTTAGCAAATTTTGCTTGTTTTTGAATTCCTTTTGCAGGGGGGAATTCCTCATCTGTTTTCTTTTCCAGTCTAGCTTTTTTTAATTTATCACTAGTCATTTTTTTATCTGGTGTTTTCATATTTTTTAGTACTCTATGCAATTAATAAACAAAATGAATTTAGAATTTAATTCACATTTAAAACAAGAAATTATAAAAAAGAGTATTCCAAAGATTTAAAGTTTATTTGAGATTTTTTACAGAAAATAGTAGGAATATGCAGTATTTTAGATAAAAAGAAGAAATTTGAGGATTTTACATATAATGAACTAATAACATATTGATTTGAATAACAAAGACATGTTTGAAATTCCAGTCAGAGGAATTTACTCATGGGTATATAACTAGATCAAAGTCATACATAACATGTTTAAAAAATTATTTGGAAAACTAAAATCAGAGCCGGCAAAGTCTAAAAAATCTGAGGATATTAATTCATTCAAAGAAGATGAAAAAAAGAAATTTGAGCAAGAAGAAATGAAGGAAGAGTCTCACCAGATGGATCTAAAAGAAAACTATGAACAAGACGAAAAATATGAAGAGTCTAAAGATTAGATTCTAACATCTTTTTGATTTTTTAAATCCATGAGGGTTTACAAATTTAGAAATTAATTATCTTTCAGCATAGTCAAGTTTACGATGTCCACCCTATTCAATGGAAAATAATAAAAGATAAGAGTAAAAGATTACTTTGACTAATGCAATTAAGAGTTAAAATTTTAGGCATTGATTCAGGCGGAAAGCCATTTGTTTTTCTAAATAAAAAAGACGCAGATGAATTAAACATCACGGCTTCTGAGCGTGTCACAATTGGTAAAAAACAAAAAATGACTGCCATAGTCAACATATCATCCATGTCTGTTAAATGTGGCTACATAGGAATTACTGAAGAAGTACGAAAAGATCTTTTGTTAAAAAATGATATGCAAGTAAATGTGGAGATTGCACCATTTCCAGCATCCTTACAATTCATTAGAAACAAACTTTCGGGAAAAAGGCTACTGTATCCAGAAATTACTGAAATAGTCAGGGATGTAGTAGACGGAAATCTAAATGAAAGTGAAATTGCAGCATTTGTAACTTCATTACATATTGAAAAAATAGATCTTGATGAGGCCACTAGCCTTTCTCGCGCCATGGTGTGTACTGGAAAAACGCTAAAAATTAAAAAGAAAATTATCGTAGACAAACATAGCATTGGTGGAGTTCCAGGAGACAAAACTACATTACTAGTAGTTCCAATTGTCGCATCTTTAGGATATACGATTCCAAAAACTTCATCTAGAGCAATTACTTCTGTTGCTGGAACTGCAGACAGAGCAGAGGTTCTAATGCCAGTGAATCTTACCATTAAAAAACTAGAAAAAGTTGTGAAAAAATGTAATGGGTGTATTGCATGGGGCGGATCACTTGAATTGGCACCAGCAGATGATATCTTTGTCCAAACAGAATTTTCCCTTCACATTGACCCTCTTCTTTTACCCTCCATAATGAGCAAGAAAAAAGCAGTTGGTGCAACACATCTAGTAGTAGATATTCCATGTGGAAGGGGAGCTAAAATGAAAACAACCGGAGAGGCAGATCTTTTAGCTAGAGACATTATTGAACTTGGAAATAGATTAAACATGCATGCACATTGTGTCGTTACATTTGGGGAACAACCAATTGGCAATTCCATAGGACCTGCACTTGAGGCAAAAGAGGCACTTGAAGTTCTAATGAATCACAAAAGTGTGCCTGATCTTTTAGATAAAGCCTACAATATAGCTGGGGCGATTTTTGAAATGACTGGTAGAAAAAATGGATATGTGCTTGCAAAAGATGCCCTTGAATCAGGAAAAGCAGAAACAAAGATGCGTGAGATAATAAAAGCACAAGGAGGAAATCCGGCAATTAAACCCAAAGACATCAAAATTGGAAAATACACATTACATATACGATCTGAAAAAACAGGGCAGGTGCTTTGGATGGAAAACAGAATCATCGTGGAGATTGGACGTGCTGCTGGTGCTCCCAAGGATAAAGGTGCCGGAATCGTGTTTAATAAAAAAAATGGAGATTTTGTAAAAAAAGGAGAGATACTCTTTACAATTTATGCTGAAAAACAATACAGATTACACAGAGTCAAAAATATTTTAATGAATCAACCTCCAATGGGCATAGGTTCAAAGACAGACATGTTAATTCATAAAATCAAAGAAATTCCTATTGTTGAAAGAACATTTGTAATTGATAGATAGTACGAGTGATTATCAGCCAGATTTGACATTAGGCCATTTTTCTAGGGCAAGATGTAATTCACCGTGAGATTTTGCATATTCTTTGACTGGAATGTTTTGCATGGTAGCTTCAATTGATTGCATACAAGCAATAGCACCAGATCTAGTTCCATTTGGATGTCCATGAACCCCACCACTAACTAAAATACCAATATCATTACCCAAAGTTCCAATTACACTGGGAATTAATCCGGGATGCAGACCTCCAGAGGCAATTGGTAAAACAGGCTTTATGAAATCCCAGTTTTGATCAAGCAGCAAGTTTTGTGAATTTCCTATGATTTTTCTTTCAGTTATCTGATTTTTGATACTAGTCACATCCGTTTTACTACCACTCATTTTTCCAACAACTGTTCCTATGTGAATTTGATCAACGCCGATCATCCTCATAATTTTTGCGAGAACCATCATAGATATGCCATGTTTTGGATTCCTATCAAATACTGCATGCATTGCTCTGTGTGCATGTATTGCCAAACCAAAATCGTGGCATGTTTCCCTCATAGTTTGGAGAGCCGAAATTCCAACAGTAATTACATCAATCATTGCAAATTCCCACCCCAACTCATAAAGTAATTTTGCACGTTTTTCCATCAGTCTTGTCTCAGCTGTGATATTGAAAAGTGCAGATTTTCTCTCTCCCGTCTCTTTTTCAGCCTTGTCTCGCATTTTAGATGCGATTTTAATTCTATCTTCAAATTTATTGAATTTTGTAGATGTTAGATTCTCATCGTCTTTTATGAGATCAAATCCCCCCATCCATGTCTCATAGCCAATTTGACAGTGCTCCAAGGCAGACCACCCTATTTTTGGCTTTATTACAGCACCAGTAATTGGTCTTTTTTTGACTCTCATCAGTTTTCTGATTCCACATATTCCAAATTCAGGCCCACGAAAATTGGATAAAAATTCAGATGGAATTGAGACATCCACCAGTCTGAGATTTTTGATGGCCTTCATCCCAAAAATATTTCCAGCAACTCCACTGAGAAATTGAGGAACATTTTCTTTTTCCCAGAGATCAATCGGATATGCAATTTTTACAAAATTATCTTTAACATCAAAAGATATTGCCCGGAGTTTTTTCACCCGTGTAGGCATTTTTGACAATCTAGTCCAGGTCCCAGTAGAGCTTTCAGATGCCAGTCTACCTACAGATTCCCTTATGGTTATTCCTTTTTCAGGTTCAAATCTAAACAAACAAACAACGTCTGATTTTTTTGGAGAATAACCATAATCAACAAAATCAAGATATTGATCTTTTGATTTCATTTCAATTTCCTCAATACATGTGAGGGACGAAACACACCATTTTCCATAACTACATATGAAATAAATTTCCAAGGAGTAATATCAAAAGCAGGATTTCGAATTACGATATCTTTTATCCTGTATGCTAGTTTTTTATTTATTTCAGTAGGTGATCTCTCTTCTATTTCAAAAATTTTTCTTTTGTCTATCTTCCAACTATTAGCAACAACATAAAATGGTTTTTTATTTTGATGTGCTGCAAATGCCAATAAACTTGTTCCTATTTTATTTACAACGCCTTCTTTTCGCAACGCGTCAGCTCCCACTATCACCATATCCGTATCTTTCATAAATAATCCAGCAGTGTTATCACCAATTAATGTGACTGCTATTTTTGATTTTTTTAGATCCTTTACTGTTCTCAACCCTTGCTCTAAAGGTTCTGTAATGCATGCATATACTGAAATTTTTTTTTGTTTTGCCAACTCTTTAATCAAAGACATGGCCTCTCCAGAATGACAATAAGTCATTATTGTGGATTTATTTTGAATTATTAATTTGACATCTATGTTCTTTTTGTGAGATATATTTAATAAAGAAATTAGATCATAGATATTAGTCAAAGTTTTATTTTTTCTAATTGATTCTAAACAATTATGTAAAACTACAGCCGTAGGTCGAGCATTTTCTAAAATATCAATTATTTGAAAAAATTTAGAATCAAATCCATTTTTGGTAACATATTGCTTAAGAAATTCCAAACTATAGAGTGCTATTTGATTTGCACCTTGTACTTTGAAGTTTTTTATGTCATTAGCCACTCTTTTTGCGTCAAGAGTATTCAATTTGGCAATCAATAATAAAGTATCAACTACTCGCTATATTAGATTTAAAAATTTATAGATATATCATAATGGAATTTAAGCGATTGTCATGCAAATTAAAATAACAGATTCAAAAGTCAGCAAATTATTTCTGCAATGAGCGCAAATCGAATCAAGAAATTATTGGCTAATTTTTTACTCTCCAAAATATTATCCGTTAGTTGAAATATCAGATAAAATAGAAACCACTAGTGTTTAATTCAAAACAAATCAGCATAATTACAAGCATCGTGTTATTCATAGTAATTCCAACTGGAATTGCACATGGTAGTTGTGGTGAATTGTCCTCTGGTTGTAATGTAAATGGCACAAATAGAAATGATAATCTGCGAGGGACGCCTTTGGAAGATCTTATCTATGGTCATGAGGGTAAGGATAAAATCCAGGCAGGCTCCGGAGATGACTACGTTGTTCCAGGAAATGGGGCAGATGAGATTAACGCTGGAGACGGCAATGATGTTATATTTTTACAAGACGACAATAAAGTTGACATTATAATTTGTGGTGATGGAAATGACGTTATTTTGGTGGACAATGTGGATCTTGAAATTGATCATATGGACATTTTAGTTGGATGCGAGCGAGTCGCAACATTAAGGGTGTCCTACAACGGAGAATGATTACATTACTTTCTGATTTTTTTAAACCCTTAAGTTTATAGAAAATTTGAGAAATTATTGTGGAATACAACTTGTGCGATATTTTTGATTGCAGTATTTTGCATTGGAATAGGAAATTCATTTAGTGCATACGGTGAATCTAGTAAATGTCAGCCAGAAATGATCTGTGTAAAAAAAGGAGATTATCTCAAGTATGAATTAGATGATGGATCAGAATTATACTATGAATTTGGCAAATCCATAGATAAAAGAATCCAATATTTAGAAAAAGGTACAGATGTGAATGGAACTTCTTATGAAAATAAATACATTTTAGATAAACAAACAAGTGAAGCGTTTCGCTTGGATGATCCTAAACAAATTAAATCATTTGTTGAGATAAGAATAATCCCAATCATCATAGATAATTCACTTATGCTAGATCAAAGATTTCGTGTTTCATGTAATGATATTTTGTATAAATATAATGAAATTCAAAGAAATGCAGTATCATGCAAGAGTGAAGAAGAAAGAGGACACATAGAACTAATTTATGATAAAGAAACAGGGGTCAGATTGCTCTTAGATGGCGATATCAATGATGAGTCTAGTGGCATAAACATCACTAGAAAATGGTCATCAACGTTAATCGATACAAATATAATTTCGGATAAAATAAACGCTCAAGAAACATCCAATTCAAAAATTCCTGGTTGGGTAAAGAACATCTTTGAGTGGTATGGACAAGGCCAAGTTTCTGAAGACGAACTTCTTAGTGCGATAAAATTCTTAGTTCAGCAAAGAGTGATTAAACTAGATTAGATTCCAATTTTTTATTTTTCAAAAAATCAAACAATTTTTTCTTTTATCAAATAAATTTTTTTAAAGAGATTGCTTTGCCCTTAGTTGAAAATCAAGAATTTTTGCAATAATCAAATACCTAGAACATTATTTACATTTTATTTTTTTGATTTCTTTGATGTAATTTCATCTTCATATTCTATTTTTTCCCCACAAAAAGGACAAAAATCAATCAACTGTACAGAATGACTTTCATAAGTAATTTGATCTACTATGGCAAACTTGCCTTGATCGTAATTCCAAACAGTAAATTTTTTACAGTAATTTTTAAATTTGTCACAGCAAAAATCAGTATCACGTTTTAATATAAAATTTGAATATGTATTATTATCAGATTCTGGATCCGGGATTGTTTCTTTTTTGTAGGACGCTTTCATAACAGATCATCATTTTTTACGTTAAAATTAACTTTGGTATTAAACGGTTAATGTTTTCAGATAGGGTAAAGATTAGATCCAAGAATAGATCAACAAAAACTAGACTAATTTGTCATGGATACATCTAGATTGTCTAATTATCTCACAGATTAGTTAATAGTATAATTTTTAAAATCATTGAGTTTGATAAAATGTGATGAGTGTAGAAAGGATCGTTTTTGATTACGTAAAATACATACACATCGACCCAACCAAATGTCCGGCATGTGGATTTAACATCATTGTTGAATGTTGCAGTTTCATAAAGGGACGTGGATGGTTTTGTCCAAAGTGTAAAACATTGTCCATACATGATGAAGAGATTCAAAAAATGGTAGGAGACAATGTTTCAACATTACCAATGATTCCCAAATCGCCATATTCTTTTGGTGAAACATTGAGAGCATCAGAAAAAGTACGTAGGATAGATTAAGGATCGAATTATAAAATTAATGTATCAAACTACACATAAATTATTGTGAAAAATTTGTTTGGTTTTTACATTCACTAAGATAATATAGCAATAGTGATTTTCATATAATACTGACATCGGCCAAACAGTCATGTGATAGAGGATTTCAAATTCTCTATCACTAAAGTTTTCATTATAAAATTGTCGGCCATATCAAATTATTGAAAAGTGTAAATGTGAAAAACTCACTAATACAAAAAAATACAATTTCAATAAATTTTTACGGGGTCATACAATAAATTAAAATGAAATAAGCAGAGTTCTATGACACTTTAATTATTGAAAAATTAGAATCAAGATAGTCATGATTTAACTAAAAACTTAATTGGACAATAAAATCAAGAATGTAAAGATGGGAATAATATCAATAAAAAAAGGATGGAGTAAGAATAGCAAACTAGCCTTAATTGGATTAATAGCAAGCATAGTAGTAATTGTAATTACAATCATCTTTTGATTGTGTTTTTGTTTAATTTATTTTTATAAAAACAAAATCATACGCGATGGTAGATTTCATTTTAAAAAAGTGCTTTGTGACAATAAAATAATACAAATAGTTTTGATAAAGTGTGTATCATTTAATTTAATAATTTAAAAGAAACAGATTTGGATAGTAATATTAATTGGGGAATATAATGAATTCCCTAATATATGATGAGGTTCAACATTCAATGAGATAGTAGTGCTAGTAGACAAAAAAATATTTGCAGTTGGAATTTCCATGTTAATTATAGGCACAGTCATCATGATCAATCTCAGCTTAACAATGCCCACAGGTCATGTAGGAATGACTAATGAGGAAGTAATAGATTTAATGATGAGACAAAAAGAAAATCAAGACAAAAACACACTTGTAGGTATTTTAATTGGAATTGGATTTATGTTAATTTTAATTAGTTTTGGAGCTAGAAGAAGAAAAGGTAGCCCAAAAAAAGAAGAAAAAAAACCAATCACCTAGACTTCAACTAAAACTAGAGACAAGATAATTCAAAACACACATGATCAGACAATAACTTTAGAAAAAGATAGAATATAATCTAGTAAGTGAAATTAAATCTAATTTATTTCATGTATGTTTTATAATAATTTCAAAAAATTGTCAAAATGAATATGATGATAAAGAAATAGAAGGAATCACGTTAAGTCTCTATCAAAAAAACTTTTAGGTAATTTATTGACGTATGTGAATTAACATTTTTAGACCGTCGGCACAATCTAGGAAAGCCGAGTAAAACAAGTAATTATGAGAACAACGAATTAATCTTACTTTATTTAATTAATATTCAGTATTGATTCACGCAGAAATTAGTGTATATCCAATTGGAACGAATACCACGAGTTCAAGTTTTTACATTGCAAAAGGAATTGAAGCCATTCAGAACATCAAAGAAGTAAGATATGAAATCAATTCAATGGGTACAATTTTAGAATCTGATAACATTGACAAAATTTTTGAAGCCGTCAAAAATATCAGGGAGGTAATCCACAATTTAGGTGTAAATAGAGTTGAAATGATTTTAAAAATAGATTCCAGGAATGACAAACAAGTAAAAATGGAAGAGAAGGTAGAATCTATAAAAAAACATCTAAGGATGTAAGTAAAACGAAATTAGAATTTTCGGATAATATTGAAAAATGTATCACGTTGTGCTGGTTGACGTCCAATTTCTTTTACCATTGTTGCTAATTCTTCCACAGATGATGTGGTCGGCTTGCCAGCAGCACGATAAATTTCCTCAGAGAATGCAGTTCCAACTAAATCGTTTCCACCATTAGACAGTGCAACTTGTGCGAGTTTTTTTCCATATGCGACCCAATAAACAGAAATGTTATCTAAAACATTTGCAAGCATTAACCTAGATAATGCAATAATTCTCAAATCATATACAGATGAACATTCATTACTAACCAAGTGTTCTTTTTCAAGCTCTGTGTTATCAAGACTAAATTTAAGTGGAATCAATGTGATAAATCCTCTAGTCTTTTTTTGTAATTCTCGAATTTTAATTAAATGATCAATAATGTGTTCTGGTTTTTCAATATGACCATATAGCATTGTAACGTTACTTTTGATTCCAAGATTATGAGCTTGTTCTATTGTGTCTAACCATTCCTGTCCAGAACATTTTCCTCTAACAATTTTCCCTCTTATTTCAGGATGAAATAATTCAGCACCTCCCCCAGGCATAGAATCTAAACCCGCGGATTTAAGACGAGAAAGAATTTCCTTGACAGAATTTTTGGTCAATTTAGACAAATAAAAGATCTCAGCTGCAGTAAGTGCTTTTATTTTTAATTGGGGATGATGTTTCTTTATTATCCTCATCATATCTTCATAATATTCGAGAGGGAGTTTTGGGTGAAAGCCCCCTACAATGTGAACTTCAGTTGCACCCAAACTTTTTGCAATGGCAACACGTTGTTCAATCTGTTGAGCACTGAGAGTATATGCGTCTTCATCCCCTTCTTTTCTATAAAATGCACACATTTGACAGCTTGCGGCACACACATTTGTGTAATTCATGTAATAAGAGGCAGCAAAAGTTACAGTATCGCCTACTAATTTCTTTCTTGCAATATCAGCTACAGCACTCAAAATATGAAAATTATCATAATTCATTAATTCAAGACCATCAGCATATGATAATTCTTCTCCAGCAATTGCTCGATCTAATGCCTTAGAATCACCCACTAATTGTTCCAACATATTACGAGTTTATTATTAAAGGATATATTCCTTAACTGTCAGCCCAAGAATTAAGTAGGCAAACAAATTACAAAGATCATGGTATTGCCACTTGTAGATGAACATAAACCAAAATGCTACTTGTGTCATGCAGGATTTGAGAATATTGAAAAACTAAGAGAACACCAAAATACAGAGCATAAAGAATTTTTTGAATCGCGTGAAAAAATCAGTAGACGGGAACCAGCGCCAGGCGACGTTACAGTGTTTTAGATTTTTGTTTTTTTAAAGATTCGAGTAATTCTTTAGCCATTTCTTTGCTGACATTGGCAAGATCATAATCATGATCAATAGATAATGCTTTTTTAAAATATTTTATTGCTCCAGTGAGATTTCCCAATTCCCCTAACGATAAGCCTTTGTAGGCTAGTGCAATCGTGTATTTTTTATCTATTTTAAGAGCTAAATCATAATATTTTATCGCGTCTTCATATTGTTTGCTTGTATGTAATGATGCACCCTTATTGACCAAGGCATTAAGATTGTTTGGATCGATATCCAGTGCACGGTCATAATATTTTATAGCCTGTTTTATTCGACCCATATTTTGTAATGTTACACCTTTATCTATCAATGCATTGATATTTTCAGGTTCTTTTTTTAATGCTAAATCATATAGCTTCAAAGCATTTGAAAAATCACCATCTTCACAAAGATCATAAGCTTGCGACAACATTTTCCCCAACTCTTCCTCCAATATGTTTTGGATAATGTTTTCTTAATAATATAGATTGGCCGTTAGTTAGATATCAAGCAACATTGTGATTTTATAGGTCCATATTTTGGTCTAATTTTAGACCTTTGTACCTATTTCTTATTGTAACTTCAGTCACACTTGCAGCTTCTGCAATATCGCGCTGAGTTATATCTTCGCCATTTTTGACACAAGCCAAATACAATGCAGCCGCTGCCAAGCCCATTGGATCTTTTCCTGCAGATTCTTCATGTTCTTGAGATATTTTTAGAACTTTGGCAGCATAGCGTTTTGTTTTTTCTGTAATCCCTATTCTACTTGCAATACGTGCAACACATTGAATTGGATCGACTACTGGCATTTTTAGATCTAGTTCTCTGTGCAATAATCTATAACATCTTGCAATATCTTTTTTCTTCAAATTAGCTGCTTCGCCGACATCATTTAGAGTTCTTGGCGTTTCGGTATCTCTACATGCAGCATAAAGTGCTGATGCAATCATTGCAGAAATAGATCTTCCCCGTACCAATTTTTTCTCAATGGCTTTTCTGTAAATATAAGCTGCTTTTTCAATCACTGCATCAGATAGTGCAAGTTTGTCTTTCAATCTGTTTAGTTCACTTAAGGCCTGTCTTAGATTTCGATCAACTGACTCATGAACCTGACTTCTACTATCCCATGTCCTTAATCTTTCAATAGTGCTCTTCATTGTTGCAGTCAAGGGTTTCCCAGACGCATCTTTATTCATAGGATTAATGATCGTAGATAATCCCATATCATGCATTGTTAGTGATGTTGGTGCACCTGCTCTTGCTTTGTTACCGTGTTCATCTTGAGTAAAAGATCTCCATTCAGGTCCAGATTCCTGTGATTTCTCAGAAAGAACATAACCGCATTTTCCACAGAATCGCTCTCCAGTCACATCATCAGTTAATAATGTATTTTTTGCACAACGAGGACAATTATCAGCATTAATTGATTGTAAAACCATTACAGTATTACTAGTATGTCACTTTATAATAACTAGTAGGAATTTTTGAATTATCAGAGATTGTTTAAAAAGATCCGCTATCAATAATGGTAAAAACTCACTTTTTTGTGCCTAATGGATTAAAAATAGAGTATAAAGCAAAGACAGACGCATTTTATGACGCATGTTTATCTCTTGGATCAATTTCAAATGACTTGTTAAAGCATTCTAATGCTTCTTCATATCTTCCTAAACTACGTAGTGTAACAGCCTTGAAATTCCACAATTCAGGGTCATTTTGATTCAAGAGTAACGCTTGCTCAAAATACCCAAGTGCATCCTCAAAATTACCCTCTTCCAAAAAATTTTGTCCTTTTAGCACTAATTCCTTGATGGATCCCACGTTGATTTTTGTTAATTGTTTGTTTTAAATCTAAAGGACTGTAAAGACTAGAAAATACATAAAAGATGAATAAAATTAAACATGTATTTGATAAATCACTAAAAATTTAAATGTATTTTTAACATAGAAATCACATGAATTTGGATCAAACAGATGAAAGAATTCTAAAAAATTTAATGGTTGATGCAAGATTATCTGCCAGACAACTTGGAATAAAGCTAGGAATATCAACAGTCACCATACTATCAAGAATAAAAAAATTAGAAAAAGAAAAAATAATCAGAGGATACACGGCACTAATAGACCATGAAAAATTAGGCTATAATTTGACAGCAATAATCGAAATTATTGCAAAAAAAAATAAAATCATAGACATTGAAGCAGAGTTATCAAAAATAGAGAATGTTTGTGGGGTTTATGACATTACGGGAAATACAGATACTTTAATCATTGCAAAATTTAAATCACGAAGTGAATTAAGTGAATTCGTAAAAGGATTATCTTCAATTCCAAATATAGAAAACACGATTACTCATCTAGTTCTCAATACAGCTAAAGAGGATTTTAGATTAACATAAGAAAATGAGAAATATAAGCATCATAATATTGTGCATAATATTTACCGCTTTTCTTCATAATGCATCAGGACAGTCAGATAAACCTGTAAAAGAAATACAAATGGAATTAGTCGTAACAGATGAACAAAAAATAATACTGTTTGCAGGTTTCACAATAGCAATATTAGTGATTTTTCTGTATCTTGCAAGAGACATAATTCTAAGGAAAAAAACAACATATGATTTTGAAGAATTTGATTCAAAAAAAGATAAGACGTATGAAAAATACCATTCAGACTGGTCAGATGATTTTGAGGACTTTGGATTTAGAAAGAACTCAAAAGAAGAAAAAGAATTTAGAAGAGAATTTCAAAATAAAACAATACCAGATTATTACAAAATATTAGGATTACCACAAAATGCAACAAATGAAGAGATAAAAAACCAATATAGAGAATTGGCCAAAAAAGTTCACCCAGACAAAAGTAAAGAAGAGGGATCAGAAGAGATCATGGTTCAAATCAATAAAGCATACGAGATATTATCAAATGAGGAGTTGCGTAAAAAATATGATATATATCTTGGTAAAAATTAGATAGATTCGAGTCTTACTAGAATCATATTTAATTCAATTGTAGATAAATTCTGTACACTGTTTATTAAATTTGCAAATAGCGATAAATTTATTTTTTTATTATCACTTTGAATTTGTGTCGTGATCTTAATTTCACCAAATTCAGCGTTAGGGCCCAGCATAGTTTTAGATAATGCTGGAATTATGGATATGTCATCAATTCTTCCTTTTATTTTGTAAGCAAAGGTATCAGAGAAATATACGCCACCACGCGTAGTGGGAGAAGTAACCGGTGTGGGAGAATTTGTAATAGACACATCAACTAGAGGATATGAAATATCATTAAGATGCAGGGCATAAACCGGAGAATTTTTTTCATTAGCAATAATTAGAAATTTGAGTAGACTCGAGTCAACTGACAACAAACTTGAAAAAATGGATAATTCTATTGAGTCTTTCGTAAAAATAAATAACATTTGACATTTCACGCCTGATTTTTTATGTATAAAGCGATCAAAAGAGTTTACAATCTATCCATTCTATTTAACTAAATTGATCTAGGATCCTAATCGGTCAAGTCATTAGTGGTAAATCGACAATATTGATTTTTGGACATGCATACAATTGTCATACAGATGAGCACATAATTTCAATAGCAAAAAGATACAATCATGTAAGAACTCATTATAAAGATCCAACGTAACCGTGGAATAAAAGGCGCAAAACCGTACTTGGAATCTATTACCTTACGGAGGACTGTAAATTACGATTCAGAAAGATATCAAGACTTTTGGTTTCGTATTATCATACTAGACTGGAAAAGAAGAGGATTTGTTTGTCTTGAATGGGGTAGTAAATTTATGGGCCTGTAAAAAAAAGATACAGACATTCCAGCTTGCCCCCATTGTGGCGCTTGTGAATGAAAATTAATGAATTTTCATAATCTCTTATTCCTTGATTTAGTTCTCAAAATAGCACCACAGCATGGGCATCGTGCATCTGAAATACTCAAAAAAAGACTACACAGAGAACATCTTTTTTGGCCATATTCATATCTGGAACCGTTTGGCACACTCTTTGCTTTAAAATCTACACAGAATCCTTTACAACAAAATCCCATCTTTATTTTCCTCCTGTAAATTGTGAATGACAGCATGGGCATCGTGAATATCTAGAAATCAGAGATAAATTACAAGTAGAGCAATGTTTTTTAAAAATTTCATTTTTCTCTTGTCTGAATTTTGACTCTGCATCATAATATTGACAGATACTTCTGCAGGATTCAGGCATGTACAACACTCCGTCTTTTGAGATTAACTCTGGATTTTGTGCGTAATTTCAAGGCACAGCATGGACATCTGAGATCATTTGTCTTCATAAAAATAGAACAAAAACTACACCTCTTGTATCCGTCCTCATATTTTTGTAAATTCCTGAAATTTGTACTCTGACATCTACCGCATAAACCTCTACATGAAGGAGCCATTTGATTCCTCCTTTATTCTAAATTTTGAATTACAGTTTTTACAGAATATCATACGATTATCAATAATAACCGAGATACTTCCACATTCAATACAAATTCGAACAGCATTATTTACTGTCTTTAATTCTCTTTTTGATTGAGGTAACATTAGTTTGAAACCCCCCAAAAAAATAAAGAGATTGGAATGAATCGTTTCATTTCCATCACTCCGATACGGATCGTAACATCCAAGATGTCTTTTCATGTTTTTCCATCAATCCTGTAAGAAAGTCTTGTGTTCCCACATCATTGTGTTTCCCACAGGTATCAATGTCTTGACGAATGCTTTGAATTACTTTTTCATGGTCTGAAATCAAGTTCTGTACCATTGATTTTGCTTCTGGATACTTTCCAGGATGCTCTTCTATTCTAGAAATTTTTGCAAATTCCTCAAGTGTTGCACTTGTCTTACTTCCTAACGAGCGAATCCTTTCTGCAATTTCATCAATGTCGTCAGAAAGCCCATCATATTGTCCTTCAAACATTTTGTGATAATCATTGAAGTGTGATCCTACAACATTCCAGTGATAGTTTCTAGTTTTTGTATAAAGGACATATTCGTCTGCCAAAAGATTGGCAAGTATTCCTATGACTTCCTTTCGATCTTGTTCTGATATTCCAATGTTTATGTTAGTCATCATATGCTATTAGGAACACTTCCTATTTAGGTATTGTTATTAATTAGGAAGTATTCCTAATAATAAATATTAAATAGGATGGCTCAGTAGATCTAGTGTGCAGCAAATAGAGAAACTAGTAAATTCACTGAGAGAGGAAGGATTCAGAATCACCCCCCAACGTATAGCCATTGTAGAATATTTACTAAAAACAGATGATCATCCCAGTGCAGAGCATATACACAAGATAGTTCAAAAAAAATATCCTATGGTTAGCCTGTCTACCGTATACAAAACACTGGATCTGCTAAGAGAAAAGAAGCTAGTCAATGAGATCAAAGTTGAGGGGGAAGCAAGATTTGACGCCCACACTGATGAGCACATCAACTTGGTATGCATGAATTGTGGAAAAATAGAAGATGTTGATGAAGATTCCCTTAGAGAGATTCAAACAAAAGTGGCTAGAAAATCAAAATATATGATTTTGAAAAGTAATTTTGAATTATTTGGTTATTGTAATAATTGTAAATCTAAATTTATATGAGTTTTGTTAAAAATAATTTTATCTTCTTTCAGAGTTATCAAACAAATGTGATGGCAAATTGCAATATTTTCCTGAAATGGAATGACGTGTTCTGTCCATGTTGTAAGTATAAATTGAGAACAAAGCCCAGAAAACAAGAATACAAAATTAAGCTCAGAAACACTATTTGTTGATCTTTGAAATATTCATATATTTAATCATTAAGTAATATGGAAATAATATTTTGTAAAAATACCATCAAAAATTATTTTGAAAAATCAGAAAAAAGCAATGGTGTGTGAAATTGAAATACTTGCGGATCATTAGAAGCATGCACGTGGATGAAACAAGAATCAAAATACATGACACACACCATTGTAATGTTCTATGTTCCGTTTTTGTTTAAAACTTGTAGGATGGAATTCTATCTTAAAACATAGACTGATTCTAAAACCCTAGAATAATGTCCTAGAATCTTTGTATATGTTATATCCCCTTTATTTCTTGTAACTCTAATGATAAAATCAATAACGTCTATACTTGTGGCAATGACACTAATCACAATACTTACACCACAATCTGTTCTTGCAGAATTAGATTATGATAGTAAACTATCATTTGCAGGTTCTTTGGAAGAGACACTGGGTCACTTTTGGGCAATTGAGCAAAACCTAGATGATAACAATGCAGAGTTGGCACTGGTTCACGCAACTCATCCAATTGCAGAACTCTACTCATCAATGAAGCCTGATCTTAAAACAGCAAATCCTGAATTTGATGCAAAAATACAAAAAACACTAATGGATTTGGTCAAAAAAACTGGTTCAGATGTAACAAGGAAAGATGCACAAATGGCAATAGATGAAGCAAAAGAGATAATCCAAGAAGCAAGAATTTTGATTGTAGGAGAAGAACTTAGTCAAGATACTGCATTCAAGGCTAAACTCATACAAGGTCTGTTAAAGACATCCATTGGAGAATACGAAGAAGGAGTGAAGAATGGACAGATAGAAATGATGGCAGAGTTCCAAGATGGATCCGCATTTGTCTGGAAATCTCAGCAAATCTTTGATGAGATAAAGTCCAATCTACCAGAACACGAAGTAGAAGAGACTGAAGAGTTTTACTCTGATTTGTGGGACGCGTATGATAAAAACTCTGATTCTGAGCAAGTTGCAACCTTTGCCAATGGAATAATCAATGAGCTTGGTGATGCAATAGGTGAGAAAACTGAAGAAGCAGATCTATTAACATATGTTGAAAACATTCGTGATTTATTGAAGCAAGTTAAAGTAACGTATGCTGAAGGTGACAAAGACATGGCACAGAGTCTTGCAACAAAGGCATACCTTGATAACTTTGAATATCTGGAAGGCCCAGTCAAGCAAAGTAATCCAGAACTAGTAGATGAGGTTGAAACAATGATGCGAGAAGAACTTCGAGACATGATAAGAAACGATGCGCCAGTAGCAGAAATTAATCAGCAAGTCGATGCAATTATTCTAAAAATGGACACTGTAGCAAAAATAGTTCCAGAATTTGGCACTATTGCTGTAATGATTCTCGTTGTTGGAATAATTAGCACGATGGTTCTGGCATCAAAAAGCAAGAACTTGACAATATTGCCAAGAATTTAATCTTACACCGCTTTTTTTCTTTTTATTTTATTTTGCAGAAGAGTAAATTTTTGCATTATCTTTTGTTTAGATATCTCTGATCAATCTATAATTATTTAGTTTCTTAATCTCATCTAAAGAACCATGGAAATTTGAAAACAGATAAATTCATTCAAACATATTTCATTTCATGGTAAAACCAATTCCAGATGGATATCATTCTGTTACACCCACACTTACCATAAGCGGAGCATCAGACGCAATAGAATTTTACAAAAAAGCTTTTGATGCAAAAGAAATTTACAGATTTCCAGGACCAGATGGTAAATCAATAATGCATGCAGAGATAAGAATTGGAGATTCTGCAATCATGCTTTGTGATGAAATGCCAGAAATGGGATGCCTATCTCCAAAATCAACCGGAGGGCCTAGTGGTTCGATATACCTGTACGTCAATGATGCTGATTCTGTTTTTAACAAAGCTGTTTCAGTAGGGGCAAACCCCATGATGCCAATGATGGACGGATTTTGGGGTGATCGTGTAGGTATACTTTCAGATCCTTTTGGACATAGATGGGCAGTAGCGACCAGGAAAAAAGACATGACAGCAGAAGAAATGCAAAAAGCTGGCGCGGAATTTATGAAAAGCCAATGCAAGTAAATTTTTTTATTGCAGAAAAGATAAAATCAAACTTTAATGGTAAAGTATCATATCGAAAAAAGCATTTTGCATACCAGAATGTTTTGTATGATAACATTTCCCAGTTGGCTCAATACATCTCTGATAAGAAAAAGACACTAGAGTTTGTTGTACCATTTATAGAAATTAATTGAGATGATAATTTATTGTTACGAGAAAAGATTCTCTCAATGACACCTGGAGGAGAGAGAGAAATTAGGCATTAACAAGTCTACTTTGTGGTATCTCAAAAAGAATGCTTCATCTAAAGATAAAATAAAAATATATGACAAGATTCTAGACAAACTAAAGATATTTAGTGCATAGATGAAAATGGATGTGGTGCTGTCAACACAGCAAGTACCATCGCAATTACGAACCCTAGTTTTCTTCTTTTGGATAACGGTGATATATCATCAAGTGGTCTTGCATCAAAGTTTCTCATACTAAATGATAGCACAAAAAGTGCCATAAACCAATATCCGAGACCAAACAATACAGCAATTCCAACATATGTTGTTATTTTGTGCCATTTTCTTCCTAGTGTAGCTCTTGCAATGTGGCCACCATCAAGTTGCCATGCAGGAAGCAAGTTCAAAAAGGTGATCAAGAATCCAAGCCATGCAGCATACAGTACAGGTGACATGATTAACTCCATTCCCTCAACTGTTTTGCCTGCCAATACTATTGTGCCACTCATGATTATGCTTGGATGAACCTGAATCATATCAGATTTAGAAAAAAGTGATTGGGCTTGCTCAACTGGCACCATTGGAGAGATGTATGCGCCATATGTTGAAACTATGATTGCTATGATTAATCCTGCAATTGGTCCAGAAATTCCAACATCAAATAATGTATCTCTGTTTGTCATAAATGACCGTGCAGAGATAAGGGCTCCAAATGTTGGAATGCCAAAGACAGGTATTCCTGGAATAAAATATGGCCAGCTTGTTTTTAGCTTGTGCCATTTTGATGCGATCATGTGACCAAGTTCATGTATGCCAAGGATTCCAATCAAGGAAATAGTGTAAAGTATGGCCATGTCGATAGGATCACCTATGAAAGTCAACGAATTTGCTGCAACTGTTTTGTAGTATCCATCAATCATCACCATGGATATGGTTGCAGCAAAAAGTACTCTTGGGATCCAAGATCGCTTTGACTTTGGAGGAGTAAATTTACCAACTAAAAGAATTATCCTACCTTCAAATCGTTCTAGTCTTGCAACCAAATTTTTTGACTCTAATACTCGTGCAAGTTTAACAAACTTTTGTTTGAATCCTTCTTGTTCTATTTCAAACTGTAATGCATCAAGATTTTGATTAATACTTTTTACTTCAAATATTGAAGAGACTATATTAATTACTTGTTGTTCTGATTCACTCATTTTTTACCATATCTTCTTGTTGTGGAAGCTTGAATCTTTTTAGTAATGTGGAATTTGCAATTACAGAAATAGAACTTAGTGCCATTGCAGCTGCGGCAATTATTGGACTAAGTAAGCCAATTGCAGCTATTGGAATTGCACCTGTGTTGTAAGCCAAAGCCCAAAACAAGTTTTGCTTTATTTTCCTCATTGTAGCGCGACTCAACCTAATAGCTCGTGCAACATCCATAATGTCGTCTTTGATTAGTATGATTCCACCGGTCTCTTTTGCAATGTCTGAACCGCTGCCAATTGCAATGCCGATATCGGCTTGTGCCAGAGCTGGTGCATCATTGATTCCATCCCCAACCATTGCAACAACCTTTCCCTCAGATTGTAGTTTTTTTATGACATTTGCCTTTTCAGCTGGCAAAACATTTGCAATTACTTTGTCGATTCCAACTAATTTTGCAACAGAGTTTGCAGTTTTTTCATTATCACCCGTAAGCATTATGGTCTCAATTCCAAGCTTTTTTAGATCAGATATTGCATCTTTTGATGATTCCTTTATGGTGTCGGCAACTGCTACTAGTCCAGACACATTTTGATCAACTGAAATAATCATTACTGTTTTTCCCTGAGATTCCAAATTTCCCATTTCTTGCTCGATTTTGTTAGTTGTAATTCCAAACTTTTGCATTAATTTTCTATTTCCAAACAAGACCTGCTTGCCGTTTACAATGGCCTTTACACCCATGCCTGAAACAGCTTCAAATTCTGAAGGATTTCTCAGTGGGATTCCCTTTTGTCTTGCCTCACTTACTATTGCTTGTGCCAGTGGGTGCTCTGAGCCCATTTCTACAGAGCCAGCAAATTCTATCAAATTTTCTTTAGAATGCAAACCAAAAGAAACTACATCAGTTACGGATGGTTCTCCTTTTGTTATAGTGCCAGTCTTGTCAAACACTATGGTTTTTATTTTTTCAGAACGTTCAAGATATTCGGCACCTCGTATCAGAATGCCAGCTTCGGCACCTTTTCCAACTCCAACCATTAATGCAGCTGGCGTTGCAATTCCCATAGCACATGGACATGCAATTATCAATACTGCCACAAATGAAAGTAGACCAATAATAAAATTATCAAAAACAAAATACCAGACCAAAAAAGATCCAACCGCTACCAATACAACAGCTGGAACAAACTTTGCAGATATCGAGTCAACTAGTCTTTGTATGTGACCTGTAGATGCTTGCGCTCCCTCAACTATGTAGATAATTTGTGACAGTGCAGTATCCTTTCCCACTTTGGTTGCCTTGACTTTTAACAATCCTTGTTTGTTGATTGTGGCACCAATGACTTGATCACCTACAAACTTGTCAACAGGTAGACTTTCACCAGTGATCATTTTTTCATCAACTGCGGAGCTTCCCTCAATTATTACTCCATCAGTGGGGATTTTTTCGCCAGGCTTTATTATTAAAATATCTCCTACCTGAACTTGATTTGCTGGAATTTCTACTTCGTTTCCTTCTTTGATTATTCTTGCCATGGCTGGCCTAAGATCTAATAATTTTCTTACAGCAGCAGAACTTTTCTTTTTGATTGCCTCTTCCATGTATTTTCCTAACAAAACAAAAGCAATGATTACTGCAGATACTTCAAAGTAGACATCCCGTTCCTTTACAGGAAGAGCATCAGGAAAGAACAAAACAGTAACACTGTAAAAATATGCAACAAGCGTTCCAATTGAAATCAAAAGATCCATGTTAGCAGTCCTTCTTTTGATGGAGTGATATGCTCCAACATAGAATGTCCAACCACCAATGAACTGCACAGGTGTAACGATAAGAAACAAAAGCATACCCCATGAAAGAAACGGAATTTGTGGGATTGGAACCCATGTGACTGCTACGGCTCCAAATGCTAATCCCAGATACAAGCTGGCTCGAAGTATTGCTAAAATGAGTGCACCAGATGCGGCTACATACATTCTTTTTTTAAGCTTGGCAAGTTCTTTTTCGGGATTTACAAATGTCTGTTGGCACACTGGACTGCAAAAATAAAAGTCTCTTGATCCAATTTCAGAATGAAACGCTTTCTTTTCATCCACTATCATTCCACATACAGGATCTTTTGTCATTTACAATTTGAAAATAGTTTTTCATAATTAAACAAACACAAGATACTCGAAGATGATAATAAGACGTTAAATTTTACAAATATAAAGATGCATCTTTAAGTATGATGAAATCTGCATAAACTTTCAACCTTGAATTTTGCAAAGACGTTTAAAAGTAAGAATTGGAGTTTGATGATTCATGTTTGAAAAACATTGCCAGATATGCGGCATTGAAGTTAAAAGAGAATTAGCCAGTAAAATATTTGGCAAATATTTTTGTAATAACGAACATGCCAATCAGTTTGTTGCAAAAAAAGCAGAGGTGGAAAAACAGCAAGAAGAGTATCGAAAGAGTCATCCGCGTCGTGGTGGCTGCTGTTGACTGGGATTCAAAAATGAAAAACATATCTCATGACAGTGTTGCATTACAAGAAGTCCTGGCAATAACAGATGGTCTGTTCATGTTCATTGGTGGAATCACTTCTCTTTTAATGAACGGTTGGTACCAATCAATGCCAAGCGGATAATTCATTAGTGGTAAATCAACAATTTTTTTGGACCTTCTTCTTTTTCTCCTCATAATCTTAATTTGATTATATTTTAGTCAAAACTAACATTACATGATAAAAAATCCTTTTTTTAACAAACCAGCAGATAATTCCATGTGAAAGTTTCTACAATTTTGCATAAAATTGTCAATACACCATCAATACACATGCATGAAACGTTTACGTAATTATCATATGTTGAGCATGCGTTGAGCATACGTTTAACATGCACTTACCATGCACATAAAATATATTATTTCAATATCGCAAGACGCTGGAAAATCATGTAATTTCTCAAAAATAGTATAGTTTATGATACTATTGCTATGCTATCAATGGCTGTTTTTTGAATATCAAAAAAAATTGGAAAAACGTCATAATCTGTCTTTAATATCTGCAAAATTCGATAGATCTACGATAGCTCAAATGGAGTATGTAATTTCAATAGCAAAAAGATGCAATTATGCAAGGACTCACTATAAAGACCCTCGTAACCGCGGGATAAAATGTACAAAACCTATATTTTGAATTTATTATCTGACTGAAGACTGGAAATTAAGATTTAGAAAAATATCAAGACTGATGGTTCCTTACTATCGCGCTATATTTTGGAAGAGATACGATTTGTTTGTCTTGAATGCAGCTGTAACTTTCTTGGCCTTGTAAAAAAAGATACAGATTCCTAGTTTATTCAACATATTTAGGCGTGAAGTAAGATTGAAAACATATTTTCCTAAATCATTTATGTCTCAGAAAAAATTAGAGTGAAAATAAAATTGATTTGAAACTAACAAGTAATTATCTATTTTTAAGATTGTGTAATATTAACACAAAATAGTTATTTTGGGAATTGTAAAATAAAATATAGTTCCTATTCCTTCATGAGATTCAACCCAGATCTTTCCACCCAACCCTTCTACAATTCCCTTACAGACTACCAATCCAAGACCAGTACCACCGTGTTTTCTTGTTGCAGATGTATTCACTTGATAGAATTTTTTAAAAATATTATTTTGGTTTTCTAGTGATATTCCAATTCCATTGTCTCTTACATAAAACAAATAGTCAGCATCATCTTGTAAAACTCCTATTGAGATTTTTCCTCCCACTTGAGGAACAAAGTCCACCGAATTCTTTGCTAGATTATCCATTACTTGGCGTAATCTTGATGCATCACAGTTGATAATGCCGTCAAAATTATTCTGAATTACAAGTTCGACATTTTTCTCTTTCATAAAAATTGAAAGATCATTTTTTAGAGTTGTCATGAATGTCTCGATATTGAAATCTTTTTTTGTAAAAGTCATATGATTTAATTGTAATTTCTGCGCATCCAGCACATCCCCAATCAACTTTTCTAATCTCTGCGAATTTGCCTTGATAATACAAATTGATTCGGTTTGCTCTTTATTCAAACTCCCCAAAAAGTCTGGCTCTAGTAACATATCACAGTATCCCGTAATTGGAGTTAATGGACTCTTTAATTCATGAGAAACCATAGAGGCAAATTCGTCTTTTAGCTTGTCATCTCCTTTTAATTGCTCAAGTGCATTGAAAAGTCTTATTTCTGTTTCTTTTAGTTTTGTAATATCTATTCGAACTGAAATGTATTGATTTTCAGATTTGGTTCTGCCAACAAGTGGAATAATTGTTGTTTCAATCCAGTAAAAACTTCCGTCCTTTGCTTTATTTTTTATTTCACCTCTCCAAATGAATCCTTCTGATATAATTCCCCACATTTTTGCATAAAATTCTGGTGTGTGATATCCTGATTTTAGCATGCGATGAGTCTGACCTATCAGTTCTTTTGCAGAATATTTTGAAAGTTCTTCAAATTTTTTATTAACATATGTTATTGTTCCTTTATAATCAGTAATGGACATAGTTGAAGATTCATCAAGTGCCTTGCGGATGTTAAAAAGATCCAATTCATGTTGAATAATTTTGTTTGCTGATGTGGTTAATCCTTTTAATAATTTTTTTCTAGATATAATGAAATCGATAATGAAAACTCCCGATGTCATGATAGTTACACATGCAATTATTAAAAATAATGTTTGGTTGATTTTGTCCATGTTATTTATGATAGTGGTAGGATCTACATCATATTCCATTACCCCTACAACATTACCATCAAGGGAGATATTTGTAGTAATTTCTATTTCCTTGTGCGATCTATTTAGAGGGGTTTCTTCCAAGTCAAGATTCTTGAGTTCAGTTATGACTTCTCCCAAAACTACCTTTTTAAAATTAAGAGTTTCAGAAATATTTTGATTTGTTCTGTTTTTACTAGTTGAAAACAACACATCACCACTCATATTCCAAACTGTTGCTCTTAGAAATCCATCCGATTTGTAATCCTTGAAAAATGTTGAAAAATGTTCAGATGAATTATCTGAAATTTGGTGAAAATCTTCTAACTGAAAGGCATTAGTGATTTCGTGTAGGATTAAAGTGGAATGTATTTTTCCTATTAATTTTAATTCATTGTTTTTTACCTCCTCAGAAATAACACTAAATGAAATTATTCCAGATATGAGGATAATTCCAACAATCAATAATGTTCTAATAAAAAACTGTTTTTCAATTGAAAGATTCATGAATTTTTAATCACTCCTCTTAATTTTTCTATCCATTAAAATTCAATATGAGTCGAGTAAGTTTCTCTTTAGCACAAGCTGGACACTTGTCGTATTCTGAAGGATATGTTGTTGGATTACTATGTTTATTACAAATTTTTGTAGTTCCAGCTTCAATGAGATCTGACTTTTCCTGTTTTTTTATGACAGATTTTTTAGAAATTACAAACATAGAAATTCTTTGCATAAAGTGTAATTAATTACTGTGTATGTTCAAAAATACAAACAAAAATTTGAGGTCAGATGATTGCTTTTATGTCTAAATCTTACGATATAGAAATGTTGTATATTTATAAGATTAATTTATCATACCTTGTTATTATCATAAATTGTAATGAATTTCATATTATGTAAAGTAGGATTAATGATATTAGTTAGTTTTTATTTATTCAAATGTGTCTGGAATTAGCAAGGGGCATTTTTCAGAATCAGATAATGGTAATTTGATCTCATCAATTTCCTCCATGCTAAGACAAAATATACTAGGCCAACTATTAAAATCATCCAAAACACTAGCTGAAATTGCAAGAATCAACAATATTTCTGCAACGGATGCCCATAGAAACATAAAGAAACTAGACGAATCAAAACTTGTAAGAAAGAACCATAATGGTCTGATTGAGATTACAACTAGTGGAAAATGTATAGTGAAAATATTACCTTTTTTTATTTCCATATCAAAACATAATGTTTACTTTAACAATCATGATTTGGAATTTCTTTCATTATCTGCCAGTCAAAAATTAGGATTGCTTGCTGAGTGTAGCGTTATTGATGATACTGTAAACGTATTTGAGAAGCTGAGAGATATAATAAAAAATGCCGATGAATTCCACTTTGTAGCTGCAGCTCAAGTGTCTCCTGAACTTGCAGAATACAAATTGAACGCCAAGCCAGATCTATATACTAAAGCCATAATTGGAGACAATTCAATAATTCCTTCAAGAGTACACATGATTATAAAAAAGCATTTTGAAAATTCATCTTTTTCAAAAAATTATTTCCTCAAAAAAGTAAAACACCTGGATTTCTTTTTATGTATGTCAGAAAAAGAGGCAGGCATATTATTTTATGATTTAAATAAAAACATGAACATGAATTCATTACTATATGGAGATACTCCTGAATTTCTGCAGTGGTGTAAAGAATTATTTGAAAATGAGTGGTCAAAAGGAAAAGATATGGCAATAGAAGAATTATTTTAATGGATTTTGTCCATTAACAATACACAAAATTTGTAAAAGTATACAAAATTTAATTATTAATTCTGCATTATAGATATGTCATTTATGTTCATACTCGTGATTGTTTTTAGTATAAATCGGCAAAAGTGAAATTTGGCTGGGAGCATACCAGTATTGAAGAAAATAAGTACCATACACAAAGTGAATAGGGCAACTACTACTCAAAAGGTAAAAATCTCACAGCCATTCATGCCTATAAAATGAAATGGGAATCAACTGATTAATTTTAGTGACATTACAAGTTGTAAAAGGGTTTATCATATTTACAAGAATTCAAGACCGTTGGAATTAAGAGGATATCAAGAGGGTAGAAAGCAGTGTAATCCATGAGGGATTTTCATTAAATGGGATGGGATGATTTGTTCATGCTTTAACATGTAACAAAGAGAACATTCTCGTCGTAGAAAATACAAGGAAAAATTAAGAATTCCAACGAATTTGAGCAATCTATACATCAAAATTAACAAACCCAAAAATCATTACTAAAAATAGTCTTTTTCAGAATTTGTAACTATCAATAAATGATGTTATTTCTAATTATAATAATCAAGAATCTATTAAAATACTATACATGCGTATTGTGTAACAGGTGGGATAATGGGGCGCGTAAGTAATAACAGCATTTCAGAACTAACCCTTGAAGAGATATTTTCAGACAGATTGACTAACACGCCATGCGTTTATCTCAATAATAAAAGGGAAGTTTGGGTCGCTATAGAAATGTGCGTCCAATACTTGGAAACTACAATAGATTCAATTGTAATTCGAGATGAGAACCATAATCCACTTGGAATAGTAGGTGGATATGATCTATTAAATCACATACGAAAACATCCTACACGTGATTTTCAGTACGAAAACAAAGTAGGTGAGATTATGTTTAGAGATCTTCCAATAGTTGGTAAAGAAACAAAACTCAAGGATTTGATAGAAAAGTGGAAAAACTCTCGAAGAGCTTTTGCCATAATTCCTAATGATTTTAAGGGTTATTCCCCCATATCTGCAAGGAAAATGCTTGAAGTTGGTATGAAATGTAACACAGATATTTCTGTTTCTTCAATGCCAAAAAAGAAAATTATTACTTTTTCACCTGACGATTCCTTAGGCAAGGTAATAGATTTGATGTTTGAACATAAAACTAGAAAGATCCTGTTAGAATATTCAAACCAATTTATCAGTGACAGATTAATACTAGAAGAAATTTCAAGAATACTAAAATTTCAACCAGACATTGATAATTTTTTGGATATTCCTGTTAATCAGATTGAATTAGGAGAAGTAAAGATAATCAAAGATGATCTAAATCTTAGCCATATTTGCTCAATGATGTATAAGATGGACCATCCTTATGTTTACTATAAGGACATTGCAATTAGTCCATGGGACGTATGTCTAACTTTATTGTCAGAAGATTTGACAGCGCCTCTTGAAATGGGGTTTCAAAAGAAAATCTCTTGCCCCCATTGTGGAAAGACTATAAGTTAGATCTCAAAATATGGGATTATGAAATACTTTTTGTTCCTAATTATGCCTAAATTATCATTACAATAACCTATCCATTAAAATCAAAATTCATCTAGTAGTTCAATGGTATTTCCTATGTTCATTGCAGAAAGAATATGAGATTTAGGCTTAAAGACTAATTGATTATTGTAGGATTTTGGGTGCAAGTCGATTTTTTTTAAATAATTTAAGATGACTAACTGCACCAAATCCAAACAGGACATATGACCACACAAATAAAATGTTGGTTGGGTGTCCTGCATAATAAATTCATCCAATGAAAAAATTAGATATGCAGTGTCATCTGCTACAAACAAAATAATTCCAAAAAGGATCATGGTCCAAAGTAAGTTAACTTTACATCTGAAAAAAAGAGATGCAGTAACAATCACATGTATTAAAATTATTCCATCTAAAATTGGATAAACAGTATACAAAAATAGTGTCAATTCGTCTATGTTTTTTACAGAATCAAATGTTATGTAGATGCTAGGAATAATAACTAGTAAAGATAAAAGTGAAGATGCTAAAAGCATTTTTTAGTGATAATATTTTTCTGGGTTTGAAATAAAATATGGTAAACCCTAAGAATAAAGGATAGCTCGCGATGTAAAAAATATCACTTGTAAATGTAGAAATATTTTCAATATCATAGTCATATGTGTAAGTATATTCTGCAATAAACCAACAACTCGTAGCTAATGTAAATAAAATCCAAGCAATACCATTACTTCCACGTGCTTTGTACTTGAAACTCAGTAGTACTCCAAAAATAGCTACAATAAATGAGCTAATGATTGGAAGGGAATTTATCATATATGGATGATCGCTAATCGAAAAGTTCTCTTGATGTATTTCATTAGCAATTAAAAATACAACTACAACTAGTAAAAAGATTAGATAGTTTTTATTTTCTAAAGCATCTAAACGTGTACTCAAGCATGAACAGTAATTACGCTTAAAAAGTCAGTAATAGGCTTTTCCATAGATGTTTGTTGCAGTGTTGTATGAATAGAGTCTACAATATCATAATGACAATTACCAAACAAATCACACAAAATTGTCTTGAGATATTGCGGATGTTCCAGACAATCAGAGAGTTTACAATTATAATCGGCTTTTAGTTTGAATGTGACTAATTCCAATTCAGGATTTCCCATTTTTAGAAGAGTTTCTTCAACCGCCAATTCAATTAGTGTTTTATTCATATCATAGGATATAGTGTGCTCAGATAAGGAGAGATCGCATTGTGGGCATTTACCATATTCAAGTGGAAAGACAGCACTACATAACTTGCAGGTATGAGAATTTATCAAGTCCTTTTTCTGTTTATTTGGTCTGAAAAACATATCATAATTAGTAATTATTATCTAATATTGTCATGTGTGTAATGTGATCTTACAGTATGCCTAGAATCCAGTTTTTCTGAGTAAGCGTCCTAGAAAACTAGACAAGATTTGAATTTTTTTCTAATTCCAACAATTACAATAGCAGGAGCTACAAAATACATTCCAACATTCAACAGGATCAAAGATATTCCATATCCCAGTACACTAGCCTCTGAATCCATATCAGCATAGTTTAGAATAGACAATGAAGAAATCATTGGAGTAATTGCAAGTTTGACAAATTCCTTGAACATAGGATTCTCTCTTTCCCAGTCTGCGACTGTTGGACTAAACGAATAATAGAATTGATTGAATCCATTCATAAATGTGGTTCCTGATTTTGTGTCAAGTAAAATATTATCTCTGGTTTCGCGTAGTAGTTGTATTTGAGGAGATAGTTCTGTTCCAAAAGCTGCCGTAGCAATAAGACATCCTCCCTTTTGCGGAACGACTGTATCGTTGTTTTGGTTATCACCATTATCTTTCACACCAGAATTACTTTTAACTTCAAATTTTGTTGGCAAGATTTTTTCAGTTCCCTTTAATTCTGCAGCCAAGTTTGCCACAGATTGACCACTCTTTATTTTTAGGTCTGGAAGGGTGTCACTTATAGCAGCAGGAACAAATTCAAATTCTGCGATATCTCCTTGCTTTACTGAGACTTCGGGATAGGAAAAGCTTGACTTGATGCCATCTTTTGCTATATCAATGCCCAACAGGAATTGACCGGGTTGGATTCCGTTTACTTGGACTTTGTACTTTGTATCCAGGTTTGTTACTGACGCATATTCTGCTCCGTCAATTGCCAGAAAGGTTCCAGTAGGTATTGTCTCTTGAATCTCTCCTTTTTCATTTATTCCAAGACGCCCAGATCCTGTCTGGTCCAGTATGGTTAGATGAGCATCTGATTGAAGAGAAAATGATGTGTAATCCGTCTTTGAAAGTCCGTCAGATGGCGTATAGGAATTTGTAGAAAGTGGTTTTTTATCTAAAATGCTATCGACGATTTTCTGGACTTCTGGATTGTCTGTAAGTTTTCCGTGTTCTGCTGATGCATCATCAGTGTGATGAATGTAATAAGTAGATGTCACTTTGGAGATTTGAGACGACCAAATTGGTACCGTTCCATCACCGTCATCAAAGTTAGGTACAAGCCGGACAGATCTTCCAAGTAACTCTAGATGTTGTTGTTCTTTGGGAACGTCATAAACCAAGTATTCAGATAATGTTGAAACCCCATATCCAATTATAACATAATGTTTTACTCCGTCTTGAAGAGGAGTGGGATTTGACTTGGGTCCTATTTTTTCGTGAAACTCGTTTGATTTTTTTACGAGCTTGTCATTAAAGAACCAATTATTATTCTCTGTCTCATAATAAGATAATCTGCCTTCCTTGACTTCTTTGTATTTTATTTTCTGAGATTCTTCAAGTGTGAGGTCTCTAAGTAATTCCATATCATGAATAAATGGAACTTGTGGCAGTAGCTGGTATACAGCAGGCGCATTTTGTGCCATGATCTTCATTGAAAGCTGAGTTACAAAGGGGTTGGCAAAATTATAGCCATTGACCAAAGCATAGTAGGGTTTTACTGCGCCAAAAAATGGAGTTCCAATAGTTATGAGTGAGTCAACTTTGTTTTTTCCTTCGTTATTCACATATGCTTTTGAGATAATACCGCCCATGCTGTGAGCAATAAGAATTACCTTTTCTGCACCAGTTTTTGCTTTTACTGAATCTACCAATTTATCAAGATCTGATACGTGTTTTGCATTATCTAACCTCCAATCATATGGGAATAGAAAGAGATCCTGGTCCAACTCGTATCCCTTTGATGTTAAATAATCTATCATACCTCCGTAGAAATTGAGCGGACCACCACTCCTAAGTATGTCGGTAGCTTTAATGGTTACTGTGCTATCAGATGGTTTTATTCCATCGTCCTGCAAGAACATGTACCTTGTGTCAGTTCCACCAACTGGCCAAGTTTGATCACTTGATGAGCCCCTAGTTGCAAAAAGCCAGGATCCAGCAACTCCCGGTAAAAAAATAATTGGCAACTTTTCTGGTTTTTCACTAACAAGTACGTCATATGCATCATGTTGCACAAGTGAAGTCTCTAGTGTTTGTGCATATCTTAGCGCATCATCCTGCATTTTCTTAAAGAGTGTATTTTTCTTTTCTTCACTAAGAGAACTAAGATTGATATTTTTCTCAGCACCAAATGTTGCAAACAAGCTAGAATCACCCCAGTAAAGCATGGTGTAAAGCTTGGCACCGTCAGAGGAGATCATGTACATTCCTTGATGAGTTCCCACAGTTACTTGTCTTGAATAAACCGAGTCTTTGTATGTGAAAACTGTAGTTAATTCATTGATATTTTCTTGATATTGATGTCCTTCTTGAATCCATGTTGCTACTGCCCAGAATCCAAACGTGTCCCATTCTTTGTTCTGTGGTCCTTCATTTTGACAACCTCGGTTCTCTTCATACAAAAAACCAAAATTTGCTTCTCCTGTGTTATATGTAGAACGTGTATCATCCATGGCTTCACAGATTCTTTTTGCAATTTCTTGATCGTCAAAACGTTGAGTTGATTGTGAAGCAGCATGTACGGGTAAGATACCTGAAACCGCAGAAAACAAGAGCAAGAAAACAAGTACTGCTGGGATTATTTTTCGGTTTATCTTTTGAATCGTTGATTTTAACTCGGATCATCTTTCTATTATAGATTTGAGTTAGCTTGTTTTGATACACATTTCAAACTGGGGAACAAAAATCTCAGTAACCACGTCGGGCAACATCAGAATCTGAAGAATATGTTTTTTCATTTGGCAAAGTTACTATGATGTGTGCCAGAGCAGGAACAGAACTATGAACTATTACGGCATCATTGATTTCCCAACTATAGATGACGAATTTTTTTCCGTCTATTGGGTCAGTTGAAGTTTCAAAATCGTCTGCTTTTATCTCAAAATTTTGGGAAATTACTACTCTCCCATCAGTATTCACTGTAAATTCTATTTTAGCATCAGATGCTAGGCTGGAATTTCCATTCCCAAGACTAAACTGGGCTTGATAAACTCCGATGGCTTTTTCCAATACCATGAAATTGTCTATTTGCGAAATGCCAATTGATTCATCTTGATTAGCTGCCAATGGCCAAAGAAGAAAAACTGCTGTCAGAGTAGCCAATATAGATATTCCAATCGCAACTCCTAGTAGGGTTTTTTTCATCATTCTATTACAACATCAATACTAATTTGTTTATTCTGTTTTGACAATTTAGAGATATGTCGATCTAATTGTAAAGTTAGCCAGACTAGTATAATTGTCAATATCATAATAGTAATGTGGGTCGCTCACCAAACATTCCAAGTTGTTTATGGCAAACAAAACACTCGTCCAATAGTTATCTAAATTTTCTAGGAACTTGCGAATTTAGTAAATCAAAAATAGATCAGAATTGTTTTCTATCATGTTCAGATATGTTTAGAATTTATCCAAATTAAAGATCTTATTTTATTTCAAGAATACAAACTTGTACTATCTCTTCGTGAAAGTTTGGCTAATAATTCAAAGAACAAATGTCAATTAAAACTAGAGAGATTAGAATCTATTTTGCAATAATCTAACGGATACTTGTGTGCTTCAACTTTCCTATCACATTGTTACAACTTTCAGATACTTGATATTTTTGGAAGATATCTTTCAATTTTAGATATTGCTTTTATCACATCTGTTTTACTAATTATTCCTGATATTTTATTCATAATTTTTACACCAACTCCGCTGATCCTATTGAATCCATAAAACCAAAATTCTTTATTAGTTTCATAAATTTTCCAAAATTTTATTTACTAAATTAATTATCCTTTATCTAACTATTTCTTCTAGATACTTTTCTTTACCTTTTCGACTTCGTGGCAAACATCGTAGTTGTCTACTACAACAAGGACATGTTATTCCCTTATAATCGATAAATACCTCACAATAATTACATCTTTTTTGTCCTGCTGCGTATCTTCCAATTTGTGATGGCTTTGATGCCTTGTACTTTCTACATTCTCCAATACAATATGTCACATTAATCCTCCAAGTTTTTTTTATTTTCTAATTTGTTTGTAAAATTATAGGAGATTTGCACCACATTACACTCGTCCTATTACTTTGTATTTGCCAGATCTTCCTCTAATGAAGAAAGAACCAGATATACCACCAAAGACCGCACCTACAATCACAGTTGCTCTAACATTATTCATAAATTAGTAATATCTTGATAAAAGATAAAACCTTTGATTGCAATGCACTCAAAATTATAAATAATCAACATAACACTGGAAGCCAGACGGGTTATCCTTCCTTGGAGAAGCATCTTGGTCAGGGGGGATAACCAATGCCAATATCGAGACAGTTTGCATGTATTATCCAGATTCCATTATCTTTGGGATTTTTAATCTAATAAAATTATGGTGTAATATCACTGATGAAAATAATGCCCATCTGAATCTGAGAGAAGGCATCAAAAATTACTTGAGGAAAAACTATTAGAAATTATAATTAGACATAAAATCCCATTGCTTTCTAACCTTCTCCATTTTTTTTCACTTAGTGCAATGATACCGCCGATTATTCCAAGGATTGCACCGAGTATTGAAAAGCCCTTCCTGTGAATCCTATGATCGAAGATACAAGTACAACCATTCCATATGTTCGTTTGTCTTGCGACCTTGAGTTCATCATCATTGTACCAACAAGCACCATTATTCCTGCAGGCATGGGTAACAGGAAAAACCAGTTCCCTACAAAGACCAGTACAATCAATTTAATGATGTTGACCATGGATATGCCAAAGGAATTACTCTGGACAATTTTTTCGATTGTGAACATTCCCAACGTTTTGAAAAGGAACTAACAATCAGTCCCTATAATGTAATTGCTTGGAATAATAAAGGAATGCTCTTAAGTTTGGGCAATTATAAAAAAGCTATTCAATGTTATGAAAAAACACTAGAGGTAGATCCACATAATGTTGATGCTTTGCAAGGCAAAGAATTTTCATCATATTCTCTACAACAAAAAGAATTTGAGGAACATTTTGTAAAACCTCAATTGGAACCAAGTCTGACAGTATAGGGTCTAAATTTTTTTCCTGAATTTGATATTTGTGAAATTAAAAATAAAACCTAAATTTGATTTAACGCCAAAGTTTGTTATACGGACATAACTTTTCAGGAATTTTACGTTGTAATGATTTTTCTGACCTATCAACGTCAAATTATTTTATAATTAGTATTGGGCAATGGGAATTAGTTACCACTTTATTTGAAACGCTGCCAAGCAGTAGTTGTTTAAATTTTCCCAATCCTCTTGCTCCAATCACAATTAGTTCGATATTATTTTTTTCTGCATACTGAATTATTTCTGAACCTGCGTCTCCAACTTTGATGATGTATTCACAATTCAACTTCTTTTTTTGAACTTGTTCTAATTTCTTCATCATCATAATTTCTGCTTGTTCTTCTATGGCTGTCCTAATTTTTACAACGGCAGTATTTGGAATTGCTAATCCTTCAGCTGTTGTAGAAAACTCTTGAAGGAAATCAGTGATCACATGAATCAAAATTATCTTAGAATCAAATTTTTCAGCAATAACAAGAGCTTTACTTAATGCCTCATCTGCATTTTTAGAACCATCTATTGGTACTAGAATTTTTGAAAATTGATTTTTCAATGACATGAATGTTTAATTCAATCATATTGGGAGTAATAATGATTCTCCAACAAATCAACTTTGCATTATAACATGGATTAGGGTACAAAGTCACGCCTGTTTGGGAGGGACGCTATTTTTTACTCATTATCAATAAAAAGGCAGTCCCCCCCTCTTAGGCGTGATTTTTCCAGATGAACTAAAGTAATAACGAAAGATGATTTGTTGGAGAGAATTGAAATAGTAATGATCAAAATTATGATGTAATGAAAACTAGAATGATACTTGGAATCTCTTTAGCTGTTGTAGGAATTTTAGCATCATTATCATTTATTGGAATAAATCAAAGTACTCAAGTAAATCAGGAAACAGAAAAAACGACGATATCTGTTTCGCCAAAAATCCAAGAACCTACAAAATCAGTTGAACCAGAACCAAAGACAGAGCCAGTAAAAACAGAACCAAAGACAGAGCCAATACAAACTGAACCAGTAACTGAACCAGTAACTGAACCAGTAACTGAACCAGTAACTGAACCAGTAACTGAACCGGAACAAATCTTTGGTTGTTCTGGCAATGCAGAATGTATTACAGGAACTGTAGACGAAATATTTGATGGAGATACACTAGTTATTGATGGAAATATAATTAGAATATCCCTAACAGACACTCCAGAAAAAGGTGATGAGAATTATGCAGAGGCTACGGAATTTACAAAATTACTCTGTCCTATAGGATCTATAGCACATGTAGATCAGGATGATTTACAACTCTATGATATCTATGATAGAATGCTTGGCAAGGTTACTTGCTCTGGTAGAGTACTAAACTCTGAATTACTATACAATAATCTCGCAAAAATTTCAACTCAATATTGCTCAACAAGTGAGTTTGAATTAGAATCATGGGCACAAGAATACGGATGCTCCACAAAAACTGTATCAACATCATCTCAAACTATACAAGAGAATCCAATAAAATCAAACACAGACAACAATTGTGATCCTTCCTATCCTGATGTATGCATAAACACTTCACCACCTGATTTGGATTGCAAAGATATTCCCTACACTAATTTTCAAGTTCTACAACCTGACCCACATAGATTTGATGGTGATCACGATGGCATAGGATGTGAAAAATCAACTAGTTCAACCCCTGTTACAAGCTCATCTGAAACCAATTGTGATCCATCTTATCCTGATGTCTGCATCTCTTCTCCACCTCCTGATTTGGATTGCAAGGATGTGCCCTACAAAAAATTTCAAGTTTTACAACCAGACCCACATAGATTTGATGGGGATAAAGATGGGATTGGTTGTGAATAAAAATAATTTGAAACGTCTCCTATGACTCTTAAAGGACAGAAGAACCATTACAATGTTAAATTCCTAAAAGGCTATGGTCATTCCATTTCTGTTAAAGACTCTAAAATTATTCTAAAAGATAATCACAATCCATTTTCAGAACCAACCACAGAATCATGGTACGTCAAGAATATGCCGTATGAAAAAATAGTTTTGCAAGGTAAAGGATACATCTCTACTGAGGCATTATCGTTACTATCTGAGAATAATAGAAATGTAATTTTACTAGACAATCATGGAAAACCTGTCACATATTGTAATCCAGTAATGGAATCACTAACTGCAACAAAGTACAGAATGGCTCAATACGACACATTTAGAGATCCAGAGAAATGTCGATACTTGCAAAGACAAATTGTCAATGCAAAGCTACAATCACAAATTCAATTCCTCAGAATTACACAAAGAGAGGAAGTCAAAGAAGCAATATCAAAACTTGAATCATATTTAATGGAACTAAATAATTCATCTCCAATTCAAAACGAAGCCAAGACATCTCACATTTACTTTAGAGCATTTGCAAGATTAATTCCAGAGAGATACGAGTTTTTTTCTAGAAACCAATCTCAAATGAGACTATCAAAAAATAATGCTACTGACGTAATCAATGCACTACTAAATTATGGATATTCTGTACTCGCTGGTGAAATGTCCAAATTTATCAATGGATTTGGACTTGATGCGTATTGTGGATTTTATCATAAACCTCATACTGGTTTTCAACCGTTAGTGTATGATATGATGGAGCCTTTCAGGTGGCTAGTAGATTATACAGTATTCAAGATTGCAAACAACAAAGACCATACTCAGAGAATCAGACTAGATGAATTTGCACGTACTAGAGATGGGATAATAGTAATGGAGTATGGTTTGATTAGAAAGTTCTTGGAATTATTGGAAAGAACATTTCAATCTGAAAGAAGATACGAATTTAGACATGGTGCAAAAACAAAAGATGGGTTGAAAAATGTTCAGGAAATTACTGTTGCAAAGATTATGGTTCAAAATATTGTAGAATTTTGTTTAGGAAAACAAAATGTGATCATAATCTAGAAATTTTTATGGAATTGGAGTCCCACTTGTTGCATTTATGATAATTATTTGAGGTGGGTTTGTTATTGTTATCAAATAGCTTCCAATCACACCTATTAGTACACCAATCAATGTGTATGCTATTCCCCATTTTGTTAGTCTTGAACTGGAGTTATGTAATTTGCTGTTTTCTTCCCTCAGAGATCTTAACTCATTTATGATTTCATCGGTGGATGTTTTGACAATATCATCTCCTTTTTGTAAAAATGACGAAGTAGAATGAGCTAATTCTTGCTCAGATTTGTCAATATTGACTTGATCTTCAGATTTTCCAAAATCTTCGATTTTGATTTCCTTAGATTGAGTTTTTGGAAGTAATGATTGTAAATCACGAATTACTTGTTGAAGTTTTTGAATTTCTTTTTCAAGATTTTCTTCAACTTTAGTTCCTTTATAGATTTCTTGAATTTTTTTTATTCGTTCAATTTGATCGTTGTATTTTTCAATTGCAGACTCAATTTTATTTCTGAAAAACCATGTTTGTCTGACAATATATCCTATTTTTGACCCACAATTTGGACAATGCCCATCAATAGGATCTGGAATTACTTCTTTCTCACAGGTTTGACATACATTAGGCATTGTATTCCCTATTTACTTTTACAGTGACTTAAGGATTTAGAAAAACAAAAAAGATGAGATGAAAAAAACAAATTGGAAAATTGAAGAAAAACTTTGACAGAACTGTACTACGAAGAAGTAATAATCACGGATAAAAAGTATTTTAGAAGAGTAATGAACAACATGATGAAAATATTAAGAGTAAAATATTGGATTGAAATAAAAAACCTAACTTTAAGTGGAATAAACAAAAGAATACAAAATAAATACTATCGCCATTATTACAATCTTCGAATATGAATTATGAATTCCTAACATCTGTAGTATCATCATTTGGAATTTCAATTTTTTTAGCCATAATACTAATAGGAGTAGAAAAGTCTATCCAATTCATGAAGAAAAACAATAAGGAATCGGATAAGGAAGAGATAAAGTCAACCAATTTCAAAAATTTTGATCAAGAAATAATTGATCTAACCAGAGAACGTTTAAACCAAGAAATTCAAATTTCTTCAGCAATAGAAACAAAAGCTGGAATTTTAATTGGTTCGATCGGAGTTATTTTCACTATAATTATTAGCAATGGATTGCTACTTTTTTTGAAATTTTCAAGAAAGAGGTCCTTACAATTCTTCCTTTCACAATCGGTTCTACATTCTTAATCCTTGCATTTATTCTGTGTATAAAAATTCTGAAACCAAGAGATAAGATCACATTATTTTCCCCAAGATTAGGAAATAATTATTTGTCAAGATTCTCCGATATGAATGAAGTAAAAAGTCACATTAAGGAACAATTCATAAAATTTATGGAGTTAACAGAAATTGAAACAAAAAAGGACGCAAAAAATATTGAATCCGGCTTTAATTTATTTTGGATTGGATTAGCAGTGATTTCAATACCCATATTCTATTCAGCAATCTTTTTGAAGTAGACATAGTATCTTGAGATGATGTCCTCCAACAAGGATGAAATTACTATCGGTAAAGTAGTTAAGAAATCAAGATGCCCTCCAACGAAACTCAAGAATCAACAAAATCTGAAAAATAATTCCATATTTTTTGCTTTTAACATATCATTATAGTTCTCATTCTATCGTATTTTGTCCTGTATGGGTGGGTTTAACATGCATTCATTTGTTTAATTCATTAAACCATTTCTTAATTTTGTTTGATTCTATAACATGTTTCTTCTTCCTAAAATTTCTCTCACAGTATGGACATTTCTCATGAAATTTAGATAGGAACTTAGCTCTTTCATTCAACTCTTGTTACCGTTACTTTAGGCTCTATTTTTTCGATTAATCGTACTTGTATGCCTTTGTTATCAGTGTCATTGTCTAGTTTTACCTCTGGCCTGGTTATTGGCTTTGATTCGATTTGTTGTATTTGATCAAGGCTATCTTCCTTTTCTAGGTTATTCATTAAGGAATCAATAATGAAATTAGAAAAGGTACATCCTAATTCATTACACTTTTCAAATATTTTCATATGTAGATCATTATCTATTCTTATGTGTATCACTTTGTCTTTAGTCATTTTATATCACAAGTAATGTTGTGTCCGTACGTCATGAACGTAGTGTCATCTGTTATCATTACTCTATTTGTAATACAATGTGTGATACATAAAGTGAGATTGTGTTGTACGTTATAATTTTTTTAAAATAATAGAAAGATCATACCTAAATAATATAATGACTATTACACATCACTTGAAAATATTTGTATGTCTTTCTGTATTTGTTTTAATCTTTACATTATCTACATTAACAATTCAAAATGCAGAAGCTGTTTCCAATGGAAAGATTGCGTTTACAAGTTTTAGAGACGGCAATGGTGAGATCTATGCCATGAATGCAAACGGTTCAGGGCAGACAAACATATCTAATAATAGTACTGTGTTTGATCATGACCCAAGCTGGTCACCTGATGGAACCAAAATTGTATTTGCGAGTCTCAGAAACGGCAATAATGATATTTATACCATGAATGCAAACGGTACAGGACAGACAAACATATCTAATAATGGTATGATTAATTATGACCCAAGCTGGTCACCTGATGGAACCAAAATTGCCTTTGTAAGTATTATTAGCAGTGATGAGATCTATACCATGAATGCAAACGGTACAGGGCAGACAAGGTTGACTAATAATTTTGTGTTTGATATTGACCCAAGCTGGTCACCTGATGGAACAAAGATTGTATTTACAAGTAATAGAGATGGCAATTTTGAAATCTATACCATGAATGCAAACGGTACAGGACAGACAAACATATCTAATAATAGTACTGCGTTTGATGTTCAACCAAGCTGGTCACCTGATGGAACAAAGATTGTGTTTTCAAGTGCTAGGGACGGCAACTTTAACCAGATCTATACCATGAATGCAAACGGTACAGGGCAGACAAACATATCTAATATTGTTGCGACTGATATTGACCCAAGCTGGTCACCTGATGGAACAAAGATTGTATTTGCAAGTAATAGAGACGGCGGTGATGAGATCTATATCATGAATGCCGACGGTACAGGGCAGACAAGGCTGACTAATAATGATACGTCTGATGCTGACCCAAACTGGCAGCCAATTCCAGACACTGCTTTTTTTTGTTCCCCTCCAACATTTGGTGATTGGATTGTCTCATCTAGCTGTACACTAGCAAACAACGTGGTTGCACCTGAAAATGTAATTGTTCAAAACAATTCTATTTTAGTAATCCCCTCAGGAAAAACTGTGGATGTTAATTTTGCAACAAAACATCTTCTAGTAAAATCAGGTAGCGGCGTATTAATAAAATCTGGCGGAAAAATATTCTAGATTCTACATGTTATTTTCCTAATTAATTTCCAACAACTCACACATCGTTATTACTTTAGTTAATGCGAAATTCTTAGGCATGAAAGGGGGGGACTGCCTTTTTACTCATTATCAATAGACCCGATTATCCCTTACAAAGTTATTGAAAATAAAAAAAGTGGGCGTATTGTAAGCCTACCGATGGCTTTACCATCTTTTTAGATTATTCCATGGATATCTGTAATCACAATAGATTCAGAAACCATTCGACCCACTTTCACTCTGGGTTCAAATCCAATTTCTGCGAACAAAAATTTTCACAAACAAACAAGTACACAATAACAAGAAAAACCAAGTTTTGGCTATGAAAAATATCTACGTGTGAGTAAATAACAATAGTCAGCTCTTTGTGGGATTTGATGAAGTGTTTGTAACATTCTAATTTCTAATGTTTAATCTCGCATAATTTTATAGCGCATGACAGAGCTTCTGATGGGGCATGGACAGAAATCATTCGTTTACAAAAAAGACAGACATTAGACTTCATTTTTTTCAACCTCATCTAACGTGTTGACAATTTTTTCAAATGAATCAGCCAGCCCATCGTGTTGTTTTAGGTAGTTTAGATGTCCTTTGTTCATATTCATTAGTCCGTTTGGCAACAGATGCGATCTACTTTGAAAACTTAAAAGGTATTGTAAAATCGGATATTCGTACGATATTATTTTGTATAAATTTTAGTCTATTTTAAATAAAAAAGACAGAATTATTCATCCTTAGATTTCTTCAAAAGTTCTTGAACATTGTCCATCTTTTCCTCAAGTTCTGAAATGCGTTCATCTTCATAGGATTCTAATTCCTTTAGTTTTTTTCCAATCCTACAATTTTTTTCTCGTTATCTTCATCTGAATATTCAAAGACTTGAAGTAATTTCTCGGCTTTATGATAGAGTTCAATCTTGTCTTCAATTGTTAGTCTGTCGTATCTCTTCATGTATTGATCGTGACCAGCCAAGGCATGACCAAATCCATAATCAATTCAATTACATTTTGTTACAAACCACGACCTTAGCGAGTCACCTAATGAGATATGGTGTACTCCTGAATCATGTTTTTCTGTCAATCCTATTTTTTCTCGTAATCTTCCAAATATTTGCAATTCATTTCGGACCGTTTGCTCAACATGCTTTACTGATCGATTAAATATTAAAGAGTCATCATTTATTTTTTTCAAAAACGGCAATAATTCTTTTTAGGTTTCTTTTGAAATAAATGTAATTCGGGGCTTCTTTGTCTTTGTGATTTTTGCAGGAATCTTTATCATAATCCGGTCATACTTTTCTAAATCTAGATCACGTTTTCTTGTTTGTAAAACTTCATAGGTCGCATACCACTTGATGACATGAAAAGATAAAGCACTCTTCTTAATCCTGTTTGATTATTTACAATTAATTGCAGTTGCTCTCTAGTTAATGGGCTACGTTCTTCTTCAACAACTCGGGGTACTGTCACATTGTTTTTAACATCATCACTTGTTATCTTAAATCCATAAAACCTAAGATACCCCTTGACGGCATAAAGCGAATGTCCAACATAACCTGAACCGATGTCCTTACTATCAAGATAATTTACAAAATCTTGAAGAATGTCGTATAGAGTTCTTTCTTGTTTATGACTTGGCATTAAGAGTATTTCATCAAGTATGGATTGGTTTGATTTGTTATAGGTCTCCCTTAGATAGCTGTCAAACTTGTTTAGATAATTAGCAATATTCTTGACAGTGCCTTTTGATTTTAGTCTAATTTTATCAAGATAGTTTTCAATATTTCGGGCTTTAACAAAACTTGATTCATTGATTCCTTCAAGATTTTTACCCTCTTTCATACTCAAAATCGATCTTCATATCTAATAAGGTCTTGAATCTTATGTGTGAATACATCAAATTCTATTGAATCTTTCCAAAGATAACTACACAAATGTCATAAACATGCCTGATTTTTAGAAAAGACCATCAGTAAACAGAGAACATCTTTAAAAATAACAATCGTGATTGAATTTCATTGCAGGAATTTGCAAATCCACATACATTGAGAAATGAAATTCTAAGCTTAATGGTAGAAAGTGGCATGGATGAGGATGCTTTCGCGGAGATGCTAGATTATACAATAGAATTATTTGAAACACAGGGACTAGGAGTTGATTACTATGGATACCACAACATCAATCATGAATTAGAAGTTACATTTGTATCACTGTTATCTGCAAATCTAAACAACACATCAAAAAAATTTTCTGCTGAAGATTTAAGGTATCTGTATGCATCAGCTTTATTTCATGACTTTGATCCCCAAAAAAGTGTAGACAAACCACATGAAGATAGTGTTTTGAAATTTATTTCCTCGGATAAAAAATTACGAACTCTACTAGACAATGCAAATTTGGATATTGAAATAATCAAAGTGTTGATACTCAGAACAACATATCCATGGAGTGGTGAAATTAAAGAAAATGCAGAAAGACAAATTACTGAATGTTTTAAAAATTCAGAATTAACAAAGAACAATAAAGAAAAACAAAGTCATTTTATGAAATTAGGATGGTATCTTTCAGTAGTTGATAGAATTAGTGGATATGCATTGGGAGATTTTGCAAAAGCTATGGAAATGGCCAAAATGAATGCACATGCTTTAGCATGGAAACCGTCACTTATTGTGAGGAGTTCAGTGGCATATTTTGAAGAATTATTAAATAAAGAAACAGAGATGTGTCATTTCATTCTCAGCTCATTGCCAAAACATATGAGAAAGAATTTTTTTGATACTGTATTGTCATTTATGAATCTTAGACAACAAGAAATCACCACACAGGCAAATTATGCATATGACAACTTAAAATTAGTTCCCACCATAGAAAGTATGGAAACACGAAAAAACCCAGAGTTCATAAAATCAGTATATTCAATATTTTTAGAGTTACCAAAACCACTTCAGTTTGGAAAAGAATCTTTTGAACAGTCGATAAAAGATCCAAATATAATAATCAATACTCTAAAATTAAATGATTGTAGGGGCGACATTGTAGGTTTTGCCAAGGGCGGACCACTAGAAAATTATCGATTAAGACCAGAAATAAGAGATGAAAATTTTGGTCTTAACAATACGATATTTTTAGAACCTTTAGCATTAAAAATGGGGTATTGGGGATTAAGAGGAGGCAGTGAAATGCGTCACATGTTTATTATGCAGGCCCACTCAAAAAAATACAAGCATTTGACGAGTTTTGCACTAAGAGATGTAATTACAGCAAGAATAGATAAAGAAAATGCAGAGTTTGTAACAAAGTTTGATCCAGAGCGCTGGGACTATTACAGAATAAAGATTTAAACCTAAAATGAAAAACTATTTTTTATTCAGATTAGTTTATTTTTAGATATGTTGTAATAAATTTTGATCCCTATGAATCAAAATTGAGTGTAGAAACGCTTTATTAACAAAAAAAAATCCACATAGTTGTGATAAGACAGAGTTTAGGAATTTTGGCAATTACATTGATTTTTGCAGTTTCAGTTAATCAAGCAGTTGCAGTTACCCAGCTAGAAAGAGTAGATATTACAAATCCCCGACTTCAAAATTCATCAGGTGCTGAAATATCAGATCAGGTCAATGTAAATCAACAAGTCCAGATTTCAGCAGATATTAAAAACAATCAAGAAAAGGCTCAGAAGTTTGTCTATATTGTTCAAGTTAAAGATCAGTACGGTGCAGTCGTATCACTAAGTTGGATAGGCGGCTCACTTAATCCAGAACAAACATTTAGTCCATCGTTATCATGGACACCCAAAGTATCAGGTGTATACTTGACAGAAATTTATGTTTGGGAAAGTTTTGCACAACCTGACGCATTAACTGAATTTGTGACGATGAAAATAACGAGTTAATTAAATCAAGGACAAATGTACCAGGCAGTAGATCATAGAATAATTATGAAGGTAGGTCATCAGATACAAAAAAAGCGAGTTTTGTGATAAGAAAATTAAGATCGGCAGTTTGCCTCATAGTGAAAAAAATTTAACAAGTTCTCGCTAATAGAACCGATGCTAAGTAAGCTTATGACAATAGGATATTGTGTAAAATGCCGAGATAAAAGAGACATTGAAGGCGCAAAACCATACACCATGAAAAATGGCAAACCTGCCCTAAAGGGGACATGCCCAAAATGCAGTACTGCCATTTTTAGAATTGGCAGAGGCTAGAAATTCTCAAATCGAGTCAAACTAGTAATGCCAATCAGTAGTTAGTCCATTCCACAGCGAACGCAGTGGAGATGGATCTTTTTCTATTTCTCCAATAATTCTGTTTTTTATTGAAAAGAAGAAATTATCCAGTGCATCTATTCCACCATCTAAGAAAAGTTCTTGTCCAATTTCTGAAATTCTTTTTTTCTTTGCAGTTATTTCAAAAGATTCTGGATTTTGTAAACAAAAAGTCATCAAATCCATCAATTCTTCTTCCAACATGAAATCCATCGAAAAAATGGACTTTATAAGATATTTAAACTATGAATAATCATTGACGTCATTCTTGGTTGAGAAAAAAGAGAAGCAAACCTTTGAATCAAGATTCAACAACATATAATTTTTTGAAAGAGAGTGAGTCAAACTGACACCGTGAAGAAAGCTTATTTTGTTAGAATTTTTGTATTCAACATATACAACTTATGTTGCAATACAAAAGAGAGTCAATAATTACACTTAAAGCACATCATAGAGAATTTTGAATTTAATTTATTTTTCCACCGGATTTAATCAGAACTTTGCTACCAGATTTTATCAACAGATGTTTTGTAGTGAAATCAATGTCTAGGGTTGTTCCATTCAATATAATTAGTGTTGAAGAATTTTGAATAATTACATTTTCAGAAATAGTCTCATTGGTGGAAAGTTGACATGATGAATTGATTACCCAATCTCCAGAATCAGGTATGCACTGAACACATCCATCAATAATTAAATTCCCATTTGGCAGAGTTCCAGAATAGGTAAATTCACACTGACTGTGTATTGTTCCAGAGTTGTTGATGGTACCATCGTTGTGGATGGTGCTGCTCAAGTTGTTGTTAATTGTGCCAGAGTTTTCGATAATGTTAAATTCATAGTTGTGGATGGTATCAGAGTTGTTGATGGTGCCATTGTTAATTATTGTATCATAGTTGTTGATGGCGTCAGAGTTGTTGATGGTGCTGTTGACAGAGTTGGAGAATACACCGCCATTGTCGATGCTACCGATGTTATTGATGGTTCCGGTATTATTAAGGTGCCCCGAGTTGTCAAGTAGGCCAGAGTTAATCAATACAATACCAGAATTAATTGTTACAGAATCCCCAGAATTAGTTGCCAGAGATAATACAGTGCAGGAGTTAACTCCATCCCATGTACCAGAGATAGGAGCTGATTCACATGATGTTTGATCAGAGATCACAGTATTTACAGGACATGGGATACTAAGGACTGGATTTCCAGTTGGGGCAGTACCAGAATACACAGATCCACAGTGATTGTTGATGGTACCAAAGTTGTGGATTGTGTACAGATTGTTGATGGTACCAAAGTTGTGGATGGTACCAGAGTTGTTGATAGTACCCGAATTAATCAATACAATACCAGAATTAATTGTTACAGAATCCCCAGAATTAGTTGCCAGAGATAATACAGTGCAGGAGTTAACTCCATCCCATGTACCAGAGATAGGAGCTGATTCACATGATGTTTGATCAGAGAGAGTATAAGAGATAGTTGGTGCATTAACACCCAATCCTACTCCTTCAGACCTTGTTACTACCAATAAATTCCCTGCATCTCTCTGTTCTCTAATATATTGAATGATATTATTGAATATTGTAGGCGATGTATCGTATGTGCCCGTGGTTGTAACTATTCCATGAAATTTAATGGCAATCCATAGTTTGTTTGCTATTGCATAATCAATCTTATCTTTGACATCATTGAATGTTCTCAGGGTATCACCATGTCCTACTCCCCATATGGGTTCATTATAGATGCCAAAGTGTTGTTTTGAATAATCTAGTTCTTGCAGTGAAATGTATTCTGGGTGATAAGTGCTATTAGTTATTGGACTAAAAAATTCTGTCCATCCATAGTATTGTTGAATCAAAACGAATGATGCGGTAGTTACTTTGTTAAGAGGTGGTATGAATCCATTTACCTTTAATCCCATTTGTTCCAAGTCAAACTTGCTTTGCACAGTTTCATAGTATAGCTGATCTGATGGGGTGGATGATGAGATTTTATAATGTGTCTCCGAATGGGATGCTATCTCGAAGCCTTTACTCTGCAAGTCTAGTAATTGTTGTTGTGTCATGTATCCATTATTCCCAACTCTTTGAGCAATTACCGCAACGGTTGCATTCATGTCACTCATGTTTGAGTTGATTGCAGTAAGTTGGTTTGAAAATGCATGTTCAAATGTTACTGAAACTGCCGCCTTTGTTCCATCATACAATGTTGCTGATGCATATTGAGAAAATACAGACAATGTAAAAATCAGAACTAAAATAGAAACATATACAAAAATTTTCAACTTACAGGCTCAAAAAAATGACAGGTAATTAAGGCAATTCACCGGTTGTTCCCAAGTGTAACTTCTAAATGAGACACAAACGTTGCAATGATTCGAGATGTTTGTATTATAATCAGATAAAAAAACTTTGTAAGTTGTTTTACCTAGACTACATATTCCAGTGTTATCCCACTTGAGGATGGAAGAATATTAAAAGGCAACTGTAAATACGTTCATCAACCAGATTTATTTATTGAATATTAAGTTAAACGTTAAATTGAATATCTTTTTAATATTTTCTATACTATTTGTTGGATTGATTTTTACTTTAGCTGTATCTCCAAATTCATTTGCAGTCAACACAGTTTTTTCTGACGACTTTCAATCTGGATTTGTAAAATGGAAAGAAACTGGAGAGGGTGATTGGAATATAGAGACACCAGTTGAAAAACAAGTGCCCAATCATACATCAAATCTTGTGGCACACTCTGATAACTGTGATACCAGCTGCACCATAGCAATGTCCACCCCCCTTGATCTTAGATCATATTCATCTGCCACAATAACATTCTGGAGATATGTGGATAACGATATTGATCCAGGGGAATATCTCAAAGTAGAGCTGTATGATGGTACAAAATGGAATACCGTATTTAACTGGACAAGTGGTGCAGGTGATGATGATACATGGCGCCAAGAGAATGTGAATCTCGGCAGTTATCTTGGTGCAAGTAACTTTAATGTCAGATTTGTAACAAAACAGTCTTCCGCTCTTGAAGATGTTCAGATAGATGATGTAGTAGTAGACGGTGTGCTCTCAGGACCGATTACACCAAGTATAACAATAAATGATGTCACGCTAGTAGAAGGAAATTATGGTACTAATAATTTTATATTTACTGTAACGCGAACAAACAATTCGGGTCCGATTTTTGCAAATTATTCTACAGATAACAGCACTGCAACTACACAGGTGGATTTCATTCCAATCCAGACAACAACACTAAACTTTGCAGCTGGCGGTCCATTGACCCAGGCAATCGCAGTACCTGTAATTGGAGATATCACAGTGGAGCCAAATGAGACTTTTACGGTCAATCTGACAACTTGTGTTGGATGTATCATTACAGATAACCATGGATTAGGCACCATAACAAATGACGATTCACTTCCAATCACAATTGCTTCCCCCCCTGGTGGGACATACACATCTGCTCAATTAGTAACACTATCATCTATCGAAACTGCAACCATCTACTATACAGTCGATGGTACTACACCAACAAAATCCAGTGCCGCATATAGTAATCCAATACCACTCATTTCTAATATGGTCATAAAGTTTTTTGCAACATCAGATGCAAACGACATTCCAGTAGATTTTGAAAATGCAATTTATACAGTTGATGCGTCGCCCCCTATCATTTCCAGAAATGGTCCAAGTCCTGCAACTGTTTTACAAGGTTCTACTTATGCAGATGAAGGTGCAACTGCATCAGATAATTTTGATGGAAATATTACTCCGTCCATAATAACAACAAATCCAGTAAATACATCCGTACTTGGCTCCTACACTGTAACGTATAATGTGTCTGACGCTGCAGGGAACGCTGCAACCCAGGTAACAAGAACTGTCAAAGTAACTAGTGGAGATATAACCACTCACATGAGTGATACAACATCACCATCAGGTAGGAGTACTTATTCAGGCAGATCACTTCATTCAGAATATGTTTCCCCCACATCACAACTTGTTGGGGACAACATAGACAGCATTACATTGAAACTCAAAAAGAATGGCTCTCCAACAGGGGTGACACAAATTGGTGTTTTTAATACGGATTTGTCTGTGAAAAAATTATTTGCTACAAAGGATGTCTCAACACTTGCTACTTCGTATGTTGATTATACATTCTCATTACCCAGCGGTCAAAAGTATCAAATACAGTCAGGAGATAGAATTGGAATTAAATACACTGGTGGAGATTCGTCAGTAAACGTTTCTACGACAATTGATGCTTCTACTGCAGATCCGTTTGATGGTGCCAACTCGTATCACATGTACTTTGACACCACTTGGAAATCTTTTACAGATTTGGATCTTTACATGATATTAAAAGAAAATTCAGCCCCAGATACGGGTGACACAATACCACCTGTCATCACTCTACTTGATTCTAATCCTATTTCAGTTCAGATGAATTCATCTTATGTAGATGCAGGTGCAACCGCATCAGATAATCTTGATGGAAATATTACTCCATCCATAATAACAACAAATCCAGTAAATACATCCGTACTTGGCTCCTACACTGTAACGTATAATGTGTCTGACGCTGCAGGGAACGCTGCAACCCAGGTAACAAGAATAGTTAACGTAGTTGACAATACAATTCCTAGTGTATCTGTAACACCTCTATCAGGCATTTACAACACTAGTCAAATTATAACACTTGTACCATCAGACCCATCCATCATATACTATACAACTAATGGCACCACTCCAACTACAGCTAGTCCTGTATACAATGTTCCTTTGTCTATCAATACAGATACAACATTGAAGTTCTTTGCAAAGACTCTAACTGGCAATTCAGGACCCGTATCTACGAAATCATACATAGTAGATACAATAGCACCTGTCCTAACACTAAATGGTAATTCTGAAGTCATAGTAGACTTTTATTCAAATTATCTAGATGTCGGTGCAACTGCAAATGATAATCGGGATGGAGAACTTACATCATCAATCACAATATCAAATCCAGTAAATACGTCAGTACTTGGCTTCTACACTGTAACATATAACGTGTCTGATGCAGTAGGCAATGTTGCAACCGAGGTAACAAGAATAGTTAACGTAGTTGACAAGACTCCACCGGTAATAACACTGTTGGGTCCCAATCCAACAGTCATTTCACAAAATTCAATCTACACTGAGCTAGGTGCAACAGTGACTGATAATGATCCAACATATGCAGGAATAGTAATAGTTGGAGGAGACATAGTGAACACCTTGGTTCCAGGAAAATATGTAATAAAATACAATGTGCCAGATGATGCTTTAGGAAATATCACACTAGAGGTAACAAGAACTGTTTATGTTGCTGACCCTTTAGATATCACATCTCCAGTGATTTCATCAGTAACGCCAGAACCAATTTCTACAACCAATGGGAATTTTTCTGTATATTACACATTAAGTGAGGAAGTGGTTTCAGGTACACTTTCATTTACAAGAACAGATGGTACAGCTGATCCTTTGACGCACACATACAGTTTTGCCGAAGAGGACAGAGTCTCAGGGGAACATACCATTACAATATCTTCAATGAAAACTGGGTTTGGAAACACTCTTGTTTCAGACGCAATTTACACTATGACAATATCTGCAACCGATGCATCATCCAATGTAGCCGACCCAGTCAACCATACTTTAATCACATATGATGACACTGCACCTATCACAATATCTTCCCCCCCTGGCGGGACGTACACATCTGCTCAATTAGTAACACTTGCAGCCAATGAAGATGCAACCATATATTACACCACAGACGATTCCACCCCAACTACATCTAGCGCCGCATACACTATACCAATTCCAATATCTGCAACAACCACACTCAAATTCTTTGGAAAGGACCTACCTGGAAATATGGAACAGGTCAAAACTGAAACATATGTTGAGAATATTCCATCTAATGATGTATTTGGAGTTCGCCAGATATATTCTACAAAAAATAACGGAAATACATGGTTTATGAATATGATAAACCCCTCATCAGATTCAAGATTTGATCCTCAGCATGCAATTACTAAAAACACCGATGGTTCTTGGAAGATGAAAGGTAACTCTGCTGTAAGGATGAATGTATTTTCAACTGACAAGACAACCTATGAAAATACGCCGATTCCAACTTTTTCAAGAATGCAATTGACTAATAACGGTTACATGCAATTGCCATCAGATTGGAAAAACTTTGAGATGACAGGCTATGTTAAACTAAATGCAGGAAACAGTGATGAGTTTACATGGTATGGCAGAGGCGGTTCACACAATGATGCCAACAATGGATGCGAGGGATCATCATACAAGGGTCAACTTGGATTTAGTGGAGGAACACGATTTGCAAAAGAGAGTTGGCATGTGTACTATGATTTTACCAATACAAAATTCAGTACGCCATCAATGCTAAACAAATGGATTGGATTCAAATTCGTCATCGACAATAAACCAGGAGTAAACTTTGCACAGCAAGCACAGGGTGAGATTTGGGTCGATTTACAAAATAACAACAACTGGGTAAAAGTAGATTCATTTGTAGATGATGGTTGGGGTTCAGGAGCATCCCACTGTGGACCTGCAATCGCAGACAATATGCCGATGACATGGGGCGGTCCTGAAGCCACATTTAGAGCAGATAATACGTCTGACTTTGATTTCAAGTATCTCAGTGTAAGAGAGATTGACACTCCCAATTAACACGATCATATTTTCTTAATTTGTAAATATTTTCAAGATATTCAGCACCATAGTGTGAGATAAAGTCTAGTAATTTATTTGGGAATGGATGATAATGATAAAGAATTTTGGTAGGTCATCGCGGATTTTTTCAAAGTAAATAACCGTTAGAATCGGTGATTTGTTCTGATAGTTTGTATATAGTTTGTTTCATGTTTGATCGAACTGGATAGATTTTTCTAAAACCTTAAGTTCATTATGTTTTTATAAAATCACAGATGAAAAAGTCCACCAAAGGAGTTATCGCAATTATTGTTGGCATTGTAACATTTTATGGAATAATGTTTGCTTTATTTAGTACGCCGTTTTGGGGATATTGAAAATTTTGTTGCCCTTGAATATCCAAGTTTGAAAAAATCGGATGGTGAGAATTACCGCATTGTTAAATTTAGTTTTTATGTTAGAATGTGGATAAAGTTTTAATTAAAATGAAAATTCCCAGAACAATTAACAACAACATATAGATGATAATTATCTTTGAAATGAAATCAAAAGTAATGGAATTAAAAAAAGAGGGCTGTTTATTTCAGTCGTCGATATATTTCCTTGAATTCATCTGCAAGTGTGTAGGATATATTTAAAAAATGTGTCAATTGATTCATCGTTGTTTTTTCTCGTGAAAGCTGTCGCAGAATTGTCAATGCTTTTTGGGGGGAGTTATTCGTCAAGCTCATTTGTCCAGCCCATGTCTTGAATGCCTCATTTACATCCAAACAGAAATTCAGTATGAATTGTTCAGAGTTAGGAACATAATCAGCGTATTTTTGAGGCCTCAGAAGGATCGCAGATAACTCGCGAAATTCATTTCGCCTGTCGATTAACAGCATTTCTAGTGCCTGTCGCATTTTTTCATCTTCCAGTCCTTGTTTTTTTAGGACATACATATCAGTTGTACTCATAAAGTATTATTATCAAAAAGGAAGATAAGACAATCTAGAAAAATACTGAAAATATATCAATAAATTTGAAAAAAAACAAACAAGTGTTAAGAAAATTAAAAATATTGATTCTTTTATCTGCAGTATCAAATTGATTTTGTGTGTCATGCATTACGTCAGTAAATCTGGAATCAAATTAATCACATGCAATTTGTTTATGGCCATTTATCACAGATTTTTTCTAATTAATTAGTAATCATGATTTTGAATTAAAAGAAATTATTTAACTGCGATATCAGTCCAATAGCTCTGAAAATCTATTTTCAACATAATCCCAATTTACCAGATTCCACCACGCATCAATAAAATCTGATTTTTTGTTTTGGTATTTTAAATAGTATGCATGTTCCCATAAATCTAATCCTAAAAGAGGTATTTTTCGCCTAGTCCATGGACTGTCTTGATTAGACGTAGTAATTAGTTCTATTTTGTTGAAAGTCTGATTGAATACAAGCCAACACCAACCACTTCCTTGAATAGACATTGCTTTATTTGAAAATTCTTTTTTAAAGTTTTCAAAGTTATCAAAATACACGTCTATCGCATCATCCAACTTACCACCAGGCCTCGCATTATTTTTTGGAGTGAGAGATTCCCAAAATAATTTATGGTTTTCAAATCCACCACCAAAAAAATTAACTGTGCTTCGTATAGATTCAGGTAGAGTATGTAAATCAGATAAAATTGACGTGATGTATTGTGGGTGAAATTCTCCAGAAATTTCTCCTAGTGCCTTGTTTAATCCATCGACATATGCCTGGTGATGTTTCTTGTGGTGAATTTCCATGGTTTGTTTATCAATATATGGTTCAAGATCATCGTATGCGTAAGGTAATCGCGGTAACTCATATTTCACCATACCCTAATCATGTATAGTCCACATATATTTTTCAAGTAAAAAATAAAATAATTCAACAATCATTCATGAGTAATTATAGGCACAATTGCAACCAAGGTTTACCTAATCATAAAAATGTATTAAAATCACTAGTAGGAGACGCAATACATCTAAAGATTACCGAAAAGCATAGTCGTCTAATCGTAAAATAAAATAATGGGTAAAGGACAGATAATTCATGAAATATACTTTATTTTTTGTAATCACAGTGTTGATTTTTGGTTCGATTCAATTAACAGATATGATCTTTCCCAATGCACATGGTTCTCCCCCATTAAAACAAATCAATTCCGGAATAAAACCTATCGATGTTACATGTAGTAAAGAACTGGAATTAGTGTTAAAAATTTCAAATGGACATCCAGCATGTATCAAACCCTCAAGTGTTGTAAAACTAATAGAGAGGGGTTGGGCAATACATATTTTACCTGATGTAGATTCATCTAGTAAAAATTCAAATTTAATCCAAAGCGGAAAATACGATGTAGAGACAAGTTTAGTAGATTATGGCAACTCCACAGGGTTTCTAGCAAGACCGGCATCAACTGAGACATTTCCAGGAATCATCATGATTCATGAATGGTGGGGATTAAATGAAAATATGAAAGAAACTGCAATGAAGCTTGCCTCCCAAGGGTATGTGGTGTTGGCAGTGGATCTGTTTCACGGCAGTGTAGCCACTGATGCTCAAAAGGCAATGGAGATGGTATCTAGCTTTGATGAGCAGCAAGCTATTGCAAATATGAATAGTGCTGTAAGTTATTTACAAACTAGTGACAACATTAGTAAAATAGGTTCCATAGGATGGTGTTTTGGAGGAGGGCAATCACTGAATTTAGCCCTTAATAATAAAAATATTGATGCAACTGTGATTTATTATGGAAAATTAGTAACCGAGCAAGAAACACTTTCAAAAATTAAATCTCCGATTTTAGGAATATTTGGTGAGCTGGATCAGGGGATTCCAGTTGAAAAAGTAAATGAATTTGAAAATGCATTAAATGAACTTAAAATTCCAAACACAATTCATATTTATCCAGGCGTAGACCATGCGTTTGCTAATCCCACAGGCGCAAGATATGCACTTGCAGAAACTGAAGATGCTTGGAATAAAACGTTGGAATTTTTCAAAAACAATTTATCGTGAGTACATATTGTAAATTTTTCAAATTGAAAATGATCAAGTAATTAGAGTGGAAAAGATGATAACCCATAGTACGAAATAACCATAGTGGTAAAACTAGGAATAATTGATCTAGAAATGTTGTATTTAGGAATTAAGGAAAATAAAAGTTTTAACGAAAAAGATATTGAAAATTCAGAATTAAAGAGATTAGGAGTAGGCAGAATACTAGATTCATTGGCATCACTAAAGGAGAGAAAGTTAATTGAATTGAATAAAGACGGTTCATTTTCTGTAACTGATTTAGCAAAACATACCTTATGGACTGACGAGATTCCACAATGGTTGAAAATTTTGCTATTGCTGGAAATTAAATCCTGCAGTATAGGAGAAATTTCAAAGTATTTAAAAAAATCAGAAAGTGAATTGATTGATGAAATTGAAAGATTAAGAAAGAGTCAACTGATTCTAATGTTGCCAATAAGACAAGAGAACATGATTATCAAAACATATGAGATTCTTCCAGAAGGAGTGGAGAAAATCAAGAGTGGAGAGGGAGAGGCATCTCAAATTAGCAATTTAGAAAAAATAGGTGAGTCAAAAATTGAAATCGTAGAGTTGCTTGATCAAATTATTAAGGAAATCACTCAGGAGTATGAGGACGGTAAAAAAAAATCATAACATTATTTTAAAATTAAATCAGATTAAGGAAAAACTAGGATTGTTTTGATTTTATTTTATCATGAATTTGTGCAAGAATTAATTCAGCCTTGTCTTTGTTTTCATAAGTATCGGCGGTTTCATCCATAATTGTATCGATCTCATAGCTTTTGTCAACTAGAATATTTGCAACGTGATCATCCAGTGTGTCTTTTCCAATTAGATAGTAAGCAAAAACAGTGTTCTTTTGACCAATTCTATGTAATCTATCTTCAGCCTGTCTATGGACAGCAGGGCTCCAGTCCAATTCTGCAAAAATCACATATTTGGCTCTAGTTAAATTAATTCCAACATTTCCAGCTCTCAAACCAGCAATCATCAATTTTGATTCACCTTTTTGAAATTTGTCAATTTGATCTTGACGAAAATTGTCAGATTGACCCCCAATAATAGAAACCGGGGAAAATTCCTGAAGACGTTCATTGAGTAATTTATGAATCACTTTATGATGACAGAAAACCACTACACTTTCTTCAATTTCCATGATATTTTTGACAAAATTAATCACATGAGGTAATTTTGCGATTCCGGCAATTTGCCTCTCACTTTGAATTGCTCTTTGATAAGAAGCCGATTTATCAAAAGCCGTTTCAGCGTCTTTTTGTTCTCCCTCTAATTTGGTCCATATTTTTCCTAGTTCTTCAAAGTAATAATCAGTATCAGAATCAATTATTTCTTTGTAACGAACCTTATCTTTAAGCTCTTTTAGAACGTCTGATTTTTTTCGTCTCAGCATAACATGTTTTTGTAATTCATTTCTAAGAGAAGCTCTTTTATTTTCCAAGACAATTGCTTTACCTTTATCATTTACATAGCAAAAATATTCACAAAATTCTTTAAAACTACCAAGTAGTCCAGGTCTTAGAATATCTACAATGGGCCAAATTTCAGACCCACGATTAAAAATAGGAGTCCCGGAAAGACCTATTCGATAAGAAAGAGATGGCAAAGCGGCTAATTTTTTAACAGCTTTGTATTTTTGTGTTGTCTTTGATCTTAGATTATGAACTTCATCACACACGATAGTTTTGATATTAAGTTTTGATAAATCAGAGAGGCGTTTGTAAAGTAGTTCATAATTTATGATGTAGAAATCAGTCACCGGGAGTTCTTTTGATTTCCCCGTTCGAATAATTGTAGATGTGGGAGATTCAGATTCAATGATTCTTCCATTTCGGCTTTTTTTCTTCATAAATTTTGAGATTTCTCTTTCCCAGTTATTTAATGTCACCAACGGTGCTACAACAAGTACGGGGAATGTTTGTTTTTCAGTAGCTACATATGATAAAGTTTGAACAGTTTTTCCAAGTCCCATTTCATCTGCAAGCAATGCATTGCCAGATGATTTTAATAAAAAATCCAATCCCTCTTTTTGAAAATTCAATAGTTTTCCTCTAAATTGCTCCCCAGGTTTTGCACGATGTAGGTGATACTTGACTGGAGGAAGAGCTGGTTTTGGAGTGTATGTTTTTACAATTTTTCGTTGCCAAGCAGATTTGGATAAAATTTCAAGTGGGTATCTATCCATGATTAATTTGATCTGTTTTACGCTCTCCATGCTGTCAGGAATTATCACCTCATTGATGTTTTCTCCATACCATGCTTCAGGTACAAGCCTTGAGATCATGCTTACAGCACGCTGTCCAGTAATCTTCCAGCTCCAAGTTTTAGAGTATTTGTCCAAAACATACTCTAATGTTCCAAAGTTTTCCATGGATGTCTCCATAATTTGTGAGTATGTTGTTTTTTTGCCTTATGAATCTTGATGTTTCTTACGATCATAGAACAAATCTGGGTAAAACTGGAATAGTTAAAATATGAAGTAATGCTTAGAGTTTGGCATCAAAAATTCTAACTTTGGGAGATGGGATTTTTGAATTTAATTTGCTCGGTCTACAGCATGAGGGGCAGTATTTTCATCATGACAATCACAATGGCAAAGATGAGTTTCATGGTTGTTTGTGCAATCAATGCATTCGTAGTGTTTCCGGCACTCACACGCTCCACAGATCATAAAGATGGTAGGACGAAGATGAATTTGTATTTTTTCTATTTTAAAAAGAATTCTAGTAATTTACCTCGCTTCTTTGCAGTAATTTAGTAGTAAGTTCAACATAGCCTTGTGGATCAAGTTCTTTGGCAAATCCCTTATCGATGTTTATTAAATAAATGGAGTGTAGATGAGCATTTAGTATATCGTCATAATCTATATGAGGATTTTTATAATATCTGTCACATAATCCCTTGATTTTTTTTATATCAGAATCGTCTCTTGCGTTTGGTGGAAGAAGAAAAATTTTTGGAATTGGGATTATTCCTATTACAGGAGTCGCTAGAGAAAATTTTGAACAATGTTGACTATACCTAGCAATTTTACTCATGATTCTTGCACTAAAATAATCAATTGTATCCATAGCATGATCTGGAGGAGTAAAGCCTGTTTCGATTTCAACAATGGTTGTTCCATCGCCTTTTTTTGCAAAAATATCACATACTAAAATATCTGAAATTTGTTTTTCGACTTCCACTGAATGTCCTCTTGCAATAAGATTAGACGCGCAGATTAGTTCTAGAACAGAGTGATTAATTTTTACAAGATTTTTTTGATACATTGTTATTAGTTGTTGACATACATTGTTGAGTTTTGGTAAATCTTTGTCCCTCAAATTTTTAGATAGTTTATCAGTCAGTTCGTAAACATCATTGCTGAATTTTGCTAAATCCATATACTCAAGATAAATTAGATATTCGGGCTTAAGAACGTGTTAGGGTTTTAGAACTTGACAAACATGTGGGAAGACTTGGTAATAATTAAAATAGACATGATTGAGACCAGCAGAGTAAGAATAGTAATTGAGCCAAATTCAGGAATAACGTTAGTACCAACTATTTCAAAGGTACTTTTTTTGTAAATAGGGTAATCTAGTTTAATTTGTCTAGAGTTAGAATCACTGTCAAGTTCTTGATATTTTGCAATCTTCCCGTTGTACAATACAATAAAAACAGAGTCATCATCAGAGGCAGATTTTGAATCTAAAATATATCTCGGAATATCAAATATGATTGAATCTATATCATGTCCATTGATATCAAGTGTGATTGTTTTTGTTTCTAAATTTAATTTACCTTCTGCACTAATCACTGCACCTTTTATAATTTTAAAAGGAATACAATAGATACGCCCATTATTTGCCAGAATGGAGATTTCATTAGAGGTCTTGCATTTATCGGCATTGTCAATAATGGATGAAACCAAAGTAAATTTTGTTTTGAATAGTTGAGTGTCAGAACCACTTTGAACTTTAAGAATATAATCGCCGTCTTGTTTCCAAAGTTGACTTTGGGTGTTCAGTCCTAAAGAAAAGTTACCGTCAATGTCAGGTGAAAATTGTTCTACAGTTACAACATTACCGATTGGGTTAGTCACCACTGCCATGATTGGTGAAACACTATTTTGAGGTCGCAAGTATCCATTTACCTGGATTATAGAATTATGATCATAAATTTGTGAATCAGTCCAGACAATTAGTGGGAAAAGTTGTTTGTAAAGTTCAACATCATACGAAGAAATTTGAATGCAGCTAGGACAATCTATTTCAGATTCGGCATAGACGTCAGATAACAGTAATGAAGAAACAAGAGAGAAGAGCAATATGCCTAAAATATATAGTTGCACTGATTTTGAGTAGAATTATAATATTTATAGATTATTGAGGAATCATACTTTTGGTAAACAATGAAATTTTAAAATAATTTGTATAACTAATTTCAAAAACTAAAATGAACGATTTATCAGTTCTACGCGCGCCTTATAATTAAAAAAGTATAATCATGATTAATGAAAATCGACATACCATTGCAGTGTCCTTCCTGTGGGGGCAAGATGTATTCTATTAGCTATGAAGCATCTTTCTCAATATTGAAAAAAAGAAGTTGGCAGGTTTGCAAAGAATGTAATTTTGAAAGGAACTCAGAAGATTTTAAAAAATCCATATGCTGTGTATGACAGCAAATTTTTTACTCTAGAGATAAAACTGGGATTTTTGAATAAAAATAATTGAATCAAAGTTACATTATGGATTATTTTTAAAGATCACGCCAATCTAAAAATTTCAGCAAATGAGGCATAAATCAGCTAAAATAGAATTTAGGATTCTTTTTTGAAAATTCGTATTGCTTCTAAATGAGAACAGTTTGCTTTCAATCCAGTTCCGTGATGGAATTTGTAGAAATTTTTGAACCCTGGACATTCACAAGTATCTGAGGTTACAAAATAAGATTTCTCTGGATCAGATGAAGATTTTATCTGATAAAGATCATCATCAACCTTAACAACCCCTCCGATTTCAACTAGTTTTTTTGCCTTTCGTATGGTATTTGCACTCATATCTCACTGCCAGGTAATTTTTTATCCTTTAATTTTTTCATCACACTAGACCAATCAGCATCATTATGTTTACCCTTAGAAAGTGCATTTTCATAAAGTAATTCAAAAACCCAGCTTATAATTTCACTCCATATGGCTTTGAGTGATTCGTCATCGGTCCAGACTATGCTTGCTTTAACCGCCGTCATTGCTAAAATATTGTTAGTATTTTTACCAGGAGTCTTGTTCCATTTTTCTATTACTCTGTCGCAAAATTCAAGAAGTTCCTTTTTTGTCAATACAAGACCGTCAGGATCAAATGACGTGTTTTTGACCATGAGTAGTAAATACCGTAACAGTAAATTAGAATTGTGTTTAGCCTATAGCATTCTGTACGAATTTAATTTGTTAAAAGGGACAGATCTATTCTGCCTCTAAATACTCAACATGGGATAGTACTGAAAATATTATAAACTGATTTTCCCATTCGTGTTTATTGGCTTTAAAGAGATATCTCGCAACCAGGGCAATTACTTTATTTGGAGTTTTAATGATTACATTACTCCTGACCATTTTGATGGTAGGATCAAATATGGATGCAATATTAAAAAAAGGAGTTGCCATAGATATAACGACTGAGATTAATGCAAATCCAGACATGCATTTTTCATCTGCGGAGGAGCGTCAAATATTCATTCAAACTCAAATTGACCAAAGGACCAAAATTTTGGGATTGGATGAGCCATGGTACTCTCCTCAAAGAATTGGTTTGACGATGTACAAGATATTATTTCTAGATTTTGGACATGCAACATTTCTAACCAGCGATTCAGGTTCATCAGATGTCAAAGAAATAATTTTAGAAAAATTGCCAAAAACCATCTTGTTATTTACAACTGCAACAATAATAATATCTGTAATAGGCATATTTCTAGGAGCGCTAGCTGGAAGCAAAGTTGGATCAAAAATTGACAGAATAACGTCTAGTTTTGCAATAATCAGTTCTAGTTTTCCGGTTTGGTGGATAGGAATATTGATGATATTTGTATTTGCGTTTGTCTATCAAATTTTTCCTGCAAGAGCAACACCCTCAATTCCATCATCAGATCCAAATTATATTGTATCCTTGCTATATCATATGACATTACCATTGATCACAATTGTAATCATAGGTTTTGGATCATGGGCATATTTGGTCAGAAATTTTATGGTTGGAGTAATGCAAGAAGATTTTATTGTGGCAAAAAGAATCATTGGAATTAGTAAGAGAAAAATAATTTACACACATGCCTTAAAAAATGCCGCCCCACCAATTGTCACCATTCTAGCATTGAGTCTTTCAGGTTCACTTGGAGGAGCAATCATTACAGAAGCTGTGTTTGACTGGCCAGGTATCGGCAGACTTTATTTTGAAGCAATTTCAGTAATGGATTTACCAGTAATTATTGGAGCCACATACATGTTGACAGTGTTTTTTCTAATTAGCATATTTGTAGCAGATTTGCTTTATGGGTATTTTGATCCAAGAATCCGCACAGGTACAGACTCTTCGTGAATATTCAGATAAATTCAAGAAATAGTTGTTTGTACATGTAGAAAAAGGCCTAGTCCGTTATCTTTTCATTCTTGTTTTTTGTTTGGTTTTTCTTTTTTGGTGATTTTTCTTCATCTTGTTTTCCATATGTTCCAGAAAGTAATTCATCGTTTAATCGATCCAGATGCATTGCAATATACCAGGAATTTGGATTAACCACCATTTCCCTAGGTAAAACTAATAGAAAAACATTTTTCGAGTTTGGAAATAAATGTGAAAGTAATATTTCACATCAAAATTTCTTAAAAATTTTGTTTTTATTTAGTTTTTGTAAAGATATCAAACAAACAAAAACCATAAAATAAAAAATTTATATATAAATCATGAATTATGAACATACGTAAGGGTCAAATTTTTACAGTTGGTACAAGTCAATAAACTGTGGTTGATAAAATATTTCAAATTCATAAAATCCTAAAAATATTTGATAATTACAATATGAGCAAATATGAGGGGTTATCAGATTATCGAATCATGAATTTATATTTGTCAAGTAGATCAACAAAAAGTTTCAAATCCATCTTATGTTCCTTCTCTGCCTCAGTGTATTCTCTAAGCAAGTCATTATATTCGTAATCAGAATGAGATTCCATTGATTCTAGTTTTACATCGTTTTCTGAAATTCTTCTAGATATCTGTTTGATTTTTTTCTCACCATATTCTATTATCAAATCAATTTTATTTTTCTCTGTATCCGTATCAGATATTATTTTTAAATCTTCAGATGAAAGCGGTTGTTTTGGATTCATACATTACTAAGCCTAAACTAGTATATAGTGTTACGAAGTGAGAATATCTTCCAAGCGCTTATTTGTATTTCAAAAAACAGCTTGATTAAAAATGATGTTTTTTCTATGTTCTCTGACTTTCTTTAATAGATTTTTTTAATTCCTCAAAGGATTCTAAATATTCTTTTTTCAAAAGGTTTGCAGGCTTTGTTTTGTTGTTTTTATTTTTTTGCACATTTGATTTTGTCTGCACCATATCATTAGATACTCATATCTAGGATATATTCTCGACGTTAGTTGTAGAAATTACATGTGATGTTATAATCAACTTTAGTGCCTGATTAATTTCGTAGAATCACTCGTCAAGATTATTTTGGTTTTTTTCATGAGTTTTTTCATGAATGCGAACAGCATCAAAAGTGCCGGCTGTCCCTTCCCAATGAAAGTCGCAAAATTTACAACTGTACTTCATCTATTTTTCTTCCTGATCGGAATTTATTTTTTTAGGAAATTTTAATGTATTAACATCAGATATTTTGGTCTTGGAAGATCCAAACTTTAGTTTTGTAGCCATTTTTTTTAACATGATTGATGTGGTTCAAATGGACATATAAAGTGACAAATTATCTATATGTTTTTTTTATAATTATATATTTTAATAAATTCTATAGAGTTGAATATACCGGTATATATACATCGTAGGCAAAATGTAAACATGGAAAATAAAGAAAGACTAGCAGGGATGATGAAATAAAATGCTCACATTAAATGATTTAAGAGCTTGCGAGAATTGTGGCAATGTAATGCTGAAAAAATTAGGAGATAAAGTAACAAATCGTTGTCCTGCATGCAATGTATGGAAAAAAGAAACGGCGCTTTAATTGGAATGAAATAATGTCAATGCGCTGTAAAGTCTGCAATACTTCAAGAATTACACATAGTGATCAAATAAATTCTGACGCCAAGTGGGAATGTCAAACTTGCGGCAATTTGCTTGATGCAAATGGTTATGTCGTGAAGGTAGAGTAATAGATTTTTAATCTAATTAATTTGGTTTTGCCATCACTATTGTTTTCATGTCGTAAATAAAAAGACGTTTCATTTTAGTCAGAGTTGACAATCTAGCTAGAAAATCATCAATACCTACCAATCAAACTTGTATGCATCAAATGCCTTCAAGTTTTTGCCTTCCCAGGTAACTGTGGTTCCTTCTTTTAGAAATTTAAGTATCGGAGGAGGCTCTGCGTTCCACTTGTAACCTAACTCAGTATCTACTTTTAAGACTCTATTTTTTATTTCAATTCCTTTTGGAATAAAAAATTTGTACGTAAAGAGCTTGCATTCGGTTGGCACTTTGTAGAAAAATGTACGGTCTGGCTCTTCCCAGTCATACTCTAGTGTTACAAATCTGTTTCTTTGTTTTGGCTTGATTGGATGCTTTAGACGTACACTGAATTCTTTGTGAGTTGGTTTGTTTTCCGAAAGGCTGAGAATTTCTGCGGTGATGCCATCCTCATCATAAACTCGAACATTCATGTCTGCAAAATCTTTTGGTGAATCACCATCCAGATAGTAAAATATTTCATCTCTTGGAGAATCTGAGACATTAATTAAATTCCAGTTCCATACATGGTGAGTAAGCATTGATTTTGGCTCTATTACATCAAGTTTGATATCAATGGCATTAAACAAAAATGCAGTCTTTGTTTTCATAGCACCCTCAAACGTTTCTGATTTTTGGGTAATCTTTTTAGTTCTTGGCGCTAGCTTGTTGCCAAAATTTTCGCCATAGATATTGAATATGTTTAGTTGTTCCCCGTGTTTTATTGAATAATCGCCAATTGGATGTATGATTTCTTTGTATTCGGGAGATAGTACCCTTACATCTTCGGCAAATCTAGAAGAGCAAAAAATATTCTGTGGACCCGCCAAATCCATTACACGCCTTGTTAGAATAATTCCAGGCCCCCACACATTGTCTTGACCATTGAGATCCTTGAGTACATACACAGGACCAATATCAATTCCAATTCTCAGTAAAACTTTTTCTTTATCTTTTTTTGTCTTGTTGTATTCGGAAAGTGTTTTGTGCAGTTGAATGGCTAGGCGCAAAGGATACTCGGGGCTATCAGAGAAACCTATTGCCATGCCATCACCGGTTGGTAAAATTACTGTAGAGTTTGGATCACGATGTTGAAAAGTCTCGGTTCTTTCAATTAACTCATTTAAGACAACAACTTTTCTTGCTTGTTCCTTGGTGGGGATTGTCGGATTTGATCCAGCAACGATGTCTGTAAAAAACCAAAAAAATGTTTTTGTAAATGTGTTAATATCACCAAGAGTACCAAGATCTTTTCCTTTTAATGAATCACGCAGATAAATGAGAAAATCATCAGGACATGAGTTTAAAATTTGAAAACTGTTCATCGATAGTTTGACTGGAATTTTTATGGCTTTTTTCTTAATTTGGCTTTTTATCCACTCTTTAGTTTTGTGTGATTCCTCCATTAATGATAAGATCTCGGCTTCATTGGTAATGCGTTCAAGCTTTTTTTCAATAGATAGAGAATTTTGTTTTTGCATTTTATATTGCTGGTATCTTGTTGCCTTTTCAAGATTTCGATTATCCATATTAACTTCAACAAACAAATTTTACATCATTTATCATATACTATTTGAGACACCGACTATGGGAATGATTCTAAAACTGAAGCATAACTTGCAAAACGGTGATTTTGTGGATGTACTAATTTTTGATGATATTTTGGCACAGTTTTTCCAATGGCCCCATCTAGTCCAAGTGGACCTTTAACGAATTTCTCTTTATTTGCCCACTTTAACACCTCATCAGTTGGACAGTAATAATTTACAATTTTTCTTTTAATTACTTTATCCAATAATTTTCCATATTTTTTGGATGAAGGTACATCACTTGCAATTGATGCACCAAAAAAATATACACTGTCAATCATTCCTTTATTTTGTTTCTTTTTTGCCAAGTGCTCTATCGTGCTGAGAATCACTTGAGACCCCAAAGAGTGCCCCATTAGGCGGATTCTAGTTTTAGGACTGGCAGATTTGAAATCCTGTATAAACAGAGCCAAATTACGACCGTTTTTCTCCGCTATTTTTTGTCCAGTAGTAAGGGCACGTTTGACATATTTTTTCAAATGAGCACCAGTAGTGTTAGAGTCATAGCTAAACCCAATTATAGGAAAAGCATACCCAAGATACCGTAAGCGATTTTTTGTCAATACTACTTTGGCAATAGCACCAGCGTTATCATTTCGTAAACCATGAATCATTATGATTATTTCTGGAGAGTCGATTAATTTCTCAAATTCTTTTTTCGGGTATAAAAAATAAGAGTTGTTTTTGATTGTCTGTCCATTTGTTAAATCATAATATCCCCTAGTAGAGATTCTTGGAATAATTTTAGCCATCTTACTCTGATGGACCTAGTTGTTTTTTGTATTTTTCAATTTCTTCTTCTTCTACTTTGACAAATAGTGGAGATATTTCTCCTAAAAGATGACCTGGTTTTACCAAAAGATTAGAAATAAAATCCCATTTGTTTTCATTAACTTTGCCAACAAATCCAAGTTGGTTCCAAATCTTTTGAGCAGATTCTGGAAGAAATGGACAGATTGCTATTGCCATGCTGCAAGCAGCATTTACTGATAAAAATACACATGTTGCAGTTCCAGGCCCCTTCTTCCAAGGCTCTTTGTGTTGAAAGTATTGATTAAAAAATGATGAAAATTCCATGATTTTTTTGAGCGCCCTATCCAAGTGATTTTGCTCCATCAAGGTTCCTATCTCAGTTGATAGATTTTTTATCCTGTTTTCAGCCTCCTTGTCTTTATCATCGTGCACTTCAGTTTCAGGAATGACTCCGTTAAATGCTTTTTTTGTAAACCCCAATGCACGATTGACAAAGTTTCCAACGTTGCCAATTAGTTCAGAATTAATTCTGTTTGTAAATTCATTCCAATCAAAATTCAAATCATCTTGGGAATAGGGGTTTATTGCAACCAAATAATATCTCAGATAGTCAGCAGGGTAATACTCCAAGAATTGCTTCAAACCAATATACCAGTTTCTGCTTTTAGATATTTTTTTTCCCTGTAATGTAAGATGGCCTCTTGTAGGAATATAGTCAGGCAATTTGTATTCGCTGTTTATTCCTAACCGCATTGCAGGTAAAAAGAGATAATGGTGATAAACAATGTCTTTGCCAATAAAGTGATAAATGTCTGCAGAGTTCCAAAATTCTTTTCCATTAATTCCCTTATCTTCAAGAAATTTTATTGCAGTAGAAATGTATGCCAGGTGGTTATCAAACCATCCATAGAAGACCTTGCCTTTGGCAGTGTCAAGTGGAATAGGAACTCCCCATACAATATCCCTTGTTATATCCCAATCAATTAGACCAGATTTTATCCAATTCTGAACATATTTTTTTACATCCTTTTGGAGATTCTCATTTTCATCTAGCCACTTTGATAATGAATCACCAAAGTTTTTGAGTTTGAAAAAGTAGTGAGTTGTCTTTTCTTTGGTAGGAGTTACACCGCAAATAGAACACTTGGGATCAAAGATTTCCTCCGGAACACGTCCGCAGCTTTCACAAAGATCAGAGTATTGATCAGCAGCTTTGCAGTAAGGACAAATGCCTTTGACGTATCTGTCTGGCAAGAATTTTTTGTCATTACTGCAGTAAAACTGGATGATTTCTTTTTCATAAATATGGCCTGCAGCATCAAGTTTTTTAAAAACATCTTGAACGAATTGGATGTTTTCAGAAGAGCTTGTTTTGTAAAAAAAATCAAAGTCAATCCCGGCAGCAGTAAAATCATCATAGTCGCGTTTGTTCCAATGTGTTACATACTCAGAAGGAGTTTTTCCTTCTTTTTCAGATTGTAGCAAAATAGGAGTACCAAAATCATCAGATGCGCAAATATAGTAAGCCTCAACCCCCTTTAGTTTAAGAAATCTCGTAGTCACATCTGCTGGCAAATATGTCGATGCAATGTGTCCTAGGTGGATTTCGCCATTTGCGTATGGTAACGCACTGGTAATTATTGCCTTGAGCCTCATGGACAATATTTTAGATTGCAATAGAGGTTAAGAAGTTAATCATTTTTTATTCTTAAAACAAGAGAAAAATTTTCCACTGATTGAATTTTGAAAAATTCATGATTCGGGCCAATTACCACCGCACAAAGCGCATCTGCCCCTATACCCAGAATAGCGGTCATCCCACACCAAAATAGCTGATTTTTTTCCACAGATAGAACATAGAAATTTCTCTAAATTATCCACATAGATATTGGCCGTATTTTACATATAATATTTTGTCAGTATTTTAATTAAAAAAAGAATGACTAGATAACAACATTACTCAGTTAGAATATAGGAAATGAGACAATAGACTAAAAACCCAGCATATTTTTAATCAGCAAGGATATTCAGATAAATCTTCTTTTTCATCAGATTTTTCATCAACAACATTCAGATGATAAAGAATTAATTTACTTCGATTCAATCATAACATCTCTTGGGTAATATGATATGATCTTAATAATAGATATAAAACCATTACGAGTGAATCATAGCAACCTATGATACAAATAAAAACAAAGTTGGGAGAGGAATGTGCCAGGCATAGAAATTATTCTGTATTAAGAAATATTGATCAGATATAGGACAAAAAACTACAAAATCAAGACATATTATAAAAAATGGTTAAAAATTACCAACTATGCATGTATTTGATTTGCTCTGGATTAAGACTATCAATTTTTACATCCATTGCCTTTAGTGCGTCAACTGCAACTTGTTTGTCAATTTCTTGTGGAACGTTAATAATTTTGTTGCCAATCTTTGCATGGTTTTTTAGAATATACAAAATAGAAAGAATTTGGTTAGAAAATGATTGTGCCATTACTTCTGGCGGATGTCCTTCGGCTGCAACTAAATTTGCCAATCTACCCTCCCCAATTAGATAAACTCGTTTACCGTTTTTGAGTGTACACTCGTCAAGGTTCGCTCTAACTCTTTTTACTGATTTTGATTCCTTGAGTAAAAATTTACTGTCAATTTCCACATCAAAGTGGCCTACATTTCCAAGGATTGCACCATTTTTCATTTGCAAAATGTGTTCTTTTCTAATTACACTAGTCATTCCAGTGCATGTAATGAAGATATCACCTAGTTTGCAAGCTTGGGCCATTGGCATTACATCAAAACCATCCATGTGTGCCTCTAGTGCTTTTACGGGATCGATTTCAGTTACAAGAACTTTGCAACCCATTCCATCGCATCTAGATGCAACACCGCGTCCAACCCAACCATATCCCACAACTACAACTCTTTTTGATGCCAAAAGTAAGTTCATTGCACGCAAGTAGCCATCAATTGTGCTCTGCCCAGTACCATATCTATTATCAAACATGTGCTTTGTGTATGCTTCATTGACCAAAATTACAGGATAGCGTAGTTTGCCTTGATTTTCAACTGCCCTAATTCGGGTGACACCAGCTGTAGTCTCCTCAGTTGCGCCAAGAATTTTCATGTTTTTGTATCGGTTGTCAAAATGAGCTTTAACGTTCATGTCAGCACCATCGTCAGTCAAAATAGTGGGCTTGTGATTCAAGACTTGATCAATACACCAATCGTATTCTTTTACAGATTGTCCATGCCATGCATAAACATGAATTCCTTGAGATGCAAGAAACGCTGCAATATCATCTTGTGTGGTAAGAGGATTTCCACCGCAGCATACAACAGTGGCACCTAGTTCCTTTGCACCCATTAAAAGAACAGACGTTTCCTTTGTGATGTGTAGACAAAATCCAAGTGTGATACCTTTGAGAGGTTTTGATTTTTTTAATCTATTAATAGTGTTGTTTAAAATTTGCATATGCGAACTAGCCCATTCATAAGAAAGTTGTCCGTCTTTGATCAGTTTTGGAGAGGACTTTACTTTACTCATAAAATAACCAATGGTATGGTGTATAAAATCCTTAAGAGACATGAGACAAGACCAAATTTAGAAAATATTTTTAAATTCGATACAAAGTAATTTTTAAAACTGTTTGTAAATTAAAAATATTAATGCAATTTTATTTCTGGGTAATCTATCCACATTTCTTTATGCACAAATGTTTGATTATTTTTATTAAATTCACTTATACTGCCATACCCATTTGATCCAGTTAGTGAGGGATATTCAAAGTATAGTGCAACGTAAAGCGGTTGGTTATCATTTGAAACTTTATCCCACATTGCAGGTTCAATAAAAAACCAATAGCTTTTCTCCATGTGGGGCAGTAATGGTCCAAGATTAAATTCAGTTAATGGTTGCTTTAGAGATTCTTTAGTCAGAGGTGATGCAGATACAGTTGATTTGGCTTTAACATAAGAGGCAGGCAAATCACCAAAGTTTTTTATTGTAATTGAGAGTTGAATATTTCCGTTAATCGAGTTTTCCATTCTTTGGATTCCAGAAGTCGGTCCTATCCATGGTCTAAGACGATATTCGGTTTCAATTTTACTCATTCTAGTGGATGCCTCTAAATGCCTAAATGTTCGCACTAGTGCGATAGCAAGCACTATAGTTCCAATCCCGGTTAACCAGTGAGCAATGCCAATCCACAACTCCAAAGATAGTCCAGATACCAATTCAGTTTCCACGAGTTGATAAACAGGGGTGGGGTATTCAAGTATTTTGATGGGATTCTAATATTAGACTAGAATCAAAAATTATCTTTAAAACCATGAGTCAACTTTGAGAATTAATTTTTCATTACTAACTTGAATGATTAAACCAATCTATACTATGAACAAAAAGACCTAAAAAGATAAAAAACAGCGATTCATTTTTTTCCCAACATTTCTTTTTGAATCATTGTCTTACCCCAGGGGAGTCTAACCACATCTCCGTGTGTACAAAATTTTGACTGTTCTTGCATTCACTAATCATTCCGTAACCATTCAAACCAGCTATTGATGTATATTCAAAATAGATTGCAACATAGAGTGATTCATTATCATTTGATACTTTTTCCCACATAGAAGGTACAACAAAGAACCAATATATTTTTTCCATGTGGGGCAATAATGGCCCAAGATTAAATTCAGATAGAGGCTGTTTCAATGATTCTCTAGTTAGAGGTTTAGTATCAACAATTGATTTGACTTTAACATCAGATCCTGGTAAACTTCCAAAATTTTTTATAGTAATTGAAAACTGGGCGTTTCCATTAATAGAGTCATTCATTCTTTTTATTGGCGAAGATGGACCAATCCAGGGCCTTAGGCGAAACTCTGTTTCAATTTTACTCATTTTTGCTGAAGCCTCAAGATGTTTAAAAGTTCTAACTAGCGCAATTACAAGGGCCACAGTTCCAACTGCTGTAAACCAATGGGCAATGCCAATCCACAACTCCAAAGATAGTCCAGATACCAATTCTGCCTCTATGCATTTTCCATAGTCACATATTCAAATATTTTGCTAGCATACAAAATTAAATGTCTCTAGTCAACTGATTTATGATAGATTTTTTCAAAGAATGTTTGCAAGAATTGACGAGCCTTTTGATCCTCTAGTTTCATCAGGGTTACAGTTTCAGGATTATTTAGTTTAGAGTGACGATCTGGAAGGTCATATGAGAAAATATTGTCAATTTTCTCAAAAGGTTCCTTTAGGCACTCTGGACATAAATTAGTCATAATGGTTTGAGCTTCCATCTGCTCCTGCTTTTTGATGTCTGTAAAGCGATGATCCACTCTATCAAAACCGAAGATTTCCTGGCCATCAGAATACTGGAATCCAAGTGACTCTATTGCCTCTATTTTCTCTTGATTCAAGATATCACTATCCACACTTACTGGTTTGATGTAATCGCGGTTCCAAATTTTATCAAAGGTCCAGTTATTTCCTTCATCGTCTATTGCAGTGTTTTTGCCAGTTTCAGTTAGGTGGTAAATATGACCCTTGTTTATCCCAGAGTATTCCTCTGGAGGATTCATGGAATCCCCGACTATGTGTATTCCGTGATTAAAGTAATTTTGCCAGCCATTTCGCTCAAAATCCCAAATGTTTGTAGCTACCATGTTGTACTCTAATGGTTCTCTAAAGACATGATGGAATGTAACTTCGCGGCATACGGCATTACCATTATCGCTACATCGTACGTCAGTTGTAGTTACATTGACGTTTCCAAGTACATGTTCTGGATCAAACAAAGTGACAGATTCTATGCCATCAAAGGTTACGTCATAATCTATAGTAGCTCGACCTTCATTGAAAATTTCACCTTTACCCAGACCGTAGGATAATCCTACATGTGCAATATTGTCAAGGCCTCTTTCTTCATAGATTTTAAGTTTTATTGTATTATTTTGTCCAACTGGAGTTGTAATTAGTGGATATGGGGTATAGTATTGTAACACATTGATTGGATTATCATTAAATGAAAATCCTCCATCTACAATTCTTTTTTCGTTTTGGCCTATTCCCAACGTTGGAGGAGCGTCAATTAAGGTACCGCCGCCAAACAATGTAGCTGCCCCCAATGCTTGAACTACTAGTCCGGCTCTAGAAATTCCACCGCCACCGCCACCGGGAGCGCCAATGTTACAAAAACCAAGAACGTATCTGCCACTTGGATCAACAGTTATTCCATCGGATGTTGGTTGTAGTTGGTTGGTGACTGTTCCTGCGCCAAAATTATGAGTGGATAGATCACCTCCCTGTTGTGCTCCATAAGTCAACACTTCCCATGAAGCTCCAGGTTGCGATTGGTGTAAAAGACAGAGATAGTCAAGCGGGAATGCATCAGGGTCTGCAATTAGAGCATTTGTAAAAGACATTGTTACTGTGATTCCTGACCCTGCAGCAATCTCTGCAGTTCCAAGCTGCAAGTCAACTGAATCAATGACTGCACCAATGCCAGTAGATTCATCAAAACCATCAATTAAAACATCTTTAATAATTACAGTTCCTCCAGTTACAACATTTTCAAGTGTTCCCTGAAATCTTCCTGCAAATGCTGCAGGAGGTTGATACGAAATGGAAATTTCTCCATTTTCTGAAACTTGAAAAGAGCCAGCAAATACACCTGAATTAATATCGTTTTCAATTAGGTCAACTTCTACACTTGTGCCAGCACCTTGAATTACATCAATAGTGATGATATCTATTTGAGAACTGTCAAAGTTTACAGTACTGTCAAATGTTGCAGTGATTACAGCCGTAGCGCCAGGACCATAACTAGTACTATCAGGAGTAAATGTTACATTAGGAGAATCTCCAATGCTTGGGTCTAGAATATCCCTATAGGAAATTATAGGCGAGCCAACAGTTGCAGTAGTAATTACCTTACCAGTAGTAAAGGCATCAGCATTTGGAATTAAGGTAAGACTAGATACAAAAATCAAGCAAGCAAAAAGTATCAACATTTTTTTATGTATTTTTTTGTGAGATAATTTTAAAAATGAAAAATTTTGTATTTTGAAATCTTTCTCTATTGATTGTTTGTTATTCCATGCAATTTTATTGTTAGATAATTTCGTGTTGGATCATATAATATGATGTTGTAATAATAAAAAAGGCTATCGGTAGGAAGATGTTAATTTAGATCTGTGAAACAGATATTTTGGATAAAAAAAGATTCTACAAAAATGATTTGTTAATTTTATTTCTAATACATTATATAATCATGATTGATCTGTTAAAAAGGAAAATTATTTTTCAAATGCCTACTTTAACTTAAAGTATGCAGTAAGACTTTCACCATTGTTTGTAGCATTTACCTTGACTACCCAACAGGTGTTTGGTAATTTTGGAGTCTTCCAGTTTGCCTGGAACTGACCTGCTGTAGTATCATACTTTAGTGAAGTTCCACCAGTGTTTGTAATCTCTACTGCATCAGATGGTGTTGCTGCAAAGTTGGAGCAAGTAGGTAACTTTGCTTGTGTAAATTTGGAGATATCCAATACGCTGGTCCTTTCTGTTGTACCTGCCGGTATTCCATCAAATACCTCAAACTTTAATGGAACAGACTGTCCACCTTTGATTGTATTAATCATGCCATTCATGTCTACTGGGTGGTAAAATCCACTCATCTTCCATAAAAGACCAGAATCATACAAAGATTGTGTAACATTTGCTGCAATTGGAGCAGTCAACTCTGCTGTCTTGTGTGCAGGAGCATGAGTACCATCCATTGACTGTGCACCAGTGGCAGTTCTAAAGTTAAATTGCAAATTATTCCATTCATCATAGTCCTCAAGAACTGGGCCGCCGGTAGTCATCGCGCATCCAATTATTCCAAAGTTATTGATATCAGTAGATGCAGCTGAAGTTTCACTTAGATTTCCATCGTTATCCCAGTTAATAGCTGTTGCAGTAACTGCAGCAGCTGTAGTACTTGAAGCAGTCTTAATTATTACAGGAGTCCCAGTGGATCCAGTAGCTATCGCTGCCCAAACAATCTGAGGTGTCGTTGCACTACTACTTCGTACTCCTAATGATTCATTTAGTGCAGCCTCAGTTAGCGGAGATCCCTGAAATAATCCAGAAGAGTAACTTAGATTCCAATTTGCGACAGTCAAATACCCAAGAGGCATTGGAACTTGTCTTGCATAGTTCATCACACTACTGTGGTTTGGTTTGCAGTTTTGATCCTTGTCTGCTGGGACTGTTCCAACTGCACCAGATGTTGAAGATGATACTAAAATCTTGCCAGGTCCGCCATGTGCTAAATTAAAGTTGTGTCCCAACTCGTGCAAAATTGTACCAGACTGCTCCTCAGCAGTTCCTTCAACACCAGTATGACCTCCGTTTGATTCCCCAAATGGAGCGCAACCAAGTGCTATAATAAAGTCATTTCCTAGTGGTTCGGCAAGTCCAGACGGAGAATTACATCCTGCACTTCCTATTGCGTGTACACCCAGTCCATAGTGGTATGCTTGGGCTTTAGCATCTAGTTTAGTGGTTATAACTGCCATCTGTCCACTTCCACTTACTAATGCTACTGTGCCAGTTGAAGGAGTCACACTGGTGTCAATGGTTGGTAATGTAAATGATTTAGTAGCAGTGGTGGCAAATGGTATCTTTGTAACTACTACTCTGCTTGTTCCAGTGGCAGTTGTAGTAGATGATGCTGTACCAAATTCAACGCCAGATACTGCTCCAATTGCAGGAGTTGAAAATGTCATAGTTGCAGTATTAGAAACAGTTATTCTTTCTTTAATAATTATTGTTCCTTGGGCATATTCGCCAGAGGGTGTGGTTATTGCAATTCCAGCTGCTCGCAATTTTACTGGAGTGCCAGACACTAGAGAATAGGTACCAGCATTAGTAATAGTAGGTCTCTCAGTAGATGCGCCAAAGTATTGGGCCTTTAAGGAATCAAAGTCATTGTTACGATTAGCATCAGTGTCAAACCATGCGTTGATATTATCAAGATGTGAAATTGTTCCATCGGTTGTATCATCTAGTGTAAAGGTTATGCTTTTGGCACTAAATGCAGTTCCCAGACTTGATTTGGCTGCTGCAAGCAGATTGTGACCTGCCATGGAATCAAATTCAACATAGACATTCTTTACAGTAGGACTAGAGCCAGGCAAGACATATTTGTAATTGTAGGTAGTTCCTCCAAATGTTGCAGTGTATGGAACACCATTTGTTCCACCTTCCCAAGTAGTGCACAGATTATCACCATCAGAATCATTACCTCCTGCACAGACTATGGCACTGTATATTGTACCTGAACTAGGCGTTGCAGTAAATACAGTAGTACCACCAACGCCTGCAAGTGAATCAGATTCTTTAGCGTAAGAGCCTGGTGTAGAAGAACCTAGATAATTTGCATCTTCAGCAAAAGTAGCAGTTACTGGTTCGGATACACTTGTACCGCTAGTTGTAGTACCAGTACTAAGATAGTTGCCACCTCCAAGCAATAGTGAGCTACAAGTATCACACTCTGATATTGCAAAAGAATCAAAGTTTTCATCAAACCAGTTTCTTGGGTCAGCTGCTGGATCATCCATTCTGATACTAGAAATTCCAACACCTGTTGTAGAGTTACTAGAAGTTATTGTAATAGTACCGCCACCAATTAATTCCACTTGCAATAATAGCATGTCTGGCGCTACACCCCCAGAGGATACATCAAATGGATTTCCTCCAGTTGGAGTCACAGTTGCAGTAAATGGATTTGTTCCCATGTCATCTATCAAAAATGTAACTTGGGCACTAGATGGTGGGAATGTAATGACTGTGTCGGTAAATACATGTAAGATGTTTGCACCTGCAAGTACTGAACCTGGATTTGGAGTGCATGTGCCACAAAATACCAGTTGCATGGGAGTAGTACTAGAAGTAAAGCTAACACCATTTGTAGTTGTATCAGAGAGAATATTTGCGGGGGCATCAGATAATGTGATAGGCAAGAGTGGAATTCCTTTTCCAGTATCAGTGTCAATCAACTTGCCACTAGCAGAAACACTACTGGTCTCCACTACACTGGTTGGAAGATTTAGAGAGATTGATGTAGAATGTTTTTGTACATCGACATCTGTTGGAGTTGATGTGGCAACAGTTGTGGCCTCATCTTTGAAATATGCAGTTATTGTGTTAGTACCAATAGATGCAGAGTCGTATGTGTGAGTGGCATTAAAGTTGCCTAGTATCAGTGTTGCGGCACTCTGTGTTGTATCACCCCAATCAATCTCTACATTATCTCCAGTTCCAGTTACAGTACCAGTTATCTCAAAAGGAATTCCCCATTTTGGATTTGCAGGAATTGGATTGATAGTTATTGTATCAGATACATAAGTAATCGCAGAATTTACAACTGGAGTACCTACATGTGTTTCTCCATTAGCAGCATAAACTGTCATGTTGTAAATTGCACCTGAAACTAGAGAATTTCCAAATCCAGCTTCTAGCACACTTCTTAAAATTGAATGTGCCCCTGAGGTTTTATCACCAGGTGCAGAGTTGTAGATATGCGGTGATGAAACATCAGCTGAGCCACCTGTTCTTTCAAATATGATTCCACCTTCAGATACTAATTGGTCTAGTGTGTAATTTACAGCAAAGTCTCCATTAACTGTAGAGTTTGATGCAGGAGTTACTAATGTAATTACGGGTGCTAGCGGATCTGGACATGGAGAGATATAATTGACTAGATTTCCAGTTGCTGGTTCAAAGCCAATATATTCAGCACCACAGTAATTGTCGATGGTGCCGGGATTGTCGATAAGGCCTTCAGAGTTGTTGATGGTGCCGTAGTTGCTGATGGTTCCATTGTTGACGATGGTGTCAGTGTTGTCAATGTCGCCAAAGTTGTCAATAATGGCGCCAGAGTCGTTAGTGATATCGCCTTCGTTAAGAATGATGCCTCCGGAGTTGTTGGTTATGGTGCCACCAAAATCGTTGTGGATGATGCCGCCGATGTTGTTGGTGATGGTGCCAGAGGTGTCAATGGAGCCGTTGTTGTCGATTAAACTGTAGTTAGCAATGGAGCCGTTCTCGGTGACAATCATGTTTCCGCCGGAGTTGTTGTAGAAGCCTAAAGACGGATTGTTGATGAGGTCACCATCTATGGTGAGTGTGCCAGCGTTGACGATGGTGCCGCTAGAGTTGTCGATGATACCATTGTTTGTGATGATGCCCACGTTGTAGATGCCGGTGCCGCCGGAGTTGTTGGTTATGGTGCCGGTAGAGTTGTTGAATATGGTGCCACCGAGGTTGTTGTCGATGTTGCCAAAGTTATCGATGCTGCTGTAGTTGTTGATTGTACCGTTGTTGTTGGTGATGGCACCAGAGTTACCCAAAGTGTTGATGGTAATTTGGCCGTAGTTAATGATGGTGCCGTCGTTGGTTATTGCAATTCCAGGATCAAGGACAAGAGTAATGCCAGGATTAACAGTTAAGGTCTCGCCAAGCAAAATGGTTTGACTTGTAGTTATTGTACAGGTATCGGTGGAATTACTCCATACTGCAAAAGGTATTGCTGACTCACAAGATCCTTCATCACTAACCGTTGCAGTAAATGCATGTGCATCTTGAATTGAAAATATAGATAATGTGAAAATCAGAGCAAATACAGGAAGATAAATAAAACTTTTCATTATTCGAAAAGATAATTAATACTATTTATGTGTGATCTTTTTTGATTTTGAAAAAACCCAATTCTTTGTAAAAATTTCATATTATTTGCAATCATATAATAAAATGTATCATAGACAAATAATTTGCTTGATAAGATATTTCCCAGAAATAATCCATAATCTAAGAAGTTTCTCAGATATTTCTTTAAAAAAATTTAAGCTTGTTTCTCGCAAAATCTAGGTAGACAGTTTTTGTTCCAGTATTAGAACTAAATTGATTTTATGGATGTGTCCTTTCTGACTAAGATTATTTTTCTCAATTAACGGTAATTTTTTCTTGTTGGCATTAATCCAAAATTTCGAATGATTGTAATTTAGCATAATAATTGTGATGGGTTTCCAAAATTTCAAGCTAAAATTTTAGCTAGTTTGATAATAGAACTTGAAATAATTCCCACCATAGAAATTAACGTGGAAGGGTTTGTCTGTAAAATTTCTTGAAAAAGAGGGAACTAGAAAGCATGTCTTACTAGTTCACAATGATACTAGTCGTGCAAAAAAGATTCAATTTGAATTTATTAAAAATGGTCTAGTAAAAAACGAGTCTTGTATTTTCCTAATTGATCATGATAAAAAAATCAAACATGTCAAAAACGAGATGAAAGAAAATGGAATCAATGTCAAATACTATGAAAGCAAAAATCGTCTACGAATATACCAAATCCCACAATTTGACAAAGATTCAGATGGAATTTGGCTTGGTTTTAAAAAGTGGAGTGACAAAATACTAGGCGAATCAATAGCACCATTTAGAATAGTTGGCAGGATTATTTCAGATACCAGTAATGAGGTTAGCATGTCCGTTCAAATCGTAATTGAAAAAAACATTCATGCAGTTTTTGATGAGTTGGATGCCAGTGTTTTATGTCATTATGATACTAGAGAATTTCCTGAAAAAAATTGCATTAATGTAATTGCCAATCTTTGCAAATCCCATCATCTAATTATCGAAATTGACGGTAACAAGGAATCAGTGCGTCATTTACCATGAGACATTTGGAATAGTAACTAAAAAAGTGACTTGTTCTGTTTTTGTAAACTGTAATCATTTGTAATATGTTCCCCCGATACAGGTTCAAAAAAACCAATGATTTTTTGCCCTGCCAATAATGGAACATGATGTCAATGAAATTTCCAAATTTTTATCTATCTAGCGTCTGATTAAAAAATAGGAGGTAATTTTAAAATCTCATCAGAATCAGATGTTTTACGTATATGAAATCAAAATTTTATCTGCAATCAAAATAGAGTGTGAAAAATAGATATGATGAAACAGTTTGGTGGATGTTACAAACAAGAAGCACTAATGAACCTACAACTCAATTCTATCGATGTTCAAAATGTAGATACACTTGGCGTAACTACGCATAACGTTTAACTGGAACATAGGGTGAAAGTGAGATAGTTTGGCCGTAGAAATAAGAACAAATATGCAAATTAAACTAGAAAGTGATAATTCCAGACCACCCTGTCAAGATTGTCCTGGAATTATCAATCAAACACCAAGAGGTGCTCTGCAATAGGTCGTAAAGTAGAGAAATTAAACCTTATTCAAAATGGTAGTGCAAACACCGGTTGGAGAAACAAAGTTAGATTCTCAATATACAAAATAGAGGAGAATGTCTATTCCAAATATTTTGCGTGTCAACGATTTCTAGTAAGACATGAATTGTTAGAATTCAAAAAGTGTGTGTATTTATGAATTTGCCAGACAAAAATCAAACATCGGAGGAAAATCCTCGTGAAAACCGTAAAAATCAGGAACAAAACAATACGGTCAGAAAAATAACAGTTGATGTAAGGCGTAAGCTCGTCCATTCTTTAGATCTTCAGGGGCTTTCAAACCTAGAGATATCTGAACAGATGAGAGTAAGTTTGTCTACTGTTGAAAAAGATCTTTGCGAAATGAGACAAAACATAAGGGATTGGTTTTCACAGCTTGGCTCGGAGGAGAGATACCTTGCATTTGTTGATGCAGTGATTCACATCGATGCTGTTCAAAAACAATTATGGAAAATGACAAGGGACGAAAAAAATCAAAAAGAAAGAGCAAGACTATTAGTACAGATCACAGATAATGCTGTCAAAAAGGCAGGTTTGTTTAAAACTTCCGAGGCATATCTCACACGATATTATTTTAAGCAGGAAGACAAGATGTCTAGGTTTACGAGTCCTTTTTTTAGACCGAATTAATGCCAAATTCATTTCTCCCTACTGTCTAATTCTAGTCAGGGGTAAAAAATAATTATAACATTAGGCGTATGCTTTCACAAGCAAATTTTTACAAAATCATTAATAAATGGGATCATATTAAAATCCTCCAAAAATTTCAAGAAACATTGGCCGGGATTTCAGAGATAGATGTTGGATTAGAACAAATACCCAAGTGTCAATTATATCATATTTGGAGTGATCAATAATCTTGAAATTTACTAGGTTTAAAGTCCAACTAGTTTTATTTTTTATTTTCCTTGGCTTGTTTTCATTATCTTTTCAAATTGGAGCAATGTCCAAAGTAAGTTACGAAGAGGCAAATGCTTTTTCAAGTGAATTTCAATCACTTATGGAAGAGACGGATGGTATGGGAATTTTTATAAATAATTCTCTTGCCACATTGCCAATGTTTATCCCAGGTTTTGGAATAGTCTGGGGACTATACACTGCATGGTCTACGGGTTTTGGTTTTGCAGCAATAATATCTACAATGCCCGGATTGTCTGAAATTCAACCTCTTTCAATTTTATTTTTCTCGCCATTTGGCGTAATGGAGTTAATTGCTTATTCCATCGCATTGTCTTGCAGCTTTTACTTTATCTATACAATAATTAATAAAATAAAATCAGAATCACCAATAAAATCTGCATTAAAATCACAAATTAAACCAGGCCTCATTGAAATTGGAATTGTGTTGGCCCTATTGCTGGCGGCGGGATTTTTAGAAGACTATATGATAAAATCAGTCCAGGCACTGTGATTTCAAGAATTTTTTGAATGTAAAAGAAATTAGGATATAGGTATTTCCAAGGTGCAGATAAAGACCACAGTCCGGGAATTAATTCTAAAAATCTTTGAGGCAAAACATGTTGAGGCAAATACAATCATTTGTTAATTTTACAGAACTGGCCTTACACATGTTGTCTCTAGGAAAAAAAGGTTTGAATCCATTTCTAATCAAATAAAACCAAGAGGGATTATCTTAAAACAAGAAAAAATGAATTTGTAGATAGTGAAAAAAGGTGTAATATCAGTTACAAACAAACCTATATTATTTTTCCAAGTAAATGATGTTTGAACTGATATGTTTCAACACCAAATAAAGGCTAGGAATAACATCCATAGAACTAAAGGAAAGCTAAGTTGCAAGATTTGCTATAATCATGAGCGACCATTTGCTTATTCTATAGAATACGATGAATGTCCAGATTGCCCCAATCAGTCAAGTTCTAGAAACGCCATTTTGAATTAAAATGATGTGGCAATAAATTTCATAGAAAACAAGTTTCCTCAGAAAATGACTAATTTTACAAAATAAGACTAGAATTTAGAAAATAAAAATCTAGTTTTCTTTGTTATTCACTCTAGTTCGGATATAGTAAACTCCGGCACCGGCAATTCCTGCAAGTGTTGGTACCATCCAAATTGCACTAGAAGATATTCCTGAAACAAACAGTGCGGATGTATCAAGGGACAATAGTTCACCTGCAACTGGTTTTGAGCAATCTAGTTTTGTAAACTTTACATTATCAAGAAGAAGCCCAACGTTGTCTCCCCCGACTCCAGCAAAAATGATTTGCACACTAGTTGGAGACACTACAGAAATTGGACGTGTAATAGTTGTAAATGGATCACTCTGATTCAAAGAGAATGATTCAGAAAAAAGACTTCCTACAGACACATCTACAGATTCGGTGGCACCATTTCTCTGATTACCAGCCAAATCAAATTGAAGTTCATAATTACAGGATTCTAAATCAAAAGTATTTGATGTCATTTTACCAGCGTCACCTGTAGAACCATCAAGATCAACATACAGTGCATGGGGTGGAAAGAAATCAAAGAATCCATTACCTATCAAGTCAACTGTCCCATCAGACACAGTCCAATTAGTAAAAACCCCATAATTTAGAACACCTGCACCTCCATTTTCAGAATTAAAGTTATCGTCAAGCAAGACTGTAATGGCATATGATGATTGAGACAGATAATAGCCAGTCATGAATACAACTGCAAACACCAATCCCAATAATGTAAATGAAGAAAGGCGTCCCAGGTTATTTTTCATATTCAAACTAACAGAAATTACATTTTAAGCGTTATGCAATAGCTAGTCTAGGTTTGAAACTGATCTCTGGATCCATCTGTATCATCAAATCTATTCCTATAGAATTTATCAACTCAGTCAGATGATCCTAAAGTTTGACTTTGTACTTATATGCGCGTGGCACAAATCGCCAGTTAATGATTTTTCAAGGTATGGCACGTATTTATTTTGCCGATCATATCAATAAAGATTCAAAGAGTATGGATGTTACACCTCTAATCAGAGTGCAAAGACAATGACTAACTCCATACAAGAAATAAAGCAAGAATTTCTTAAAAGCAAAATAGGCATTACAGGCATTGCCATTTTACTGATTTTAATCATTATTTCAATTATTACAGTAGTGGTAATTCCAGTTGAGACCTTTAAAGGATGGAATAATCCAGATAGTTGGATTTCATATCCCAAAGTAGCTCAGCCAGGTTGGATTAATTTATTTTCCAGTGAGAAAATTCCAGAACATCAAATTCTAAATGCCCCGCATATCAACTATGATACATCTGGAAATATCACACTGGTATCTCACCAGTATGGAATTAATTTTGAATATGATGATTTTCCAAATGATTTCATTTATGAATTTTCTGCAAAATATTCGGGTGCTCCACTATTGCAAATCTCAGTAATACGTCCAGATGGGATTGAATTGAAACTATTGTCAAATTCATTACCATATTCAAATTCAAATTCAATTCATAGTGAAAAAATATTTTCTACCGAACAATCAATTAAAAAAAGTCTCTCGCTGCAATCAAGTAATTTTTTATTTTCGTTAAACAATGTATCACCTGAAGAAATAATTTTTTCCAAAACAACGACTCATCAACCATTAAATGGAAACTATATTTTTTTGATTAAACTATACGGGGTGGAACCAGACAATCAAATTTCAAATAATCAGATCATAGATTCTAGATTAATTATCGGAGGTAAAATTTTTGGAATCATGGGGACAGATGAGTTGAGGAGAGATTTGGCCGTAGGATTGCTATGGGGAACTCCTTTGGCACTGTTCATAGGACTAGTGGTAGCAATAGCATCAGTTGTCATTGGTTTGTTATATGGAGCATATGCAGGCTATAGAGGTAAAAAAACAGACGAAGCAATGATGCGATTTAACGATGTCATCTATGCTCTTCCCGCACTACCATTTTTGATAATTTTATCAGTCACACTAAGCAACAGTATTTTTGTAATGGTGGGATTTTTGACGATATTTGGTTGGGTGGGAGTAGCTAAAGTTGCAAGAAGTATGGCATTACAAATCAAAACAAGAAGGTATGTAGAGGCCGCAAGTATGATGGGTCAAAAAGATTCAAAGATCGTACTACGACACATTTTGCCACAGTTACTACCGTATGCTTTTGCCAGCATTGCAATATCAGTGCCAGCTGCCATCACAACAGAGGCAGGACTTAGTTTCTTAGGATTAGGTGACCCGTCATTTCCAACATGGGGTCAAATTTTGCACGATGCCAATCTGTACGGAGCAGCTGCAAGAGGGCTGTGGTGGTGGATAATACCTCCGGGTGTAATGATCGCAATCACAGGACTGGCTTTTGTGTTTATAGGAAATGCATTAGATGCAATTGTAAACCCAAAACTCAAAAGATAGTTAATTTTTGAAATCAAATTTTCTAATTACGTCCAAAGAGGCATCATTTAGTTTAATGGTGTATGTTGCAGCATTTGGATCCTTTGATTCAGATAGCGTATCAGTGAATTTTGTTTTTTCTTGTTCTGTAGCTCCTGCCTCATGGGCACATAAAGAAAATACCTTCAGATTCAAGTTGTTTTTTAACAGATAGGAAATAAATTTTTTATAGCCATCTGTATTTGACCAGGCAGTATTTTTTTCAAAGCATGCGGCAATCCAAACGTCAATTGAATTATGGAAAATTACTTTTTTCCGAATTTCATCCAATGACATGTTTTATCTAAAAATCAGCTCTTTGTGTTTTAGAACCACATCTTGGACAAGTACCGCCTTTATGTTTGTGGCTACATACAAGACACACATAACGTATTCCAGTGCCGCCAGAATTCATGCCAAAGAACCCCCCGCCACTTCCAGAATCGCCGTAACCTTTCATACGACCCATGTAGCGCTTTCGCAACAACATTGGAAATGCTATAAAAATAGCCAAAGCCACCCCCAATCCCCATGGGAATGGAAGAAGTAGTTGTAATCCAATGCTTACTGCCAACGAGGCAAACAGGAATATCAAGTAAGTCTTATAACTAAACAATACAATGACATTATACTCAAAATCCTTATAAAGTTTTGGCATTATTTTTATAAATTCAAAATAAATAAATCTAAACAATTGTTAGTTTTATGGCATCGCCATTACTATCCCAAGCAAAAATATCATCATCGCCATATGGAGATTGTACAATTAAAGAAACCAAACCAAAGAAATTATGAAGATCAGTGACAGATGGATTTGCGGATCCACTTGGATGAGAATGAACAATACCAATATAGCTCATATCAAAAGGTAAAAAGGAATGTGGGAACCCTGCAAAGGAAGGTCCTGAATAATTAAACGGTGGAATTACCAATCCTTCGATTAAAACATGCCCCCGCTTTGATTTACCTTTTAAAATGAGAATTCCTTCATTTGGATGCTTCATCTGGCAATAAGATAAAATGCTATCAAGTACCTTTTTTTGTAAGGAAACCTCCCTTTCAAATTTTTCAGTTTTGAACAACATACCAGATATGTCACTTTAGAGCTAAATAAATTTAGAATTAATATGTAATAGTGTATTCAACACTGGAAAACATTCTCAGTTTGACTTGAATTTCAGAGATCAATTTTGGCATTAGTAAACGATCTGCGTTGATTTCAGATTCAATTGTTTTTATTTTTAATTCAGAATTATCTTTATCAGAGAGCGCAGTATTTAGATCTCTTGTGTACATGGACAATTCACCTGATTCAAGTTCATTAATTTGATCCTGAATGTGTTGTCTTTGTCGTACATAGTCATCAACTTGCTTGATAAATTCATCTAATGCCTCCTCCGTTTCTGTTATTTGAAAAGACGATTTTTCAAAATCCTTGACAGAGATAGAGCCTGAGGAAATTCCTTTTCGGATATTTTCTAAAATTGTGATTATAGAGTCTTTATTCTTTAAAACCAATACATCAAAAGGATCTTTAATTAATTTAGATAGTAAATTTTTTTGTTCTTTATCTGATGAAATGTACTCATATCTACTAAGTGGTCGAGAAATTTTTGTGAATTGAGAGTCAATTTCATTTTTTATCTGATTTTTTTTGTTGTCAAATGTATTCAAAGATTGTTTCAAATCTAAATATTTTACATACTTGTCTGAGGTCTTTATTTTTTTAATGGAATCTTCAGTAAAAGATATTTTCTGATTAAGGGAATCAATTAAAGTATGAATTTCAACAATTCTCTGTTCTTTCTTTTTAAGATTGATTTTCAAGTTATCAATTTCATTCAAGGATTCCAAAATTCCACCATGTGTAGATTTTGTATGATCATAATTTTTTATCAGTCTCTGGATTTCAGCATAGTTGGAATTCATTTGGATAAGAATTTCTTTTAGCTTTTCAGCGTATTTTTTGGCAAAAATGTGTATTACTCTTGTTTGTCTCCCTAGAACATCACCAATTTTCTTTAACATTTGATGTAACACTAAATTTAGATTTTCAGCGTCATCAAATGACGCAATATCTGGCAAAGAAGTTGCATCTTTTTTTATCGTGTCTATTACTTGTTGTTTGCCCCTAACAACAATAATTCCAAGATGTTTGTCTATTTCATCTACTTGGAGATCGTCTTTCTCTAGAGTGTTTCCGATCATCACTAGTTCTTTGATAAGTGGTTCAGTACTATTCCTGAGTGATTTTATATCAGTTAGAGTCTGAGATGCTCTTAATTCAAGTGTTTGTTGAATGATTTTTGATACATCAGGCAAGTGAATCTGTTTTTGAAGATGTGATTCCTCCGGTTCTGGCTCTTCTTTTTTTTTACCCCATCCAAAGACCATTTATTATTGTTGGATTCTGGAGATTAAATGTGTTAGAGAAAAGAAATTTAACAGCATCTCAGAAACACAAACAAGTATGATGAAAAATATGAGAAAAACGTTTCATACAGGTGAAGTAAAGAAAACAGTTACAATAAAGGCTCCAAAAGAAAAAGTTTGGAAAAAAATAAGCGACATTGCTGGACTGCCATCATGGGTGTTGGATGTCAAAAAAACTACATACCTGTCTAAAAAAAGAAATGGCGTTGGTGCCATTAGAAAAATAACATTTGAAAGAGGCAATACTATTGAAGAGCATGTAATTGCCTGGAAGAATGGAGAGTATTTTACATATATTGCTACAGATGGCTTGCCCCTAAGAGTATATGTTGCCACAATTTCAATTAAATCAAAAAACAAAAAAACAGTCCAGATAACATGGCAGTCTTATATGAATAGCAAAAAAATGTCAACAAACCAATTTATGAGATTTTTATCGGATATGGGATCCTTTTATCAAATCTCATTGCAGAATCTAAAAACATCCATAGAAAAATAGCACTAGTAATTCATTAAATCAAAGTGTAAATACCATATCAGAAAAGTAAATTCATGAGTGATATGCGCTTTATAATTATCGGCATCATTCTGACTTTTTTTGGTTTTTTGGTTTTAGGAGTGTTTGGACATGATTATCAAACGGCACATATGGAAACTAGTCAATTTGGCGATTGTTATCAGTATTTTGATAATAAGGAACCTGTTGCAATCAACTGTTCAAGTGGAATATTTTATCAGAGTCTGTTTTTTGGAATTGTTTTGGCATTGATAATAGGCGGAACAGTATCACTGATAAGAGGAATAAGTGGAGATTGGGATAGCAAAGTGAATCCAGAAGATATGGTTGGTCCAGATAATAATAAAAATTCAGATAAAGACTAGTTCAAAGTTAAATTCATCAAAGGTTAGATAATACTTTTTTTTGATTAGATTTTAATTTGTCATAGTCTTCTGGATTATCCTCTTCCAGTCTTTGAAAATATATTTCCTCATAAGGCATTTTGATCCTTTTTGGATTGCAAAATTTACATTTAACTTTGAGGTTAATTTTTTCTTAATCCGTGCCTAATTTTCAAATACAATCAATTTTGCGAAAAAAATGAGGTAAATTTGTCATTCAAGCATCTAGTTCAATAATTTTTTTCATATTACCGAGTGTCTGCTCTATTTCCACCATTCGTTCATTGAATTGTTCGTCAGTAAGTTCGCGCGGTTTTATTAGAGTAATTATTATTTCAGATTCATCCCCTCTAGAAATTACGCGCATTGAATTATTCCATGCGGCCTCAGCATCAATAAACATATGATCAAGAATTCCCAAGGATTTGTTCTCTTTGAATTTCAATCTAGCTTTACCTCTAGGAGTAGAAAACGACCACCAGCCGTCATTATTTATCGTAGCATCAGGCATCATTTTTTGAGGACAGTTTAAGATAGCGTCAAAAGTATCACCTGTTTTTCGTTTAACAGATACAGCGATTGTGCGTGATCTAACCACATTATTAAGACAAATTAAGGGTTAAAAAGCATATAGAATAATTTTCTAGTGAACAATTTTATTTATTTAGAAACGCTTTAACTTTTTTGAGATTCGCAACATTGGATTCATGAAACGCCATTACAGGTTCAGATAATGAATCAGGCAGGACAGTTTTAAGATGTTTGACTAATTCATCGCCGTTGAATATCATCGTATCAATTAATTTTTCAATCTCGTTTTTTTTGTTTGGCATTTAGTTCATAACCCCTTTTTTCTCAATTATCTTTCTTTATCAGTGTTGAAATTGTTCTAATTTTTTCTATTTTTTGTATATTTTTTGATACAACTTCGCGGATTTTTTCGAAATTTTCAGCATCTAATTTTACCATCATGTCATGAGTTCCAATAGTTCCAAACACTTCTTTAACTTGTTCAATTTCCTTTAATTTTTCCATAATAGTTTCTTCTGCACCAAGATCACAATTAATCAAAACGTACGCAATAGTCATAATTTACTTGAAACGTGGTGATTATTTCAAAGTTGGGTTATTGAAATTCCAGTTAGGTTTTAACCTTATTTTTTTATAATAAAAATTAGCAAGAATTAATATAAAATGTATAAAAAATGCATGAAATGAATGATTTGTATGATCAAATGAATAGTGATTCTTTTTATTGAATTTGGGAATTCAGGATTAGCGATGTGTGTATCGTGCCATATTATTAGAAAGGATTAAGGTCATTTTGGGCCTAATCCTGTCCTTGTTAAAAAAACAATTATCAATTTAGAGAATGACATGTAAATTATACAAAAAACCGTTGTCAGACCATAATATCAAAAATAATATCAGATAGATTCATCATTTTTTATTATTTCAAAATTACATTTGACGATTAATGCTCAACATTGACAGTATGACTTAATCCAATCAAATTCATCAATAATACTAGCCCAAAGTTAAAAAGTAGAAAAACCCCTCAAAAAATATGGCATCTGATAAGGAAAATCAACGAGAAATAATTGAAATGTTGGAAAAAATTCTTATCGAGTTGATTGAAATTAAAAAAGATACAAAAATCATTGCAAATTTTGCCACTCTAAGATCAGAGATAATTCAAAGAACAAAAGGCCAATCAAGTTAGCAGGTTTTTATTTTATTGTATTTTTTGTTGAGTAAAAAATTGGAGTTGGTTAGATTGTAAAATCCAGGTCCAACCCCAATAGTTGTGCTTGTTGTAACAAACTTGTAAATTTTGTATTTAACGTCAATGATCGATTTGTAAGTGATTGTTTTAGGGTGTTCAAAAACTAGGGGGTGATTATTCCTTTTTTAACTAAAAATTCAATTCCGTTAATAAAGGAGTTATCATCAATGGAACCGTCTGCCCACCATCCAGCGTTATTTTTAATCCAACTTGGAATTTCATTTGATCCTGTACTGGTCCCTTGAGAAGTTGTGGGAATTTTCATAATCCCTTTCTTGATCAAGAATTGAATTCCCTGAATGAAAGAGTTATCATCGATGGAACCGTCTGCCCACCATCCAGCGTTATTTTTAATCCATTGTGGGATAGGAGATTTTGGCGTCACTGTAGTGTTAGAGGTAATGGATTTTATTATTTCAAATTCAAATTCTTTAAAAAGATATCTTTCGTAATCAATGCCTCCTAATCCTACTAGTCCTAACTGCATAGAGTACTTTCCTTCAGATGGGGCATCAATTATTCTAGTATCAATACCATTTGGTAAATTGATTCCCAGCAAATTTGGATTACCGCCAGTGTTTGTAATTTCTTTCCCGGTTGGATCAGTTATTCCATACACATACCTTACATCATTAGATAGATTTCCTTGTGGATCAAAAAACATGATGGAAAAAAGAAAATCATTACTTTGTGAGGATCGAGAATCATATGATGCAAGAGCCTTAAATCCATTATCAAATAAAATTTCATTAGTTACAATTGATGGCTGAGACTCTGGAGTGATTATTACTTTGATTTCAGACTCGTCGTTCTTGAGATTTTTTAGTTCCTCGTTATTTATCATAAAATGAATTACGTCAAAATCTTTGTTTGAATATTTATCATAATGAATATCTTTTGGGAGAATTAAGACATTATTGACTTTTCCAAAAAAACTATCCACATTATTAAAAGGCATGAAATTTTTAGGAATTTCAAAATAATTTTTTATATAAGCGGTATGCTCAGCATGTTCCCAATTAAATGGTATTTGAAAGTTAATTGAATGTGATGACTCATCATAGTGTAGTTCGGTTAAAGGATCTTGAAAATTTTTTGCAGAAATGGCATATTCAGTACCAGATGCAGTAATCATGAATTGTTGTACATTAGGTATGGCAACAATAGTTTCAAAATGAATATCTTGGCTAGTTTGAGTTTTTGGATTTTTTGCTCCTATTATGTCAGTTTTTATTGTATACTGACCACTCTGGACAAATACAGGTCCAGAGATCACAGGTATGCTAGAAGGTGAGGATGTAAGAGCATTTGGCACTATAGGATCTTTGTCTCCAAAATATTTTGTACATTTCCACAAATCTTCTTGTTCACAGCCAGATTTTGGTTGTATCTTGATATCAAGTTCACCATCCTTATCAAAAAACATTTGATTTGCAACAAGTTGTGTACCATAAAATATTTGAACTCTATAGCTAACACTTTCAATATTTATATTACTCAGAGTATCAAAAAATCTAATTTTCAAATTTACAGGAGATTGTGAATCAGGAATAAAATCAGGTGGAATTAACGACGTTGTCACAGTCACTTCCCCGCTTCCAAAACTAATTGGTGGTGCCTGTACTCCACCATGATGTTGTGCGTATGTTAATGGAATAGTTGTGAGAAATATGAGCAATATAAAAAACACATACAGTCGAGATAGCATATGAGACAGATTCATTGAAACAAAACCGAGCCATAATTTCAACTTTAGGATAAATTTGTGAACGAATCCAGGCATGGTTGCAAAGACAAAAGGAAATTTGCTCAGCATAACAGGCATGAATTTTAGATAGTTTTAAAAAATTAAAAGATATTCAAGATCTGCAACTTATCAATGCTAGTTTTATGCCGTTAATTACGTTGAAATGTATTATTAAGAATATAGCAGAAGTAATCAGTACAAATTCTTAGCATTCTATTATTACTTGGACGGTAATTGTGGGGTAATGCGCGTTACAACACTCTACGTTACAATTCTGACCATCATGCTATCCATGACAGTATCTTCACATCAATCATATGCACAAACAGATAACACACTTAACAAGATTGAGGGGAACAATATCAAAGACGATCCTATTTCTAAAAAAATTCTAAAAAATATTGAAATTGCAAAAAAACAGATTGCAGATATAAATGAAAGTGCAAAGCAAAAAAAAGAACAACAAAAAATAATCAACGAAAAAAGAAAACTTGCACAAACCAATTTAAATCTAGAATTAGAAAGACTAGGAAAAAAATATGCTGAATTCACTCCAGTTAATGCATTTAAAAAATTTGTTTTGGGAGTTAATGCAACACATCAAGAAATTTACTGGGATCAATTTCATTATCTCAATACAAAAATAACACTGGCAAAGGATGCCCGAGATATTGTTCTGAAGAATGGGGGGACCTACAGGGACGCAATGACAGAGTACAACAAGTATGCAAAGATGTCAAGAGTGGAGATGGTAAACGTTATCAAAAATCTAAATATCAAGCATAATTTTGCCAATAAGGACATTCAAACATATTTTGATGCTGATGCAAAGTTACCACGATTTGAAGATGACCTCAAAGCTCCATGTTATGGATGTACATCAAATATTTCAAAGGTAAAATCAGACACTACTGGAACAAAGATTGTCACTGTGGAAAAACCAGTTGAAAGTCTGAAAATGAGTCAAATGAAAATTCTAAAAGAAAAACTAACGAATATGCAAAAAGAATTTCTGGATTCAAAAGATAGAGCAAAACAAAAGATGATGGTACAAGAAATGAATGATGTCCTAAAACAAATTCAAGATTTATCAAAGTCTTGAAATTTTTTTCCTTTATCAAAATTTAAGAGATAAAAATTAAATATCATGTGTGCAATATATAAAAAAAGATAAAATTAAAGGTAGAGATTTCATGGTGTTGTAAGAATGAAGAGATTTAATTAAACTAAATAAAAGGATGTAAAACAATACAAGTATAATTGCCAAATTTTTGTAATTTTTAAACATGAAAAATCTTTAGGATATGAGAATTACTACATAGTCACTATCAAGTAATTTAAAGAATTGATTTAAAGATTAGAAGGGTATGATGACTTTCCTAGACACAAGATGTTTGATTGCATTATCAAGATCACTGTCAGTGATCATTCCTTGTGCATTCCAATCATAGATTCGTTTAATCCAGTCAGGATATTTCTCAAAAGTCACTTTTTGAGGTAAATCATAAATTGATACAATTTGAATTTTTTGTCCTTTGAGATAACTAATTAATTCTGTAAGTTGTTCAATACGTTCTTTATTTATTTGATTTATAATTTGCCCACTACCATCGCGCATTGCAAAGTCAGATGGTTGCATACTTACTAATGTGTAATGATACTGGTTTTGCTGAGCATCTATTTTTGATGAGAATTTGTCCGTGATAGTTCCTTTATAGAAAGGGTCTTCCTCAAGCAAGGACATCAATGATGATGTTTCAGATACATGAAATGGTTTGGACTTGAAATCTGGGTTGTCAGTTGCCACCATTCCACTAAGATATGAGATATTATTGTCATGCATTACAGTCAATGTATTTTCATTAAATTTACCAAAAGGTATTGAAAACATATTTGACTTTACTCCCAAGATAGCAGATATTTGTTCACTAGTCTTTCGTATGCTGTCAGACTGTTCCTGTAAACCATATGAGGAATGGTCTGCAAGCTCCCACCCTCTTATTGCTACAGAAATGTCATCGTTATCTTTTATTTTTTGTTTTATAAAGTCAACTACTTTAGGATCAGTACCAAAAAACTTGCCAATCACACTAATTGTGACAGGTGTATCATGTGTAGAAAATGTGTCAATCACTTCATTTTGAACATCATTTATCCAAAAATCTTGTACGTTATCTATTTTGAATGCAACACAATTACAATTTTTATCGGCGGGTTTATTCCTGTCATCTATTACTATTGGAATGGTATTTTGAAACTTTTCAGTTTCATACTTGTCTATTTTCCCGATAGGAGTTAAAAGGTATCCTTTTGATTTAATTTCAGTGATTATGCTTTTCAGTTCATCAAATTTTGTCTGATTTACCACATTTACATAAGATCCATTTTCATAATTTGAAAAGTCATTTGGACGCATCATGACTACGGCATATCCATTGTCAAATAGACTATCGTTTATCTGCTCCATTATTACATCAGGGGGAATTGTAGTCCAGCGATTTGTCTGAGGATCTAGTAATCCTGTATATGCTGCAATATCAAAATGATAGAAATCTGTATTTACAAAGGGTGGTGGAATTTCTACTGCATTTGATGAACTAAGATGAGTATAGCCATGTTTTTTTAAGATTGGGATTGTACCGCTATTAAAATAATTCTCTGGTGGAATAAACACCTTTGGTTTTACGCCAAATATTTCCTGAATTTTTTTATCAGTTTTATCTATAGAGATTTCCTCGTCAGATAGAGAAAGATTTACTTGATGATTAAAGCTATGACTGGCAATCTCAAATCGTGGATTTTTTGATAATTGCTCCTTTATGCCATTAACTATTTTTTGATCACTTCCAATTGCACTGCCGATTATTCCTATTGTGACGCCGGCATCCATGTCCCTAAATAATTTAAACATCTCAAGTTGTGCGTTACTCAAAAAATAATCTTGAACATCATCAAATCTAAACGCGACACAGTTACAGTATAACGAATCATGATTTAGTTGGGGATCATTTAAAAAGATCTTAATTGATTGAGGACTGCCTGAAAGTGAGACTTTTTTTGATGCCATAATTTTACCTTCCTTTGAGACAACGTGAAATGCATATGTTCCAACGGAGATGTTAGTTACCGTGGCATCACCTCTTGATGAAACTTGAGATTCGGTAATTTTATTTTTCTTTTTGTCATTAATTTGTACAACAAAATTACCGTCTGATTTTGAAACTTTTGTTTTTGCATCTTTGTATATTTCAACTGTGATTGCAGAGTCGATTATTTTGGGCCACGTTGTCACGATTTTAATGTCTTGTTTATCATAGGAGCGTATCTGAAGTTTCTTATATGAAAATTTTATTGATTGATCTATAACTACATCCACATTATAATATTCATCATTGAAAGTTTGTGGAATCCACAATATCACAGTATGTCCATTTAAGTCAGTCTTGTCTTGACTAACAATTTTTCCATTCATTGTCTTTACAATAACATCTACATTGTTGATTGGTGTTTCATTATCATTGTAAAACACGCCAAGTTTAATCCCACCAGGAGACTTTATTTTGAATTCAAAATCATTCTTTGTTTGTTTAAGTTCATAATAATTCACCCCTTGATAGAGGTCTTTAAAATAAGCTTCAATTTTGTATTTGTGATTTAGTGGCAGACCAGTAATACTAATTGGATTACTCTGTAATTGGATTTCTTTTAGTGGGGTCTTTTCTGAATCCTTGTAAATCTTTAGAGACATGTCTGCAACACTTGCCTTTGAGCCTGTGTCATAGTTTAGTAAAAGCGAAATATCTCCAGTTGTTTCTGCTGCAAAAGAGTTTTGGACAGTGAATGAAAAGGTAAATAGCAAAACTAGCGAGTAAAAAACAATCTTCATGTCAATTTTCACTTTAATCTTGTTGCTAGTTAATTTTTGGCATTAATATATTAGAATATGTTTAAAAAATAACACAGACATAAGATGTTAGGAATTTATTACAGTATTTGACGCAGGGTGTTTTTTTGAATTTAGCAATACATGAGATACAATACAGCTATTTTGGATGAGAGCAGAGTTCTGCAAGAACGCCACCAAGTGACTTTGGATGAATAAATGTGACTTTGGTGCCAGCGGATCCAGGTCTAACTTGTCCTAAAAATTGTATTCCACAGCCTTCCATTCTTGAAACTTCTTTTTCAATATTACCAGTTTCTAATGCCAAGTGGTGTAAACCAGGTCCTTTTTTATCAAGAAATTTTTTAATTGGACTGTTTTCATTAGTTGGCTGAATCAACTCAATTCGACCATTCTCAAGATGAATAATTGCAACCTTGACACCCTCTGTTTCAACTGTCTCAAATTCTACATTGTCAACTCCCAATGCTTGCTGATAAATTTTGGCAGATTCTTCAACATTGTTTACGGCAATTGCTATATGATCAATTTTCATCTAAAATACCTTGCATATTCATAGTATTAATTGATTTTATTTAATTATAGTCCAATTTAAGAAAAATTAAACAGTAAGTTAGTTTAGAAGATTTTTAAATTAACAAGATATACTTGAAAACTCTATGAAAATGCTCAAAATACTTCTTTTGGACGATATTCGCCAAACACTTCTCTAAACGTGTTACTTATTTCACCAGTAGTTGCAAAAGCTTTCGCAGATGCAATAATGTATGGCATTAGATTGTCAGTAGTATCTGCAGCGCTTTTCATTGCAGATAATGCTTTTTCGACTTTATTATTATCACGAGATGCCCTTAACTGTTGAAGGGCTTTATTTTGTTGGATTTCAATTCTGCCGTCTATTTTTAATAACTCTGGAGATTTTCCTTCAACTTCAGAGTATTTGTTTACACCGACCAGTATTCTATCGCCAGCATCAGCTTCCTTCTTTAGTCGATATGCATTTTGTCGAATTTCTGATTGAAAGAATCCTTTTTCAATTCCCTTAATTGAACCGCCCATTTTTTCAATTTTTTTAAGATAGTTCCAAACTTCAGATTCAATTTGATCACACAACTCCTCAAGATAGTAAGATCCTGCCATTGGATCTACGGTTTTGGTGACCCCACTTTCATGTGCCACTATTTGCTGTGTTCTAAGAGCGATTTTGGCAGATTCCTGAGTTGGAAGAGATAATGCTTCATCTCTGGAATTTGTGTGTAATGATTGAGTTCCACCCATCACGGCTGCCATTGTCTGTATTGCAACTCGTACAATGTTATTGTCTGATTGCTGTGCAGTTAGAGATTCACCGCTTGTTTGAGTGTGGAATTTTAATTGTAGCGAACGAGGATTCTTTGCATGGAATTTTTCTTTAAGTATTTTAGCATAAACTTTTCTCGCAACTCTAAATTTTGCAACTTCTTCAAAGAATTCAATTGTACAACAAAAGAAAAACGAAAGTCGGGGGGCAAAATCATCTATTTTCAAGCCCCTTTCAATGCACGTCTCAATATAGGCAATAGCATTTGCAATTGTAAATGCAATTTCTTGGGTTGCAGTACAGCCAGCTTCTCTCATATGATAACCAGAAATTGAAACAGGGTACCATTGCGGGACTTTTTCAGCGCAATAACCAATCATATCTCCAATTAATCGCATTGAAGGTTGTGGAGGATAAATGTAGGTATTTCTTGCAATGTATTCTTTGAGAATATCATTTTGTGTAGTCCCTCTCAACTCCGCACTAGAGAATCCTTGTGATTCTCCTACTGCAATATAATACGCAAGTAATGTCGATGCAGTAGAATTGATTGTCATAGAAGAGCTGACTTTACCAAGTGGAATTCCGTCAAAAGCAATCATCATGTCTTTAATAGATGCAATCGAGACACCAACTTTTCCAACTTCGCCTTCTGCCTGAGGTGAATCCGGATCATATCCTATTTGAGTTGGAAGATCAAAGGCCATGCTTAGACCAGTTTGGCCTTTTTCAAGCATGAATTTGAATCTCTCATTAGTTAGTTTTGCATCCCCAAAACCAGAATATTGTCTCATTGTCCAGAATTTTTCACGAAACATTTCAGGATGAATTCCACGTGTAAACGGATATACTCCGGAATCTTCTTTAGCATATTTTTTTGTGGATCTTTGATAAATCCTCTTTACTGAAAAATTAGAATCAGTCAAGTATTGCTTTGGTGATTCTTTTTTTGCAGCACTCTGTTTTTTTGCCATATTTTTCACTTTGTCAAAGACCGGGTAATTTTATCAGCGGCTTCAAAAGGGTCCATTTCTTTTGATTGGATTTTTTTGAGATATTTAGAAAATAGTTTATCAGAGTCCAGCATCACATTCGTCTTTTCTCTAATGTTATTTAAAATAATATCTTTTAACTCTATTTCGAGTCTAGCCATGTCTTTCTCTTTTTTATTTTCCTTCTTCTTAAGCATCATCTCTTTTAGATGACTGGCAAATTCGGAAATTCCAGAATTTTTCTTAACTGATGTCTTTAAAACTATAGGGTTTTTCTCAGATGCCCCAATGTATTCACGTACAGCATCGTAGAGTTGATTGGCACCATCAAGATCACTTTTGTTAATAAGGTAGATGTCTCCAATTTCAGTCAAACCCGCCTTTATTGTCTGGATACTATCACCAGTATTAGGATTAAAAACAACCACGGTGATGTCGGCGATATTTGAAATTTCTATTTCGGTTTGACCGGCACCTACACTTTCAATAATTATTGGATTGAATCCAGCATATTCTAAAATTCGAATACTGTTTCTCAAAGATCTTGAGACGGCACCAACAGCCCCCCTTGATGCAACACTTCGAATGTAAGTTCCTGAGTCAGTAGACTCGGTCATTCTAACTCTGTCACCCAATATAGCCCCGCCAGTTACATGACTTGTAGGATCAATTGCAAGAACAGCCGGTTTTGTATTTAATTTTTTTAATTCTACGGTGGTTTTATTGATAAGTGAGCTTTTACCCGCACCTGCCGGGCCAGTAATTCCAATGATTGAAGCGTTGCCAGTTTCTTTGTATATTTTTTTGATTAGTTTTTTTGCCTCGATTGGATCATTTTCAATTATAGAAATTGCTTTTGCAATCGTCCCCCGTCTACCTTTTTTTAAATCAGAGATATTCAATACAGAGTATTTTTTTGAAGCTGCAATAAAATCTTGTGTGTGATCTATGGATTACCATAGATAATTGGAGGTGCAGGTTGTCCATAAGAATGGATTTCAGTTTTCAGAGAAACTTTGCCAAGTTCTTGATGATCTATGAGAAATGTTACCGGATGAATTTTCCACCCATATTTTGGAGGAGTTTGAAATTGTACTGTTTCTACAAATTCAGAGCCAACCAAAGTCTTTTGAAAAGATTCGCTCATTCCAAGAATTTCTAACACAACATGATTTGTTTTCTTTGTTTTGTCCACGTAAGAAATCTCAACGTTTCCTGTATCATAGTAAGTCGCATCAATTTCAAATGTAGATTTTAAGACGTCTTTGTTTTGTGAACTTGAACCAAATAGAAAAAGTAACCCTAATGAAGTAATCACAATAACAGATATTGCTGGAATGAGTTTTTTTTCCATAATTATTGTGTTGTAAACTCTTTTCTCATCCTACGTAAGAATTTAGAATTAATTCTAATTCGTTCAAGAGTTTGTTCCTGAGTTCTTTCAGTACCAGGAGTTGGATTACTTTTGAAGAATTGCAGGATTTCTTTTTCCATCGAATCATCGGCAATAGAAGAAATGCTTGCAACAATTCGGTTGAATAGTGGATTACCATGACCTACTTTCTTGTTGATCTTTGTCCAATTTTTCTTAAGCCATGGCCATAGAATTTTTTTGCCATAGGGATTTGTTGCAACCTTCATGATTGGAAGCTGCATGTTTTGAGAGCGAACTTCAGAAGTCTGTGAGAAATTCAATGATTTTAACAATAGTTTTTCATCTTTGAAACTACACATCGCACCAAGGAATCGTAGTTTTTCTTCCATGGTTTTTGCATTTTTGTACAACCTAGTTAAGTCATCATGAGTTTTAGAATTTCCATTCCATGCCACAACAGAACAAACAGGTTCTATCAGGTCAGGTGAAAGCGATGACGAGTTTTTTAAAAATTCTTTGTACCTATTACCTGCTTCAATTGCAACTTCATCGTCATCTAATTTACCCAATGTTGAGATTACGAATCCTCTCATCATGGCATCTGTGTGTTTATCCGTTTTTTTGGGTACCCATCCCAAATCTAAAAGAATTTTCTTGAGATAATTTACCGCGTAACTACGTAATTCTTGAGAGAATTCTTCATCAAATGCCCTAAAAAACAATGAGGATAGATTATGTGCGACATTTACAGATGCAAGATAACTATCTTCATCATAATAGGCGTCTGAAAAATCAAGGTAATTTCTAACTGATTCATCACCAGATACACATAACGAAAAAAGATCATTTTGAATGGACCATCGGTCAATTGCAGGAATTTGTTTTTCATCTACAAGCATTTTGAGATCTAACAAAGCATATTCATCATATTTGACTCGGTAGAATCCTTTTCTTCCCAAATTTGCTATGAAGCCAATGCTTTTTTTAGGTAATTTTAGAGACATGGATTTTTTTGTAAAAAGTTTGCAGGTTACGTTATCCCCCAATCCAATGGAAAGTGGAATATGCCACAAACCTTTGCTAGATTTTTTATTAGTCTCCATCAAATATCGTCTTTGATTAAGATGCAGTACAGAATCTTGCTGTTTTATCTCAACTACAGGAAATCCCGGTTGCGTCAACCATGTTGATACCATTTTGCTAACAGGCATTTTAGAGATTTTGCCTATTGCATTCCAGAGATCTTGACCTTCAGCATTTTTGTATTTAAAATTGGAAAGGTATTTTTTCAAGCCTTTTTGAAAATTAGATTCGCCGACATAGTGTTCCAACATTCTCAAAACACATCCACCTTTGTCGTAAGAAATAGCATCAAAGATTTCTCTAATTTCAGAGGGTTTGTTCACTTTGACATCGATTGGATGGGTAGTTTTCAAAGAGTCTAGCCCCATGGCAGTATTCATTGCGTCTTCAATGAATTGATTCCACAAATCCCATTCAGGATAGAACTTGTCGACAAATTTTGTTGCCATAAATGTTGCAAAACTTTCATTTAGCCACAAATCATTCCACCACTTCATAGTTACAAGATTCCCAAACCACTGATGTGCAATTTCATGAGAAATTACTTCTGCAATGTATTGTTTTGTTTTTGTGGAAGATGTTCTAGGATCATATAGAAGAATAGTCTCTCTGAACGTTATTGCACCCCAATTTTCCATTGCACCTGCAGCAAAATCAGGTATTGCTATTAGATCCAATTTAGGTAAAGGATATTTTATTCCAAAATATTTTTCATAAGACACGAGTAATTTTTTCCCGAGCTCAAGGGAATACTTGCCTTTGGATTTATTTCCTTTTGTTGTAATTACTCGAACTTGGGTTTTGCCTATATTACTTGTAAGATATTCAAATTCCCCCACGCCGAGATAGATTAGATATGTAGACATTACAGGAGTTTTTGCAAAAGTGTATAGTACTTTATTTTTTATTTGTTTTTTTGATATAACTGGCATATTAGAAATTGCAGTGAATTTATTTTCCGCAATTATTGAAATATCAAATGTTGCCTTTACTTGTGGTTCATCCCAGCATGGAAATGCTCTTCTTGCATCAGCAGCTTCAAATTGTGTTGTTGCGAGATATTTTGTCTCACCGTTTTGTTTGTATTGACTTCTATAGAATCCAAGCAAACGATCATTTAACTCTCCAGTGAACTCAATTTCAACAAAGGCTTGACCGCGGATTTTATTTTTAATCGTGATTGTTACTTCTTCTTTTTTGGCATCAGTTTTGATAACTGCCTTTTGTAAAGTTTTAGCATGCATGATATTACATGACTGGATTTTTAGTTCAGCGCAATGTAATGTAATTGAATTTACATATTCTTTACAATCAATTGTGATTGTCTCTTTACCATTAAAAGTAAAGTTTTTAAAAATAGGCTCAAATTCAAGACGATAGTTTACAGGAAAAACCTTCACGTTAAGGGTATTTTTCTTGCGCTTTATGTATATTTTCTAATCGAAAATGCAATTTAATCAAACATTAAAGTGTTTGTCAAATTTAGAAAAAATTCATGTCACACTGGAGTTGGGGGGGAAATTTTTACATTTGATTTTAAGTGGAAATTGCTATAAAACCAAATAACTAGAACCTATGTTCAGAATTGTTTAATATTTAAGTTTTGAAAATAACTCAATTTCGTTTTAGACAAAAATATAATTGCAATAATTGAAGAGATTAAAATCAAAACTGTCATAGAACCAAATTCTGGAACAATAAAAGAACTAGTTTTCTTTTGGTCTCCATAAATTATTTCAGTTGTATAGGTTCCATTATTGCTAAATTTATCATCAACAAGAAATGAGGTGTTAAAGGAACCATCTACCTCCGGAATAAGTACATTCTCTAATAATTTTTCATTAGAATTTAATATTTGAACAGACAATTCCTGCGAAGGCATAACAGGATCAACACAACCATGAACATATACAATATCAGATGGATCATATTTTTCTTTATCTGTAATTGCATAGATACGACTAGATTCACGAAGATCATCACATGCTTGTGTTATCTTTTTTCGTTCTTCAGATGAAAGATTAGTAAATTGATGTTCTAACAAGCCAAGAAGAGCCTTTGTCTGGTGTATATCTTGATCAGAGTAATCTAATTGCTCCAACCCACTTTGAAATTGAGCCACGGTAATTAGACCGTTTTGAAATTCTTGAATTAGTGCATCATCAAGACTGCCTGCTTCGATCTTTTCTGTTGGTGATTCGTCAATAACAGTAAACACTTCAGTGTATCGCACATCATAGACGGAAGATTGTTGAATTCCCCATCCAAATTTTACTTTGTATTCACCAGTTGGTTGATCCTGTTCATTACATGCGTGTCCAAATCGCTCTACAACTTTGTCGTTTATTTTTAGATCACAGACAGATTGAACAAGACCCCCCTCAACTATTGGTTTTGGATTTTGTTTACTAAATAATGTGAATGTAATCTTTTTTGAAGGTAATTTTTCTTGCTGTATTTCATTAAAAGAGTACAATGGGAAACATTTCTCACCATTACAAGTTTGTGGAACATTATCACTATCTAGAGATAAAAAGAAAGGTAAAAAGATAAAAAATTCAACTCGGGGATCAATGTCTTTTGGAATTGCAGGCATATTTTCAATTGAGATTTCAACTTCAGTAGAAGGAGTTCCATAAATCGGAGTCATAACAATCATCGGCATCTCCAATCCTAATGTTTTAGAATCAAATGTAGATTGGGCAAACGAATTGGGAATGATCATGCCAGTAAGTAACAATAAAAATATTGATAAAGACAGAGTTTTTTTTCTCGAATTTGACAACATGGTCTATTTGATAACGCTCTTTAAAAAATATCCTATCAAATTCTTATGTTTTATGCGTGCTTTTAAATTAAATAGACAATATTTTTAGAAAAACAAAAGACTTTTGAGAACTAATTTTTCTTCGCAATTTATTGAGCATAAATCTGATCACCGATAAAATTTTAAAAGAACTTTGCGACAAGATTGAAAATTTGCTTGAGAAATTCGTTGTAGAATACAAAGAAAGATTATTTGACAATGGTACGATTATTGAAGAAGGTATGGAAGTGCAAATAAAAAATCAGTATGAATCGTATTTATTCAACATGGTTCTAGCCAAAGGTGGTAATGTCAAATTACTTTTTCAAAAACAACAAGAATATGTTAAAAACAGAATAAAGAATACTTTGGAATTATCTAAAAGGCAATACGAATCATAACTGTTTTGAAAGTAAAAAAAATACGTAATTTGTTAATTTTTCTTTTGAATGATTAAATTACACTTTATGATATTATGTCACATATTTGAATTTTGAATATTTGTTCAGATATTCGGCATGTAATTACATAGGGCAGATTAGCTTATTTCATCTATGTCATGTATTGAGGCATTAGATAGTATATGCAAAAAGTATTTTTTAGTTACTCATTGAACTTTTTCAAATTTATTTATAGATTTTTACATGTTAGATTAAAAATTTACGGTGCTTTTGAAGAATATTTCGTTGTGTTTACAAGATGATTTTTTTGGATTTAAAAAATACAAGTATTGAGATGAAAGACTTTAGGATTTGATGACAGCATTACTATTTTTTGGTTTAACTGCCTTCCTGAGCTTTTCAATTTCATCGTGTTGGGAAACAACCCTCTTTTTCAAAGCATCTATTCTAATTTTTTGATGATCCAAGTCATTTTCTAACTTTCTAATTCGGATCTGATGATCTTGTTCTTGTCCTTTAGGGGTTAGTTTTGCCACAGATTTTCTAAATTTTGTTTAAACTTAAGGTTTTACAAAAACCATTAACTAGTATAAGAATAGTAATCAAAACCAAGTAGTTATCCACTGACAACTGAGCACCAACTTGCCTTCGGCCATGATGTTTGGAATTACTTGATTACTATCGAATAACCTATCTTGAATATGAAATAAAAACATTATTTTGTAAAAACTTAACTTTTGTTTGTATTTCCTTCTTTTTTTGTATAAACTTAAGGATTTAGAAAACAACGAGTGTTTATTATTTGCGAGTTTAGTTTGAGGTACCTTTGAACGCTCTGTGTCAATCCAATTAAATAATACAAAGATATTGAATGTTTATCGATGCTCAAATTTCAAGGCAAGGTTGCACTAGTAACAGGTAGTGGGACAGGAATAGGACAAGCCATAGCTAAAAAATTCATTGAGAATGGCGCCAGTGTGATAATTTTAGGTAGAAGGCGAGAGCCATTGGATGAAACGTCAGTTATGCTAAAAGAAATAATTTCCAAAATCAACAGTGGTGCAACTGTACGAATTTTCTCCGGCGTTGATGTCAGCGATGAAATTGGAATTAATGACATGTTTGATACACTAAAAAAAGAAAATGTAACGATAGATTACATAATTAATAATGCAGGCGTTTCAGGACCTGTCACATGCTTTGCAAATGCTCCATTAGATGAGTTCAAAAGTACAGTTGACATTCATTTGACTGGAACGTTTTGGGGCTCAGTTCAAGCACTAAAGGTAATGAAAGAAAATGGAAAGATTGTTACAATTTCGACATTTTTTACTGAAGAAAGACCACTTGAACAAAGACCGTACAGATTCAGAAGTCCATACACTGCATCACAAGGTGCAAAAAACAGACTAGTGGAGGCAATGTCGTGGGAATTAACAGATAAAAAAATTATATCAATTGGAACAAATCCAGGTCCAGTACATTCAGATAGAATTTACAAGACAGTTTATCCAAAAGCTGCAGCAGAATTTTTACGAGTAAGCGGTTTTGAAGACTTGACACCAGTTCAGGTCGATGCTGCAAACAAGGAATTATTACCATTGTTAGGAGAAGATCAAAATATCGTCAAAAACGGTATTGCAAAAGCTGCGCAGAAACTAGCTCAAGAAAATGGAAAAGACATTCAAAAATTAACCTTGACTCTAACTAATTTATTAAATAAAATTCAAAGCATTGCAGAAAAAGTCCAAAACAATACATCACATATGATTGCAGATCAACAATTCTTATCACAAGGACAAGTTGCAGAATCTGTTTTGAATCTATGTGATGATCAAATTGCAAAAATTCTAAACGGTAAAATTATTCCAGGAGACAGGGTATTTTATCCAGTCAAACCACATATTGGCACCACCACTCCAGGTGTACATCAACCAGACTTTACTGGAAGATCAATTGTTTTTACAATTGATGCAACTGAAAAATCAGATGCACAAAGAGTTGAATATCTGGCAAACCACGTTACAAAAAATGGTGGCAAAGTTGCATGCTTTATCTCTGAATCAACCCCGAAAGAATTGCAAGAATACATTAGCGGAAAATTTCATTCACATATAGTAAATCTAAAGAATCCAGACGAGGTCCAGAGATGGCTAAATACTGCTGAGACCAACATCGGTAGTATCCTAGCAGTAGTTCATGTCACAGGAAAACTGCCAAACATTGCAAAGATAACAGAACTATCTAGGGCAAAATGGCAAGAGTTGATTGAAAAATTCATCACAACACCTGCCATTGTAGGCCAAAGAGCACTAGAGAAGTTTGTTCCAGGTGGAGACAAAGATCCACGATTATACAAAGATGCAAGAGGGGCCATGATGATAATTGGTCCAGATTTACCAACAGGTGCCAAAGTCACGGGACTGCAAAGAGCTCAAGTAGAAGTATTTCGAGGAGCATTAAGGCCATTTACAACTACAGTAAACCAAGAACTAAGCGATGTTCTCAACTCAAAGATTAGAATATTCTCAATATTTCCAGGTTCAGTTACAGGAACAGAACCAAACAATGAGAGAATTGCTCAAGCATTAAATTTCCTAGTATCAGAGAATGCCGCAGATTCATCCGAAGTCACATTTTGTGTTGATGAATCAAGATAAGGATGAAAAAATTCTCTGAGATCAAAGTCGGAGATGAGTTTTTTTCCACATGCAGTATTTCAGAAAAAGAACTGGAAGAATATCTCAAGTTCTCCAGAATAAAAAATGCCTTTTTAGAAGACATACAAAATGAAAAACAAAAACTAGTTTCGGGCAGAGCCATTCTATCAAGAATGGAGGGGGAATTTACCAGATTGAGTCAAATTTACGGAAATCACATCATATTTGTTGGAACTGATGGGGATTCAGAATGGGAAAACAGAAGTTCTAGATTTCTAAAGCAATTGTACACAGACGAGGTATTGAAAATAAAATTCACAGTTTCTGCAAAAAAAGACATCGATGATGAGTTTGGGAAAATTGCAATAAACTATGAAGGAGTAAAACAAGGAGGCGAGATAGTAGTAATATCAAAAAGAAATTGGTATAGAATTAAAAAAATACTGTCAAAATAGTTGATAAAATTATCAAACCAAAGTGTAATTTTGTTTTCAGGGACTAAGCAGTAATCAGATAATTTTGCAATAATGGTTTAATGCAATAATTAGTATACTTCATGAATTGTGATTGTAATTGTACCATCAATGATCATGAATTACTCCAAGAATATGACTGGCATCAAGAAACTAATTTTATGAAATAGTTTATCACCTTTTTGATTCTAAGATGTCCCCTCAAAAGTGGAGACAAATGAAATGCGTTAACTAGTTTATGTGAGCTATTTGCCTTCCAGCTAACACCGCGAGATGTCCCTGACTCAATAAGTGCCAAATACCAAACAATGTATTAAAAAATAAAGCTAAAAGAAAATCACTGATTGGTAAATTCTTATAATATGCTTTAACCACCAATTAAAAGCAGGTTTTCAGTTGCCGAATCAAAAAATAATTTGATTGCGGCTATAATGATTATTGTTGAAACTAGAATTTGTAGGGAACGTTCTTTAATATCCAAAGAAATACGTGCTCCAATTATTCCACCGACAAAAGCACCTGCAGCTAACAGACCAGCCTGGAAAAAATCAGGATGGCCCAATATGCTATGAACAATAATACCAGATAGAGAGGCAAACAGTAAAATAAATTGTGATGTAGGGGCCGCCTTTTTCATAGTCATGCCAATTCCAACCACCATTAAGGGTACAAAGACTATGCCTCCACCTATTCCAAAAAATGATGAGATTATTCCAGCAAAAAAGCTTGCAGATATGACAAAAACAATCATTTGTGTTGTAAGATTTTTTTCGGATGTCTCAATTTTTTTCCTCAAAAAAATATAGATTGCAGATGAGATCAAAACTAGTCCAAATAATATTTTAAAGATTCCAGGTGTGACATCGCTGGAGATATACGCACCCAAAATAGTGCCAGGAATTGTCAAGAGTCCAAGCTTTAATCCAAGTGAGTATTCGATTCGTTTTTGACGTGAGTATGAAATAGTAGAGCCAGCTGCATTGCTAAAAGCTGCAAAAAGACTATTACTTACAGCTAGTGTTGGCGGGAAACCAAAAAAAGTCAAGATAGGTACAACGATAATTCCCCCACCAAGACCTATCATTGAGCCAAGTATTCCAGCTGCAAACCCCAACAGAACTAACCCTATTTGATCAATCATGACAAACTCCAGTCATACACATTATGTGTGCATCTTGAATTTAGTTTGTTATGATGAATTTCCAAAGATATCCTTCGGTGTTTGTAGTAACTTCTATGAGTAATTGTTTTTGGGCCAACCCACTAATCTGAGAGTGGCTAGTAGTTCGCTTGCCTTCCAAATGATGCACCTTGACAGCATCAATCCAAGTAGAGATAGATTCCAGATTGCCCGGTTTTTGGTCTTGCCAGCAATTACATACGACTGAATCTACCATGGTTTGATAAGTTGTCTTTATAGAATCTAGACTAGTCATGAATGGGTCTGTTTGAATTACACCCAATACAGCATCAGGGGAGTCCATACTGCCTATCATGTGAAAATTTCCAAGAAACTTGCCATTAGAGTCTTTTAGTTCTGTTGAGGTACAGTATTCAAGTGAGTTTTGTTTTTCAGCATTACTATAGAAAGCGCAAAATTTTGCAAGGGAGCCGCCGGATATTTTTATCGGATTAGACATGGAGATTCCTTTTGAAGCAAGCGATGATTTCATAAGAGAGTTTGAATCAACATATGAAAAATTTATTGTCGGAATTGGTTTAAGAGTTGAAATTGCAGTGTCGTTAATTGAAATGGTAGTTTCGTTTATTGGGATTGGTACTTCTCTAATTGGGATTGGTTTTTCAGTTAGTGGTTTTTCAGTTAGTGGTTTTTCAGTTACAGTGATGGGTTTTTGACTCATTGAAATTAGTATAGTCATGAGGATTATTGCAGTAGTAATTCCAATAATAACAGGTATGAGAATTTTCTTGTTCATTTTATTGATTTGATTATTATTATAACATAAGGTTTTGCAATTTTAAATCGAAATGATACTCATCTTTGAATCTTTGGTAATATTGAATTTATCTACAAATCCAGAAGTTACTTCAAGAATGTAAAGTGCGTCACCATCAGGTGTAATGCTTTGACATGCCATGGTTTCAAGCGCAGTCCTGCACGGAGGAATATCTTTTTCGATATGAATAATGTTACCATCTTTATCAAACCAGATCATATCCAGCGGAAATTGCATATTTAGCATCCAAAGAGAGTAGACTCCTGCTTTATCAAAAACAAAAATCATGCCTTGGTTGTACGGAAGCTGATTCTGGAACATCAATCCGCGGACACGTCTTGGCTCAGTATCGGCAATTTGAACCTCTAATGGAATCTCGTCTACTTTGATGGTGCCTCTTGGAAATTCGACAGATTCTAGTTTGCTATCACTAGGAATTGACATTACGCCCACAACTCCAATAATTGCTGCGGCTATTACTACTGGGATTAAAATCTGGGTTCGTGTTGCCATGAAAAGAATGGTTTTTTCCTTTTAAAAAACATTGTAGTGTAGTTTTCTCAAATTCAGAAGCCATAATAACAAATTCCAAATCATTAGATGGAGTTCTACCATATGCAACATTTGGACACAGTTATTCAAATTCCCAATATTAAATGATTTAGATGATATTTCAATGGAGGTTGATTCTAACAATAATAAATCACATAAGATGAGAATAGGTAATGAGAACTCTAATTATTCCAGACATTCATACAAATTTTGTTCTTGCTGACAAAATTATCACTCAAGAAAAACCAGACAATATCGTATTTTTAGGCGATTATTTTGATTGCTATGATGATTCCCTAGACATAACAGAAAAAACGGCATTTTGGTTAAAAGAATCTCTAAAAAAAGAAAACAGGACACACTTGCTAGGTAATCACGATCTTAGCTATCTAGATCCAGAGTTTGCTTGTTCAGGATTTACAGAAGACAAATTATCTGTAATACAAAAAACGGGTTTGAACCTCTCTGAATTAGTTCATTATTGCTGGGTAGGGGACTTTTTATGCACTCATGCAGGATTATCAAATGAATTTTATCAAAAATATAGCAATGGTCTATCCGTTAATGATTTTTTGCAAAAGTATTCGACGGACAAAAACCTGAGAACAATATTGTATGATTGCAGTCCGGCAAGAGGAGGCATTAATGAATTTGCAGGCATTGTGTGGTGTGATTATAATAATGATTTTGTAGATATCCCAAATATTAAACAAATTTTTGGTCATACCAGAGGCAATTTAAGACAAACAGAACAGCACATCTGTTTAGATACTGATCTTCAAAATTATGCCATTTTTGAAAAAGAAATGAGGATCAAAGAATTCAACAAGAGAGGTTAAAAAAGATAGAAGAGAATAATAATTAATTCATAAAACTTAGGACGCTATGAAATTTCTTCACTCGTGAATTTTCTAGATCTAGTATCAACACATAATTTAAAAAACAAATAACTCCAAAGTGCAATTAGAGATCAATTTCTTTGGTTTCTCTGCTAAGTAGCGTAGGTATTATCAAAATTATTGCACCAATTATAATATTGATGCCAAGTGCAACAGGTATCATTTGTTTTGAAATAATTGACATCAAGTAGAGCGCAATTAATGGAGACCAAGAGCCAAAAATCAGGCCGGCATTGTATGAAAATCCGGCAGCGCTGTTTCGTATCTGTGTTGGAAATCTTTCAGAAAAATATGCGGGAATTGGTCCTGATGCAGTTGAGACTACAAATGCAAATATAATGACATACAATATCAACCCATAAGCATTCTCCAATATTGCACTTGCAAGTGGAATTGAAATCAGCATAGATACAAATACAAAAATCAGCATTGATTTTTTCCTCCCAATTTTTTGCGATAGCCAACCTGTTAAAATTATCCCAACCCAAGAAGATGCGGTTGCATAAATCATAATTAGTGCTACTTGTTCTTTTTGAAAATTACCAAACTGTCCCAAATATGTCGGCAAGATGCTAATTGAGCCATGATACATGTAGACTAGACCAGTCATTATTGTGGCACAAAGTAAAAACTCCTTTCTATGTATTCCAAAAACAATGCTGCGTAATGGGGTTTTTTCTAGCCCACCCTCTTTGTTCTTTCTTATCCATAACGGAGATTCCTCCATACTTATTCTTACAAAAAGGGCAACAAAACCAGGAATTATACCTGTAAAAAAGAGTATCCTCCATCCAATTTCCTCAAACATTTGTCCTGGAAATGCAATAGTTGTGATTTGAAAAGAGACCGCTGCCAAAAGAAAACCAAAAGAGAATCCACTTTGCAAAAATCCAGACACCAATCCCCTTTTCTGTTTTGGAACACTCTCAATTGTTAGCACTGCACCACTACCCCATTCACCACCGGCAAAGATTCCCTGAATTAGACGAACCATAATCAAAAGGATTGGTGCCAATACTCCAACAAGAGCATATGTGGGCAATAGCCCGACTGCAAATGTTGCAACAGAAAATCCCAATATTGTGATAATCATAGATTTTTTTCTGCCAAACTTGTCACCATAAATTCCAAAAATTATAGAACCAATAGGTCGCATTATTAGTGTCACGGTATATGATGCAAATGTTGCAAGTATGCTAAACACAGGATTCTGGGACGGGAAAAATAATTGGCTAATTGAAGGAACAACTAGAAGCATCAAAACAATATCATACCCATCCAAAGACCATCCAAGAAATGAACCGATTGCAATTTTTTTCTGAGCTACAGTTAAACTCAACAAAATATTTCACGCCTAGCTGTATATAGGCGTAGATTTTAGATTGTAAAATAAAAAGAACAGACATACTTGTCACCATAGAGTTTGGGATCACATTAAATCAAAGAGAAACTATAATTTTGAATTTTAAATGAATGTGAAAAAAACGTGACTTTTCAGAAATTGTTGTTGCTATTTTGTCCATATTATAACTAATGAAATGCTAAAGCAGTTTGTGATTGGGTGAAAATTTACGTAAGATCTAGGTTCTAAAATATTAAAGACAATTAATCAAAGAAGATAAAATCATTGAAAGAGACAGAATGAATAACTCCTTGAAATTTTGAACATAGTCATGTCATCGTCATATGCGGCATATCCAATGTCATTAGAATCCCAACTGTAAATCTAATTAGCGTAAGAATTAGACCAAGAATCAGACAATTCATGGCCAGTTTCTTTTAGAACAAAATAGATTACACTTTCGCCAATAACACCAAAAAAACATGTGATAGATACCAGCATAGACTTCTCTTCCTAGTTTGTAATCAGGATAAGTAATTAACCGGAGTTGTGCTTTAACCAGCCTTTCGCAATTGGTGCAAATATCTGCATCCGGTGAAGATAATTCACCCCCACATCCAGAACAAAATACTATTTACAATTTTTCACAGTTAAGCAATAAAATCATTACAAAATGAATCTCTGATTGAATGGTTTAGTGTACAAAGTCAAAACACAGCTAGGGTAGAAATATGGTGACAGTCCATCAATCAGAATAGAGCATGTCAGAAATAGACGTCAAAGAATATCAAAGGAGATGTCAAGAAATACTTGAAGAACAAGAAGTGAGATTTGCAGCATTATTAGATGAATCCGGTAAAACTCTTGCAGGAGGTTATAGAGACAATATCATTCCAAGATTAACTGATGAACAACATGATTCTGTCTGTAAAGAATTAGCAGCAAGAGTTGCAAAAAGGAAAAAATTTGATGTCGAATTAGGACGTGTAAAATATTCAGCATCAAGGAGAGAACACGTTGTAATAATGAGCTTTCCAATTAATGAAAAAGTCATAATGATCGTGGCTGAACCAAATGTTAACATAGATAGACTAGCTTTTAAAATAATAGAGAAGCTGGGAAGTCAATGGGGTGATTTTTCTAAATAGCAAAAACTGTATAAAAATTACAACACTATTCAAAATGAGCTAAAAATAGATGAAGCGCATTTGAAAGAGTGAACCCATTAATTTAAAATAAAATATGAAAAGCCAAAACAAATTGGGGGTAAAGAAATTTTCAGCACAATCTAGAAGACATTACAAATGCCAGAATTCATTGAAAATTTAGAAATTGTATATCACATCACAGTATTTTTAAAATCTGATATGGTTGCAAGATTATGCTTTGTCTCATGACCAATATCATGAATTGTGGCACCATTGTATTTTTTATTAAAAATTGTTCCAGCCCCCATTAGTGCTAGACCTATCGGAGTAGTAAATGGTTCAGGAGCTAAAAGTAGAGCCACGCCTATTTTTTGCATCTTTTTTCCTGGTGATGGTGCTTTTTCTAAACATCTCATGGATTTGGCAGTTCCTTTATCATCTATCTTTGACATGTCATTGTATAACGAGGCTCTTCGTTTGGCAGAATCAGAAGCCTTACGTACTTTATCTAGTCGTGTCTTTAGATGATCAACCATTGCAATTAGGTATTTAAAAAAAATCAAATAAGAATCAATGATCAATATTGATTACTTGCAAGTCAATAAAGAGTAACCAGGATCAAGGGACATCCAATTATACTAGGTTTAGATGACATACAGAGACACATTGAAGACAAAAAATTCCAAAAGATTAGAGTCAATCAAGGCAGCTCATCAATCAGGAAGAACTAGTTACAGCACAAGAATGGAAGACTACCTAGAGGTAATTTCAGAGCTGGTAGAATTAAAAGGCTATGCCACAACACTAGATATTTCACGGTACATGAATGTAAGTGCCCCAAGTGTTACAAAGATGCTGCAAAGATTGGAGGAAAATAAGCTACTAGAATATGAGAAATATCATGGGATTAATCTGACAGAAAAAGGCATGCAAATAGCTTATGAAATAAGACAAAATCATGGAATTTTGTTGGAATTTTTTGAGATTTTAGGCGTAGGTCGTGAAACTGCAAATAAAGACACAGAGGGAATGGAACATCATTTGAATCCCAAAACAATAAAGCAATTAAGAAAATTCATTACATTTCTAAAATCAAACCCAAAAATTTTAGAAAATTTTAAAAATCCTTAAGAAATATTTGAATATCGTTTTGAGATGCTGCAAGTTTCATAAGATTTCTTGAAGCCTCTGAACGTTTAGGAATCAGGATCTCGCCTTTTTTGCCAATTCTGACAGACGTGACATATTTGTCATGCACGTAAATATCAGCATGCATTGAAGAATATTCTCTGTCAACAGTTAGTAATAACGCAGTTTTAGATTCTGAAAAAGTAAATGATAGTTCAGATGATTCAACATCTGAATGAGAATTTTTTTCAACAACATCAATATGAATTTTAAGTAGTTTTTCAATCTCGTTGATGTTGGAGCCACCCTTTCCAATAATGGATGCCATGGATTGCTTGTCAACTAGAACCTTCACCCTATTATCAGATAATATCTCGACTTCTACTCTGGGATCGAATTTCTTAAAGATGTCTCGTATTTTGTCTTCGGCAAGTTTCTCAATTCCAACTTTTTTTACTCTTTTGGAGACTGGAACTATGACATTTTCTTCACCAAAAGTATAGATCTCATGTTCAAGTACATTGTCGATAAAATTCCTAATCTCAATTACAGGCCTTGCCAAGTCAGATTCAGTCATGCCGGTGGGAACTTTAACAACAAGTTCCAAATCATAGATTTTACCAATGTGTCCATCTTTGACAAAAACTACAGTATCTATAACATTTGGAATTATTCCAAGTTCAATTTTTCCAATGAAACGTTGAATTGCATCCAGTGGAGAGTTTGCATGGACTACACCTACCATTCCCACACCAGTCAACCTTAAATCAGCAAATGTACGAAAGTCTTCTCGCCTTCGAACTTCATCAAAAATTGTATAGTCAGGACGAACCAATAATAAAATATCAGCACTGTTATCAAAACTGCCTTCCAGTTTTGTGTATTGTGTAATTCCAGGATCCACTTGTAAATCACGTGGAGATTCAAATGTTTTTACAATCTTGCCGGTGTTGTGATAAAAATTAGCCAGACTTGACGCAAGAGTACTTTTTCCAGATCCAGGAGGACCTGAGATTATAATTCCCTCAGCTCGATCAGAAAATCTCTTCATTAACTCTTCGGATATGTCATAATCATCGAGGGTTAATTTTACAATTGGATGAACTATAGTGATTTCAAATGCTTCAGAAAAAGGGGGTTGGGTAATGGCAATTCTATAATCAGTGTACTGGATTACCAATGCGCCGGTCTTTGAGATTTCTATAGTACTTGAATCAAAAATTGTCGTTGTCTCCAAGATTTGAGAAGATATGAATTGCAGATAGTCTTTGGTCAGAATTTCATCGCTCAGTTTTGTCAAACTGAAAGAACCAGGCTTTCCCTTTTTTGCCATGGGCGGCATATTTTCTTTGAGGTGTACACTCATTGTTTCAGAATCAAAAAATTTTAAAAATTCTAAAACAAGATTTTTAGAAAGTGGTTTTACATACACCGATTCCAATCCTTCTGCCTGTGCGACTAAATGTTGAACCTGGTCAGAGGTGTAAAGAGTAGCCTGATTTTGTTTTGCCATGTCCTTGATTATTGCATCAATTCTGCCGATGCCTGCCATCCGAATGTCATCAGAAGTAGGATGAGTGCCTTTGATGGTTATAATCAACCCAAAATTATCGGATAAGTCCTTAAGTTTTTTTATCCCTTCTAGTCCGATAAACCCCTGTTCTTTTTTCTGAGATGCCTGAGATTGCAATTCATCTAAAACTGCTTGTGGAATTATAATTTCCAAATTGTGGATGTGTCCCAATTCGATCTGAGTAATTAATTGTCCATTAATTATGACGCTAGTATCAACAACAATCTTTGACAAGTTTTCTATCAAATTTTAAATGAATCTAGATCCTAAATTACTTTGCCAAAATTTCAGATACTACTTTTAAGACATTTTTAAAATCAAAGGGTTTTGAAATAAAGGAAAGAGCTCCAGAATCCAAACATAGTCGGATAATCTTTTGATCATCACTTGCGGTAATTAATATGATCTTAGCATCGGAGTGTTTTGATGTAATTTCTTTAACTACTGTAAGACCGTCTTTTTTCGGCATTTTCAAATCAAGAAGCAATAAATCAGGATGAAGTGCCAAATACAAATCAATTGTTTCTTTGCCGTCCTTTGCCTCTCCCACTACAGAGTGATTATCAATCATCAAAATTTCTTTTAAGATCATACGTATAGAATTAGAATCATCTGCAATCAAAATATTTGCCATCTAGCACCAATAGATTTTATCATAATAAAAATATTCATCAAGAGATATTAGAAGAGATTTGAGAAACGTATTTTTTTATTTTTTTCAGATCATAATTAGAAGAAGTCATCGATGTTGTCATTTCACTAATTGACATTGTAAATAATTGGAGGAGATCATCCAATTGCTCGCCTTTCATGATTTTCTGTAATATTGAATCAAGCAAAGAAGACAAAAGGCCCAAATCTTCTTTATCAATCATTGGCGCCAGTCCCCTAATTTTATGAGTGTGTTTTTGAATTTTCCCTGCATTTGCAGATAAATCTAAATTATTTTTACAATAATTCAAGATGTGTTGGATTCCAGAAAGCTCTTCATTGATTTCTTGAGTTGCAGTTCTGATAAACTCTTTAGACATCGTAAATTAAGAAAAAACACTTATGGTTTTTATAGTATGTGATATATGACGCATGTAGAAAATGCATGAAAAAAATATGCCATTATTACTCAATAGGATAATTTCTAGACCATTTTCCCTTATAATGAAAATCATGCATAAGACTTACAGTGAGGTAATTAGCTAAAAGAAAACAAACTCGCTTAACTAAATTCACTCACTCTCTTGAAAAAATGGGTTTTTTATGAAAGGGTGTTATGAGTCAAGACAGTCACAAAAATAGTCACAACACAGAGTTTTATGCAAATTGTACCATATATTTTGAATTTTTACGTAAAAATGGGACTGCAGATTATAATTTTGAGGATGAGTATTACTTCACCCTGCCTGCAATTTCAAACCACTAGAACAAACAGACTATGTATGATCCCACCCTTACATTAATTTTTTAGTGGTTTTAATTTAGTGGAATTCGTGGATAGGAATGACATGCAGCAGTATTGAAGAGAGGTTACGAATCAAGTTAACAGTAAAAAAAATGAAGTGGTTTGAAAGTTCAAACTGTATATGCAAAGCAATAGTAAAGAGGACAAACTAGAACATGGATTCCAAATTAGAGACAATTAGAAGAAACGTAATAGAATGTACAAAGTGTGATCTATGTAAAACAAGAACAAATTCAGTACCAGGTAAGGGAAATTTTCAATCAGATGTAATTTTTGTTGGAGAAGCACCTGGCAAAAATGAGGATAAATTCGGAGAACCGTTTATAGGAATCGCAGGACAAAGGCTTGTTCTTGCATTACAAGGTGCAGGAATATCCAGAGAATCAGTATACATTACAAATGTTGTAAAATGCAGACCACCAAACAACAGAGTTCCAACAATTTCTGAAAGAAACACCTGTCGCAATTATCTTCAAAAGGAAATATCCATAATAAAGCCAAAAATAATTTGTATTTTGGGAAATACTGCATTTAATTCGATTTTAGGAGGATCCGAAATTACAAAATACCGAGGCAAAATTGTAAAAAAAGATAACCAGATTTATTTTTTGACAGTCCATCCAGCAGCTACAATTTACAATCAAGAATTAATCACAGTTTTAAAAGATGACATTAACAAATTGTTCGGATTAATCAGAGAGTTAAAAAATGGCAATGAGATTTCAATAGATATTGATTATTCTACCTAGATCATTTTATTCTCAGGACACGGTCACAGTTGCAAAAAGTTTGCTTGGGAAAAGAATAGTCCGGAAAATCGACAAACAGGAAATCTCAGGAATAATTAGTGAAACAGAAGCATACGGGTATAAAGATGATCCAGCAAGTCATGCATTTAGAAAAATCACTGAAAGAAACAAAGCAATGTTTGGCGAAGTTGGAAAGGCATATGTCTATTTTACCTATGGGATGCATTATTGCTTTAATGTAGTTGCAAAGAATTCAAAATTTGATGCAGGCGCAGTTTTAATTCGTGCAATTGTGCCTGAAAAGGGAATAGAAATAATGCAAAAAAACAGAGAGATAGATAATATAAAAAATCTGGTCAATGGTCCGGCTAAATTAACTCAAGCTCTAAGTATCGACAAAGAACACTACGGAGTAGACTTGACTAATGATTCTGAATTATTCATTACTGAGGGGATAAAAATGCAAGAAAAGATAATTGCAAGTCCAAGAGTTGGAATTAAAGTAGCGACAGAAAAATTGTGGAATTTCAAAATTTCGATATAATAAAACATAATTAATAATTATTTATCATTGTTTTCATCCAATGTCCAAGGTGCAAATTTTCCTAAAATCTTTTGCCAGTCTAATCTTAAAAGCAAGACAATTGTAATAGTCATCATGACACCAAAGATCACAATTCCAATATAGATAGGAGTCGGGTCATCTATATTTTCAAGGAATGGTTGTATCAGAGACATGCCAAGATAATGAGAAGTTAGGACAATTGTATAGCTTAGAACAATTTTGCCAGTCAAAGTTGCAATAAAAAATCTTTTAGGATTATACTTTGCCAATCCTAGAGGAACGTATACTAAATCATCAGGTATAGGAGTAGCTGCAGCAATAAATGCGGCAGTCGCACCATATCGTGTTACCAAACGCTCGAATGGTCTAATTTTCTTTCTGGTTTTTTCATTAATAATTCGTCGCCCTCCGTAACTAATATAGAAAATAATTTGTTTTGCAATAGTTGCAGTTACTGCAGAAAGTAATGCCAAAATATGCAAATCATATTGATTACCAACAGACATTGTAGCAAGTAAAAGAAAACCAGGTAAAGGAACAAATGGTATTAAAGAACCAAAAAAATTAATTAGAGCTAAGCCAAGATACCCAGATTCTGAAGAAAACGGGAGTAAATCAATAAAATCCACAAATAAGTCAGTCAATAGGCATTATTTAATAAAATCTAATACACGTCAAAGATTTCATTGCAAAAGATTTCAGCAATCATTAAAAGATCATGTTCTTACCATAAAGATAATTGGTCAAGAAGGAATACACGATAATTTGTGATATGATAACAGGGATTAGTCAATACATTAGATTCGTTGGAATAATAGGGAGTGGAGGGAAACTTTTAGCATATAAAAGAAGATTAGACCTAATACCGTTCCTAAATGCCGAAGATACCCAGTATCAATTTTCACATATTTCTATGAAAACAGATTTTGATGAATTTTTTGATAAAAATCTGGGAGAAATCGAATTTGTTTGGGAAGAGAGAAAAAAAGTTCAAACCATATCATTTGTGATTAAGAAAATTCATGTGTGGATATCAATTGATAAAAAAGTTATTCGGTCAGAGATGTTACGAATAATTGATTCATGTTTACCAATTGTAAAAAAATATTCCTAGACACAAATTGAATTAATCCTCAAATTTAACGATTGTAAAATTGGATAAAATGCTAGAGTATTACAGATAAATTAAAACATATTTTAAAATATAAGAAAAACTAAACCTTAACTTTTTTAAAACAAATATCCGAGAAAAATTGTGAAAGATCCAGATGAAATTGTGGAACTCGATTTAATAAAATATTCTAAAATGATTTGCAGAGACTTTATAGAAAGAAAAATTTCACAGATTCAAAAAATTTATTTCGATAAAATTGACACAGAATATAAAAACTCAAAATAAATTAGAGCACATCATCATACAACCAACATCGAACATAACCAGTTTTGGTTTTAAATTTTGGTGGAACTGTTTTGCATTTGTCGATAGCAACAGGACATCTTTCAATGAAACGGCATTGAGTAGCAGGCTCTAAGAGACTTGGAGGAATTCCTTTGATAGATTTGGGGGGACCTCCTTTCAGTGTTGGAGTTGATTCTAAAAGTCCCTGAGTATACGGATGTTTTGGATTTTTATAAATTTCATTGGAAGAACCGAATTCAACCATATGTCCACCATACATTATTCCAATTTTATCCGCGATTTCAGATAAAACTGCGATATCATGGGTAATTAGCATAAAGGATGTACCATTTTTTTTGAGTTTTTTGAAGAGGTTGATAATTTGAGATTGAATTAAAACATCAAGTGCAGTTGTGGGTTCATCGGCAATAACAAATTTTGGTTTAAGCAATAATGCCAAAGCAATAACAACTCTCTGTTTCATTCCACCACTGAGTTCATGAGGATATTTCTTTAAAACAGTGTCATTCAAACTGACTGAATTAATTACGTCTGCAATCACTTCATCCATATTTCCATTAAAGTTATGTTGCTTTAGAATCTCAACAAATTGTTCTCTTATCGTAAATACAGGATCAAGAGAATTCATGGCCCCCTGAAAAATCATTGAAATTTTTTTCCATCTAATTTTTTCATCAAATTCTGATTCAGAAATATCCAATATAGAGTCACCATCAAAAAGAATCTCACCGCTTGTTTTACCTCCAAGCAACATCCGAATAATTGAAAGACCCAAAGTACTTTTGCCACATGCACTTTCTCCAGCAATACCGATGGATTCATCATTATCTAAATCAAAATTCACGTTATCTACGGCATGTATAGGACCTTTAGATGTAAAATATGACGAAAAAAGACTATTTACAATCAGTTTAACCATATATGTCTCACACCATACTAGAATTTCTATCTTGCATTAATTTAAGCAGTTATTCTAATATCTAGGCATCATAGATCATCATTCTCACATACCAGATTTAATCACAATCACATTTTATTACTCTAGGTAATTGGTCAATTCAATGCACTGAAAAATAAAAGATCCTAAACTCTGTTTTCAATAAATTTGAGTTATAAATAATTCAAAAAAAAATAATGGGGTTTGGAGATGTTTTTAAAAACAATAAGATAAACAGTAATAATCAGAATTCAAAAAGAAATTTTGGCATAATTAGCAAATGCAGAAAAAAGGTAAACAACTTTATAAAAAAATCAAAGTTTCATGGATCTCAAAATAAATTATCGTGGGATTAATTAGAGGATCAGTGTTATCGATCATGGCACTAAGGATTATAAACAACTTTCAAGAATGTAAAAAATCTAGTCAAATGAAATTGCCAATATGTAATTTTGATGCAAAAAATTCAGTGCTTTGTCCACAATGTGAGAAAAAAGTGGACTCAAAGATCATTGAAAGATCAGATGTAGATGCATCGATCAAACTTGCACAATTATCCAAATCAAATCAAATAATTGATAAGTTCACGCTCCATTCATGTAAAGAATTCGATGGAAATTTTGTATTGTATCTATCCAAAAATGACATCATGGCAATCAGACAAAGTCGTGTGCTTTACAAATTACTTCAAGACCAATTTCAAGGAAAGATGTGGCTAGTAGAAGCCGATGAAAACGACAAAAAATTTATCGAGGATCTATTTTTTCCGACAAAAATTTTGTCAATTAATTCTGTCTGGGCTCCAGGAGAAGGACAAAAAACAAAGGCAGTGGTTTCGGGCAAATGGACTAATAAATTCCCAATTGACACAAACAAGGTGATCCAGATTGTCAAAAATGCCCGAAACCTTGACATTGAGATAGATTTTGAAGAGAAAAGAACGTGAAAATGGATGGGATTTGTAAAAACTCATAATATTTCAGAATTAAGCTCAGACATTATAGGAAAAGAAGTGGTGTTAGGTGGGTGGATTGAGGATATTCGAAAATTAGGAAAGATGACATTTATCACTTTACGTGATGTTTCAGGAATTTCTCAAATCATAGTAAAAGGTGAATTAAATGACAATCTAGAAGAACTAAATCGTCAAAGTGTAATTAGTGTAAGGGGAATTGTACAAGAAACAAAAGCCAGAGATTTTAATTTTGAAATTAAAGCAGACGAGATAGATGTTTTGGCAAAAGCAGTACATCCATTACCTATTGATCCTATTGGAAGATTGGAAAGCAACATAGACACAAGGTTAAATCACCGTGCTCTAGACATGAGGAATCAAAAAACAGCGTCAATTTTTAAGCTCCGACATTACGTATTAGAATCCCTCCGTAAAACATTATCAGAAAAAAAATTCATAGAGATTACAACTCCAAAAATAATAGGCAGTGCAAGTGAAGGAGGAGCAAATTTATTTTCTCTAAATTATTTTGGAAAAACGGCCTATCTTGCCCAGAGTCCACAACTATACAAAGAACAAATGACCATAGGCTTAGAAAGAGTTTATGAGATCTCTAATTTCTACAGGGCTGAGAATTCTCACACAGGTCGTCATCTTAGTGAATTTACAAGTGTGGATATAGAAGCCGCATTTATGGATTATAATGACGTAATGGATATTTTAGAATCACTTGTTATGAAAGTATACAAGGATACATCAGAGAATTGTAAAAAAGAGCAGGATGCAATAGGCCATACAATTCAAATTCCAACTTCGCCTTTTGAGAGAATAACATACACGCGATTAATAGATGAGCTAAAAAAAGAAGGAGAAAAGATAGAGTTTGGAGATGACTTGTTAGATTCTCATTTGAGAATAATTGGGAATAACCATCCTGGATTTTATTTTTTAACTGATTGGCCAATGAACCTGAAACCATTTTACATTAGAGAAAAAGAAGAGGACCCTACGTTATCACGCTCATTTGATCTTCAATTTGGTTTTCTAGAGCTATCATCTGGAGGAACAAGATTGCACAATCCAGAGACGTTAAAAAACAGACTCAAAGAGCAAGGTCTTGATCCAACACAATTTGCAGATCACCTACAAACATTTGATTGGGGAATGCCGCCACATTCAGGTTGGGGAATGGGATTGGAAAGGCTAATGACTACACTCATTGGGATAGACAATGTAAGAGAGGTAGTGCTATATCCAAGAGACCCAGACAGGCTGAGCCCATAAATGAATTCAGATTTTTATTCCAAGATAAATTACATTATATTATGATAGACCAAACAGATGCAAAAAAAGTAGTGGAAGTGATAGGAAATAATTTAATCGGAGTTTCACATGATTCCAATAGTTTTCAAAAATTACCAGATTCATTTTGGGGGTATTTTGCAAGAGGGCACGATACCAAAGGAACATTTGGTGTGATAGTCACTTATTCTGAAAGTGGAAATGACGTAGACGATCTAATCAAAATGTATGAAGAGTGGGTGAATAAAAATAAAAACAAAGAACCAATGTAACTACTTTGTTTCCTTTAAGAGTTTTCGATATTCGTGACACTCCTTGCAAATCGCTTTTCCCTTGTATTTTGGATTGCCATCTGTGATTGTCAGGGTACCCTGATTTATTTTACAAATGCAACAAACAGTCATCAAGATACCTTTGAATTAACAATTTATATAAATTGATAATTTTTTAAAAAGCAAAAAGATTGAAGTGATTGAAAAATACATAAAACAATTCAAGCGATTATGTAAAAAATGCGCATGTCATAACTTGTGGTTGTTAAAAAAATCAACCAGGTTGAAATGTTCTTTCTCAGATAGTAGTGATATAAATTTATCAAGCAGTGTAAATCAGAGATAGATCTTTAATTTTTATTTTTGAGCATTATTTTGACAATATCGCAAAATATTTACATGTGTGATGAGGATACCTTTTTAGAGCCTAATAGTAATTTCTCTAGTAAATTCAGATGTGGATTTTTCACCACCGATGTCCTTAGTTTTTACACCTTGTTTTACTAGATCAAATATTGTGGATTCTAATTTTTTGCCAACTGCAATGCATCTTGTATCATCATGTTTTTTCCCAAGCCAATCAAGCATCATTTTAATTGACAATAGAAATGATGAGGGGTTTGCAATGTTTTTCCCAGCAATATCAAATGCAGCTCCATGAACAGGCTCAAATAAAGCAAAATTATCACCAATGTTTGCGGCCGGTGCCATCCCCAATCCACCCACAACCTGTGAGGATTCATCAGATAAAATATCACCAAACAAATTAGTAGTAACAATAACATCGAATTGTTCAGGTTGACGAATAAGATTCATTGCACATGCATCAACATACATTTGTTCAAATAAAATATCAGGATAATTTCTTGATACTTCAATGCAGGATTTTACAAATAATCCGTCAGTGATTCGCATCACATTTGATTTATGAACACATGTTACTTTTCTCATTAAATTACGTTGTGCTGCAGTTTCAAATGCATATTTTGCAATTCTCTTTGATGCCCTCTCAGAAATTATTCTCAATGCAACAGCTGAATCCCCCAAACTGAATTCTTTACCGCCATAAAGATCCTCAGTATTTTCTCTAACAATTACCATATCAATGTCATCCCTTAATGCAGGCATGTGAGGATATGATTTTGCAGGTCTAATGTTTGCATAAAGATCCAACATTCGTCTCAATACAATAATTACATCAGCTGCACTCTCTCCAACTGGTGCCTTTAAGCAAGCGTCGGACTTTTTTATTGTAGATAGGGTTTCATCAGGAAGTGCCTTCCCAGTTTCTTTTAATGCTGCGTCACCTGCCTTTAATTTTGTAATATCAAATTTCAAATCATGTCTATCAGAAATAGTATTTAACACGGATACTGCAGAATCAGAAAGTTCAGGGCCTATACCATCTCCTGTAATTAAGGATATTTTATACATGGACAACTTTACAACAAGGTGATTTTAAATCATTAGTTCTTTTGAATTGTGAAATATTTTAAATGTGTTAGAAGGTATTTATCATAATCAACAAGGTATGAAATTAGATGAAGAAAATTGAAATACACACTAAAAATGAGTATATGAAGCCAATTTTAGATACTCTAGAAAGAATAGGGGTCGGAGGAATAACAGTGGAACAAGTACGTGGTAAAGGACAATCAGATCTACCACTAGTGAGAGGATTAAGAGGGTCTGCAAAATTTGTGGCTGTTTTCAATTCTAGGAATTTGATTTACACTATTGTAAATGATGATAAGGTAGAGAATATCGTAAAAGCAATTCTAGATCTAGTTCAAAACAAGGACATAGAAGCATTTGGGAAAATATTCATTACAAACGTTGAAGATGCAGTGGATCTATCTACTGGAAAACGGGGGGCTGATGCAATTTAGGAATAAAATTCAGCAAAAAATCAATTTTGAATTTTTTTTTGGTTAAGCATTTTTTTGAGCATTATTCTGTTGATACCATCAATTACAGCCTGAACACTGGTAGTGACAATATCTTCACCTATTGATTTTGCAGATACACTATTTCCTTGGCCATCTTCCACTCTAATTGTTACCTCACATAATGCAGTAGAGCCGCCAGAAATTGAAGCTAGTCCATAGTCTTTGATTTTAAGTTCAGAAATTTGTCCAGTGATTTTTTGAATTGCATTTAGTGCGGCATCAACTGGTCCAACACCGTAATCAGTTCCGATAAAGTCTTTACCATCAATATTTAATTTTACAAATGCATAAGGCATAGTTCCAATTCCTGTAGATACTGAAAATCCAGTTAGTTGAACAATTCGTTTGATTCCCTTTTCTCCTAAAATATTACTTGCAATAGAAAGTAATTCTACATCGGTTACTTGTTTTCCCTGGTCACCAAGATTTTTTACTTTATCAAGAATTTGTTTTGATTGAATATCAGTGGGTTTAATTCCATATTCTGCAAGCATTGCATTCATCCCATGGATTCCAGCATGTTTTCCTACTTGAAGCCATCTTTTCCGTCCAACTAATTCAGGACTGATAGGTTCGTAGGTTAACGGATTACTCAACACACCATGAGTGTGAATTCCAGACTCGTGGCCAAATGCATTATCCCCAACAATAGCTTTGTTTGGTTGAACCTGGATACCAACAGTTTTTGAGACAAATCGCGAGGTCTCATAAAGTAATTCTGATTTTATACCAGTCTCATATTTTTTATCATACTGCAAACATTTCAACGCCATTACAAATTCTTCTAATGCTGCATTTCCAGCCCGCTCTCCAATCCCATTAATTGTAACATGTGCGCATTGGGCACCTGCCCTTATTCCAGATAATGAATTTGCAACCGCCAAACCAAAGTCATTGTGACAATGAACACTGATTGGGAGTTGTGTAGCTTCAATTGCATCTCTAGTAATTTCTGCAAAATATTCAGGTGTGGAATATCCAACAGTGTCAGGAATATCTATTCTGTCAGCACCTGCCTTTGCAACTTCACCAAATACCCGTTTAAGAAAAGGTCTATCAGTTCTGGTTGCATCCTCTGCTGAAAATTCAACCTGCAATCCTCGTGATTTACCATATTCTACTGCTTCAATTGCTTTTTCAAGTGCTTGCTCTCGGGTCATTTTAAGTTTATACTCTAAGTGTATATCAGAAGTAGCAATGAAAGTATGGATGTAATTTAATCCTGCGTCAACTGCCGCGTCAATATCTTTTTTGCTGGTCCTAGTCAAACCACAAATGTCACAAGATAGTCCTTCGCTTGTAATCATCTTAACAGCTTTAAATTCACCTTCAGAAATTACTGGAAATCCAGCTTCAATTACATCTACACCAAGTTCATCGAGTTTTTTTGCTATGGCAAGTTTTTGATCTGGAGATAGCGAGATACCAGGTGTCTGCTCACCATCCCTTAGTGTTGTATCAAAAATTCTAATTCTCATGCTCCGCTCCTTTGTAAAGCTGCAACCCCCGTTCTTGCAACTTCGATGATTCCAAATGGTTTTGCCAATTCCTCAAAGGCTCTGATTTGATCAGGAGTGGCAGTTAACTCTACCATTATTGATTCCTTTCTAACATCGTGTATTTTACCTCCATATGCATTGGCTAATTTGTTTACCTCCATGCTATCATTAGCATTACTTAGTTTAATCTTAAAAATACTTAGTTCTCGATATACTGTTTTGTGTTCATCCAAGTGTTTTACTTCGATGGTATCAATCATTTTATCGAGTTGCTTCACTATTTGTTCAACTTGTTTTTCGTCACCATATGTAGTAATAGTCATCCTTGAATATTCTGGATTGTCAGTCACGCCCACAGCAATGCTGTCAATATTGAAATTTCTGGATCTAAAAAGATGAGTGACCTTAAACAATATTCCAGGTTTATTTTCAACTAAAAGAGTAAGAATAGCCCACATGATAATCACTATGAAGGTAAAATCATATCCGCAAGAGAAGTTCCAGGAGCTACAAACGGCAATACATCTTCTTCAGGATCAATTGGAATGTCAATCACTGTTGCAACGTCACTATTCAATGCTGTTTTGATTGCCTTATCAAGTTCATCCATTGACTGAGCACGTATTCCTTGGGCTCCGTATGATTCAGCTAATTTTACATAGTCTGGGCATTTTCCTTGATCAACTCCTATCATTCTTCTATTATAGAAAGTTCTTTGCCATTGTGCAACCATTCCTAATGTAAAGTTGTTCAAGAGAAATACAATCACCGGGATATCTTCCAAAACTGCTGTTGCAAGAGAGTTTTCTGTCATGCTAAAACTACCATCTCCTGCAATGTCCACTACAGGAACATTCGGTCTTGCAACTTTTGCACCTATTGCCGCTGGAAACCCCCATCCCATAGTTCCAAGTCCAGTAGAACTAAAGAACGTGCCAGGTTGAATCACATCATAAAAGAGCGATGCCCACATTTGATGTTGGCCTACTTCAGTAGTTACAATCGATTCATGGGGTAATACTTCTCTGAGTTTTCTCAAGATTTTTGCAGCACCCATTTCACCTGGATGTAGTTTCAAGTTTTCTTTCCAATATGCCTTAGTTTCTTTTACATGTTTAATCCAAGTACTTTCTTCATTTCTTTTAATTACTTTTTGCATAAGCATTTTTACCATAATTCTAAGTGATGCACGTACGTCGCCAACTACTGCGACAGATGTTGTCTGATTTTTACCAATCTCCGCTGGATCTACATCCATGTGAATAATTTTAAGTCTCTTTTCAAATGCTTCAAAGGTTCCAACAGATCTATCAGAAAACCTTGTTCCTATTGCCAACACACAATCAGCTTCAGTCATCATCTTGTTTGCCTCTGCGTGACCATGCATTCCAATTGGCCCCAATGACAATGGGTGATTCTCTGGAAATGCGCCTTTTCCTTTGAAAGTGGTCACTACAGGAATCATGAGTAATTCGGCTATAGATTGAAGTTCTGCAAATGCAGATGAGATAATTGTTCCACCACCAGCTAAGATGATTGGTCTTTCTGCACTAAGTAACATCTCAATTGCTCTTTCAATATGTACAATGTCAGGATCAGTCCATGGATGATAACCACGAATTTTAAATTCATCCGGGAAAATCATTAGTGCTTCTTTTTGCTGTACATCTTTTGGAATGTCAATAAGGACAGGTCCAGGTCTACCAGTTTCGGCAATGTAAAATCCTTTTCTAACTACTCCAGGAATTTCATCAGGAGATCTGGGTTGAAATGCATATTTTACAACGGGGTTGGACATACCTATAATATCACTTTCCTGAAATGCGTCTTTTCCGATCATCGCCACTGGAACTTGACCAGTAACTGCAATCATGGGAGAAGAGTCAGCTTGTGCAGTGGCAATTCCAGTCAAAATGTTAGTAGCACCAGGTCCAGACGTAGCAAAACATACACCAGGTTTTCTGCTGACTCGCCCAAATCCATCTGCCATATGTGCTGCAGATTGCTCATGTCTAACCAAAATGTGTCTAATATTACATCTAGCAAATTCATCATACATTGGAAGATTTGCACCTCCTGGTAGGCCAAATACTTCTTTGACGCCTTCTTTTTCCATAGCTACCATCAATGCTCTTGCACCAGTCATAGTTTCCATTTTATTCATTCAAATCTATCTCCATAATTTTAATGTGTTAAAAATCAGAATACGGTTTACAGTATTAGATCAACTAGTAATAAAATACCCAACGTACCAGTTGTCGTCATACTCATTGAAATTCAAAAGTAATCTATAATTGATAATTAATAAAGATTATCAGAAAATCACCCATGTTTTTTGATGCATTTAGTCCAGAAGACTTAAACTGATAATTTTCCATATTTTGAATAGTTGTTTTGTCTGAAAATGAAGAAATTATTAGAATAATTGAAACGCTGCTTGAATCAGGAAAGACAAAGGATTTTTCGTTACTCAGAGATATCCACCTAAATGATTCTAGATTTTCAAGTTTTAGCGATTTACCACCATATGATCTAAAAGATTTTCAAACCACGGTAGAACTAGAGGAGTTAAAATTCATCAGTATTTCTGATTATGACTATCAAATTAAAAATCCTAAAATAAGTGTATTTGGAGATGCAGCCGTAGTAGCTTTGGAATTAAATCAAAAAGGAATATTGGTAGACAACAAAGCATACACTGGAGAACATATTTCAATTGAAGGTCGTGCAACGTTCGTGTTAGTCAAACACCCAACATGGAAAATTGTACACATCCATCTATCTAGAATAAAAAACTAAGCTATTTTTTATTTTCTATGGGTTTGTTTTGTTGAGGTTTGTTTTGTTGAGGTTTGTTTTGTTGAGGTTTGTTTTGTTGAGGTTTTTCATTGCATATTGTTTGGTATAATTTGAATGCTTGATCAACAGTTGCATTTCCATGAACAACATATCTGACAGATCTAATCATGGCTACTGGATTTTCAGATTGCCAGATATTTCTCCCCATGTCAACACCCACTGCTCCACCTTTGATTGCATTGTATGCTAATTGTAATGCATCTCGCTCTGGAATTTTTTTGCCGCCTGCAACAATTATCGGGACAGGACAAGATTGAATGACTTTCTCGAAATTATCACAATAATAGGTTTTAACAATATGTGCGCCTTGTTCAGCAGCTATTCGACACGCCAATGAAAGATACCGAGCATCTTTTCCAAGTTCTTTACCGACTGCAGTTACTGCAAGTACTGGAATTCCATATTCTTCTGCCTCATTAACCAATTTTCCAAGATTTACAATAGTCTGATGTTCATATTTTGAACCTACAAAAATAGACATTGCAAGTGCACTGGCATTTAATCTAATTGCATCTTTAATACTGACAGTGATTTCTTCTTGTGATAAATCTTCACCAATAATACTAGAACCACCAGACACTCGTAAAACCATAGGCACGTTAGTAGAGGTTGGTACAGATGTCCTTTGTACACCTCTTGTAAGCATCAAAGAATCACAGTATTTCAATAGCGGAGCAATTACTTTTTTTGGATTTTCTAAATTTTCAGTAGGTCCTAAAAAGTAACCATGATCTACGGCCAACATTAATGCACGATTATTTTGTGGTTTGATAATTTGTGAAAGTCTATTTTGTAATCCCCAATCCAAGTCTCTTCGATTTTGAAAGAATAGAAATACCTTTCTTAAGCCTTTCTTATTTTGTAATTATTATTTTCATTGCATTCTCTCCACTCCTAGCATGATCAAATGCTTTTTGAGAGTCTTGAATAGGATATGTATGAGTTACTAATTGTTTAACATCAATTTGAGATGATTCTATTAATCTAAGAGCTTCTTTTGTATCATTATCAGATGCAGCATAACTGGTCACCAATGTAATTTCTTTAAAATATATTTTATTCATATCCAAAACAATTTTTGCGTCCTTTGAAGGAACTCCAAACATCATCACAGTCCCGCCTTTTCGCACCATATCAATTGCGTCTTCTAATGCTTTAAGACTACTTGTTGCAACAATTGCCACATCCACACCTTTTCCTTCAGTTTTATCCAAAATCTTTTGTTTTCGTGTAACATCTAAGGAATTAATGGAATCAGCAATATTGAATTTTTTTGCAAAACCTAGTCGGAAATCATTTAAGTCAAAACAAAAAATCTTTGAGAACTTTTTAGATTGTGCAAGCATTACATGCATCATACCGGTAGGTCCAACACCAAAAATTGCTACAGAGTCTCCTTCACAGTAAGAGTATTTTGTCCATGCTCTAACACAGCATGCTAGAGGTTCAATCATTGCAGCTTCTTCAAAACTCATAGAGTCAGGAATGTTAAGTACACCACCGTGATCTACGTTCCATTTTGGTACAACGTATTTTTCAGATAGACCACATGGAAAAAGATTTGTTTCATAGTATTTTTTACACATTGTTTCATTACCATGTTTACAAAAATGACAAGAATAGCATGGAACATGATGATGAGTAAATACTCTATCACCTATTTTGAATTTAGTCACGTCAGAACTCACATCAATAATTACTCCAGCAGGTTCATGACCCAATCGCATTGAAGGTTGTCCATATTCTCCAAATACTTTTTCCAAATCAGATCCACATATTCCACAGGCACCCATCTGCACCAAAATATCTCCAGAATTCAATGTGGGATTTTCTATTTCATCAATTGAGATCACAGATGGTTTTTTTACAAATGCGGTCTTCATATCAAAACTTTAGGGTATTGAATATAAGTAGATTAAATTATACACCAAGGATTTTTTTGAGCATTAATCTGTAATCTACCTCAGATTTTTCACTACCTACTGAAGGTAAAGCAAAAACCAAAGTAGATTTTGTTGCTCTAAGTGCAGTTAATTCATCGCTAATAGATTCGGTCATATCGTCACTTACCAATACCAACCCAACATCAGGATCAATAGTAAGTTTCTTAATTTCATCTAATGCTTTTTTAGGTGTCTCTGAGATTATGCCAGGTATTCCTGCTAATTGGAAGCTTGTAACAAACGATTTACTTCCCACGGTGAATATTTTCACAAATCAAAATTGTGTTCATTCTAATTTAACCCTTTTTGGCAGAAATAGGTTCAGGAAAGATTGATTTAGTGAGAGATATCAAAATAGTCATGGTAAAAATCGATACTCAAAAAAATGTCTATCTGTTCACACATGGAAGAATGGATCTTCAAGAAAAAGCAGTAAATGCCCTAGTTTCAAATGGATTCTTAAAGGAGAAAATCATAATGGCACTACCAAGTAAAACTGGAAATGTTGGAGATTACATGGCAATGCTTTGGATGCCACCAACACCTGATCACATTAAAATTCAGAACATAACCAAGGTGGAGGAAGTAAAACCGGAGGGAGTGATTGGACTTTGGAAAGGTGTCTCCAAAGAAGATATTGAAACTATTCCATTAGAATAGAACTAGCTGAATCCAGCCCCAAACTCATCACCCTTTTGCAAGGGGTCACCAGAATCTGAATTTTTTAATTTTAAGTAAAGCAGTGACTCGTAAACTACTTTCATTGTATCCTCGTCATTTAGATTTGAATTAGATTTCACTTGATCTTTATACTTTTGGAGTTTTTGAATGTTTTGTTCATCAATTGATAAATCATCTATCTCCATAGTGTTTGCAATCTTTTCAATTAAAGAATTATATTGATTTTCATCCATGACTGATTCATATTATTTCTAGTTATTAACAAGTTCGAATAACCGAGTTTTATAGATCAGAAATTATTCCAGAAATAAAATCGGCATACTCCTCATCTGAAAAAATAATTGTTTCAATTTTATTTTCTTTTTTAGCCAAATATACAGACTCCAAATGATAGCAAGTAAGTTTTCCAGTCAGTCTTCCAAAATAATAACCAGGACAAGAACAAAACTCAGCATCAGGATCTAGCCAATGTTCCCCAGATTTTCCAACTACAGTCCAGATTTTTCTTTGACTAGGTTCAAAAAAATGTAATTTAACTCGTTTTTCAGAAACTATAGATTCGATTCTTTGAAAATCATTACTCATAAGAATTTAATTCAAAGTCTATTGTATATCTTTGATGTCGAAGATAAGGATAATTCCATCTAAACCAGTTATGATCTTAGAAGGGCAGAAAAAGAATCTCATAGTTACCGATATCCACATAGGATTTGAAAGTAGTCTTGCATCAAATGACATATTCATTGGCAAAAACTCATCAATTAATGAAACAATAGAGGAATTATCCAGCATAATTGATTCAGAAAAACCAGATTCAGTCATATTATTAGGAGATATAAAATCAAGTATCAAAACTATTTCAAAAAGTGAATGGAGCGAGGTCCCCTTATTTTTTGAGAAGATCAAACAGAAATGTGACGTAGTGCTCATTCCTGGAAATCATGATGCAAACATACAGAGATTAGTTCCAGAAAATATTTCAATGATTAGCTCAGCTGGAATGGTGTTAGAAAATATTTTACTAACACATGGACATACAATGCCTTCAGAAAATTTTTCACATGTAGATAAAATTATCATGGGTCATATTCATCCCGTGTTTTTTCAAGAAGATTCGATATTAAATGGGCAAAGAGTATGGATTTCAATAAGGACAGAAAAACAGAATATATTTCCAAATAAATCAGGGGAGATCGAAATTATAATTATTCCGTCATTTAATAGATATTTTTATGCTACACACACAAAAAAATATAAAAAATCGATTTCTCCGATAATAGAAAAAATAAAACAGATTTCATCTGCTAGAATAATCACACTTGATGGAACAATTATTGGGGATGAGTCTATAATCAATCAGGTCCTATAATTAAATTTAAAATAGATAGAGAGTAAACTTTCAAGAAATGTAGTTATGCTAAATCGATCGTAACAAATACAGTATTTTGATCAATTCATTACATGTATTGTGTAAAATAATACAATCAATCTATTTCATCATAAGGTTCTATAGGATCTTTTGTGGTTTTGTTATCTTTTAACCATTCCAAAGTTTTTACAAAAGAATCTGCAAGTTCAATTGTAGTGAGAACAGGAATTCCTAATTCCAAAGATTTTCTTCGAATTTGGTATTCATCCTCAAGCATTCCAACATATTTTTCAAGAGTGGATGTACTGGGGATGTTTATGATAAAGTCTATTTTTCTTTCGTAAAGTAAATCTGCAATATTGGGTTTTCTTGTAGGTTCTGAAATTTTGTGAACAATCTGAATATCGCCAATTTTTTCTTCAAAAAATTCTGCAGTATGTTCAGTTGCAAGAATCTTAAATCCAAGACTTTTCAGCCGGGCAATTGGTTGCAATAATTTTTCTTTATTTTGAGCTCCGCCTACGGTTACAAGAGCAGTGCCTGTCATGGGGAGAGTATATCCTGCAGATGTAAGCCCCTTAGCTAATGCATCATAGAAACTTGTCCCAAAACAAGCAACCTCACCAGTTGATTGCATTTCTACACCAAGTGTAATATCAGCCCCATCTAACTGCATAAACGAAAATTGTGGTACTTTGATTCCAAAATTCTGAATCTTTTGCCACTTATTTTCAGGCAATTTAGGCAGAGGTTTTCCCAAAATTGCTTTAGCGGCGAGTGAGATGAGATTTGTTTTTACAAGTTTTGATACAAAAGGCATTGAGCGCGATGCCCTTATGTTAAGTTCAATCACATAGACATGATCATCATGAATTAAAAATTGAAGGTTAAATGGTCCTTTAACATTAAATGTTTTTGCAATTTTTGTAGAATATTCAGTGATAGTGTCGATAGTTTTATTGTTCAGTCGCCAGGGCGGAATGCACATCATAGCATCGCCAGAATGAACACCTGCACTCTCAATGTGTTCAACTATTGCTCCAATTATAACTTCAGTTCCATTACTAACTCCATCAACATCGACTTCTAGTGAATTTAGCATAAATTTTGAGATAACAACTGGATGATCGGGAGACACGTCAGTTGCTTCTTTAACATATTTTTTTAGATCAACTTGCGACCATACTACTTTCATTGCAGCTCCAGATAATACATATGAGGGCCTAACAATTACTGGAAATCCAACGTCTTGTGCAAAATTTTTTGCTTCATTAAGATTTGAAAAGGCTTGCCATCGAGGCTGTTGTATGTGTAATTTATCTAATTCAGAACTAAATTGAGAACGATCTTCTGCTCTATCAACATCATGTGCGGCAGTACCTAGAATATTAATACCATTTTTAGCAAGACTTAATGTTAAATTATTTGCAGTTTGGCCACCAACACAAGTAACAATACCTTTTGGATTTTCAAATTCAGCGATATCCAAGATCCTTTCTAGAGTTAGTTCTTCAAAATACAATCTATTGCAAATGTCATAGTCAGTTGAAACAGTTTCAGGATTACAGTTTACAACTGAAACATTTTTTTCTCCGTTTTCTTGCAACCCCCAAACCATATTTACAGTTCCCCAATCAAATTCCACGCTACTGCCAATGCGATATGGGCCGGCACCAAGTACCATCACTCCCTTTTCATCAGGATTGATTAGAATGTCATTTTGATTACCACCATATGTTAGATAGAGATAGTTGGTAATTGCGGGCCATTCGGCAGCTAAAGTATCGATTTGCTTCACAGATGGCAAAACTTTTGCCTTTTTACGTATTTCACGTATTTCTTCAGGAGGTTTATTTTTTGCGCGAGCTATTTGATTATCTGAGAAACCTTTCTTTTTTGCTTCCCAAAGTAAGGAGGTTGTAATTTCTTCCTGTTTTAGCTTTGATTCAATTTCCACGATATTTTTGATTTTCTCAATGAACCACGGGTTAATTGAAGAAAGTTTGTAAATTCTTTCAACTGAAATTCCCATTTTAATGGCAGCTGCAACGTAATATAAAATCAAATCATCCGGATGAGAGAGATGATCTTCTATTTGTTCTTCATCATATGTTTTTCCATTTACTCTGTTTAGAACAAGACCATCGTTTCCAATATCAAGCATCCGTATTGACTTTTGTAGGGATTCCTCAAAGCTTCTTCCAACTGCCATGACTTCTCCTACGGATTTCATAGTTGGACCGAGTTTTCGATTTACAAGATCAAATTTTGCAAAATCCCATCTTGGATGTTTGCATACAATATAATCTAGAGAAGGTTCAAAGCAAGCAGTTGTTGTTTTTGTAATACTGTTTTCTAGTTCGGGCAACGTGTATCCTAATCCAATTTTTGCAGAAATGTATGCCAGTGGATAACCTGTCGCTTTACTTGCGAGCGCAGACGATCTAGATAATCGTGGATTTATTTCAATTGCCACGTATCTATCAGAATCTATGTCCAATCCGTATTGAATATTGCATTCACCGACTATTCCAACGTGTTTTGTTGCACGCAAGGCTGCAGAGCGAAGCATGTGATATTCGTGATTATCGATTGTTTGTGAAGGAGCAACAACAATATTGTCACCAGTGTGAACCTTCATTGAAAGAACATTTTCCATATTACAGACAATTACGTTATTTCCATCATAATCTTGCATTACCTCATATTCTATTTGCTTCCAGTGTCCAATGTATTCCTCAACTAGAACCTGACCAACGAGACTTGCTCTTAACCCTCGTTCTACAATTTCGTGCAATTCAATTTCATTGTAGGCGACCCCACCGCCTTTACCTCCAAGAGTGTACGCCACACGAATAATTACAGGGTATCCTAATTCCTGAGCAATTTCCTTGGCATCGGTAAAATTTCTGACCGTTCTACTTTTCAAAATTGGAACATTACATTGATTCATGGAATCTTTGAAGAGCTGTCGATCTTCGGTTTTTTGAATTCCAGAAATTTGTGTTCCTAAAACATGTACATTATACTTTTGAAGTATGCCAGATTCAGCAAGATTAACACCGCAATTCAGAGCAGTTTGACCCCCATAAGCCAACATTATGCCATCAGGTCGTTCTTTCTCGATAATAGATTCTACATACTCAACATTAACAGGCAGCAAATATACCTTATTTGCAAATCTAGTATCTGTTTGAATTGTAGCGATATTTGGGTTGATTAAGACACTTTTCAATCCATCTTCATGTATTGCTTTGAGGCATTGACTTCCGGAGTAGTCAAATTGACGGTCGTTTTAGCGACTTTCGCCGGCTTCTCCGATTTTTATTGCCCCACTACCAAGTACAAGAATTTTTTTTATCGATTCATTTTTTGGCAGATTCGCCTTCCTCCATAAGGTGTTTGAACTCTTCAAAGATGAATTTACAGTCATTAGGGCCAGGTGTAGCTTCAGGATGAAACTGAACAGCTATACAATTTTGCTTTTTGTGTTTTATTCCTTCGACTGTCTTATCATCTGCGTTTGTAAACCATAAATTAAATTCAGACGCATTCAGAGATTCGGGGGTTATCCCATACCCATGATTCTGACTCGTAACGTAAATTTGATCATTATCTAAATTGACACAAGGTTTATTTTGTCCCCTGTGACCATATTTCAATTTATACGTTTGAGTGTTTCCAGCAATACCAATAATTTGTGCACCCAAACAAATTCCAAGTGTGGGAATATTATTCTCAATTAGTTTTTTTGCAGTCTCAATAGTGTTTGAACATTTTTGAGGATCACCAGGTCCGTTACTAATTACAACTCCTTTAGGGTGATGAGATAAAATTTTTTCAAACGTTGTATTCCATGGTAGTTTTATTACTTTGTATCCAAGTTGACGAATATTTCTTAGAATTGCATTCTTTGTACCAGTATCAATTACAACTACTGATTGATCTTCAGATCCATAAACTACTTCTTGTTTAGTAGATACAACATCCATAAATTGTTCAGAATTATAATGTGGTGCAGACGCAAGTTGTTTTTTTACTTCATCAACATTAATTTCAGTATCAGAAACTACCAAAGCTGCCATCATTGCACCTCCTGTTCGAATTTTCTTTGTTAGCGACCTTGTATCTATGCCAGAAATTCCCGGAATTTTTTCATTATAAAGCCATTCATCAAGGGTCATCAACAGATTCCAGTGACTAGAAACCAGAGACAGTTCATGAACAACTAGTCCCCTTAGTTGAATTTTATCAGATTCAAAGAATTTTGGAATTCCGTCTTCATCTTTAATTGATGGATCAGGAACCCCGTAGTTTCCTACAAGTGGATATGTCAATGTCAAGATCTGTCCACTGTATGAGGGATCAGTGAGTGTCTCAGGGTATCCTACCATGCCTGTATTAAAGACAATTTCGCCAAAAACAGTTGTAGAATAGCCAAATCCCTCCCCATCAAGAACGGTGCCATCATCAAAAATCAGTTTCCCAAACTTGTTTGCGTGGCTTGATTTCTTTGTAGTAATTGTGACCCTCGACGAGTAATTTTTTTCGTTGATTTAAGTTTTTTGAAGGTTGATCGCAAAATTAATTTAAATTTATCAAAGTGCTCTGAATTCTTCGCTCCACTTGTGATATGCACGAATCATTTCAAGGGACACACTAGGTTTTCTTCTCGACATAATTTCTTTAAAGTCAGTTGTGGTAAGTTCACGTGGTTGTATCGGTGTTTCACCATCCACTGGTTCATGATAATCAGGAGCATTGAATATTTCATGAACAGCCTTTATTTGTGCGGCTTGACATACGTCTTTGATATCACTTGCACTATACCCATCAAATAATCGTGCAAGTTCTGATATGTTCACCCTTAGATCTTTTTTAAGAGGGGCAGTGTATTGTTCAAATAACTTTTCTCTTGCCTCTTGAGTTGGAAGTGAAACATAGATCCTTTTTTGGAACCTTCTAAGAAAAGGCCAATCAAGACTCCACGGTTTGTTAGTAGCTCCAATAACATAAAGCATTAAATTTTTACCTTTGCCATTAACGCCATCCATTTCTGTTAGGAATTGATTTTTTGTTCTCACTTCTCCTCCAACTTCGCTATTTCTGGATCCTAAAAGAGAATCAACTTCGTCAACAAAAAGAATTACAGGTTTTCCTTCTTTTTCTGCATAACTTCTTGCCATATGAAACAATTTTGAAACGTTTTTTTCAGCTTCGCCAAGCCATTTGCTCATCATAGATGCAGCATCTACATTAATGAAATAGCCATCCATTTCATTAGCAGTTGCAGCAGCTAACATTGTTTTACCAGTTCCAGGCGGACCATAAAGCAACATTCCTTTTGGCCAACCCAAAGGAAAAAGATCAGGTCTTTTTGTAGGATAAACTATAGATTCGCGCAATGCGTTTTTTGCATCATCCAGTCCAATTACTTCACTCCAGCTAATGTTGGGTTTTTCTTTCATTACTAATTCTTCAAAATCATTTTCGTCTGTTTGTCTTTGTACAGATGCTTTTTGTTCTTTAGGAGACGCATTTGGATCTATAGCAGGTTCAACTCCACGAGATTCTTGAAGTACCTGTATTCTATCATGATAAGAATTACATCTGCTTTTGTAAATAGGATTTAGTTTGCTTGTTGGATATAGTTGTAATAATTTAACAAGTGAATCAATGGCATGTTGATAATGTGTTATAGCCATACCTCGTGCTCCTTGAGAATCAAATTTGATTGCCTCTGAAGCATATTTGCTTGCGTTGTTTTCTAATTCTTGTGGAGCCAAACTCATCTATATCACCTGTGTAGCATTACCTTGAGAATTTTGTTGGTATTCAGAGGGGTTAACCAGTCTAGTAAAATTGGTTAAATTAATTGAACTAGTTTTAGTGACATCAGGAATAGGTTCATCAAGATAAGATTTTTCAAGATCAGATTTTTCTGAAATTTTAGAGTGTATGTTCTTGACTTTATTAATAGAATCCTCGGCAGATAAAATTAGCTCTGAAAGGTCATCATCAATACATTCTATCGATTGAGCAGATTCAGTAATGATCGAAACAAATTGTTGTAAAATTGAATGCGTCTCTTTTTTATCTTCATACTTGAGGAGCATGAAATTAGCCAATCCTACAATTTTGTTTATATCTTGTAATTCCTCTAGTGTTAATTTACCAATTTTATCGTCTTCAGAAATGCTATATTTTGACAAGTTTTTTTCAATTTTTGCAGAGAGTGTTTGGATGTATTCTATATCTTTTTTAAAATCACGTTTAGAGTTAAAAAAATTCAAGTGTTGCAAGATTTAAAAAAATCAACATTAGGATACTGCTTACTTATTTTAGAGTCTACGATTAGTTTTACTTCATCAAGTACCAATGAAGATTCTTCATTAGATTGACTAAAATCAAATCTAGCCCGAGAGAGAATCGCAGAATCTAGGACAATACTGCCTAAATGGACTGACAGTTCACATAATTTTTGGCTACAGGTAGGGAGTAAATTAAAAAGTTGTGCACTCGCAGTTCTAAGCATAGGGATGGTCAAAGGTAAAAGTTCAGGAATACTAGTTATCCCAGAGATGGAATTTAACCTCTTCTTGATTTGAAAGAGAATTTCTAATGAAAATGCAATAGTTCGTTCTAAATTGAGCGCTTTGACACAAGCATCATCATTCAAGTCAAGTAAAATCAGGTTTAATTTTTGTAATTCACTTCTTTTCTTTTGTAGAACGTTCACAATACTATCAAGTAAGTTGTTTGAATATTCTAGTCTCGGAACAATTGTGACAGTATGCGTCATGTTCATGGACTCCATTCCAAATAGATCCAAATTAGTCATCACGCCAATTTTTTACTATAGATTTTGTATTTTAGGACAGTGTCACAGTTTTATCAGTAACTGTAGTAACACCCCACCGTAGTTACAATTTTGATTTTTTTTGAGTATTTGTATAAAGGAATTTAGCTCTCGATTTTACCTAATCACCGATCAAGTAAGAGTATGGTAAATGAACAGGCATTGACTGTTAGCCTCGAAGAATTTGGATTAAGTAAGTATGAAGCACAGGCATATGTGGCACTTATCTCAAAAGGAACAATATCTGCAAGTGAACTTGCATATTATTCAAATATTCCAAGAACCAAAATATATCCCACTTTATTAAAGTTGGAAAATAAAAGATTAGCAATTATTTCAAAAAGCAAACCAATTATGTGTACAGCGATTGCGCCAGAAGATGCCTTTGATGCCATTATTCATGAACAAATTAACAAAGTAAATGCAATGAATTCTTTGGTGACAAATCTAAAAAAGGCAAGTGAAGAAAGCAGGAAATCAAGAGGATCTGAAGAAAAAAGATATTTTCATGTTAGTGCAAACAATGTGCTTGATCAATTAAGAACAATGATAGATGGTTCAAAATTTTCAATAAACATCATGGTTGATCAGTGGGGGCTGGGGCTTTTGAGTGAATGTAAAGAACAGCTACTATCAGTCCTTCGCCGAAACCTAGAGGTGAGGGTAATGGTCCCATCAACACAACTTTGCTCAGAAACATACAGAACAATTCCTAATGAAGTAAAAATAAGAATATCAGACATAATTCAAAATTGCTTTATTTTTGATGAGACAGAAGTATTGATAGTCGACAATGAAAATGGCAAGGGTGCCATATTCTCATCAACAGAAATTTTAGGAGTTAATCAAAATAGAGTATTTGCAAATATTTGGAAAAATTCATTTAAAACAGAATCATTTGCGGATATGACAAAAAATGAAGCGCAGGAACTCTATAAAATTATTCAGATCATTAATGAAAATGGATTAATGCACATACTAAATTCAGCCATTGTTTCAAAAAAACCTGAATTTGACATGCTTAAATTACTTGAGAAGAACGGAATAAATTTAAAAATCAAATCACTAGATGAAATAATTGAGATAGTAGATGCTGCACTGCAAATCATGTGTTCAGGGCATGTCAATTTTGATGCCAACACTAAAAACATAACAATAGATTCAAAATTGAATAGTGGACATTCACTGCCATGGGTAGCAATTTTGGATGGATGTTTACAAAAACAAGGATATTCGACTAGAACAGTATATCAGAACAATTCAAACAAAGGTGAAAAGATCCTCATCAAAATAAGTAAAAATTAAAATCAGATAAGATCTAGTCATAAGCATCTTGATTGAAGAAAAAATAAAATCAATGGGAATAAAATTGCCAATACCCCCAACTCCTGCCGGATCTTATATCCCAGTTGTAAAATCTGGTAATTTACTGTACATTTCAGGTCAGATTCCAATGATAGATGGTAAAGTAGTATTTACTGGAAAAGTTTCAGATGAAAATATTGAAACTGCAATAGAATCGGCAAGAATTTGTGCAATTAACATACTTGCACAGATTAAAAAAGAATTGGGGGGTTTTGAAAAAATTTCTAAAATTGTGAGATTAACAGGATTTGTTAATTCTCTCCCTGAATTCACACAGCACCCAAAAGTAATCAACGCCGCATCTGATTTGTTTTACGAATTATTTGGAGAGAGTGGAAAGCATTCAAGAATTGCAGTTGGAGTTTCAAGTTTGCCATTAAATTCCATGACAGAAATTGATGCAATTATTGAAATTTCATCCCAATAATGTCTAAATAATCATTTTTAATTAGTTTAATTGTTTATTGAATTCTTTGAGGAATTTTTGAATTTTTGGTTTTGGAATAACTGCCCCACATGCTTTATCATGGCCTCCACCTGAACCACCAAGTTCAGTTGCAAGAATGTTTACAATTTTTCCTAAATGAATTTTACAAGCTCTTGAACCTCTGACAGAAACTGCATAGATACCATGATCAACTCGTTCTTTGTATGCAACACCGACATCTTTTCCAGATAGCCCTAAAACAAAATTGACAGCACCGCTTGCTCCAGAATCCATAATTTCCATGTATCCGATGTTCTTCATAGTTTTCATGCCTTTTTTTACTTTGGAAATTATTTGTGCAAGTTTATCAACCTGAATTTGTGCAAATTCAAAGGTATTTGGAATTTCATGCGGAAATTTAGAGGCTGCTAATTCTTCTACCAAATACAACAGGTAGTCTGGATCCTTTTGATGTCCAACTATATTGTAAGTAAGAACAGTTGCATTAATCAAAGCAAATTGCCTATCATAAATTTGAAGTAATTTGGAGCCGATCGGTCGGTCTTCCATGTAGTCAGTAATAGCAGCACATGCTGCAATGAAAGGAGCGTGATCAGAGAGTTTTGATTTAAATGCATTATACACTTGGACGGTGGTGCATTCGTTGATATCATGAATCATTTTGACTTTAATTTTTTCTAATTCCATAGTAATTTTTGGATCAATATCATGGTGATCAACATATGTTACTAGAACATGATTTTTTCTCAGAGTTCTCAATAGTTCAACAAATTCATCCTGATTTTTTTTACTAAGACCTAAATCACAGATGTATAACGATTTTAATTTATCATCGAGACAAATTTTTTGTATGCTCTCCATTTGTCCCGGATAATCAACCAAGACAGAATCGCCTCCGAAAGCCTGTCTAATCAAAGCTGCCGAGCTCACACCATCTGCATCCTCTTTATGTGAAATACATATGACTTTAGTTCTTTGTTGTTTTGTGGTAGTTGTTTTTTTCATATCTTTTTTCTTAAGAGGTTTCAGTAATTTCTTTGGTTTAGATAAGACCATTATTGTCGATTCACTTGCAAACCCTCATTTAAATCAAGAATGGGTTATTGTTTTGAATCTCGAGATTCTTGCTTCATACTGTGATTTGCAAGATATTGTGAATTTACAAATCCATCATAAAATGACATTCCATTCAATTGAGTTTGTCTATCAATTTCCTGGATCTTTCTGAGTTCTTCAGGGGTTGCAGTTAAAACAATATGATCAAGTTTGTCCAAAAATTGTCTTTCAACGGGATTCATTTAATTTTTGATGAAAATTAATCATTTATGAGCCAGAGTTGCCATATTAGACTAATTACTAAATTTCATAGACATGATTCCTTGCGAAAATATAATAAAAGATTTCTCAGAGACATAACATGGAAACAAAAAACATAGGTTTACGTGGAATCGAGGTTGCAGATACCAGAATCTCAGACATAGATGGAGAAAAAGGCAAGTTGATTTACCGCGGCTATGATATACTAGACCTAGCAAAAAAATCAAACTATGAAGAAACAGCATATTTGTTATTACATGATCAATTACCTTCCAAAGAACAACTAGCAGAATTCAAATTTAGGTTAAATGAAGCACGGTTAATTCCCAAAAGAATGCAAATCAACATGGGGAATTGGAGAAAAGATGCAGACCCAATGGATATGCTACAAGCATTTGTTGCAGCGCTGGCAGGCTATTATGATGAGGAATTTTCAACGAAAGAAGCAAGTTATGAAAAGGCAATTAATTTAATTGCCAAAGTACCTACAATAATTTCAAGCTGGCATAGAATTCGAGAAGGATTAGAAGCATTAGACCCTGATCCAAATTTAGACCATGCGGCAAATTTCCTATACATGATGTTTGGAGAAAAACCAGATGTAGAAGTGGAAAAGATTTTTGATACATGTTTGATTCTTCATGCAGATCATAGTTTTAACGCCTCCACATTTGTTGCAAGACAAGTTGCATCTACGAGAGCACACATGTATTCAGCTGTGAGCGCAGCAATTGGGGCACTCAGTGGAGAATTGCACGGAGGAGCAAACACGGAGGTAATGAAGATGCTTTTAGAGATTGGAACAATCGATAATGTAGTTCCATGGATTAAAGAAAAAATGAGCAAAGGTGAAAGAATTATGGGGATGGGTCATGCAGTTTACAAGACATTTGATCCTAGAGCGCAAATTCTAAAAGAACTATCAAGAAAGCTTGCTGCAAAAACAGGAGATCAATGGTATGACATTACAGAAAGAATAGAGACTGCAACAATTTCAGAAATGAAAACTCAAAAAGGAAAAGAAATTTATCCAAACGTAGATCTGTATAGTGCTTCAATTTATCATATGTTAAAAATTCCAATGGATCTCAATACTCCAATTTTTGCAATATCAAGAGTTGCAGGTTGGGCAGCACATATTATTGAAGAAAAATTTGCAGAGGCAGCACCAAAACCTGCACTGTATAGGCCTAATGCAGTTTACGTTGGAAAATATTGTGGACCAGAAGGTTGTGAATACAAAACCCTGGACTTGAGAAAATAATGTCTAATTTCTTGTGTTAAGCCATTCTTTTGCTTTAGAGTTAACATCGTGCTTGTACAATACTTCAAAAACCATATCATAAAACGTAATACCTTTTTTTTGGGCTTGATCATCAAGCCATCTAATTCCATCAGCCAATTCAGGATCATATTCTGAAAATTCTACCAACTCATCAACCATTTTTGAAAAGAATGAATGTGATTCGAGCATACATTCGTCTTTGAATCTTTGATCATAAGGGAAGGATTCAAAATATATAGACAAAAAACCCCTTTTTGATTGACAATTGGAGCATGTATTATTTTCTGATGGAAATACAAAGAAAATAGGATGGATGATTCAAACAAACGATTCAACAATGGAGCAAAAAAGAGAGCATCCAGGCATTTATTTGGATAAAGTGAGCAATCAACAATCAAAGTATATTGCGTTACACGTTGGATTGTTTTGGAGTATTGGTACATTTATCATAAAAAATCAAGACACAGTAAAACTCGTACTAGATGATAAAATAATGTTGGAGCATTTATCAGGCAATAAAAAAAGCCCCGATAAATTTATTGAAAAAAGGAAATTTTTCATCAGACAATTAATTGAACAAAAAAAATTAAAAATTCAATATGAGTTGTTGACACCGGACAAAACATGGCTACTAAAAAAATAGAACCAAAATTTGTTTAAATTCATATATTGAAATCAGACGAAAATAACACAAAAAGATAGATGGGAACAATGGATCTATACATAATTTGTAACCAAGTAAATTTTGAACTTAAAAACGAAGATTAGGTTTATTTAGTATGCATAAAGACATGGATCAATATGACAAGTATAGATAAAGCAGCAATTGTATTTTCTATCGCAATTGTAGCTGTAGGTGTAGGATTTGCATTCTATGCTGGCAGTGCCCAAGATAATGTCAACATGAATGTCACACCAGTAGTTAAAGAACCAACTCCAGTAAAAGCGGTTAAAGAAACAACTTCGGTAAAACCAGTTGAAGAAAAACCCGTAGCTTGTACAAGAGAATATGTTCCAGTATGTGGTGTCGATGGCAATACATATGGTAATTTGTGCACGCTAAAAGCTGCAGAAGTTACATTAGATCACCAAGGTGAATGTATGGTTCCAGAGACAGTACCAGTTCCAGAGGTAACGGGTCCACAGAAAATCAGTGTGGCAATTCCAACCGGAACATCATCCCCAGGTTGTGAAGTATCCAATGAATGCTTTTTACCAGCATCAAATACAATCAATGTTGGAGATACTGTTGAATGGAGCAATATAGATACTGCAGCACATACAGTAACAAGCGGCAGTCCAAGTGAAGGTCCATCAGGAGCATTTGATAGCAGTCTAATCATGGGAGGTGCAACATATGCATATACATTTGACAAAGCAGGAAGCTACGATTACTTTTGCATGGTTCATCCGTGGATGGTTGGAAATATTAAAGTAAACTAACCAAAAATCTTTTTTTATTTTATTTGATTTTTACGTATGTTCCTGTTGTATGTCACGCCAAATCTATGAGTTTCATCTCTGGCATATTGTAAAATTTTTAGAGAAGATTTGTCTTTAGGAATCACAATCGGGTTTCTTTGATTTGGAACAAATATTTCTTCATTTTTCTTAGCTAGAGAGATACAAGGTATTTTCAAGCCAAGTGATTGTAATGATTTAAGGGCAGCATTTAGTTGTCCTTTCCCCCCATCAATTAAAATTAAATCAGGTAATAGAGAATGCTCATCCAGTAATCTAAGATATCTCCGTTTTATAATTTCACCAATCATGGCAAAATCATCTCTTCCGGAAACTGTATTAATTTTGAATTTTCGGTATCCAGATTTATTTGGCAGGCCATCTACAAACCGCGACATTGAACCAACTGCAAAATCCTCCCCATGATTAGATATATCAAAGCATTCGATAACGCTTGGAATTGAAGAAAGGTGTAGTATTTCTTTTAGTTCTATTAGTCCAGGATCTCCACCTTTTGAGTGAATCAATAAAATATTTTTCATAATCAAATTAATGATATCTTTTCTTTTACCATGTTGAGGGCAAATAATTTCAACCGAGAACCCAGCCTGTTCAGAAAGTAATGATTCTAAAAGATTTTTATTTTCGGTGAGTTCACTTGTGAGAATGAATTTTGGAATTTTATGTGTGGAATAATACTGAAAAAGAAAATTTGAAAAAGAGTTATCGCCAACAAGATCAAAAAAGAACTTGTCACTGTCACGTATTACACCATTAATCATCCTAAAATTCATCACACTTGCAGTTTGATCTTTATATCCAATTCCAAAGTATTCTTCATCAGAATTTTTAATGTATTCCATTTTTTGTTTCGTTTGAAGACTTCCTAATCTAATCAATGTATCGCGAATATCTTTTGCACGTTCAAATTGCTGTAAATTAGATGCCAGTTTCATTTCTTCTTTTAATTTGCTTGTAAAAATATTAGTTTGATTTTTTCCTTTCAGTACATCTTCTAATGCCGACACATGTTTAGAATATCTGTCTTTGGCATCAATGAACTCACATGGGCCTTCACAATTTCCCAAATGATATTCAAGGCATACTTTTTTTGGCAATTGTTTGCAGATTCTTATTTGAAATGATTTTCTTAATGTTCCAATAGTTAATAGTTTTGAGCTACCTTGAGTGAACGGGCCAAAAAAATTTCCCTTGCCCAGAAATTTTCCATCCCTAGTTCTTCTTGCAACAAGTAATCGCGGATATTTTTCATCTGAGATTCTAAGATATGTATATCGTTGTTGATCTTTTAGTTCGATGTTAAAACGAGGCCTGTATTTTTTTATCATGTTTGATTCTAAAAGAAATGCTTCACTTTCATTATCAGTTAAAACAAATTCAATATCAGATATGTGTTCTACAAGTTTTTGTGTTTTGTAATTTTGATTTTTCAAAAAATAGGATTTTACTCTTTTTTTAAGATTTTTTGCCTTGCCAATGTAGATTATTTTTTGCTCAGAATCCTTCATCAAGTAGATTCCAGGATTTTGAGGGATGTTGATTTTTAAGATATCAAAAGTCATTGTTTCAATAATTTTTTGAGGTATTTTCCAGTATAGCTTCCAGGAGCTTTTGCAACTTGCTCAGGCGTTCCAGTGGCGATAATATTTCCGCCTTCATCACCACCCTCAGGTCCCAAATCAATTAACCAGTCAGAGTTTTTTATTACATCCATGTTGTGCTCAATTACCAATACAGTGTTTCCAAGATTTACTAGCCGGTTTAGAACATCGAGGAGTTTTTGGACATCTGCAAAATGCAATCCGGTCGTAGGTTCATCAAGAATGTAAAAGGTCCTTCCAGTCCCCCTTTTTGATAATTCAGAAGCAAGTTTTACACGTTGGGCTTCGCCACCAGAAAGGGTCGTAGATGATTGTCCTAACTTGATGTATCCCAATCCAACATCAAACACTGTTTGTAATTTTCTTTTGATTGCCGGTATATTTCCAAAAAATTGCAATGCTTCATCTACAGTCATATCTAAAACATCTGAAATATTTTTCCCTTTGTATAAAACTGAGAGAGTTTCAGAATTGTACCGCTTTCCTTTACATTCATCACACTTTACATAAACATCAGATAGAAATTGCATCTCAATTTTCTTTAAACCATCGCCATCACAAGCAAAACATCTTCCATCAGGGACATTAAATGAAAATTGTCCCGGTGCATATCCTCTCTCCTTTGATAATTCTGTATTTGCATAAAGGTCTCGTATTGAAGTAAATGCCCCGATGTATGTTGCAGGATTTGAACGCGGTGTTCTACCAATAGGGGATTGATCTATTGCAATAACTTTATCTATCTTTTCAAGACCTTCAATTGAACGATGATTTCCAGATTTTACGCCGGATTTGAAAAAATGATTTTCAAGGGATTTTAGCAAGACTTCATTTATCAACGTAGATTTTCCAGAGCCAGACACACCAGTGACAGATACAAAAAGACCCAATGGAATTTCCACATCAATATTTTTTAGATTATTTTCATATGCACCGTTAATAATCAATTCACCAGAGCGGTTTCGAATTTTACCTTCAAGTTTGATTAGAGAATTATTTTTTAAATAATTTCCAGTTATAGATTTATTATCTTTAAGAATTTGATCAACTGTTCCTTCAAAGACAACGTTTCCACCATGCACTCCTGCACCTGGACCCAAATCTACAATCCAGTCTGAATTTCGTATAACTTCTTCGTCATGCTCTACAATAATGACAGTATTACCAAGATCTCGTAGCTTTACCAGCGTTTTAATAAGACGTTCATTATCTCGTTGATGCAGCCCAATCGTAGGTTCATCAAGAACATACAATACACCTGTAAGATTAGAACCAATCTGAGTGGCCAACCTTATTCTTTGGGATTCTCCACCAGACAAAGTAGAGCTTGATCTGTTGAGAGTTAGATAGTTTAATCCAACGTTCATTAGAAATTCCAATCGCTCTTTAATTTCTTTGAGCACATCTCGTGCAATATATTGTTCATTTTCCGTCAGCTTTAACGTGGAGAAAAAATCATAACAATGATCAATCGACAAATCACACACATCCATAATTCCCTTATCATTCACTTTGACTGCAAGAGATTCAGGCTTTAGTTTTTTTCCATGACATGTAGTACATGGAGTATCTCGCATGAATTGTTTAAGCCATTCACGCTTTGATTCAGAGTCAGTTTCCATAAAGGATCGTTGAAGATTAACCAGTACCCCTTCAAACACATTAGTATATTGCCAAGAAGAGTCACCAGATCTAGAACTATATTTAAAATCAATTAAATCATCAGTACCATTTAAAATAATTCGAAGATGTTGTGGTTTTATTTTTTCAATCGGGGTCATTAAATCAAAACCAAATTTTTTCCCTACTGCCCGTAGTGCTTGTCTTCTAAACGCTGAAAACCTTCCGCTCCAGGGAACAATTGCACCATCTAAAATTGACTTGCTTTTATCAGGTATTACAAGATCAGCGTCAAACTCCATTTTTACCCCCAGCCCGTTACATGCCTTACACATTCCAAATGGTGAGTTAAATGAGAAAGTTCTAGGTTCCAACTCACCTATAGTTAATCCACAGTAAGGACATGCATTATTTTGTGAAAAAATTTTTTCGGATTTATCAGATGAAATCATGACATTGCCTTTGGATGCCTTAATTGCAGTTTGAATCACCTCAAATAATCTAGACCATTCAGATTTTTCTGCCTGAATTCTATCCACTACAATCTCAATATTGTGCCATTTTTGTCTATCAAGTGTTGGAATCGTCTCATCCAGGCTCAAAATCTCACCATTTAGGCGTATTCTAGAGTATCCATCTTTTTTTATTTGCTCAAATAATTTCTCGTGGGTTCCTTTTTTTCTCTGAATAATGGGGGAGAGGATTAAAATTTTTTGGCCAACAAAGTCTTTGAGAACTGTATCACAAATGGTTTCAATGGATTGACTAGATATTTTTCTAGAACAATTTGTACAGTATGGAATTCCAATTCTTGCAAAAAGTAATCTCATATAATCATATATTTCAGTGGTTGTCCCAACAGTAGAGCGTGGGTTTTTACTTGTAGTTTTTTGTTGAATAGAAATTGCAGGAGATAGTCCTTCAATAGAATCAACATCGGGCTTGTCCATCATTTCAAGGAATTGTCTCGCATAAGAAGAAAGTGATTCCACATAGCGCCTCTGCCCTTCAGCATAAATTGTGTCAAAAGCTAAAGTGGATTTTCCGGATCCAGATAACCCGCTAATAACAACTAGGTTGTTTTTTGGAATATCAACATCAATATTTTTTAAGTTGTGATGTCGGGCACCTCGAATTTTTAATTTATTTTCTACCATCTTTAAATTTAATCTCCCTTTCTAGTCTTTTTATTCTATCCCTGCATTCAATTGCACGTTCAAAGTCTAATTCTTCAGAATATTTCTTCATTTGAGATTCTAGTTCGATAATGTCAGTGGCAAGATCATGTATTGATTTTAATTTTGATTCATCTAAAGTCGTAATTTGTTCAGGAACTGATTTTATGATTGTCTGCGGGATTATATTGTGTTGTACATTATACTGAGTTTGTTTTTCTCTACGACGTTCGGTTTCCTCCATTGCATGAGACATTGATTTTGTAATATTATCAGCATACATTATTACAGAGCCATGTTCATTTCTTGCAGCTCTTCCAAATGTCTGAATCAAACTGGTAAAATTTCTCAAAAATCCCTCCTTATCTGCGTCCAAAATTGCAACTAGTGAAACTTCAGGAATATCCAATCCTTCTCGCAGTAGGTTGATTCCAACTAATACATCAAATTCACCTAGACGTAATTGCCTTATCAGTTCGGTTCTTTGTAACCCCTCAATCTCTGAATGCATGTATCTTACTTTTACCTGCTTTTTTGATAGATACTCAGCAAGATCCTCGGCCATGCGTTTTGTAAGGGTAGTAACTAAAACACGTTCATTTTTAGCTGCTCTATTACCAATTTCTTGTATCAAATCATCCATTTGGTCCTTTGTTTGTCTTATCTCTACTAAAGGGTCAAGTAATCCAGTTGGTCTAACTAGCTGTTCTGCTATTTGGGAGGATATTTTTTTTTCGTATTCATTTGGAGTTGCAGATACAAAAATTACATTTTTCAGATATCCTTCAAATTCTTCAAAATTTAAGGGTCTATTATCATATGCACTTGGCAATCGAAAACCATATGTCACTAGTTCCTTTTTTCTTGAATAGTCACCCTTGTACATTCCATGCAATTGTGGTAAAGTAACATGAGATTCATCAATCACAAGCAAATAATCATCTCCAAAAAAATCCATCAGGCAGAATGCTTTCTCTCCCGGTTTTCGTCCATCAAAATGCCTTGAATAATTTTCAATGCCTGAACAATAACCTAATTCTTCAATCATCTCCAAATCATATTTTGTTCTCATCTCTAATCTTTGTTTTTCTAATTCATTTAGTTCGGGTAATCTTTTTTCTAGCTCAGATTTAATTGAAATTACAGCTTTTTCTCGGACATCTTTTGCAATCAAATAGTGTTTTGCAGGAAAAATTTGCATCTGTGAAATTTTGCGTTTTTCTTTAAGAGATACATTATCAAGTAAAGTAATTTTTTCTATATCATCACCAAACATAGAAATTCTTACAATATCCTCAGAATAAGCAGGGATGATGTCTATTGTATCACCCTTCACTCTAAATTTACCAGGAGTCATTTCAATGTCATTTCTTTCATATCTGGCATCAATGAATTTTTTTATCAGATCACTTCTTTTCAATACATCGCCGACATTAACTGTAATCGCCAAATCATTCCAATCTTGTGGATTTCCAAGTGAATAGATGCACGATACAGTTGAAACAATAATTGTGGGCTCTCCGGATAGCAACATAGCAGTTGCCTCTAATCTCAGCCTTTCAATTTTTTCGTTGATTTGTGTGTCTTTTTCAATATAGGTATCAGTCTGTGGCATGTAGCTTTCAGGTTGATAATAGTCATAGTAGGATACGAAATACCCAACATTGTTTTTTGGGAAAAACTGTTTTAATTCAGAGTATAATTGGGCAGCCAGAGTTTTATTATGAGAAATTACGAGGGTGTTTTTTCCGGTTCTTGCAATCACATTTGCAACAGAGAAAGTTTTTCCGCTGCCAGTCACCCCGATCAAAGTCTGAATGCTTCCTTTCCTCACACCTTCAACTAGAATATCGATTGCCTGCGGCTGATCGCCTGTAGGCGTGTATTCAGACACTAGTTCAAATTTTTGAATTTGTTGCAACAATAACGATCCTCTAAAACTGAACTTATAGCTAACGAATGTTAAGTAAAAAACCTAGAGTGAGCAGAAAATCAACAGAGATCGACTATGTCTCTGAGGATGAATTACTAAATGACAACGAATACAAACAATCTACAATCCACCCGCGGGTCTAAAATAGGATAAAGGAAAGAAAATGGCAGATTTTGGTCTAACATCTTCCAAGTTCCAGTGTGCCTCAATAGTAGGTATCAAGGTATTAATCGAGATTGATCTTTCATCCATCCATTCATCATACTCTAAAATTTTTGAATCCCAATGTAAAGAGTATGTTGCCAAACATTGCAATAAATAAACTCCAGACAAAGCATTCATAGTATTTGTCAAATTTCCTTGTTTGTAACCAGCTGGTAATTTATGTTTAGTTTCGTTATAAGCCAACCACCAAAACGGTGGAATTTTCTTCTCAACTAAATTAAAAGGTAGAAAAACTTTGTTGGCTGACAAATAATCGGCGTGTTGTATTTCTAAAATTTTAGTTTCATTCAGCGTATTATAATAGTCCATAAATCTGGGCTTTATTCTTAATTCAAGATTCAATTTATTGCAAATCAATCTGAATAAATTTTCAACTTGGCCACACGATGTTTGTAAAATATCATAAAGTCTTGGGGAATAGGTTTCAGGAGGATTATCTAAAGGGATTATTCTACTAATTTCAATAAATCTACGCTCTAACTCAAAATATGACTCCCTCATAACTTTAAGATCTTTTTCAAATTCTTCCATATTTTGAAAATGAGATGCAGGTAAATAAAGATCAAATACAAGTTTCACACACATAATTACATGAGACTATTCAGGAATAATTCTGAGACAATACAAGATAAAAATGGAGAATTAAAGAAAAGTTTAGCAGAATTAGAATGTGAGGAAGCAATAATCAATGACAAAAAGGAATTTGGAAGAGTTCGAACCACAATGATGAAGTTTCTTAGAGCAAAACATAGTCAAGAAATAGCTAACAGAGTACTAAACCGCATAAATAAAAGAATTCAGGAAAGATATCTCAACCAATAGTTAGAACCCGACTGTTTTGTACATAAAATTTGAAAATTCATTATATCCAAAAGTCCAAGAGATTAAATCAAGATGTGAATAGAAATTAGGAAAACAAAAAAATACTTAGATCAAACTGACATTCCGATTATCATAAACAAAATTTTATTAGGTTTTCATCTCATGATGTGCCATCCAAACCGAAATCGTGTGCTACATCATGTAATTTATCTAAGGCAGTTATAAAGGGAGTAAAATCATTCATTGCCTTAGTTGCCAATGTTTTAAAACTTCCAATAAAACTTTCTTTTTTTATAGTAGCAAACATGTCGTAAATTTGATTTACTACAGTATTATCCTTCGAAATAAAATAGTCTTGAATTTCTTTTATTCTGTGTTTATCATTTGCAATAATAATTGGGCCCATAATTTTTTGCAGAATATAGATTTCTCCTTTTGGCGATATTTTATATGAGTCATGTTGTACTTTAATTGTGGTATTTTCTAATAACCCATTATCAAATAATGTTGCAGATTCTTTCTGAAATATTTGTTCGTGCTTATCAAAATCTTCTAAATCAACTTTCATTTTTAATCCACTACACATTTTAGGCATTACACCCTTCATGTTTTTGGGGATAGTATCATATAGGGCCAAATAGAAAAACACCCATTTTTGGAATTCTGTTAATTCTTTATATTTTATTAAAACCAATTAATGGATAAGCAAAAAACTATGATTTAAGAATTCTGAAAATTATTTGGTTCATTATCACCCACATACATGGAAATTTCAAACGGTTTATCATGTAATGGTTGACCACAATCCCTACACAATCTAGCCCTTTCATCTAATTTCTCCTCAAAATATTTCATATTATTCCAAAGTATCTCTGGTTCTTCAGGTTCTTTCATCAGTTCTTTTAGTTTTCCACGCTTAGCAGAAGTTAACCACCCACACCACACAACACGAGGCTTGGTTTTTACCATTTTTCGTATTTTATTGGCAATGTCGATTTGCAGTATATTGAGACCAAGTTGAGGTTCACTTTCGTTTTGCTGTGTTTGAACATAACTAAGAATAGAGGTTCTTGTATAATCTCTACTCTGCTTTCTAATCTGCACGTTAAACAAATCCTCAATAGGATAACGATAGCAATAAGCCAACATATGCAAAACCCTGCTAGGATCATTTAGGACACTAGCATATTGAGTATTCAAATTAACGTCACCATCAATAGTCACACCTGAAAATTTCTTTATGATGGATTTCCATTTCAATCTCATCACATCAAGATCAAAAAAATAATCATTTTGTGCCATTCTTCCATCAATTTCTCTCATGTTTAGAGTAAGGATATGAGCATGAAGATATGATGACGATAATGGATTATCAGAATGATCCTCTTGGATTACATAACCATAAGATTCAATTCTCATCTGATTCATCATTTCTTTAACAATTTTTACAAACAACTTTCGATTCATATCTTGTAACTCAATAGGTAAAGTCAGAACAATCTGATTCATTTTTAAATCAAAATTAAGGTTCAATGCTAAATTGCTTTTTAGCCACAGATACATGATCATGGCTCTTTTGTGTGCATATGCTTTGGAACATCTAGGACATATACCGCGTTTGCCACACATTCGATATTTTACATGAACTGAATGACTAGAATCTGCCGTACATTTGTATTTCTCTACAATTGAAGCACAATCATACAATGACATAGAATTATCATAGTTATTTTTTGATTTCTTACCTACCACAAATTCATTCAAGCCAACATGGTTCAGAAATTCAATGAAACGTAATTGCTCGTCTATCTTAATCCATCTTGTGGGTTTGATTTCATTAATCGGTTTAGTTTCAAACTCATCAAGTAATTTGTACTGATTGGAATTCAATTCAAAATCTCTCCTTTACAAATTTTTTCTGCACAAATTACTAATTCTCTGTCTGTATGTTCTGAAAGTTTTCGATTACAAATTAAACAAAAAGGAAGAAGATTCATGGAACCTCACCATGATCCTGTTTGTCTAGAACTTGATTGACAATTTCATCATAAGTCTGGTCTTTTTTTCCTAGATTTTTGAGTCTATCACGCGTATTTACACATATTTTGATGGTTGTAGTATCCATGATTAGTATACGTTATACATCTTTATACCAAATCGTATCAAATTTGATACAATGAAGAAAATGCCCATTGAAGAATTCATACTACTACACACAGATACGAAAGATCCTATTCCAATAGAATCATTATGGAAAAACTATGGTGGTAGAAAAAATGACTTTTATCAAGTAGCTAAGAAGATGATTAATGAAGAATGGATTAGACGTGTAAAAGGTGGAATAATTAGAAGAGAGTTCTCTAAAAAAGATTTTTTAAAAAACGACCGAAATTTTGTAAAAAAATGGTCTGAAGATTCACGAAAAACAATTTTTCAAGAGCATAAACCATTATTCAAAGAAACCAAACAAAAGAAATTCTATCTTACAAAACAGACTCAAGTGGATTTGTATGGATATTTTCACCAAATAGACTATCATACATTAAACATTCTAAATAGAAATTTTCTAGCATATCGACTTAAACTAATTACTCCACAAGAGTATCAAATATACAATAAAGAAATTGAAGAATTATTTGATTATATGTTATATGAAATAATTAATGATCATCGTTCATTTAAAAAACAGATCCTAGAGCACTATCAAAAAGCAATTCATCAGACAGAATTTATGATCTAGAATTCAATCTGTTTGCAAGCTCTAACACATGAGATTCTAGCATTGCAATTCTCATGTCTTTATCAGATTCTAATTCATGGATTTTTTTATCTTTATTTTTCAATTCTTCAATCATTCTATATCTGTCATCTATCACTAATGTAGAAATTACTTTCTGATATTCTTCAAATAATTGTTCTATAACAGGTTTGAAATAGGAATTATCAAGAGGGATCGTTTGTGAATGACCCATTAGCCTCTCTGCTAGGCTCAAATTCACGTCTTTATTTGATTTTAGAATAGTATCAAATCTTTTTCTTAATCCATGACAGGCCATTATTTTGTAACGACCGGATTGAGCTTTTTCACGACCTAATGTTTTTTTCACATATCTTCCCATAGTGGATGTAATTGTATCTGCTGGAAGAGGTTTTGAAGTATCTAATGGTGAGCAAAAAACCCATGAATCACTTGTTAGAATTTCACCGCCTCGTTTTCTTGATTCTAGGTAATCATCAAGTGACCTAACAGCTTCTGCATGAATGAATGTATAATATTCATGAATAGTATCACCGTAAACCCTAACGGATTTACAACCATTTGGCATATCTTCAAGATCATTAATCTTTAATTCTTCAAAACATCCCACTCTAACACCACTTGCAGACATGAAATTGATCAATGCACGATACTCAAGATTAATGGTATTTTTCAATAATATTTGAATTTCTTCATTTGAATATGCCCTATCTCCAGTTAGTTTCTTTTTTTCAGGAAGCATTTTTCTAACTTTATCCCAGTTTACAAGAATGTCATTCATTGAAAAAAACAACTTGAGTGCTGCTAATTTTCCAGCAATTAAACTGGCAGAACATCCTTTGTTTTTATGATAAATAACAAAATCTTCAATCATCTCTTGAAGTTTTTTTGATTCGATCTGAATTAGCTTATCATGACTTTTTATGAGAAAATATTTTAGAAAATCATTCAGGTACATCTGATATTGTTGTTTAGTTTTTGGCGATTTTATTGCAGAGTGAAATAAGATCAATGATCTTTGTTGATTCAATGAATGATTATAGGATTTAGAACTATTAGGAATTCGTTCCATTTTTGATACAGATTCAGGCACAGAATACACATTATTCCTAGAATTTAATCAACAAACTTGTCTAGTTAAACTGAATTTAAAGCAATGGTGATATTAAAAATAATTTTTACCAGATAGGTTCATCAACCATCTGCAATCCATTTTCAGTTATCTCAAATCCCATAATTTTCAAAGTTTCTTTTGCAGTTGGTAAATTGTGCTCCAAGATTTTTTGTGCTAAATCCTTTCTAGCGTCTACATGCATGTGTTGTCCAATTTTATATTTCCCAAAAAGGGATTTTGGAATAACTTTGATCACAGCAACAGCGTCTAAGACTCTCATAGCAGATTCAATTGGATCATATCGACCCTCTGGCTGGTATTTTTTCATAAGTCCGTTTAGTGCCAGTGTTTTTTCGTCCCTATCTGTAACTAGTGATGCAAATCCCTTCATCACAATACTGATGTATAGCGTATCTGCAAGCGATGCATTTTTTGGATCCTCAAAATACGAAGGTAGGAATTCCAACTCCCTGTCAACTTCAAAACCAACTTTGTTGTTTCTATTGATGTTATCGATTTTTTCACCCTTAATATGAGAATGCATGTATACAAAATCATTTAGAAAAACAAAATTCATTGGAATTACCTGAGGATACCCATCCACATCAATGCTGGAAATTCGTCCGACGTGCTCTTGATCCAAAAACTCTTTAATTTTTTGATGTGACTTGATTTGTAATATTCCAACTAGTTGCAATACACACATGTTCATCAATTATATTATAAATAGAGATCGTGGATGCTAAATCCCTAAAATACTGGTTGATTAAAGAAAATTTGTGAATGATCCTTATCTAGATGAACTAAAAAATGAGTTCAAAGAATATTCATCAGAGTTAAAAACATTAAGGAATAAACTCTTAAAGTCAAATTCGCCTGAAGAACAATCAAAAATCATATTAAAAATAGACATCATTGCAAAAGAGATGGAAAAAAATCAAAGGCAATCAATCAAGGTGACAAAATCAAGGCTAAAAGAAATGAAAAATAAATCTAAAAAATAATACTAGTAATTAAAATTCCTAAAATAGAGGACATTTAGAGTAAAAGAGTTGGACGCTAGAGAAGAAGAAAGAGAAAGAGCAACATACATTGCACTCAAAATATTAGAGGAATGGGGAAGTAATTCAAAATTCATTTGGTTTAGGGAGTTACATAGAATTACAGATATAGACAAAGGATTGCTAAGGAACATTCTCAATGATTTGAAAAAATCTAAAGAAGTTGTAGATATGCATGGTACTAATAACAGAATATTTTTTTGCTTAAGAAAATATTATGCAAAATGCCGGGATATAGAATACAGATTCAAAGGAAAGCCAATAATGCTCAGAGATGGAAGTAAAGTCAAAGTTATCCAAGGTGAAACCAAATCAACAGAAAGAACTAGAAAAAGATTGGAAAAACAACAGAAAAAACGACAAGTAAAATCACATAATAGAATGAAGAGTAAAAACAGGCGGCCGCATAAATCATAAATTAGTCACTGTTGAAAATCTTCCGATTTTCTACGCATAAAATTGGATTCTGCGCGTTTTAATTTTGCTGATGCTGCCACGTCCTCAGTCATATCATATAGATTATGTAGTTCTAAATCTGGGACTAGATCATTTTCTTTTTCATCTTCCAAAGTAAATTCAAGATCAGATATAATGTCAATATTTTCTTCTAAAATTTTTAGGCATTTTTTTACTGCCTCTGAAAGTTCTTCATCCATCATAAGTACAAGGAGTTAGTATAGTAAATTATTTTCTATCCGAGTTAGATTTTATTTTTGCAGTTTTTCGCGTAAATATGGCATCACATTGCTTGCAAACTTGTCAATAGAGCCAAAGTAGTTTTTACCCCAGAATCTAATTACAAAGTGGTTTACTCCGGCTTTCATGAATCGCTCAAATGTTGGAATTATATCATCAGGTGTGCCAACAGCAGTTGATGAACGAGCAATTTTATCAGGAATTTTTGTTGCGGCTTCTCTCATTTTTACAATCCAAGATTGATCAGACATTGAATATTCTGTAAAGTATTTCACAAAATCAAATCCTTCAATTTCTTTGATACCGTGAACACGCAATACCTCTGGTTTAAACAAACTTACTTTTACTGCTTCTTTCATTTTTGCCCAGGATTCTTCTGCATCTTCAGAAAAATAAACATCGATGTCTAGAGCATATTGGAAATTATCTTTTTCTTTTTGAGTTCTGTTATGTGTATTCATAGATGTTTGAATTTGTTTTGCGTGATCCTCAAACAATTCTGGAGTGTAGCCAATTGGCAACCATCCCTCTCCGAGTTTACCCGTAAGTTCCAAAGTACGCGTACCACCTGATGCCATGTATGTTGGAGGATATGGTTTCCTAATTGGAGGAGCTTGAAGACAAGCACCTTCTAATTTATAATATTTGCCGTTAAAATCTACAGTGTGATCAGGAGTAGAACCATACAAAGTTTTGATCACTTGGATTTGTTCTTCCCATTTAGAAACTGGTTTTTCAAATGGAATACAAAATTCTTTTAGGTTTTGAGCTTCACCTGCACCAATTCCCAAAATTGCTCTTCCTTTAGAAATTCTGTCCAGGGTAATTGCAGCTAGGGCAATGTTTGATGGATGTCTTCTGATCGCATCAGTTACGCAGGTTCCCAATTCAACATTATTTGTAACAGCAGCAATTGCAGATAGCATCACCCATGGATCTAAAACAATTGCATTTTTCCATTGAGGAACATTGGTGTGATCCATATAGAAGATAGAGTCATAACCGGTTTTATCAGCAAGCATGCAAGCAGTTAAAATTTGATCTTCAGAGTATCCTGCTCTTGCAACATTTAATCCGTTTTGAATACCGAATTTTAATGGCTTTTCAGTAATCATACAGATACGGTGTAGTATTAGCATAAATAAGTTTAGGCAATTCTATCAGTTTTGCCATTTATCAATAAAATAGAAAAAAAGTAAAAAATATCTGAATTTTTTACAGATTACCTGACTTGATGTCTTGCAGGCATTTTATGACATCCTCTTTTGAGATTGGAATTGGATTTGGATCCAAATGCCCTCTGTCAGTCATAACAGTATCTGCTGCTTCTGAAACGTCTGCTTTTAGGACCAATTTGTCAAAACCTAGCTTAGCCATGGCTTCTTTGAATCTATCATAAAAGATTGATTTGTTGTGCTTGTGCGCTACGGTAGTGCAAGAAGATAAAGAATAACCGTGTGGCACACCTTCATTTGAGAATACATAAGACAATGCATGTCCAAGGGTAGTAGAACAGTTACCGAATCCCATACCAGATAACATTGAACCGTATGGATAGTTTTCTGGTTTGTTGTTCATTATTGCATCATATAGAATCTCAAAAGCTTGTTTACACAATGTTCTTGTCAAGTCATTGCCGAGTTTACTATCATAGCCTTCGGTTGCTTGAGCACATGCGTCACAAACAGAATTTTTTAGGACTTGATCTGGAGTGCCATCCATAAAGTATGAATCCACTACAGCCATATCGGCAAGGAATCTGTCTTCTCGCAATAGTTTCTTTTTTCCATCAAATTTCAAAACGCAGTAGGTTGTCATTTCAGCTCCAGTTCCAAATGTAGTTGGAATTAAGATCTTTTCTTTTTTCATCTCTGGTGCAGCATATTTTACTACATCCAACGAACTTCCTCCACCTAATCCAATTAGTGCGGATGGATTTTTGTCTTTGAATTGTGAAATCACAGCCTTTACATCATCAATTGATGGTTCAGGTTTTACTTGATCATACAGCATATAATCCTGGATACCCATTTTGGCCAGCCATTTATCAGAAAGTTCTGGAGGAACGGTTGTAACAACTAGGGCATTTTTTGGATATTCTGTTTCACCAAGTGCATTTTTTCCAAAATTGATAACTTTTGGGATACGTACTGTATGCATGAATCAATGGTTTCATTGATTATTATTATATCTTGCAGTAGGAGAGTTTGGCATATGATCATTCAAAATTATGAAGATTTGGCGACTACTGAAAAGAAAAAAGAATGCTTGGAAATTCTAGAGGCAGGATTAAAAGCAGCAGATCCAGAGAACATCATCCCAAAATTTGTGACCCCAGATGAGATCAAACTGGATGATATAGTTATCAAACTAGAAGATTATACAGGCATCTATACAGTAGCTTTTGGAAAAGCGGCTGATTCTATGACCAGAGCCCTAAATGCAATTATTCAAATTAAAAGTGGAATTATAGTAATCCCAAAAGGCTCCAAGTCAAAAATAAAGGGCAAGAAATTTCAGATTTTTAATTCAGGTCATCCAAAACCAGATCAGACAAGTGTAAAGGCAGCTAAAGAGGTAACAAAATTCCTTCAAAATAGGAGAGATGGTGAATTGGTGATTTTTCTAGTCTCAGGAGGAGGCTCGTCTTTGATGGCAATTCCAGATGATATAACACTAGATGACAAAATCTATGTGACTGAGCTTTTGCTAAAATCTGGGGTAAGCATTCAAGAATTTAATTGCATTAGAAAGCATCTCTCAAAAATAAAAGGTGGTAGACTAGTTGAGAATATCAAATGCCAGGGAATTGGACTGGTAATGTCAGATGTAGAAGGAGATGATCTTTCATCGATTGCCTCAGGAACAACACATATGGATGACACAACTTTTCTTGAAGCACTAAACATCATCAACAAATACAAATTAAGACATAAGATCCCCTTAGAAATTTTACAACGACTTGAAGATGGGTTTAAAGGAAAAATTCCTGAAACGCCAAAACAAACAAAAATCATAAATCACATAATTGCAAATAATATGGACTGTCTAGAAGCAATGGAAATTAAAGCCAAAGAGTTGGGATACAAAGCAAAAATATTGCAAATATTTGGCAACATAAAAGATGCCACGAAGACAATTATGGAAAATATTCCAGATGTGGAAAAAAGTTGCCTCGTCTTTGGAGGAGAAACAACTGTTGAAGTTATTGGAAAAGGATCTGGTGGAAGAAATCAAGAACTAGTTTTAAGAATATTAAAAAATACTCAAAATTTAAAAAAACTAGTCATTGCATCAATGGGAACTGATGGAATAGATGGAAATACATTTTTTGCAGGTGCCATCACAGAGAATATCAAGATAGATCTTCTAGTAATCAAAGAATTTCTAAAAAATAGTGATTCTGGAAGATTTTTCCAAAAACAAAAAAGTAACATAAGAACAGATGTCACGCATACAAATCTAATGGACATTGGCATAATACTGAAATAAAATTTTTAGCAAACCATGCTAGATTTTTCTGTTTTTGCTTTTCTCATTTTTGCAATAACTGCAGCTAGTTGCGCATCATGAATTTCGTCCAGAGTTTCGCACATGGCAAAATTGGGTTAGTCTCATACTTAAATTATAACTAAAAATTTGTAAAAACTGTACTAAAAATTTTAATAAATTTTAAGATAAATGACATAAAGTAGATGATTGTTTAGTTAAAAATAGATAGTCTTGAAATATCCTAATTGTCTAATTATTACATGATTAGAAAAAATATGAGCAAATGTGAAGAACCATCGTGTAGATGTAATTGTCATGAAGGCACAAATTATAGAAGGGAGAGAATCAGAGGCTAACAATTGGAAATAGCATATATCTTAATACAATGTGATCTTGGTTCAGAAGAGCAAATCATTAAAGAAATTATGATGATTCCAGAGATAAAAGAGGTCAGAGGAACATACGGAATTTATGATATATTTTGCAAGGTGGAATCAAAATCCAAAGAAGATCTGGATTCAGCCATCACCAATAAAATTAGAAAGATTCAAAAAATTCGCTCTACCATCACATTGCACTACATTCCATCACAAGGTGGAAAGTAATTGGTAGAAAACAATTCCAAGTACCGACATCAGAATAAAACACATGATTTAGTTCCAATTTAGAGTTTATTTTTTGAGAATTTTGTGAGTTTCAGTTCAAATTCAAGCAGGAACATAAGGCATGGAGACAAGGTTTGGATAGTCCAAATATGAAAATACTGATAATAAACATCGAGAATCTGTTTATAGGTAGGACATCATGGAAGATATTTTTGAGATATTCAGTCAATTGTCCTATATCGGGCCACTAGTTGTTTTATTTTTGGTAAACATCATGCCAATTCTAATGCCACCAAATTGGTTAATCCTTTCATCGTTTTATGCATTAGATGATTCTATGAACATAGTTGTTCTTACCATCGTTGGCGCAACTGCTTCTACAGCTGGACGATTTGTTTTAAAACAATTAGTTTCTAAATTCAAAAATCATTCAAATAATAACATGTCAAATTTAAGCGTGTTAGGAAATTACCTCAATAAGAAAAAATACGGTTATGTTATTTCTTCATTTGTTTTTGGAGCAACCCCTTTGCCGGATAATATTCTTTTTGTGACATATGGTTTGATAAAAGCAAAAAGCATTGGCATGTATGTTGGATTCTGGTTTGGAAAACTCTTAGCGTTTTATATAATGTTGACAATAAGTCCCGCCATACTTACTCCATTTACAAGAATATTTGAAGACAGACTAGTCGGCCTTTTGTTAGCTGATGGTTTAGGAATTGTAGCAATCATCATTTTTGCTGCAATTGATTGGAATTATCTTTTAAATGAGAGAAAGATTAAACTAATCAAACCGAGAATATGGAGGTTATGATTTTAGATTTTTGGCAGAGTAAACCTTGTAAACTAAAAAATGGAAATAAAATCATGGATAAAGTAAATATCTGACTTGCTCCAAATTCACGTCAAAAAGTAATTTATATACTAAGCAGTATTATTGCGGATCAATACATCCTCTATACTAAGACAAGAAACTATCATTGAAATGTAACTGGCAAAAATTTTGTACAATATCACAAATTATTTGAAGATCAATACTCTGCAATAGAGGTGGATATTGACGAGATTGCAGAGAGGATACACGCTTTGAGTAGAAAGACTCTAACAACATTAAGCGAGTTTCTCAAATTTGCAACACTAAAAGAACATCCAGCAAAATATCCTGTTGTGAAAACAATGATTGCAAATCTTTTGACAGACCATGAAACAGTTATTCCATAGTTTACGAAAAGGCATAGAATCTTGCACTAAATTAGACGATGCAGGAACAGAAGACTTTCTTACACAACTAATGGAAAAACACGAAAAAACAGCCTGGATGTTAAGGGCAACATTAGACAATTAAATTTAAATTGTTCATTGTAGTTTAAAGGAAAAATAAACCTAAAGTTTAGATGTTTTCGCTTTGAATCCTAACTTTTGGGAGGATCCATCACAATGAGGTTTTTGTTTAATGCACCACACCGGTGTAGAGATATGATTGTTTTTACTTGATAGATTAGATGGGAATTCCAAAGAAAAGCATACTTTGTTGCATATTGTTTTAATAGGAATATGACGTATTTTAACCAGATATTGTCATGTTAGAAAAACAATTCAATCCAGAATTATTGTATAATAGGATTGTTCATTACTACATGGATAAAAAAGGATATTCAAAAGAAAAAGCAAATTCAATTGCACAATCAGTTGTCACAAGAGAAGCTCAGCGAAGAATATGCAAAAATGAAAAATGCAAGCATTTTTCACATGATCATATTAGAAATTCTGAAACATGTCTAGTCATAGACTGTGACTGTTCAAAATTTTCAATTTAGATAAAATCATCTAAAGAGTTTTCACGTAATGGTTGCGAACTAATCCCAATTTTTCTTAGATACTCTGCAAATTCTTCAACAAATCCATGAATAGTGTAAACTTGTTCTGCACCTGAACGCTTAACCATATCAACGAGTTCGTTAAAATCGCAATGATCACTTAGGGGAAATGAATAGTCAGCTCGCCTCCCAAATGCAAATCTTGAAGATTGTGCCCATCCACTAAATCCAATAGTTACTGCACCATATTTTGATTTCATATCCTTTAGAAAAGAATTTTTTCCAGACATCATTGGTGCAACCATAATCCACGGTTTTTTAGACAGCAAATCATTTTCTTCTGCCTCCGTATGACCCATTCCATCCTTTAGGGATACGCCAAATCTTTGGTGAAGTGTATTCATTTGTTTTACCGAATCATGAAAATAAAGAGGGCCCCAATGCCCAAATAGTTGAGTGATGGTTTGAGATTTCCCTAGTTGATATCCCAATAAGATTACAGGTAATCCTTTGGCATAAAGATCGGAAATTAGTTTATTAACTTGTTTTTGTATTTCAACTAACTTTGGAAAAATAAATTCAGGTAATCCAAATGTGCATTCTGTTATTAGCGTTTTACATTTTGGAATAGTTGCACCTTTGAGAAATCCTCGATCTCTGGTACAAATATCGCCCGTGTAGAGAATATCATCAAAAAGTAAACTCTTTGATCCCAAAATATGACCGCTATCAATTAAGGAAAAATCATCAATATGTTGAATATGATTATTCATTTTGAATCCCCTTAGATGTGCAATTTCATTTGTTTCAATCGAAGTAAGAATTGTGCCGCCATTTTTTGATGGAAGATGATCAAAATGAGCATGAGATACAAAATTGATTCCAGTAGCATCAACATTTTTGGGATCTAAGTATACTCGTCGTTGGCTAACCTCACATAGAACACCATTTTTTGTCATTCGAATCCTTTGCGGCAATACCAAACAAAATTATTGGATTTGATATAAATTGCAGGTTTATAATTTGTGGACTAGAGATCAATTAATTTTCAATCAGAATAGGCTTAAGATCGAGTATGTATACCACAGTATTATTTTTCAGAATAAAAAATGAACCGTTGTTTTTGGTTGGAATAAAAATGAAAATTAAAAAACATAGGCAATAAATAAAATTCAGCGTTATTCATAGTCAAGTCATCCACAGCAAAAGCAGTGAAAATAAATCTGAAATCACATCTCAAAACAGGTTAATTCCACATATGTTATGGTGAATTGTCATGAATGTTTTGTTTGTTACATAGTGATATTTTTTGATGGATTAATCATTTCAAATATTGTTTGTTCTCTGGATAACACACGGATACTCATATTTCCAAAAGATAATTCATTCCAAGGCAAAAATGAAAGTCAAAGAGTGAATTGAAAAGTCGGATAAAAAGTAACTGTAACCCTAATCATCGTAATAAAGGAGATGTTTGTTCATTTGAACACCACAAGTGGATAATACAATTAGAAAATTTATAATTTCAATGACAAACAAAACGAGCCTATTTTTATTTCTGGCAATCGCAACCATTCTAATTGCAAGTCCTCTTGCATCTGGAAGTGTATATGCAGAACAAGGTCAAGAAAAACTGTTCACACATGATGGAGCACCAAGCAAAAAACTTGGAAGTAAAGGCAACATCTACATCAATACAGTTAATCTGGATGTATATCTGAAAGACAAGAATAGTTGGATTCTATTAGGTAATTTAAGTAACGGCGCAGGCATTCCTGGAGCACCAGGAGCTGACGGAGCAACTGGAGCAACCGGTGAGACTGGAGCTGATGGTTCTGACGGAGCTGATGGTTCTGACGGAGCTGATGGTTCTAACGGAGCTGATGGTTCTGACGGAGCTGATGGTTCTAACGGAGCTGATGGCACTAACGGTAACGATGGAGCAACAGGTCCAACAGGAGCTGACGGTACTAACGGTAACGATGGAGCAACAGGTCCAACAGGAGCTGATGGCACTAACGGTACTAACGGTAACGATGGAGCAACA
>CXWL01002041.1_pt1 | contig 218564 bp, 200 predicted proteins | sample 590931 | NCBI WGS metagenome assembly CXWL01 (sample SAMEA3498368, study PRJEB10139) | groundwater metagenome | biome: water well; material: biofilm material | place: Germany | collected 2015-04-27
GCTTCTGTATGGGGAAGAGAAGGAATACCCCAAGGCTATCGATCAACTGACCCAGATCCTCAAAGCGCGCCCGACCGAACTCAAAATAAGAGATTACCTTGGATTTCTCTACGAGGAGTCCAAGGACACGAAGATGGCTATCGAGACCTATACGTTTAACGTGCAACTTGAACCCTCCTTCTTCGAAGGACATCTGCATCTCGGTCTGTTGTACTATCGGTTGAAGCAATTCCCCGATGCCGTCACGCACCTGACGAAGGCCATCACGATCAATCCGAAACAGGCTGAAGCCCATATTGTGTTGGGATTGACATATTTCCAGAAGGATCAATTCGACGATGCGGCCAAGGCTTTGGAAGAAGGCATCAGCCAGAACCCCAAGAGCGCCGATTTGCACTTCAATCTTGGCACGGTCTACGACAAGCTCAATCGATTCGATGACGTCGTGCGCGTCATGGAGGTCGCGATCAAGTTGGACCCCCATCATGCCGATGCGCTCAACTATCTTGGGTATAGCTATGCAGAGCGGGGGGTCAAAATCGACCAAGCGCTTTCCTTGACCAAGCGGGCTGTCGCGCTCAAACCCAGTAATGGGTACTATATCGATAGCCTCGCCTGGGCTCTGTTTAAATCCGGTTTGTTCACTGAAGCTCTGGCCGAGATAAAGCGCGCTGTTTCTCTCGCCGGGGATGACCCGGTGCTCTATGAGCATCTCGGGGATATATACGCCAAGCAGCGGAATCTCTCAGATGCCCGCGAGGCTTGGCTCCATGCACTGGAACTCGACCCCTCCAATAGTAAGCTGATGGACCGATTCCGTGACCTGGGTATGGGCGATCCAACGCAGGAAGAACGTATCCAACAGGCCAAGCAGCGTGTATCTGAGAAGATACGCGGTCAGTAACACGTCCATTCCTCCCTAAACAGAAGCCTTGGGTTATCCTTTTTATTCCCTGCTCCAGCAGGGATCTCATCTACAGCCGTTTCCCTTGAGTCCTCTCCGTTGCATCTGAAAAGTGGACTCGTCCCAGTCTTCTCACGCTAAATAACTGTTTCCACTGATTGCTGCTCTTCTGCAGATAGCAAAGTTCGCGGATAATTCTTCTCCGTGAAAGGATCTCTGGAAGGTGTCTGGTCCCGTACAGTCGATGACAAATATTGGCTGATTGGAGAAAAAGTGGAAGAGGTGACCCTCGCATGAGTCTGCTGCATGGCGGGAGAAGAGTCGTAACTGCTTGATATTTAATGAGGGCATGACTTTCGTCGCTTGACTGTATGGCGGGCATCGAATCTGCTTTAGCGCATAGGTAACAGAAATCGGATGTGAGTTCCGATGAAGAATGAAGCAAGGGTGTGAAAAGGGCGAGGATAGTGAACCATCAACAAGGAGGCAGTACGATGTTGAAGTCATTTCGGAAACCATTGCTGAAACAAGAGGGTTTCACCCTCATCGAGTTGATGATCGTCGTGGCGATCATCGGGATCTTGGCGGCCATCGCCATCCCGAACTTCTTGTCTTACCAGGCTCGGTCCCGCCAGGCTGAAGCCAGGACTAACCTCGGCGCTGTGTTTGTGTCGGAAGTTGCATTCTTTGGTGAAAACAATCGGTACTCAAGTTTTGCGACGATCGGCTATACCCTTGCTGGCATCACGAACCGGTATACCTACCGAAGCCCGAATATAGCTGGTACCGGTGTAAGCGCTGGTACGCAGGGCCAAGACCTGTACCATACGGGTGCTGGGTCTAACGCAGCGGGTGGTACAGCTGAAGCAGACGGACCTCAACTATCCGCGGCTGCCTTACCGGTCCTTGGTGCAGCGGCGGGGTTTACCGCGACTGCATCAGGGAATGTGGATGGTGATAATACGGTCGATCACTGGTTTGTGAATGACATCAAGGCAATCGCAAATGATCGGAATGATGTGACCAGCTAGGTGATCGTCATTGTGCGCTGTGGCTGTGGCGGGGAGAGCGATGCTCTCTCCGCCTTGTGTTTTTTCTTGTGCCGATGTATGGGCAATAGCCGTGAAAGCAGAACTTCTTCCTCTCTCTACGTCAGAGGTCATCAAATCAACATCGGAGATTTTTGAGCCTGCGCGCCAGCATGCAGTAACTGGTGCGTCGATCGCCGGACTTATGATCGCCGCGGCCATCCTTATTTTCTCCCCGCTACTTGAAGGTGGTACCACTCACGTCGCCGTCATGGTTATCCGGCTGATGATCCTTGGTCTAGCCGGGATGGCTGTCTATCGAATGCTCGTATGCCAGGAGATTACGTTCACACGGTATAGGCTGGCGATGCCGATCATGGCTTTTCTGCTGTTAGCCTTCTGTTCCGTCATGTTTTCAGCCTATACGCACCACAGTACGCAGTGGTTGATGGTGCTGGTGAGCTACGCCATGTTTCTGTATCTTCTTGTCTTATTCATTGCTAGATGGGAGCATGTGGCCATCTTGTTGGGGATTGTCGTGGCGATGGGTTGTACAGAAACACTGTTGACGATTACGCAAGTGAGGCAGGGAAGCGTTCGTCCGAGCGGGACGTTTTTTAATCCGAATTTCCTGGCAGGCTATCTGGTGGCGGCCTGGACTCTGACCCTGTCATTTCTCTCATATCAGTCAATTCGCCGGACAAGAGACCAGCTCCTTCATGGACAGAAACGGGCGCTGGTAATCTGGCTACTAATCCCTATTTGTGTAACGGCGGCGTTGACTGTCGCCATCGTCTGGACAGGGTCTCGCGGAGGACTGTTGGCGGCGGCCATAGGATCATCGGTCGTGATGGGGTTCCGATTCGGTCGTCGGGGGCTTGTTCTTTCCCTTATATTGTTTCTCTTCGGTCTCGCGGTGATCCCCAACCCACTACATGAACGGTTGTATGCTGAACATGCCCTTAATCCTGTCACGTATGCGCGGTGGGAAATGTGGAAAGGGGCTGTACAAAATATGGTCGATCACCCGTTGGGGATCGGACTCGGGTTATATCAATATATGTTTCCCCAGTATGCCTTCCCGGTTGAATCACAGATCGCCAGATATGGGACAGTCGCTCAAACTCCCCATAACGAATTCTTACAGATCGGTGTCGAACTTGGTGCCGCGAGTGTACTTATCGTAGGGTGGGGTGCCTGGATACTTCTGAAGGAGATCAAGTGGATTCTGAATCAACGGCTGACAAGATTCCAGCGACGACTTCTCGTAGGAGTGATTGGAGGAATCGCGGGGCTTCTTGCGCATGCCGCGGTTGACTCGAATCTCCATGAGCCGGCATTGGCCTTAGTGTTAATGCTGTTCATAGGTATAGTCGTGGCCTCCCGAAAGTTACTCGGTGGCCAGACGGGAAGCCAGATGAGCAGTCCACTTAGACATCGGCCCATCTGGATGGCCGGAGCATGGCTCGTTTTGGGACTGTTGGGTGTGATTGTTCTTCAGACGGGTGTTGCCTGGATATGGTACGAATCGGGAACCGCCTTGATGAAGAAGGATGATGTCGTCGGTGCTCTGAAACATTATGAAACCGCGGTTGTCATTGACCCAGGAAAGGCGCTGTATCACAGTGCGCTTGCCGCTGCCAATTTCCACCTGTTTGAACGCCATGCGGATCTCCCTGCGGCCTACCTGGCAGTTGACGAACTGAATAAAGCCATCATGTTGAATCCTTTGGATGGGCGTCTAGCAGGCCTTCTCGGAAAGGCCTATCTAAAAATCGCGTCGGTTTCTACTGTCCAATTGGAGGAGAGGCACGCCGTTCTCGTCCGTGCAGAACAGGCTTACGAACGGGCGATTCGTTCAGAGCCATTTAACGCTGTTCATTACTGGGAGGCGGGCCAGGTCAGCATAAAATTGGGAAACCGCCATGAAGCGGAAGCATTGATCAAGCGCGCGGTCGACCTTGAGCCAAACTTTTTACCAGGCCGCGAATGGCTTGCACGGCTATATTGGGAGAAGGGCCAACGGAGACTCGTACAGGAGGAGTACCACGAAATCGTCGAACGCCAAAACCGGTATCGGGATTGGAGAAAAAGTCCGTTGGAGCAGCAGTTTTTGACGGCGGACCCAGGTACGCTAGCGGCATTGTTGTCGCAAACTGGAGGAGAAAGTTGACCGGTGGGTGGGGGACATGGGGCCTGAAGGCACTCACGCTTCTCATTCTTGGTGGCGCCGTCATCACGACAGCACTACTCATGGAACAAGAGCGTCCCGTTGAGGGTCGGTCTGCGGAGTTATCCTATCTTCCAAAGGGCAAGTATCTGAAGGTGGCGGTGCTTGGGTATCGGCACATTGCCGCAGATCTCATTTGGCTTAAAGCTGTACAATATTTTGGAGATATGAAGCAAACGGCGGCTGGATTTCGCTGGGCGTATCACGCGACTGATGTCGTCACGGACTTGGACCCAGAGTTTGTGCTGGCATATTACTCAGGAGGGACGGTGCTTGGGGTATGGTCAGGATTGATGGATGAAAGCATTGCATTGTTGACGAAGGGGATGAAGCATAATCCAAATGATTGGCGCTTCCCGTTCCTCATTGGCTATGACTATTTTTATGAGCTCTGTGATCCGGCCAATGGGGCGAAGTATTTCCAATTGGCGTCGACTCTGCCTGGTGCGCCGGCCTACTTAGCCCGACTTGCTGCCCGCCTTTCTGTTGAATCGGGAGATCCGGACGCTGCACTGGAATTCTTGGCGAGATTCATCGGACAAGTGGCAGATGAACGGGTCAAAGAGGCCCTCACGCTGCGCATGAAAGAGGTCGTGGTCGAACGCGACGTTCGATATCTTCAGGAAGCGGTCAGTCAGTTCAGAATTCGCGTTGGTCGAATGCCGCTACGGATTGAGGAGTTAGTGGAAGAAAAAATTATCCACGCTCTTCCGATTGAACCGTTTGGTGGCCAATATTTGATACTTCCTACCGGTGTCGTCGTCAGCACCGAACTCAAGGAACGCCTTCAGGCGTATAGAAGAGTAGCCTGTCAAAGCAAGCAGCTGACGGCCCTTCCACTCGATAAAGGGTGATAGTGGTATGAATGTTATTTCGATAGATGGCCTGACGAAGATATATCGATCTGGGTGGCCAGGTAGCCCGTCCGTCATGGCGCTTGCCGGGCTTTCGCTTTCGGTCAAAGCCGGAGAGATCTATGGATTCTTGGGTCCAAATGGAGCGGGGAAGACGACCACACTCAAGATCCTGATCGGATTAATGCGAGCGAGCAGTGGGAAGGTGATGGTGTTGGGAAATCCAGCTGGCGACGTGAAGACACACCGCCAGATCGGGTTTCTCCCTGAGTCACCATATTTTTACGATTATCTCTCCGCCGAAGAATTTCTCGGATTCTACGGGCGTCTTGCGGGATTGAGTCACGTGATTCTGAGTCAGCGGATTACAGACATGCTTGAGCTCGTTGATTTGACAGAGGCCAGGACTCGACAGCTCCGTAAGTTTTCAAAAGGAATGCTCCAAAGAGTTGGCCTGGCACAGGCATTAATCCATGACCCTGAATTAGTGATTCTGGACGAACCGATGTCGGGATTAGATCCCATCGGGCGCAAACAAGTGCGTGATATTATTCTGGGTCTCCGCGAGCGAGGCAAGACGGTGTTCTTCAGCTCTCATATCCTGCCTGATGTCGAGTTGATCTGCGACCGAGTTGGAATTATTCGAAAGGGACAACTGTTAGCCGAGGGAACGGTTGACGAGTTGGTCCATCGTGACCATACGCACACAGTAGAAATCGTGTGCGAAGGACTTGACGAAAAATCAATGGACGGAATTCGCGCTGATGCAGGTCGCCTGATTCAGCAGGGGCGCCAGTGTCTGATCATTTTACCCAATCCCGATTCCGTAAGCAGGGTTCTGGCCGAGATATCTTACCATCGAGGGCAGGTGATTTCTGTCACTCCTCAAAAGCGATCACTCGAAGAACTGTTTCTTGAGCCTGCCATGGATTCTAGCGAGATAAGGATGACATCATGTGGAGTATAGGCGTCATCGCTCTGAATACATTTCGAGAGAGTCTTCGGGACAAGATTCTCTATAACCTTCTGCTGTTCGCGGTTTTACTGATTGGGGGGTCAGCCGTCTTGGGTAAGCTGACCATCATGGAACATGACAAGATCATGACCGATGCGGGGTTGGCCGCGATCAACATGGTCGGCGTCACCATTGCGATCTTTGTCGGGATTGGACTGGTGAGTAAGGAAATCGAAAGACGAACCATCTATACCATCATCGCGAGACCTATCCGCAGGTTCGATTTTCTTCTAGGAAAATACTTGGGGCTGGTGACGACCCTGGCGGTGAATATGGCGATCATGCTGCTGGTCTATCTGGCTGTGCTCTCGTTCAATCATATCCCTCTGCATTTCTCACTGCTTCAAGCAGCCCAACTCATGTTCCTCGAAATGATGATCGTGACAGCCACGGCGCTGCTGTTCTCGACGTTTAGTACCCCGTCGCTGAGCGCCATGTTCACTGTTGGACTGTATGTGGTCGGTCACCTGATGTCGGATCTTCGAGGGATTGCCGAAAAAAGCACCAATGACATAATGAAGGGGATCATCACGGGGCTGTATTACATTTGCCCTAATCTTGAGATGCTCAACATTAAGGGACAGGCAGCCGCCGGGGTGTCGGTCTTATGGTCGTATCAGGCCATTGCCACGGCGTATGGTTTGTTCTATTCCGCTCTTCTGCTTGCTATTGCCTGTCTGATCTTCGAGCGGCGTGATTTTTAATAAGTAGGCGCACTTGATGAATACCATCCCATGAAAACGCTAGTAGTATATCTTTCAGATTGTTGGATAGAAATTAGTCTTCCTGCCATAATTTCGCAGCATTCCGCAGTGAGCTTCAGGCAGTCAGCTGCCCCGGTGTCATGGGACAACTCGGGTCGATAGAGTGGCATAATACGCGTGATGAGCTGAACCAGGAACTGCTTGTCCATGCACCTGGTTTTCTGGCGGCAGGTCGTTCTTGATCAGGATTTCTCCATGTCTTGGCGTTCCGATGATCAAAGTTGAGCATTTCAAGTCTTACTGCGAAGATAGTCGTTGGATGCCGATGGTTGCGAATCTCGACTTTATGGCGGTGGGCAAAGGCCTTTTCTAGGTATCCCATCCCCTGTCATTTGTCGGGGAATTTCATCTGTACCATCGTGCGCTTTTCGCTAGTTGTGTTTCAGGTGAGAACGAAGTGGAGAAAGTACTTTCAGGAAGTGAGGGGGAACCCTTATATGCTTGCATGGCCTATTACAGTGCTTTAGGCAATGTCTCCCATCAACAATAATGGTTGTGTTTTCGATGGGCGAGGCTGTTCCGAGCCGTGGGATCCCTTTCGCATTATTTGTGTTAGCCGTGGCGGTGAATTGTGTTTGGAAAGATCGCCTTGGCCTAGCATTGGGAGACTATTGAAACGATGTTGTCGCAGAAAACTGGTTCGTCTCCGTCAACGGCGATTCGCAGCCTTGTCAAGCATCGGAGCCTGGTGTGGCAATTGACTAAGCGCGAGATGCTTGGTCGTTACCGCAACTCTATTCTTGGAGTGGCATGGTCGTTGGCGTATCCCTTGATGATGCTCACGGTGTATACCCTCGTCTTCCGCTTTGTGTTCAAGGTACGTTGGGGCGCCGAGGAGAATCAGAATAGTGTCGATTTTGCTCTAGCGCTCTTCACTGGGCTGATTGCCCATTCGTTGCTTTCTGAGTGCCTCAGCCGTGCCCCCAATTTGATTGTAAACAATGTCAATTATGTCAAGAAAGTAGTTTTTCCGCTCGAAGTGCTGCCCCTTGTGTCTCTTGCAACCAGCCTGTTTCAGGTGGGTGTGAACTTGATAGTGTTGCTGTTGTTTTATGCGGTGAGTCACCTTTCTCTGAATTGGACAGCCATCATGTTCCCACTCTTAGTCATTCCTTTGGCGCTGGTTGTTTTGGGGGTGTCGTGGTTTCTCGCTTCAGTCGGAGTGTTTGTGCGAGACGTTGGACACGCGACGGGTGTCGTAACCAGTCTATTGCTGTTCCTAGCCCCGGTGTTCTACCCAGCCGTTGCACTGCCTGAGGCCTATCGCCCGTTTCTGTATCTGAATCCCCTCACATTTATTATCGAGCAAGCGCGTGATGTGTTGATTGCGGGGAAGCTGCCTTCATGGTACGGGCTGGGAATCTACTTCCTGTGCAGTCTTGCGGTGGCGTGGCTAGGGCTGGCTTGGTTCGAACGCACTCGAAAGGGGTTTGCCGATGTCCTCTGATGAAGTTAAAGCGGCTGACGTCGTTTGGCATCATGGGAGCGTCCAAGCCAAAGATCGTAACCGGTTACTTGGGCAGCGACCTATAACCATATGGCTCACGGGTTTGAGTGCGTCTGGTAAGTCGACCTTGGCGTTTGCTTTGGAGCGTAATTTCATAGATGTCGGTCATGCTAGCTATGTGCTGGATGGCGACAACGTCAGGCACAGATTGAATAAAGATTTAGGGTTCTCACATCAGGATCGTACCGAAAATATCAGGCGCATTGCAGAAGTAGCGCGTTTAATGAACGACGCAGGCCTCATAGTTATCACGGCGTTTATCTCCCCCTACCGCGATGACCGAAACTTAGCGCGCCAAATTATTGGCGCAGAGAATTTCGTGGAAGTCTTCGTCAGTACCCCTATTGAAACTTGTGAAGCCCGAGACCCCAAGGGCATGTATAAACGAGCAAGAGCAGGAGAGATAATAGAGTTCACGGGCGTGAATGCTCCTTATGAGCCACCCGTATCTCCTGACTTGACGAGTAATACTTCTACTGGTACCCCCTCAGAATGTGCAGGCAAGTTATTTCCTGAGTTAATTTTTCGAATTGCACCACCCGTAAGCGATAAACAAACTCATTGGGAGACACCCAATGGGCGGCGATGACATTGCCATCAAGGCCAGTAACCTGTCCAAGTGCTATCAAATCTACGACAAGCCGAGTGATCGGCTAAGACAATCGCTCTACCCACGGGTCCAAAGATTATTCGACTCTCTCCCTACGAAATTCTACCGTGAATTTTGGGCAATTAAAGATGTTTCGTTTGCAGTAAGGAAGGGTGAAACGATTGGCATCTTGGGCCCAAATGGAAGCGGGAAATCCACATTACTCCAACTCATTTGTGGAACGCTATCTCCTTCGAGCGGCAGTGTGACGTCCAACGGCCGCATTGCTGCTTTGCTTGAGCTTGGGAGTGGCTTTAATCCAGAATTTACGGGGCGAGAGAATATTTACATGAACGCGTCGATTCTTGGACTGTCTCAAGCGAAAATTGACAACAAGTATGATGAGATTGTTGCTTTTGCCGAGATTGGGAATTTCATCGATCAACCTGTCAAGACATACTCCAGTGGTATGTTTGTGCGATTGGCTTTTGCCATCATTGCGCATGTCGATGCGGAAATCTTGATTATTGATGAAGCATTGGCCGTTGGCGATGTATTTTTTGCGCAGAAATGTATGCGATTCTTGCACAACTTCAAGATTAACGGCACGATTATTGTTGTGACACATGACTCAGGAACGGTTGTGAGCTTGTGTGATCGTGCGATTTGGCTGGAACATGGTGAGGTCCAATCGATAGGGCTAGCAAGACATGTTTGTGAAGAATACCTTGCCAGGCGCTATGATGCTTCACGCCGTATCATTCACACTCAAACAACAAAAGCGGCTCTGCCAAGTTTAGAAAAAAACTCGCTATCAAAACATGATGCACGTATTGCGTTTATCAATCATTCAAATTTGAGAAATGACATCGAAGTGTTTGACTTTTCATCGGAAACGCGTGGGTTCGGCCATGGAGGCGCCACGATCGCAAATGCAAAATTGACTGATTTGGAAGGCAAGCATCTTTCCTGGGTGGTTGGTGGTGAGATGGTGCGCATGGAAATTGAAGCCGTAATCACAGTGATTTGCAGGAGTATTATCATCGGATTTCAGCTTAAGAACAGGCTTGGGCAAATTGTATTTTCCCAGAACACCTATGCTGCCTATTGCTTAAATCCTATTTCGGCGAATCCTGATGAGGTTGTCAAAGGCGTTTTCACATTCCGTTTTCCGATATTGCCACGTGGTTCGTATACGGTTGATGTGGCAATTGCAGATGGGATTTCGCCTGAAAATGTTACCCAGTTACAATGGCTGCATGATGCATTTGTTCTGGAGTCTCATTCATCAAGCATAGTAAGTGGTTTGGTTGGTTTGGTTTTTGATTCGATCGAGCTAAGTTGTGAATCGAAAGCTAGTCTGTGAATGCTTGAGGGCAATACGGATGAAGACTCTAAGGCCCGCAATCTTTATGCATATCCAGAAAACAGCGGGCACAACGATCGTTAATTTGGCCAGATCCGCGTATGGGAATCATGACATCATTAGCCATGGCGATTATCTAGAGGGTGTAAGTCACTTTCCTCTTAAGAAAGATTTCAAGGTAAACGAACAAGTGCTTCATGATTTTCAGAAGGTTCCGTTTCTCTCTGGCCATTTTGGTTATGCCTTTGCGAAGCAGTATATGCGCGATAGGTACTCTTTTACCTTCTTGCGGAATCCAGTTGAAAGAGTTCTGTCTTTCTATTATTTCTGTAGAACGCGCGATCCAAACGCATTCGAGATATATAGCCTCAGTCAGAAAACTACGTTGAACGGGTTTCTGCAGATGGGTCTGGTCGAGCCGGAAGTCAAATATTACATTTGGAATAATCAAGTTTGGCAGCTCGCCTGTGGGTTTGGCAGTCTGGATAATCGCGCTTTATCGTCATTTGAAAGGGGAGAGCTTCTTGATCTGGCACTGTCTCATCTTGATGAATTTTCCTATATTGGCTTTGCGGAATCGTTTGAGCAAGATCGAGACAGAGTCCTGACAGATCTCGGAATTGAGACCCCTAAAGAAAAGATTGTTTCAAATGCTACTCCTGGGCGTCCCGTTAGTGATGATTTGCCGCAATCGACAGTGGCTCTATTGTTGGAATTAACCGAGCTTGATCGGGTGCTGTATGAAAAGGTTCAGTCGAGGAAGATGTCACATGCTCATAAGGGTATTAGAAAGTAGCTTTGAGTATGAATGCAAAGCCTGAAACGCTTGAAGATAAGTTACAGCGTATCCGGAATGACTATCTTGAACTTACCCAAGTTTGTTTAACTGGCGCTATTTACAGAGACAGGGCCAATGCGCCGTTTGGTTCTCCTGCATTTGACTCGCATCTACGAGAGCATGGCTTGGACTGGCCGGTAGAGGCACAGACAATGATCGGTACAAAACGGCTTGCCAACCTGCGGGCGCTGACGGAATCAGTGATTGTCGACAATGTGCCTGGCGACCTTATCGAGACAGGCGTGTGGCGAGGGGGGGCATGTATCTTAATGCGCGCTGTTTTATATGCTCACAACGTGACCGATCGGCTTGTGTGGGTTGCTGATTCGTTTGAGGGATTGCCCATCGCAAATCAATTGCAATATCCGAAGGACGCAGGTTCAGACTTTCATACATACAAGCAACTGGCAGTGTCCTTAGGTGAAGTTCAGGAAAACTTCCGTGCCTACAACTTGCTGGACGAGCAGGTGAAATTTCTTAAGGGCTGGTTCAAGGATACCTTGCCGATAGCGCCAATAGGTCGACTAGCACTGATGCGGCTAGACGGAGACATGTACGAGTCTACTATGGACGCATTGATCAATTTGTATCCAAAACTCTCATGCCAAGGATACGTGATTATCGATGATTACCATGCTGTCCCCGCATGTAAAGCTGCCGTAAGTGATTATTGCTGCAAAAGAGGGCTAAATCCGGAAATTGTCGAAATTGACGGTGTGGGTGTGTATTGGCGAAAGTTGGGCGTGCCCGAGTGCGAGGGAGAGAGCATTCGGCTGAGCAAGGCAGTGGCTCTGCCTGACCTGCAGATCGCTAGTCTCAATCAAGCTATCGCTGAATTAAGCAGAGGTATACTCGTCCGCCTCAACCTGGCTTTGGCCGAACGAGACGGTCAGATCTCGACGCATAACCAAACTGTGGCCGAGCGTGACAGGCAGATTGCGAGCCTTAACCAGTCTTTGGTCGAATGTACTGAAAGGATTGCGGCACTTCTGTCGTCTAGCAGTTGGCGAATGACCAAACCGCTACGTGCAGTTGGCTCGTTTCTTAGAGAGTTTAAAGCTTCAGGTCGCACTAGGAAAGGATCACAATGACCTCACCAATTTTAACTTGGGAAAACGATGCGAATTTAAAAGTAAACGAGGTGAAATTTTTTGTTACGTATAACGCTGATGAGTTGCACGGAGTAAATTCCACAGTGGATAAATTTCTTCTTGGTAAGAGCCGATCCATGATCGAAAAATTGATCGAGATGCTCGGAGAACAAGCAATCAGCAACGTTTTCGAAATGGGAATATTCAAGGGCGGGAGTGTCGTCCTCTATGATCAGATTTTTCAGCCGATAAAAATCGCGGCCGTTGAATTTGCGAGAAAACCGGTCGAGGCGCTTGCTCAATATATTCAAAAGCATGGGAAATTTACGCATGTCAAACCATACTATGGGGTAAATCAAGCGGATCGGCGTGCCATGGAGGAAATCCTATCCATGGAGTTCCCAAGTCAAGACGTCGATTTAATTGTTGACGATGCGTCTCATCTGTATGAAGAGACACGCGAGGCATTTAATATTAGCTTTCCGTATTTGAAGCCGGGTGGTCATTATGTCATTGAAGACTGGGCGTGGGCGCATTGGCCGGGAGATCTTTGGCAAAAAAATAACCCGCATTTTGGCGGAAAACGCGCCTTGAGCAATTTGCTGATCGAATTGAACATGCTTGCGGCCAGCAGATGCGACTTGATCGAGGATATTTTTGTGAATCACAATTTTATCATCGTAAAACGGGGAGCGAGTAAGCTGCCTCCAGATAGATTTGATATTGGCGAGCATTATTTGCTCAGAGGTAAGCGTTTTGGCGCATGGTTATGACGGCGTTTGAACATGTGGGGAATGAGCATGGGCCAATTTAGCTCAGCACTCGTTCAGAATAATCGCCTGTTGCCCGGCATCCATGGGCTTAGGGGAATCGCAGCACTAGCGGTAGTGTTGTTCCACTTAATACACGTTGGAGGTGTTAGCCCTCCAAGTCTATTTGAGTTCATAGGGCGAGACTTTGGCTATAGCGTACATCTGTTTTTCATACTGAGCGCATTCTCATTGATGTACTCAACAGAGCCATGGATTAATAGACCTGACTGGCTGGCGAATTATTTCATCAAGAGGTTTTTTCGGATTGCCCCATTATTTTATTTCATGATTGCTTGTTGGATTGCTGCTGACCTCTTCAAGGTTGGTACGTTAAAGAGCCCCATTGAAATTATTTTAAATCTGACGTTCACGTTTGGTTTTGTGCCATTTTCCGGCTTTGTTTGGGGTGGCTGGTCTGTTGGAGTTGAGATGATTTTTTATGCGGTATTTCCAGTAGTGCTGTTGCTGATTAGAACGCATAGGGCAGCATTCATATTCTTGATCATCAGCATTATTGTCAGTAGTGCCGTACGGTCTGCTCTGTATCTTCAGGATATTAATGCTAAGCCATTACCGTCATATTATTGGAGTTATTATTCTTTTGCGTCAAACATGTGCTTTTTCTCAATGGGTATCTACGCATACCTGCTAAGCCAATCATATCAAGCGCATGCAAGATTACTAAGCGTTTATGTTCCGATAGTTGCAGCTGTGATTATTGGGGGATTGGTTTCGTCGGATTTAGGCCCGCTCCTATACAGTTCAGCCAGATTGGATATTGTGCTGTGGGGGATTGGATTGAGCGCACTCTGTGCCTGGCAAAGCCATCACCCAAGCGTTGTCATTGCCAACGACGCGTTCGAATATTTTGGCGAGCGCAGCTACAGTATTTATCTGTTACATCCGGTCGTTATATTTTACTTAAAAGAGTACTTGCTCAAGCTTTACAATTTGTGCTTTCCCATAGCCGGAAGTTATTCTTTTTTTATTTGTGGGGCCATTATCATGATTATCATTTTGGTGGCCGTGGAATGTACATATAGATTGATTGAAGTGCCGGGAATAAATCTTGGTCGGAAATTGATTGAGTTGAGAAAGAGGCGGGCAATCAATAATCCCCTCACTTTGGAGATCAATGAACACCGCGAAGCGGCATAAATACGAATTCACTGTTGATCTCGCCGCGCAAACCGCACCTGGGCATGTGATGCATCTGGTCGGTTCGTCCAAACGTGTGCTGGAGGTCGGCTGCGGCCCAGGCTCGATTACTAAGCTGCTGGTACAGCATGGGAAATGTAGGGTGACGGGTATTGATCTGGACCCAGAAGCAATCAAGAAGGTTGCGCCCTACTGCGAATCAGTCATGCAAGCGGACCTGAATTCTTCGGAGTGGCCCCACATGCTAGATGGTGTGGAACTATTTGATGTTGTTGTGGCGGCTGATGTGCTTGAGCATCTGTATGATCCCTGGACTACTCTGAAGCGGATGGCGCCCTTCATTCGCGCCAATGGTTGCCTGGTAATCTCGCTACCACATGTCGGGCATGCAGCCGTAGTGGCGTGTTTGCTCAATGGAGATTTTGAGTATCGCGATTGGGGACTGCTTGATCGGACACATATTCGCTTCTTCGGTCTCAAGAATATCGATGACTTGTTTGCCCAGGCCGACCTCAAGATTATTGAGGTCAGGTATGTTGTTAAGCCGCCCGAGGAGACCGAATTAGCGGCGAGCTGGTCCAGGCTCTCGGCCACAGTGCAGGAGGCTTTGAAGAGTTTTGGTCATGCCGATGTCTATCAAGTCGTAGTCAAGGCTGTGCCCTTGAACTATCCCGGTGAGGCAGTGCCGCTCCTGCCTCCGAAACCCCTTCGTACCGCAGTGGCCATTCCGGTATTGTGGAAGACGCGCATCGCTAATTGCATGAGCCATCAGACCCAACAGCGGATTCGCCAAGGTCTCAGTCTGCTGGGAATTCGGCTTTAACAGTTTTGACCGCCGCACCCATTCGACTCGGCTTCACAGCTATTTGGAGCAAGCCATGACGGTCACTCATTTCGGTTCAGACAATCAGTCTGTGCCCAAGCTGATCGCTTTCTATCTGACGCAGTTTCATCCGACCCCGGAGAACGATTTATGGTGGGGAAAGGGGTTCACGGAGTGGACCAATGCCACAAAGGCTAAGCCTTTGTTTGAGGGACACTATCAGCCACACCTTCCTGCTGACCTTGGTTTCTATGATCTGCGGTTACGAGAAACCCGGCATCAGCAGATTGGGCTTGCCAAGCAGTTTGGCATTGACGGCTTCTGCTACCACTATTACTGGTTTTCAGGGACACGGATTCTCCATGGGCCGCTGGATGACATGCTGGCGGACAAAGAGAGTGACATGCCGTTCTGCTTGTGTTGGGCGAACGAGAACTGGACCAGGCGGTGGGACGCAGCCGAGCATGAAATTTTGATTGCGCAAAAATATCTGCCTGATGACGATCTCAACTTCATCAAGAGCCTTATTCCGTTTTTCAGGGACGCCCGCTACATTCGTCTGAATAACGAGCCCGTTTTGATTGTGTATCGGCCACAGCATTTGCCGGACCCAAGGAAGACTGCCAAAGTGTGGAGAGATTATTGTGCGAGTGTTGGTATTGGGAAGATTCATCTTTGTGCCGCATTGACTCACGGCAACGAAGATTTTACGCAGTTTGGCTTTGATAGCGGCGTGGAATTTCCACCTCACAACATGAGGTGCGGCACAGCCAATCATCGAACGAGATTTTTTGAGCCGTTTCAGGGGTGGGTAGTTGATTACAAGGATATCGCCGAGTCATACATGAGTCGGCGCTATCCTCTCGGGAAGGTATTTCGCACCGTCTTTCCGTCTTGGGATAACACAGCGCGAGCCAATAACCGTGCAGGCATCGTGACTAATGCCTGTCCTGAGAACTATGAGTATTGGCTGTCCAGGACAATTCAACGAACAATGGGCGATCTTTCAGACCAGGAGCCGCTCGTGTTCATTAATGCCTGGAACGAGTGGGCAGAGGGGTGCCATCTGGAGCCGGATAGGAAGCACGGGCAGAAGTTTTTGCAGGCTACACTGAATGCTAAGAGAGGTAGATCGAGAATGTCGGGTATGGATGAGATACTGAGGATGAGCATTGCCGACAGTGCTGGAGTGGCAAAGCGTACGGTGATGGGTGATCTGAGGGCGATTTCGTCGTATCACCTTCAGAGAGTGATAGCGCAGGCGAGGGGGTGGCTTAACCACTATCCTCGAATGAAACACACCCTCAGGAGGCTTAGGCTGTTGTTCGGGTAGGCGCAATAGCACGCTTGGAGCGGATTTGATTCACGCTGGAGTGTGCTTATTGTTCGGGGCCGTATTCGATCATTTCGAAATACCATGAGGATTTTTGTTCGAGAAAATGTTTCCTTGCACTAAGTTGAAGGAGATACGATCTTGGATCTTCCCCTCGCGAATAGCTATTCCATCCGATATCGAAGCCTCCCCAGGGTTTTCAATGGGTAGACCTTGACTCCCCTGATCGATTGCCAAAGATGTGAGTAGGACATCTTCAGTATCTCATCGCGGGCGCTGCAATGATGGCGAGCAAGAGAAAACGAATGTCAGTACAAGAGCGTCCTCTGTCACAGATCAGCAGAGGGAGTAATGTTAGCTGGATACTGAGACGTGTGAGAGGAGTTCTCTCGGCAGAAGGTCTCCGTGCTTGTGTTAGAAAGGGAGGGCACAAGTTGTATCGACTGTTGTGCGGGCAGACTAGCCTATTACCATTCCACTTTCGGGATCTCAGCGAGCAATACCTGACTTGGCAGCAGCAGCATCAGCAGTTCACCTCTGAGACTCTGGCAAGTAGGTGTGAGGCGGTCGAACGGATGGCCTACCGACCTCTCATCAGTCTCGTTCTGTCAGTTGATCAGGGGAATGAGAGATGTTTAAAGAAGGCGATCGAGTCAGTCCAAGCTCAAGTGTATTCCCATTGGGAATTGCGCGTGATTTACGATCCGTCTCGTCAGGAGTTGGCTCAAAGAATAGCGGATAACTATGCGGTCTCTGACGCAAGAGTGATATTCAAAGCGTTTACAACGACTGAAGCAGGTGATGGGTTCGGTCGCTCTGTCCTTCAGTTGGTTTCTGGTGAATTTCTTTGTTTCTTGGCATCGAATGTAGAACTTGCTCCTGATGCGCTGCTTGCTGTGGTCGAACAGTTGGGTAAAACGCCGGGCCTGGATATGCTGTACTCTGATGAAGACGTCATCGCGGCAAATGGAGTGCGAGTTAGTCCGTTTTTTAAGCCGGGTTGGAGCCCAGACCTCCTTCTCGCGATGAATTATATTGGTCGGATCTGTGCGCTGCGAACAAGGATACTCTCGAACATCGCAGAATCTTGGGGCGATATCTATAATGGAGACTGCTACCATCTGATTCTTCGATTCACCGAAGAGACAGATAAGATCCTTCGTATCCCGCGAGTGCTCTATCACCTTCAAACGCCCGCACTGTCAGTCGCCTTGTCTTTCAGCGGTAAACAGGCTAGTGATGAAACTGGAGTAAGGGCTATTCAGGAGGCATTGAGTCGGCGAGGAGAGCAGGGAGAGGTCACATGCATTGGGGCCGGCAGATACAAAGTGGATTATCGAGTTCGCGGGACCCCTCTCGTATCCATCATCATCCCGACTCGTGATCGTGGAGAGCTCCTTATGCAATGCATCTCGAGCATTGAAGGCAAGACGAGGTATACGCAATATGAGATTCTCGTGCTCGACAACGGGAGCGCTGACCCGCAGACACTTCGCTATCTTGACACGGTTGCCGAGAAGTGGAGTGTGCATCGATGTCCAGGGCCATTTAACTTTTCGTCGATCAACAATGCGGGAGCTGCCCAAGTAAAAGGGGAGTATGTATTGTTCTTGAACAATGATGTTGAGGTGATCTCGCCAGATTGGCTAACAGCTATGGTCGCACAGGCTCAGCGTTCAGGCGTGGGGGCCGTTGGGGCCAAGCTGCTTTACCCGGATGGGAGCATCCAGCATGCCGGGGTTGTTCTTGGAATCAATGGGGTAGCAGGCCATGCGTTTAGACACAATCCGATCGAGGCTCCTTCCTATTATGGATTCGCTGACGTCGTGCGCAATTGTAGCGCAGTCACCGCGGCGTGCATGCTGGTGCCGAAAGATGTGTTTGTGAGGGTGCAAGGATTTGATGAACGTCTACGCGTTGAGTACAACGACGTCGATTTATGTCTTCGAGTTCAGCAACATGGGTATCGGATTGTGTATACACCGGAGGCGGTGCTTCGTCACTATGAGAATGCGACAAGGAAGGGTGGACGGTCTCACGAAGATGCGATGCTGTTTGAACATATGTGGGGAGACCTGATAACAAAAGGCGACCCGTATTATAACCCCAACCTTACGCGGCGTCGGGAAGACTGGGGCTTGAATGTCTGATACGCCCTGAAGAATGTCGGATTATTTACTTCACGGACGTTGTGCGCGTTTTCGTTAACGCGGGATCGAGTTGAGCACGATCGTGACCATGAAAATTCTGTACTTCTCGAAGGCATCAGACATCGGGCCGAGTAGCCGGTATCGCATCTTTCAATACTTGCCATATCTCCGTTCCCGTGAACTAGATGTAGTTGTCAAGCCATTGTTTGGCCCGACCTATTTCTGGCTACTCACGTGGCGAGCCTCATGGCCAATAGTGATTGCTAAAGCCATCTATGCCCTCTTGAGATTCTTTAAGCGGGGACGTGATCTCCTATCAATGGGGTGCGTCGATTTGATCGTTATTGAAGGGCAACTCTTTCCGTATTGTCCGGCAACAGTAGAGCGATTGTTGGTGAAATTGAATCAGAGGATTGTGGTCGAGCTGGATGATGCCATCTATCTGACGCGCTTCCATAAGCGGAAAATGTCTGCAATCATGCGGATGTCCTCGGCCGCTATAGTTGGCAATCATGTGCTGGCGAAGTACGTTGAGAGGTTCGCATCTAGTGTGTCTATCATCCCGACCGTGGTTGACACCGATCGATTTCATCCTCCTGCGCAGCTTGGTTCGAACCAAGACCGTGAAGGTGTGACGACGATTGTGTGGGCCGGGTTGGCCTCTAACTTCCCTTATCTGGAATTGCTGGTCCCAGTCATTAGAGAATTGCAGCAAACAGAGCGAATACGCTTTAGGGTCATCAGTTCGTGTCCACCTGTGCTTCCAGGAGTGAACCTCGATTTTAGATTGTGGAGTCTTGAAGGTGAGGTGGCGGATCTTCAGGGTGGGGATATCGGCGTGATGCCGCTTCCAGATACGGAATGGGCTCGTGGTAAGTGTGGGTTGAAACTCTTGCAGTATATGGCGCTGGGTCTTCCCGCTGTGGCATCGCCTATAGGGGTGAACCAAGAAATTATTTCAGACGGAGAGAATGGCTTTCTCGCTTCCACGCAGGAAGAATGGTACGCAACATTACTTTGGTTGTGTCGAGACGCTCAGTTGCGAGTCAGGATCGGACAGGCGGCGAGGAAGACTGTGAAGTCGGAGTATTCATTATCTGTATGGGGACCTCGGTTGGCGGACCGCTATAGAGTGATCATCAATGAAAGTAGACCTACCGAATCTGTATCGCCTGGTGAAGAGGCTCCCACTCGATAAAGTTGGACGGACTCCTCGTTTAAGAACACCAGCGTTTCAGGGTACGCAAGACTGAAATCAGTATGATCTTAGTCGTTCTTCGGATACTCTAATGGCTAACGGTTTTGTCGCTGGGCTGAAGCTGTGGAGCCACGAGCGATCGACTGCAAGGTTTCTGATAAACGGAAATATCATTCAGGGAATTCATGTTCCTGCTCATTCTGACTTTCATTATTGCGTTGCTGCTTGCTCTGTACGGCGTGCCTATTGCCAGGCGGGCTGCGCTAAAATTCGGTATCGTGGATGCGCCGGATGGGAGACTGAAGCATCAACGGGAGCCGGTGCCTTATTTCGGTGGGCTAGCGATTTATCTCGCGTTTCTGATGAGCCTGGCGTTTACCTTTGAGTTCCGCCATGACGTTCTTGGCATTGTCTTGAGTGGAACTATCGTTGTGATGCTCGGCCTGATCGACGATTTCGGCGTGCTGACACCATGGACCAAGTTGGCCGGGCAGTTGTTGGCCGTGTTCGTATTGATCAAGAGTGGGATAAGAATTGAGATCGCAGCTTTCCCTGAATGGCTTGACCTGGTTCTGACGGTGGTGTGGATGGTGGGATTGATCAATGCGTTCAACCTGCTCGACATCATGGATGGTCTCTCGGCTGGCGTGGGGGCGGTCAGCGCGAGTTGTTTGCTTGTCGTGGCCTTACTCCAAGGCGACCAAACGATTGCCGTGATGCTTGTCGCGTTGCTCGGAAGCCTGCTGGGATTTCTTAAGTACAACTGGTATCCGGCGAAGATTTACATGGGAGATACGGGGGCGATGTTCATCGGGCTGCTGCTGGGAGCGATGACGATGATCGAACGATATCCCAGTGACCATCCGCTTTCGCTCCTTACCCCCGTATTTATCGCAGGGATTCCAATTTTCGATACGTTGTTCGTCATGTACATTCGCTATAGGCGTAGACTGCCGATTTTCTGGGGGAGTCCGGATCACATCGCGATTCGGCTGCGCCATTGGGGACTGTCTGTGCCACAGATTGTAATCACGAGTTATGTGGCTACGGCGCTTGTGGGAGTAACCGGTCTTGCAATGTTGACCGTTAGCCAAGAGGTGGGATGGGTGCTTTGCGGGGGAACGGTCGGCGCGCTCTTGCTCATTACCATGTTGTTGAAGAAGGTGGATGTCAGCCGGCCTGAGCAGGCGGTTGTCTCATCCTCAGAAGATGGAGGGAGAAAGGCCGCATGATCCTCATCGTCGGCGCCGGCTTGGCCGGTCTCAGTACGGCCTATCATCTGTCGGGCGTCCCGTATCGTCTCTTTGAGCGGGAGCTGGAGGTCGGTGGGTTATGCCGTTCGTACAAGAAGGACGGATTTACCTTCGACTACACCGGGCATCTCCTCCATTTCCGCCAAGCCGAAATCAAGGAATTGGTGGAAAAACTCTTGGCCGGGAAGCTTCAGAGACATGCCCGTCGATCCTTCATCTATTCTCACCGGACCTATACGGAGTATCCATTCCAAGTCAATACTTTCGGCCTTCCTCCCGAGGTGGTGCGGGAGTGTTTGATAGGATTTATTGCCACGCTGACGAATCAGCGAGCCGACCCTCCGTCTCAAGACCGATCATTCAAGCAGTGGATCTTCGACAATCTCGGCGAAGGCATGGCCAAGCATTTCATGGTGCCCTTCAATGAAAAGCTCTGGCAAGTCTCTCTGGATGAACTGACGTCAGATTGGGTGTCGTGGCTGGTGCCGAAACCGGAGCTTAAGGATGTAGTCAATGGTGCCTTGGGTATTAAAGACAAAGCCTTCGGCTATAACCCGTCGTTTCTTTATCCTGCGAGCGACGGCATCAAAGTGCTCCCCGAATCGTTTGTGCCAGGGATCGACGGTATCACCCATGGCGCAGAGCTTGTGGAGGTGGACACCAAGCGCCGCCGCGCCATTTTCCGTGATCAACGGCATGATGGTGGAACGAGTGAGGAACGATACGAGTCGCTGGTCTCGACCATCCCGATTCCGGAGCTGGTCCGTCGCTGTGTCGATTTCCCCTCTGCATTGAAAGACGCGGCGGACGCGTTACGCTGGGTCTCGGTCTACAATGTCAATTTAGGGATCGGCCGCGAACTGGTGTCGGATAAACATTGGATCTACTTTCCTGAGGCGGAATACCCCTTCTATCGCGCCGGGTTTCCGATGAACTTTTCTCCTTCATTGGGGCGTCCTGGTTGCAGTTCGATGTATGTGGAGATGTCGCACAAGCCTGGCGAGCGCCGATCTGGAGAACAGGTGATCGGACAGGTGCGTACCGGTCTGGAACGGGCCGGCATCCTTCGCCATGACGATGAGCTGGTGGTCGCAGATGTGAAAGATCTCCACTACGCCTACGTGTATTTCGATCACCATCGTGCGAAGGCGATACCAGCCATCTTGGCCGAGCTTGAACGCCGAGGAATCTACTCGGTCGGTCGCTATGGGCGCTGGGAGCATACGTCGATGGAAGATGCCATTGGGCAAGGGAAGCAAGTCGCCGAGCGGTTGAGATCCTTCTACGAGCATCGAGCATCAGCCTGAGGAACAGGGAGTGGAGAGCGTCTGTCATGTCATTACCAAACTGGAGCTGGGTGGCGCACAGGAAGTCGCGCTCTATGCCGTCTCACATCTTGACCCGATCAAATTCCGCCCGCTGCTTGTCGCAGGCCCTGGAGGCCTGCTCACGGATGAAGCCAAGACCCTCGCTGGTGTCGATGTTCACATCCTGTCATCGCTCGCTCGGCGAGTTCATGTCTTCGCAGATCTTGTTGCCCTCGTTGAACTGATCTTTCTGTTTCGTCGCCTGCGCCCAACGATTGTTCATACCCATAGTTCGAAGGCCGGTATTCTTGGTCGGTGGGCAGCATGGTGTGCGAGCGTGCCGGTGATTATTCATACCATTCATGGGTATGGCATTACACCGGCTCAGCCATCCTGGTTACGCCGTATCCTGATTTTCCTCGAACGTATGACGGGAAGGATCACGACCCATTGGATAGCAGTCGCTCAAGCTGATATTAAAAAAGGGATCGAGTGGGGATTGTTTGACCGGACACAGGTCTCAGTCGTTAGGCCCGGCATCGATCCCTTGCCTTTTCAAATCACGATCGACACGAATTTGCGACATGCCTTGCGGGCATCATTTGGGGTTGGGCCTGATGATTTTTTAGTGGGAACGGTCGCCTGTTTAAAACCGCAGAAAGCTCCAGAAGATTTTGTGGCTGTAGCGAAACAGGTGTGCGACGCTGTACCTGAGGCCCGGTTCGTTTTGGTTGGTGACGGAGATCTGCGCCCAAGGATTGAATCGCTGATCGAAGTGAATGGGCTGTATAAGCGATTGCACCTCGCCGGATGGAGGCGAGACATCTCGACCGTCATGAAAATATTCGATGCGTTTCTGCTCACATCTCATTGGGAAGGATTGCCGCGTGTTCTCTTGGAGGCGCGAACCATCGGCCTGCCTGTTGTGGCAACGAGGGTTGGGGGTGTTGAGGAAGTGATTGTCCAGGGCCGCCATGGGTGGTTGAGCGATGCGGGAGATATCTCAGGTTTGTCGGGGCATCTTATCCGAGTGTTGCAGAGTCAAGACGGGGAACCACATCGTCGCGTACACTCAATGGAGGCACTCCCGAAAGAATTTCACCTTGAGGAAATGGTGAAACAGTATGAATCTCTGTATGATAGGTTACTGGATGATCGGCGAAGCGGGAAGGCTTCCCGCTCGGTCTGATCAACGTCACACTCGTAGCACAAGGAGTTTATCGTGAACGTTCCTCTCTTAGATCTCAAAGCCCAGTATTCCGGTATCAAGGCAGAGGTAATGTCGGCCATAGAGACTGTCTGTGACGAGCAGGGGTTTGTGCTCGGACCTCGTCTCACGGCCTTTGAAGAAGCGACAGCACGGTATATCGGAAGCCGTTATGCGATCGGTTGCGCTTCAGGAAGCGACGCGCTGTTGCTTTCCCTTATGGCCATGGGGATAAAAGCGGGGGATGAGGTCATCACCATCCCGTTTACGTTTTTTGCCACGGTGAGCGCAATCTCACGATTGGGCGCGAAGCCAGTGCTTGTAGATATACAGCCTGATACGTTCAATATCGATCAGGAACTCATTGAACGAGCGGTCACGCCTCGCACGAAAGCCATCATTCCCGTTCACCTCTTTGGGCAATGTGCGGATATGGCTGCCATCAACCAGATCGCAAAGCGGAAAAATATATACGTCATCGAGGACGCGTGCCAAGCCATTGGGGCGAGTCAGGGAAACAAACGCGCCGGAGTCCTCGGAGACACCGGGTGTTTCAGCTTTTTCCCCAGCAAGAACTTGGGTGGATTTGGAGATGGGGGCCTCATTACGACCAACGACAAAGCCCTTGCCGATTCCATGGCTATGCTCCGCGTTCATGGGAGTCAGGTCCGCTATCTCCATGAGGCGGTGGGAATCAATAGCCGCTTGGACGCGCTCCAGGCCGCCGTACTCCACGTCAAATTAAAGTATCTTGACCAGTGGGCCGAGGGGCGACGGCGGAACGCCGATCGGTATCAACGATTATTCGCGAAGACGAAGCTTGCCGACCGAGTTGTCTTGCCACCAACGATGCGCGACAATTTCCACGTCTATAACCAATTCACCGTCCGGGCGCAGAAACGAGATGAATTGCGCACTTTTCTGAAGGAGAAAGGGGTCGGCACGGAAGTGTATTATCCGCTCCCCATGCATCTCCAAAACTGCTTTCGCGATTTAGGGTATCAGAAGGGGTCGTTCCCTGTATCGGAACAGGCGGCCGAAGAGGTGATGTCTATTCCGATCTATGCAGAATTAACAGACGTGCAGCAGTCCTACGTGGTCGAGATGATCGCGGAGTTCTACAAACACGGCTAGTTCTATTCACGTCGCATCCCTTGTCGTCCTGCTCCGGTCAATTCCTAGGCCATTTCTGCATTTCGTCGTACAATGAAGGCACATGTCGAATCGTCGGTGAATGTGGCGAGTGGCACAGCAGCCGGAATACGGAGGCTATGATGAGATCGGTGATGTGTGGAATCCTGTTCTTGCTCTCCTTGATAGTGAGTACTGCGGCCATCGGCAAGGAACTCTCACCCCGTGAGATTTACGAACGAGCCTCCCCTGCCGTAGTGATGGTAATGGGGTATGCAGATGGTGGCAGAAAGGGCAGTGGCGGAACTGGTTCGATCGTCCAGTCTGACGGATTAGTCCTCACGAATGCCCACGTCGTGATTGAGGAACAGACCGGGAAGCCCTTCGCCCGTCTGTCTGTATTTCTCAAGCCGGCTCGCGTGACGGGAGAGTCGAAAAGCGATCTTTCCCGTATGGTCCGAGCCAAACTCCTGGCCTATTCACAGCAATTGGATCTCGCCCTGCTGAAGCTTGAAGGCGCGACCGAAGCCTTGCCGGTGGTCGCTGTGAGTGAATCCGGGCGGGCCAGCATCGGAGATCGCGTAGTGGCTATCGGTCATCCGGAGCAAGGTGGGTTGTGGACCTTGACGACGGGGGTGATTAGCGCCGAAGTTGATAACTTCAATGGGGTCAAGGGCAAGCATGTGTTTCAAACGGAGACGGGCTTGAATCGTGGAAACTCAGGTGGGCCACTCTTGGATGGAGAAGGGCGGATGATCGGAGTCAATACAGCGATTGCCCGCGTGGCCTCGGATGGTCTCCCGATCATGAGCATTAGTTTCTCGCTGAAATCAAGCGTCGCCACACAATGGTTGCGGGAACAAGGCGTGGGGGCACGAGGGACAACGCTGCCTACCGGTCAGATGCAGCCTGCGACCGATCAATCAATTGCCCCGTCAGTGCCGCCCCAAGCCAAACCCGTCCAGCCTCCTCGGTCTGATCTGTCACTCAAGCCCACGATGAAGCCTGAGGTGGTTCAGCAGGCTCCTGCTCGTCCATACAATCTCGATGAGTTGATCAGTGATCGCGCAAAGGCAGAAGCCGATCTTGACAGCATGATGTCGGAAATGCGGGGGAGGATGAAGGGGCGATAGAATCGAGGTGCCACTGAGGTGTTTAAGCTGAAGACCGAAGGCTGAAGACAAAAGCCTTCAGCCTATCTACCTGAGTAGTTACACTTCTTCTAGCATCCGACTATGTCGTGATCGCCCCTTCCGAGGCCGACGAGACGTGCCGCGCGTATTTGCCCATGACGCCGGAGGTGTAGCGGGGCAGTGGTTGTTTGACCTTCTTCAGCCTGGCCTTGATCTCTTTCTGCGAGAGTTCCACGCTCAGTGTCCGTTTGGCGATATCGAAGACAATCATGTCGCCGTTCTTCACGGCGCCGATCGGACCTCCCTTGATGGCTTCTGGCGCGATGTGGCCTGCCATCAAGCCATGGGTGGCTCCGGAGAACCGGCCATCAGTGAGCAGCGCGACGGAATCGCCTAGCCCTGCGCCCACGATGGCCGCAGTCACACCGAGCATCTCTCTCATGCCCGGTCCGCCGGACGGACCTTCATACCGAATCACCACGACATCACCTGCTTTGATTTGGCGTGATTGCACGGCGACAAAGGCGTCTTCTTCCCGGTCGTAGACTTTTGCCGGGCCGCGAAACTTCATGATGGAATGCCCTGCCACCTTCACGACGCAGCCGTCTGGTGCGAGGTTTCCCTTTAAGATCACCAGTCCACCAGTTGGCTTGATTGGATTCGATAGGGGCAGGAGGACCTGTTGCCCGGACGTCTCCTTGGCGTTCTTGGCTTCTTCCCCGATCGTGCGACCGGTCACGGTGGGTTGGCCTCCGTGCAAGATTCCGGCATCGAGCAGCCGTTTGGCGACTAACGTGGTTCCTCCTGCCGCATAGAGATCCGAAGCGGTGAATCGTCCACCAGGCTTCAGATCGGCCAGCAACGGCACCTTCCGATTGATCTTGTCAAAATCGTCGATGCTCAGTTTGATGTTCGCTTCGCGAGCAATGGCGAGCAGATGCAGCACGGCATTCGTCGATCCGCCGGTGGTCGCGACCGCGGCAATGGCATTTTCCAGCGACTTTCGCGTGATGATCTGGCGAGGCCGCAGGTCTCGTTTCAGCAGGTCCATGACCATCTTTCCGCACTCGAAGGCCACGTCGTCTTTCTTCTGGTCCATAGCCGGCACCCCGTTCCGTCCCATCGGAGAAATGCCGAGGAATTCGAACGCGATCGCCATCGTGTTCGCCGTGAACTGACCGCCGCAAGCACCAGGGCCTGGACAAGCATGGTCTTCAAGGTCTTTGAGTTCGGCAGAGGTCATCTTGCCTGTCGCGTGTTTCCCGACGGCCTCGAACACATCTTGAATGGTCACGTCATGGCCTTGGAATTGGCCCGGCATGATCGAGCCGCCGTAGAGCATGACCGACGGGAGGTTCAAGCGAGCGAGAGCCATCACGGTGCCGGGAATAGTCTTGTCGCAGCCGGATAATGCGACCACGCCGTCGAACAGGTGCCCGCGAGCCACGAGCTCGATCGAATCGGCAATCACTTCCCGGCTGATCAACGACGCCTTCATCCCCTCGGTTCCCATCGAAATGCCATCCGACACGGCGATGGTGTTGTACTCGATGGGGGTGCCGCCCGCCGCTCTGATACCGGCTTTCACCCGCTCCGACAAGCGGCGCAGGTGGAAGTTGCAGGGCATGACCTCGATCCATGTATTGGCGACGCCGATGATCGGACGAGACAAGTCTTCGTCGGTAAATCCAACGGCCTTCAACATCGCGCGGGCCGGCGCTCGATCGGGGCCGGCCAGCAACGCATGGCTCATGAGTGTTAACTCTTTTGGCATGAGATCCTTCTTAATAGACTGCTGAGAGTAGCCACTCGCTCGCGCTCAGTGAGCATCGTGTGTGGACACACTATGGTTGAACAGGTGAGGCACGTGTCTAGGGCCGCACGATGACAGGCTTATGCCTGTTGGAGGCGCAAGTTATGCAGCATGCCGCCTTTATGCGGATGGCCTTTCATGGGACCGCCATGAGGGCTGCCGTGGGGGCTCCCATACCCTTTGCCGGCATCCTTGTGCTGCTGCATCACTTTGTCATGCTCGCTCTTTTCCTTGGCGCGCTGTTCCGGCGTCAGTAGGGCGTATACATCCCGGCGGGCCTTGATAGAGGCCATCCGTAAGCCGACTTGTAGATCCCCACTCTGCTTCAACTTGGCTTCGATTGTCCCCAAATCAGACTTCTCTTCTTCAGTCAGGGCCTTTACCTCGCGCTCCGCGACCTGGATATCGGCCTCAGTTTTGATACGGATCTTGTCCAGGTTGAGCTGCATCTCTTTGAGTTTCGTGACTTGCTCGGCGGTAAGCCCGATGTCTTGCTCGTGCTTGAGCAGATGCCGGATCAAGTGGCCAGTGCTGTTGTGCATCATGCCCGAGCCATGGCCACCCGTAGGACTATGACCATAACTATAGCCGCCGCCCCCGTGCCCTTCCTTGCCGTAGCCCGGCTCATTGGCCCAGCCCGTAGATATCCCAACAGTCAGCGCAAATACCGATGCGACGCCCAGCGTCACGATGATTCCTGCTCTCTGCTTCATACGTGCCTCCTTAGGTTGAAGCGAACGAAGAGGTCTGGCTCCATGATGATGAACGTTCCAGTAACCACATCTCATCCTTGAACTCATTATTAAGCTAGAATTGTACCGCGAGTGCGTCGGTAGCCTATTCAGAGCTGTCATCATTCTCTTCTCACATGGATGTAGATTGCCAGATCGATAGGCACAACGCAAGCCAACAACACAACGGGTGCGGTCTGCCTGGTTCATCTGGTGTGTTTTGTGTATTTGGTGAAGTTTGTTCAACCAACCAAACCACATAACGGTGCTCTTGGCTGGAGGGTTTTTGCAGAGTCCTGTTCGTGAGCGTCAGGAGTTCGATCGGCGTCTGGCTTGGGCGAGCAGTTCAGCGCGCGGGTCTAGATGCGGAATGGCTCTGAGTCGATCGTAGAGTTTTTGTTCCTCGTCGGTCGAGGAGGGCGGCATCACAATCTGGATCGTCAGGAACAGATCGCCGTGGCCACCGGTTGCCGCAGGGAGGCCCTTGCCCTTCAGTCGAAGTTTACTTTCGGCCCGGCTTCCCGGCGGAACTTTCACCCGAACCGGTTCCATCAGGGTTGGGGCCATCACATCGGCTCCCAAGGCCGCTTCCCACGGGAAGACGGGGAGAGACACGTGAATGTCGCTTCCCTGCCGGCGAAACACGTTGTCTGGAGCGATGGCCACACGCAAGTACAAATCTCCCGGTTTGCCCCCGTTACTGCCGGCTTGTCCTTTGCCTGCGACGCGAACTCTCGTTCCGTCCTGAACTCCGGCAGGGATTCGGACTTCGATGGTCGTGGGATGCAGCGTGGCGCCCTGCCCCTGACACGTTGGGCAGGGGCGTCCGCGCAGTGCGCCGCTTCCGTGACAAGTTGAGCAAGGCCGAGGCTCTTGTAGGCTGACACGCTTCGTTACACCCATAAACACCTCGGCCAGCGTCAGTTGCGCCTCCGTTTCAAGATCTTCACCCTGTATGGCAAACCCGCGACTGGCGCCGGTTCTCCCTCTCCCTTTGAACAGATTCTCGAAGAGATCGGAAAATCCTTCTGCGCCGAAAGGAGTCTCTTGGCCGACTCCCCCGCTGGCTCCAGCCTGCCGGCGAGCCTGTTCGTAGGCCTCAGCCTGCTCCCAGTTGGCGCCATAGAGATCGTATTTCTTGCGCTTGTCGGGGTCGGACAGGACTTCCTGCGCTTCGTTGAGTTCTTTGAACCGCTTCTCCATCTCGACCTTTTTGGCGCCGCTGTGCATGTCAGGATGGAATTGGCGCGCCAAACGGCGGTAGGCCTTCTTAATATCGTCCGCCGAGGCAGACTTCGAAAGACCGAGAACCTGATAATAGTCGCGTGTGGTGGTTGCCATTGATTGCTGGAGCGGTGTCACTCAGTACTCAGTCCTCAGCACTGAGCACTCATCGAGTGCAGCTTACGAGGTCGATCGGAGCTTTGCAAGAGCGGGGGGACCGGGTGCGACCCACAGGATGCTCAAACAGGTCGTCCAGCAAGGCCGCAGCGAGTGAAGGTCCGAGGCGTACACTCTGGAGTACGTTGAGGATCTGAACGATGCGAGAACGATGCTGGCGAACTGTTTCAGCATCCTGTCTAGCGTGGGGCGACGGTTTTGGCTCGTGCCATCATCTTGCAGTAGGAACAGACTTCGGCGGTAGTGGGTTGGCTGCACGAGGCGCAGGGGTGGAGAACGGCCCGGTCTTTTTCCGCCATAGTGGTCGCAGTGGGTTGCTTCTTGCTTTGCTTGTCGAGAAAGCCCCAGTAGAACGTTTGCTTCGTTCCCGGCGACTCGGTCTCCAGACGATTCAAGACCTCCTTGTATTGGAGCATCTTGGAGCCTTTGGCCATAGGGCATTCCTCGACGATGTAATCGATTCGGTTCAACACCGTATAGGCCGCGAGTTCTCGTTCCGAGAGCCGGTACAGGGGTTTCACTTTTTTGGCAAACCCTGCCACCGAAGCCGGCAACGACGGACCCTGCTTGTCCAGATATTCCTCTTGCCAGTGCAACACATTGCCCAGGAGGCGGGCGGCTTCGTCATCGAGATTGTGGCCCGTGGCCATCACGTCGTACTGCTGTTCGATCGCCACGCGATTGAATTGGTAGCGTTTGATCGTGCCGCACGTGGAACAGGTCGGGCGATGGATGAGCTGAGCCAGTTCCTTGATTCCCGCTCCGGCTTCCTGCTCGACCGTATGGAGGTGTAACGTCGCTCCATGCGAGGTCGCAACCGCCTCAGCGAACTTCGTCACCTTGGCATGCGACTGCTCAGAGTAGGCTCCGATACCGAGGTTCACGTAGAGCGCGTCGGCGCGATAGCCGAGTTTGAGCAGAATGTCCCAGAGCGCCAGGCTGTCCTTCCCGCCTGACACCGCCACGAGAATCCGTTCATCCTTCCCGAACATCCACTCAGACTTGATCGCCCGTGCCACCTGATCGTGGACGAACCCGTTGAAGCAGCCCTTGCAGAAGGCCGCATTGTGGCGAGGAAGATCGATGACCGCTTTGGTTTTACATTTGGTGCAATTCATTCTTTGCTCGTGAAACGTGAGAGGTGAAACGGGAAAGGTGGGGAACCGCCTGATATCACCGGTCGGATTTCAATCTGATCGCCTTCGTAGAGCATTTCATCTTCGGTGACAAGATCGTCGCCTTTGATCACCAGATGCGCTTCGACGACGAGATTCAACTCGCGCAGGAGGTCTTTGACTTTTTTGGGGCCTTTGACTTCAACGGTTCTGGCTGGATGGCTCAACTGGACTTGCATGAGAGGATGATAAGGCTGGGATCGGCAGGATTGCAAGAAACCATTCCGCCTCAGATCCAAAGGCGAATCAGCTCGCGCTGAGAATTGATGGCTGGCACCTGACGACTTTACAGCGCTGTCTCCCGCAGAAACTTCGCCGATTCTTCCGGCGCCACCGGATTGATGTAGAATCCTGTGCCCCATTCAAAGCCGGCCACTTGGGTCAGTTTCGGAATGATTTCGATGTGCCAGTGGTAGAAATCTCCGGTCTTCTCGTGGAGGGGGGAGCTATGGAGGATAAAGTTGTAGGCAGGTTTTGCAAGGACCTTGTCCATCCGTCGGAGCGCTTCAGAAAGAATCGGCGCGAGGAACTCGAATTGTAGCTTCTGGCTTTCTTCGAAGTAGCCGGCGTGGCGTTTAGGGAGAATCCACATTTCAAAGGGAAAGCGCGGGGCAAACGGGGTGACGCAGAGGAACTCAGGATTTTCCGCCACGATGCGATCGCTGTCAGAGAGATCCTGCCGGATAATATCGCAATAGATGCAGCGCTCTTTCTGAAAATAATGAGCCCGACAGCCATCGATCTCCTCCTGGACGCTGGTGGGGATAATCGGCAGGGCGATGAGTTGTGAGTGGCTGTGCTCCAGGGTCGCACCGGCTGATGCTCCGTGGTTCTTGAAAATCAGGATATAGCGAAACCGCACGTCTTTTTTCAGATCGATCATGCGATCGCGGTAGGCCCACAGGACGTCCTCGATCCGCTTGGTCGGCATATCGGCCAGGCTATCGGTGTGGTTCGGGGTTTCGATGATGACCTCATGGGCTCCGATTCCATTCATGCGATCGTAGAGACCGATGCCTTGACGGTCGAGATTGCCTTCGACCTGGAGCGCGGGGAACTTGTTCGGCACGACACGCACGGTCCAGTTCGGGCTATTGGGTTGCAGCGGCTGTGGCCGATACGCCATGATCTCTTTCGGCGTCAGCCGCTCTTGCCCCGGGCAAAAGGGGCAGAGGGTTGCGGCTACAGGTCGGGCCGTTTGCACGGGAACGAAGTCGTGAGGCCGCGCACCGCGCTCTGTCGAAATAATGACCCACCGACCGACAATCGGATCACGTCTTAGATCGGGCATGGTCTCTCCGAAGTTACGTGAAACATTCTGAGTGTTGAGTCCTGAGCGCTCAGTGTCTCAGACAGAACAGAATTTGACAACTCCTAACACAGCACTCAGCACTTCTGTGCTCATACGCGCCATAGGTTTGCTTCAAACTCCGGACCGGGAACGAGAAAGGTTGCAGGCTGATGGTGTGGATAGCGCGCAACTTCTAAACGATGTTCCAGGACTAGAATGGTCATGCGGAACTCCTGCCCGGCTGTGAGCTGTACGTCCTTGAATGGCACAGCCAGTTCGATAATAGTTCGATGGCAGATGGATTGGTGGAAACCGATTTCTTGCCACTGTCCGTCTGCCTGTTTCTGTGAGAGGAGAAACTGGTCTGACCCGGATGGGGCAAGTGGAAACGATAGGCGATAGACGTGATCGGGCGTCTGCAGTTGCACCTCGACGGTGAGGTCTGCCTGGCGCGTCTGCGAGGGCTCGCTCGGATCGAGTCGGAGATACAATTGGTCAAGACTCCAACCGAATTGGATATCGGTGAGTATCCCATCGGCTTTCCACATGGCGCCGAGCGGCGGGTGCGTCGTAATCTTGCCTGCTCCACGCCACTCAAAAAAGTTCGTGACGAGTCCGTCGAGAGAGGGGCTCAGCAGGGCGAGCGGCATGATCATGAGGTCTGTCTCCGGCATGCTACGGAGCTTGCAAATGGGTTGGCTCAGCAGCTCCGGCGGAGTCTGACCCGAGATTGTCCAGACATTCCGTACGTGGGTTCGAAAGAGCCGATCGAACTCGTCGTTGTAGCCGCTATCGAAGTCATCCCCATACCACCAGAACCAATCGCTGCCTTCGGCGGCATACAGTTCGTCCCAGGCGGCTTGGGCTCGATCCGAGGGGAGCGTGGCCGAGATCTCGGCAAGGTGAGATCGCGCCTGGCTCACCAGGTCCCATCCTCGATTGTCTTCCTGATGCCCGATCCAGATCTTATAGTCCTGATTGATCCAGGAGCCGGAGTGGAGATGGCTGACTCGATCCCTGGCTGGCGAGGCTTCGAGGGCTTCTGAGATTGTCGCGGTGGTCGCGCGAATGGTGTCGCCATCGAGTCTGCCGGTCGAGAACGCCTTGTAGAGGAGAGAGAGAAACTGTTCGCCCCCTTCGTGGTAGTGCTCCCATGGATTTTCCCCGTCGAGTACGATCGCGATGGTGACCTGTTTCTGCGGCGCGTCGTGAATGATGTGGGCCAGCCGACGGAGGACATCGTCGGCGGCCCTGTCCGGAGTCGTTTTGTGATAGACGAACCCAAAGGCATCGGAAATTTCCCGGTCCCGAAACACGATGGTGGTGTCCTGGTTCTCAGGCCCGATCAGGTAGGGCTGATACAGATCACGGTGGCGTTCCCACGGTTGCTGGGCTGCGGCGAATGAACGGGCGAGGATGCCTTCGTCGGTCGCCAGCCAGCGTAGTCCAACCTTCGGCAGCATTGGGATCAATTCTGGACAAACGGATCCTTCCGACGGCCAGAGACCCACGGGAGCCCGTCCGAACGTGGCAGTATGAAACTCGACGGCTCGTTGCAGCTGTGCTTCCGCATCTTCCGGCGCATGGAACCGCGAGGGGAGTGGGAGATCGGGTCTGGCGCGCCGCGTGAAGTCCGTATCGATGACGAGCGGCAGGATTGGGTGAAAGAACGGGGTCGTCGTGAGTTCGATTTGTTCTCGCTCCATCAGCCGACGATACAGTGGAACAATCTCCTGCATGGCGGTGAGTTGGAGGGCTAAGACCTCCTGTTTTTCCTCTTCAGTGAAGCCTCGGTTTTTCGTCCGCAGCGCAGCCAGGCGTGGATAGCGACTGACCATGCCATAGCCGAACCAGGCGAGATTGTGCCAGGTCTGTAAGTCCAGTAGCTCCTGCGTGGTAAACTCCCGCGCCACACGCTCCAAGTCACGACCATAGACGTCGTTCCCGCGCTTCACCAGCAATTCACGATACCGCGGGTAGGGATGCACCATGGTGGCCCAATTGGCGGAGAAGAAATGGCGGATGAGAAACGCTTTTTCCTCCGGACGAAGGTCTGCTGCCGGACGCTGGGCATGTTCGAGAAAGAGGTCTCGCACTGTTCCTGATCCGATCTCTTGTAGCTGTCGCAGGAGTGAGGGGGTAAAGTTGAACGTGGCTTTGATGACGGGAAACTGTTCCAACCCATACGCCATATCGTAGTAGGCCTTGGTCGCATGGAGACGCACCCAAGGCATGCTGGCAGACCCCGCGACCGGGTCCGTGTAATAGGGTTGATGCATATGCCAGAGGAAGCAGATCTTGGCAGACTTCATAGCAGAATGTTACTTCATTGCCGAATGTTATTGAGGACTTAGCGCCAGTATGTCATAGGGGTAAATGGCATGCAATCAATCGAAAGATAGGGGAACGATGAGTCAGACAATCCGGCAAGGAATCATGGGGCATGTGTTCTGGTACTGGGCGCCGGTAGTGTTATACGCCGGAATGATTTTTTATTTGTCGGCTCAGTCGCACCCGGATGAGCAACTGCCATCGTTCTTGCTCAAAGACGTCAGCGACAAAGTGCTACATGCCGTAGAGTACGCCGTCCTTGGGGGACTCTGCTACCGGGCCTTCCGCAGGGGTGTGAGCGGACAGGTGGCATCGCACGCGCTCCTCTTCGCCATCGTTACAGCGTCATTATATGGGGTGACGGATGAAGCGCATCAATTCTTCGTCCCCTTCCGCGAATCGAGCTGGCAGGATTGGGTAGCCGATACAGCCGGCGCAACCATCGGAGCGCTGAGTTGGCGGTTTATCAGGTCGGAATAGTAAACCGCGAGACGGGCGAGGTAGGCGAGACAGGCGGGATGATTTCTTATGGATAAAGGGGTATTCTGCGGCGGCACCAAAACGCAAACAAAGTGTGACTGTCGGTTATGAGTCAAGCACCCCCTATCGTTGCCACCCTCATCGACCGGTTTGAGCAGAACCGCGAGTCCTACAAAAGCCAAGGGTACAACGAAACCCAACTACGTCGGGAGTTTCTCGATCCATTCTTCGAGGCGCTCGGGTGGGATGTCGCCAATAAGCAGAGTCACGCCGAGGCGTACAAGGATGTCATCCATGAAGATGCCATCAAGATCGGGGGCTACACCAAAGCTCCCGACTATTGTTTTCGTATCGGCGGCGCGCGCAAATTTTTCCTCGAAGCCAAGAAACCTGCCGTCAATCTGAAAGACGATCTCAGCCCTGCCTATCAGCTTCGCCGCTATGCCTGGTCGGCCAAACTCCCGTTGTCCATCCTGACAGATTTCGAGGAGTTCGCCGTCTACGATTGCCGCACACGCCCGAACCCGACCGACAAATCCAGTACAGGGCGCATTCTCTATCTCACCTATCGAGACTATCTGGCCAAATGGGACGAGATCGCCTCCATCTTCACGAAGGAGTCGGTGCTCAAAGGCTCCTTCGACAAGTATGCCGTCACCGACCGCAAGCGTGGCACCGCCACCGTCGATGCAGAATTTCTGAAAGAGATTGAAGCCTGGCGCGAGGCGCTTGCCAAGAATCTGGCGGTGCGCAATCCCTCACTGTCTGTCCATGAACTGAACTTTTCTGTCCAGCGCACCATCGACCGGCTCATCTTTCTCCGTATTTGCGAAGATCGCGGCGTCGAACCCTATGGCCAACTGCAAGCGCTGCTGAACGGACAGAATATCTACGGACGGCTGCGCTATCTCTACGAACAGGCCGACGATCGCTACAACTCCGGACTCTTTCACTTCCAGAAAGAAAAGGATCGAGCCGAATCGCCAGACGATCTCACCCCGCGTCTGAAGATCGACGACAAGGTGCTCAAAGAGATTCTCGGACGGCTCTATTATCCCCAGAGCCCCTACGAGTTCGCGGTCTTACCCATAGAAATTCTGGGCCAAGTCTACGAGCAGTTTCTTGGCAAAGTCATCCGGCTCACAGCCGGACATCAGGCGAAAGTAGAAGAGAAACCGGAAGTCAAAAAAGCCGGCGGTGTCTATTACACGCCCGCCTACATCGTCGAGTACATCGTCACTCACACAGTCGGTGCGTTGTGCGAGGGCAAGACGCCCAAGCAGATTGCCAAGCTCACGGTCCTCGATCCGGCCTGCGGGTCTGGATCGTTTCTGATCGGTGCCTACCGGTATCTCCTGAATTACCATCGTGATTGGTATGTGAAGGATGGGCCGGAGAAGCACCGCAAGGAACTCTTTCACGCGGCCAGCGGCGAATGGCGGCTGGCCACGCAGGAGAAGAAGCGGATTCTCTTGAACAACATTTACGGCGTGGATATCGACAGTCAGGCCGTGGAAGTCACCAAGCTCAGTCTGCTGCTGAAAGTCTTGGAAGGCGAGAGCGATGAGACGCTCAAGCGGCAACTCTCCTTCGTGCATGAACGGGCGCTGCCGGATCTCGGCCAGAACATCAAATGCGGAAACAGCCTCATCGGTCCAGACTTCTTCGCTGGACAACTCATGCCGGACGAAGAGGAGATGCGGCGGGTCAATCCCTTCGACTGGAAAGCCGAGTTCCCGGAGATCATGAAGGCGGGCGGGTTCGATGCAGTCATCGGCAATCCGCCGTATGTGGACATTAAAGGACTACCGGTTGCAGATGTGAAGTATGTTTTTGAGAAGTATTCAGCATCAAATAACAGGGTCAACCTTTTTGCCGCATTTCTGGAAAAGTCCCACTCGCTATGTAAATCCTCTCGGTTCAGGTTGAGCATGATTGTCCCAACGGCACTTCTAACCCAAGACTCTTATAGAGCCTTGCGAAAGAAGTTCTTGCAAACTTCGCGTGTAGCGACTTTGGCCCGGCTTCCAAACGAATCTTTTGGCAAGTCCGCTGGCGACGTCAAAGTGGATACCGTGATCGTCGTTCTAGGACAAAGTCAGGGTCCCGAAGAGCCTGTAGAAATCATTGCTTATAGTGGCTACGAGAGAATTTCCGAGATCCGGCCTTCAACTGCACATGTATACGGCAAAACGAGTCAGTCAGCATGGGCCAAAACCGACGACTGCCTTTGGACGCTAAGCGTAAATTCTATCGAAGATCCGATAATAGCTAAGTGCGAGCAAGGGGCTATCTCTTTAGAGCAGTGCGCTGAGTTCTGCCTGGGGCTAACGCCCTATGACAAATACAAGGGACATTCTGAAAGGCAGATTAAGGATCGTGCTTTTCACGCATCGTTCAAGAAAGACGGCACTTATAAGAAGCTGCTTGCTGGGAACGATGTGTGCCGATATTTCGTGAAGTGGAGCGGAAAAGAATGGATAAGCTATGGCAAGTGGTTAGGGGCTCCACGAGAGCAAAGATTTTTTACGGAAAGGCACATCCTTGTTAAGCAGATAATTGACTGGTCTTCTAAACGAATTTGGGCAGCCATAACTGGCGAAGAGCTATACAACACACAAAATGCATTCAATCTCTTGCCTAAACATGGATGGAATCTTAACTACCTGCTTGCCGTTCTGAACAGCAAGTTAATGACTTATTACCATCGTAGGAAATTCCTTGATCAGTTCAAAATGAGGTTTCAAAAGATTCTGATCAAGGATTGCAGACGCTTTCCTATCCGAGATATCAACTTATGTGACAATGAAAAAAAGGCCGAGTACGACAAAATCATATCCCTGGCTGAACGTATGCTCGATCTGTGCAAGCGTCTAGGCGAACCGAAGACGCCTGCGGACAAAGACCGTCTGCAACGCCAGATCGACGTCACAGATCGGGAGATCGACCGGCTAGTCTATGACCTCTACGACTTGACGGGGGAAGAGATTAAGATTGTTGAAGCGGCGTCGGTTGCATCTCTGCCGAAACTGAAGGAGAATGATAGCCATGAATCAGAAACCGAACCAGCCGATCGACCTCGCGCAAGCCGAGGCTCTGCTCACGCAGTGGCGGAGCCGACACAATACCCCGGCGAAGGTGGCGGCGGCTCACCGGAAAGTCCTGCTGGAACGGGTGAGCCAGTCCATGGCGTTCGAGAACCAGCCGGTCAGTACGGATCGCCTCAAGATCCTAACGGCGACTCTGAAAGCCAAAGCGAGCTAGGCTCCACTCGCGAATTCGAGACCGCCGAAGGCTTTCTCTCATATCAAGAACTGTCCGAACGCCTGGCCGTTCCGCTCGTCGCGATCTACGACGAGATTCTGCAGGAATCGCCTGAGCAACTCGTCATCAACTCAGAATGGCTCTGCCTCCGACATAAGCGTCTTGCTGGTCATTTGTTCCCAGGCTGGGCAGGCCGGTTCCGCGACGTGAATGTGCAGGTTGGCTCCCACACCCCACCGCCGTACTACGAAGTGCCGGTCCATATGCGGCAGTTCTGCGACGATCTGAATGAGCGGCTATTGCATCTCAATCAGGAGTCGGGCGCGAATTGTGCAGAATTTCTGGCCTGGGCCGACTGGCGGTTCCAGTGGATTCATCCCTTCAAGGATTTCAATGGCCGGATCGGACGTGTCCTCCTCGCAGCCCTGCTGTACCAGCTCGCCTTACCTCATGTTGAAACAGCCCCGTTCGAACCTAGTGCGCGTCGTCAGTATTTGGAAGCCTTGAATGTTGCCGACGATGGTAACCTCGGCCCGTTAACAGAGCTGTGGACACATCGGATTGCAGGCACGCTATAGTAATCAAGAGGTTTTTGCCGAAGAGGGAGCAGACCGAGGAATTTATGCGGAACCAGATAATCCATCGTCATGAGTTGTGGGGACAATATGAGATATGTACTTCGTAAGGCGGTTCTGGGAAAAGTTCCAGAAATAGAAATCACGGAAGAAAACTATCTGGCACTCCGAGACGCTCGAGAAGTGCTCGCGAATGCCTTGGCCATTGAAGAAAAGTATGAGATTTTGATCTGCAATTACATGGAATTTGAAAAGCAAATTCTGAACGACACTGCATATTGCATGGTTCGGGACAATACAGGATATTCAGATTTTTTCGATGTTCGTCTGGCGATGAATGTTCGACTCGTAAACTTTCTCACTTCAGCAAGGCTTTATATAGATCAACTTAATCGGCATGTAAGAGGATGTGCGCCCGACCTGAAAGGTGAGATTGTGAAAGCCGTTTTTTCAAAAGAATATGATGGAAACCCAGAGTATCGATTCATGGAAGCTTTAAGAAACCATGTTCAACACCGGGGGTTACCCATTCATTGGATGTCGCAAGGAGGAAGCTGGACTGAGGTCGGAGAGAATGGCTTTTTAGAGTATTCAATGGAGTTGGCTTCACAACGTTCGTTTCTGGAGGAGGATGGGGAGTTCAAACAATCAGTTTTGCAGGAGTTGAATGACAAGATTGATCTCAAAATGTACACGAGATGCTATGTTGAGTCGATTAGCAATATTCATGATGCAGCGAGAGAAATGATTGCCGAGCCTGTAAGCACAGCTCGTGAATTGCTCCAAGATGCGCACAGTAAATATAAAGCGAACTACAACGAGAGCCTTGTTGGCCTTAGCGTGTACACCTTGTCCGGAGGCGAAACCAAGGGTTCTTTCCCAATACTTCTCGATTGGGACGATATTCGAATAAAACTCCAAAAAAGAAATCGAAAAGCAATTAATCTCAAAAAAAGATATGTCACGGGGAAAAGCAAAACTGACAGTAAATAAATCCAGCCGACCTCTAGCGCCTCGGCTGATTCAAGCACGCTGCCGGCGTCACCTCACAGTGACCCTCATGAGCGATCCTCCTTATGTCCATTACACGCTCCAAATTCCCGAATAGAATTCTTGTTTTGCCCAATACCAGATATTTTTTCGGTAAAGCACAAACGATGAATGACTGCTGGAATGTGGCACGTGTATTTGATTGCGCTGGTGTGGCCACTGGTTACATAACCTCAATAGGAACTTTCGGGTTCATATTCCCCGATTCAAGCGACCTGGCATCTATAGACGTTCTGAAATTTCGCGGTCAAGGGATTGTACCGGAAGAGGTAATGGAGAATGACGACTGCATCCACGATTTACAGGAAAGACGTATGCTGTTTGTCAATTTTGTCTCAGCAGCGTTCTTTGGAAGGGTTGCCGCCAAGGCACACACATCTCTATCGGGCGCTCTCTACAATGGGCAAGACAGGATTACGGGCTTTGATATCGCGGGAAACACAGTTTCCATACAATGGACGGAATTGATTAGCCGGGCCATAGAGGAGAAAGTGAATGCTCTCAACAACGAAAAACAGCAGAGTGACTTCTTAGAGGAAAGTGACATTGACGATGCCATTTCCTATGTCCAGCATGTTTTAGAGCGACGAAATGATTTTGAATATGCTGACATGCAGTCATGTATGGTCATGAACTATCAAGCAGCCATACTTCATAATCAACAGCATGCTGCTGCAAGTCTGGTTTTGAACTTTTCAGTCATAGAATCTTTGTTGCGGGAGATATTTATGGCGTATGGACTTGTCGCTAACAGCATGGTCAAGTCATTCGCCACAACACCACATAGTATTTCAAAAGTATCAAAGGGGACGTTTGATGATATGAAGGTTCAGAAGGTCATGGAAGTATTACATTCTGGTGGGTTGCTCAACGATTACCTATATCAGCGTCTTGACAGTGCACGGAAGAAAAGAAATGGACTTATGCACAAAGGCGTGATGATAAGCCCCAGGGATTCTGGTGATTGCCAAACCTTGGTTCGCGATCTGTGGGCATTTCTCATAGATACGCCTTTCGAGCTGACTGCGGGATGGTCTTACCGCCGCTGAGAAGAAAAAACAAATTGATTTATGTAGTTCGATGATAAAAATCTATGAAATGTTGCGGGGTCATTGCAGGCTCCCGCAGAGGTGCGCGTCTCTCGTTCCGATGAGGTGGTGACGGCCTATTTAACCGATCAACTGAAGCCGGGAGAATCATTATGGCCGAAAAAGTAAAGGTCTGGTTTGATCCCGATGCGGATTATCTTGAAGTTCAGTTTCGTGAAGCACCAGGTTTCATGCGGGCCACGGCACATGACGCGCTTATGGAGCGGGTCGATGAACAGGGGCATGTGCTGGGGTTTAGCGTGCTAGGTGTCAGTCGATTTCGCAAAGACCATCCGTTGGCCGCTGAACTTGTCGCTGATGAGTAACTCCGTCAACGCCCTCTGAAAGACATGATCCTCCGCCTACTCGAACCCTCGCCATGGGGATGATCCTCAACAACGCGTATCGAGCGACTGCCATTCATCTAGCAGTCTGCTGAAAAACTCGATTTGTGGTTCGACAGGCTCACCACGAACGGGATAAACCCTTGATTTTCAGCGCTGCCACCGTTCGCCCTGAGCTTGTCGAAGGGTGAACAGGGAGTTTCTCCGCAGACTGCTAAATTGATCTTTCCAAGCTCGCTTGTTGTTTCTCACCAGGAAGGGCACTCATGTTGGTCTACGTGCGGCCGTCGGACGAGCGCATCCCACTTCTCTTATCTCTCTTTAAGGGGAGTGGCCAGGCTGCCCTGTACTGCGCGCATCGAACGAGCACATTCTTATCGTGCGCGTTCTGCGAGCAAGAAGGGCACCTGGCCGCTCCCTGCCATCCTGTTCGTGACAGCTCTCCAGAATACCAGTATAATTCGCAGCCTATGGCTACTATGAATCCTGCTGCGCCGAAACAGCCACTGGCTTTGCCGGATCGTGCCCTCGTGGCTGCCACGGTTGAAGCGTTGCTTCCCTTGAAGGGACAATTCAAGACTCTGGCGCCCTTAGCAGGCGATGCGTCCAATCGCCGATATTTCCGCATCGAGCTGACCGACGCCGTTGCACACTCAGTGATTCTCATGCAGTTGGCCGAGCCGGAGGCCTTCAAGCAGTCGGAGGAAGCCGTCAGTGGGGCGGCCCATCAGGTCACCGAATTACCGTTTCTGAATATCCTGTCCCATTTATCGAAAGCCGGGGTCTCTGTTCCGCGCCTCTATCACTATGATCAGACTGCGGGGCTGCTCTATCTTGAAGATTTCGGGGATCTCACCTTGTCGGAATCCTGCCGTGAGGCGAGCGCGGCAGATCTTGAAGCGCGCTATACAAAGGCCGTCGACGTCCTCGTGCAGATGCAATCGGCGGCTTCTTCGCAGACCGACCTGAATTGTCTCGCGTTCCACCGAAGTTTCGATGTGCCGCTTCTCATGTGGGAGTTCGAGCATTTTCTGGAGTATGGGATCGTGGCAAGGCGTGGAAAACCGATGTGCGCCGACGATTACCTGCCGATCCGGGCCGAATTCGAGCGCATGGCCGAATTGCTCGCCGGCCAACCGCGAGTCTTCGTCCATCGTGACTATCACTCACGCAACTTGATGGTCGATGGAGAACGGTTGGGGGTGATCGATTTTCAGGATGCCTTGATGGGGCCGGCAACCTACGACCTCGCCTCGCTCCTGCGAGACGCCTACATCGAACTCGATGAGGCGCTGATCGACCGCTTGATCGATCGCTATCTCGATGGGTTGGCGGCGCACCGGCATGTGTGGACGAACCGAGAAGTCTTCCGTCGCCTGTTCGATTTTACGAGCATTCAGCGCAACCTCAAGGCAGCAGGGCGATTCGTCTACATCGATCGTGTCAAAGGCAATCCCAAGTTCCTCGCCGATATTCCGCGTGTCTTGAACTATGTGAAACGCAATCTCCAGAAGTATCCCGAGTTGGATCAGCTTCGAAAACATCTCACTCCCTACGTGCCGGAACTGCAATGAGCATAAGCAATCAGCGGTCAGCTATCAGCAGTCAGCAGGGGAAAGTGGCTGCTCTGGACCTGATGGCTGAGAGCTGATCGCTGAAGGCTATTATATGAAAGCCATGATCCTCGCAGCGGGCCTGGGCACTCGCCTGAGACCGCTCACGAACATGATTCCGAAGCCGCTCCTCCCCATTGCGGGCACGCCGCTAATCGTGTGGAATCTCTTGTTGCTGAAGCGGTACGGTTTTCACGATGTGGTCATCAATCTGCATCATCTTGGACCGATGATTGAGCAGGCGCTGGGTAATGGCTCGCGGTACGGGTTACGGATCGTCTATTCACGCGAGCCGGTGATCTTGGGTACGGGTGGCGGCCTCAAGCAGGCGGAGCCGCATTTTTCTGGTGAACCCGTATTAGTGCTCAACGGCGATACGCTCGTGGAACTCGATCTCAGCGCGTTGTGCGCGTTTCACCAGCAACGTGACGCCATGGCGACATTGGTGCTGCGCAAAGATCCTGAGGCGGAACAGTGGGGGCTGGTGGAAATGGATTCGGATAACCGGATCGTGCGGATCGCCGGGCGAGGACGCATAGACCAGGTTCCGACTCAGCCTCGCATGTTCGCGGGGATCCATGTGCTTCGTCCACGGCTCCTGCGGGACGTGCCGAAGGGCGTGGCCTCAACTATCATCGATGCCTATGTGGCGGCGATTCAGAGGGGAGAGACGGTGCTCGGATATGACTACGAGGGGTATTGGTCGGACATCGGCACGCCGGAGCGATATGCGCAAGCCGAGCAGGATGCGTCAGCCGGCCGCATCACGCTCGCATCACGGCAACTGCCGGGATAGCAGGGTGCTGTCTCGTTCGTTTGGTCTGTTCGGTCTGTCTGGTCTATCTCGTGTAATCGGTTTGGTTGGTTGAACCGGACAGATCAAATAGACCAAATTAACCAAATCAATCATCCCCTGCCCGTGCGCTACCACTAATCCTGCGCTGCTTTCACCTTCTGTTGTTTGATCAGGCGGGCCAGGTATGTGCGTTGGAGTTTGAGGCGGTCTGCGGCTTTCGTCTGATTGCCTTCCGCCGCTTCGATCGCCCGCTCAATGATGTAGCGGCTATGTTCTTCCATCGACTCATGGTAGGGGAGAGAGACATAGGAGAGAGGTTCATCCGGCGAGGTGCGACCCAGGGCATCCAACGACAGCATGTCCGGTTCGATGGTGTCCGACTGGTTCAAGATGACGGCCCGCGCGACCACGTTGTCCAATTCGCGAATATTTCCCGGCCACGAGTATCGACTCATGGCTTCCATGGCTGAGGGGCTGAACATCATACCGGGTCGCTTCGCGTCTCTCGCATGCCGGTTCAAGAAAAATTTGGCCAAAGCCGGGAGATCCTCGGGCCGTTCTCGGAGCGGGGGCAGGGTGAGGCTAATGACATTCAAGCGGAAAAAGAGGTCCTCACGAAACTCACCGGCCTTCACGGCCTGTCGAAGATCCTTGTTCGTGGCGGCAATGATCCGGATATTCACCGAGACAAGGCGTGTGCCGCCGACGCGATGGAATTCCCTGTCCTGAAGCACACGCAAGAGCTTGGCTTGCAGTGTAAGCGACATGTCTCCGATCTCGTCGAGGAAGATCGTGCCTCCATCCGCCATCTCCAATTTGCCCTTCTGCAGGCGGTCCGCGCCGGTGAACGCGCCTCGTTCATGTCCGAAGAGTTCATTTTCGAGCAGCGTTTCTGTCAGAGCGACACAGTTGATGACCACCAACGGCATGGCCTGACGCGGGCTCCATTGGTGGATAGAACGGGCGAAGAGCTCTTTGCCCGTGCCGCTTTCACCGAGCAGTAATACGCCAGCATCGGACTTGGCGGCACGTTGGGCCGATTCCATGACCGCGCGGATATTGACGCTCATACCCACAATCGACGCATAGCGGCTGTCGACTTCTGATTTCAAACAGGCCACCTGCCGCTTGAGACCGTCCCGCTCTAAGGCCTTGCCGATCACGAGGAGGAGGTGGTCCTTGTCCAACGGTTTGGTGAGAAAGTCGTAGGCGCCTGTTTTCATGGCCTCGACGGCGGCATCGATTGAGGCATGAGCGGTCATGACGATCACGGGAAGGTCTTCAGCCGGACGGACTTTCGGGAGCCGCTTGAGCACTTCAAGGCCGGTCATGCGCGGCATATCGAGATCGAGCAACATGAGGTGCGGAGCTTCCTGCTCGACTGACTCGATCGCTTCGACCCCATCGCGCGCGATCACGGTTCCATAGTCGGAGGCTTGTAGGCGATCCTCCAGCATCATGGCAATATCTGGATCGTCATCGACGATGAGGATTTTGGCTTTCATATTCAAACTCAGCAAAGAAGCCATTAGCTGTCAGCCTTCAGCGAAGATTTTTCCCCTGCTGATTGCTGACGGCTGATAGCTGACTGCTTACGGCTCCATTACATTCATCACCAAACCAGTCAGCGGTTTCGGGAAGAAATACGTCGACTTGTGGGGCATGCGTTCGCCGGCTGTTGCGACGGCTTGCACTTCGCTGACTTTTGTCGCATTGAGCAGCAGCGCTCCGGTTCCCGTTCCTTTTGCCACCCAATCCAAGGCTTCATGGTCATCTTTTGTATAGAGGATGGCCTCCTGCTCCTGTGGCGTCGGGCAGAGCGCTGCGACGACAAGGTGTTGGAGCAACGACACGTCGAGCTTGGTGCGAGGAGAGGCTTGCGCGGACGGACGATGGGTCGGTTTCAGAGTCAGGGTGACGTAGCGATTGTCTCCCTTCAGTGCCAGGCCGAATACGGGGATGCTTCGTCCATTTGTCCGCATCGCTTCGATAAATTTCGCGCGAGTGGCTGCTTGTGTCGCTGCGGTGAATGGAAATTCTTCCAGATCGAAGGTGGCGCCCAATAACGATTGCACATGGTCGTATGGAGGTAAGGTGGTGGTCGTCACTCGATGCGTCGGGAGCACGGTTAAGCCTGGGTCTTCGAGGGCGGTCAACAGCATCAACACCGCGTCGTACGAGCGCTGACTGTCCGGCGCCCCATCCTGTTGCCGACGGAGCTTCTGATAGTTCAACGCGGTCTCATAGCGATGGTGCCCGTCCGCAATAAACAGCGGCTTATTGCGCAAGGTCTCGACGATCTGCGCCAGCACAGCTGAGTTCGTTACGGCCCAGAGTTGTTCGCGGAATCCCGCATCGTCGTGAAAGTCGATCAGAGCAGCGGTGCCTTTGACCGCCTCTTCCAGCAAGCGCATCACCGTTCCTTGCGGATCGGAATACAGAGACCAAATAGGGCTGAAGTTTGTCTTGCAGGCTTCGAGCAGGTTCAGGCGATCTGTTTTGGCGGCTGAACGTGTATTCTCGTGCGGATAGATATGGCCCGAATCGAGCGCTTCCAGTTTGACGGTGGCGAGGAAGCCCTTGAGCGTCTTTGTCGGCGAATTGGACGGCGCATAGGGAGGCGTGTACTCGATCGTATGGTAGTAGAGGGCCGGCTGCGCATCGGGCTTCAGCGCCCCGCTTTTCAGCCAGTCGCGAAGGGTTGATGCTGCGCGAGTATAGCGATTGTCAGTTGGGTTGTCCCCCGGCTGATCGAGTCCCAATTCGAGCCGAATGATGTTCTGCGGATGGCGATCGTGCAGGGCCTTCTGCCAGGCTCCATCGATGATGTCGTAGGGCGGCGCCACGACCTGTTTGACGTCTCCGACCACTGCCGCATCGTACCTGGTCCCATGAAATGGAATAATCGTCGACATAGCAAAGTCCTCTACTCTGATTAAGTGGTTGAGGCCGTTGCGGCGCAACGACCCAAGGGGTAGAGCCGTTCTTTCTACGCGGTGCCTTCTGACGCCCTGGAGGCGCAGAACACGCAGAGAGAAAAGCTATCGATCGCGAGTGACCATGTAGTCGGCCGTTACCGAGAGGGCGCGTTTGGCCGTACTGTCTTCGAACTGATCGAGATCTCGTTGCGCCGCGGCGACATAGGATCGCGCGCGGTCCATCGCGTAGTTGATCGATCCCAATTCTTCCATCATACGAATGAACCGTCCGAGGTCTTCCTCTGTCAATGTCCGGCTCTCCATGCGGTCCACGATCATCTGCCGGTCTTGGCTCGAGCAATGATGGAGGAGGTGTATGAGCGGCAGTGTCGCCTTGCCTTGGCGGAGATCCTGTCCCAGCGATTTGCCCAAGTGTTCGCCATTGGCCGTATAGTCGAGGGTATCGTCGGCTACTTGGAAAGCGATACCGAGATGAAGTCCGAACCGGAAGAGCGCATCCTGCTGGGTCTCTGACGCATCCGCGAGCATGGCGCCCATGCGGCAAGCGGCGGCGATCAGGCCGGCTGTTTTGTGTTCGACAATCTTGAGATATTCCTCTTCCGACATGGAGGGGTTGCCGTTGTAATACAGCTGAAGCACTTCGCCTTCCGCCATTTTCTTGCAGGCCTCGCCGAGTACATCGTTGATGCCATGATGCCGAAAGTCTACGACCTGGCAGAAGGCCTTGGAGTAGAGATAGTCGCCGACGAGGATACTGATTTGGTTGCCCCAGACTTTTCTGGCGGTTCTCCGGCCACGGCGGATATCGGCCTCATCGACCACATCGTCGTGGAGCAGCGACGCGGTATGGATGAACTCGACCAGGCTGGCGAGCTGGTGATGATCGCGACCGGCATAACCGCAGAGACGGGCAGAGAGTAACAATAAAAATGGTCTGATTCGTTTTCCGCCGCTGTTCAGAATGTGGGCGGCGACAGTATTGACCAGTGCCACACTGGAATCGAGGTTCGTCCTCGCTTGGCGTTCCATCCCCTCCAGCTCATCGCGGTAGGCTTCCCAGACGTCCGCCATGCTGTTGATGGTGGAGATGATTGGGGTGTGGGGCATGCGGCGGATGGTAGGGCAGAGAAGGAAACAAAGTCAAGCTGGTGACCCCTTTGGGGGATCTGCCTGTCAGGGCGAACTATGAGGGAGAGAATCTTGACAGAAGAATCGTGCTTCTATTAAGGTGAGTCGGACAAAAACGAACGGAATTTGCCTTGTGAGTAACGGGGTTAGCCATCCCGATTGCCTCCCTGGTGTAGCCTCAGATCGGTAGCATACACGCCTCCATTTTAATGAGATACGAACGATGAGTATTCCCGGGCTTCCACCGAAGCAAGGCCTGTACGACCCTGAACAGGAGAAAGACTCCTGCGGGATCGGCTTTGTCGTCAATATCAAGGGGCAGAAATCCCATACGATTGTTCAGCAGGGGCTTCAGATTCTTGAGAATCTGAGTCATCGAGGGGCGCAGGGCTGTGATCCTTGCACGGGCGACGGAGCTGGGATCTTGCTTCAAGTCCCGCACGAATTCCTCAAGCGCGCGGTCGGCGACGTAGGGATCGCTCTCCCCAATGCGGGAGAGTATGGCGTCGGGATGACGTTTCTTCCTCCACAGGCAGACGCGCGGAAACAATGTGAAGCGCTGTATTCCAGAATTATCGGCGAAGAGGGGGCTCGCCTCCTTGGTTGGCGCGATGTGCCGGTCAAGAGCGACGCAATTGGCCCCGTCGCGCGCAGCACCGAGCCGTTTATCCGGCAGGTGTTTATTGCCCGCGATGTGCTCAATGAAGGGCAATTCGAGCGCAAATTGTATGTCATCCGTAAACGGGTAGAAACAGCCGTCCGGGAATCGGCCATTCAGGGGCGGGATTATTTCTACATCTCGAGCCTGTCGGCGAACACGATTGTGTACAAGGGACTGTTGCTTCCTGAGCAGATGTCGGCCTACTACCAGGACCTCAAGGATGAGCGTCTGGCGAGCGCACTCGCCCTCGTGCACTCCCGCTTCAGTACGAACACGTTTCCCACATGGCCGTTGGCGCATCCCTATCGCTATATTTGCCATAACGGCGAGATCAATACGCTCAAGGGCAATGTGAATTGGATGCGCGCCAGACAAGGGCGGCTCAACTCAGACTTATTCGGCCAGGACCTGGCCAAGCTGTATCCGATCGTCTCCGAACAACAGAGCGACTCAGCCTGCCTGGACAATGCAGTGGAATTCCTGACGATGGGAGGCCGCTCTCTCCCGCACGTGATGATGATGCTGATTCCAGAACCCTGGGTTGCGAATCCACAAATGGATCTCGACCGGCGAGGATTCTACGAGTATCACGCGGCGATGCAGGAACCCTGGGACGGCCCTGCGGCGGTCTGTTTCACCGACGGCAAGTTCATCGGCGCGACGCTCGATCGAAACGGGCTGCGTCCCTGCCGTTACCAGGTGACGACGGACGGCCTCGTCATTTTGGCCTCGGAAGCTGGTGTGCTGCCGATGGATGTTCGGAAGATCAGGCAGAAGGGCCGCCTCATGCCGGGCCGGATGTTTATGGTGGATACAGTGCAGGGGCGGATTATCGACGACGAGGAAGTGAAGGCCGAGATCGCAAGCCGCAAGCCCTACCGGTCCTGGGTCACCGAGTATCGGATTTCGCTCGACGAGTTACCCGATCCGAGCAATGTGCCGCAGCCGGACCACTCGACACTTCGAGAGCGCCAGCAGGCGTTTGGCTACACCATCGAAGAATTGAAGATGGTCATCACGCCCATGGTCGTGGAGGGACAGGAAACGACGTCTTCCATGGGGACAGATACGCCATTGGCTGTGCTGTCCGATCGGCCGCAACTGCTCTTCAAATATTTCAAGCAGATGTTCGCCCAGGTGACCAATCCGCCGATCGATCCGATCCGTGAAGAGCTGGTGATGTCGCTGACGACCAGCATCGGCCCCAAACCGAATCTGATGGATGAAAATCCTGAGTCCTGCCGCCGCATCCGAGTCAAACAGCCGATCTTGACCAATGCCGAGCTCCAGAAGATCCGCGAGATCGCCGATCCGCATTTTAAGAGCAAGACGCTCAAGATGCTCTTTCGTGTGGCCGAGGGACCGGAGGGGCTTGGAGCCGCAGTCGACGATCTCTGCAAACAGGCTTCTCAGGCGATTAAAGATGGCTTCAAGTTTCTGATTCTGAGCGATCGCGGAGTGAACGAAGAATGGGCGCCGATTCCGAGTCTTCTCGGCATCGCTTCGGTGCATCACCATCTCGTGCGCGATTGCACGAGGACGGAAGTCGGCCTCATCGTGGAAACCGGCGAACCACGCGATGTACACCACTTCGCTTGTTTGATCGGCTACGGAGCCGGGACGGTGAATCCCTATCTGGCCTTCGAGACGATCGTGGACCTGGATCGCGAGAGCTATTTCCCTGAGGGGCTGGATGCGCAGACCGCAGAAGGCAAGTTCATTAAGGCCATCAATAAAGGCCTGCTCAAGATCTTCTCGAAGATGGGGATCTCGACGGTACAATCCTACTGTGGCGCGCAGATCTTCGAGGCCATCGGGTTGAATCGCGAATTGATCGGACGCTACTTCACCGGCACACCGTCGCGCGTGGAAGGGATCGGCATCCGTGATGTCGGCGAAGAGACGCTTCGACGCCATCGCCTAGCCTATGAACCGATGCCGATCCGGCAACTCGATTTCGGCGGGGAGATTCACTATCGCATCCAGAGCGAGCATCACAACTGGAATCCCGACACGATTTCCAAGTTGCAACATGCGACGAAAGCCAACGACCCCAAGACCTTTGCCGAGTTTTCTCAACTCGTGAACGACGAGAGCAAACGGCGATCGAACCTGCGCGGGCTGCTCGAGTTCAAGTTCCTGCCGGAGCCGATTCCGGTCGAGGAAGTGGAATCAGCGAAGGAGATCGTCAAGCGGTTTACGACTGGCGCGATGTCGTTCGGCTCGATCAGCAAGGAAGCGCACGAGACCCTGGCCATTGCGATGAACCGCCTGGGAGCCAAGAGCAACACCGGCGAGGGTGGGGAAGATCCGGCTCGATACATTCCGCTGGAGAACGGCGATTCGAAGAACAGCTATATCAAGCAGGTGGCGTCGGCTCGGTTCGGCGTCACGAGCCATTACCTGATAAACGCAAAAGAACTACAAATCAAGATGGCGCAGGGGGCGAAGCCGGGCGAGGGCGGTCAACTGCCGGGTCATAAGGTCGATGAAAACATCGCGAAGTTCCGCTATGCGACGCCCGGCGTGCAGCTCATTTCTCCTCCTCCGCACCACGATATTTATTCCATCGAAGATTTGGCGCAGCTCATTTTCGATTTGAAGAACTCCAATCCGGACGCGGCGGTGTCGGTCAAGCTCGTCTCGGAAGTGGGCGTCGGCACCATTGCGGCCGGGGTGGCCAAAGCTCATGCAGACAAAGTCCTCATCAGCGGCGATTCAGGCGGGACCGGCGCTTCTCCGCTCTCCTCCATCAAATATGCGGGGGTTCCGTGGGAATTGGGTCTGGCCGAGACTCATCAAACGTTGGTGCTGAACGATCTGCGTGGTCGTATCCGGGTCGAGACCGACGGTCAGATGAAAACCGGGCGCGACGTGGCGATCGCCACCCTGTTAGGCGCCGAGGAGTTCGGGTTTGCGACCGCGCCCTTGATCGTCGAAGGTTGCATCATGATGCGCAAATGCCATCTCAATACCTGTCCCGTCGGCATTGCGACTCAGGATCCGGCCTTGCGAAAGAAATTTGCCGGGCAGCCGGAGCATATCGTGAATTTCTTTTTCTTCGTGGCGGAAGAACTGCGGCAGATCATGGCCAAATTGGGCTTCCGGACCATCAACGAGATGGTTGGGCGGGTGGATAAATTGAAAATTCACAAGGCCGTCGACCACTGGAAGGCCAAGGGGCTGGATCTGACCCCTCTCTTACAAACCCCGAATGTGGGGGCGGAGATCCCGCGCTATTGCGTGCAGAAACAGGATCACGGTCTCGCGGGTGTGCTCGATAACCAGCTGATTGAGCTGTGCAAGCCGGCGTTGGAGAAGAAAGAAAAAGTCACGCTCGATCTGCCGATCGGCAATGTGAACCGCACGACCGGGACGATGCTCTCCAGCCGCGTGGCCAAAAAGTATGGGCTCGAAGGATTGCCGGAAGACACCATTACCATCAAGTTTTCCGGTTCCGCCGGACAGTCGTTCGGCGCATTCCTGTCCCGCGGCATCACGCTCATTCTCGAAGGCGAGTCGAACGACTATCTGGGCAAGGGACTCTCGGGTGGGAAGATCGTGGTCTTCCCGCCGAAGCAAGCGATCTATGTGCCGGAAGAAACGATTCTCATCGGCAATACCTCGCTGTACGGCGGAACCCAAGGCGAGGCCTATTTCTACGGCATGGCGGGTGAGCGGTTTGCCGTGCGGAACAGCGGCGTCAGGGCGGTGGTTGAAGGGACCGGCGATCACGGCTGCGAATATATGACCGGCGGGGTGGTCGTGGTATTGGGTAAGACCGGACGGAACTTTGCCGCCGGCATGTCGGGCGGCGTGGCGTTTGTATTGAACGAATCAGACACGTTCCAGTCGCGTTGCAACTTCGGCATGGTGGAGTTGGAAAAGGTGAAAACGGCGGAAGACAAAAAGACGCTGCATCAGATGATCACCTCGCACTTTATGTACACAGGCAGCCGGAATGCGAAGCGTATCCTCGACAGCTGGGAATCGATGCTGCCGAAGTTCGAGAAGGTCATGCCGGTAGACTATAAGCGCGTCTTGGAAGAACGGAAGAAGAAAGCGGCAGCAGGCAAGGGGTAAAGGGATAGCGGAGAGGGTCAACTTTCTGCTCTTTGGTCGAAAGCTGAGAGCTGATAACTGAGGGCTGAAAGCTACAAGAATGGGTGATATCAAGGGTTTCATGAAATATGCCCGTGAGGGCCCCAAGCGAAAGCCGGTCGAGTTGCGCGTGCTCGATTGGAAGGAGATGTATGAACCCATCTCCGATGACAAGCTCAAGACGCAGGGCGCCCGCTGCATGGACTGTGGCGTGCCGTTTTGTCAGGGGAACACCGGTTGCCCGGTCGTCAACTTGATTCCCGACTGGAACGACCTCGTCTATCGAGGCCGCTGGAAAGACGCGCTCAAGGCCCTCCATACCACGAATAATTTTCCTGAGTTTACCGGTCGGCTCTGCCCAGCGCCTTGTGAAGGGGCTTGTGTGCTTGGCATCAACGAAGATCCGGTCTCCATCCGGATCATCGAATGGAACATCATCGACCGTGGCTTCAACGAGGGCTATGTCGAACCGATTTTGCCGGTAGTGAAGACAGGGAAGACCGTGGCCATCGTTGGCTCAGGACCGGCGGGCATGGCCGCCGCGCAGCAGCTCACGCGCGCCGGTCACAGCGTCACGCTCTTCGAGAAGTCCGACCGCATCGGCGGCCTGCTGCGCTACGGCATCCCCGATTTCAAAATGGAAAAGTGGGTGATCGACCGTCGGCTGGAACAGATGAAAGCTGAAGGCGTCGAGTTCAAGACTAGTGTGACGATTGGGAAAGACATCACAGGCGAACAGTTGCGGCAGCAGTTCGATGCCGTCGGTCTGACCATGGGCGCGGAGCAGGCCCGTGAGTTGCCGATTCCAGGCCGCGAACTCAAGGGCGTGCATCTCGCAATGGAGTTTCTCACGCAGCAGAACAAACGGAACGCCGGCGATACGGTCACGGACGAACCCATTACATCAAAAGGCAAGCGCGTCGTTATCATCGGCGGCGGCGACACAGGCTCGGATTGTCTCGGTACGGCCCACCGGCAGGGCTGTGTCGAAGCCCATCAGTTTGAATTGCTCCCGCAGCCGCCGCCGACCCGCGCCAGTTCAACCCCCTGGCCGCTCTGGCCGATGCAGCTCCGCACCTCGCACGCGCATGAAGAGGGCTGTGATCGGCAGTGGAGTGTCTCGACCACGAAATTCACCGGTCACAATGGCCAGGTGACGAAGCTCCACGGCAATCGGGTGAAGTTCGAGAACGGGAAGGTCACGCCGATCCCGAACAGCGACTTCGAAATGGATGCCGATCTTGTTCTCCTCGCGATGGGCTTCACCGGCCCGGTGAAGAATGGCCTCCTGGACAGCCTCGGCGTAAAATACGACGCTCGTGGCGCAGTGGGCGCCGACGAACATTTCATGACCAACCTCGACGGCGTCTTCGTCGGCGGCGACACGAAACGCGGCGCCTCGCTCATCGTCTGGGCCATCGCCGAAGGAAGAAAGATGGCGGCGGGGATCGATAAGTTTTTGCAGGCTGGGAAGTCTGCAAAAACCGGCCGCTGAAAACGCCCTCCAACTGCGTTCTCGCCTCGCTCAAACCCTCAACGTAACTAGAACCGTACGCCTCGGGCTCTCGCTCGCTGCGGCCTTGTTGGAAGGCCGTTTTGAGCAGCCCGCAATGGGAAAGCACCCGGTGCAACCGCATAAGAAAAGCCGCCTCGGCTGAGTCTCGGCGTGTCCCCGCTCCTCCGGCAAAGTTGCTTTGAGCACTGGCACGTTCTCTTGAAGTCTTGTTCGGTTCCTGCCACCATTCTGATTGCCCTGATTCCCCCAACCCCTCAGTTATGTGCCACATGAAACTAGTGATCGTAGTACTCGTTCTTTTATGTGCTCCTTCCAGTGTCTTGGGCACGTCATTTGACCTGTGGACTGGAACCACGATTGTTGTGTCGCTATCGGAAGCCGAACTTGTTATCGGTGCTGATAGTAAGGAAACTGGCGGCGGTAGAGCTGCTGGTCAGATTCGGCTTGGATGTAAGATTATTCGAACTGCCAATATGGTTTTCGCGGTTGCGGGTATGTCTGAGTATACAGGAACCGCCTTCAGTGCGGCCGATATCTTTCTGCAAGAAACAAAGGGGAGGGGCCTTGAACTAGCCATCCAAGAATTTGATAAGTCCATAAAACCGCGCCTCGCTCAAGCGATTGCTCACATTGCTAATAATTATCCGCATGAACTTCAACAGCAAATCCACAGTGGGGTAACACTAACCGCTATAATCGGAGGCATGAGGGAAGCAGTTCCTATCCTTTTCGTTCGCGAGTTCTCAACAGAAATGGTAAATGGCGCAATAAAGCTACGCACTAACCCATTCCAATATATTGGTGTTAGACAGTCCCGTCTCTTCATGTTTGGAGAGCAGGACGCGATTGTGAATTTCTTGGACATAAATCCAACGGTCGAAAAAGAAGAAGCTGTTAAGAAAATTCGCAAGCTAATCGAGGTAGAGATTGCAACAGGCAATCCCAAGGTTGGTGCCCCGATTGATATTGCGCGAATCACAACTCCTGGCGTTGAATGGGTACAACGAAAAGCACAATGCCCCGAAGAGGGAAAGTGAAACGAGAAAGAGATCAGGCTCCATGAACCATTGACCTCTGGGCTGCCAACGTGCGAGAGCAGAAAAATGTACTGGGAGTCTTTTCTGGGCAAGTGACCTGCAGCGGTTGAAAATGTTCTGCAAAGGAAGAGTCTGCGTGGGGTCATAACCATAGATAAACGGGAGGTTGTCCTGCCGTTGCAACGACTGGTTAAACCTTGTAGAGTTCTCGACTGAGGCTGTAGGTTCCCCTACCGAGAGGAAGGCGATGACTGCACGAGCGTTGGCTCTCGAGAAACAGGCGCGGAAGCTGCCGGCGACGGAGCGCGAGCGATTGGCTGAGCGATTACTTGTTCGGATGAAACACACGCGTCTGACAGTGGTAGACGAAGCGTGGGTTGCAGAGGCCGAGAAACGTTTTGGTGCGTGGAAGCGAAAGGCGACAAAGACCGTTTCCGCAGGCAAGGCACTGCGTGAGATACGCAGGGAACTCCGTCATTGAAAGTCCGTCTCGATCTCGCCGCGAAGCAGGAAATCCGCCAAGCCGCATTGTTCTATGAAGATTGCCGGGAGGGGCTGGGACAAGAGTTCGTAGACTCGGTTGAGTCAGCCTTCGAACAGATTCAGCAACATCCCACCGTGTGGCGCATCCTGAAAGGGAGATTCCGGCGCTATCTCCTTCAGAGGTTTCCCTATGGCATCATCTATACTGTCGAAGGGAAAGTAATCTATATAGCGGCCGTCATGCATCTGAAACGCAAGCCTGGCTATTGGGTCTCGCGGGGCAAGGCCTGAAGGTCAAGCAGGATAATCTTCCGGAGAAAGCCGAAATGACGAAGTATCCACGGAGTCCCAAAGCCCTTCTCGGTGGCATTGCCCACTTAGGGCGATTCATTGACAAAATTCGTTTGCGGTATGAAGGCAAGATCCAGGACTACAACTACATTACGGTGGGGTTCGATAAGTATCTGGTCGATTTTCTGCGGATTGATCCGAAAGAGTTTGAACAGCGCGTGTTGGCTGGTGGAACGGATGCCGAACTCCTCGCCTGGGTCGTGGCGCACGGCAAGCCGCTGATACCGGAGGAGATCGCGCAATGGAGTGAGGGGCTCTTGTCCTCCGGTCCTAAGGATGATGCCGCACGCCAGCGGTTTCAGGGACGGCTGCAAGAGGTGGCGACGAAGCGTGCGGTGACGGTCGCGTCCCTTCCTCCTGTCTCCACCTGGGCGGATGTGATCGAACTCGACGAAGGGCGGTTATAGCTGGATTGGTCGATGAGGCAATCTGGCTGGTTTGTCCTCCATCCTGCCCCATGCTTTGTGCAGCTCGATCGAACCGATGGTCGTTACCCTCAGGTTTCTTGAAAAAGTAGACAGTTTTCTCCCATCGCTGTGGCACCGGCCTTGCGTTGGTGAGACCAAGGGGTGGTTGCCACCTCATCATTCGATACCTAACCTGGGAGGACTTGCATGACGAGAACAGTGGCTTCATTGACGGCTGCCGCCGTGTTGTATGCTTTTACCAGTGTGTTGGCCCAAGCGCCGGAACCGGCATCGACTCCAACGACACCATCCCCTGCTCCAGCGTCGCAGGAGGCTGCGCCGACTCCAGCTCCGGTTGTGGAAGGGGAGAAGGATGGCGACAAGCGTGAAATGAAAGAAGAGCGCGAGGGGAAGGGCAAGGGAAAAGGCCGAGGCAAAGGGAAGGGGCATGGCAAGAAGCGCGGCCTGGATCGTGCCGATGAAGCGGCCGGAGAACATGGGAAACACGGTCGTGATAATGCTCGCAGCCGTGGCAAGCATGGCGATCGCGGGAAGCACAAAGATCGAGAGAAGCATGATGACAAGGGCGAGCACGAAGACGGCGACAAGCACGAAAAGAATTAATCGATCACGTCACATCGGTGATTTGAAACAAGGCGGTCGGTCTCTAGAGACCGACCGCCTTTGTGTTTGTAGGAATGTGAGCGAGACAAGGAAGATGCGCATGACAAGCGCGACTCGCGAAGACCGGAGGCGTACCCTCTGGGGTACGTTGAGGATCTGAACGATGCGAGAACGATGCTGGCGGACTTTTTCAGAACCCGTTACGAGCCGACGGCGGTGAGCATCGATGTCGCGTAACCAGGCTGGGCTGGTATTTCTGCCGGTGGTAGGGCTGCGACCAGATTTGTGACTCGTTCACGGTCTCCCTGGCTGTATCGCAAAAACTCCACTCCAAAGTTCCCGTCTTTGCACCAGCGAACCACCGAGACCTCCACGGCCAAGGGGGTCGGTTCCTGCGCAACGGCAATCTGTAGCGCGAGATAGGTTCCAGCATTCAGCGCAATGTCGCTGCGTATCCTGCAGCCGGCGGGCGAAAGGTCGAGCAGGACTGCCTCTCCCGTGCCGATATCGCTATGAATACTGGCAGGGTAGCCGACCGTCACTCGCATGCGACATCGTGGTTGCATAGCCATAATCTCCGTAGATGAGTCTACGATAAGTATCGGTACAGGCAAGAAAAACTTGATTCTTGGACTTTCAGGATGCTGAAAAATTCCGCCAGCGTAAGAAGACCGTTAATTGGTTTGTCTGGTTTCTCTCGTTTGTTTGGTTAAACGAAACTAACCAGATGAACCAAATCAACCAGTTTGAGCATCCTGTTAGGGACGTGGCGATGAGACATAAGCGCTCGAACTGTTGGGCATCGTTTCAGAGGAAGGCTAGGGCAGCATAGGAGACAGGAGAGGTGCGAGAACTTCAGAACGTTATGCGGCGATTTTGGTCAGGAGTTTTTTGACTTCGACGTGGGCGAAGATGACGTCAGGCTCTCGCTGAAGGGCTTCGTAGTAACTCCGTTCGAACCCGTCTCCTTCCTCCGAGGGGCGAACGAGGGCGCGGGCCTCGATGAGAAAGTGCTCGACCTCGACCAACGATAACTCGGACTTATCGTCCAAGAGTTCATCGATACGGACGACCAACTGAGAGAGGGGATGAAGCCAGGTAAACCAAGGGTCGTTCAGTACCAAGTGCAGCAGTTCGCTGGTCGACTCGACGCGGCCGTTGATGCGCTCATAGGTCACTTGCTCTGCCAGAATGAGGGCTTTATGAAGGCTCAAGAGGCTGCTCCGCATCTCAAGGATTTGTTTGCGGAGAAGGCTAGATTTTCTGGCCGGGTTTTTCTGAGAGACAGTCGCCATAAAATAATTTTAGCAGGTTATTAAGAAATTGGTGGCCGTCAAAAAAATTTTCTTGAGGCCGATGTGTATCGATGTAACGCTATCGGAACATTCAGCCTTGTACTGAAGTACGCTGTTGCATGTCGGCGTCGATATGTTGGCGAGGAAGGAATACGGTTTGTGTCTGATCGATCTATGCAGCCTCGGACAGCAGGCTGCGTGTGAGGCGGAAATGGGCAAGCAGCGCTTCAGGGGCCAGCCGGATGGCGTCGTAATAGGCTCGTTCGAATCCGTCGCCCTCGGCCGACGGATGGGTCAAGGCTCGTATCTCGGCCACCAGGTGCTCAACGTTTTCATGGGTGATATCGAATGCGTCGTCGGCCAGGAGTTGATCGATACGGAACAGTACATCCATCAGAGGGTTGAGCCATGTGAACCAGGGATCGTTCAGTGCAGCTGGATCAGCTCGTCCGTCGAACCGACGCGGCCGTGGATACGTTCGTAGGTGACTCGCTCTGTCGCAATCAATGCGCTGTAGAGAGAGGAGAGATTCTGGTGGGCCTCCAGCATGGTGTGGCGTAGAGGATCGATGTGGGCGACTGGATGATATGGTGGCAGTGAAGCCATAGGCTAAGTGTAGCAGGGCCATAGGCCCGGTCTGTCTGGCTCGTTTGATTTGTTTTGTTTATCTGGTTGATGTGGTTGTTTCATAAAACCAAAGAACAGTCTTTTGTTAATTCCCCACCCGAGTGGCGAACTGGGTAAAGAGTTGCCCGGTGAGGTAGTCGGTATTATCTAAGTCACGCACATCTTTGCGGCGAAGATAGTCGTTGAGGATTCGCCCGTCGTCGGCTTTATGGACATGAGGCAGGCCGAGATTCATGCGGTAGCGCTGGACAGCGCCGGCCACGCGGCTGATGAAGACCACGGTGCCGTCCGGCTCTTGCCGCTCGACAATCCCGACGTGCGTCAGCGGGTCGTTGACCTCGCCATCGCCGTTGTAATCCCACGTATTGTCGAAAAAGACGAGATCGCCCGGGTGAGCGGCCGGTCCTTGGTGGAACATGCCGTGTTGTTGTATGTGCGCATAGATGAGGCGTACGCCATTTGCGTCAGGATCGTGCTCGCTGCTGCCGTAAAGATCGATCCCATGTCTGAGAAAGACCGCACGGGTCACCCCCGCGCAATCGTACGCGATGCGTCGGCCGTTGCTCTTGATCGTTCTGGCGCCCACGAGTTTGGCCGCAGTCTGCACGATCGCGTTCCGGCTCGGCATACGTTCGACGGATGTGCAGCAGGGGCGTCCTGTCGTGAATGATGGGGGAGTGCGTTCGGCCGGTTGCGTGGCGCAGCCCACGAGCGTTACGAGCGCGATCATAGTTATGAAGAAAAGGAATCGCATTGTGTTACCGTAAGTTGACGAACCGATTCTACTGTTTCGATGGCGATCAACGGATGGCAGGAACGAACGAGGGTGCGGAGATCGTGTACGCTGGTCGACAGAGCCATAGGAGAGAAATGCTAGCACGATACTCGCACTTCACCCAGGAAAGAGCTATTTTGCTGCGGTGCTCGCAGGACGCTCAAAAAGGCTGTCCAGCAAGGCCGCAGGCGAATTGAAACCGGAGGCGTGCCCTCAGGGGTACGTTGAGGATTTCGATGAGCCGAGAACGATGCTGGCGGACTTTTTCAGCGTCATGCTGTTAGGTTTTGCTGGGGGCTGAGAGAGCCTTGTTGATTTCCCGGAGGAGGCTCCGTTCAATTTCCGCGACCTCTTCTGCGCTCACGCTGAGGATACGTCCACCCTGGGCCAGTTTTTCAAAATCGGCCTTCACGGTGAGCTTGGTCACGTTCGAGGGGAGGGCATGAAGCGATAATACGTATTGATTTCGTGATCCGGCGATTTCAAGCGAAGCAGGGGGGGAGACTTTCCGTTCCGTCACATACACCGCTTTTTGATCGGTCTTGATACTGACTTTGATGTGGTATCCATTGCGGCCGAGGGTGTCTTCCACCGTCTTGGCGACGGCGCTCAAGGGACGGGGGATGTCGTCGGTCTGAGTCCCTTTCTCTTCGACGTGGATGGTCTGCGCCACTTGAGCTGCGGTGGCTTTTTGGACATCGGCGCTCAGTTTTTTTGCCTGGGCGGCTTGTATCGCCAAGTCGGCGGCGGCGGCTTTGGCCTCGGCCTTGGCGCTTTCGGCCGATTGTTTCGCGTCGCGCAGCTCCTGGTTCAGCAGATCGATCTGTTGGTGCATAACCTTGTTTCCGTCCTGCAGCGAGGTGACCACCGATTCCTGCTTGGCCAGTTGTTTGCGGAGCGACTCATTTTCCGCTTTGAACGGAGAATCGTCGGGCTTGCAACCTCCGGTCGCGAGACAGAGCAAGATTGTTCCGAGCAATAGGGTCCACTGGCGTAACTGAGTCTTATTGCCCACGTCGCATCCCTCCAGTAAGTTTTCGGATTATCTACGCTTCACGGCAGCTTGTCCACGCCGGAATCCACGAATTGACCGTCGTTCATGTCAGAAGCTATGCTCGACTCATGAAGACTCGGCTGATCGTGACGATCATCGTGGTGCTGTTCATAGATATTTTTCTCAGTCTGCCGGAGGCGGTGGCGGAATCAGGTCAGAAGATCAATGCCATTCCAGCTGAAGACTATGCCTTGTACGACCAAGTGGTGACGAGCAAGTTCCTCACGTCGGCGACCCAGTTGGTCGTGATCGAGCGGGAGACACAGTTCCGCCTCTCTCCGGATCAAGAGGGACCGACGACGATCGGAGCTTTTCAGGAGCAGGACTATTTCAATGGCGAGCTGCCGGAGGACCTGATTCGTCAATTTATCTCGGTCAACCGACACGCAAGCCGGCTCGAAGGACAGTTTCACTTCGCTGTCGGCTACCGGTTCGCCACAGAGGGCAAGCTTGAAGAGCCGGAGGTTTCATTGGCTCGTCCATTCACGGTTCATCGCGCAAGGCCAATTCAAGCGCCGTCGGTCCTGGACCGGCTGGCCTTTTCTCGCGTAGGGCGAAGTCTCCGTAACGATCAGGCCCTGCTGTATGCCGAAACCCTTCGCCCCGACGGCACCGGTGCGGGTTTCCTCGTGTGGTGTCGTCGTCAAGGACCACGCTGGACATTGTTCGATACGGAGGTTGTCTGGACGATTCAGGCTCACGTAGAGCCAGAAGAAGGACCGCTGCTTGCGCCCTGATGGACTTGGACGGTAGCATGCGTCCATGCTGACGACCATGATTCGAAAAACATTTTCCGTCCCGCCGCTTGGCTGCAATTGCTCGATCATCGGCGATCCGGTCACGAAGCAGGCTATCGTCGTCGACCCTGGCGGCGCACACGAGCGAATTCTCCACGAGGTGCGCCAACTCGGACTCACGGTCAGCCACATTCTCCACACCCATGCCCACTTCGACCATTTTCTCGCTTCCGGTGAAATGAAGAAGGCGACCGGGGCGACGATTTGTCTGCATCAGAACGATCTTGAACTGTGGAAGAATCTTGAATTGCAATGCCGGATGTTCGGTGTCGTCTACGTGCCTGTTCCTGAGCCGGACTACTGGCTCAAGGATGAGGAGAAGCTGCTGATCGGCCAGGTCTCCGCTGTGGCGCTCCATACGCCAGGCCATACCCCAGGATCCATGAGCTTTCATTTTCCCGGCGACGACCTTGTCTTGGCCGGCGATACCCTCTTTCGTGGCAGCATCGGGCGCACCGATCTCTGGGGAGGAGACTTCGACGCCATCGAACAATCTATTCGAGAACGGCTGTATAGCTTGAAGGACGCGACGGTCGTCGTGACGGGGCATGGGCCGGAAACTGAAATTGGAGTGGAGAAGGAGACAAATCAATTTGTCCGGATCTGACGGGCAAGGAGGTAACCATGATGGCGTGGATGCGGTTCGTCCTCCTCCTCTGTGTTGTTGGCGTGCTTGCACTGCCGATTGCGCCAGCCGGCGCATCCCCCTCGGCGCCTTCAGAGCAGGTAACGATCGCGGACGTGAAGATTCGCATGTCGGATCATGGTCCGGTTGTACTCTTGCAAGCGGAAGGCAAGGCCATTCCAATCTTTATCGACGCCACTGTCGCCGTCTCTATCCAAGGGGCATTGAATGGTGAACGATTGTCTCGCCCCATGTCGCACGATCTCATGCACGCAATTCTCGAAGCGTTTGGCGGTACAGTCACACAGACCGTCATTACGCTGAAAGGCGGGACCTATTACGGATCGTTGACCGTGGCGTTCAAAGACCATGTGAAGGTGTTCGATAGTCGATCGTCCGACTCGATCGCCCTCGCGGTTCACTTTAAGGCGCCGATCATCGTGGGGCGGGATTTGTTGAACTCAGCCGGGAAATTGCTGGAGCAGCCGAAGACCGATACGTTATGAGGCCTACTCTTTGGCCATCCGATCTTTCAATCGTGCGAGGCGTTTTTCGGTGGACTGCTTGATGAAGGCCATATTTTCTCCGAGGTGTTGCTCGGCGTTGATTTTTCCTTCCTCACGCCGCTTCTGTTGGTCCAGTCCGAATTGCGCGATGATGGGGCCGTCTTCCTGGTTCAGGGATTTCCAGATCGCCGCGCATTTCATCTGTAGCACCACGGGGTATTTGTCGCAGGGTGGATCGGCTCCCCATGCGGTGGTCCAACTCGCTCCCAGTAAGACGAATGTCAAGGCCAGAACCGTCATCTTCCACCTATGCGCCGCATGAATGGCTCCCCGTCGTTCAGCTGACGATAGCACAACAGCACTCGTTTTGCAGACGATCGACGCGTATGAACGGTCTGCCAAGGAATGTCTGGCTCGCTGGGGCAAGAGGCGACATCGGCGGTCGCCATTGTTGGTCGAGTGGCTCCGGTATCTCCCTGCCGGCGCGAGCCTGTTGGATCTCGGATGTGGCGGAGGGCAGGACTCGAGCGATCTCGGCCGGCGCGGCTATCGCGTTGTGGGCGTGGATCGAGCGAGCGCATTGCTCTCAGCAGGACGTCGACGATACCGTTCATTGCCGCTGATCCGAGCCGATCTCCGTCAGCTTCCCTTTCAGGCGGCGTCATTCGATGGCCTCTGGGCTGCCGCCTCGTTGATGCATCTTCCGAAACCAGTCGCACGTCGTATCCTGGCAGACCTCTGCAAGCTCGTTCGCCCAGGCGGCTTGTTTGCTGCGACCGTGACGTATGGTGTGAAGAGCCGACTCGTCACTGATGGATGGGTTCCTGGGCGCTATTTCGCTCGCTGGAGAAAGGACGAATTCGCTCGCGCGGTTCGTCGAGCTGGGTGGACAATTCTCGATCTACAAGTCGTAACGAACCGGGAGCGCAAGGGGCGGTGGTTGAACCTTCTCGCGGTGAAATCGGGATGAGGGCTACTTTGATACGGGTGGTTCCGATATCGTATGACGATTCAGCGTCAGATAGATTTTGTCGTCGAACGTATAGTAGCCGCCTTGGTCGATGTCGTGCATGATGCAGAGCGGTGAAAAGACAATGAGGCAGCCGAAAATATCTCCGACGACCCACCAGGACCAGGTACGATCGATCTTGAGCGATGCCAGTTCATAGCCGTCCTTCTTGACCTGCGCGAGGTGGTCGCCTTTGCGACTGAGCGTGACGATGCCAGGCGCGGTCAGGTGCAGGTACTCGTCGATGACGACCGCGCTTTCCGGCGGGTTGGTGAAAATGGCGACGGATTGTTTGTCGGAATGCATCCAGGTTCCGCAGCCAGAGAGTCCTCCAACCAGGAGACACAGCACGAACGCTCCTTGCCACCTCTTACGGTTCTTCATCACCCACCCCATTTAGATATTCATTGCCTCGTTCACATCGTGGAGGGTTGCCTTGGCGATCTCGCCGGCTCGGCGGCTGCCCTCTGTCACGATGTCGTTCAAGTATGAAGGGTCCTGGTTCAAACGCGCGCGCGCGTCCCACATCGGCGTCATGCGTTCGACCACGCGATCGGCGACAAGTTTCTTGCAATCGATACAGCCGATGGCGGCGGTTCGACATTCGGTATCGATCTTCTCCTGAATCATCGGCAATGAAAAGATTTTGTGAAAATCGTACACGGCGCAGAGATCGGGATTTCCGGGGTCGTGGCGCCGGACTCGCGCAGGGTCGGTCACCATCGTCTTGAGTTTCTGTCGCACGACCGGTTCGGTATCGGACAGGTTGATCGTGTTGCCGTAGCTCTTGCTCATCTTTCTTCCGTCGGTGCCCATCACTTTGGGAAATTTCGTCAGATGTTCCTTGGGCTCAGGGAAGACCGGCTTCTTGTAGATGTCGTTGAATCGCCGGGCCAGTTCTCTGGTGAGTTCGAGATGGGGGAGTTGGTCTTTCCCCACCGGGACGAAATCGGGTTTGTACAATAAAATATCGGCGGCCTGCAGAACCGGGTAGCCCAAGAATCCATAGGTGCTGAGGTCTTTTTCTTTAATCTCTTCCTGCTTTTCTTTGTAGGTTGGATTGCGTTCCAGCCATGAGATGGGCGTCATCATCGAGAGGAGCAGATGCAATACCGCATGTTCCGGGATACGGGACTGGATGAACACGGTAGAACGTTCGGGATCGATGCCGGCGGCGATCCAATCGATGAGCAACTCCCGTGAGAATTCACGGATACGGCTGGTATCGGCATAGTTCGTCGAGAGCGCATGCCAGTCTGCGACAAAGAAAAAGCACTCGAACTCAGTCTGAAGGCCTTTCCAATTTTCTAAGGCGCCAAGATAATTACCGAGATGGAGCAGCCCGCTCGGCTGCATGCCGCTGAGGACTCGCTTTCTGGATATGGTCATGGCGTGTCTCCTGCTCCGAGACCGACGGCGGTGGAGAGAATTGTATTGGAGAGACTGTGTGTCAGTGTGCTGGTGATGGTATGGATCACGTGGATTTGTGGATCTAACAGGATCAGTCCCATCAGGATAAACATGCCGTAGGGTTCCACACGCATCAGTGTCATCGCGGCAGTCCGTGGGAGAAGACTTGTGAGAATTCTGCCGCCATCCAATGGGGGGAGCGGCAGCAGATTGAACAGCATTAAGAGCACGTTAATCAAGACGGAATACACCGACATTACGGCGATGGGCAGAAGCAACATTTGATGCAATGTGTCTGGAGGAGGGCTCCCTTCCGATTTGGACCAGTAGTTTCCGATTGTAGGATCGATCGACAACAGGAGCGCGAAGAGGAGCGCGCTGCCGATGGCCAGCGCGAGATTCATGGCCGGTCCTGCCGCCGCGACGAGCGCCATGTCGCGGCGCGGTTGGCGCATGTTGCGTGGATCGATCGGAACCGGTTTGGCCCATCCGAGAAAGAACCCGCCCGGTATGAGTAGGCAGATGAGCGGTAGGATGATGGTTCCGAACCGGTCGATATGTGCCAGCGGATTCATCGTGAGGCGGCCCTGGAGTTTGGCGGTTGGATCGCCGCACCGATAGGCGACCCAACCATGGGCGTATTCATGCAGGACCATGGCGAAGAGGAGCGGGAGCGCCATGTAGGAAATCGTGTGGAGGATTTGGGGCAAAGAGTTCATGCAGTCGACTTTCTAGCCCGCATTATTCATGACGGTTCGTCGCGAAATCGCTGAGCCGCGTCGGGAGACCGGCGCGCGGAGCCTGGAGGCCCTGAGGCGTACTGTTGTAGTACGTCGAGGGTCCGAGAGGCGAGTCCGCCGGCCGAAGGCTCGTCGTAGCAGCGGATCGGCGATTGTAGCAGAAGTGTTCATGAATAATGCAGGCTAGTTCACCTGGGTCAATCGGCCCCGCTTGATTTGTATGAGGAAGACCGGACGGTTCAGTGTCCCGTCCGGGCCAAACGCTGCCGGTCCTGTAAGGGAGGAAAGATCTTGTTGTGTCAGCAATTGATCGCGGACGGCTTCGCCGGAGTCGGCCCCTTTTCGAACGGCATCGAGCACGAGTTTCGCGGCATCGTAGCCTTGCATTGCAAAGAGTGTCGGGTTGGTTTCGAACCGTTTTTTGTACCGCGCGACAAAGTCCTGTACGGTTGGGGTGGTGCTTTCCGCAAAGAAGCCGTCGACGAACACAGCTCCGTCGATGGACGAATCGTCCGTGCGGGCGAAGTCGGGGGAGTTCCATCCGTTTGCGCCGAGGAACGGCACCTTCATATCGTGAAAATTGAGCTGGGAGGTAATGATGCCGGCGTCGGCGGCGCGGCCCGGAATAAAGATCGCATCAAACCCTGGCGTATAGAAAACCTTCTTGTCCAGTTTGGTCAGTTTCCCGGTGAGTTTCGTTTGATCGACCGGCACGGACAGACCGTATCGTTTGAGATCCTCCGCCTTCATGCGTTTCAGCTGCGCGCCTACGTCGGCTTCCCCTTCTTTATAGGACTCGACGGCGATGATTTCTCCCTCGTGTTGGCGAACTTCCTGGGCGAAGAGCCGGGCCAACTCTCGGCCATACGCGGTGTCGGGATGCAGAATGCAGAATCGCCGGAAGCCCTGCTCTTTGATGGCATAGGCGGCGATGCGTTTGGCTTGCAGTTCATAGGTGAGCGCCGTGCTGAACACATAGTTGCCGAGTCGTCTGACGTTGGGGAGGGTTGCCGTCGGTGTGATCAAAGGGATGTGGGCTCGCTCGGCGAGTTCAGCCATGACCGGTAGATTTTTCGAGAGGAGCGGACCGATCACAGCGAGCGGGCGATCGGTATTCAACAGTTCAGAGAAATCGTCCAGAAACGATGCATGATTGGATTCGAGGTCGTTGACGATGAGACCGACCGATGGGCCTCCTGCCCTTTCTTTATGCACTTCGACGGCCAGCTGAATTCCGCTAAGGACTTCACTGGCAAAGGGGGCGAGTTTTCCTGAGAGTGGCAGGACCCCGGCGATGAAAAACTGGTTGGATTTTTGTTTGGCTTGGAGCGCGGCGAAGAGTTCCGAGGTTTTCGCCGCCTGGGGGTGAGTCGGGAAATTCGCAAGAAATTGCTGGATTTGCCGGATGGCCTGAGATTCTTCTCCACGTCCGATGTAGAGGTCGATGAGTCGGAGGGACGCGAGATCGCCGGGAAAGCTGCGTGGGAATGTGTCGCGGATTTGATCGAGCGTTTTCTTGTCGGATGTCTGGCCGGTCAATTCTCGAATGCGGGCCCGCACGTCTTCCGCTTGATCTTCGGTTCCCAAGGCCACTTCATCGAGCCAAGCCTGAATGGCGCGAGTCGCGTCTTTTTTTTGCGCGTAAAAATCGCCGCTGAGCCGCAGGGCTTCGCGTTTCGTGACCTCATCTTTTGACAGGTTACGCAGGCCGGTCAAAATCGGCAGCGCAAGGTCGAGGTTGCCCATCGCGGCATGGACTCGGGCCTGCATCAGCTTGCCTCGATCCGATACCTCCGAGTCGGGGAACTCGGTTTGCAACAGCAACAAGTATTTTAAGGCGTCTCCATATTGCTTTGTGCTGAATAGGGCGGCGCCAAGGAGCAGATAGGTATCGTCGAGCAGTTCAGGCTTTGGAGTGGTCGCCAGAAAACGACGGAGTGTAGTGACGGCTTCTTCTGCTTGACCTGCGTTGAGCAGGCGCTTCGCTTGGTTCAGGGTTGGATGGTTCGCAGGGTTCGTTGATCCTGTTTCTGCATAGACAGATGAAATGAATCCGAATTCTGTGACCGGGCAGAGCATGCTCCAGACAAGTGTCAGGAATAGACCCCAGCTCGCCGAAAAGGCATACGTACGATGTAAAGGCAGAGATTTCAACGGGCGGGCCATGAGCTCCTGGCGGTCTAACGGCTATGTCATCGCACGTGACTACTATCGGAAACCCTGTGGGGTGTCAAGGTAATCCCCTCACGGCGTTCGTTGTGTTCATCTGAGCGATTCGCTATCATGGCACAGATGATGTTACACCCGATGGCCGAGCGATATTTGAGCCGTCTCCGGGTAGAGGGTGGTCTCGCCGTCAACACGATCGAAGCCTATCGCCGCGATCTGCTTAAATTCCATTCCTACTTGCATCGCGCCGGCGTCGCGCCGCTCGGTCCTTTTGCAACAGAGACATTGACCGAATTTTTCCGCTCCATGCGTGAGGCGCGGTTGTCTCGCGCTTCCTCACTGCGTTGCCTCTCTACGATTCGAGGATGGTTCAAGTTTCTGACGCGGGAACGGGTGATCGAGGAAAACCCTGCCATCGGTCTCGCTCCGATATCGAGAGGCGTTCAATTGCCTAAAACGTTGTCGCAGCACGACGTCACCGCGTTGTTGGATCTGGGAGCGGTTACGACTCCGGAAGACTTACGCGACCGCGCAATGTTGGAGTTGCTCTATGCGACGGGGCTTCGTGTGTCGGAACTGGTCATGGTTGAAGTTGCGCTCGTGAATTTCGATGCCGGGTACCTCAGGGTGACCGGCAAGGGAGCGAAGCAGCGTCTCGTGCCGATGGGCGAGAGGGCTCGGGGACTGCTGCTGCAATATATGGAAGAGGCGCGGCCACGACTCGTCAAGAAACGGGCTTCTCGGTATGTGTTCGTGTCGAGGCGTGGTGGCCCCTTGACACGACAAGCTTTTTGGAAGTTGCTACGTCTGCGCGCCCAGCGTGCCGGCATTACACAGGTTATTTCCCCACACATGCTTCGGCATTCGTTTGCGACGCATTTGCTTGAGGGAGGGGCGGACCTTCGGTCTGTTCAAGTGATGCTCGGCCATGCAAATATCGCGACAACGCAGATCTATACGCATATTGAACGGGGACGCCTCAAGCGGGTGCATGACCGATACTTTCCGCGAGTGAGCATACGGCAAAGGCACAAAGCATCGCTCGGGAAACACGATGTATAGGAGCAGTCTCCATCAGGAGACGAAAACCGCAAGAAGAGTGCGAGATTCGATTGACAAGGGCATGTGGAGTTGGTAGCATCCGCCAAGGTTGCTAAGAAAATCGGGCGGATAGCTCAGTTGGCAGAGCGCCACCTTTACACGGTGGATGTCGCAGGTTCGATCCCTGTTCCGCCTACCAAGGGAAATGCTGGGTTAAGGGGACAGGACAGAATCGAATACAAAAATAAGAACTTCAGACGGGACAAACCGCTAGATATAGCCTTGTCGCCCACATCTTCCGCTATACGTAGAGTTTTAAGGGGCCGTCGTTCAGCTGGTTAGGACGCCAGATTGTCAATCTGGAGGTCGCGGGTTCAAATCCCGTCGGCCCCGCCATTTTCTCTGTGTCTGTTAGACTCCGTAGGCAGAGCCGTGAGTGTGTTGTAAAACCTGAAGAGGTTATCGCCGCATGTTTCAGACCGGTTTAATTGGGATGGTGGGCTCACTCGGCGCGGTTTCAAAAATTGTCCTCTTTGTTCTCTTCGTTTTCTCGGTCATCTCGTGGGCCATTATTTTCTCAAAGTGGCGAGCCTTTAACGTCGCAGACCGCGAGGATAAGCAATTCTTAGCGCTCTTGGTGAAAACTCGAGATCTCGACGAACTGTATCGGCAAGTTCGTCGAATCGAAGGGAGCCCCAGCGCAGCTGTATTTGAAGGGGTGATGGAGCGTGTGGGGGCTGAACGGGGGGATGGCAGGAACGGCGCCAGTATAGGACAGATTGATCACCATGTCATAGAGCGGACAGCTGCTCATCTCGCACAGAGTCAGCTCTCACGACTCGAGAGTTATCTTCCATTCCTTGCCACGACGGGAAATATTACGCCGTTTGTTGGATTGCTTGGAACGGTGATGGGAATTATCGATGCGTTTCGTGAGATCGGCACTCAAGGCACTGCCAGTATTTCTGCTGTCGCTCCAGGCGTTTCAGAGGCCCTGGTTGCAACGGCAGCCGGTCTGTTCACCGCAATCCCCGCGGTCATTGCCTATAACTACTTTCTGAGCCGGATTCGCCGCACAGCGTTCCGTTTAGATTCGGTTACCATTGAGATGTTGTCGTCCCTCTCGATTTCTTTGCCGAAAAAGAAGCCCGTTCCGGTCGGAGTTCAAGGATGACCTTCGAGTCCCGTCACCGCCGATTTCTAGCGGAAATTAATGTCATTCCTCTCGTCGATGTGATCCTCGTCCTCTTGGTGATTTTCATGGTCACCGCGCCGATGTTATATCGGGGGATGGACATTAAATTACCGACTTCTGCCTCGAATACCATCAAGCCAGATATGCGTACCGTGCTGACGATCGAAAAAGATCAACGGCTGTATCTTGACAAAGATCCGGTCGGGGTGGCCCAGCTGGAACAGAAATTGAAGGTCTTGAAACAGGATCATCCCGATGTATCTCTCTATCTCAGAGCTGATCGCGACGTGCCCTACGGCGTCGTGGTGCAAGTCATGGACGGGGTCAAGAAAGCTGGTATCGAGAAAATTGGGATGGTGACGGAGCCGGTCGGTCCCGAGCGTGTGGGGTCGCCACAGACTTCACGACCCCCGTCGCGAAAAAGTTGACACAACCTGTTCAAGAGGGCTCCTGCGATGATGGCGTCCCAGGCACCGTTCCTGTCGGGTATGGGGCTCGATCAGGACGATCAATCCGGACTGTCGGTTCGACTGAAACGAACCCTGGCCGTGTCGCTTGCCATTCATGTGGTTGTCTTGCTCGTGGTGGCAGGGCTTCGGCTTCCACAACAAGGTGAACGGCCTTTGACGTCTGTGGAGGTGTCACTGGTCAGTTTGTCAATGCCTGTGAGGCAAGCCGAGTCGATAAAACCGGTCCCTGCACCATTAGTCAAGTCGGCGACTCCCAGCACAGCGCCAACTGCCGCGCCTCCAGCAGGTCAGAAGAGAAGGGATATGTTGCAAGATCTTGAGCTTCCACCGGATGCGCCGAAATTCGGGGAATTGAGCCCTGCAACCAAATCGGCGGGACCACCTCAACAAGCGGTGAAGGCGCTCGATATTCCGCGAGTTCCAGATGTGACGCAAAGCCCCATGGCGAAAGTGTTGCCGCGGTCTTCGGTCAGCGAAGATGTGAATCGGGAATTAGAAGAAGAACTGAAAAAGATCAAGCAGTTTCAACCGGCTGCCAAACTGGATATTCAAAAAGAGGTGAAGCCGAGTGAAACGTCAGTCAAACCGGCGCCTCAGCAGGAAGTAAAAATCCCGTCGACCAAGACTCCTGATACAACCCTCAAGATCTCAGGGACAGCCGGGTCGAATCCCTACTGGGCGCGGGTACAGTCGATTATCAGCAGCCAGTGGGAGCCTCCTCCAATCGATATGGCGGGACAAACCTATACGGTGATCGTCAAGTTTCGACTTCAACGGGATGGCACGATCAAAGATGTGGTCGTGCAACAGTCATCCGGGAATGCCTATTTCGATATGGCAGGCCAGCGCGCCGTGTCGCGGCCACGAATTCTGCCGCTATTTCCTGCCGAGATGACAGACATTTATAAAGACGTAGAGATGGTATTTCGAGTCGGAGAGTCGGTCGGATGACGCAGCTGAAACTCGCCAGCGCCTGGTTGGGGGGAGTGCTGCTGCTGGCAGGAGCTGTGGGCATCCTTGAATCTGGAGCAGCGGATGTGTTTCTTGAAGCCACTCGTCCAGACTTTCAAAAAATTTCCGTGGGTGTGGTGGGAATTCACAACGCGGGAGGCCCGGATTGGTTGGGCGGACGGATCGAAGAAGTTCTCAAGAAGGATGTGAAGCGCTCCTTGGTGTTCGATCTTGTGGATTTGCCCAGTCTTGGGGTTCAAACACCCGATATCGGTGACGGGATGGGGGCCACCTCCAAGGCCGTATTCAGACAGGCAGCTGAGAAGGGTGTCTCGGTGTTAGTCTGGGGGAAGGCAGGGCTGAAAGGGGCGGACAAAGAAGCCGATGTGAATATGGAAGGCTTCGTCTATGACAGCGGCAGCGATGAGCTCGTGGGAGGAAAACGCTATGTAGGATCAACGTCGGTAGTGCGCCTGATGGCGCACCGCTTTGCCGATGAATTGGTCTTTCGTTATACGGGCGAGCCGGGCATCGCGCGGACGAAAATCGCGTATGTCGCCGAGCAAGGGGCTGCCCGTGAGTTGTTCGTGATGGATTACGATGGTCACGATACGCGCCAACTCACCGCCGACGGATTTCTGAACCTCATGCCGCAATGGTCTCCCGATCGCCGGTTCCTCATCTTCACTGCCTACCGCAATCGCAATACCCAGGATATCGATATGATCGAGTTGGCGACGGGCAAGCGATGGACGGTGATATCCCTCGGGGGATTGAACATCACTCCGTCACTGTCTCCCGATGGAAACTTTCTGGCGTTTGCTTCCAGCCATGAAGGCAACTCCGAGCTGTATCGGTTGGATACAAGAACGAAGACTATCCAACGATTGACGGTCAACCCCTCCGGCGACTTGTCTCCCTCCTGGTCTCCGAACGGGAGAGAGTTGGTGTTTGTATCCGATCGGGGCGGCGGGCCGCAGTTGTTTCTGATGGGTTCAGACGGGTCGAACGTGCGCCGTCTGACGTTTGAGGGCGATTATAATGCCGCTCCTGTGTGGTCGCCGCGCGGGAACTGGATCGCCTATGTATGTAGGACGCATAAAGAGTATAAGCTCTGCGTGATCTCGCCGGATGGACAGAAGCGGATGCAATTGACGACAGGACCGGGTGTCGATGATTCACCCTCCTGGTCGCCGGATGGCAGGCATCTGGTGTTCAGTTCGACGTCCGATGGTAAGAGCCAGATTTATATGATCGACGCTGATGGTAAGGGGATAGAGCGGCTCACGTTCCAGGGGACGCACAATAGCGCGCCCGCCTGGTCTCCGGCATCGTGAGCATGAGAGCTCGACTGTATTGGATGAGTCAAGGCATACGTATACGATTGAGAGATCACTAATCTGGGATAGAAGGAGACGGAAGCATGAACAAGACAATTTATGTTTACGGCGCGGCATTAGTGATGAGCATGGCATTGATCGGTATGCCTGGCTGTTCCAAGAAATCCGTACAGTCCGGCGGCGACTCCCAATCCACTCAAGGGATGGCAAAGGGAGAGGCAGATGGGGCCAGGTCCGGTGTCGGCAATTATCCGGACACCAGTGTTCAGTCTAGCGGCGGCGGGCTTCGGGGCCTCGATAAAAATCCTTCAGAGGAACGTGTGGGGAGCGGCACGATGTTGGCCAAGGTAGACCCTTCCGGCAGTGCCGGTCGACAAGCGGATGAGATCAGGGCCGAGCAGGCTGCTTCGGCCGCCGCGGGCTTGAGAGATGTGTTCTTCGGCTACGATAGCTGGACGATTTCAGAAGATGGGCGTCAAGCGTTGACTCGCGATGCCGAGTGGATGAAGTCCAATCCGAGCGTGCAGATCAAGGTCGAGGGGCACTGTGATGAGCGCGGGACGGCTGCGTATAATCTGGTCCTTGGTGAAAAGCGGGCGAAAGCTGCCCGGAACTATCTTGTCGAACTCGGTGTCAATGCCAATCGTCTGTCTGTGGTGTCGTATGGGAAAGAGCGGCCATCCTGCAATGAACATGCGGAGTCGTGCTACCAGCAGAATCGGCGTGGGCATCTTGTCGTGAAGACGGGGAAATAGATGATATGCTTCGTCGTGCGGTCGTTGCGGCTTTGTCGCTCTCAAAAGGAGAGCAGGGGGATTCCTTTATCATAATGGGTGAAACAATGCGGAACCATTTGAGTTCGAAGGGAACCTGGACGGCCATCTGCGTGATCTGTACCCTGTTGTTGACTGGCTGTATTGCTCAGCAGGCCGATCTCAAACAGACGGAGAAAAATCTCCAGCAGCGCATCAAGCAGACGAGCGACGAGTCGGCACAGACCCGTGCGCGGCAGAGTCAGGAGATTTCGATGCTTCGGGAGCAGGAGTTGCCGCAGTTGCGAGGCGAATTGGAGCGGGCGCTGCATCAAGCTCAAGAACTTCAGGGCAAGCAGGAAGACCTCAAGCAGCGCGCCGCGCAGCTTGAGCAACAAACCAAGCGGCTCGAACAATTGGCCGGTAAGCTGGAAGCGGACAGCACAGCTCGCTACAATCAGGTGCGGGAGAGCCTCAACGCGCAGGACGTGAAAAACAAGCAGGACCGCGATCAGCTTCGCATGGATGTGAATGCTCGCCTCGACGATGTGACCCGGCAAATGGAGGTGGTCAGAAAAGAGATCATCGAGGTCGTGCAGAAGACGAACAGTGGACTTACCAAGAGTGTTGACGTGCGCCTGGAAGAACAGCATAAGGCGCTGGTGGATAACCAGGCTCGAGACGAACAGGTATCGGCAAAATTCGCGCACTTCAGTCAGTCCTTGGAGGCATTCAGGGATTCGCTGACGGGATTGAGCGAACGGGTGAGCCAAGAAGAGCACGCAAGTAAAACCTCAGCCACGCACATCAATGAGACGAGCAAGGCGGTGACCGGTCATTTAGGTGAGGTCAACAAAAGTGTTGCATCTGTCGCGCAGAAGTTTGCTGCCCGGTTCGATGAACAGGACCGTCGGCTCGATGCCCTTGCCAAGGTCGTCGACCAGGTTGCGCAGGATACACATGTGCGGGGAGGGGGCAAGGGTGGGGCACGACAGCCAGCCACGAAACCGGCTCATCGATCGGCGATGCCTTCGTCAGAACCGCCAAGAGTAGAGCAGGACACGTCGTCAGTATCGCTCTCCACGCAGCGTGAAGAGGCGACATCGCCTGTTGTGACCGAGGAGGTGACGCAACCGCACGTTGCCCAGAGCAGTGAGCGCTCCGAAAAACTCGAATACGAACATCTCCTGGCGTTATTTCGTGATGGGGATTTGGACGGGGCGCGGCAAGGGTTCGTCACATTTTTGCGCGACTATGAGAACTCGGATCTGGCTCCAAATGCGCGGTACTGGCTCGGTGAATCGCACTACGGCAAGAAAGACTATCGGCAGGCCATCGATTCGTACGACCGTGTCGAACTGGATTTTCCCCAGAGCGAGAAAGTGCCGGCGGCAATCTTGAAGAAGGGGTTTGCGTACCTGGCCATGAAAGATAAGAAGCGCGCGTCTTCGGCTTTTAAACAGGTGGTGACATTGTACCCACGGACTCCGGAGGCAGGAAAAGCATCAGACAAACTATCTCAGATGAAGGAGTTGCGATAACCGTGATGCGCAAAAAAGCAGGGATTGTAAGATCGGCCATTCTCATGACTGGGGCGGTGCTGTGGTTCGGCGGATGCGCCAATCACGCGGATGTTGTGGGGATGCGCGATCACCTGGCCACGGTGTCGAAGTCTCAAGAGCAAGATCAAAAGCGGCTGGATGCGCTGCAACGACGTTTGGAATCGCTGGAGCGGGTGAAAGACAGCGAGTCCGCCAGGCAGAAGCTCGATCCAAAGTTCGATGAACTGTCCGCACGCGTTCAAAAGCTAGAGAGCCGGATGACAAAGTTCGATGAGACCATGGGTGTTCCGGCTGTCCTGAAGCCGGAGCTTTCTCAAGTCGACCCCGCACGCCTCTCCAAACCGCAGAAGCCTGCGCTGGGCGCAGATGTGCCGGCAATCACGACAGGCGTTCCCACGATTACCCCCACATCGGCATTCAACCTGGCGTACAACGACTACCTCAATGGAAAATACGATCTTGCCGTCGCGGGCTTTCAGAGATTTGTGAAAGACTTTCCCGGCACCTCGCTGACCCCCAATGCCTACTACTGGTTGGGCGAGTCATCCTATCAACAGAAAGATTACGTGCGCGCGATGCAATCCTTTGAGTATCTCTCGACGGAGTACCCAGGAAACGAGAAGGTGCCGGCAGCGCTGTTCAAGTCGGGGCTCGCGGCGGGAGAAACCGGAGATCTTGCCACATCGAAGAAGAATCTCAAGCGGGTCATCGAAGAGTTTCCGACGTCGGACGAGGCGAAGCTGGCCAAGAATAAGCTGGCAGAAATCCGATGACCGGATGTCCATCGAGACGGCTCGTGACGATTCTCCTGTTCCCGGCATTCCCTGGAGTCTAGTGTGATGCCCGCCGCCAGCTGTTCCGCCAAGATCCGTATCCTTCCAGACGACGTTGTCAGCCGTATCGCGGCCGGCGAGGTCGTCGAACGCCCTGCCGCTGTCGTCAAAGAATTGCTGGAAAACAGTCTCGATGCAGGGGCCCTCCACATCACGGTCGATGTGAAAGATGGTGGGCTGGCTCTCATTCGCGTCGTAGACGATGGAGAAGGGATCAGCCGCGCTGATCTTCCCCTTGCCTTCGAGCGGCACGCCACCAGCAAGCTCCGGTCCGATCGGGACCTTGTTTCGGTGATGACCATGGGTTTTCGTGGCGAAGCGTTGCCGAGCATTGCCTCCATCTCCCATATGCTCGTGACGACCGCGACCAGGCAAGACACCATGGGATCGCAGCTCGCTCTGATCGCAGGAGCAGGCGGTTCTATTGTCGATGCGCCGTCTGTGCCCGGCACCCGAATCGACGTCTCCAATCTGTTTTTCAATCAACCGGCGAGAAAGAAGTTTCTCAAGTCGACCACGACCGAATTTTCTCATATCAGTCATGTCGTACAGCTTGCAGGGCTTGCCTGGCCATCGGTGCACTTCCGCCTGACCCACAACGGCCAAGAGGTCCTCAACTATCCTGCCGTGACGGCGGATCGTGATCGAATACTCCAAGTATTTCGCCAGGGGTTCCTCGATCGGACCATCGAAGTGCGAGGCAGGACAGGGGGACTGTCGATCCGCGGCGTGATGGTCGATCCGGTCCACGCGCGGTCATCGAGAACACCGCAGGAATTGTTTGTGAACCGGCGTCCCGTCCGCAACGCGACCGTGTTTCATGCAGTCATGGAAGGGTATGGGTCGTTCCTCCCCAAAGGGTCTCACCCGACGTTCGTGCTCTTTCTCGATATCGAGCCGGATCGACTTGATGTCAACGTGCATCCGACAAAAAAAGAAGTGCGATTTGCGGAAACGGACTCGCTGCATCAATTGGTGCGCCAATCGATCCGTCATGCGCTCAGCGGTTCCGAGCGAAAGCTCGTGCTGGGTCTGTCGCAGGGGGGGGCGTCACAGCAGGCCCCGGAGTTCGCTCCCACAGCCGAGCGGCAAACTGCATCGTTCTCGGGTCGTGGGCAGGACCCTCAAATTGGTGCAAGTGACGCGGGGATCTTCCCCGGCGCCATCGAAGGGAATCAATTGCCTCTCGCTGCGGAGGCGGTTGGAGCGTATCGGTCGGCAGAGAAACCCGATATCCTCCCGCTCGGCCAAATTCTTCGGACCTATCTTGTGGCGCAGGTCGGCGAAGAACTTCACGTGATCGACCAGCATACCGCGCATGAGCGAGTCCTCTTTCAACGGCTGTGGCGCGGGTGGCAGAGCCGGGATATGCCTTCGCAGCCGCTGTTAATTCCAGAGCCGGTTGAACTGTCGGCGGCGCAGAGTGCCCTGCTGCTTACGCGCAGCAATGAGCTGGAAAAGCTCGGCCTTCTCGTTGAGCCGTTTGGCGGCACAGCAGTCGCGATTCGCGGAGTGCCGGTCGGCCTCGGCAAGATTGATGCGGCTCTGTTGGTGCAAGACCTGCTCGACGATGTGACTGAATGGGACCGAGCCTCATCTCTGGAGCGGCGGGTTCAACCAGTGCTGGCCTCGCTGGCGTGTCATGGAGCGGTACGGGCCGGACGCGTCCTGACTCATCCGGAAATACAACGGTTGATTCTCGATTGGGTGGATGAAGGTCTGATCATGACGTGCCCGCATGGACGCCGCACGGCGTTTCGTCTTTCGACCGATGAACTTGCCAAACTGTTCGGACGAGTTGGATGGACATGATGGCCGTTCCAGCAAAAGCGATGCGTCGTCTTTCCGAAACACAGCTCACGATGAAGCCGGTCGTCGTGATTGTAGGACCGACCGCGGTGGGGAAGAGCCGCGTTGCGGTCGAGGTGGCTAAAGTGTTCGAGACGGAGGTCCTCACGGCGGATTCGCGGCAAGTCTATCGCGGCATGGATGTGGGGACGGATAAGCCGCCCCTAGAGGAGCGCCAGGGGATCCCCCATCGGCTGATCGATCTCGTCGATCCCGACGAATCGTTTAATGCCGGACTGTATCGCCGTCAGGCGATCGATGAGATCGAGCGTCTCTATCGAGACCACCGTCTTCCTCTGGTGGTGGGCGGGACAGGGCTCTACATACGAACCCTCCTCAAGGGTTTATGCGACGCGCCGCCGGCCGATCCGATCGTGCGGGCAGCGCTCAAGCGGGAGGCAGAGGACCAAGGACACGATCGCCTCTATGCGCGGCTCGTGGATGTCGATCCCGTGACTGCTTCGCGGTTACATCCACGCGATGAATCGAAAGTGATCCGCGCATTGGAGGTGTATCAGCTGTCCGGGCGTCGGATGTCGGAGTTTCAACAGGAACATGGATTTTCAGAGAGGCCCTTTTCAGCCTTGACGATCGGATTGAATCGGGATCGCGATGTTCTATACCGGCGTATCGAAGAGCGGATCGATTGGCAGTTGGCTCATGGGTTGACCGAAGAGACGAAACGACTCCTGGATCAGGGCTATCAGCGCGAGAGTGCGGCGATGAAGGGGCTGGGATATCGTCAGATGGCAGAGCATCTGGCCGGTGAGTACGATGCGGCTGAAATGGTTCGGCGGTTCAAACGTGACACGAGACGCTTTTCCAAACGGCAAATGACTTGGTTTCGAAAGGAACCGGGACTTCAGTGGCTGACGATCGAAGAGTCGGAGTCGGTTCAGCGCACAGCAGCACGGGTGATCGAGCAAGTGGATCGATTTCTCACCACACTATGTTGAGGATGTAGGATGGCACGGCAGGGGGGGGGCTCGCGCGCAGATATCGGGATCATCGGTGGCAGCGGGTTGTACGACATCGAGGGTCTTCAGAGGGTCAAGGAGCTTTCCGTCAAGACTCCCTTCGGGACTCCCTCAGATAGAGTGGTACTCGGCGAATTGGATGGGACTCGCATCGCCTTTCTCTCGCGGCATGGACGTGGGCATCGGATCAATCCTTCTGAAATCAACTATCGCGCGAATATCTACGCGTTGAAGTCGATCGGGGTGAGCCGAGTGATTTCTGTGAGCGCGGTCGGCAGCATGAAGGAATCGATCAAGCCCGGCGACGTGGTATTGCCCGACCAGTTTATCGATCTCACCAAGCGGCGGGCGTCGACCTTCTTTGAGGGAGGGATTGTCGCGCATGTGGCATTCGGCGATCCGGTGTGTCCGTCGCTCGGCGCGGTATTGTTGGATGCGACCCGCACAGTTGGTGCGACTGTCCATCAGGGCGGAGTCTATCTCTGCATCGAAGGCCCACAGTTTTCGACCAAAGGGGAATCTCGGTTGTACCGTCAGTGGGGTGTGAGCGTGATTGGGATGACGAATCTTCCTGAGGCCAAGCTCGCGCGCGAGGCGGAACTCTGTTATACCACGGTGGCCTTGGCTACCGACTACGATTGCTGGCATGAAACGGAAGAGGCCGTCACCGTCGAGTCGATCTTGGCTACGCTCCGTCAGAATGTTTCCCTCGCCAAGAGGTTGTTGCGGACGGCAATACCTATGGTGGCCGACGGCAAGGCCTGCGGCTGCCGGCGGGCCTTACAAGATGCCATCATTACGGCGCCGGACCGGATGCCCACCTCGCTCAGACGGAAATTGGCATTGTTCATGGATCGGGTTGTTCCAGCAAAGAAAGGGGCTCGGTGAGTTATGGGGAAGTTGCTCGTGGTCGGATCGGTCGCGCTCGATACGGTGAAAACGCCGTTTGGAGAAGTCAGCGAGGTCCTTGGGGGTTCGGCGACGTTTTTTTCAACTGCGGCCAGCTATTTTACCAGCGTGGACCTCATTGCGGTGGTGGGGGAAGATTTCCCTCCCCAGCACCTCGCCTTTCTCAAGAGCCGCGGTGTCGACTTGACTGGGTTAGAACGGAAGCCTGGGGCAACGTTTCGATGGAAAGGGGAGTACACGCACCAGCTCAACGAGGCGCATACGCTCGACACCAAGCTCAACGTGTTTGAAACCTTTCGTCCAAAGATTCCTGAGGCTTATCGATCCCCCGATCTTTTGTTCTTGGGCAATATCGATCCGGAACTTCAGTTGGATGTGTTGCAAAAGCTTCCCCGTCCGCCGTTGGTCGCCTGCGATACCATGAATTTCTGGATCAACGGCAAGCGGGATGCGTTGTGGCGAGTCTTGGAGAAGGTCGACATTCTCATCATTAACGATGGAGAGGCTCGGGCGCTCGGCGAAGATACGAATCTGATGAAGGTCGCGCAAAAAGTACTTGCGCGCGGGCCCAAGCACCTCATCGTCAAGCGTGGGGAGTATGGGGTCCTGATGTTCAACGAGAAACAGGTGTTCGGGGCTCCGGCCTTTCCGCTTGAAGATGTGCGCGATCCAACCGGCGCGGGGGATACCTTCGCCGGAGGGTTTCTCGGGTACCTGACGGCGACCGGCAACCGCTCGGTCGAAGCCTTCAAGCAAGCGATTATTTTTGGAAGTGTCATGGCGTCCTTTGCTGTAGAATCCTTTAGTCTTGACCGTTTGCGAATCCTGGACTACAAAGAGATTCAAGAACGGTTCCGAGCCTTCAAACGCTTGACTCATTTCGAGGACATTCTGTGACTCAGAATCTCATTGCCGGTTGGGTTGTTCGATCGTCTGCCTGCTCGTTGCTTGTGCTGGCGCTGTTGAGCGGATGGCTGACTGGTTGTGCGACATCGGAAGAGTCGTTACAGAAGTCGAAAGGGTATTACCAGGAAGGTGTCGCGACTCTGGATCACGATCAGCAAAAGGCCTTTGTGTCGTTTCAGAATGCCTTGAGGCTCAATCCAAACAACAAAGAAGCGCGATACGGGCTCGGCCATATTCTGGCGTTGCAGGGTAAATTGCCCCAAGCCGAGGAAGAATTTCTCGCCGCGACCAAGCTCGATGAGAACTACTCGGAAGCGCACACCTATTTAGGCCAAATCTTGGGGAAAGAGGGACGGTGGACGGAAGCGATTGCCGCATTTCGTCAAGCATTGACCAATCCCTTGTATGCCACGCCGGATCTGGCCCGGTTCCATCTCGGCCAAGCGCTGGCTCACGAGAGTGATTACCAAAGCGCCATGGAAGCGTTTGAAGATGCCTTGGTCGTCAATCCTCCCAACGTCCCGCCGGCGCTGTTACACTTGGAGCTGGGGCGAACATATTACAAGCTGGGGTTCGAGCGGCGAGCGAAGGAAACGCTGGCCAAAGTGATGACGCTCGATAAGGGCGGCGAGCATGCCGCAGCCGCGAAGGAATTGCTGGCACGGCTCAAACCGTAGAGAGACAGCTATGGAATCGATCGGCGAATTTTTCAAGCAGGTGCGAGAGACCAAAGGCCTCACCATCGACGAGGTGGCGTCCAAAACGAGAATTCGGACTGATTTTGTGAAGGCCTTGGAGGATGGGAACTTCGCCAAATTGCCCGATCAAGTGTTTGCGCGAGGCTTTGTCCGGTCCTATGCCCGATCTCTCGGTCTCGATGAAGACGATGCGATCCATCGATTCACTCAATCGGCAGGTGCCTATTACGACAAACAGGGTGAGCGGGAACGGTTGAAGGTCAAGCAGGCAGAAGAAGAGCGGAAGCGCCAATCTAATCGAAAAGCTGTCGCGATCGCGATCGGGATTGCGATATTAACGCTCATTTTCCTCTTGAGCCGTGAACAATCGTCGCTTCTGGTCCGTCGTTCGAGTTCAGACGCTCCACCTGCCACATCCAAACGGATTGTCCCACCGAGTCCAGAATCTCAAGACGCGCCGCCAAGCAAGCAGGCCGAGGTTGCTCTTCCGGCTCCACCTGTTTCTCCGGCCACGTCTGTGTCACCGAAGGCCAAACCAAGTGAACCTCCTCCTGTCCCGGTCAAGGAGAGCGAAGGAAATAGTCCTGCGCCACCGGCGACGATCCCACCCTCCACAGCTTCGGCAGTGTCCGAGCTGGCGGCTCCAGCCCCATCTTCGCTGGGGAGTGATGGGCCGCTGGGAGGAATTTCACTCGAAGGGCCTGGAACGACGGATGGGCAACTCGCGCTCGATCTTGAAGCGACAGAGCTGAGCTGGGTTGTCGTGCAAATCGATGGCGGGAGTCCCCAAGAGGCCTTGCTCAGGCCAGGAGAAAAAGCCAGTTGGAAGGGACAGGATCAGTTTGTCTTGACGCTTGGGAACGCCGGGGGCGTCAAGGCCGCGCTCAATGGCAAACCTCAAAAGCCTTTCGGCCCGAGCGGCAAGGTTGCGCGCGATATCGTGATCAAACGCTAATCGCTCTTCAGCAGGATGCTGAAAAAGCCCGCCAGCGTCGTTCTCGGCTCATCGAAATCCTCAACGTACCCCAGAGGGTACGCCTCCGGTTTCAACTCGCCTGCGGCCTTGCTGGACGGCCTTTTTGAGCATCCTGCGGGAGTGTTCCGCTGTTGTGCCATACGGTGCAGAGCTTCTCTCATATGTCAACATAGCTTCCCCAAAACTTGCTAGCTCTGGTGCGGCGCGTGACGAAACGGTTTGAGATAGAATCGACGCTGCGACCACACGGGCGGCCGAGAGGATCATGAAAAAGACTTCCGACCCCCTAGGGCAATGTGCAACAGCGTGGCCATGGAGTGAAACGCATGGGACGCCTGGAACAAATTGGCCGGGATATGCGTCCGGGCAGTTAAATGTGGCTATATCCGGAGGGGGGGCTAGGTGCCCTTGGGAATGCAATTCATGCACGTCAAGATGCGTACTCTCACGACTTGGCCGGAAAGGGCATGATGGATCATCTGCCTTGGCTGCCCAGCCCTGACAAACCAGGTTTGGAGCAGAACAGGGACCGTGCGAAGGGAGCAAGACGCGACATGATCAACACGATACGCGCCTATATGCTTGGGAGAAGGAAGGCACCGACGTGCGCCGAACAGTGAGCATATATAGTATGCAGATCCGCATAATTGTCCTCGTGCTGATATTTCCAATACTCGGACTAACCGCGGTTGAGGCGGGCGAGTTGCCGGTCCGTGAACCGCTCGATGCGCTCTGGGAGCAATCGATGCTTGAGGGGAAACCCAACACGGCTATAGCGATTAGTATCGAAGACGGACAGACCCACAAGTCAGAGTTTTCAAGAAAGGAGGGGCCTGAGCCTTGGCGAGAATCACCGGAGCTCGCAGGCTTCGGGACCCTTGGCGTAACTGCTGTGCAGTATGGCGAAGGATTCTGGGGAAATGGAGGTTGGGTCCTCACAGGTGGACTCCTTGGGAGAACCAAAGAGGGATCTTCGACGATTGAGTTGTACGGTAAGGCGGTTATTCATGTGCTGCCATATTTCCCGTTCCCATTTCACCGGGATAAGCCACACGAAACCGGCTACGAATTTTCCCTCCTCCAGCGTGAAGCCGGTAGCCCCAAAGCCACCGTTCTGAAGAAATGGATCTTTACTCCTCAGGAAGTCGTCCTAAAGCCCCAAAGCGTCGGTCCTCCGAGAGAAGATGTTCGAGCCACACTTGAGTACAACGCTACTGCTCAGCAAGCCATGGTCACGATCACTGGGTTAACTCGCCGATTCAAAGAAAGTGTAGTCGTATCAGAACGAGAAGGACCTAGGCCAGGACAGCCGGAAACGAGATAAACATAAAACTGAGCAGTGGGGCGTTGCAGCAAGGACTGAGGCGCAATGGCGTCACCATTTTTGAGTCTTTGAGATTCGTGGAATACGCATGCTCCTAACAGGCTGGAATATCGCGTCTTGCTGTGCAGGATATTCTGGCACGAGCTTTGATAGGTGTCTTGTAGGGCGGAACGTTAGCCGGTGAGTGGAGGTTGGATTGAAAGGCCTGGAATGGGATCGTGAAGGGAAAGAGTCGTGGAGTAGATGGAGTATCCGATAGCGCGCTGGTTTGCTTGACATGGGTGAAAGGCCGTTGGTATATATTCCGGCGCTTATCGACTATACAATGGATTGCATGAGCCAGTGCCCGATGCCGATAACGTACGGTAGTCACACACAAAGGAGGAAGTCTGATGGGGTATTTTGCTAAGTTTCTGGGAATCAGCGCCGCGCTGTTGATGCTGTCAGTCTCAGCGGTGGGAGCCGAAGAAAAGGATCCGCTCAAGGCCCGTGTACCGGCTGATCAGATGGGTGATGCAAAGGCGATGAAGAATCCGGTCGCGTCGACCCCGGAGAATATTGCCAAAGGAAAGGCGCTGTACGAGGGTAAGGGCACCTGCTTCAATTGTCATGGTAAGGATGGCAATGGCCAGGGCGAGGCCGGGAAGGTGTTGAATCCGAGCCCCCGCGATTTCACGAACTGTAAGTTCCATAAGAAGCGGAAAGATGGGGAGCTCTTCTGGATCATCAAGAACGGGAGTGCAGGCACAGGCATGATCTCCTTGGCCCCAGCAATCATTACGGAAGAGGAAGCCTGGACGATCATCAACTACGAGCGCACGTTCTGTAAAGGCGAGTAGTTTCGTCTCAGCGGTAGATTCAAGAGGGTGGAGGATTCGATCCTCCACCCTCTTTTTGTTGTTGTGCGGTCGGCCAGCAAGCGGGGTAGGGTGAGGAAAAATCAGAAGCGCTGAGCAGCACAGCCTGCTAACGGTTTTCGTTGCCCTGGATCGCAGCTTGTTTCGTCAATATTAAGGCAGCAGAAGGATCAGTGGGGCTGATTGTTGGTACAACGAGCGGGCGTTGCTCTTGTCCCATGTAGGTCTTGGAGGCCCAGCGCACTTTCTGGGTGAGATAGGTCACCGTTTCGCCGAGTGTGACGCCGCCGTCCCGGTTGGTGTCGGCTTCACCGCGCAGGGCTCTCAGCAGATAGTAGGTGAATAAGCCATGCCGACGTTGCTGGTCTTCCAATCCCTGCCCGATGGCGCTGGCTCCGATGACATGGAGGGTTGAGCTTCCCGTGGGATTCCACTGAGGAAGGACGGTCGGCGCAGTCTTGGTTCGGTTCCCCGATTCTTTCTGCGACACAATGCCGTCGAATAGAAACACCGTCTGTTTTGCGTTCAGGCGAGACAAGGCAGTCTCCAAATCTTTGATGGAGTATGCGTGTAGCGCAGTCGCAGCGGTTCCATCGTAGGGTATCAAGAACGTCTCCCCCGTCGCACTGACCGAAGCCAGACCCGCGAAATAGACAATGACGACTGCCTCTTTGTTCATATGAGGCGGCAGCCAATCCAGGAGCGCTTCGTCAATGTCCAAGCGCAGGGCTTTTCCGTCTTGCAGGAGAAGAATATTGGAGGCAGGCACGCCGCCGAGGGCCTGAAAGTAGCGCGAAACCATCAGGGCATCCAGGGAAGCATACTGGCGCGATGGGAGTTGTCGGTTTCGATACAATCCGATCCCAATGGAGAGTAAGTAGGTGTGAGGTTGCCGAAATCCGGTGACGACAGCAGGGATCTGGTCCACGTCGTCGGCTTTGATGCCGGTTGGTTGCATCGACAGAGCCAGGGTTTGAATCGGAGGCTGAGTACGAGCCCCTGAGCTAGAGACCGCCACGTGGATTTCAGCCTTCTGCTGTTCCATGGACTGGGGTATCGTCGCCACGAATTCGAGCGAACGGGAGTGGCCCGGTTGTAGCTGTCCGATTGTCAGTATGGTGGTCGGAAACTGAGAGAGTAGGGAGGCGGTTCCCGTCAGGACAGCTGTGACACCTAGCAGCTCTTGTGTTCCTCCGTTCACAAGGTCGATGCGGACTCGAATGCGCTCGCCTCCCTCAAAGACCAAATTGCTGTTTTCGTCCAGTGCCGTGGCCTTAAACATGAGTGGTGATGGTGTGTCTCGATCTGGAATGGCTGCGAGAGGTGGACCTGGCATTCGGGGCAATGCAGTCACTGGTTCAGGGACCGTTCTACCCGTCGCTGCCAACTGGGTTCTGGCGGCACGCATGAATTGCGTCGAGAGCGCGATTCCAGCTTCATGCACAAACTCTTCGATATTGCCGTAATCGCATCGGCGTGGAGCCGGCTCTAGAATAAGGCGCTGTTTGTGCGTGACGGAAATGGTCTGCCGGCCAAGTTCTTTTCCCGCCGCTTCCTTGATCGTGACCAGGGCCTCGAGGGTGATGTCCGCAGGCACCCGATCGTAGATACTGTCGACCCACAGCTTGAGGTCCGAGCGTTGAAGCACAATTACGATCTCCTTGTCGGGCTGGATCTGCGCGGGGATTCCATCGGTGACGGTTACGGCGGTAAACGTCTTGGAGGCTGCGTCGATCATGATCGATTCGATGTCTTCTCCCACATGGAGTTCATGGGGGCTATTGCACCCATCCGTATACGGCATTGTGAGATTGGTGAAGGAGGGATCGAAGGTCAGCTTCACGGAGTTGGCTAAACGAGGCCCCAAGTCCGGTAAGGGAGTTCGGTGAAGCGCCGACGTCACCTTCTCGCATCCCCACAGTCCAGCCACTACGACGAGGAAACACAGGAGGGTGACCCCTCGCCTCGCGAGCCGTTGTGAGGAGTCTGTCGAGCGTTGCGCCATGAGCATTATGAAACGGTCTGTCATGATGAGGGTTCAACTCTTGTGTCGAGTCGAATTAGTCGGCTGAATGTAGCAGGGCGCAGAGGTGTTTTGCGAACCAATGAGCCTACAGGTATTGTGTGTCATGGCTGTCGTCCATCGGGTGGGGCCTCCGGACTTGACAGATTTGCCGACGGGAAGCGAACGTACACAGTGGAGTGTGCGCGGCAGACGAGTCTCCATGGTCTGAGGTGAGGGATGCGTCGGATGGTGCGTCAATTGAGTCCCATGTTGAGTATGGCGCTCTTGGTATCGTGCGCCTCCGCTATTCCACCTGCACGGATTGGAGACTATCTTTTCCCGGGACGCCAGGCCAGCGGCGATGCGTTTATGAGAATCGATCAACGGCCGCTAGAAGTCGGTCTAGTTGTCGTATCGGATACTGCAGATCCTGGCGCGGCTCCGAATCTGCCGGGCGAGGCGCTGGCTCGGCTCGGAGAGAGCCTGCAACGGGACCTTGGCCGTGTGATTCCCGTTACCATAACGGGGGTCATTCCCGCTGACCAGGTTAAGCCGCAGCTGTTTGGAGATTGGGCTCAATTTGCTGAACTGGGGCGGCGGCAGGGGCTGGACTATCTGGCTATCGTGGTGGCGTCCAGCACCGAACAGGAATATCCCGTGACGCTTTTTCTTGGATTGACCACGCACGCGCAGCCTGGATTTCGTCGAGATAACTGGTCGCTGCTGGAATTCGCGCTGCTGGACTTGAAGCACGATCAGATTTTGATGCAGGCCGAGGGACGGGGTTGGGCGACGCTGGATCGTCCGAGTGCGCCGGGGATCGATCAATGGTACCCGGCTATCTTTCTTCGCCCGCAAGATGAGCGGCGCATCTGGCCTCCGACATACGAGGGCGCCCCGAATACGCTTCGCGTCGTATCTTTTGAGCAAGCGGCTAAGCGGTTGATATTGCGACTCCAGAATTCCTGGCGTGAGATAGTAGAATCTCGGGCGGCGGTTCGGAAGGCCCGTTTATAATAGGTGACGGAATAGCCGTGAGAGACGAGTGAGCCGGGGGAAGGTTGACCTGGTCTATTTGGTCTGTTTGGTTCACGCGAACAAACCAAGCGTCCTCGCGCGTCACGCCCATGACAAATGGGTCTCGTTGGGCGAAGGTCCGACAGGAGTTAGTTAGTCTTTGAAGGCCTCGGAACGGATAGTGTACAATGGATTTCTTGTCTCATGCCGTCGCGTGAGTTAACCCAGTGGAGGAATACTGTTATGGTCATGCGGAGCAGGGTGTGGAATATCCGACGTCTTGTCGCAGGTTGTGGTCTGCTCTTGAGCGCCTTCGCCTATACTATTCTGCCCAGTGAACCCACAGCAATCGCCGCAGGGGTTCCCGCCGGAATGACACAAGGGTTTTCGGAGATTGTCAAGAAGGTGACGCCGGCTGTGGTGAACATCGCGGTTACCGGGGGAGGAGAAGGCAGGAGCCGAGGCAGGAGAGCGCCGGTGCCGCCAGGTCCCTTTGGTGGACCTCCGGGCGAAGAAGCGCCAGAAGGTGAACTTCCGACTCCTCCGCCGATGCCGCCAGGGGGAGGGCATGGGCGTCCTGATCAGAGCGCCGGATCAGGCGTTGTGTTCGATCCAAACGGCTTTATCGTAACGAACAATCACGTCGTCGAAGGCGCCACGCAGATCACTGTCACACTCAGCGATCGACGTGAATTCAGCGCGAAAGTTGTGGGAACCGATCCGAAGACAGATTTGGCTGTGGTCAAGATCGAGGCAAAGGATCTGCCGGCCTTAAAATGGGCTGAGTATGAAAAGTTACAGGTCGGCGACCTGGTGTTGGCGGTCGGCAGCCCATTTGGGCTGAGTTCCACCGTGACTTTGGGTATTATCAGCGCATTGGGGCGCGGAAACGTCGGGATTGCAGACTATGAAGACTTCATCCAGACTGACGCCGCGATTAATCCCGGTAATTCAGGCGGAGCGTTGGTGAATTTGAGCGGCGAACTGATCGGAATCAATACGGCCATCTTCTCGAGGACCGGTGGGTCGGAGGGGATTGGATTCGCCATTCCCAGCAGCATCGCCTTGGACATCGTCGACAGCTTGCAGAAGACCGGCAAGGTTGTACGTGGCTGGATGGGGGTCGCGATTCAAGAGATCACTCCCGCCTTGGCCAAATCGTTCAAGCTGCCTGAGCAGCGCAAGGGCGTGTTGATCAGCGATGTGAATGAAAATGGCCCCTCCCATGCTGCGGGTGTGAAGCGTGGCGATGTCGTGATTTCGTTCAATGGAAAAGATGTCCAAAATGTGAGCCAGTTGCGGAACCTCGTCGCGCGCACAATGGTCGGTAAGGATGCGCAGGTGAAGGTGTTGCGGGACGGGAAGGAACAGACGATCGCCGTGAAGGTGGCAGAACGGCCGACAGATGAAATGTTGGCGAAAAAAGAGCCGGCAACCCCCAAGGAGCCGGTCGAAACAGCAAAGTTGCCCGATAATGTCTTAGCGTCCCTTCGTGTGCAGGGGTTGGATGCAGCCACGATGAGTCAATTGAATATCCCGGCGAAGATGACCGGTGTCGTCATTACGTCGGTCGAGAGCGGCGGTCCCGCGGAAGCAGCGGGTCTGCAGCGAGGTGACGTGATTCAGGAAGTGAATCACGAAGCCGTGAAGACGCTTGAAGACTACCAGAAAGCCTCGAGTAAGCTGAAGAAAGACGAGTTGGCCGTCTTGCTGCTGAGCCGGCAGGGGAATAACCTGTTTGTTGCGGTCAATCCCAAGTAACAGGCCTGACGCGAGCCGCGATCGCTTGGGTGCCGAGCGGTCGCAGCTCGCCGTCGAATGAACGGATCGTATGTCCAACGGCCTGAATTCACTCAACCAGTGGCTGCAAGACACGATCTTTAAGCCGCTGGAAGACAAAAAAATGCCGGTGATGGAGCACCTCGCGGAGCTCCAGGTCCGGCTCACACGCGCGGTGATCGTCATTGCAGTCGTGTTTGTCGGCACATTCTTCTATGCCGACACGTTGGTCAAGTGGCTTCGCATTCCACTTCAGAACATGTTTACGCCTGGCTCCCTGTCGTGGGTGCCGACCGATCTGCCGACTGTGCCGTTCGTCTTTCTCGCGCCCGCTGAAGCCCTATGGCAAAACGTCAAGGTGGCCGGGCTCTTTGCCCTCGTCGCTGTGATCCCGTATATCCTCGTGGAAGTCTGGCAATTCGTCGTGCCGGGCCTCCATGCCCAGGAACGGCGCTTCGTCGCGCCGTTCGTGGCATTGACGGCCGCGGCATTCTACGCAGGAGTGGGCTTTGCATTTTTCTTCGTGCTTCCGTTTGCGCTGAACTTTTTGATCTCCTATGGCGTCAACGCCGGCTTCATCCCACAGATCTCCATTGCGCAGTATGTCGGATTCGCCCTCTGGTTCTTGGTCGTGTTCGGATTGATTTTTGAAGTCCCGCTGGCGATCACTCTTATGGCGAAGTTTGGGTGGGTCGATGCGCCGTTTCTCAAGCGCTATCGCAAATGGGCCTTACTGGGATCGTTCATCTTTGCCGCCGTGCTGACTCCAACGCCCGATCCTTTCAACCAATGTTTGATGGCTCTGCCGATGTATATCTTTTACGAAATCGGGATCATCAGCGCAGGATTTTTCAACAAAAAGAAGCCGGAGCCGGAGCAGTCAGGCGTGCCGACCATGGCTGCAGCGGCGGCTGGGAACGGCAAGGTGTCATCGGTGGGGCTTCCTAACGTGGGAGAGGGCGACTATCTCGGTGTGCCGACGGATCGGCGACGATGACGAAATCACTCGGCTTGGGTCTAACGGTTTTATAGAAGGACGTGACATGGCGCGTGAATTGAACGTGATCCAACCTCCCAGCACCGGCGGCAGCGACGCCTGTGTGTACATGTGGGCCTGCGCGATTTGTGACGAAAACGAAACCTGTCAGAAAGACAAGGAAGGGCACAGCCGGTGGCTGGTGGCCAAACGGATGGAGCGGATCGAATACAAAGTGCTCATTATGAGCAACAAAGGTGGAGTTGGAAAGAGTACCTGCACGACGAATCTTGCCGTCAGTCTCGCGCTCAAAGGCTGGCATGTCGGCATTTGCGACATGGACATTCATGGTCCAAACATCCCCAAGATGGTGGGAGCCGAAGGACAGAAGCTGAAGATCAGCAGCTCCGGCGGGATCATTCCGTTTCAGGCATACAACCTCAAAATTGCCTCGATGTCTTTCCTGCTACAGAATTCAGATGATCCGATCATTTGGCGCGATGCCTATAAATATGAGTTCATCAACCAGCTCTTGGGCGGAGTCGAGTGGCAGGATCTCAACTTTTTGTTTGTCGATCTACCGCCAGGAACTGGCAACGAATCGGTCACGACCATCGATCTGCTCGGCAATGTCAGTGGCGCGGTGATTGTGACGACGCCCCAGGAAGTGGCCTTGCTGGATTCACGCAAGTCAGTCACGTTTTGCAAGGACAGCGAAGTCCCGATCATTGGGATTGTCGAAAATATGAGCGGGTTGGAGTGTCCTCATTGTCACAACCATATTGAGGTGTTCCGTAAGGGCGGCGGGGAAGCCTCCGCGATAGATATGGGCGTGCCCTTTCTCGGGCGGATTCCGCTCGACCCCGATGTCGTGATCCAATCCGATGCCGGTGAGCCCTTTGCCATGTTCAATTCCGATACGGCTACGGCCGAGTGTTATCACGAGATTGCGAATAAGGTTGAGGCGTTCTGCAAGAAGAGCGGGTCGCTCGTGAAAATTGCATCCCGGCAGGCACACTGATGAAGGAGAGACGGTGAAGGCCACAGACGCGATAGAGGGGCTCACGCAGCTGGAGGAGGCGCAACGGATCGTATTGGAGTCCACGCCGATTCTGGGCTTGGAGAAGATTTCGATCCTCGATGCTCTTGGCCGTGTCCTCGGTGAGGACATTGTGGCGGAACGGGATAATCCGCCCTGGGACAATAGCGCAATGGACGGGTTTGCCGTTCGGTGGGACGATATCAAGCAGGAACATGCAATTCAGAAAACGGTTACGCTCACGGTGATCGAAGATGTGGCTGCGGGTCAGATGCCGTCAAAGTCCGTCGGGGCAGGACAGGCGATCAGGATCATGACCGGAGCGCCGCTTCCCAAAGGGGCAGATACGGTCCTGAAGGTCGAAGATACGGAGCACACGCCTGATTCCGTGCGGGTCTTTAAGCCGGAACAGCAAGGGGCCAACATTCGGCCTCAAGGCGAAGATGTGAAGAAGGGCGAACGCATCATCGCTCAGGGAACCACGATTCGATCTGGTGAAGCAGGGATGTTGGCGATTCTGGCCAAGGCGTTGATCTTCGCCTATCAGCGGCCTCGTGTGGCGATACTGTCGACAGGCGATGAACTGGCGGATTTGGACGAGCGGTTCAGCGAAGAAAAGATCATCAACTCCAATAGCTACGGGATTGCGGCAGCGGTACAGGAGGCGGGCGGTATTCCCCTGTTGCTGGGAATCGCGAGGGATACTCCTACTGCCTTGAAGGAAAAGATATCGTATGGACTGACCGCGGATATGCTGGTGTTGTCCGGTGGCGTGTCGATGGGCGATTACGATTTCACCAAGGCCGTCTTTCGCGAGTTAGGCGCCGACATGAACTTTTGGAAGTTGGCGATCAGACCAGGGCAACCGCTTGCCTTCGGCAAGATTCAGGGGAAGTTGGCGTTCGGTTTGCCGGGGAATCCTGTGTCTTCCATGGTGACGTTCGAACAACTGGTGCGGCCAGCCCTGCTCAAAATGAGCGGCCACCGGAGCTATGGACGTCCTGTCGTCCAGGCAATCTTCCAGGAGAAGTTTTCCAAACGTACCGATCGACGTCACTTCCTCCGTGGGGTACTCACAAGAGAAGAAGGGGTCTTCAAGGTTCGCACAACCGGCGCACAGGGGTCCGGGATATTGACGTCCATGGTGAAGGCCAATTGTTTGATCGATATCCCGGTCGAAACTGAGCGAGTCAACCAAGGCGATCTGGTGTCGGTTCAACTGTTGAGCGGAGAAGCCTGGGCGAGCCATGCCGAACTTCGTCACACCGACCCTCACCGACTGTCCTGTTGCTGATAGGGAAAGGAAGTCGATAGTCAGCAGTCGCGAGCCGATGGCGGGTAATATTCTTGACCGCCGTTGCTCATGACGATTGACCATAGACGGACATACTCATGGCCGTACCTATTGTTTCGTTTGTCGGTCGCTCGAACAGCGGGAAAACGACGCTGATCGAGCGTGTGATTCCTGAGTTGGTCCGGGCCGGCTATAAGGTTGCGACGGTGAAACATGCCGGCCACGGATTCGACCTCGATACGGAAGGAAAAGATAGTTGGCGCCACAAGCGAGCCGGTGCCAGCAGCGTGGTGGTGCTCTCGAAGGGCAGTATGGCGATGTTTGCCGATGCCTCCGATCAGATGAAGGTCGAAGAGGTCAGGGATCGGTTTCTCGATCATACGTACGATCTGATCATAGCCGAAGGATGGAAGCACGAAGGGTATCCGAAGATTGTCATCGTCCGTGAGCAGTTCGGCGAAATTCCCGTTTCGCCGGAAGGGTTGCTCGCGGTGGTATCGGACAAGCCTGTAGACCTATCCGTACCGTTGTTCGGGTTGGACGATGTCGCTGGTGTGGCCGCGTTGATTATGAAACAGTTTCCACGATCACCATCTCCTGCGGAGCAAGGGCTGGAAACCTAACAGGATGCTGAAAAAGCCCGCCAGCGGCGTTTTCGCGTCGCTCAGAGGCTCAACGTACCGAAGCGTACGCCTCGCCTCTTCGCTCGCTGCGGCCTTGCTGGACGGTCTTTTTGAGCATCCTGAGACTATTTTGACAGCGGCGTCAGATGGAAAACTTCAACGGTGTTTTGTGTATAAACCGAGTTTTCCCGCAGCGTGCTAAAGCCGCCGTCGTCCTTGCTCTTGTTGCTGGTAGGCGCCTGCTAAGTCGCTGATCATTCATGTCCACACCCGTCCTGCACGTCCAACATCTGGTGAAGCGGTTCGGCGAGTTCGTCGCAGTCAACGATGTTTCGTTCGAGATCGGACCGGGTGAAATTCTTGGATTATTGGGCCCGAATGGGGCAGGCAAGACCACCACGATTCAGATGTTACTCGGAGTGGTCAAGCCGACCGCCGGTTCTATTCAGATGTTCGGACTCGATTTGGCGACCAACCGCGAAGAGATTCTCCGGCAAGTGAATTTTTCTTCGACCTATGTTTCTATGCCGCAGGCACTCACCGTCGAAGAGAATCTGTGGGTGATTGCGCGTCTGTATGGCCTCTCTCAGATCGGAGAGCGGGTCGATGATATCGTCAAGCGGCTTGAGATGGGGGAGTTTCGCCATAAAGTGACGCGGAAATTGTCTTCCGGTCAAAGCACTCGTCTTGGGCTGGCCAAGGCGTTCTTGACTGAACCGAAGATTTTGTTCCTCGACGAGCCGACCGCGAGCCTGGATCCCGATATCGCGCAAAAGATTCGAAGCTTTCTCAAGGAGGAGCGACGATCCTCCGGACTCAGCGTGCTCTACTCGTCGCATAATATGCATGAGATGGAAGAGATGTCTGACCGCATCATTTTTCTCCAGCGCGGAAAGATTGTGGCGGAGGGGACCGCGCAGGAAATTGTCGCGCGGTTTGGGCAGGCGGACCTGGAAGAAGTGTTTGTGAAGTTGGCCAGAGAGAAATAGAGCAGGAGGAATCGGGTAGGATGTTCCTTTTGCTCGCGCAACGCGCGGCCTCAGAAGGCCCTCGCCTGGGAAAATGGCACGTCGCGGCGTGCCGGTGGGTGGGCGGGTGAGAATGCAGCGAGCAGTCAGGAACATCCTACCCAGTTCCTCCTCGGAGAACAGGCTCATGCCAACCGGAGTGGGGAGGGGAAAAAGGGAACGATGAAGCTACATCGAATCCATGCTTTGGTGACGAGGTATCTATACCTCTACCGGCGCAGTGTGCCGCGCATGATGGAGATCTTTTATTGGCCGTTTTTGGACCTTGTCATTTGGGGATTCATTACGGTCTATCTCATGAAATTTCAGGGGCAGATCCCTGGAGCGGTCACGTTTTTTTTGGGAGCGTTGATCCTGTGGGATATCCTGTTTCGATCGCAGCAAGGGATTACGATTTCGTTTCTGGAGGAGATTTGGGCGAGAAACCTCATGAACTTATTTGCCAGTCCGCTCAAGCCGAGCGAGTTTCTGGCGGCCACGATGGTCATGAGTGTGTTGAAGGTGGTAGCGGTTTCCATCGTGATGGTGGTCTGCGCCGGCCTGTTTTACTCCTACAATATCTTTGTCATCGGAATGTGGCTGATTCCCTTCGTGTTGAATCTTGTGCTGACGGGATGGATTATCGGGGTGCTGACCACGGCCCTCATCATGCGGTTTGGCCAGGAGGCGGAAGTGTTGGCTTGGAGCATGGTGTTTCTGTTCCAACCCATCTCTTGTGTGTTCTATCCGATCGAGGTGCTCCCAGGGTGGTTGCAGGCGATTGCCTGGATGAACCCGGCGGCTCATACATTTGAAGGGATGCGCGCGGTGCTCAACGCGGCTTCGGAACCGATGACCCATCTTGGGTGGGCGACCGGTCTCAACCTGCTGTTTCTCTGTCTCGTCATTGCGGCATTTCATTGGACGTTCGACCTTTGCAGGGAACGGGGACTGCTGGTGCGCATCGGGGAGTAAGCTGTCTGGGGAACCTGGGGCTCGGATTGCCAATATCAAGAGGGCTGTGATAGCCTAGAATCACCTCATCGTAGGGGCCTGGCGGTGAGATGGAACAAAACATTCAGGTCTGCAACATCGATGTTGCCTTGCCCGAGTAACTCGCCGGAAGTCAGACCTAAGTCGCCATGTTTTTTGCGTCTTCGGCCCGCTCCTTCCTCCGTCCCTCGCGTACAAGACAATGTCATCATACTCATAAGGAGGAGCCCAAGATGGGTTCGAAGATTTATGTCGGTGGGTTGCCCTATTCGGCGACTGAGCAGGAGTTGAGCGATCTATTCGGGCGGCATGGCGCTGTCGCGTCCTCACGGATCATTACGGATAAATTCACGGGACAATCGCGCGGCTTCGGCTTCGTCGAGATGTCTTCGGATGCAGAAGCACAGGCGGCCATTACTGCTCTCAACGGCGCAGAAATGGGTGGTCGGACTTTGACCGTGAACGAAGCGCGCCCCCAGGAGCCTCGTACAGGTGGTGGAGGATTTGGCGGCGGCGGTCGTGGCGGCGCCGGTGGTGGCGGCAAGCGAGATCGCTGGTAGTCTGTCAGCGGACACTCAGTGGGGGGGGGCTGTTATCGTCACGAAAGCAGCCCCTTTTTGCATATTGCGCGTGATGAATGATCGTAGCCCTATCCAAGGAGGGAGGGGCGTCAGCTAATCGACCCACCCGTCGCCGGCTGTAGGAGTTTCCGGCTTGCTTTCGGCCAAACTCTCGGCCGAAGGCGGCGGCGTATGAAGAGTCTGTCGCACGAGCGTCACTAGGGCTTGGGGCTCAAACGGTTTGGGGAGAAAAGGAACGCTTCCCCTGCGTAAGCCGTACCCTGCTAAATCTTTGTCGATATTGCCGGATATGAGGATGACTCGCAGGTCTTTCCGTATGCGGAGTGCGCGGGCCGCCAGCTCGTGGCCGTGCACATGGGGAAATTGATTAGAGCTCGATGCCAATTGAAATCCTGGAGGGGGGAGGATGATATCCGTGAGCAGTAGATCGATGGGCCCTTCGTGTTGTGTGCAGATTTTGAGCGCTTCTGAACTGCCGTCTGCTACAAGGACAGAAAATCCCGCCTGTTGAAGCATCGTCTTGCACAATGTCGTGACAGTAGGCTCGTCATCGACCACCAGAATGGTTTGGGATGAGGCTGGAGGTGTGAGGTCTTGCTGGCTTGGCATAGTAGATTACCCTTGAGTACAGCATAGTACCTGACAGAGTTCATGGCGAGTAAATCCACATTTCTGGCAAGGTGGGGCGCGAGCGGATCAGGTAGGATTTTTGGCAGGTATCGGTGCCCAGCCTCCTCCCAGCGCTTTGAAGAGACTAACCATATCCGTCAAGCGAGTGCGTTCAGTGAGGACCAATTGGGTCTCTGCTGCCAGCGCCGTTCGCTGTGCATCCAGCACATCTAAATAATTCACCAGGCCCTTGCGATATCGGACGTCGGCTAATCGCACGGCGTCCTGTGCGGCAGCGAGTTGCTCCCGCTGCCGTGCGAGCTGTTCTGCCCTTGCGCGAAGCGAGGTCAGCAAGTCTGCCACCTCCCGAAACGCTTGGAGAATCGTCTGCTGGTAGTTTTCCAGCATCTGCACATGACGTGATTCAGCAGAGTCCAACCGGGCGAGATTGGTTCCACCCTGGAAGATCGGAAGGGTTATCGACGGACCGATGCTGTAATTCAAGCTGTTGCCGGTGAACCAGTTGGAGAACTCGACACTCTGCAAGCCGCCTTGGCCAGTGATGGAGAGGGCAGGAAAGAAATAGGCGCGGGCCTGGCCGATCCGCGCATTGGAGGCTACGAGCGTGGCTTCTGCTTGGAGGATATCCGGGCGACGCTCCAACAGTTGAGAGGGAAGCCCAAGAGGAATATTGGGCTGAACGATGGCGTCACGAAGTGGTCTGCTATGAAGATCAAGCGATCCAGGCGACATTCCGGTCAACACCTCCAGCCGATGCGATTCCATGGTCCGAAGTCTCGCCAGGTCTGGAATGAGTCCCGCGGCTTCGGCGGCCAACACTTCGGTGCGTTTCACGTCCAGCTCGGAGGCCAGGCCAACGGAGGCCCGTTTCTGGATCACCTCAACGTATTCTTGTCTTGCTGTCAAGGTCCGCTTGGCGATGTCAAGCTGCTCGTCGAGTTCCCTGATCCGGAAATAGGACTGTCCCACGTCACTGACTAATGTGAGTGCCACGGCACGGGCATCCTGTTCGATGGCGTGAGCATCGGCGTTCGCCGCTTCACGCCCACGCCGAATGCGGCCCCAGAAGTCCATTTCCCAACGGAGATCCAGGGCGCTATTCCAGAGATCGAAGGAGGTTCCAGGGGTGGCAAATACCTGTGGCCCTGGTTGTTGTCCGGTTGCCAGTCTCAAACCAGCCAACGTATTTTCGGATACGGCGATGTTGCTGTAACTGCTGGAGAGATTCATGTGAGGGTAGAGGCCGGCGGCGGCTGACATGACAGAGGCTCGTCCTTCGATGACCCGGGCAAGTGCCCGTTTGACATCATGGTTGTGTTGCAGAGCGCGTTCGATCAGCTCGCTGAGTTCTTCGTTTTGGAAGGCCTTCCACCACTCGGACTCCGGCTGATGGTCCGAAACCATCGAGGTGTCGGTGGTGTTAGCCATACGTGACCAGTCATGCGGCACGTCCACCGGCGGACGTTGATAATCTTTCCCTTGTACACAGGAAGAGAGAGTCAAGGCCATCAGCGCCACCGTGAGTCTGTTGAATACGGTGCTCATTGCGCGTTGTGTTCCGGGAGAGATACCGCCGGGGATGGCGTTCGTTCGGTGTTGCTCACCGCCAGCCGCTCAATGAAGACATCGACCTGTTGCCCGGCATACACAGGGAATGACGGACGATCGAATCGGTAAATGATCTGGAGCACCCTGGTGTCGACGCGTTCGGTGTTCTCTCCTGTCAGCGATTTCTTGGGAACCACATAGGGCTCGATGCGGACAAACGTCAGTGGAATCTTGGTGCCGGCCACCGACTTGAGGGAGGCCACTCCTGCTGCCTGGGGAGCGACCAGGGGCGCATTCACTTCGTCAACATCGGCCCGGATTTGCAGTCGCTGGATTTCCCCGAGCAAGATGAGCGGTTCGCTCGATCCTGGCGTCGCGTATTCTCCCGCTCGCACATTGACCTGTAAGATCGTTCCGTTGCGCGGGGCGCGAACGGTCAGACGGTCAAGCAGGATAACGACTTCATCCCGCTGGGCGATGGCCTGTTTCAGATTCGCGTCGAATCGTTGCAAGCTGCGTTTCGCCATTTCGAGCGCATACCAGGTGCGTTTGAGATCGTCCTCGCTGACGGCTCGTTGATCGTGTACTGACTTGAGCCGTTGCAACTGCGTGTCGAGATCCCCGATCCGGTACCGTTGTTCATCGATCTGGGCTTGCAGCGGAGGAATGGCTGCTTCGCGAGTCAGCAATTGTGCGCGCAGCTCACGATCGTCAAGTTGAAAGAGCGGCGCCTGCTCCGAGGTCTGGTCGCCGACCGCCACAAAGATTTTGGTAATCAAGCCTGCGACGGGAGGGGCAATACGAACATTCTCATTCACGGCTTCGATGATGCCGGAAGCCGCGACTGTCTGTTCGTACGGGGATCTTGGGGGTTCTGAGATCGGCGTCGGCATGGGCTCCGTCTTGTTGGCTCCGATAAGGATCCAGGCGGAGAACCCTACGCCGGCAAGCGCCAGCCAGACGCTCAGTCGTTTTACGATGATCATGCCGTTCCCTCGCGCGCAATGGGTTCTATACTGACAATCCGTCCATCCGTGAGTTTGGCCAGACGGTCGCCGAAATGAAAGATGCGGCTGTCGTGAGTCACGACGATGACGCAACGTTCCGGCGATCGGCCGACTTCGCGCAAGAGTTCCATGATCTTTTGTCCGTTCGGGCCGTCCAACGCAGCAGTCGGCTCATCACAGATCAGTAGGCGCGGTTCGTTGACCAGCGCTCTGGCGATGGCCACTCTCTGTTGCTGTCCGCCGGACAAGTTCTTGGGCAGAAATTCAGCCCGGTCGCTGAGCCCGACACGGTCGAGCATGGTGTGTGCTCGTCGCAACGCCTCGTGGCGTCCGATGTGTTGGATCAAGAGCGGCACCGCAACATTTTCAGCCGCGGTCAGCGCGGGTAGCAGATTGAACTGCTGATAGATAAAGCCCATCGTTTGACCTCGAAATGTCGTGCGTTTGCCTTCCGGCAGCTCGCTGAGCGGTATACCCAGCACATTGATGTCACCGTCGTCGATGTCGAGGATGCCGGCGATGGCGGACAAGAGCGTGGTTTTCCCGCCGCCTGATTCGCCGACGAGCAACAGCATCTCCCCCAAATTGATGTCGAGGTCGATTCCACGGAGCACCGTGACCTTCGTGTTGCCGGAGCCGAAAGATTTGACGATGCCGCGCGCGCGGACTGCCGCTGGATGTGCTTGTTCGTCCATCATGCTCATCGAAAGACAATCGCTGGCTCCAGCCTGGCGAGTTTGATAATGCTGATCAGGGCCGAAAATATGCAGATGGTCAGAAGGGCGACCAGGACAAGAAGTAGTAACTGCCAGGTTTCGACGAAAGGCAACCCTCCGCTCCGTGCCGTGACGTACCCAAACGCCGTGGCAAGTCCAATCCCGACGCCATAACCCGTCAGGCCCACGGTGAGCGCTTGCAACAGAATCATCCTTGCCAATGTGAAGGTCGAAGTCCCCATGGCCTTGAGCGCGCCGAACTGTCGAAGGTTTTCGACCGTGAACAGATAAAAGGTTTGTCCGGCAATCGCCATCCCGACGATAAATCCCAAGAGAATGGTGGTGCCGAAGTTGATGCCGATGCCGGTGTTCTTGAGCACCCAGCCAATGGTTTTCCACCCGAACTCTTCTGCGGTGAAGGCGCCGAGACCGGTTTGTTCGTGGATACGCTTGGTCACGTCTTCGACTGGGACTCCGTCTCTGGGTTTGGCTAGGACATAGGAAAGGGTTCGTCGTTCGGTCGGGATATAATGGATCGCCCGTTCATAGGTGGTGTAGACGACAGGAATATTCGTGAAGCTCTTTTGTGTCTTGGCAATGGCGACGACGCGGGCTAGCTTGTCATTTAACTCGAAGATCGTGCCGACTTTTATGATATCGGGGCCTCCCATTCTCTCGACAGCCCACTGATCTAACGCCACGGCATCCGGCTGTAAGATATCCTCGAACCGACCGTCGAGGACTTCCGAGGGGCGTCCGATGAGGGTAGAGGATTCAAGTCCGGCCAATGTGATTTGATGGTAGTCCCCGTTTGAGAGACGAGCCCTCAGGATGCCTTTATAGAGTGGCACGGCCCATTCGACTCCGGGGACGCTCCGGACCCGATCGACGGCGGTCCCGGCGATCGGTTTGACTTCATCGACTTGCGCAATGCCTGGATCCGTCACCCAGATCGGTACATTGATGTTGCTGATGCTGGACTGGGACCAGATCATGAGCCCCCAGAAAATAGAACCCTGTTGGACGATGAGCATGACGGCGAAGGTCAAGCCGCACAACAGCATGAGGTATTTGGCGCGATCTCCGAAGAGCATTTTGAGCGCGATGTAATTCATTCCGCCGCCTCGGTTTCCGGATAGTTGGGAGGATAGGCGATGACCTGAGGTGGTCGAGGCAGCGGCACCTGGTCGTGCCGATGATAAAAGTATGTGCACAGTCTGGCGATAGGGCAGTGATGGTCGAGCGCTATCGTCCAGAAGCGCCGGATATGGTTGCCGTCCTCCAGTTGTTCTTCATCCATGAGTCTGAAGGGGCCAGGAAACGATTTCGTAAAGGTGATGCCCCTGGCGGCTAGTCGCTCAGCCAGCCCGTCAGTAAGAAACTCCAACACATCGCCGCACCAGGAAAACCGTTTGCCATCTTTCGTCTGCTCGCCGGATGGAAGCAGTGAGGCCTGTCGTTCAGCGAAGTAGTCCTCGATCGTGCGACTCAAACACTCAGGGGTCAGTGGTCTGTGTTGATTCATGTCGGAGAGACATAGAGCAGGGACGGTGCCAGTCATGAGAATCGCACGAGTACTGGCGCAGAAGTGGCTGAAGCCAGAGAGAAAATAGAAAGGAGAGACCGATTGAATCCTGTGAGTCCTGTCAAAAAATCTGCCGATAGGTTGGCACAAGGAAGGATGTCTGCCGAAATGTGGGCAAACTATTTTGAGGAGAGGGATGGGCGATGGATGGAAAGTTTTTTCATTCGATGTTGCAGAGTTGAACGTTTCATTCCTAGGCGGGCAGCTGCGCCGTGCGCGCCGGCAAGGATCCAATTGGTCTGGTTGAGAGTCTCGATGATATGGGCGCGTTCTGCATCGGCCAGCGTACGAGGTGGACTGCTCGCTTGGCCAGGATGAGCGGGCTGATTCAATTCTTCGATAATGAGAATCGGTCCTTGGCTGACGATCACGGCTCGTTCAATGACGTGTTCGAGTTCGCGCACATTGCCAGGCCAGGCATACGATGACAGCGCTTTCAGCGTGCTCCTTCCTATACGCGTGACGGTCTTTCGATGCCGTTCGCAATACTTTTTCACGAAGTGCCGCGCCAGGACGGGAATATCTTCTCGGCGTTCCCGTAACGGGGGGATCCGAACCGGGAACACGTTCAACCGATAGAACAGATCTGATCGAAAGAGGCCTTGTTTCACCGCCTGCTCCACCTCGACGTTGGTCGCTGCGAGTACGCGGATATTCAACTTGATCGTCTGGATGCCACCGACTCGTTGAAGCTCCTGGGATTCCAGCACTCGCAAAAACTTCGCTTGAAGGTCGAGCGGCAGTTCGCCGATTTCATCCAGGAAGATCGTGCCACCGTTCGCCAGTTCGAAACGGCCCATTTTTCGCGCCGCCGCGTTCGTGAAGGCGCCCTTTTCATGGCCGAAGAGTTCGGATTCGATCAAGGTCGGCGGGAGCGCGGCGCAGTTCACCGTGATGAACGGTTTCTCCTTCCGTTGCGAGAGGCGATGAATTGCCTGAGCGACGAGTTCCTTCCCTGTGCCGGTTTCTCCGCTGATGAGGACCGTTGAATCTGTCGGCGCGACCTGCTCGATCGTTTTCAATGTTTTTTGTAACGCGGCGCTATCGCCGATCAAGGCTTTGAAGTCGACCGAGGATTTCATCTCGTCGCGCAGGTAGACATTTTCTTGTTCGAGCTGCTCTTTCAGCGAGCGGATTTCTTCATAGGCCGTAAAATTTGCGATGGCCTGTGACAGATGAAATCCAATCTGCTCGGCGAACGCGAGGTCTCGCTCAGAAAATGCGTTGCGGCGTCTGCTGCCGATTGCCAAGAATCCATAGGCGATTCCTCGTACGATCAGGGGGCAGAGTATGCAGGAGAGGATGCCGATGGACTCGATGTAGGTGCGTTCCGGGAAGCGTTCGTGGTGGTGTCCGGTGATGAGGAGCGGTTTCCCTGTGGCCATCATCTCGGCTGGAGCCATTCGTTCGAAGGGAAATTGCCGGAGCTGTGCGAGATCGATCTCGACACCGTCGCGATAGACGATATCGAACCAGGGTCCCTCCGGTGATCGAACGAACCGAACCAGCCCGGTCATGTCTTGTCTCACGACGCGGTGCAGCATGTCTCGTACGACCGGCATGAGCTGATCGGTTGTCATCGTGCCCACGACAACATGGCTATTGATCGCCATGAGGCCGTCACGTTCTTCCGATGCGAGGACATTGTGAAGGACTGGTCCCAACTGGACGCCGAGCTGTTCGAGAAAGAACCGGTCGTCTTCGGTATACGCGTTGGTTTTCTCAATGGCGATGGCGGCCATGATGGCGATAGTTCGGGGGGGCTGATTTCCCGTCGGGGCTTTCACGGTCAATGCGGCGGCGAGGACAGAAGCGGTCTGGAACGGCGCAGTTTTCAGGACGATCGCTTCAGCCCATGATGAGCCGGCTAAATTATGTTCCAGGAATGCGTGGCCCTGTTGGACTACCGCTTCTTTGATGGTCCCTTCAGCTGGCAGTTGTCCAATGAGATAGGCGGGGGAATCGGGGTTGGTCAGCAGGTCTGAAACAGGAGCGAACGAGCGTGCGGCTTCGCTGTAGAGATAAAATCCTACAAGATCGCACCCTAATGTTTTTACGAGCGCTTGACTCAACGTGCGATCGAAATCGTGGAGCCCTTTGCACGTGATCAGTGAGCTGACGATTCGGAGAGAGTCGAGCTGAGGAGAGAGGGTGCCCATATGTTGGCACTGTAACATGACAAGGGAAGGTGAAGAAAGTCAGTGTGAGGCTCAATCAACTACTTGAGGATTGATCGGGCCTTGAGCGCTTCAAGCCGTTTCTTCTCCAGACTCACATGCATCGATTTCTCCTGCGTCACGATGACGGCGCCGGGTGCCTGGCCCTTAGCCTTTTTGACCCACTTGCGCCTGGTATAGACGACCTCGCCTTTGCCGCTTTTCTTTAAGTCGCTGTACAGCAACGCCAGCGTCGCGGCGTCGCGCAGAGTTTCGACCGGCGGTTCGGCCCCTTTCCCCAGCCGCACGACGACATGCGAACCGGGTGTGCCTCGGGCATGGAGCCAGAGGTCATCGCTTTTGGCAAGACCGAACGTCAGCTCGTCGTTCTCCCGCGCGTTTCTTCCAACATAAATCGCCAAACCATCCGACGAGGTGAAGCGGCGAAATGGGCCGTGACGTTGCTCCTGAGGGCCCTTTTCCTTACCTGTCCGCTGTCGGATTGTCGTTCGCGTGATCTGACTTGGTTTCTCGGGCGGTTGCCAGGTGCCTTGTTCGATGGCGGTCAGCTCTCCCAGCAGAGTTGTGAGCTCTCTTTCTCCTTCTCCGATGCGGGGCCGCAGCTCCCGTTCCGCCGTCAGGTACTTCCGATGCTTTCGGAAATAGTCGTCCATATTGCCCTGAGGAGTTTTGGCCTGGTCGAGCGGGATTGTCAGGTTGGGAAGCGCTTCATCGAAATAATCCACCACGAGTACTTCGGTTTGGCCTTTGCGGAAGACTCCAAGGTTTGCCTTAATCAGTTCGCCATAACGATCATAGGCCTTGTACTTCTCTGCTTTTGCGAGGTCTTCATGCCATGCCTCTATGCGGCGACGGAGTTTCTTAATGGATTTTCTCAGTAAGCTCGCCCTGGTGTTCCGCGCGGCTTCAACAGCGGAAGTGGTTTCCGTCGTGAGGTAATACGCTTCAATGGCAGCGGACAGAGGAAACGGCGATTCCGAGACATCCTGGATGAATCGGGTCTGGCTGGCCGTATCTCGTTCTCGTTGCTGGTGAGGGGGCGGAACGTATAGCTGTCCTACACGATCCTTTGTTCCGTTCATATCTCGTCGGATGTGGTTTGCCTCATTGAGGACGAGGAGATTGGATGTTTTTCCCGTCAGTTCTGTAACCAATCTACAGGGACCTTCCTTGGCAGTCAGTACAAGCTGAACGATTCGGTCTCCTTGAATCTGCTCGATCTGGCCGATGCGTGCTCCTTGCAGATGGGCGCGGAGGAATTGGCAGAGGGGTGGAGGTGTCGGCGGATTCTGAAAAGCTGCAGTCATGATATGGAGTCGGGCGGTTTCGGAGTGGCATGAGATAAGGAGTCGGTGCGTCCGCCCCGGCGTGCGAATTTCCAGTACCACGGTACGATCTGTCGGCTGATATATTTTTTGAATCCAGCCTCCGGCCAATACCGGGGCACATTCACCGATCACCTTTGCAATTTCTGTCGCAGTCAATGCCACAATTCGTCTCCAATCAGCCGCAGGGGAATTCCCACATTTAAGCTATTGCCCGTAAAGAGATCATTTTTGCCGCATGGGGCCAATGTGTGACACCTCGAAGCGATTTAAGCTGAACGGTGCTTGTTTGCACTCTACGATTCACTGCAAAAACACGCAAGCGGTCGCAGCGACATTCGTGGCATTGCGATTGCTCTATTGTTAGACAGGTAAATGGCTGGCCGCACGGCTGCTAAGCTGAGAAGGTGGTGGATGTGGCGTCGTGGGCTTCAGCGGCAACAGAGGAGGATTCCATGCACTGCACAAGATGCGACGGCCTCATGGTGACCGATAGCTTGATCGATCTGCGTGAGAGCAGTATTCCGATGTGGATGAAAGGGTGGCGATGCGTGTCCTGCGGGAACATCGTCGACCCGCTTATTCAGCACCATCGGATGATCCAACAGGCGGGAGCTGTCCAGCTGCTCAAAACAGAATCGGTGTTACCGGCGCTCCGCCACGTCGCGTAAAGCGATGACTTAGAAACTTGCCCGGCGTTGCTGGGGATCGACGACGGACAGGCTTCGCGTTGTATGGTTGGGGCTGGTCGGCTGACGATGTCAACGAGTGCCGACCCCTTGCCGTGATAGCAATCCTCGTTCAAGAAGGCCAGAGTTTTGCCCCTAGCCTCCCTCACATTCTTCTCAGTCTTAGTCCAATCTTGTTCACCGAGTTGTCTATGTCAGCCTGCTGTTCAACGGGATTGACAAGGTCTGGCTCGGTCGGTGTGCCGATAACCCTAATTAACTCGACAGGTTGGAGTGGGTGTGTGAGGCTTGTTTACGTAAGGCACTTCTCTTGCTGAAAGACTTCGTTTATGACACACGACGCTATGGTGGGAATATCTGACCGATCGACGGCTCAAGTCGGTGAACGAGGGGGCTGGATGCGTGCCATCACCCTCAGTCTGGTCGTGACAGGAGCCTTCCTTTTGCAGGGGTGCCTCGCAGGAGCCTGGGTGGCAATGGTCGCAGTGGACTCAACGAGGAGCAACGACGTGGCCTTTGAGCCGTTCGAACAATCATGGGTGGCACAGCGAGACCAGTTGAGCGATCCTACCCGTCATCCGAAGGTTACGAGTGTGGCAGTCCTTCCAGTTGAAGGAGACCCGGAGATGGGCGAGCGCCTTGCCACCCTGTTACAGCAGGAAACCGCGTTGCGTGTTGAAATGCCGGTGAGCATCGATGCAGGAATCGTTGCCGCCGACATACCTTCAGCAAAAACCAATGACGCCGATCATAGTACTCTCGCAAAAGAAGTGACGCGAAACCTGGGCGTCGATACTGTTCTCGTCAGTCATGTTTCCGCCGCCGCGCCGTCGCACCCAAGCGACTGGGGCCGGAAAGCGGCGGGCTCACGTCGCCTCTATCTCTATCTCATGAATCGCGATGGGCAATTGCTCTGGAAAGATCAACTGCCCTTCACGATGGCAACAGGCTCCACAGCGTCACAGGAAATAACCGTGCAGACCGACCTCAGCAATCACGTGATGCAACATGTCAGAGAGCTTCGCCTCGACGAACTTGGCTACCTCCCGAAGAAAGCCGTGAGGACCCCAAAAAAGATCGGTATTCTCACCCGCTAGATCCCGTGACTGCTTCACCCCCGCGCTCTTCTTGCAGCGCGTTCCTTCCTCCGGTACAGTCTGATCCTTTCCTCCATCCCGGAGCCTACGTTCTCCATGCCGTTGCTCGATGTACCATTGCTGGCTCGCCTTCAGGAAGAGTTTCGTCTGTCAATGAAACGACTGTTGAGCGATCTCTGCCTGGACTTGGATACCCAGTATGCTGACGTCGCAACATCGCTGGCCTTGCCTGTGGCTTATTTCCGGTTCCTTGCTCAAGCGCTAGAACGAAATGCCTATGCCCAATGGAAAATGGTCGGTTGGATCGAAGCGCTGAACGACCTGGTGTATTTTATCGATCTACTGAAGCAAGTCCGTGAGGAGCAGAATCCTCGTGAGTTTGCGGCGGAGTTGTATGCCGAGTGTGAAGAGAAATTTTTCGAGAACAGTTATCTAGACGATCTGTTTCCGCGCGGTGTGTCGCAGGCGTCGGGACTGGAACGCCGACTCAACGAACTCTGCGCCCGCCTCTCTCAGGAGCTGACGCAGGAATCACTCTGTCTCGTTCCGGGGCTTCCGATGCAGTGGTGCGCCTCTCGCAAGATTCCCTCTTGGACCGTAGAGGCACACCTTGGTCACAACGTCGAACGGGCAGAGTCATTCGGAACGATAGCGATGGGGGTGGAGGGCGGTAGCTATGAGGCTCCTTCCTCGATAAAGAGCGGCTTGAAACGATCGGCTGGCCGAGCAACCATGTTGATTGGGACACATGATCTGTCGCTGAAGATTGGGGGAACGGTCACACCTCTGTGCCTGAAGCGAGGTAATCGGTTGGAATGGAGCTGGATGCTTCGGCCACCGGTCGTGGCGATCGAGACTCGATCAGGAGCCATCACAGTCGGACCGACGCTTGTCTATGGGAAAGACCGTCAACCGAAGACTGTAGCGGCTACCTCAGTCGATCAGATCGCACGAATCAAACAGGCCTGGGCAACCATTCAAGAGGCTTGGCCGGAAGGACAGGAAGTGCTGGCGCTTTTGACCTCTCGGATTATCCCGCTCAAAGCCAAAGGCGTTGTCAGTTTCAGTTATCGGCACAGGCCGGGCTTGTCCTTTATCAACTGCTTCGACCGGGACAACCTCGATCTGATCGATGATCTGATCCATGAAAACAGCCATCACCATTTAAATCTGTTATTGCGCAAGCACGTCATGTATCACGGAGATCACAACCAGCAGATTTTCTATTCCCCCTGGCGCCGCAGCCTGCGTCCGCTGCGAGGCATTCTGCACGCGACCTTTACATTTACGATGGGAGCGATGCTATTCGAACGACTCTCAACGTGGGCATCGGGGCCGGGCGGGTCGGCTCGATGGAAACGTGCAGGCCTAACCCAGCGCGATCTACAGCGAGCCAGGTTTCGCTGTCTTGAAGAAGTAGAGTCAGTCCGCTACTCGATCCAGGATTTGGAGTACGCCGACTGGCACCTCAAGTGGCTCACCGGCTCAGGTCAACGGCTGGTCAAACAGTTGACAGAAGCAATCAAGCAGGTCGAACAGAACATCGCGCCCCACAGAAAAGCAGTCCTCGCCTCCCAATTCGGCCCAGCCCTTAGACGTCATATGAAGGAACTCCACCAAGCCCGCCAAACCTATGGGCCAGTGCGGTTGAGTAAGGCGTGATGGCTCAAGAATGGAAACGGTTCAAGCCATCGCTTGTTGATCCTGAGGAGGTAAGCTATGAAGTCGTTGGTGCTTGAGCTTCAATGGGAAGCAATGAAGCCAGAAACTAAAGTTTCGGATCTTCTACGAAAAGCTTTGGTAGTCGCAACCAAGCTGAATGTCGGAGAATTTAGGGGTTGGATTGAACAGGAACTTCATGGCTATAAGGGAGACGCAGATTCAATTCCAAAATATCGCCACATCAAATGTGAACTGAAGGCAACTCATCCAATGTACGGTCTGGTGCCAGCGGTTATTGGGGATGCAAAGCTTGAGGAGAAGTTATCAATTTTGCCTAACAATCAGCCAATTGGAGAGCTAGAACATTTGTCTCGCGATAGAGATTCTGGATCAACTATGCAAGCCCCTCTACCTGGAGACATCGCACGGCAATTGAATAGTGAGAGTTTCGCGCTGGGCATTATTCCTACACGAGTGATCGGGCAGGCTAAGGTACATGGGATCGTCGAGTCCGTTCGAAACATTGTCTTGGAATGGAGTCTTAAGTTGGAGGCGGATGGGATTCTCGGCGAAGGGTTGACTTTTTCCAAGGAAGAGAAAGATAAGGCCGCATCTGCTACCTACCACATTCACAACTTCACGGGTGTTGTTGGAACAGTTCACACCAGCATGCTTCAGATTGGTGGCTACAACAGTATCCATACGGAGTTGAAAAATCTCGGCATTCCCCAGCCTGACAGGGCCAACTTAGAAAATATTATGGATCGTGTTCAGGATGCCAAGGGAGACGAAAAGGTCAACTTGATTAGGCAGGGCCTAGAGTGGGTTCTTGCGCACGGTTCGCAACTCGGCACTTTGGCGGAATTGATTAGACGCTGGTTTGAATCTCAATGAGGAGGGGGTAGAAAAGTTGGTAAAAGCATTTTCTGATTTTTAGGCTGCTCAAAAGGGCCATCCAGCAAGGCCGCAGGGAGTGGGGCGACTGAGGCGTACCCCGGAGGGTACGTCGCAAGGAGACACAGGACTGAGAACGATGCTGGGGGCATTTTTCAGCAGCCGTCAAGGTTCAACGGTCACGTCCACATACGCCGGCACACTATCCGCCCCCTTCTTATCCGTCACCCTCAACTTAAACCGGTACGTGCGTTTCTCCGACACGATCGGTGCGAGGAAGGAGGCTTCGGCGTTGTCCACGTCCAGCAGCGCGATCTTGTTGCCTCGTACCTGGCTCCATGAATAGTAGAGTGCTTCGCCTTCGGCATCGCGGCTCTTCAATCCGCTCAGCTTCACTTTCGTGCCGGCCTTCACGGTCTGGTCCATTCCTGCGTCGGCCACTGGTGGTTCGTTTGGTTCGTCGTTCACATTGACTACTACGTCCAGCGAAGCGTGCTTGCCGCGATTGGTTACTGCGAGCACGGTCTTACCGTTGCCGACGATCTGGAGCAGGCCATCCTTCAAAACCTTGATGACCTTGTCATTGGAAGACTTGTAACTGGTGCCGCTGGCCGGTGTGCTGAGCCGTCGAGTGACGCCGTCGGTGAACTCGCCGACCACAGGCAACTCGAAGACCTTGCCCATTGAATCGACGTGACCGAATGCAGAGGATTGCCCGGCGCGCCCGAGCTGTAAGGGCTTCTCGGTTTCGAAGTCGATGATGGCGAGATCGGCCTTGGGTGCGACGTTCACCAGAATTTCATCGAAGACCGATCGTTTCTCCAGTCGCCCTCGCGAAATCTCCGCGACCGCCAGCAAACGCATCGGTCCAAGGCCGTCTTTCGGGACTGACAAAGGGCCGCCAAAGGCTGGACGATGGTCGGGCAATCCAATCAGCGCCACCGGCGCAACGATCGACCCTGTTGCGGTGGTGGTATCTTGTTCGACCAGCGTGGCGTCTTGCTCGTTGTACCAATAGTAGCGGACCTGGACGATATTGGAATCTCTGCCGAGGTCCACCCGGGCAGTGATCGTTGTGCCTGACGTCAGCGTTGCCCCTTCTGTCGGCTCAAGGATCTTGAAGGCAAGCGCCTGCTGCGCTGGAAGCGCAAGACACAACGCGACACTAACAAGGCAACAACGATGAGCCCACGCCGTACGCCTCACGTTTCACGCCTCACCGTTTGAGATGGAAGGGAACGTCGATCAGGACGACACGCTCTGTAAACAGCAGTGCGGTCTTGAGAAGCAGCGCTCGTTGGTTGTGCAGGATGCCTTGCCACCAATGGGCAGGAAGAATTTCCGGGATCACGACAGTGACCCAGATGTCAGGTTCCTTTTTGAGGACTTGCTCGACGTAGTCGAGCAACGATCCCAGAACGGAGCGATAGGGAGAGGGGATGGCGTGTAAATTGACGCCACAGCCCCATTGCGCCCACTGGATTTGTATGCGTGCCGTGGCTTGAGGATCTACATCTACCAGGACCGCCCGAATCTCGCCGGCATGACTGCGCGCGTAATCGACTGCGCGAATAACCGCTTGATCGACGCCACTGATGGGAATGATGACGATATTGCGTTGTGGAATTGGGGGACGGTGATCGCGTGTGAGTGTGATCTGTTCAGTGACGGCCTTGTAATGAGAGCGGATCGAACGGAACATCAAGACCAAGATGAAAATGAGGAGAAAGACGATCCAGGCGCCATGTGTAAATTTGGTGCTGGCAATGATGATGACACCGCCACCTGTCGTGACGGCGCCTGCGCCGTTCACCATCAGTTTCGTTTGCCAATGAGGCCCATTCTTGGTCAGCCATCGGCGAACCATGCCGGCTTGGGACAAGGTGAAGGAGATGAACACGCCGACGGCATACAGAGGGATCAAGGCATGCGTGTCGCCATGAAAGAGGACCAGGAGGAAACAGGCGATGACCCCTAAAATGATGATGCCGTTAGAAAAGACCAAGCGGTCGCCGAAGGTCGCCATCTGGCGAGGCATATAGCCGTCGCGCGCGAGGATTGAAGCCAGTTGGGGGAATGCTGCAAATGCGCTGTTGGCGGCCAGTACTAACAGCAGCATGGTTCCAATCTGGATCGCGTAGTAGAGAGAGCCGGTACCGAAAGTCAGACGCGCTAATTGAGAAATGACGGTCTCATCCGTTTTGGGCTGGATCCCAAAGTGGTAGGCCAGGAAGGTGATCCCCATAAATAGAGTGGCCAGAATCAGCGACATATGAAGCATGGTGGTCGCGGCATTCTTGGACTCCGGCGGACGAAAGGCCTTCACGCTGTTCGAGACCACTTCCATCCCGGTCACGGCCGTACAGCCGGCGGCAACTGATCGAATGATCAAAAATAGCGTCAGGTCTTCGACCGCTGTCTGGTGGTCCGGCGACAATGAAACGCCTTGTCCGAAGAAGGCCTGGATTATTCCGATCCCTACCAGTACTCCGATAATGCCGACGCCAAAGAAGGTGGGGACGGCGAAGAATTTCCCCGACTCCCGCACGCCGCGCAGATTCACGACGATCATGAAGATGATCGCGGCGAGGCCGAGGGCCACGCGATGCTCGAACAAACTCGGTACGGCTGAGGTCAGGGCTGCGATGCCTGCTGCCGTGCTGACGGCCACTGTGAGCACGTAATCGATCATTAACGCCGCCGCGCCAATCAGCGCCGGCTGTTCCCCCAAGTTGCTGCGGGCTACAACGTAAGCCCCGCCCCCCTCCGGATATTCGTAGATGATTTGACGGTAGGAAATGGTCAGGACGACGATGAGAAATAGAATGGCAAAGCTGACGGGTATGGACCAGGCAACGGCGGCGGTTCCCGCAAGGACCAGCACCAGCAAGATCTCTTCTGTGGCATAGGCGACGGAAGAGATCGAGTTGGAGGAAAGAATCGCGAGCGCGATAGTTTTCGACAATCGTTCGTGGGCTAACTGAGTGCTCTTGAGTGGATCGCCCACCAGCCAGCGCTTCAGAAACATAGTCCCATTATTACACAGAAGCGGAGGGGGGCGCATTGAAGAAGATGCTTTCAGTTGTCGCGTACAAAGCGACGGTACTCGTCATGCTCGGTTTCTACATTCACGTTGCGATGATCGCGACTTTCTCCCCCGCGCAGGCGCATGTTGTTATTGAGCGACAGCCCCCCTCTTGACTCAACCCCCTTGTCTGTGGTTTAAACCTCGATTGTGATGAGACTTTTTATGATACGAACTAGACAAATATTGCCGAAACAGTAATGTGACTGAATAGTGAACGATTGTAAGGAGGAGGCGTAACGTTATGCGTGCATCAACGAAGTGGGTAGGGGCGGGAGTCATGGGGCTTGCAGCCTGTCTCTGGTTGGCCGAATCGACACCTGCGCTCGCAGTCATGTCTCATGACGCGCATGTTGCAGAGGACTCCGTTGTCGATGTGGCGACACCGGTGAATGTGCAGGCAGGTCCGATACTGATGGATAAAATGTCGAAGGCCGTCGAGCAAATCGAGCGGCAGGTGCAGAGCAAAGGGCCGTTCCAGGGCGCTGGAGCCCATGCGATGCAGCAGGGCATACTGCTCGTCGCGGAAGATCAGGATAAGGTGAAGGTTACGCAAGGCGCTCGCTGTCCGGCGCAAGCCCCTGTCCGTGCCTTCGATATTTCCACGATCAACGTTGAAATCACCGTGAATCGATTTGGGGATTTCTATCCAGGCTACATGTATGCGCTGACTGAGAATGTGGCGGGTGTGCGCGGGGAGGAAGAGAAAAACAAGGCGGCGCGGGAAAGCGAGGATCCGACGTTTGCCCTCGGCGCAGTGTCGAACGGTTTGCAGGGCGACCTGATTCAACCGTTGGTCATTCGGGCGAACCAAGGGGATTGTCTTCGGATCACCTTGCGGAATCAGATTGCAGACGAACCGACCAACATGATCATCAATGGCTCGCAGATGCTTGTGGCCAGCACAGGCAAACCGGCGACCGCTAACAATCCCGATGCACTGGTTCCAACAGGAAAGACCGGCGAATTCGAGTGGTACATCCCCAATGATCTTCAGGTAGGCGGGCGCGCGTTTCACAGCCATGCGACCAGGGAGCAGTATTCCTTGGGCCTATTAGGTTCACTTGTGGTGGAGCAACGAGGGTCTCGACATCTGAGCCCATTTACGGGCGAGGAAATGAAGAGCGGCTGGGAGGCCATGATCGATCTGGCCAATGCCTCGGACTTCCGCGAATTTGTCATTTTCTATCATGAGGCGGGAGACGAGACATTCCGACTGTTGAATCGCAAAGGCGACATGCTGCCGCAGCGTGATCCGCACACGGACACCTATAGGCCGGCGGCTCGCTTGCTCAACTATCGTAGTGAACCGCATGGCACGAGACTTGAGATGCAGGAGCACCTCGTTGGGTTTGCCGATGAGTCGCAGGGCTACGGATCCTATACGTTCGGCGATCCCGCAACCACGGTTCCCCGCTCATATCTGGGTGATCCTGCTACGTTCCGGATGGTCGGTGGGTCTGAAATCGTGCATTCGCACCATCTGCATGGCGGTTCAATCCGCTGGGCCAGACAGCCTGGCACCAGCAGGATCGATCCAACCTTGTCGAAGAACGGTCCAGTGAAGTTTCCACCGATCAGCGATCCATCGGATCGGCTAGATGTGCAGACTATCGGCCCATCGGAGATTTACGATGAGGTGACGGAGGGTGGGTCCGGTGGATTGCAGGCCTTGGCCGGTGAGTTCGTGTTTCACTGCCATATCCCACAGCACTATGTGACGGGAATGTGGGGATTCTGGCGCGTGTACAACACATTGCAGGCGACCGGATTCCAAACTGACGTGATGAAGCCGCTCGTCGAGCTTCCTGATCGCAAGGGGAAGATCAAGCCCGCTGTCAGCTCGGATAAGTTGGTTGGCACCACCGTGGATTGGTATGGTGGGAAGAAGTACGAGGTCACCAAGGATAAGACGGATTGGAAATCCAATCCGGTCAAGGTCTCGATCAAGGACTGGGTCGAGTACATGCTGCCGCCGCAAGGATTGCCCGGCAAGACGGAAGATCAAGTGAAGCAGGCCCAGGCGAATGACGCGACGGTGGTGAATTGGAAGTGGGAGGGCACACTGGCGCTCAACGAGCCGGAGACACCGCACAAATGGGCGGACTACGAATCTCCGACTCCTCTGAAGCGTCCGGCCATTACGTTCGATCCCCAAACCGGGAAACTGGCGTTCCCCTGGCTGCGTCCACATCTCGGGAAGCGGCCTCCGTTTGCCCCGAATCATGGCGGGGCGCCGTGGCTGGAACCGTTCCGTGTACGTGAAGATGGGACGAGAAGCACAGAGCAGGCCAAGCCTGGTGAACAGGGTCCTTGGAGTTTGTGTCCAGAGAATTCTCCACGCAAGTTCTACACGATTCATGCCATTACGTTGCCGATCACACTCAAACCGGCAACGTCCAAATCCGCCGCGCTGGTCGATCCAATTGGAATGATTTACGTGTTGCACGAGGAAGAGGCCGAAGTTCGCAAGAATCCCAAAAAGCAGCTTCCGTTGGTCATTCGCGGAAACGTCTACGATTGTGTCGATATCATTTACAAGAACGAAATACCGGACGATGCACGGACTGGATGGTCGAACAAGGTCAATCTTCATCCGCACTTCTTCCAATTCGATACGAGCGCGTCCGATGGACCGACGATCGGATTTTCGTACGATATGTCGCTGCGCGCCTTCACCATGCTGACAGATCCCCAGCCAACTAAGGGGATGCCTCTGCCGGGAAACACGGTGCAGACAGCGGATTCGACAGCCGGCGCGCGCAGCATCACGGTGGCCGATCCGTCGAAATTCCATGTGAATATCGAGCTGGGCATTGGGATGGACGATCCGAAATACTTCGAAGTAGCGCGGATCAAAACCATCAATGGGAAGACCATCACGTTCGATGCGCCGCTGAAGTACGCCCATAAGAAGAACGATATTGCCAGCGTCGAATTTATCCGTGAGCGCTGGTATGTCGATGCCGATTTCGGCACTGTGTACTGGCACGACCATGTCTTCGGAACCGATACCTGGGGACATGGATTGTTCTCGGCGTTCATTACCGAGCCGCCGCGCTCGACCTATCACGATCCGGTTACCGGGAAAGAAATCCGGAGTGGCCCCGTTGCGGACATCCATACCTTGGAGCCGGTTTCCGCTCATATTCGTGGCAGTTTCCGCGAAGTCATGATGCACATCATGGATAGCAATGCCCGGACGGCGGAATTGATCACCACCGATAATCCGCAAGCGAGAGTGGGAGCGACCACCGTCGATGGGCCGCCGTCCCATCAGTTCCCTGAGCGCATCAATAAGTCGCCGATGTGGTTTCTGAACGGTGGCGAAGCGACCACCGGAAGCGGCTACAGCATGCGCGTGGAGCCGTTGAGTGTGCGTCTAGCGCAGAATCCGGACCCATCGAAACTCTTTGTCTCCGGTATTCATGGCGATCCTGGCACTCCGCTATTGCGGGCCTATCTAGGCGACCCGATTCTGGTGCGCGCCCTGGTGGGGTCTGCAAACGAAGTGCACACCTGGCACGTGACGGGCCATTGGTTCCCGATGGAACGGTATTCGACGACCGCCATGCCGCGGAGCACGATCCACCTGGCGATCGGAGAGCGTTACGATCCGGCAATTCCGGCCGCGGGTGGCCCACAAAAGCAAGCCGGCGACTATCTCTACTATAGCGGTCGCGCCTCGCACTTCGCGGAAGGCAGTTGGGGAATCTTCCGGGTCTTCGATGAACTGCAAGGAGATCTCAAGCCCTTGCCGAGCCGTGAGCAGATTCAAAAGTCCGCTCCGTCGATCTGTCCGGCAGACGCTCCTGTGAAGACCTTCAACGTGTCGGCGATCGACCAGAACATCCGGTACCACGAAGGGACGCCGGGTGTGATGGAAGTCGATTTGGAGCGGAAGATGGTATTCGGGAACGAGCAGGGCAAGATGTATGTGCTCGACGGCGATCGCGGCAAGGTCAAGGCCGGTGAACTCAGGCCGAGCCCGCTGACCCTGCATGTGAACGTCGGCGATTGCATGAAGATCAACCTGAAAAATGAGATGGCGAAGGAACGGGCCGGATTCCACGTCGATATGATGGCGTTCGATCCGAAGGATTCGTTCGGCGCCAATGTCGGCAACAATCCGGGCGATCAAACGATCGGTCCCGGGCAGAGCAAAACGTACACCTATTTTGCTCACCCGGAGTACGGAGAACTGGCTGCCCTCATTCAGGATTGGGGGAACGTGGTCGAGAATCCACGCAACGGTCTGTTCGGCTCGATCATCGTCGGTCCGAAGGGATCGCACTACCGCGATCCAATGACGGGCGCCGACGTGACGATGAAGAGCAGCTGGCGCGCCGATGTGCTGGTGGATCGGACGATTCCAGGGAACGAAAACAGAAAGAACTATCGTTCCTTCTCGTTGATGTTCCAGGACGAAGATAACATCATAGGCGTCAGCTTCATGCCCTACATCCAACAGGCAGCCGGCATCACGGCCGTGAATTATCAGTCGGAACCGACCGCCTGGCGGATGGAAAAGGGTTGTGATGTGCCGGAGATCTTCAGCTGTGTAAAGGCCGGAAGCGGTGGACCTGCGACACCGTTGTTGCAGGCACATGTCGGAGATGCGGTGGCCATTCACGTGCTCGGCGCGTTCAGCGAGCAGGTCCAGCTGTTCACGATCGATGGCCACGAGTGGCCGCATGAGCCTTATTCACAGGGCGCCGACCAGGTCAGCACCATGGAGTTCGGCGGTTCAGAAGTGATTAACGCCTATCTCACGGGCGGCGCAGGAGGTCCGAATAAGATCGTCGGCGACTATATGTGGAAGAACCAACGTCCGGCGTATGCCAACGCAGGACAATGGGGTCTCTTCAAGGTACTGCCGGTTGACGATCAGCGGATTCTTCCGTTGATGCCCCAGGTTCCGCCAACCAAGAGGGCGGAGGGTGAGAACGGCGGAGGGACTGTTTCGCGAACGTCGGCTCGTTGAAGAAACAAAGATTCTGCCGGAACTGGTGCAAGGCCGGATAAGAGCATTCTGACGATGGGGGGAGTCTATAGACTCCCCCCATCTATTTTGTTTCTATTTACTTCTAAAGGTGGTGAGCATGACTGTACATGGCGGGCGCATTGTGGCCTCTATCTGTCACTCGATCGTTCTCAGTATTTTCGTGATCTGTCCGATCACGGCCTGGGCATACGAAGAAGTGGCGGTGTCGAATGGTGGCACTGTAACTGGAACTGTGCAGTTTTCCGGCGAGCTTCCGCCGCCCACACCGTTCGAGCTTCGCCGATATCCCGATCAAGTCTATTGCGGGGCATTATCCGACGGGTCCGGGTACCGACTGCTTCGAGAAGTAGCCGTTGGAGCACAGCAAGGTCTGAAAGATGTAATCGTGACGATCGCGAATATTGAGAAAGGCAAACCCTTCGAGCTTACGGAAACGAAACTGGAAGCGAATATCTGTCAATTCGTGCCGTTCGTATCAGTCATGCGGGAACTTCACCCATTGACAGTGATAAATCTTGACCCCGTATCCCACGATTTGCAGATCTATGAACGGGATCGCGATCACGTGTTCATCATGTTCCACCGGCCGTCGCTTACCAAGTCCGGTACAAGTGACACCATCCACTTCACAGGGAACCGCCGCGACGTCATCATGCAATGCGGCATGCATCCTTTTATGCAGGGACACGGACTTGCCGTTGAGAATCCATACTATGCGATGACCGGGCTTGATGGCGCCTTTACGATCAAGGATCTTCCGGCAGGCACGTATCGGATCAAGGCCTGGCATCCGACCCTGGGAGAGAAAGTGCAAGACGTGACTGTGGCTGCGAACGGCACCACATCGTTGGGATTCAGGTTTTGAGTTGAACTAACCATGGTCTGTTCTCGATATTTTCATGCGGTGGCGATTGCTGTATGTGCCGGCATGATGGGGGCTCACGCGGACGCGGCTGATGTCGCATCGGCGCCAGCGGTCAGCCGAGTCGAAGTCGTACTGGCGAGCCAGTACAAAAATCAGATAGCCACAGTGAAGGAAGAGTTTACGCAAGCGGGGATGACGAACGTCCACGTTCAGTTTTTTAGACAGGGGCAGCCTCCGCAAAACATTGGGTTTGGCCGAGAAGTTCCGGCTGACAAGGCGCGAGAAGCGATCAGACTGGCGCTAAAATATAACCTCGGTGTGGGGATTCTCCTGCCGGAGCGACTCTTTCCTCCACGATTTGTGACGATCGCATCGTCGAACTACGACGACACTGTGGAATATCCCATCGACCAGGCCACTCTTGCCCAATTGCAGAATGAAAACCTCACAACAGAAGAGTTTCACCGCCTCTACAAGGGTCTGACATCTGTCCCGCTGCCGCCAAAGGGCCGATATAATCCGTAGACCCGCAGAGACTTTTTTGACGTGTCCCGCTCCTCCTTCCCCTAAGCCCACTCACATTTGAGCTGAGCCTATTCGGCTGCGGGTTCGGCTTGCCGACCGGAGACTGGGAATGTCTCGCAGGCGTGGCCCCTTCCTACTGCCATTACGGATGCAATTGCGTGGAACGCCGAGTTTCATGGCAATCTTAGCGGTGGGCTGCTGGTTTGCATTCAGCAGCAGCAAGGCTTGTCGCTTAAATTCAGGGGTGAACCGTCGTCGTTGGCCCAGGCCGCCCGCCTCGATGGCCATCGTGCCTCTTGAGATGTCCGTCAACCTTGGGCTAGCTCGCTCTGTCCCGATACGCCTCAGATCTTCAACGGAAGCGTCCAAGGAACTAGACAGTCTATGTGATTGAAATTGCAGCGGCGGTGAATTCGGTCTGCTCATGGCTGTCTAGTTTTGTGGAAGTTTGACCAACCCAGACATTTCAAGTTCCCGCTCCTGTCAATTGCGAATCATTATGACTGGAGCGGATTTGATAGCTCATCCCTGCCACTATCTGCGTCTCGGCACATAAGTTGCGGATCTGTTGTGTCGCTGGTGGAGGTGTGGGTGATTAGGACCGGCCTCCGAATGACCCTCTTCTCCGAGAGGAGGAAGCCTTCACCAGCTCTTAGCCCCGCTCAGAAATGTGGCCGAGTGTGTGTCGGAGGCCGGCTCTCTTTTTCAAGTAGGCACAGTGAGCCGTGAGTCGGGCGATCGGCATAGGTATTGAGTTCAAGCTATTTAAACAGTCCGCCCATGATGGCGGGCACATCCGAGGAGGCCGTGTCATGAGATCTTTTCATACTCAACCGGGACGCAAGCTGAAGCGTTCCGGCGTTGCGCTGATATTGCAAAGTATCCTGCTGGCCGGCAGCCTGCTGATGGTCCCGATGGGGCTGGCCGCAGACAAGCACCCCCACCATGGCGACGTAGGGGAAGCATCGGCGGAGAAAGTTATTTATCGCGAAGGTGGAGCGATGCTCCACGACCGCATGATGGAGGAGGTCAAGCGCCAGCAGGAAGCCATCGGGCAGAAGGGCGGGTATAGCACCGGCGCGAACAGTCACATGTTACAGCAGGGCGTTCTGCTGGTCGCGGAGGATCCGACAAAGATCGCCGTCACGGCCGGGCAGCGTTGTCCGGCGAATGCTCCGATCAAGGAGTATCACGTCTCAGCGATCAACATTGAAATCACGCTGAGCCGGTTTCTCGATTACTTCCCCGGGTACATGTATGTGCTAAAGGAGAACGTCGAGAAGGCCCGTGGCGAAGAAGCGGCGAACAGGGAAGCGCGAGAGAAGGAGAACGATCCCGGCGCCGTGTCGAACGGCTTGCAGGGTGACATTATTCAGCCGCTCGTGATCAGGGCCAACCAGGGCGATTGCCTCAAGCTGACTCTCCACAACGAGATCCCGGATGAGCCGACGAGTTTGGTGATCAACGGTTCATCTATGGTGGTGGCGGCGACCGGCAAGCCGGCGACCCCCTCGAATCCGGAGGGCACGGTCGCATCGGGCGGTCAGCAGAGTTTCGAGTGGTACATCAAGCCGGATACTCAGGAGGGGGCGCGATTTTTTAGATCACATGCATCGCGCGAACAGTTCAACCAGGGCTTGATCGGCATGCTCGTCGTGGAGCCTCGCGGCTCACGCTATCTCAGCCCCTTCGACGGCAAGCCGATGGCGAGCGGTTGGGAAGCCATGATCGAAGATCCGAAGGGAGCCGACTTCCGGGAATTCGCGATTTTCTATCATGAGGCCGGTGATGAAGCGTTTCGTCTATTGAACAAGAAAGGCGAAATGCTGCCCCAGCGCGATCCGCATACCGATTCCTATCGGCCTGGCGCGAGGTTGCTGAATTACCGCAGCGAACCGCACGGCACGCGCATTGAGCTTCAGGCCCATATGGGCTTCTACGGTGACGAGTCCATGGCCTATGGGTCCTATACCTTTGGCGACCCGGCCACGACCATTCCTCGATCCTATCTCGGCGATCCGGCCAAGTTTCGGATGGCGGGCGGCTCAGAGATCGTGCACTCGCACCACCTCCACGGCGGCTCCATCCGTTGGGCGCGCCAGCCTGGAAACAGCAATCTCGACTTCGCACTATCGAAGAACGGGCCGGTGAAGTTTCCTGCGATCAGCGACCCCTCAGACCGTTTGGACGTACAGTCCATCGGACCAACAGAGGTCTACGATCAGGTAATTGAAGGCGGCTCGGGGGGCCTGCAAGCCCTGGCCGGCGAGTTCGTGTTCCATTGCCACATCCCGCAGCATTATGTGACGGGCATGTGGGGCTTCTGGCGTGTGTATAACACGCTGCAAGCGCCTGGCTCCCAGACTGATGTGATGAAGCCGTTGGTCGAGCTGCCGGATCGCGTCGGCAAGATCAAGACGGGCACTCCGTCGGATAAGCTTGTCGGCACCACAGTGGACTGGTACGGCGGCAAGAAATACGAGATCACCAAGGACAAGACCGACTGGAAAGCCAATCCTGTCAAGATCTCCATCAAGGATTGGGTGGAGATGATGCTCACGCCGCAAGGCAAGCCAGGCAAGAAGAACACCGAAAAAGAGCAGACCTTGGCCTACGACTCGACCGTCAACGACTGGGCTTGGGACGGTCAGAAGGCCATGAGTGAGCTTGAAACGACGTATGAGTGGGTCAACTACAAATCGGCGACACCGGGCAAGCGGCAGGAGATTCTCTTCGATCCGCAATCCGGTAAGATCGCCTGGCCATGGTTACGGCCGCACCTGGGTCGGCGCGTGCCGTTCTCACCGAGCCACAGCGGCGCGCCCTGGCTGGAGCCGATCCATCGCCGCGACGACGGCAGCAACTCCACTGAACCGCCGAAACCGGGTGAACAAGGGCCCTGGAGTCTCTGTCCGGAAGGGGCGCCGCAGAAGTACTTCAATATCCACGCGATCACGTTGCCGATCACCCTCAAGAAGGCAACGGCCAAGACGCCGGCGATTGTGGATCCGGGAGGACTGCTCTACGTGCTGCATGAAGAAGAGCAGGAAGTCCGGAAGAATCCCGCCAAACAGATGCCGCTGGTGATCCGCGGCAACGTGCAGGATTGCATCGATGTCGTGTACAAGAGCGAGTTGAAAGACGATGTGCGGCAAGGGTTCTCCAGCAAGACGAACCTGCATCCGCACATGTTCCAGTTCGACACGCAGGCGTCGGACGGCCCAATCATCGGCTTCTCATATGAGATGTCGTTGCGGCCGTTCACGATCCTGAAGGATGAGCATCCCGGTAAGGGCATGCCCGTGCCGATGAATACGACGATGGAGGCCGATGCCGCGAAGGGGACGTCCAGCATCAAGGTAAAGGACGCCTCGCGCTATCACGTCAAGACCGAGTTGGGCGTGGGCATGGACGAAGTGGGTGCATTCGAGTCGGCTCGCATCAGCAAGATCGAAGGCAATACGATCACGTTCGAGCGGCCGCTGAAGTATAGCCATAAGAAGGGCGAGATCGTGTCGGTAGAATGGATCCGCGAGCGCTGGTATGTGGACGCCGACTTCGGCACCACGTTCTGGCACGACCATGTGTTTGGATTGGATGGGTGGGGCCATGGTTTCTACTCCACGTTCATCGCCGAACCGCCTCGGTCCACCTATCATGATCCGATGACCGGTAAAGAAGTCCGCAGCGGGCCGGTGGCGGACATTCACACCCTTGAACCTGTGTCCGCGCATATCCGAGGCTCCTTCCGTGAAATCGTGACCCAGGTCATGGATTCCAATCCCCGGACCTCGGAACTCGTCACGACCGACAACCCACAGGCGAGAGTGGGGGCTGTCTCGGTGGACGGCACTCCGTCTGCGGTCTATCCGGCCAAACTCAACATGTCGCCGATGAAGTTTTTGAACGGCGGCGAAGCGACGACAGGCGGCGGCTACAACATGCGTGTAGAGCCCTTGTCAGTGCGGCTGGCGAACAATCCAGATCCGTCGCAGCTGTTCAGCAGCCTGATCCACGGCGATCCCGAGACCCCGATGTTGCGGGCGTACTTGGGCGATCCGATCGTGGTCCGATTGATCGAAGGGTCGGCGAATGAAGTGCACTCCTGGCACATTAGCGGCCACTGGTTTCCAATGGAGCGCTACAGCGCGAACTCCATTCCCAGAAGTTCGCTGCACGTAGTGATCGGAGAGCGGTACGATGCGGCCATTCCTGCCGCAGGAGGACCGCAACAGATGGCGGGCGACTACCCCTACTACAGTGGTCGCGCGTCGCACTTCGTGGAAGGCAGCTGGGGCCTCTTCCGGGTGCTGGACAAAGCGGATAGCACACTGAAGCCGCTGCCTGGCCGGGAAGAGATCCCGCAGTCGGCCAAGTCTGTCTGCCCGGTCAACGCGCCGGTGAAGACTTTCAATGTCGCAGCCATCGACAAGGCAATTCGCTATAACAAGGGAACGCCCGGCGTGATGGAAGTGGACATGGAGCGGAAGATGGTGCTGGGCAACGAGACCGGCAAGATGTACGTGCTCGAAGGCGAGAAGACCAAGGTCGCCTCGGGCAGTGTTGAGCCAAGCCCGTTGACCCTGCATGTGAACGTGGGCGATTGTATCAAGGTCAATCTCAAGAACGAGATGGCCAAGGACCGGGCCGGGTTCCACGTAGACCATGTGGCGTTCGATCCCAAGGAATCGATGGGGATCAACGCCGGGAACAACCCCGGCGACCAGACCGTGGCGCCGGGGCAGAGGAGAACGTACACGTTCTTCGCCCATCCGGAGTTCGGGGAGAATGCCGCCCTGATTCAGGATTGGGGGAACGTGATCGAGAATCCGCGGAACGGGCTCTTTGGGGCGATCATCATCGGGCCGAGGGGATCGCAGTATCGCGATCCGGCGACCGGCGAAGATCTGGCCCAGAAGAGTTCCTGGCGAGCGGACGTGATTGTGGATCGGAGCCTGTCGGGCAATGAGGCTCGACAGAACTATCGGTCCTTCGCCCTCTTGTTCCAGGACGAAGACAACATCATCGGCACTAGCTTCATGCCCTACATCCAAAAAGTAGCCGGCGTGACGGCGGTGAACTACCGGTCCGAGCCGACCGATTACCGGGTTGAGAAGGGCTGTGCGTACAGTGAAGTATTCGTCTGCGTCAAGGCGGGCGATCAGCCGGTGACGCCGAGCATCGCGGCGCATGTGGGCGACCCGGTCGTGATTCATGTGATGGGCGCCTTCAGCGAGCAGATACAGTTGTTCAGCGTGTCGGGCCATGAGTGGAAGCACGAGCCCTACATGAGCGGAGCGGATCTCGTGAGCACGATGGAGTTCGGCGGCACCGAGGTGATCAATGCCTGGCTGCATGGCGGGGCCGGAGGTCCGAACGGGATTCCTGGCAGCTATCTGTGGCTGAACCAGAGACCGGGGTATCTTGACGCTGGTCACTGGGGGACGCTGACAGTGCTCGACCGTGACAGTCGGGCGATCCTGCCGTTGAGCGGGCAGGCGCCGGCCACGCAGCAAGCGGAGGAGCAGATCCCAGCGCAGTCCATACCGGTGTCCATGAAGGCCAACTAGCCCTCATGATTCATGCCGGTTTATCGGAAATCACCGAGCCGCGTTACGAGACCCGCGCGGAACCTTGAGAACCTGAGACGTACTCCGATGGTACGTCGAGGGTTCGAAGGGTGGTCCGTCGTAGCAGCGGATCGGCTACAAGGAAATCATGCGGGGGAATCCGACAGATGTACGTTCGGATTCCCCCGTTCTTTTTTTGTAGATGGGGTACCCTCTTGAAGGGGAGCTCAGCCATGCGGTAGAACCACCATGTGGGGGAAATGGGGCATAGACAACAGTCTCGATGGTCTTTAGCATGGCTGGCATCATTCGCTCTCGTCGTCATGGCAGATGACGCGCTGGCGATCGATTTTTCCGCCGAACGGATCGTTAAGAGCGGGAAGAAGGTAGTGACGGCTCATGTCAATGCCAAGGACGACCGCTGGCGGTTCGAGTTTGCCCAACCGCAAGGGGGCGCCAGCATCATCATCGTGCGGATGGACCGCCGCAGCTCCTGGCTCATTTTGTCCAAGCGGCGGCAGTATCTTGAGGTGCCGATAGCGAGAGACCATCAGTTGGCCGTGAGCGAGACGATGGACGGGGAACTGTCACGCGAACTCGTCGGTGAGCAGACGCTGAACGGCTATCCCACCGAACTGTTCGAAGTCACCGTTGCAGGGAATGAGGGAACCAGGCAATTCTATCAGTGGGTGACCAAGGTACAGCGGTTTCCTGTGAAGACGGTGAGCAAAGAGGGAAGCTGGTCCGAGGAGTTTCAACGGTTGATCTTCACCGAACAATCTCCGTTCTTGTTCGAACTTCCGCGACGCTTGGATTGGGCCAATCCGCCGGCAGAGGTGCAACATTAATGGGGCAAGACGCGGAGGAAAGGCAGCAATGAAAAGGTCGACCATAGTAACGGGCCTGTGTCTTGGTGTGCTTGTTCAAGTGAGCATGGGGCTCGGAGTCCTTGGGCCGGCACGTGCCTACGACACGGTGGTCGTGACTGACGGAGCGGTGCTACGGGGCACGGTGACGTTTGAAGGGATTGTGCCGGAGCCCAAAGCATTCGAGTTGCGCCGATTCCCAGACCGCATGTTTTGCGGCGCCATCTCTGATGGTGACGGGTATCGGTTTCTCAAGGAAGTGAATGTCGAACAGGGTGGCGGCCTCAAAGATGTCGTGGTCGTTGTGGAAGGGGTGCAGCGCGGGAAGCCGTTCACCTTTGCGAGCGCCCAGGTCGAAGCCAACGTCTGCCAGTTTCTTCCCTTCGTCACCGTCGTGAGCGATAAGCGGCAACTGACTGTGACCAATCGGGATCCCGTGTCGCACGACATTCAGGGCTACTCGTACGACCAGGCGGGAGTGGATATCGTCCTCCATCGGCCTTCGCTGAAAGCGACCGGCACCACCGATATCGTGCATCTGGTCAAAGGGCGGAAAGTCTTCACCATGCAGTGCGGCATGCATCCCTACATGCAGAATTGGGGATACGCGATCGACAACCCATATTATGCCGTCACAGACTCGGACGGCTCATTTTCCATCGGCGACCTTCCTCCCGGCACCTACATGGTAAAAGCCTGGCATCCTATTCTGGGCATCCAGGAACGGGAGCTGACGTTTGAGCCGAACAGCGCCACCACGCTCGATGTGCGATTTGACGCGAAATAACCAAGGGCTACGGTAAACATCCAAGCCATTAGCGCGGCGCAGTCTTTGCTGAATCCTCCTTTGGCACAATAGGGCTGACCGCATTCTGATCTCGTCCAGGCTGATAGGTCTCCAACATTTTCGTGATCGTAGGCATCACTCGCGTTTCTTCCGGAAGCGGCACTTTGATTCGGACCCCACGACCTTCGTTGCGCCCGAGTGAAAAAATGTGGTGTTCGACGATGTCGCCCTGTTTGCTATCCGAATACGTGAGTGTCATATGTTTCGCAGGGAATCCTGCCAGCGACATCTCCTGATCCTGCCGCCACTTCACCGTGATCGTTTTCTTGCCGTAGAGTTCCGTGATAATGCGACGATGGGCCGCGGCAAATTCATCGAGTGTCTGCCGTCCATCCTGGCTTTTGCCCTCCAAGACATTCATATGACCGGATAAGGCGACGAGGCTGTTGTCGATGGGAGGGTAGAGCGTTACGCCGGCCCCATCCGATAGCGGATTTCCGAGTCGCCAGTTTTCTGGATAACGGACGGAGAATCCGAAGCGGGCGTTGGTATAGACTTTCCATCCGCGTTCGTCGTTCTCCAACGCAGCGGCAAGGGATGGAAGGGTTGTTATGCCAAGGTTCATCACCACCGCAATCAGCAGGCAAGTCCACATCGGTTGAGTCCTCATAGTATTCAGCCCACTTCCCCTATCGCGCGGACCGTGCGCAACGAAACCCGATGGTCGCGGCGCGCCGATCCGGCGATGCCCCGCTTCTGGTGGCCGTTCGCAACAAGGCTGGTGCACTCTTCCACGATCCACCGCGCACCACCTTGTATCGGCCGTTGGCAGGTCCGTGAGGGTTGCGGTCCGGCATGGTCGCATAATAGTCGATCCCAAACCAGTCTTCGACCCACTCAGCCGCATTTCCCGCCATATGATGCAGGCCATAGGGGCTTCGTCCCTCTTCCCCACTATCGATGGGCGCCACGATGGGAATCTCGTGGGCGTGATACTGCCCGAACATCGCCAGCGCCGTCGTGGGAGGTTTCTGTCCCCAAGGAAAGAGATTGCCGCTGTCCCCGCGCGCGGCTTTCTCCCACTCGGCTTCTGTTGGAAGCCGTTTCCCTTGTGCGCGACAAAAATCCGAGGCCTCAGACCAGGTGACGTAGAGCGCCGGCCAACGAGCCAATGTCTCGGGCTGCATGGCATGAATCGTCGTGACATGATCGATCAGTTTCCGCACTTCCTCTGGGAGGGGGCGTTGATGCTGCCGCAGCCACAGCAGATACGCTCCCAAGCTCACCTCGTCCCGATCAATTTCATACTGATGGAGCCAGACGCGTCTCTGTGGCTGTTCTGTGTCGTCGTACTGGAGATCGAAGCTGAACGGTTCGTGGTTAGTGCGGGCTGTGCCCATGATAAAGGGGCCTTCGGCAACTGTCAGCATAGGAGCGCTGTTGGCGAGCGTGGCAATGGCTTCGACAGGATCAATCGTCGCTGTTGTAGCAGTGTGTGGAAACGCCGTGCTCATGAGTGTGGCCATGAGGGTATATCTCAAGACGTGAAGATATTTTTTAAATCGGGTTGTGTATCCAGCGATGTGGCGACGGCTCTGCATGACGATCAAACGCCCTGAATATGGAGTGGCCCACTATAATGCGAGGCCATCATCAGCACAAGGTTCAGGATTCCCAGGTTCGGGATTTTCCGAGGTTCTGCTTGTTGATAGCCGTGTGTCTGCCGAGTTGATTCTTTCGCCACATGTCCTTCCTTCTTTCTTTTCTATAGGGGTCTAGTTGTCAGGAGAAATGGCCCCAGAAATTTGAACAAGCTGTTAAGTAGAAGATCTGCTGCGGACGATAACTCGCCCGACTTCTTTGTCGGTGGAACCGCCAGTTGATTCGAAGGCCTTGCATGCCAAGATTGGGCAGCTCGCACAGGAGACCTGTCAGCTGTCGATGTGCTATAAGAGACGCTCACTCATCATGCAAACCGGAGATGGTGAATTTCGATCGAGCCAGCCAATTCATCGCGCAGGAGTTCGCGCAAGTCGTCAACGATCAGGGGTATTACCTCGGCATGAGGCGGATTCTCTGTCAGTTGTTTTGTAGTGAAGTCTTTGTGAGTCCTGTGGCTAAGGAGGAGTGGTGAACTTGTTTCAGATGATGAAGAGCAGAAGTTTTCTGGCTGTCATATTACTAGGCTTTGCCGGCCCGTGGTTTCTCCCTGCTCCAGATGGGGGCCAAGCACACGCAGTGGAACCATCCAATGCCAGTCTGCAGGAGCAGGGCGCTGGTCTGATGAAGAATGTCGAAGAGATGGTGGCGCATGGCGGAATGGGGGATGCAAAGGCGATCGTCCATCACTGCGGAGAGGCGGCGCGGTATGCCGAGACGATGATCAAGCAACTCTCAGCGTCAGGTTCCCGCCGGGATGATACGGTGACCTCCCTCAAGGAAGTGATCCATCAGTGCCGCCGGGTCTCAGAGATTGGCGTTCACGCTGATCCGGGGCAGCTTCTTAATCCCGCAACCAAAGCGCGCGCCGCTGCACAGGAGTCAATGAAATCGCTCGGGTTGACCAGAGCAAATAAGGGCTAGATTGGCGAGACGGGTTGAAGGCCGAAGTGTTTGGAGCTTCGAACTTTGTGCCGCGCGAGGGTTGCCAAACGGGCCTTTCCATCCTCTTGTTTCAGATTGACAGGATACGGTAGGATTTTATATACATACTCGGTCCCAGACCAGCCTCGCCAGCATGTCGTCGATCGAGCACACCAGAGAGGAAGCTGTTCCTACCTTTCTCTCATTGGGCCGGTGGATAAAGGAAGGGAACAGCGAGCTAGGAATCAGGGTCTATCGTTAATCACAAGGAGGCAGTCCCATGAAGAGTGCACTATCAGTCATATTTGGCGTGGCAGCCGTCGCGTTCCTCGCGGCGCCTCTCACCTCGTTCGCAGGCGGAACGATTTCCGGCAAGGTGACCTTTGCCGGAAAGTCTGAGCAAAAGGAGTTTTTGTTCTCGAAGTTCCCCAATCCCAAGTTCTGTCCGCAGAATCCAAACAAGTCGTTGATGGATGGGGACAAGCGGTTCTTGAAGACCATCGAAGTTGGTAAGGATGGTGGGCTGAAGAATGCAGTGGTCGCCGTTGTTGATGTGGAAAATCAGGCATTCGTCGATGGATATCAGGGTACTGAGGTGACGGCGGCGTTCTGCGAGTTTCTGCCGTTCGCTGGTGTGGTGGTGAATAACAAGTCTTTCAAGGTTGAAAACCTTGACGCCGATCCGGATGATCCAAAGTCGGTTCAGGGTGTGCTGCACAACCCGCACAGCTTCGTCGTGAAGGGCACCAGCTCGGCCACCGGGTTCAATATCGGTTTGGCCAAGAAGGGTGACAAGCTCGATAAGCCGGTGGTGTTCCGCGGCGGAGCCGAAAAGGATGGATTCTATCGGTTACAGTGCGATCAACATGAGTTCATGCAGGGCTTCTTCCTCCCGGTGTCGAACCCGCACTTTGCAGTGGTGAAGGACGATGGCTCCTTCGAGATCAAGGATGTCCCAGCCGGCAAGCACAAGGTGGTGGCCTGGCATCCATTCGCCGCCAAGGGAAAGAAGGTGGAGTTTGAGGTCGATGTGACCGACGGCGGAACCGCCAATCTCAAGGCTGAAATCAAGTAAGCGAGTAGTCATACGAGCGGGGCAACCTGCGATGAAAGGGCAGCGGAGTAATCCGCTGCCCTTTCTGTTTATGCCATATTTCCTGCTCGGTCAGCCGCCTTGCCTTTCAGTTTCCAATCTAGGTAAGATGCTGAGTTTCAAAGCGATTTGCTTGAGGGGCGTGGTGTGTCACGAGAACTTTCGCTCGCGGAAATCTTCCAGCTTGGGTACTACTGGGAGACCAAAATTCTGCTTACAGCTGTTCGGCTGGATGTCTTTTCTGCGTTGGACGGAAAGCGGAAAACACTCTCCGAAGCGGCCGAGCGGATTGGCGCTCATGCACCGACACTGGGGTTGCTGTTGAATGCCCTTGTCGCGATGCGTTTGTTGGAGAAGGAAGGGGATTCCTATGGGAATTCGGCTGCTGCAGCCACTCATTTGGTTCGCAGCTCCGCGCAGTATATAGGGCATCTCCTGTTGCTTCATGACGCAGAATGGGAGAACTGGGGTAGGCTGGAGCAGACGATTCGTACGGGACATCGGTTAGTGGATCGACACGTCTTTGAAACCGACCCTGAATTAGGTAGCAACGTACTGGCGGTACTTCATCGGATTGGACAGCAGAGCGGGCCGGACCTTGCCAAGCGGCTACAGCTAAGCGGACCGGTGCGATTCCTGGATTTGGGAGGCGGAGCCGGGACCAACGCGATCGCGTTCTGTCAGACCTATCCAACGTTGATTGCCACGGTGTTCGATTTGCCTGCGACGCTTCGGCTCACGGAACGAACGGTGAAAGAAGCTGGTCTGGAAACAAGAATTGCGTTGCTTCCCGGAGACTTCAACAAGGATGGACTCGGTGGACCTTACGATGTCGTCCTGATGTCCGACATCCTGCACTATCAAGACTTTTCGACGAACGCATCATTGGTGAAGAGAGTTTGGACTCATTTGGCGCCCGGTGGCCGGTTAGTCATCAAGGACCGATTCTTGACCGAAGCAGGAACCGCTCCGGCCTGGACCACTGCGTTTGCGGTTCACATTCTCGTCAACACAGAACGAGGCGGCTGTTACAAGGCGGCAGACGCAATGCAGTGGATGGAGGAAGCAGGCTTTCCGACTGTGACAGAACTGGAGCCGTCGGCGGTCGTGCAAGGCGTGAAGGGCCACCATGCTTGAATGGCTGAAAGAGCCGGGCTTTTTTGGAACCCACGCCACGGTCGGGGCCGATATGAGCCAGCTCATGGCGACATTCTTTACTGGGCTCTTTGTGATCGGCTGGATCCAGGCGAAAAGACGTCGGGCGGATGCGCATCACTGGATGATGTTTGGCGGAATGATCGCCATGGTGGCGTTTTTCATCAGTTACTATCTATTTCGCCAATTAGGTGTGTTGGCTTTTGAAGGAAAAGAAGGCTTCGGTGGGTCACAGGCCCTCTACGATTATGTCTTTATTCCTATCCTGACCGTGCACATCATTCTCGTCATTCTCGGACTGGTGATGGCGGTCTACATGATTGTGCTGGGGTTTCGCGCACAACAAGTGATCGATGGTGTCCGGTCTCTTAAGGAGACATTGCTGCTTACGACGTGGAAGAAGATCGGGATCATCTTCGGTACACTGACAGCGTTGATTATGGTGTTGTTTTTCTCTCGCATTGCCACTGCCGACTTTTCAATGCGGAAGTTCGAGGTGTATCTCGGTTTATTGACAGTGATTGCCATTGTGTTTTCGGTCGAGATGACGATCCAGCGGATCTGGCCGAACGGTGCGCGCCGCCATCGGGCGCTCGGGCTGTTTACGATGGTTGTGTACTGCGTTCTTTTTGTTACCGGGACGACCACCTATACGATGCTCTATCTTTTATACCCTGGGAAGATCGGATAAGTGATGGGTGATCTGTGATGAGTGATGGGTACTCCGTTCGGAGATTCAGGATGAACACGTGCTCCGAAGCGCATTACCCATTACCCGTCACCCATCACGGGGTTTCACCATGTTGACCTGTGGCTGCGGTCGCTGGATGCATACGGAGGGGATTGAAGAACGATTGTACGGGGATGGGACGCCTCAATGGTTCATTCGGTCGGAATGCCGTGGTTGTGGACTAAAAATAGGGGCTGATGTTCCAGCCGGGCAGCCAGGAAGGCTTGTCGATCGGATGATGTGGACCGACGAAGCGATTCATCGGCTCGACCGTATGCCTCCGTATCTTGCCCCGCTCGTGCGAGGTGAAGTCGAGCAGGATATGAGGGTAAGAGGAGAACGGGTCGTCACCTATGACATCGTGCTCCGTCCAAGGACTGGCGAACGCATCGAGTGGGAGCCTGAAGCAGAGCATCGATTAGAGAGAGTCCCAGCGCCGGTGCGAGCCATGGCACGCATCGAATTGGAGCGAACCGTGGTAGATCGTGGCGAGACCCGCATCACGGTCGCGCTCATGGAAGAAGTGAAGGCGCGCTATTTCGGGATGGCGGCCCAGAAGAGTGAAGGGTGAAGGGTGATCTGTGATGAGTGATGAGCGAAGAGGATCACACATGTCCCGTGACTGTTCACCCATCACCCATCGCCCTTCACTGGAGTTGTGATGTTGCATCGAATGGCGTTACGAGTCTTACCCAGCCTCAGTCTGGCCGTGACGGAAGGCTCTGTGCGCAAGAAAAAGCGGATCGTGATGTTTGTGCCAGGGTTGGTGGCGTTTGCTGTCTATCGGTTGGCCAAACTGCTGGTGCCCCTTTCAGAACCGATCGTGTTGTTGGCCGTGAGCGGTCTGGTCTCACTGGTGACGGCGTTGTTAGCCTATCGAGTCGGTCGAGCCGTTCCATGGGCGAACATTCTGAGAGAGGACGGAGGCCGCGTACTGACATGGCTCGGCGGCTGGATCGGGTTTGTGTATGGAGTCCAGCTGTCTTTGCTGGTCTTGGCGCTGCTCTGGCTCGTTGGGTATGACTACCTCAAACATCCGGACGGGCCGGCCATGATGGCCATCATCATTGCCTGTACCTCTGTTGCGCGCGATGCCTTTGAGATCGGCCATGTGCAGAAAATAGCCCGGATGGGCCGGCCGTTCCCAACATTTCCCGACGGGGCGGCTCTCCGTGCGATGGTGGGTAGTCATGCGATGGAATGTGGCCCCTGGGTCGCAGTCGGTCTCGTCGTCGGCGCCTTGGGCGCATCGCTGGGGTACTTGGTCGAAGCGAGTCAGTGGGCGGCACTGATCCAACTGTCCGCTGTGGCGTTGTTGGGGGGAGCGGTTGCGCTCTGTGCCTATTTCGGCGGACTTCGGCCAAAGAGGTCGTGGACTCAAGGTCTGTTGCAGACCAAAGCGGGAGAACTGCTCAAGTATTGGTGGTGGCCTGGACTCTCCTTCTCCGCCACCTACTACCTTGTGGCGGCCGGAATCGTGATTTTTCTTTTGAAACAGCCGGGAATATCTACGGCCTATGCCATGGCTGTTGGTGGACTTGTGACAGGCATGATGGCGTTATATTGTTACTATCTCGGCTTTCGTCGGCAAGTAGAAGAGCAGCAGGGGCAGACAATGTCGAGCGCGCTGCTCCGATGTCCCTTTGTCATGGGAATTCTTGGTAAGTCAACGAGTGGCGCGTGAAGCGCGAGACAGGCGAGAAAGGCGCGATGTGAACAGATTGGATTCCCATCTCGTCTTGCCAGCCCCGCAAGTCTCGTTCGGTTATCCTGCGAAGCATATGGTTATGAAGAGAAAAGCGTTCGGAGTGGTTGGGTATTTTGTTCTACTGTTGGTTGTTCTCGGTGCTTTGGGGATTGGCTGGGGTTTTCAGAGCCAATCCTTTGCCGAGGATGCTGTCGATCTGTATTTCAAGACACCGGGGATTCCCGATGGGCCATCGGCCCCGTCTCCCCAGGAGACTGTGTACCCGCGCATGGGGTCGTTCGACAGTCGACTGCTTGTCTGGTTCGTCACCCAACTTCATACCTACTTCGGAGGCTTTGTCCTCGCGCTGCCGATTTTTTGCGTTTTGCTGGAATTCCTCGGCCTCTGCAGCAGAAAGCCGGCGCTCGCGCTTCGCTATGATGGCCTCGCGCGCGATTTGGCAAAAGTCGGTCTCCTCGCTCTGTCCGTTACCGCTGTGGTCGGGAGCATCATGCTGGGGATCTTTCTCTATTTCTATCCCAGCTTCATGCGGTACATGGGCGGGACGTTCAAGACTTTCATGCCCGTCTATGCATTCGTATTTCTGGGGGAATCGCTCCTGCTGATCACCTATTACTATAGCTGGAACCGGCTGACGGAACCGGCTTCGAAATGGGTGCATGCTTCGATCGGCCTGTTGAGTAATCTGTTTGGCACCGCATTGCTGCTTCTGGCCAATGCCTGGTCTGCTTTCATGATGGCTCCTGCCGGCATCGATGCAAAAGGGCAGTTCCTAGGGAACGGATGGCATTTGCTCCATTCGGCTCTCTGGAATCCGTTGAATGTCCATCGCTTCCTGGCAAACATTATGTCCGGCGGGGCGGTCGTGATGGCCTACGCCTGTTATCGATTCTTCACCAGCAAGACGGAGAAAGAGAGCGCCTATTTCGATTGGGTCGGGCATGTCTTTTTATTTGTGACGGTTCTCGCCTTGTTACCGATGCCCTTTGCCGGCTACTGGTTGATGCGGTCGGTCTACTCATTCAGCCAGAGTATGGGCGTGACGATGATGGGCGGATTACTCACGTGGCTCTTTGTGGTGCAAGCCATCTTGATCGGTGTCCTTTTCCTTGGGATCAATTTTTATCTCTGGCAAAGTATGGCGCGCCTACGCGGAGGGGAACGGTATCAGCCGTACTACCAGGTATTGCTCTCGGTGTTTATGGTGGCGTTGTTTGTGTGGCTGACGCCGCATACCGTCTTTATGTCGGCCAGTGAAGTGAGGGCGATGGGCGGCGCGTCGCATCCCGTCGTTGGCAACTACGGAGTGATGTCTGCGAAGAATGGCGCAGTCAACATCATGATTCTCGTCACCGCGATGAGTTTTATCTATTATCGCCGCGCCAATCGCACGATGGTGGTGTCCTGGGTGAAGAAGGGAAACTTCCTCATCGGCGCGTTGTTTTTATTAGGCGCGCTCAACATTATTTGGCTCTCTGTCTATGGGTACTATTTGCCGGCGAAGCTCCGTGTCGGGCTGTCGTCGCCACAGGCTGCAACCACCTTGACGGTTCTTGTGATCGGCGTGATCGTTAATCGGATGATGCTCAAAGGCTCACTCCTTCATGGGCCGATCCAGTGGGGAAAGATCTCTCTGCGGGCGATGGCGGGCCTCTTCGGATTGGCAGCGGCGTTTACGTGGGTGATGGGTCTCATGGGCTTTATCCGTTCTTCAGGTCGGCTGTCATGGCATGTGAGTGAGGTAATGGCCGATGTGTCTCCCTGGGCCTTTACACCGGACTTTGCCTTTGCTGCGAAGATGGTGACGCTCAATATGATGGTATTCTGGGGCGCAGTGTTAGTTCTGTTCTGGATGTGTCAACGTGGTCAGTCGTCTGAGATGGGAGAAGAGTCTGCCGGGGAAAGCGCAAGGGTGCTGGCGCCGTCACCGTCGTCGTCGCAAGAGGCATGAACATCAAAAGGGGTGAGGAGTTATGCAGCGAGGGATCATGTTTAGGATATATGTAGCGGTTGGGCTGATGGTTTGCGGAGGTGTGTTGACGGCGGGCGCGGTCACGGCACAAAGTCAAACCTTGGTCCTGGAAGATTTTCAGGCGAAAGACGCAGAAGGATTCCCATTGAATTGGGAGCATGAGAATCAACGGAGCCAATCCAAGGGGCGCGATGCGTATAAGGTTCAAACAGAGAATGCTGAGGGCTTTCTTGCGGTGAGGGACGCGGGGCAGAGGATCAAGAAAAAGAAAATCGATTGGGATCCCAAGGCCTTTCCAGTCCTGACCTGGCGCTGGCGTCTACAGAAAGCGACGACGGAGACTGAGCCGATTGCGGCAATCTATGCCTCGCTGGATACAGACTTGATGTTTATTCCTGTGTTCACGAAGTATGTCTGGAGCGCTGTCAAGCCTGAGGGCACGCTGACCGAAGGCGGGATGTTCAGCGGTTCGGAGATTGTGGTCCAAAGCGGGACAAAAGCGGTCGGTCAGTGGTTTGAAGAACGCGTGAACGTCTATGAAGATTTCAAGCGAATTCACAAGCATGAACCGGCTGCCAAAGCCTGGGGTATCTCGATCATCGCCGCGTCCGGCGTAGAAATCGATTTCGGTTCTATCGTAGCGAGCGCAGGGCGCTAGAGAAATGCACCGTTGTTGGTGCGGTCAAGTCCGGCACGGAGCCAGGCATGTCCTTCAAGAAGGTGATGGATATCCTATTCGGCGTGGCCGTCATGGGAACCGTCGGGACGCTCATCGGGATGATTATGGGCGGCGGCATCATGCCGCTGGCGAGTGGGGCAGGGCTGGTGCTCGGCGGAGTCATTGGGTTTATGGGTGGGCGGCGATTCTTGGCGAGTATTTTGGTGGGGACTCTGTTGGGCGGGGCGCTGGCCTGGCTCGTTGCCGGATCGGAGAGAATATCCGTAGGGGCCGGCGCCGGCGCTGCAATGGGCGGATTTCTCGGTGTGCAGATTTCAATGTTGCTGGATATGCGCGCGGCAAAGAAGAAAGCTGCAGCCGGAGGAGCGTAAGACGCAATGGAAAATAGAGGGGTGCTCATCGGCTCGATTGTGTTTGTCTTTGGGGCGTTCGTCCTGATGATCTGCCTGCTGATGTACGAGTCCTACAAAGCGAAACAGATGAAGGTGTTAGCCGCGTCGATCAAGACCGAGGCTCACCCCGCGGCGGCCAGCGCGCCCGCGCTGGACTATTCGATGTATAAGACGAAGATAGGCGATGACGGCCGAGAAATGGTGCAGATTCCAGAAGGCCCCTTCATTATGGGCAGCACCGACGGCGATCCTGACGAAATGCCGGAGCGTCAACGGTTTCTCAAGGCTTTTTATCTCGACAAGAGAGAAGTCTCGCAAGAGGAATATGCCCGGTTCGCCAAGATGACGAAGCGGCAGCTCCCCAAGATCGAAGTGTTCGAAGACGATCAATCGAAGCTGCTGAAGCCCGAGTTTGCCGCGATGAGCATGTCGTGGGACGAGGCGGCGGCCTATTGCAAATGGGCGGGAAAGCGTCTTCCGACGGAAGCAGAATGGGAAAAGGCTGGCCGTGGTGAGGGGAAGCGGAAATATGCCTGGGGGGACACGGTGAAGAATGGTCGCGCGAACGCAAACTTGGACGGGAGTGAAGATGGATATCGGTATCTCGCGCCGCCAGGTTCCTTCGAGTCCGGACGAAGTCCCTACGGGATCTATGACATGACAGGGAACGTCGCGGAATGGGTTGAGGATTCATACGATGAGCACTACTATGAGAAAGCGCCCTATCGCGACCCGAAGGGGCCGGACCGTGCGGATTTGAAAGTCGTGCGGGGAGGGTCGTGGCGAGAGACGGAGCATAATGTGCGGCTATCCAAGCGATTTGCCGCAAAAGCTTGGCGAACGGATATTACGATCGGGTTTCGCTGCGCGAGCGATGACGGCGAGATGAGCGACAGTCCCGGGGCATCATAACCGATATGCTCGAGACCAAATTCAAGGTTCTCTTTCTTCTCGCTGTTCTTGCATTTGCTGCGATCCCGATCATGGGAATCCTACGTGGAACTCAACTGACTCCGTTTGAAACGTCTCCTACCGATTCCGAAAATGTCGCTCAATCTGAGACGATCGACCCTACTCAGGCTGCTCATGAGGAGCCGATTAAAGACGAAATGGTTTCAATCCCGGCAGGTCCTTTTATCCGAGGGACCAATAATGGCGGGTTCGATGAGCGTCCGCAGCGCACGCTGTTTCTGAGCGCCTTTGCGATCGATCGCTACGAAGTGACCAACTATCAGTACCAACAATTTGTCGATGCGACTGGACACCGGAAGTCCGGTCCCCCCGCTCGCTACGCGAAGAACATGGGAAAAATGTTGAGTGTCAATCAGCCTGTGGTCTACGTGTCATGGGAGGATGCGGAGGAGTACTGTCGTTGGAAGGGGAAGCGGCTTCCGACTGAAGCAGAGTGGGAAAAAGCGATGCGAGGATCGGACGGACGCCTGTGGCCGTGGGGTAATGCGGAACAGCCTAGTGGAGCGAATTGGGCCAGAGTGCAAGATGGTCATGAGGTGTCCGCGATTGTCGGCACCGTTCCGACTGATAAGAGTCCGTATGGTGTCATGGATGGGGCAGGCAATGTGATGGAGTGGGTAGACGATTGGTATGGAGAACGGTACTTCGAGGAGGCTCCGGAGCAGAACCCGCCGAGTCCGGATCACGGCGTATTTCGAGTGCTTCGTGGAGGCGGCTATGCGACCACAGGCGCTGATATTCGAATCACAAGCCGGAGCAAGATGGTCGCGGACTTTCGCGATGAGACAATCGGATTTCGCTGCGCGGTTTCTGGAGGAAAATCAGAGAGAGGCTGACAAGAAAGGCCCTGTGAAAATCATAAGAAATCAAAGTAGTAGAGAATTAAAAACACGGCCACAAGTATATTGACAACCATTCCGACCAAAACTATAATGTCGAACACTTTTGATTTTCGTTTCATCGAATTTCCTCTGATTTTGCGTGTGCGAGAAGGATTTTTGAATAACATACGGGTATCTGTGTGTCAAGAAACTCGCTGAGCTGATTCAGGACACATTGGTTGTAGTTGTATTAGGAGAGAAGGAGACGCGATGGCCACGGCAGCAGCACCGGATAGCGAATTAAAAGTCAGAATCGGCAAGATGATTTTTTACATCACCTGCGCAGCAGGCCTGTGGTTCTTTTATTGGTTCGCAGGGATTCAGTGCCCCTGTTAAGAAGGGCCACTGACACTCGCGATTTTCAACGTCCGTGAAGTGTTGAGGGAAGGGGAGTGCGATGGGGATGACAATCGTGTATGTGGCGGTGTCCTTGGTCGTCTGCGTAGCCTACTTTTTAGCGGTCGACCACTTTCTCATGGATTCGCAGGGGCTGGACTTCTGGTATCTATTCCGGAACTAGCGACTGGTAGTTCTGCTGCTCCGATTCTGGCTTATGTGCGCAGTAAATAGAACGAGATTTTCTCAGAATGCATCAAGGAGGTATTTCATGGGACGTGTAGCCGGGAAGAAGTTGTTTTCAATCATGGCGCTGTGCGCGATGGTTGGCCTTCTCCTGCTCCCCATCGCCGTATCGCTCCCGTCGCTGGCAATGGGCGCAGATGCGCCTGGCGCAGTGAAGAAAGAGGGGGAGGCGACAGTCGAAAAGGGGCGAGATGTCTATTATAAGACCGAGGGCATCGTTGTCGGCGCCCCTGCTCCGAAGACCGTCGATGGCCCGAAAGATTATCCGCGATATAACTTTGAAAGCCGGGTCTTGCTCTGGTTTGCAAATCAGCAGCACCTCTACTACGGAAGCTTCGTGCTCGCAGTCCCGATCTTCTGTATGGTGATCGAGTTTATGGGAGTCGTGACCAAAGATAAAGCGATGGCGAAGCGGTACGATCAGCTCGCCTATGACTTCATTAAAATCAGCCTCACCGCCTATTCACTCACGGCTATCTTGGGCGGTATCCTGATCTTTACCTTCCTGACTCTGTATCCCGCATTCTTCGGCTACTTATCCGGTATTTTCCGTCCAGTGATGCATATCTATGCCTTGATGTTTGTGGCGGAGAGCGGGACCCTCTACATCTATTACTACGGCTGGGACAAGATGAAGGAGGGATTCCTCAAGTGGATTCACTTGAGTATGTCCGTGATCTTGAACGTCATCGGCACCTTGCTCATGTTCCTGGCAAATTCCTGGATTGGTTTCATGATGTCGCCGGCGGGCGTCGATGAGCAGGGCCGTTTCCTTGGGAACATCTGGCACGTCATTCATACGGCTCTCTGGAATCCGCTCAATGTCCATCGGATTTTGGGCAATATGGCGTTCGGTGGTGGTGTGGTGGCGGCCTATGCGGCGTACAAGTTCTTGGCGTCGAAGACCGATGAGGATCGCGCGCACTATGACTGGATGGGATATATCGCCATGGCGCTCGGCGTGGCGTTCTTAATTCCCTTGCCGTTTGCCGGCTATTGGCTGATGCGTGAGGTGTACGCCTATCGTCAGCAGATGGGAATTACACTCATGGGAGGCCTCCTGGCATGGCTCTTCATCATTCAAGCCACCATGATCGGCATTCTGTTCCTGAGCACGAACTATTATCTCTGGCAGGCGCTTGGTCGAATGCGCGGCGCAGAAAAGTATCAGCGGTATATTAAGTATCTCGTGTTTGTGCTCTGTTGCGGGTATCTCGTATTCATTACCCCCCACACAATCGTCATGACCCCAGCTGAGCTCAAGGCCATGGGAGGCCAGCAGCACCCTGTATTGGGGAACTATGGAGTCATGTCGGCTAAAAACGGGGGTATTAACGTCATTATTACCACCACTATTCTGAGTTTCGTCTGGTACATGCGAGGCAATAAAGTCTCGACGGTATCGTGGTCGAAGTTTGGCAATATTTTCATGGGCGTCTTCTTTGGATGTGCCTATGTGAACATCATTTGGTTGGCGATCTACGGATACTACATTCCGGCAAACGTCCGAGTGGGTCTGTCCGTGCCTCAAGTCGCCACGACATTGTCCTGTCTCTTTTTCATGTTTGCGTTGAACGCCGCTATGATGAAGGGCGCCAAGCAGATGGGGGCCATTGAGTGGGGCAAGATATCGGTCAGATCGCAATACGCGTTGATCATGCTTGCCACTGCCTTTACCTGGATGATGGGATTGATGGGATATATCCGTTCTTCGGTTCGATTATTCTGGCACGTGAATGAAATTATGCGGGATAACTCGCCGTGGGCCTATACGCATACGGTGGGTTTTGCCGCGAACATGATTTCATTCAATGTGCTGTTCTTCTGGGTGAGCATCCTATTTGTCTTCTGGCTGGGAAGCCTCGGGATGAAGAAGGCGCCTGTTGAGGCGAAGGCAGGGGTTCCTGGCGGGGCACCGCAGCCGGCTGGGGGCCACTAATCATCTCTAGGATCTTGGTTGGGGGAGTGAAGGTATGAAGACATACCTCTCTCCTATTCGAACCTCAGGAGGGTACATCCGTGGGCCAATTAGTAAGTGAAGCTCTAAGGATCGGGTGGCCATTATTCGCGCTTTTGGCCGGTCTCTGTGTGTATTCCGTGGTGGCAGCGAAGGATGGTGCTGCCAAGAAGAGTGCGCTGTTCAAGATTCTTATCGGCACACTTGGCGCTTTTTTGCTGATGCTGGCGATTGCGCACTATCAGGGGAGCTTCTATGAGGCGAACCGGATGCTTCCGGTATCCTTGGTTCTCATCACAGTAACCTGCTTCCTGTTGGGGATCTATTTCCCCAGTCAAGCCGCGCTGCTGAAGATCGGTGGCTTTATGTTTCTCGTTGCCGCCGGTTTGTCGGGATATGGAAACTGGCTGCCTCAAGTTGAAGGAGGGTTTCCTCCGGCAGAAGTGAAGTTAGACTTTGCTTCTATGTCTACCCAGGCACTTGCCGACGAGGGTGAGAAGATCATCTTCGGGGGAATTGGAAAAAATAAAGAACAGGGCGCGGTCGGCAAAGGTCAGTGCCCTCTCTGTCATGCGTTCCACGCGGGGATGCTTGGTGAACGCGCTCCCAACTTGCAAGGCCTTCCAGGGCGAGCGGGCAAGGAACGATTGGAGGACCCAAAATATAGCAAGGGCAATCCTGCGGGTAGAATGTATGCCGAAAAAGAGGCATTCAAAGGTTCAGGTACTGCGGAAAATGGCCAAGAGTACATTGCTGAATCCCATGCCTGCCCAAGCTGTTATGTGGTTGAGGGTTATGGTGTAAAGGGTACGAACGACAAAGAAAGCCCGATGCCGGCTATTCATAAGCCGCCGATCTCGTTGAGTCTTGCAGAATTGGCAGCCGTGGACACATGGCTGTATCTTCGTGAGGGAATTGATGCTCCATCATTCGAAGAGATCGTTAAATCCTATGAGAAATTTATCCCAGAGGCTGATCGGCCTAAACAGCAGGAAGATAAGCCGGCAGGTGGAGGAGGCGATCTGATGGCGGATGGGACTGAGCCAGTGGATCAAATTTTTCAAAAGGCTCAGTGCGTCGCTTGCCATACGATTCCCGGCATTCCCGGTGCGAAGGGCACGATTGGTCCTGTGCTTGAAGAGGGCACAAATGCCCTGCTTCGTATGAAGGATAAAGATTACAAGGGATCGGCAAAGACCGTTCCGGATTACATCATGGAGTCGATCGTCGCTCCAAGTGTTTACGTGGTGAAGCCTTTCCCTGATAATACGATGCCGAAAATATTTGGTCAAAAGTTGAGTGCTGGCGCTATAAAAAAGATCGTCGATTATCTGTCGCAGGTGAAGGTGGGGGCGCCACCACCGAAGATTTCCTGATCATGGTTATTTACTTCTTTTGTCGAGTAAACGGAGTGCACCGATGAAAGCATTAATGTCAGTGGCAGCACTTATTGGAGCAGCTGGATTGCTCCTGCTTGCTGGAATGACTGTGGGTATCGTTCCATCAAATACCGTGCGTCTGATCGAAGGGTACATGCCGGTCCAGGTCATCGCTGAACTCACCCTGTTTGTCGCGGGGTTTACAGGAATCAGCTACATGATGAGTGCCATGGGAATGGCGTTCCCACGGTTTTGGCAGGGGATTCTTTTTTGGGCGTTCCTGCTGATTTATTTGAAGTTCCGTATCTATCCGCCTATTCCGTTTAGCGTTCGAGCCATGTACGGGACGATCTCCCTGGTGGCCATCTTTATGTGGGTCTCTGCAAACGAAGAGGACTGGAAAAAATTCAAACAGCCGATCATGAACGTCTTGGACGCCAAGACTGGTGGAACCAAGGCATTGCGGATTGCGTATCTGGTTATAATCCCGATCTTGATCGGTGGGTTTTCATACAATGCCATGGTTCCCAAGTCAGAGGAGCCGATTGAGTTGCGTACTGTGCATCCTGCTCCGCCGGCCAGCACCAAGGTGCATGGGAAGACCTACACGCTTCAAACGTCGCAGAATCCTTATCGGGTCAACCCTGAGGGAAAATACGACCAGGAGTATAGCAACGCCAATATTGTGGAGCAGGGTATGGGCCGTTTGATGAAGCCCACATCCAATCCATGGGATAAGGATGCTCAAGGGTATCTAAAATATGTTCGCGAGGGTGGAGAGATTTTCTATCAGAACTGTCATTTCTGTCACGGTGATAACTTAAACGGGCGCGGGCTTCACGCATTTGCGTTCAATCCGATTCCCGCGAACTTTACCGATCCGGGGACAATCGCCCAGCTCCAAGAGACATTTATTTTCTGGCGCGTCTCCAAGGGTGGAATCGGCTTGCCGAACGAAGGATTTCCTTGGGCCTCTGTCATGCCGCCCTGGGAACAACATTTGACGGTAGACGAGATCTGGAAGGTGATCTTGTTCGAATATTGGCACACAGGATACTACCCAAGAACCTGGGACTAGAGTTCATCGAGCGTATAGCCAACCTGGTTTGATGACATGAGGGAAGCGATGAAGAATTCGTTACATCTGAAAGCAGGGAGATTCCTCACGACTGCTTTTGGAATCATTTTAGTCTCCGGCATGAGTGGGGGATTGGCCCTAGCCGCAGATGCTGTTCCTGCTGGGTTCAAGACGGGTGCGTTGGCGCCTGAGCCTTCTGCTGACATGATCGAGGCAGGAAAGCGGGTCTACTTCACCAAATGCGTCTGGTGTCACGGTGTCGATGGGGCAGGTGATGGCCCAGGCGCCGATCGACTCTGGCCTCGCCCACGTAACTTCAATCAGGGAACGTTCAAGATTCGTCATACTGCCAGCGGTGAATTGCCATTGTTTGATGCTAAGAAGCCCGTTGCGGGCCAAAACGATCTGTTTGAAACTGTGACACACGGTCTACCTGGTTCCGCCATGCCCTCCTGGGAAGGCATTCTGACGGAAGAGCAACGGCTCCAAGTATTGTCTTTCGTTACAACCCAGCTTGTGAAAGATCGAAAATTTACGGACAAGCAGTCAGAGAGCCAGACCATACTGCAGATGAGTGATTTGAAGCCGCTCCCTGCAAACGAAGAGAGTTTGAAAAAAGGGGCGGAGCTTGTTGTCGAAAGGAAGTGTGTGGAGTGCCACGGTATGGAAGGACGTGGCGACGGTAATGCATTCAATCTTAAGGACGACTGGGGATTTTCAATACAGCCCGCCGATTGGCATAAATGTTGGAACTTTAGAGGTAGCCGGCAGGACCCCTATAACGTCAAGAACATCTTCCGGACATTTTCAACTGGAGTCAACGGCACGCCGATGCCTTCATTCGCCGACAATACCACGGTTGAAGAGCGGTGGCATATTGCCAACTTTGTGAACTCGCTCTGTGAGCGTGAAGCAGATGGGACACCCCTCTCGATCGATCCATTGACCGATAAGCCCAAGGTCAACTTTGTGTTGTCCTCAGGAGTAGTCGAGGGAGAAATATCGGCAGATCCTGAAAACGAAATGTGGACGAAACGGGCGAGGCGTATTATTGCATTGGGTGGTCAGATTACCCACAAGCCGAGAAACTTCGTAAATCGGATCGACGATATGTGGGTGAAGTCCGTTTACAACGATACGCACGTCGCATTTATGTTCCAATGGGATGACCGTACGAAGAGCGTGGCCGAAGGGAAATTGCCATGGCCTCCGACCTCAGTCAATATCGATGTGAAGGAACAGGAGCCGAAGACTGGTGAAGAAGGCTCCATTGCCATGCATCAGAATAACTACACGGTCTATAACGATGCAGTCGCTATGCAGACGGCTGTAAAGTGGAAAGAGCTTCCGGCGCCGATCAAGCCGCGTTATCTGTTCGGCAGCAACGAACAGTTCCCAGTCGATATTCTGAAATGGGAAGCGGACAATTCACTGCGCGCCTTCAAGGGAACTGGATGGGATAAGGATTTTGAACAGCGGGACAATTACGAAGAGTTCACCAAGATTCTATTTTCCGAGTGGAAGAATGGTCGCTGGACAGTGATCATGCAACGGCCGTTAGGCAACAATAAGGATAATATCTACGACGAAGATACCTTCTTTGAAATGGGACAATACATTCCCACGGTGTTCTTTGCTTGGGATGGACATAACGGTGACGCTGGGCGAAAGATGGCCGTCTCAGCCTTCTACTATACGTTCCTGGAGCCACCGATGCCGAAAGAAGCCTATATCTATCCGATTGTGATCGCTGCCGGTGTGGTTTTTCTTGAAGGCTGGATATTGATCAGGCGATCGAACAAAAAGAAGGCGAAGGGGATCTAACCTTCTTTTGAACGGAAAGTCTGTTGAGCATGAGGAGGGGGTGGGGTGACCCACCCCCTCTTTCTTTTTGGTTGTCTACATGAAGGTTAGATAATGGAGACCGGAGTGACCGGCATTCTTCTCGCTGGGGGGAAAAGCCGAAGAATGGGCGAGGATAAACGGTTTCTCGTTTTGGGGGAGCAGACCCTCCTTCAGCGAGGACTTGCGGCGCTTCATTCCATGTTTCAAGAGGTCGTCGTCGTCATTGCGCAGGACAGTCCGCCCCTTCACGTCGATGGAAGAGTGATACGCGATATAGTGCCTGATTGCGGAAGTCTCGGAGGCCTGTACACAGGGCTGATGCAGGCAACGACCCCCTACATATTCGTGGTCGCCTGCGATATGCCATTTTTGGATCAGGCCGTCATGACTCATTTTACGAATAGAAAAGCGACTGCGGATATTGTGATGGCAAAACTCAATGGCCGATTACATCCGATGCATGCCTTGTACGGCAAGCCATGTCTGCCGGCCTTGGAGCAGATGATTGCGGCCAGACAGCTCAAGATCCAAGAATTAGTATCGCAATCGATGCTACGGGTTGGATATGTCACCGAAAAGGATCTGTCCATCCTTGATCCCTCCGGACGTTCATTTTATAACGTAAACACATCGGCTGATCTTGAGGCAGCGCAGTCCCTGCTGGTTCGACTACCTCCCTGAGAGAAACACGAATGCCCACCGTGAGCAGGACGATCGTGATGACCCACCCAGGTGGCCTTGGCGATGTGCTCCTGGCGGTCCCGGCGATGGTTCGTTTGCGTGCGCGCTTTCCCAGCCATATGATGGCACTCTGCGCAGAAGGTCAGGTTGCAAGGCTGCTCGTCGCGTGCCATGTCATCGATGCCTGGGTTTCTGCGCAAGGACGCGACTGTGCGGAATTGTTTGCCGGCGCAGAGGTCGTCAGAGGTCCGGTACGGACATGGTTGGAGGACTGCGACCTTGCCGTTGGTTGGACTCAGGATGTCGACGACACGCTGAGCGAGACACTGAAGGCGCTCGGCGCCTGTAAGACGATCGTGCAGTCTCCATTTTCGAATGAGATCAGGGCGATACACCAATGCGATCGGTTTCTCGAAACGATCGATGAACCATCCTGTGGGGAGAGCGAATGCAACGCCTTGGTAGTACCAGAACCGCTCCTCCATCTTGGACGAGCCTGTCTCGAAGCAGCAGGCCTCTCGATCGGACAATCTCTTGCCGTCATCCACCCTGGGAGCGGGAGTATCCATAAATGTGTGGAGCCAGAGGCGCTTGCAGCTGTCATTGCCGTACTGCAGGATTCCGGAGTTACCCCGGTGATTCTAGAAGGACCGGCAGACCGAGAGTCAGTTCAGCATCTCCTGCGGTTATGTGAAGAGCCTCCGACCCTATTGAAGGATCTGGATCTTTTCACCGTTGCCGGGGTGTTGGTCCAGGCGGCTTTATTTGTTGGCCAGGACTCTGGAATTTCCCATCTTGCGGGACTGACAGGAGTTCGGACGATTGCGCTATTTGGGCCGACCGATCCTATCCGTTGGGCTCCCCGTGGCGCCAATGTTACGGTGATTCAGGGGGCACCCTGTCTCTGCCGTTCATGGGCCGAGGTCAGTCAATGTGAGGGGAAATCTTGTCTCAAGATAGAACGAGATCGTCTTGTGGCGCATTGTCTCAGGCATCTCAATGGAGATAGTGGTTCAATAGAGAATCCCATCCGGCTGCCTTGTCACTGACTATCCCATATGCTAGATTGGCCAGTTGATTTTCTCTTTCGTTGGTAAGGACTTAGGAGTTATTTTCTTGTCTAGCGGGGTCGTTCAGGAAAAGGTCGCCAGCGCATTGATCGGAGCGCTTGAGGGGGCTAAGAAGAAAGGCCAACTGAAGACGGAAGCCTGGCCTCTGGTGAGTCTGGATACTCCCAAACGACCTGAATGGGGGGATTTAGCTTCGACAGTAGCCATGTCGCTCGCGGCGTCAGAGCAACGAGCACCCCACGACATCGCCCAAATTATCATCGACAATCTTTCTCAGCGCGAGCAGCTCTTCGACCGGATCGAGATCGTCCGGCCTGGGTTCCTCAATCTCACGATCAAGCCGGTTATCTGGCAAGAAGTGCTGAGAGAAATTGAGGTGGAAGGATCAGCCTACGGACAGGCCAAGCTGGGGCAGCAACGTCGAGTGTTGGTGGAATATGTCAGCGCCAATCCAACCGGTCCATTGCATGTGGGACACGGGCGGGGTGCAGCAGTCGGGCAGGCGGTCGCGAACATGCTCAAAGCGGTCGGGTATGACGTGGTGAGTGAGTACTATATCAACGATGCAGGCCGGCAGATGAAATTGTTGGGAGCCTCCGTCTACGCGCGCTATGAAGAATTGTCAAACCGGCCGGTCGAGTTTCCGGCAGAGGGGTATCACGGAGCCTACATTACTGCCGTGGCCGAACGGGTGAAACAACAGCTTGAGCCTGAGCTGGCCGGACGTCCCGCCGGTGAGGTCGAAGAGCGTTGCCGAACATTCGCCAATCGGGAACTGTTGAACCTGATCCGCGAGGATCTGAAATCCTTCGGGATCGAATTGGAGTCCTGGTTCAGCGAGGCCTCTCTCGTCAACTCTGGAGCCGTCCAACGGGTCTTGGAAGAACTGAAGTCGCAACAATATCTGTTCGAAGAGGAGGGAGCCTGGTGGTTCCGTTCTTCGGCGTTTGGCGACGAGAAGGACCGTGTCGTGCGGAAACAGGACGGAGAATATACCTACCTGGCATCCGACATCGCCTATCATCGAGATAAGCTGCAGCGTGGATACGATCTTCTCATCGACGTATGGGGCGCCGATCACCATGGCTACATTCCTCGCATGCAAGCAGTCGTGCAGGCCTACGGGTATCCGAAAGATCGCCTTCAGGTTGTTCTGGTCCAGATGGTCAATCTCTTGCGCGGCGGGAAGAAAGTAGAAATGTCGAAGCGGGCCGGCGAGTTCATCACGATGCGGGAAGTCATCGATGAGGTCGGGGCCGATGCAGCCAAGTTCTTTTTCTTGATGCGCGATTCCAATTCGCATCTCGATTTCGATTTGGAGCTGGCCAAGCAACGGTCATCGGACAATCCTGTCTATTATGTGCAATATGCCCATGCCAGGATCGCCAGCCTCTGGCGTGTCGCGGCTGCGCGAGGCATCGCCTGCCCCCTTCCGAGCCAGACGGATCTGGCGATACTGACAGATCCTGATGAATTGGGGTTGATTCGCAAGCTCTCTGCCTATCCCTCCGTCCTGCAGGGGAGCGCGATGGCCTACGAGCCTCACCGGATGACCTACTATCTTCAACAGCTAGCCGGGCTGCTGCATACGTTTTACAACAAACATCGGATTTTGCCCCCTGCTGCGGATCGGGACCTGTTGGCTGCGACACCTGAGGGATTGACTTCAAGCGATGTCCCGCTGAAAGAGACGCCGACTCCCGAACGGACTGCGGCGAGATTGGCGTTGATGAGCGGAGTCCAGCAAGTCTTGAAGAACGGACTCGCGGTGCTTGGGATTTCCGCGCCTGACCAGATGTAGTAGGCAAGAGGAACTGTGGAATTTTCAGTTCAACAACTAGATCGTGAGGCCAGCGCGCGGGTGGGGAAGCTCACAACCGCCCATGGGGAGATCGATACGCCGGCGTTCATGCCGGTCGGCACGTTAGGACCGGTGAAGGGGATCGATCCAGCGGATTTAGAGCAGCTCGGTTTTCGCCTGATGCTCAACAACGCGTACCATCTCTATCTGCGGCCTGGATATAAGATTATCGCCGAGATGGGTGGGTTGCATCGGTTCACCGGATGGCCGGGAGCCATCTTGACGGACAGCGGTGGATTTCAGATTTTCAGTCTTGCCAAACTATGCACAGTGACGGATGAGGGCGTGAGTTTTCAATCACATCTCGATGGGTCCACACATTTCATTACACCGGAGACCGCCGTTGAGATCGAAGAAGCGTTGGGGGCCGATATCATCATGGCGTTCGATCACTGTGTGGCGTTGCCGGCTAAGAGCGACGTTGTGCGCGACGCGGTGCGACGGACCACGCTCTGGGCACAACGCTGTCAGGCTCGTCGGCGTCGTACGGATCAGGCCCTCTTCGGGATCGTGCAGGGTGGGCTGGACCGAGATCTTCGTGTGACCTCGGCGCGCGACCTCGTCGGGCTTGGCTTTGAGGGGTATGCGATCGGCGGACTTTCGGTGGGAGAGTCGAAGACAGAGATGTATGCCATGTTGGATGTGACGGTGCCGGAGCTGCCGGCTTCGAAGCCTCGGTACTTGATGGGTGTCGGGATGCCGGAGGATTTGATCGAAGGGGCGGCGCGCGGGATCGATCTGTTCGATTGCGTCGTGCCATCGAGACATGGGCGGACGGGCTCGCTGTTTACGAGTTTCGGGCGAGTGGTGATTAAACAAGCGCAATACGCGCGGGATGAGCGGCCGATCGATCCAGCCTGCGGCTGTCCCGTCTGTGCCCGCTACTCGCGGGCCTATCTGCATCACCTCTTTCAGATGAAAGAGATGTTGTCGTCGAGACTAAATACGATCCACAATCTTTGGTATTTTGCCGACCTCATGGGCCAGGTGCGAGAGGCGATCGCACAGGGGACGTTACGGTCGTTCCGTGAAAAATTTTATCGATCCCGTGACTCGGCCGCATTGGACGGCGTGGCCGCGGATCTCGATGGACTTCGGTCTGCCGCAGGGGACTAACTTGGTTGAGAAGGAGTGTCTATGGTCATGCAATCAGTCGTAATGGCTCAGTTGTTCGGTGGAGGGGCGGCAGGGGGTTCCACTGCCAGCACAATCCTTTCCCTCGTTCCGTTCGCGCTGATCTTCGTGATTTTCTATTTCCTGGTCATCTTGCCGCAACAGAAACGCTCCAAACAGCAAAAGGCGTTGCTGGAGGCTCTGAAGAAGGGCGATAAGGTGGTCACAGCTTCGGGTATCTGGGGCACCATCACGAATCTTGGAAAGGATACGGTGACGCTGCAGATCTCCGACAATACGAAGATTCGAATACAGCGAGATCAGATTGCTCGATTACGCGGTGGTGATGATGAGGATAAGGATAAAGAGTAGCAGGCCGCACAGGGAAAAGGGGTATCAGACGACATGAAAAAAGTGGGTGGGCGGTTACTATTGTTGGCGTTGGTCGTGGTGCTGTCGGTCATTTTCTTTATTCCGACCTATCAGCCGTTCTATCAAGGGTTGCCCGATTGGCTGAAAAAGGTGATGCCGAATAAAGGTATTACGCTGGGCTTGGATCTCCAAGGCGGGATTCATCTCGTGATGGAGGTGGAGGAAGATCGCGCGGTCGAGATTGCCGTGGATCGATCGGTCGTGTCGCTGCAAGATGTCTTGGTCGAAAAGAAAATTCCAGTCGAATCTGTCATGCGGACGGGACTGGGCCAGATCACGATTCAATTCCAAAATGCCGAACTCAAGGCGCAGATCGAGAAGATGATCGATGAGTATCCTACGTTTAGTGAAACGGTGTCTGCCGGGTCGGCCAATCGGCTGGTGTGGGAGCTGCGAGAAATCGAGGTTAAACGGATCAAGGATTCCGCCATCAATCAGGCGCTGGAAACGATCAGGAACCGCATCGATCAGTTTGGCGTGGCGGAACCGATCGTGCAGCGGCAGGGGCTGAAGCAAATCGTCGTGCAACTGCCAGGCGTCAAAGAGCCCAAGCGAGCTAGGGACTTGATCAAAGAGACTGCGTTGCTCGAATTCAAGATGCTCGATGAAGACAATCAGTCAAAGCTCGACTTGCCGGTCAGGGTTCCAAAAGGCAAAGAGGAGGAAGTCCTGAAACAGGCCGAGGCCAATCTGCCCGTAGGCGACGAGATCCTTTTCGAGCGAGCTGTCGAGAAAGACACAGGCCGCGACTATTACGTTCCCTTTCTCGTGAAAAAGCGGGTCATGTTGACCGGGGATGTGTTGACCGATGCAAAGGTCTCGATCGATCAATTTAACCAACCCTACGTCTCGCTCACGTTCGATGGGAAAGGCGGCCGGGAGTTCGAGCGGATCACAGGCGAGAATATCAAGAAACGCATGGCCGTGGTCCTCGACAATACGGTCTACTCGGCGCCCGTGATTCAGGACCGCATCACCGGTGGGCGCGCGCAAATCACCGGGACGTTTTCCATGCAAGAAGCCAACGACTTGGCTATCGTGCTTCGGGCCGGCGCCTTGCCGGCTCCGCTGAAGATCATTCAAGACCTCACGGTCGGGCCGTCGTTGGGGAAGGATTCGATCGAGAAAGGCGTGCAGGCCACGCTATTTGCCGGCGCCATGGTGGTCATTTTTATGATCGTGTATTACCGGCTGTCCGGAGTGATTGCGGACTTTGCGCTGGCGCTGAATCTCTTGTGTTTGATGGGGGCCCTTTCGGCGTTGAACGCCACACTCACCCTGCCTGGCATCGCCGGCATTGTACTCACGATCGGGATGGGCGTCGATTCAAACGTCCTGATCTTCGAGCGTATTCGCGAAGAACTGCGATCGGGGAAAGCGGTTCGCCTGGCGGTGGATGGAGGATATGACAAGGCGCTGTTAACCATTGTCGATTCTCACGTGACCACCCTGATCACAGGGGCGGCGCTGTTTCTCTTCGGCACGGGACCGATCAAAGGGTTTGCCGTGACCTTGTGTCTCGGAATCGGCATCAATCTCTTTACCGCCTTGATCGGCACCAAGGTCATCTTCGACCTCTTCAATCAACGACAGAAAGTGGGACAGTTAAGCATCTAGTTCGAAGGAGTCGGCATGTTAGAAATCCTCGGAAAAACCAGTATCGATTTCATGGGGAAGCGCCGCTGGGCCTTTCTCTTTTCCGGTATCATGGTGGTACTGGGAATTGTGGCGCTCATTCAGATCGGCAGAGGGGCGGCGAACCTCGGTATCGACTTCGCTGGTGGGACGGCTGTGCAGTTGAAGTTTGACCAACCGATCCGGATCGACGAAGCGAGAAAGATCCTGGAAGCGAACGGCTTGAGCAACGCTGAATTGCAAGAGTTCGGCCAGGACAATAAACTCCTGATTCGTCTGAAAGCATCCACGACCATCGAGGAGAAGGTCGCAGATCGGGTTGTGGCGGTCTTCACGAAGGAGTTTGCCTCGAACCATTTCGTGGTCGATTCCAGCACGGAAATAGGGCCGACCATCGGAAAGAAGCTTCAAGAGGATGCCCTCGTCGCGATCCTTATTTCATTTTTTGGGATCGTTCTGTATGTGGCGGCGCGATTTGAACTTCGCTTCGGTATCGCGGCGGCCCTGGCGACCTTTCACGACGTGCTGGCGGTGTTGGGGGCCTTTTATGTCCTGGACAAAGAAATCACCCTGCTGGTCGTGACGGCTTTGCTGACATTGGCCGGCTATTCGATGACGGATACGGTCGTCGTGTTCGACCGGATCAGGGAAAATCTTCGAATGCGGCGGCGAGAGAGCGAAGAAACCATTATCAATAATGCAGTCAATCAGGTTCTGAGCCGTACGATTGTCACCAGTTTGACCGTTGTATTGGTGCTGATCCCTCTGACGCTGGCTGGCGGAGAAGTCTTGCATGATTTCTCCCTCGCCCTCTTGTGGGGCGTGATCTTCGGGACCTATTCGTCCGTGTTTGTCGCGAGCCCGTTGCTGTTGCTCTGGCCAGGAGCGGCCGGCCGGCTTCTGACTCGGAGTTAGCCGGAATCATAGGCGCGAGAATCGAGACGTGCCTGATGGTGCGACTCGTGAAGATAAAGCTTCCGGCTCGTCCCGCGTTTCTCGCAAGTCTCGCGCGATAGGGGTTGTCTCGTCCTGCTAGGGCACACCCATGACACTCTGGAGCCAGTCTCATAGCCTCCAGCGCAAGATCATCGCAGCGATCGTGCTGGTCGGACTCCTGCCCCTGACCCTTCTGCTTGGGTTTATCTACGTCGAGGAGCGTCGCGCGCTTCGAGAGACGACCGGCGGCACCTTCAAAGAGGTCGCCGTGGAAGCCGCGCGCCGCATCGAAATGCAGGTCAGCCGCGGGATGAATGAGGCCCAGCAGCTCGCCACCACTCCGTTTCTCCACACCGCCGTCACCGAAGCCAACCGCACATACGAGGGCAAGGATGCGCGCCGTATCCAGGACATGATCAAGGATTGGCAGCAGCGGTGGCGTCAGCGGGGCAAGCAAAGCGAGTTCCCACTCTTTATCAATCGCATTGTCACGAACTACCTGATCCGATGGCACGATATCCGTAAGTCGGACTATGTCGGGATTCTCGTGACGGACCAACAGGGGGCGTTGGTCGTCAGTTCGATCCCACAAGTGGAGTACTATTACGGGAAGACAGCCTGGTGGCAGGCGGTCGTGCAGGGAGGAAGTTCCCAGGGCTATGTGAGCGACATCGCCTTCGATCCTGCGTTTGGCACTCACGTGGTCGTCGTTGCGGCGCCCATTCTCGACGATACGACGAAGACCGTGATCGGGACGGTCACCATTTTGTTGCGCCGCGATACCATTTTCCATGCGATCGCCGAGGTGACGATCGGATCGACCGGTCACGCCATGTTATTCAGTTCCGATGGCGCCCCGCTGATCTGCCCAGTCTTGGCTCCGGAAGAGCATACGGGAAGGACCGAACTGGCCCGTGCGCTGGATGGGCTAAAAGCCGGCTGGACGGTTGCCGCAGACGATTCGCACGGGAGCCAAGATTCCTTGATCGGCTACGCGCCAGTCCGACTCGGCGAGGGCTTGGCCGCAGGGAGTCTCGGAGGGCATCGGTGGATCACCTTGGTGCGCCAGGACCCTCGCGAGACCTATGCGCCGCTCGCCGAACTTGTGGGGAAAGTGCTGCTCGCTGGGTTGCTCGTGCTTGCCGTATTGTGCGGGACAGGCCTGGTCGTCGCGCGCAGGATCGCCCGCCCCATTCAGCTGTTGCACGATGGGGTGCGTGAAATCGGAAGCGGGCGATTAGACCGGCGGCTGGAGATCAAGACCGGGGATGAAATCGAAGGGCTGGCCGAGGCATTCAATCAGATGGCGGAGAATCTCCAACGCTCGTTCGGCCAGATCGAACAACGTGTGGTCGATGTGCGCCGTTTGGAAGAAAAGTACCGCGATTTGATCGAACATTCTCCTGAGATGATCTATCAGTTGAACCGGAACGGACGATTCGTTCATGTGAACAAGACGGGGATCGAGAAGCTGAAATACACGCTTGATGAGATGTTGTCGATGAAGCTCTGGGATCTTGTGCCGCGCGGCCAGGAGCCGCTCGTCTTGCAGTATCTAGAGCGTTTGGTGGCGCAGGGGCGCAGTTCGATGGAGACAGTCTTTCTCACCAAAGACGGTCACGCGATCGATGTGGAAATCGACGCCACGGCGTTGATCGATCGAGAGCGGGGCGGGTTGGTTCACTCGCGCGCCTTTGTCCACGACGTGACCGAACGTCACAGGCTTGAGCGGCATCTGCAGGAGTATACGACGAAACTCGAAGAAGCCGTGTCGGAACGGACGCAACAGCTCGTGGCGTCGCAGGCGCGCTACAAAGCCTTGTTCGATTTGGTGGCGGACTCGGTGTTTATCGTGGACCCGCACGGTACGATCGTCGCGGTCAATAAACGTGAAGAGCAGGCGCTGGGATATGCCGAGGCGCATGTGGTGGGCCGCAGTTTGCTGGAAGTGGCGCTCCCTGGGCATCACGATCCGCTGCGTGGATGGCTGAGCGACGTCATTTCCGGGCAGCAGAAAGTGTCGACCCAGGAAATCATAGTGCGCCATGCCGGGGGGCAAGACATTCCGGTAGAAATGGACTTGATCCGCGTCGGAGCGGACGATGAATTATTGGTGATGGTGCAATTGCGGGACATTACCGATCGGAAGCGGCTGGAGCGACAACTGGAGACGTACAGGGAGGAGTTGGAGCATAACGTCAAGGAGCGCACGCGGGAAATTGAAGAGACCACACAGTATCTCGAAAACTTGCTTGAGAACGCCAACGATGTCATCTATACCCTCGATACCGAGCAGCGCTTCACCTACGTCAACAGTAAGATCGAGGCCTGGGGCTACAGAAAAGACGATTTGATCGGGCGTCCGTACCTCGCGCTGCTCTCTAAGCGCCACCGGGGGAAGCGCCTCAAGAGCACCTTGGATATCGGCGCGAAGCAGGTCTATGAGGTCGAAGTGGTGACTCGCACGGGGGAACCGAGAGCGGTGATGGTGAGTGTCTCCCCGCTGCACGGGGTCGAGGGATCGGTCCTGGGCGTGCTGGGCATCGCGCGCGATATGACGGAGACCAAGAAATTGGAGCAGCAGATCAGGAATTCGGAGAAGCTGGCCTCGGTCGGCAAGCTGGCAGCAGGGGTCGCGCACGAGATCAACAATCCCCTTGGCGGCATCCTCAACTGTCTCTACAACTTGCGGAAGGGGACGCTGTCGCCAGGCCGGCAAGAGGAATATTGGGCGTCGATGGAAGATGGCGTGCGGCGCGTACAGAAGATCGTGCGACAGCTCCTTGATTTTTCCCAACAGCATGAGCCCACGTTTACCCTGACCGACATCAATCACGTTGTGGATCGGGTATTGGTGTTGACCACGCATCTCTTTGCGCCGAACAGAATTCTGTTGGAGACAGGATTCGGTCAAGGGTTGCCGAATGTCATGGTCGACCGGCACATGATCGAGCAGGTGCTGATGAATCTGATTTTGAATGCGGTGCAAGCGATGAAAGACGGAGGAGGATTGACGATCCGAACCTCTGTGGTCGAAGGAGTCTGTCTCATCGACGTGCGCGATACAGGATCGGGAATTTCTCCGGCGGTCCTGCCAAGGATTTTCGACCCGTTCTTTACGACGAAGAGCGAAGGCGAAGGCACCGGTCTCGGCCTGTCGGTCAGTTTGGGCATCGCCGAGCGCCATGGAGGAAAGATCCTGGTGGACAGCGAGATCGGGAAGGGAACGACCTTCACCCTCTGTCTTCCCGTATCGCGCGAACGTTCATTGATGGAGCGGGTGTCATGAAGGGACTCAAGATCCTCCTGGTCGATGACGAGCCGCTGATGCGGTTGTCGATGGTCGATGCCTTGGAGACGGTTGGCCACGATATCGAAGCGGTGGCATCCGGAACGGACGGGATCGACGCAATTCGTCAACGCCCATTCGATCTCGTGATCACCGATCTTCGGTTGCCGGGCGCGGACGGGCTTACGGTGCTCGCAGCGGCCAAAGAACAGTCTCCTCATACAGAAGTCGTGATGATTACCGCGCATGGATCGGTGGAAACAGCCGTTGGCGCGATGAAACTCGGCGCGTTCGACTACATCACGAAGCCGTTTCAAATGGACGAATTGCTGTTGATCGTCGAGCGGGTGGGCCGCGTCGTGACCTTGCGGCGTGAAAATCAAGATCTCAAAGCGGTGCTGGAAGATAAGTTCAGTTTTGGGGGCATTCTCGGCGCAAACAATCACATGCGGGCGGTACTCGAGAAGATCAAGTTGGTTGCGGGAACAGACTCCACGACGTTAATTCTGGGAGAGAGCGGAACCGGCAAGGAATTAGTCGCCAATGCCATCCATCAAAACAGCCCGCGCAGCCAATATCCTCTGATCAAGGTCAGCTGCGCGGCGCTCCCGGAAACCCTCTTGGAAGCGGAACTCTTCGGACACGAGAAGGGAGCCTTTACGGGAGCATTACGGCAGCGGCGAGGGCGGTTCGAGTTGGCCCATCGCGGTACGTTGTTTCTCGATGAAGTCGGGGAAATCTCGCCGGTTATCCAGGTGAAACTCTTGCGGGTGCTTCAGGAACGGCAGTTTGAGCGTGTCGGGGGAAACGACACGATCCATGTCGATGTGCGCCTGGTGTGCGCGACGCAAAAGGATCTCCGAAAAGAAGTGGCACAAGGGAGGTTTCGAGAGGATCTGTTTTATCGGCTCAATGTCGTGCCCGTCATAATCCCGCCGTTGCGCCAACGGCAGGAAGACATCATGATCATCGCGGAGCATATATTGAAGACCTGCGCCGGTAAGATGAATAAGACCTTGAAAGGGTTTTCCCCCGCGGCGCGAGAACTCTTTCTGCGCTATTCATTCCCGGGCAACGTTCGGGAGTTGGAGAATATGGTCGAGCGCGCGGTGGCGCTGGGGCGGGATCGTGAAGCGGTCCAACCGTCCGATCTCTGCGGGTTCCAGTCTTGTCCATATACAGGCGGAGCGCCACAAGAATCCTGCGGATTCTGCAGCGAAGGACTGACGGGGCAAAAGCGAGCGGAGCGTCCTTTGACTTCCCTGGCGACGGCACGAGAACAGTTCGAGAAAGACTATATTGTGTCGGTGCTGGAACGGGTAGGCGGCAGCCGGACGACCGCGGCCAAGATCCTAGGGCTCTCCCGCAAAGCCGTCTGGGAAAAATGCAAGCGCTACGGGATTCCATCGGCGAGAGACGAAGCGGAGGATGAGGGCTGATGATCTTCTATGCTCGCGCAACGCGCGGTCGCGGAAGCCCTCGCTCGGGCTAATGGCACGTCTTGGCGTGCCAGTGGGTGGGAGGGTGAGAAAGTCGCGCGCAGTGGAAGATCAATCAGCCCCCACCCTTGGAAAGAGAACAAGCAAGCTTGGAAGGATCTATTAGATGGATGACGATCGTTCGATGTGCGCAGTCAATGGCAGCCTCGGCCACTCGCTTCAAGAGAGGCATAAGGAATTTGGAAGATCCCTGTTGGACGCACGCGAATGAATAAGCGAAAACTCCTCGCGAAAGCCCTCACCGGTTCCAAGAACCTTCGATTTACCGAAGCGGTACGGTTGGCCGAGGCATTTGGGTTCCAGCTATCGCGGGTGAGAGGGAGTCACCATGTGTTTGTCCACCCGACCTTGCGGGAGTTGGTCAATCTTCAGGAAGTCGGCGGCAAGGCAAAACCCTATCAAGTCCGACAGTTGCTTGATCTGGTGGAGAGGTATAATCTACAGCTTGACGGAGAGTAGGAACCATGAAGGATTATCACATCAACATTTTCTATAGCGACGCGGACAAGGGTTATATCGCGGATATTCCCGATCTAGACGCCTGCTCTGCTTTCGGGAAAACTCCCACCGACGCCCTGAAACAAGCGCAACTGGCCAAGAAAGTCTGGCTGGAAGCGGCTCGGGCAGCCGGTAAACCCATCCCCAAACCGCGTTACCGACCTGCCATCTACCAAACCGGCTCGTAAAATATAGTGGCTTTCACTGCCGCATGGATATGGGCAGAGGATGAGGAGGGAGCGGCCAGGTGCCCTTCTTGCTCGCAGAACGCGCACGATCAGAATGTGCTCGTTCGATGCGCGCAGTCAAGGGCAGCCTTGGCCACTCCCTCAATGCTGGCGAAGTGGAATAGAAGAACAAAGAGGCCTGGCGATTCACCTGTGTTCGCGCAACGTGCGGCCTCAGAAGGCCCTCGTTGAACGCGCAGTTGTATACGGAAGGCTGCCAAGCCGCGCAGACGATGGTATTTCCTAGCTTAGTGGGTTGACACCCTTGCGGACACAACGTAGCCTATCATCGTTCTTCCCCGGTCGATAAGTCTCACGCACGCAAGGATTCTTCTGTAGTGAGCCACGCACTCATCCAGCATTACCTCAACCAGTTGCAGGATCTCCGCAAGGTCTCCGGCACCACGCGCGAAACCGTGTTGCGCGAGGCGTTCAAGGACCTGCTCAAAAGTTGGGGCAAGCAGCATAATCTCGTCTTCATCCCGGAATACAAACTCGATACGCTAACCAGGGACAAGCGCTACATCGATGGCGCGTTACTCTACGAACTGCGTGTGCCGTTCGGTTACTGGGAAGCCAAGGACAGTACAGATGATCTCGATGAAGAAATTATCAAAAAGTTCAAACGCGGCTACCCAAAAGACAATATTATTTTTGAGGATACCACCCGTGCCGTGCTGATACAGAACGGCCAACGGGTAATGGAGTGCCCGGTCGATGAGGTAGATGAACTCAAGAAGCTGCTCACGCTCTTCTTCAGCTACGAGCGAACCGAGATTGCGGAATTCAGGAAGGCAGTTGAGCAGTTCAAGACCGATCTGCCTGCCGTGCTCGAAGCGCTGCGCGGCATGATCGAGCGCGCGCACAAGGAAAATCCAGAATTCCGCAAGGAGTCAGAACGCTTCCTCATCCACGCGCAGGAGGCCATCAACCCCAGCCTCACGGACGCGGATGTGCGCGAGATGTTAATCCAGCACGTGCTGACGGAAGAGATTTTCGCGAAGGTCTTCCCCGACACGCCGTTTCACAAGGACAACAACGTCGCGCGTGAACTCTATAAGCTGGAAGCCACATTCTTCACCGGCGACACCAAGTTTCAGTCGCTTAAGGCGCTGGCCCCCTACTACTCGGCTATCAGCGCTGCCGCCACGCAGATCGAGCGCCACCACGAGAAGCAGGCGTTCCTCAAGGTCATCTATGAGAACTTCTACAAGGTTTACAATAAAAAGGCAGCCGATCGGCTTGGTGTGGTTTATACGCCTAACGAGGTCGTGCGCTTCATGATTGAGAGTGCCGATTGGCTCTGCGAGAAGCACTTCGGCAAGAACCTCATTGACCGTGAGGTGGAAATCCTCGATCCAGCTACCGGAACAGGGACATTCATTACAGAACTCCTTGAACACTTCCGGGGCCAACCCGCCAAACTGAAACACAAGTATCTGCAAGAGTTGCATGCCAACGAAGTGGCGATCCTCCCGTACTACGTGGCGAATCTAAACATCGAGGCGACCTACGCGGCCATCATCGGTCAGTATCTCGAATTCCCCAACCTCTGTTTCGTCGATACGCTCGACAACGTCGGCCTCCATACCGCACAGCATGGGTCGCAAGGGGCACTGTTCGGCAGCGTGAGCCAGGAGAACGTCGTGCGCATCAAGCGCCAGAATGGGCGGAAGATCAGCGTCATCATCGGCAATCCGCCATACAACGCTTGGCAGGAGAACTTCAATCTCAAGAATCCGAACCGACCATACATTGAAATTGACGAACGTATCCGAGCCACGTACCAAGCCAAAGGGTCAGCACAGAATAAGATTGCGCTCTACGATATGTATGTGCGGTTCTTTCGCTGGGCCGCAGATCGGCTAGACGAAAACGGCGTCCTAGCCTTTGTGTCGAATCGCAGCTTCATTGAAAGTCAGGCATTCGACGGATTTCGCCAGGTCGCAGCAAATGAGTTCAGCGAGGTATGGCTCATTGATCTTGGCGGGAATGTTCGCGAGAACCCCAAACTGTCAGGAACAAAGCACAACGTATTTGGCATTCAGACCGGCGTAGCCATCAGCTTCATGGTGAAACGTGCCAAGCATAAGGGATGCCGCGTGTTCTATGCGCGCCGTCCAGAACTGGAAACTGCAGAAGAAAAATTATCATGGCTGGGCGGAGCCCAACTTAGTTCGGTGGGTACTGAAGAGATAACTCCCGATGAAGCCGGTACGTGGGTGAATCCTGGGGAGCGTGACTTTGCAACTCTGCTTCCTTTAGTAGACAAGACTGCCAAGGCTGCCACGTCCAAACGTGGCGAGCGGGCGATCTTCAAACTCTTTTCTCCAGGGCTGAAGAGTCAACGAGACGAGTGGGTTTATGACTTCTCGCCAAAGACGCTCGAAGCAAAGATGCGCTTCCTCGTGGAAGGATACGAAGCTGCAAGGGTTTCTCCAGGTATCCAAGGCCGGCAGGCAATCAAGTGGGATCGTGAGTTGACACGTTACCGCGAGCGTAATATTGAGAAGCGATTTGAGCGCTCAGCCATCGTTCCTGCTTTGTATCGTCCATTTTCTCGGCGGTTGTTGTACTTTGATCGCCACTTCAATGCCATGCAGTACAAGATGGCCTCAATGTTCAAGGACGGGCGAGCCCAAAATCAAGTGATTAGCTTCAGCGATCGTGGTTCGCGTTCACCATTCAGCGTGTTGGCTAGTGCTGAAATACCCGAGCTTCATCTCTGCGCCAGCACAGATGGCTTTCAGGTAGTACCACTGCTTGTTTATGAGGGAACAGGGGGCCAGTCAAACAATAACATCACTGACTGGGCGCTCGATCAATTCAAGAAGCACTACCAGCCAGGCCGCGCCAAACAAAATCGCCCGATCACGAAGGAAGCGATCTTCCACTATGTCTATGGTGTGCTGCACGATCCGGTCTATCGCGAGAAATATTCGCAGAATCTGAAGAGAGAGTCTCCCCGCATTCCATTCTGTGCTGACTTCTGGCAATGGGCCGACTGGGGCAAGGAATTAATGGATTTGCACATCGGCTTCGATCAGGTTGTGCCAGCGAAGATCCCACGTACCGACATCCCCGATGAGAAATCGCTCAAGGCTGGCGTGGCACCCAAGGCCATGCTCAAAGCCGACAAAGATGCAGGCTGCATCGTGCTCGACAGTGAAACCACGCTCTCCGGCATCCCGCGCGAGGCATGGGCTTACACCCTTGGCAACCGCTCGGCGTTAGAATGGGTTCTCGACCAATACAAAGAGAAGAAATCCAAGGACCCGACCATCCGCGAGAAGTTCGACACCTACCGTTTCGCGGACTACAAGGAAAAGGTCATTGATCTGCTTGCACGCGTAACGACGGTGAGTATTCGCACCGTCGCTATAGCTAACTCAATGAAGTACGCAGCTAGATAATGGCCGCGAGTAACGGCGCATATGAGAACTCAATGTTTCGGACACGGTCATGGCTCATTTCAAGAAGAGGATTTCCAAGAGTTACCGAGAGATGTGGCAATCTTGATCGATATGCCTGCATACCTATTCATATTTGAAGCGCACCCTACAACGGTTGCGATCCCGGAAGAGGACATTGCAGGGGCTATGGTTCATGTGTGGGTGGCCTGGGACTCTCTTGGCGAAGCGGAACGTTACGCGCGAGAGTTTGTCATAGATTATGGCTGGATAATCGACATAGTCGCACACCGATTCCAACCGACAGACTTGCAGGTTGCGCACCTTGATGATTCAGAACTCAGAAATTACAAAAGGGCGCTTCGCGATGGCATCTCGGCTGACTTTATTGCATGGCCCAAACCAGGTTCTGCAAGAAAATCATATTCGGCAGTCATGCCGATAAACGCCCAGAGGAAGAAATTGCACGAAGCAGACTACTGGAGGTTCGAGTCTGCGCGCAAGCGGCGGTTCTCAGTGAAATACTGCCTGCACCCGAGCGCAGGGATCAATGACTGTGCTGGCCCGATAGTCAAGGCTCATAGCGTACAGAGGAGCGGATCGCTGTCCCGTATTGCGAAGGACGGACATATCTACCGCATTAGCAACGACGCCAGGACGCTGAAGCGTACTGCGGGTATGCCAGCGGCAGAACTCGTGGGCCTCAATGACGCTTCCACGTTCTCTGGGCTTTGCGCCCGACATGACAACATGTCTTTCGCGCCAGTCGAGAAGCATCAGTTTCACGGAGATCGCGAACAATGCTTTCTCCTGGCATACAGAGCGGTGCTCCGTGAGACCTACGTCAGGCGGTCAGCAGTTGACACGGGCCCCGCACTTACGGCTTTCGTAGATACCAAGCCGGAGGTAACTCGAATTGCCAAGAAACGTCTGACCAGCGTCTTTTTCGAGGGCTTGAAGCGGGGACTTCACGCACTGGAGGAGCACAAGAATCTGCTCGATCAGATGCTGACGCTCCGTGACTTCGAAGATATCCGATTCGCGCTGATTCAGTTTCGGGAGGTGCCCGATCTAATGATGAGCTCAGTCTGGTATCCGACGTCGGACTTCGACGGGAACCTTCTGACCAATATAAATCGTCTGGGACAATATGGCGCCACCCCGGATGCGCTTACCTTCTCGCTACTTGGGACCGACACTGGCGGCGTCGGCGTCTTTGTGTGGCACAAGAACTCCGATGCAGCATGTAACCAAATCGTTGCATCGCTGGTGAAGGGCGACGGCGGACGCTTCACTGATGCACTGGTTCGCCTTGCGTTCCAAACAAGCGAGAACATCTACCTGAGGCCGGAATGGTGGGAGGGATTGGCTACAGGTGATCGGGCGGCTCTCATATCGCGTATGGCGACGGGCTTGAATCCGACAGAGCCCTTCAAGAGTACCGATCTCGTTGACGACAGGTTGCGTGTCGCGTCATGGGGACCAACCTCTGTGACCCTTCGAGTCACCTCCGGAGATGGAATCCTTGAGACGACTGAATTCTATGGAGGAACGGGCTGAAAAATATTAGAACCTATCTCAAAATTGCTTCAGGAGCATGGTGATCGATGCGAGCTGCACAAAACCCAGGAAGTTGGTGGCGTAGTACTCCCAGCGAATCAGCAACCGCCGCTTCCATTGGAGCCAGGCAAAGAACCGTTCGACGAGCCAGCGGCGCTGGTAGCGCCGCAGATGCCGATCGTCCTGGGTCTTGAGTTTGCGGGTGGATCGATGCGGGGCAATCATGTTCACCCCGTCTTGCTTGAGGTCCGCATCGAGCCGATCACTGTCATACGCCCGATCGCCAATGAGGTGCTCGGGTTTAGCCTCCAGCATGTAGAAGTCGAAACTGAGTTGCACTAAGGTGACCGCATGATGATTGGCCGCATGCGTACTGACCGAGAGCGGCAGCCCGTGACGATCCACAATCGCGAGGATTTTCACGCCTTTGCCGCGTTTGGTGAGGCCCACGGCGTCGCCGCCGCCCTTCGCGGCCGCAAAGGTGGCGTCGATGACACTCTCCCGCTCGTCGAGCGTCCCTTCTTCGCGCAGCGTATTGGCCAGCTGCGTCAGAATGTCCCGCAACACTTCCCGTTGGCACCACTGTTGGAACCGCCGATGTACCGTCTTGTCGTTGGGATAGCACTGCGGCAGCCTGTGCCCCTGCGCACCGGTGTTCAGAATCCACAGGACGCCCTCCAAGACGGCGCGCGCCGGGACGGGCTTGCGCCCTGGACGTCCTTCGGGAATGTGTTCCTCGGGGAAAGGCTCCCGAATCCGTTCCCAGTGCTCGTCGCGCAAGCGCAGCATGTAAAAAGTTATACGTACGTGTCTTCACCATGTCAACGATTTTGAGATAGGTTCTAGAGACAGCCAGGAGAAACGGTGTCAGTGCGTGGGAGAAAAAGGGACATTCTCCATTGTCGAACCGAAATCGATGGACCTTAAAGCATTCCTGCAGTGGTGCGAAAATGCCGCGAAGTTTCTAGGGCAATAACTACCAGCGCAACTCACTGAACGTGGCGAGGTGTTAAGGCGACAGGCTTGTAAGCGGTCTGTCGCCTTCTATTTTTTATTAGCTGAAGACTTACTGGCAGGGGTGGCATGCTCTGAAGCGTAATTCGCCGAAGGAACGAGGTGCCCGCCGAGACTTTGCCAGGAAGGAAAGCGGAAACTGACTGAGTCTAGCCCGCATTGTTCATGACGGTTCGTCGCGAAATCGCTGAGCCGCGTCGCGAGACCGGCGCGCGGAGCCGTGAGGACCCGATGCGTACTCGTGCAGTACGGTGAGGGGTCCGAGGGGTGAGCCCGCTGGCCGAAGGCTCGTCGTAGCAGCGGATCGGCGATTGCAGCAGAAGCGTTCATGAATAATGCGGGCGAGGAAGGAATTTCCGAAGGATTCCGCCTGGCAAAGTCCGAAAGGGCCGTTCCGGGAGGCGTTGGAGCGGAAGGGCCATGCCACCCCACCTCCGGAGGAGTTTTTCTAGGGCGCAGATGGAAGGGTAGTACGGTTACTGTTGAGGCTCCGCCCCGCCTTTCCACAACTTGATGGTCCGATCCCACGAGGCGCTGGCCAACGTTAGTCCATCCGGTGAGAGGGTGATACCGCGAATGGCTGCGGTATGGGCCTTGATCGTTCTGAAGCAGCGACCGTTCGACAGATCCCAAAACCGGATCGTCGCGTCGTCGCCGGCGCTGATGAGCACTTTGCTGTCTGCTGTGACGGCGAGGGCGCGTACCCAGGCTGTGTGGCCTTTCAGGGTTCGTTGCTCTGTCATATGGGGCATGTCGAACAGCTTGATTGTCTCATCACGGCTTCCGGTGATGAGGAGTTTGGCATCGGGAGTAAAGGTCATCGCGCCGATCCAATAACTCATCGGCTTTTGAAATCCCCCGTCGTCCTCCACGAAATACCCACGTGTTTCACTGGAGTCTTCTTCTGTCTCTTTCCAGTGGCCGTTGTGCAGGATTTTTTCTTCGCCGCTGGGTAAGACCTCCCACAGTTTGATCTTGCCGATATCCATTCCGCTGGCGAGGTGAGTCCCATCCGGTGAAAAGGCGACGCAGACAGACCAGTTGTGGTCGTACTGATCTTTGCCGAGGAGCGTCATGAGCTCGGTGCCGGTCGTGACTTCCCAGATCTTGATGTCTTTGTTGTGGCTTCCGCGCGCCAGCATGAGGCCGTCGGGCGAGAGCGAGAGGCTGACGACATTGTGGTCGTAGCGTGTGAATAAAAGTTTCTTCGATTCGCCGGTGGTTGGGTTCCACAGCCGAATAGTACGGTCCTCGCTGGCGGTGGCCAGCGTCTGGCCGTCCGGCGTGAAGACGACGGAACGGATGTCCGCTGTATGTCCCCTCAGTGAGCGCAGGAGGCGTCCGGTTTCGATGTCCCAGATACGGACAAGTCTATCGACTCCTCCGCTGGCGAGGGTCAATCCGTCAGGCGCGAAGGCTACCGACCAGACTCCGTGCGAATGGCCGCGATACGTGGTGAGTTCTCGCGCTCCGGTCTTCCAGTATTCGAGAAAATCGACCGGCGTTGGCCCGGCTCCCGGCGATGTTGAGAGCGGGGAAGGAGCAGGGGCAACAAGTTGGGAAGCCGTTTGGTCCGCCATATTTGATAATCCTTAAAGTGTTGGCGAGGTGAAACGGCGTACGGTCATGGCTTCATTGCAAACCGTCGATTCGCGCCAGTATAATTCGTGTGAGCCTGAGGTGATCGTAAGAGAAGCCTCATCATCAAGTCAAGCAGCCATGAGAGCCAGTTTCCGTTCCCTCACACTGGACATTACGGCGTAGCGAGGATCAAGGACAGGTATGGAACTTCGTTTTCAGCCAGCGTTGCTGCAAGAGGTCATCGACTCGTTCGTCGAAAAGACGGAACGTGAAGGCGACCCCACCTATTATAAAGAATTCCATGAGTTCGCCGATCCGATCTACGAGAAGTTTACGCTCGACGATCGTGAAAGTGAGTTCAAGAAGCTCTACCAATACATGTTCGGGACCTGGGGATTTTCCGATATCATCCGGGATGCCTTCAACGAATATCCGTTGCTCAGAGAGCGAGTCGGCATTGTGCTTGTGAAGGGGGTGCTCAAAGAAGACCAGGAAGGCGTTGATATTCTCAGGAAGTGGGGGTCTGTCGAACACGAATTGGCTCGGCAGTTCGAAGAAAAAGGGTTGAAAGGCGTCGGTATCAAGCTCATTCCTCGCCGATTCTATGATCCCGCTCTCACGCGCTATTGCCGCCATGAGTTGTTGCATATTTCGGACATGCTGGACCCGGTTTTCGGGTACGATCCGGATACCAAGGTCGGACAAAATCCCGGCGAGGAAACTCTCATTCTCCAGCGGTATCGGATCTTGTGGAGCCTCACCGTCGATAGCCGGTTGGCCGCAGCCGGCAAAGAGCCGATGCTGAGGAAAGAGGACCGGTTCAAGGAGTTCCGTTCCTGGTACCGCAAGATTCCCGCGCCACAATTAAAGTCGGTGTTCGAGGGGTTGTGGCAGACGAGTTTCTTTACCCACTCGGAATTGATCGAGATGGCGTCCGACACCCTGCGCGTGATGGACCGGGCGGTGGATGTCGAGGGGGGCGAGGTTCCGGAAACAGAAAACAAGGTCATGTTGATGCCGGGATTTCCCTGCCCTCTGTGCCGATTCCCGACCTATTCGTGGGTCGAGGACATGGGGAACACGCTCGAGCCCTATGTGCTCGATTTTATCCGCGAAAATCACCCTGGCTGGGATATCGAATTTGGAGCGTGCGATCGCTGTGTCGAGGTCTATAAGTTGCGCGCCGACGGCGTCATGTAGCGGGGCATTGTTGTGGCCACCGATCCGACATATGGACGCCGCGACTTCCTCAAAGACTCTGTCGTGTCCGTTGCCAAAGCGGCGCATGAATTCGCCAAACACAAAGAGACCGCGCCGACACAACCGGCTCCACCACCGGCGCGGACGGATTGGTTGCGACCTCCTGGCGCGGTCGATGAGTCGCTGTTCATGGAGCGATGCACACAATGCGGCGACTGTGGCAAGGCCTGTCCGTACGAGTCGATTACGTTCCATCCCCTGAACGGGACGCCGGTGATTTTTGCGGACCAGATGCCGTGCTACCTCTGCGAGGATGTGCCCTGCATCGCGGCCTGTGCTACCGAGGCGCTGCTCCCTGTCGAAGGACGCGGGCAGATACGAATGGGTCTCGCGGTTGTCTCGCACCGACTCTGCACAGCAGGGCAGGGGTGTCATGCCTGCGTATCGAAATGTCCCACGGAGGCCCTCTCGATGGACTTTGATCGGCAGCGGCTTATGGTGACGAATGAGCGTTGCGTCGGATGCGGGCTGTGCGAACAGGTGTGTCAGACCGTGAACGATCGTGTGGCGATTCGGGTCACCCCCTATCGATTGATGGCGCAAGCGCCTTCCTGAATGTGAAACAAGAAGTCCGAATGCAAAAACATATCACAAGATCGCCCTTGACAACTCCTGAGCCGATACCTACCATACAAGGGCTTGTGCGAAAGGTGTATCCTCGTACGCCCGGAAGATTTGTCTAAACAACAGGGTCAACTGAGGAACTGAATTTCATGACAGGTAAACAGCCGGTGCAAGCCAATTCTCAAGCCATGGCCGGGGTTCTTCCTGCTTCGCCGGCCATCAAAGATTCCCCCGCAGTTGAACGCGCGCTCAATCGCAGTAAGCTCTATCTCCTCGTGTCGTGGAGCCAGCTCTATCCTGAAGACGACGAGTTTCTCGATTATGTGCAATGCGGCGAGTTTGTCGATGACGGACGAGCTGCGCTTGATGCGTTGGATCAGGCGCTCGACGGCATCGGCGGTGAGCGGACTAAACTCAAGCTGGTGTTGCTGCGTAAACAGTTCGACCTGATCGAAAAAGTAGTGGCGTCGGAATGTGTCAATTGGCAACTCGCGGATTTGCAAGCTGAACATCGTCGAGTATTCAGCAATGTGATCACGCTCGATTGTCCTCCCTACGAAACGCTGTTCGGAAACGACCACGTGTTCGCGCAATCGCAAGTGATGGGCGACATCGCAGGATTCTATCGCGCGTTCGGAGTGGAATTATCCAGAGACATCCACGAGCGACTGGATCATTTGAGCGTCGAATTCGAGTTCATGCATTTTCTGGCCTACAAAGAATCCTATTCCCGCTGCCACGATGGAGCGGATAAGACTCAGATTGTCCTGGACGCGCAGAAAAAATTTGTCAAAAATCATGTCGGCCGGTGGGTTCCGTTGTTTTGCCGGATGTTGGTCAAGAAAGCCGGGTCTGGCTTGTATAAACATATGGCAGACTTAATGGCGGAATGGATGGATTTTGAAGTCGCATTCCTCGGTGTCGCGCCTCAGCCCTACTCAGAAACTGATTATCGCCCGGCGACGTTCAATTCGCCGGAGGGCCAGGCCTACGAGTGCGGCGCGCAGGATCAAGGAAACGAGCTGAGTCTGTTGTTGAACGAAGTCGGCGCAGAGTCGTTTTTGGACAAGAAGGAGCAGGACAAAGACAAAGAGGGCGAGGGGCCGGTCGGAAACGCCTAACTGGTATCGATGTGTCTAAAGTCGTCGGCGCGACACGTTCGAGAGTGGCCATGGGTCGCCGGTTGTCCGGTCGTATTGTGATTCGATGAGGAGGAATGTCGAATGAAAGAACCGAAGCCAGAACCGAAAGCGGAGAAGCCGCATAGTAACCTGGTGAGGATTGGCATTCTTGTCGGTTCGTTGATCGTGGGCGTGATCTTGGCCATCTTCTCAATGTCCAATAATCCGCATTGACCGAGAGTGTGACGTCGATCTTAATTCTTTAATCGAGAGGAGGAGTATCCTATGAGAGTAGTGCAGACACACAGCAAACGTGTGGTCTTCGGCATTCTTCTCGCTGCGTTGGTTGTGGGCGTGATGCTCACGATCGGGCAGGTTCCGTTGGCTGTCAGCCAGCCGGTGACGATTCCGGCCAAGATGGTCAAGGGCGCGATCCCGATGGATGGCGCGAACCCCGTATGGGAAAGTGTGCCTGGGGTGATCGTGCCGTTGAGCGGGCAGCTGATCACGACACCGATGCACCCGAATATTTCGGTGAAGTCGGTGTTCGTAAAAGCCATGACCAACGGGAAAGAGATCGGTATGCGCATCGAGTGGCAGGATCAGACCAAGAACGATACGGCCATCGGCCCTCAGGATTTTCGGGATCAGGCCGCGGTCATGTTCCCGGTCAACACTGCCGGAGCGCCACCCTTCCAGTGCATGGGTCAATCAGGCGGCACCACCAACATCTGGCGATGGAACGCGGAATGGCAGAAGGATATCGGTAAGGATAGCGCAGGCATCTGGGACGTGGACGACCAATACCCGGGCATTTTCTGGGATTACTATTACGAAGAGCCGGCTGGCGGCGTGACCTATCCGGACCGGATTGGCCGAAGCCTCGGGCCCTTCAATCCTGGTATCTGGTCAGGCAACATCATGTCTGATCCGACATTACGCGTGAGCTCGGTTGAAGATCTGAACGCCAATGGCTTCAGCACTCTCACCACGCAAGCGCATCAGGATGTCATTGGCAACGGCGTGTGGGAACCTTCCGGCGCAGTCAAGGGCGGTGGATACTCCGGTCCGACATGGCGCGTGGTGGTCAAGCGCTCGTTGGAAACCGGTGATGCCAACGATACCCAGTTCAAGGCGGGAATGTCCGTGCCCATCGCGTTCGCAGTGTGGGACGGGAACAACATCGAGCGCAATGGTATGAAGGCGCTCTCCACCTGGTTTACCTTGAAGCTGTAGTAAGGGGACCGGTCCCTGGAGATCTGCCTTTTCTGCCAGTTTTGGCTCATGGGGCAGGCGCGATAGGATGATAACCAGAAACCCCCAGTCCGGCTTCACGCCGGACTGGGGGTTTCTCATTTCAGGTTATGGGATCGGACTATTTCTGTGCCTTGAGTTCCTGCACGACCTTCTTTTCCATTTCTGCCCGCTGAGCAAAGGTCTCGAGCTCCGTCACCTTCCACTGCATAATGTCCTGGGCTGGAAGCGCGCGAACCAGTTCATTCACCTCGTCCTCTGACTTGGCTCCAACAACGAAGGCTCCGGAAAGCGAGCCTGCGGCGATGCCTCCGGTTCGGACCTTGCCATCTTTCCCCAGGCTCTCGATCGTTGGGATGACGAGTTTCTCGAGCTGCTTGATTTGTTGCTCGCGGTTCGTTGGAGCGCCTGCTTGGGTCGCCTCGAATTCGACCAGATACAGTCGATCCATCATTGCCGCATAACGCACCACGTCTCGCCTCGCACCGCCTTCGCCAAACACCGGTTGCAGAGGCAGCACGATAGCGGCTGTGATGACCAGCATCCCTGTCAGCACAATGGCTGTCGATTTCGTAAAGACTCTCATGGGTATCACTCCTTTCTCAACGTGACGACCGAACCGACCTATTCATGGTAGGTGCCAAATATGTATATGGAAATCCACATAAAAAGACAAGTTGAGACCGATGAGAGAAGAGAAGAGTGTGGCCTCCAAGGGTTGCATTTGGCCGAGGGCGGAGTGTATAAAAACAGTCTAAGTTAATTAAGAATTCATCTTATTTTCCCCCCAGTTGGTGGTGAATCGGCATGAAGGTTTCACTGCTTTTTCCTCCAACGTGGCATCCCTCACAACCCTATCTGAGCCTACCCTCATTGACGGGGTTTTTGGCGCAAGGTGGAGTCACCAACGTCTCTCAACGCGACCTTGGAATCGAACTCTTAGATAAGGTGGTTACCCATTCTTATGGGGTGGGGTTGTATCACGAGTTAGTCGATAAACAGCGCGCGCTTGAACGGGATCGAACAGGAGACACTGGGCCAGGAAGCGCCGAGCATTTGGCGAGAGTGGTGGAGTCACTGGACCGCTTTCCGTACCTCATCGATCGGATCGAGCCAGCTAAGTACACCCTTCGCGGAGAAGGCTTCTACGATCTTGAATCTTATAAGGAAAGTCTCTTTCTCATCGACAAATGGCTGGAGGTGCTCTCCACCCTCTATTTCCCGACTAGACTGACGGTCGTCGACAATCAGTTCGGCAACTGTTCCATCTATTCATCCAAAGATCTGATGAAGATCATCAGGGATGAAGCCCAGAACCCCTATATCCGGCTCTTCCGTGAGCAGTTCGTGCAGTCGATTGTCGGCGATCAGCCGGACTTGATCGGTGTGTCGATTACGGCGACCTCGCAGATTATCCCAGGGCTGACACTTTGTCGGCTGATCAAGGAAGCTGCTCCAAATATCCATTTGACGATCGGCGGGAGTATTTTTACCAGATTGGTCGATAACGTTCGCCGTTGTCCGAGTCTTTTCGATTTAACCGACGATATTATCGTGTTCGAGGGCGAAACCGCGTTGCTCGAACTCGTCAATCAAATGGATGGGAAGAAAGATTTCAGCAAAGTCCCGAACCTGATCTATCGCCAGAACGGAAAGATCACGATCAACCAGCCGTTTTATTCTGAAAATATCAACCAGTTGCCAGCTCCCAATTATGATGGCTTCCCGCTCGGACTCTATTTGTCGCCGGAGCCGGTGTTGCCCGTGCAGTTCTCACGCGGCTGCTACTACAAGGATTGCGCGTTCTGCGCTCTGACGTTGGATCACCAGAACTTCAGACAAAAAGAACCTGGACGAACGGTCGAGGAGCTGGAATGGCTCAAGCAGCGGTATGGAGCCCAGCGGTTCTTCTTTACCGATGAGTGCGTCGCCCTCTCGCCGGCGAAACGGTTGTGCCAGCAGATCATCGACAAGAAGCTGGATATCAAATGGACCTGTGAGATGCGGTTCGAGAAACATCTGACTCGTGAACTGCTGTCGTCGATGCGGGATGCCGGGTGCCTGAAGATCGTGTTCGGATTGGAATCGTTCAATCAGCGCGTGATGGATTTCATGAAGAAGGGGATCAAGCAAGAATGGGTGCGGCGGATTGCCGGGGATTGTGTCGATCTTGGCATCGCAGTGCATTGCTACATCATTGTGGGATTCCCGACTGAGAAGGAAGAGGAAGCCAGAGAGACGATGAATTTCATCGTGGAAAACGAGCAGCTTCATGGATCGTACGGATTTTCTTGCCAGCCCTGCCTCTTCGATTTGGAAAAAGAAGCGCCGATCATGAGCGACCCCGGCAGCTACGGCATCAGGCGCATCATGCGTCCGTCGGCAGAGGACTTGAGCCTGGGGTTCTTCTATGAAGTGTCGGAAGGCATGACGCCGGACGAAGCGGAGCGCCTCTATCAACACGTCTACGAAAAGGTCAGCGAGGTCGTGTGTGAGTTGCCGTTCAATTATTCGATGGCCGATGGGTTATTGTACATTGCGCGGGCCAAAGCTCAGGAAGTGCGCGAGCCACAGCCGACTGGATCGTGATGAGTCTGTCCCCCAAGAGTATATAACGTGATTACCGCGACGAATCCTACCATCGATCGGATTACGGGGAAGCTGAGCGATCAATCCCTGCTATTTCGGTACACGATCAAGCTCGTTCTGATTGTCTCCTTCTCGGAATTGATCCTCTATCGGCTTGTGTCGCGGCTGGGAATGCACCTCAGCAAGCTGGCCCAGGAGCATGAATGGATTGTCCCGACCTTCACGGCTCTCACGCAAATTGGCCAGTGGCTGCTCAATGTCGTGGCGATTCTGTTGTTTCTTGCCCTCAGCGTGGCGGCTATCAATCGAGTGGCCAGTCGTGGATTCGTGGGATCCAACATCATTGTGATTCCCTGTGTCGCGCTCCTGTTGCTTCTCACCGCGGGGTTTCTATTGGTCCCACCGGCCTTTCTTGGCTCGGCTATTTATAACCTCGTGGCGTTGACCGCGCTGACCGCGCTGATGGTGGAATACATCTCGACCCACACTGAATGGTCGCATCGCGCCATGGGTGTCACCTATCTTCTGGGGGTCGGGGGCTGGTTGTATTATCAGATCATGTCCACCATCTATAGTTTTATCGGGACGGTACAGGCTCCGCCCTTCGTGTACGAAGCGCATCGCGGGGGTGAAGGGCTCTTGGTCTTGTCCAGCATCCTGGTGATGTGGGCCTATGGGCAGGGCGTTTCGTTTCGGACACGCAATCAACGGCAACGCCGTCGCGCGATCTGGTTTTGGGTGACGTCCGTATCGGTGTTCACCGTGATGCTGTTCTTAGATTATCTGCTCCATCGGTATGATGCCGGGATGGCCAGTAGCATTCGGAAGGCTGCGGATGGCATCGGGTGGATCTTTCAGTTCGGCATGGGCTACACGTTTTTCCTCCCGTTTGCGTTCTACTTGACAGGCCTGTTGTGCTGGTCGTACACGGTCATTAAGTTGCTCAACATGGGGCGGCTTGCCGGGTATGGCCTTGGATTGATGTTTATCGCTGGTTATGCGCTTCTCTATTCGAATCTCACGCTGATGGTGGTGCTCGGCGCCATGCTCTTGACCATGGACCGGCAGCGGCGCGATGCGACGGAGTCTGCGCCGGCCTCGAACGCTCCCGTGGTCGGCAGACCGGACTCATTGGCGGGCGGACACATTTAACGGATCTTTATCTACAGGGAATCGTATGAACGAACCAACCGCTTCTGTTCCAGAACAAAGCCAGACCATCCTCGATCCCGGCGATCAACCGCTGAACCCCGACGAAGAAATCGTCGAGATTGAAAAGCTCTTGGCGATTGAGCCGGACGATTTTCAAGCCCGTTGCCGATTGGGCGAACTATACTTCAGCAAAGGCCGGATGGACGACGCGCTCGTGGAGGTCAAGAAGTCGATTGAGATGGCGGAAGGGCTCCGAGCGGAAATGAATCGGTCGCTCGCGATGTACTATTCGAATTTGGGCACGATCTACGCGACGAAGGCCATGACGGATGAAGCGGAAGCCGAGTTCAAACATGCGCTCGACGTGTTTCCCCACGATGTGCTCGCGCTGTTCAATCTTGGGCGAGTCCATGCCGACAAAAAGCAATTCATGGAAGCCAAAGGGTATTACGAGCGATTGGTGGAAATTACGCCGGACGATCCCATGGCTTGGTACAATCTTGCCGGGGTCTACGTTGAGATCGATAATCCCCAGGTATCGGATTACAATACCATCGATATGGCGATCCAATGCTACATCCGCACGCTGGAATTGGACCCGAAACATCTGGAGGGCAGCTTCAAGCTGATGGAGTTGGCGTTGAACCACAAGAAGACGGATCTCGCCATCAAGGTCATGGAAGAAGCCGTCGAACAGAATCCCGACGAGCCGCTGGCCTATTACAACTTAATCAGTGTGTACGACAAGGCGAAGATGTTCGAGCAGGCCGAGCAGGCGCGAAAGCGATTGAAAGAGCGATTTTCCAAACGGACGAAAGAGAGCAGCGCATCCTAACCGCCCCAACCATACGGAGGAACACACCATGTTTGGGAGTCTTGGCATTACAGAGTTGATCCTGATTTTGGTCATCGTGCTGGTCATCTTCGGCGCGGGAAAGTTACCGCAGCTGGGAGAAGGAATCGGGAAGGCGATCAAGGGCTTCAAGAAGTCCGTGCATGAGGCGGATGCGATTGAAGCTGAAGCTCAAGCGGCTCAGCAACAGAGCGCAGCCGCTCCGCAGCAAGCGATTCCGCAACCCATAGCGCAAGCGACTGTTCCTGTGGAACAGCCGGCTGCGCCTGTTCATTCAGCGTCACGCGGCTAGCCAGCCGGAATAGGGCGACAGGCATATGGAAACCGAGCTTCAGCTCGCGGTCGGCTATATTGAAACGTTCGCTGGTAATGGCAAGGCCCGGAGCACAGGCGACGGAAAACGGGCGGTCAAGTCAGGCATTCCACTGCCTCATCATGCCGCGCTCGACAAGGATGAGACATGGTTCTACTTTGCCGAGTCCGGATCCGATCGTATTCGGCGGGTGAATCTCCAGGAAGGCACCCTGCATAATTTCGCCGGCATCGGCGAAACCTGTTATAGCGGCGACGAAGGCCTCTGCGGCGAAGCCGGGCTCTATTTGCCTCTCGACGTCGCCTTCGACTCCCGCAACAATCTCTATATCTGCGACTCCGGCAGCAACCGCATCAGAAAAATAGACCATGAGACCGGCATCATCACCACGATTGTGGGGACCGGGCAGCACGGATTCAATGGAGACGGTCCGGCTCTTGAGACGAATCTCACCTGGCCTGCCGCCATCGCGTTCGATCCCGACGATGTCATGTACATCGCCGACACCCAGGCGCATCGCATTCGTCGGTATGACCCTCTGACAGGCATGGTGACGACGATTGCCGGGACGTGGACGGCAGAGGACGAGGCCCGTGAGCAACCGCTCGTGGCGCGAAATTTAGTAGTGCTTTCCGGCGACGCGATCGGGATCGATTTCAGCGACGATCACGGCTGGCTCATGCCAGTCTGTTCAGACGGACTGGATATGTCCATGTATCTCGACGATGGCAAGCCCGCGCTTGAAGCCCGCCTCTATGACGCTGTCGGCCTCACCGTGAACGGGAAAGGCGATGTCATTTTTGTCGACAAGGGCAGTAACCGCGTTCGCAGCATCGATCGCCGCAGCGGTATTATTTCGACGGTGGCCGGCGTCTGCCGGTACGGCTACGACGGCGACGACAAGCCGGCGGTCAGAGCTATGCTCCATGCGCCGGAAGCGGTGGTGGCCGATCGGCAGGACAACCTCTACATCTCCGACACGATGAATCATCGGGTCCGAAAGGTCGATGCCGCAACCGGACTCATTACGACGGTGGCGGGGAATGGAGACAGCGGCTACGAAGACAAGAATATGGGCGGCTGCGGCGCCGCGCGGTTCGTAGCAAAAGAGTCGGCAGGGACCGTAAAGCATGGAGACGGCCTCCTCGGAGTCGAGGCCGTCGTGAACTCTCCCGTCGGGCTCTCACTGGACTCCCAAGGGTATCTCTATATCTGCGAACGGGGCGAAAACAAAATTCGACGTGTGAAACTCTGGTAGCGATTCGTCTGCGGTCGGCTTGGCCTTGCTCGGACTGTGTGGTAGTCTGAGTCCATCATGACGGGCTCACACCGGTCACCCGAGGGCGTTGCACAGTGCGTACGATGACGAAGGTGTCTTCCCGCCCGATCCTGCTTCTGTTCCTCTTCATTCTGGTTGTGGCCGGCGTCTTAGTCGGCGTCGGTGTGCCCCTTGTCAGTTCCGAGGGGATGATCATTCGTACGCATCTTATCGAGGGAGACTTGCCGCTTGGGCCTGAAGATGGCGTCTGGGCCAAGGTCTCGCCGATGACGGTTCCATTGAGCGGGCAGATCATTACGAGGCCGGTCTGGCCGGAGCCGAGCGCACGGGCCCTGACGGTGAGATCGCTTCATAACGGCACGGAGATGGCGTTTCTGCTTGAATGGCAGGACAACACGAAGAACGACCGGCTGACACCTGGAACCTTTCGCGACGGCGTCGCGATCGGACTGCCGCTCGGCGATGCTCCTTCCTTCTTCTGCATGGGCCAACTCGATCACTACATCAATATCTGGCATTGGAAGGCCGATTGGCAGAGCGATATCGACCGCCGGGCTGCCAAGGCTTCAGAGAAAGCGCGCGAGGGTGTGCGGACGTTTGAAGTCATTCCGCGCCGTGTCTCTTCTGTCGAAGATCTTATCGGTGGAGGCTTTAGCACGCTGACGACGAAAGACAAGCAGGGCCGGGTTCAGGGGCAAGCAGCATGGAAGGATGGAGTCTGGCATGTTGTGATGCGCAGACCCTTGGCGAGCGAGGAACAGGAGAACGAAGCCAAGCTGATTCCCGGACGAGTGCAAACGGTGTCGTTTGCTGTCTGGAACGGTGAGAACAAAGAGCGGAACGGGCAGAAATCCGTCACACCGTGGTTTCAGCTAGTCATCGACCCAATTGCGAAACTGTAACAGAATGCTGAAAAAACCCGCCAGCGGCGTTCTCGGCTCATCGAAATCCTCAACGTACCCCTGAGGGTACGCCTCCGGTTTCGATTCGCCTGCGGCCTTGCTGGACGGTCTTTTTGAGCAGCCTGCGGGAATGTTCTTCTGGTGAGAGGCAACGTTGGAGGATGTGCGGATCAGCTTAGTCGGTTCGCATACAAAGGCCCTTCGGAGTGGAAGGGCCTTTGTCTTGTGTGTGTGTGTCAGCCTGGGAGTTCTGTGTGGTTTTGCGCCGATGCCGGTGAGTGCGGTTGATCAGGAGCCGATGACCGTCGATGAAGCTGCGCGGTTGGGTGAGGAGTTCGGCGTGATCGTCGGAGATGTGGACGAGGATATCAAAAAAGAATTGAAACTTGAACGGGCGCAGGGAGTGGCGGTGTTCGAAGTGATCGGGAGTTCACGCGCCGACCATGCCGGCATCAAGGTTCGATCCATCATCAAGGAAATCGACAAGTCCGAGATCAGAAACATGCTCGATTTCGGCAGATCGGTCAAACGCGGGATGAAACAGTGTAACTTCACCGTCGGCACCTATGAACCAGCCGACCCGGGCGATCCGGTCGGGTGGGGAGTGAACTTCCATTTCGTCGGATGTAAACGAGATTGAGGATGGCAGGACGGAAACAGTGCGTACAACGAATTGCCGCAGGCCTTTTCTTCGCCTGTATTGTCGGCGCTCTCGGCCTGTCTCATGGCCCCGTCCTGGCCCAGAAAATCGAAGCGGCTCCACCCGACTGGGTGGCGGATATTGAAAAGATTTTCATCCGATCGGAAGACTGCAAGCAATGCCACGACCGGCACTATGAGGAGTGGAAAGGCGCGCGTGAGCAGACGCCAGATCTCAAGACATTTGGCCGTGTCGATGCGGCCCTCTTGCACGGGACGTCGCTGGAGTCGCCGGTGTTCCGCACGGTGTTGGGCGTGTGGCTACAGACCGATCCAACAGCCGACGAGCGCCGCCGCTGTCTCGCCTGTCATGTGCCGTCAACCACCGTGTTCCCGCAACATGCCGACAAGATTGTGGCTCAGGTGCTGTCCGGCAAGCCGCAAGTAGAGGGCATCGGGTGCGCCTCCTGCCATCTCATCAAGCAGGTCGAGCAGACCGTCGATTCTCCGCCTACATTCAAGATCGAGCCGGGCAAGATGATCTATGGGCCCTACGCGAATCCGGAGGAAAACCTCGTCCATCCTGCGACGCAATCCGATCTGTTCCGTGGCGCGAACTATTGCGCGTCCTGTCATTTCGACAAAGTGAAAGATGCGATGCAGAAAGATTTGCCCGGTGAGATCCTGCAGGGGGCCGTGTGCCAAGATTGCCACATGGAGCCCTCGACCGGCAGTTCCACCTCAAAGCGCGGGGCCATGACCCGCGCAATCGGTCGGCACTGGTTCCGCGGCGTCGTTGTGTCTGGCACCATCCTGAAGAATCGGAATCTTCAGGCGGAATGGATGCCTCGTGTGGATGTTGAGGCAACCAAGTCTGCCACGGCGGTAGAGGGGACGGCACTGGTCAGGATCGGCAGTCTCCCCCACAGTTTTCCCGACGGCGACCCGGTGCTCAAGCAGTTCTATCTGATCCTGACCGCCAAGGATGCGCAAGGGGGGGTGCTGAAGGAAGAGACCAAGCAGTTTGGCCTGCCCTACGAGAAGATTCTCCGGGGCTCGATTCCCGATCCCTTCATCAAGGGAGGCCATACGAGAAAAGTTCCCTTCTCTCTTGCGATTCCAGCCGGATCGACTGTTGCGTCGATTGAAGCGGTGTTGAACTATGCGTTGATCCCGACGCCTGATCCGGCGCTCAAAGAAAAGTATCTCAAGACCTTGGCGACCGACCAAGAGCGAGAAACCGCGAAAAAGATTTTCGACGAGTATACGCAGCCACGGCTGCTGACGTACCGGGTCAAATCACTTTAGCAGACTGCTGAAAAAGGCCGCCAGCATCGTTCTCGACTCATCGAAATCCTCAACGTACCCCAGAGGGTACGCCTCCGGTTTCGATTCGCCTGCGGCTTTGCTGGGGACAAGGCGCGTCTCGGCGCGCCAGGGTTGGGCGGGTGAGAAGTCTGGTCTTTTTGAGCAGCCTGCTCGATATTCTTGAAGTAGAAAGATGAGATGATGGTGCGAGGCTCGATCGGTGTGAAGATTGGACTCAGCGCAGTGATTGCCGTGGTGGCGTTGTGTCTTGTCCCTTGGCTCGACCGCGGTACGTTTGCGGAAGAGCTTGGTTTGTCGCAGAGTGTCATCGAACAGGCTTTTCCAACCGCCAGCAAGTGTAAACGCTGTCATGAGCGTGTCTTTGAAGAGTGGGACACCTCTCCGCTCGCGCGTTCGATCCATTCCCCGGCCTTCCGCGCCTCGCTCGACGCATTTTTGTCGTCTCCCGCAGGAAAAGACAAGGCTCTGTGCTTTCGCTGCCATGCGCCGCACGTGCGAGAATTTTCCGATCGAGTCCAGCTCTTTATCAATCAAGCTAAGGCCGGAGATCCGTCGCTGGATGGGGTGGCCTGCGCGCAATGCCATTTGATCAAACAGGTTGATCGGACAAAACAGCCGCCAGAGCCGAAGTACGACCTCGAGAGCAAGACGGTCTATGGTCCGTATAAGGATTCTGTTCAGAACCGGGCGCACCAGTCGATGGAGCTGGGGTTATTTCAAAAATCCGATCTCTGCCTCAATTGCCACCAGTCGGTTCCTTCGGCTGCCGGCTTAGGCAAGACCAACGATCTGCTGGGCAACTGGGATCAGAGCAAGGCCGTGAAGTCCGGCAAAGAATGTCAGACGTGCCACATGCCGGAGCAGGTCGGCGAGTCGGCCAATGGAGAGAAAAAACGGAAAACCGCCAACCATACCTTCCCAGGCCGCATCGGCAAGCTTAGACAAGAAGCGGCCAAGCTGGACGTCAAAACGAAAATCGAGGGTGAGAAAACGACGATTACGGTGAAGGTGCAGAGTCTCGTTCCGCATAATCTGCCGACCACCCATCCAGCTTGGGCGACCGTCGTGTTGGATCTGGATATCAAAGGGAAGAATCTGAAGACTGTGTTTGCCGACAAACGTATCTATGGCCGAGTCTATCAGGATGCCAAGGGCGAGAAGACGAGCTTCGACTTTGAAGCGGTCAAGGTGCTTGAGGATACCGTCTTGAAGCCGGAAGAACTGCGGGTCGAGACCTTTACCTTCCCCACGCCGCAAGATACCAAAACGTTCGATGTCGAAGCGACCCTCAGCTATGCGCCGATCACAGGCCCTGCCCCATTCCTGCAGCGCGTAGAAGCAGAATCCTCCAAAGGCTCCCAAGACCCAGTCTTCCAGCCGATCGAGATCGTCAAGTACGCGGAGAATATCGCGGTTACGAAGTAACGCAATTCGTTGCTCGCGAGATACGCGTTGGTGGAGGGTGTTCAAAAAGCCTGTCCAGCAAGGCCGCAGCGAGTGATCCACAATGATCTTTCCAAGCTCGCTCGCGTATGTTGACCTAGGATGGCCCGGTGAGTCCCCCACTGAGCGCGTCCAACGAGGGTCTTCTGAGACCGCGCGTTGCGCGAGCACAGGGGACTCGCCGGGCCATCCCCCCCCCCTGCTGGCAGGTTTTTTCAATACCCGCTATTCGCAGATGATGCTGGAGCCGGGCGACTTCATCTTAAAAATCTGAACGGCGTTGTACATGCCCTTGGCCGGGTGGTTGAGGATGAGGCGGGAATTCGTAATGTGGGTGTCGAGGAGTTCGTATTGTCCACCGCTGAAATAGATGTCGCAGTCGTCGATCGCGCAGTTTTTGTAGACGTGATTGTCGAGTGACAGCTTCGCCTTGCTGAACTGCTGCCCCTCCACCAAAATGTAATCCGGCGCCACGCCCACGACCATTTCCTCCGCGGCGCACTATAACAAGTCTCTTTTTGAACCGCAAACAGAGGGGGCGGGATGAAGGCTGATGATCTTCTGTGCTCGCGCAACGCGCGGTCGCGGACGACCCTCGTTGGACGCGCGCAGTGGAAGATCAATCAGCCTCCATCCCTAAAGAGGGAACGAGCAAGCTTGGAGGGAGCCTTTAGAAGCTCGGGCGTCGCCGGGCTGAAACCTTCTGGAATTCCCGCAGCCACGATCTTACGACTGTAGCGCCTTGGTCCGTTCCAGCATTCCTTCCTGGCTCAGCCTCGGCGGATACCTCGCTCCTCCGGTCTTGTTCGCGAAACGTAATGGCATCCCTGTGGAGAGGCGTGATTTCTCTGGGGGAAAGGGGTATTCTGCGGCGCAACCTGCGAGACGGAGGAACTCGATCGATAATGAGTCACCTGAAGCCTTTTCCCGCATCTTCGTCGACAAAGCCTTAGAGTTCAGCGGGTGGGATTTGCTGATGCCTCAAACGGGACCCTATCGAGCGGAAATATTAGTGACTCCATGAAGTTCTATGTCGGCGTAACAGACAACAAGTGGTTTGAGTTTCTTGCCAGCCGCGAACCTGATGAAGTCAATTTCTGGCGGCCTGGTGGGGCTGGATCATTCCAGGCAATCCCGCCTGGCGCCCCGTTTCTGTTCAAGCTACATAGTCCGGATAATTTCATAGCTGGAGGTGGCTTCTTCATCAAACACTCCAACCTCCCTTTGTCTTTGGCATGGGAAGCGTTCGGTGAAAAGAATGGCGCTGCTTCTCTCGCAACGCTGCAGGCAATGATTGAAAAATTCAGGTCGAACAAGCCACATGAGCATGACCCGATCATCGGATGTACTATTTTGGCGGATCCTTTCTTTCTTGAAAAGCGAGATTGGATTCCCGCTCCATCCAATTGGGCACCGAGCATTGTCCAAGGAAAGGGTTATGAGAGTGAGGAGAGGATTGGGCGAGAAATATGGATGGAAGTTCAAGATAGGCTTGCCAGAGTAGTTCCTAAGGCGCCTCCTCTTCGAGCAGACGGTGCTTCCCCATCAGCTGAAGAGGTCGCCAGGTACGGCGCTGAATTCCTAACCAGGGCCAGACTTGGCCAAGGGGCCTTTCGAGTTCTTGTTACAGACGCGTACATGCGACGCTGCGCTATCACTGGCGAACGCACTCTCCCTGCACTTGAGGCTGCGCACATCCAACCGTTTGCGAAGTCGGGCCCAAATGTTACGGCTAACGGTTTGCTGCTGCGCTCAGACCTTCACAAACTATTTGATTCTGGCTATTTATCAGTCACGCCAGATCTTTCAGTCGAAGTAAGCAGAAAGATCAAAGAAGAATATGAGAATGGCCGGGATTACTATGCGCTGCATGGCCGAAAGTTGGTCGTTGTGCCTGCAACGGCAAAAGATAGGCCTTCGTCAAAGTTTTTGGAATGGCATAACAGCAATACCTATCTTGGATGAGTGAGGAGAGACCTCCAATGGTAAACGATAGCGTCATGACAGCTCTGCTGGAATTTCGACGCAAGCGAAACTGGGAGCAGTTTCACAAGCCCAAAGAGCTTGCCGGTGCACTTACCATCGAAGCCAGTGAGTTGCAGGAAGTGTTTCAGTGGAAAACAGAGGAAGAGGTTGCGCATTTGCTGAGCAGTCCTTCCCGAGAGAAGATCGTGGATGAGATCGCCGACGTTGCCATTATCCTCTCGTATCTGTGTCATGATTTAGGGATTGATTTGAACGGCGCAGTGCTATCGAAGCTCCAAAAGAATGAAGCAAAGTATCCTGTAGAAAAGGCCTACGGCAACGCAAAAAAGTATAACGAAGGCTAAATATTATATCGCGCTGCCGGGATCATTGCTTGACCGTGCACTTTACGCCCTCGCCAGACTGGCCTTCACTGCGCGCATCCAACGAGGGGAGTCCTCGACCGCGCGTTGCGCGAGCACGGAAGATCATCAGGCTCTATCCCTCTCTCTTTTTTCATCTTGATCCCTTCTTCCTACCTGTATAGAATAGCCCAACTTTTCGGGCAGTTAGCTGCACGACTAAGCCTGCACCGCCCTGCGGTTTCCCCCCTACACGTACTTTTGATGGGTTGAAGCCAGAGGGAACCGTGTGACATAAAGAGCCTTTGAATTCATTGGGAGGAGAGCACTGTGAGCGACTCAGTCATCATAACGTTTGCATTAGTAGCGGCGGTGACCGGCATTGCCTATGGCCTGTATCTGGCCATGTGGGTGTTCAAGCTCGATGCCGGGAACCCGAAAATGCAGGATATCGCAAAGGCGATCCAGGAAGGCGCGAGCGCTTACCTGAATCGCCAATACAAGACTGTCGGCGTCGTCGCCGCTGTGTTATTCGCCATCTTGTGGGGAGCGGGGGCCTTCTCCGATAAATTTGGTTTATTGACCGCAGTGGGATTTTTGATCGGCGCTGGCGCGTCATCTCTGGCCGGGTACGTGGGTATGGTCATCGCGGTGCGGGCGAACGTGCGGACGGCTCAGGCTGCCCATAATGGGATGAATGCCGCGCTGACCGTGGCGTTCCGTGGCGGCGCGGTGACGGGGCTCTTATTGATCGGGTTGGGCCTGTTGGCCATCACCCTTTTCTACTCATTGGCTGCCCAATTTGCGGGGCAAGAGCATGCAATCCATGCGTTGCTCAGTCTCGGGTTCGGCGGCAGTTTGATTTCGGTGTTTGCTCGTGTGGGTGGCGGTATCTATACCAAAGCGGCGGACGTCGGCGCGGACCTCGTCGGGAAAGTCGAAGCAGGCATTCCGGAGGACGATCCTCGCAACCCAGCTGTGATTGCGGATAACGTGGGCGATAACGTCGGCGATTGCGCCGGTATGGCCGCGGACCTCTTCGAGACGTATGCGGTGACGACGGTGGCGGCGATGGTGTTGGCCTTCACATTATTCAAGGGAGCCAGCGCCCCGATCCTGTATCCTCTCGCGCTCGGAGGCGTCACGATCTTCGCAACGATCATCGGTATTTTTTTCGTGAAGGTGGGCCAGGGCGGCGATATTATGACGGCGCTTTACAAGGGCTTGTTTGTGGCGGGCGGGATTGCGGCCATTGCGTTCTTTCCCGTGACCTCTTCGATTATGGACGGTGTGGGCGGCGTGAGTGGGTTGAGCTACTACCTTGCGGCCTTGATCGGTTTGGTTGTGACACTGGCGCTCGTCTTTATTACCGATTACTACACGTCCAAGAGTTATAAGCCGGTGAAGGCTATTGCCAAGGCCAGTGAAACGGGCCATGCGACCAACATCATCGCTGGGTTGGCCGTTGGGATGGAGGCAACAGCTTGGCCGGTGGTGGTGATCGGGGCAGCGATTCTTGGGAGCTACTGGATCTGCGGTGGCGCGGCTTCTGGCGGTTTATACGGTGTGGCGGTTGCGGCGGTGTCGATGTTGTCGATGGCCGGTATCGTGGTGGCGATCGATGCGTTCGGTCCGATCACAGACAACGCCGGCGGAATTGCGGAGATGGCCCACCTCGGCAAAGAGGTGCGGGATATCACCGATCCATTGGATGCAGTTGGGAACACGACGAAAGCGGTGACCAAGGGCTATGCGATCGGATCGGCTGCTCTCGCGGCAGTGGTGCTCTTTGCCGAATATGCGCGGGAAGTGGCAAAAGGGAGTGGGACAAGCACGTTCGATCTTTCCAATCCTTCTGTGCTAGTCGGACTCTTCTTGGGCGGGATGTTGCCATTTATTTTCGGAGCCCTCTGTATGAAAGCGGTGGGAGAGGCAGCCGGTCTTATAGTGGAAGAGGTGCGCAGGCAGTTCAGAACGATCAAAGGGATTATGGAAGGGACCGGTAAGCCCGAATATGGGACCTGCGTGGATATTGTGACCCAGGCGGCGATCAAGAAGATGATGGTGCCGGGATTGATTCCTGTTATTTCACCGATTGTGGTTGGTGTGATTCTGGGACCGCAGGCCTTGGGTGGTATGCTCGTCGGCAGTATCGTGACCGGTCTGTTCGTTGCCATCTCGATGACCAGCGGCGGTGGCGCTTGGGATAATGCCAAGAAGTATATTGAAGAGCAGGGAATGAAGGGGACCGATACCCACAAGGCGGCAGTGACGGGTGACACGGTCGGCGATCCCTACAAGGATACGGCTGGTCCGGCGATCAATCCGATGATCAAGGTCATCAACATTGTGGCGCTCTTGATCGTTTCGCTGATTGTGAAATAACGTCTCTTGTGAAGTGCAAAGCGTATCGTGCGTTTCACGCTTCACGAGCGACGCTTCACGATTGATGCCTTGGCTTGACGGCTAAAAGAATCGTGGAGTAAGGTGATCGTATAGGGTCATGCTGGTGGCTGACCCACGAGAGTTTCCCTGAATCACGGGAGGTGCTCGGATGGAGAAACAAGAGCGCAAGCAGGAGCCCAGGCGGGAGCCTCAGGGGAAGGAAGAGGTCAAAGCCAATCCCAAGGTCATCGAAGCCGGCAAGAAAATGAAAGAAGACATCGATAAGCTGGTCGATGAAATCGATGACGTGCTCGAAACGAACGCAGAAGAATTCGTCAAGAACTACGTGCAAAAAGGGGGGGAGTAATTCCGGTAGTCAGTTCGATTACTCCCTCGTCTTTCCCTCCTTATCTCGCTCCGTTGTTTAGCAGGCCACTGAAACAATACCGGCTGGTTGCTCTGGTTTATTTGGTTGAGCGAAACTAACCAGATAAACAAAACAAGCCAAATCAACCAGTCCCACTGGTTTGACAACGCAGGGCTGAGCGGCTAGTATCCCTTTAATTCTCAGATAGTTAGACTCTGAATTCTTCAAGAGGTTCTCATGAAGTCCAAGCTCTGGATCTTCCGTGATGTCAATCTGACTCAGCGGGCTTCGTTAGCTCAGGCCCTCTCGATTTCTCCTGCCACAGCCTCGTTGTTTTTGGCTCGTGGCGTGACCACGCCGGATGAAGCGACGACATGGATGTCGTTGCAGACACCGCACGATCCGTTTTTGATTCCCGATATGGAGCAGGCGGTCGAACGGTTGCATCGTGCCGTCACGACTCAGGAACCGATCTGCTTTTATGGCGATTACGATGTCGATGGGATTACGGCGACCAGCGTCTACCTGTCGTTCTTCGGAGGCTTGGGCGCACGAGTTCGCGCGTATGTTCCGCATCGTCTCCGCGAAGGCTATGGGCTCAACCTCGGCGCTGTGCAGCGTCTGCATGAGGAAGGCATTTCGCTATTGGTGACGTCCGATTGCGGCACGACATCGCACAAAGAAATCGCATTAGCGGCCAGCCTTGGTATGGATGTGGTGGTGACGGACCATCACCAGACCGACGAGGAGATGCCACCGGCCGTGGCGGTGCTCAACCCCCATCGAGTCGGCGCCCTCTATCCGTTTCGCGGGCTCTGTTCCGCCGCGCTGGCCTACAAAGTGGCGCAGGCGTACCAGCTTCGCTACGGAGTTGCCGGGGTGCCCCTGGAGTCGTTGCTCGATCTCGTGGCCTTGGCGACGGTCGCCGATGTCGTTCCCTTGCACGATGAGAATCGGAGCTTTGTACGTGAAGGACTGGTTCAGCTGTCGCGTGGTGCGCGTTGCGGAGTTCGAGCGCTGAAGCAGGTGGCGGGGGTCACGCAGAGTTGCACGGCGGAAACGATTGCTTACAAGCTGGCGCCGCGTATCAATGCTGCAGGGCGATTGGACGATGCCATGTTGGGTGTGCGGTTGCTGACGACCAACGACCCAGCCGAGGCGCAGCGATTGGCAGACCGGCTTGAGCAGTTGAATCGGGAGCGGCAGCGTATCGAAGTGGATATTATGACGGAGGCGCTGGCCTCGCTGAAAGACAGAGAGGTGCAGCCTGCGCTCATACTGGCCTCCCGGCAGTGGCATCTCGGGGTGGTCGGTATCGTCGCAGCTCGCTTGGTCGACAGATTCCAGCGCCCGGCGATTGTAATGGCGATCGATGAGCAGGGCATAGCCAAAGGCTCGGCACGGACGACCGGCGGGTTCGACCTCTATCAAGGGCTGGCTTCCTGTCGGGAGCTGTTGGAGGCTTTCGGTGGGCATCCGAGTGCCGCGGGTGTGACGATTCGCGAATCTCGGATCGATGAGTTTCGCGCCAGATTCTCAGAAGTGGTGGCCGGGTGGACCCACGACGGCGGCAAGGTTCCGACGTTGAACGTCGATGCCGAGGTGCGTCTGGACGAAGTGAATCTGCAGTTGATCCAGGAGATCGGCACGCTGCATCCGTTCGGTGAGGGTAATCCGGAGCCCACGTTTGCTGTGACTCGCCTCGAAGTCATGGATTCGCGCACGGTCGGCGAGAAGCATCTGAAAATGACCGTGAGGCAAGGGACATCGCTGCCGTTCGATAGTATTGGATTTGGCATGAAATCGCTTCTGGAGCGTGGCATTCCGTCCCGTGCCCCGGTCGACCTGGCCTTCACGCCTGAATTGAACCATTGGAACGGCCGTGACCGGATTCAGCTTCGGATTCGCGATGTCCGAGCGAGTGTGCGTGAGTAAGGTAGTGAGCGCACTATGGTGTACCAAACCGTCACAGATCTCGACCAGCTGGTGGATCGAATCAGAAGTTATGCTGCCGATGCCGATCTCGGCCTCGTTCGCAAGGCCCACGAGTTTTCTGCGAAAGCGCATCAAGGGCAACTTCGCCGATCCGGAGAACCCTACCTTCAACATCCCATCGCCGTCGCCGGAGTCCTGACCTCGCTCAAAGCCGATGTCGTCGCCATCGTCGCAGCGTTGCTGCACGACACCCTGGAAGATACGGTTGCCACGCCTGACGAACTTGAAAGAGAGTTCGGGAAGGACGTCGTGCATCTGGTCGATGGCGTGACCAAGATCGGCAAGATTACGTTTCGCAGCTATGAGGAAAAACAGGCGGAGAACTTCCGTAAGATGGTGCTGTCGATGGCGGACGATATCCGGGTCGTCCTCATTAAGCTGGCCGACCGGCTGCACAACATGCGCACCTTAGAACATCTCGGCGCGGCCAAGCGGGAAGAGATCGCCCAGGAAACGCTGGAGATCTATGCGCCATTGGCGAATCGCCTTGGAATCGGGTGGATCAAGAATGAGCTGGAGGACCTGTGCCTTAAACACCTCAAGTCCGAGGTCTACGAGACATTGCGTGTCCTTGTGGCAAAACGTGACGAGGATCGGCAGCAGTACATCGATGAAGTCAGCCAGCTCGTGAAGGGTGCCATGCAGGAGAACGGATTAGCGGGACAAGTCTACGGGCGGCCCAAACATCTCTACGGCATTTACCAAAAGATGAATAAGCAGTCGATTACGTTCGAAGAGGTCTACGACTTGACGGCGCTACGGATCGTGACCGATACCAAGATGAACTGCTATGCCGTGCTTGGGGTGATTCACTCAGTCTGGCGGCCTGTACCTGGGCGCTTCAAGGACTATATCGCGATTCCAAAATCTAATCTCTATCAGTCTCTGCATACGACGGTGGTGGGCCCGAAGGGGGAGCATGTCGAATTCCAAATCCGCACGGAGGAGATGCATCGTATCGCCGAGCACGGCATCGCCGCGCATTGGAAGTATAAAGAACAGGGACAGGTTGCAGATCGTGACAGCAAGGCGTTCGGCTGGCTCCATCAGTTCGTCGAATGGCATGAAGATTTGACGGACAATCGGCAGTTCATGGACTCGGTGAAGCTCGATCTCTTTCACGATGTGGTTTATGTGTTCACGCCCAAAGGGATTGTGAAAGAGCTGCCGAGAGGATCGACACCCGTCGATTTTGCCTTTGCGATTCACACCCAGGTTGGAGACCACTGTGTCGGGGCCAAGGTGGATGGGAAGATCGTGCCGCTCAAGTATCAACTCGCCAGCGGAGATACGGTCGAAATTCTGACGTCTCCCACGCAATCGCCGCACAAGGATTGGTTGAAGTTTGTCCGTACCTCGCGCGCGAAGACCAAGATCAAACACTGGATCAAGCTCGAAGAGCAGAAGCGGAGTATCGAGATCGGCCGTCGCTTGCTGGAGTCGGAGTTCCGCCGTCAGGGGATGGCGCCGGCCCGAATGTTTAAATCGACGGAGCTCTTGGACGCCGCTCGTCAGTTGGGATTCGACAGCACCGACGAATTAGCTGCGGCAGTAGGGTTCGGCCACATGGCGACGTCACAGGTCATCGGCAAACTCACGGCTCCGTCATCCGGAGCGCAGGCGCCGGCTCAGGAACGTCCGGCCGCGCGCAAAGCGATAAGCGGGAAGAGCGACGACACCGGAGTACAGGTCAAAGGGTCTCGGGATTTGCTGATGCAGCTGTCGCGCTGTTGCCATCCCGTGCCCGGCGACCGCATCCTCGGATATATTACTCGTGGTCGCGGGCTGACGATCCATGCCGTCGATTGTCCGAACCTTGAGGCGCTGGACTACGACAAGGAACGGCTGGTGGAAGTGGAGTGGGATTCTGCCACACCCAGCACGCACTCGGTCAAAATGTCCATTGTTGCTGTCGATAAGACTGGGGTGTTGGCGAATGTGTCCTCCGCGATTGCGGAATGCCATGCCAATATCAGCCGTGCCGAGATTGCAACGCGAGAGGATCAGAAAGCAGTGCTGGATTTTGTCGTGGAAGTGTTAGATACTCATCATCTCGAGCAGGTGCTCAAAGCCGTTGAACGTGTGGATGGGGTGATTACGGCGAGACGGATGCGGGCCTGGCAGGAACGGTCCTAGCCCGCAGGATGCTGAAAAAGACCGCCAGCTTCGTTTTTGCCTCGTCGAAATCCTCAACGTACCCTTGAGAGTACTCCTCCGGTTTCAACTCGCCTGCGGCCTTGCTGGACGAAATTTTTGAGCGTCCTGGGTGAGGGGAACAAGCTACGGAACCCGGAACTGAAGTTTGGATCCTCGCTGCAACTTCAAGCTCTCAGCTCGGCCCGCTGCGAGTTCCAAAACATAGAGCGCACCTTCATTGGGCCGATATTGTGGGCAGCTGTCGTCTGTTCTCGTGCAGATCGGAACGTGCTGCTCCATATGGATGATCTGCTTTTTCTCATTGATCCAGATGAGATCGAGCGGAATTTTGGTATTCTTCATCCAGAACACCCAGGCCTCTGCTTGTGAGAACGTAAAGAGCATGCCGTGGTCGTCGGCTAAATGCTCACGGTACATCAATCCCTCAGCACGTTTCTGGGGAGTGTTAGCCAGCTCCGCGTGAATGATGCCTCCTCCAGGAAGGGTAATCGGAATCAGGCCTGACGGGGCCGGATCGTTTCCTGCCAGTGTATAGCAAGGAAACAAGAAGAGGAGGAGCAAGAAAATCCCAAGTGATCGGCGTCGTCGCACGGCGGCATCCTATCGTCCAGCCTAGTGTGAGTCAAGTCAGAGGCTGCGGGAGGGGGTGTGAGTCGGTTTGAGGTTTCAACAATGAACTGTTGAAGTCTGTTATCCTTCTGATCAGAAGATGATGAGATGTCAAGGAGGGATGATCATGGCTGAGTGGGTGACTTATAAAAATCATAAGATTAAAGCTTGCTCACAAAATCTCGGAGGAGACCAATGGTCGCCCAAGGCGTTGGCATGGCTTTCCGAGGGAGGACGAGCGCCGATGAAAACCCTGCAGGGTGAATCGCATGAGGTCAGGGATACAGAAAAAAAGGCGAATGAGATCGCGCTTGGAAAGGCTAAAAAATGGGTCGACCAGCATCAATAGGCTGAAACTGCCCCATTCCTGTCACGTGCGTCTTGCATTCGCGCGGTTGCCTATGCCATCCTCGATCATCATACGCAAAGGGTGAGTCTATGAAAGAGACGCGAAAAGTGCATTACGTGAAGGGTGTGTTTGTCTGCCCTAAGTGCCGGCAATCGTACGTGCAAGAAAAGTGGATCGAAGAATGGCGGGTTCGCTGTCACAAGTGCGATTATCGCGGAACGTTGACCGAAGTCTCCGTTGAAGAGCGGATGGAAGAAGAAATCGTCCGTCGTTGAATCGGCGCTAGTCCTGTGCGCCGGTCCCTCCCTCTGTGAGCCGATGTTTTTACCTCTCACCTGCACGTCACGATTTCGTATCATTGCTCCCCTCTTTCTGTGTACCCTTCTTCTTGCGCTAGGCACCGGATCAGGTGAGACATTCGCGGACGATCAGGCTCCGCTGGTGAAGGTGCTTGTGACCTACCATTCACTCTCCGGCAATACGGAACGCATGGCTGAAGCGGTGGTCGATGGAGTAAAAGGCGTATCAGGCGCCGAGGCGATCTTGAAGCGAGTCGGCAAGGTAACGGGGGACGATTTATTCTCCGCCGATGCAGTCGTAGTTGGCTCGCCGGTCTATTGGTCGAACATGTCGGGCGAGGTGAAAACATTTTTCGACAACTGGCAGTTTAAGTTCGGTGTGTTTCCTGACTTCAAGATGAAGAACAAGATCGGCGCAGCTTTCGCCACTGGCGGTCAGGTATCGAGTGGGAAGGAAGTCGCGATGTTAACGATCCTTGCCGCGATGCTGGGGAATCAGATGATCGTCGTCAGCGGGGGCGGAGCCTTCGGTGCATCTGCCACTACAGAAGGCGACAGTCCCGGCATCGACAACAAAGAGTTGGCCGACGCCAAGGCGTTGGGTCGGCGTGTGGCCGAAGTCGCGGTGATGATGCATCGAGGCTCTGTCCGTTAATCAGGTGTACTCCTGTCCGCACACTTCAGCAAACGGCTTCTTCTCTCGTACCATTTCTGAATCGTTAGCATCGATTGCGAGTACATCCTGTCGCCGCAATCTTGTGGGGTGTGGGAGAGCTAGCTTCGTACGCTGTTGGGGGAAGGCGTTTGATGGACACTCATCGCGATTTGCGCAAACTCTCGAATATTCTTTGAGCAGCGACCGCAGCATCCTGCGTCTTTCAATCCAAATTTCGCTTTGAGTTGGCAAGGCATGACGATGCCGGCTTGTCCTGCTTCACGGACATCCGATTCAGTAATTCCCTTGCAGAGGCAGAGATACATGGGCCGCATTCCTGTATCGTCGAGCTAGGTCTCACTCGACGGCAACGATTATGATAACTGTTATCAACTGAAATAAGAATACTCCTGCCCTTTCCATCTGTCAAGAGGGGTGGAAGAGAACAGGCGTGATAAGGAGGCTAGAATATCTAAGGCATTGGAAGTGCTTGATTTACATGGTCTGCTCCAGCTGATCGACCATCTCGCGAATCGTATCGAATCCCGATTGCCAAAAATCTTCAGATGCCATATCGACTCCAACCTTGGAGAGAATCGCCTGCGGTGACTCTGACCCGCCGGTACTCAGCAGCTCGAGATATTTGGGTACGAACGCTGCCCCTTCTTTCTGATACATCCGGTAGAGGGCGAGGACCAATAAGTTGCCAAAGCTGTAGGCGTAGCAATAGAAGGGACTGGCAAAGATGTGTGGAATGGTCAGCCATTCCCATTGAAACTCCTCCGGGACTTTGATGCCTTTCCCAAACTGCTGTCGCGCCTCGGCCAGATAGGTCTTGGCCAGATCTTTCACGGTCGCGCCTTGAGCGATCATCTCATGGGCTTGATTCTCAAATTGAACGAAATAGGCTTGCCGGAGGACTGTGGCGTAGATGTCGTCCAGTTGGTTGAGCAGGAGTCCTTGCCTCACCTTCTTGTCCTGCTCCTGCTTCATGAGGGCATCGGATAGGATGCGTTCCCCGAACACCGAGGCTGTTTCTGCCAAAGGGAGGGTGGAATGGAAGGTAAATATGGAATGCTTCGCCGCCAGCATGCCGTGGACGGCATGGCCGAGTTCATGGGCCATCGTCGCGATATCGCGTGCCTCGCCGGTGAAATTCAACAGCACATAGGGGGTCATGTCGGGGGTAACGCTGTAGCAATAGGCTCCCCCGATTTTTCCGGGCCTCGTCCGCGCATCAACATGGCGTTCATGAACCACCCGTTCTGCCAAGTCGGCTAATTGCGGAGAGAACCCTCGATAGGCTTCCAGCACCATTCGGACGGCATCTTGATAGCGATAGGATTTCTGTGCTGTGCGATGCGGCGCATAGATGTGATAGCGGCTCATCGGCTTGATCTTGCACAGGCGAGCCTTGATGCGGAAGTAGTCTTGGAAGATACCCGCGTTTTTCTGACAGACTTTTAAGAGGGAGGCCACGGCTGCATCGGGAATGTCATTCATGAGGTTGCGGGTGGCAATCGGAGAAGCGAACCGGCGCAGTTGGAGATTCTCCGCCTTCCAGTCGTTGACCAAAGCTTTGTAGATTTCGCCCAGTAGGTCGTGCTGATCGGCGTAGACACGGTAGAGTTCTCGATAGGCGGATTCACGAAGCCGCCCGCTCGTGTGGCGAAGATAGGATGTCAGTTCCTCGCGCGTCATCGTCTTTCGTTTGCCGTCGACGGTAAGTGTGAAAGTAAAGGCGTTCGTCACGACGTCGTAGAGCGAATGAACGGCGCTGCGACCTGTGATGTTCTTGATGTTGACGATCTTTTCTTCCGGTTCAGATAGTGTGTGGGGCTTAAACCGGCGAATGGTTTCTAGGTGGTACCGGAGCGTCCCGGTTCCGGCCATGAGCCGGCGCGCATTGCTCTCATCGACGCTTTGCCACCAGAGGTCAAAAAACACCAACCGGTTCTGGAGCGATGTGAGCCGTTCCTCGACTTTGGTTTTGAACGAACGAGCGGCGAGGTCTTTCGTGTTTTCGGAGAACCAGAGGTAGGCATAGGCGCCGATCTTGGACGATGCAGCTGCGATGTCTTCGCTGAGCGTCAGCAGTGGGTGGAAGATGGAAGTTGCCATGGCCGGGCTAAGCTGAGCCCTCGCAGATTCAAATTGCGCCACCTTTGATTCGATCTCTCCCAACAGGGCCTCGAAATGCTGAACCGGGTCTTTCGCCAAATGTGAGAGATCCCAGTGCTCGGAATAGACGAGTTTCTGTCGTTTTGAGGAAGAGGGTTTGCGTAAGGTCGAAGTGTTTCGGCTGGTTTTCACAGGCATAGATCGCATCTCCTTCATCTTGCCCGCATGCGTCATGCAGGCTGGCTTTGTCCGGCCATGATCATACCATTCCCGCCAATGAGGTCGCAGAGTTTTTGACTAGCTCTAGGAGAATCTTCCATCTGTGGTGGCATTTTCGGTATGATGCGCGAAGTATAAAGGGGAAACCTCATGACCGATCAAGAACTCAACCGGGCAGTCCAATATGTCACGGCCAGCACGTCCTATGGGCGGGATACAGTGGCCGAGATTCTCAAGACGGGGCTGAGTGAAATGACGTTGTTGGCCACTCAATCGTCGGAGCAGTTCGAGCGTGATGTGTTGTTGGAGTATGTCTGCCAATGGACGATCAAACGTACGGGCCAAACGGAACCGTTGGTCAGGGAGATCCTTGGCTGCGCAAGCCGCTGGCTCGATGAAGTGTATGAAGAAATCGCCAAACGCCAGCCGGAAGCATTAGGCCTTAAAACCGATGAGGACGACGATGACAAAGGGGCGGAGCCGGTCTAACGAACGTCGTTCGTGAAACGTGAAGCGCGAGACATGCGAGAAAGGCGCGACTGGACAGATTAGATCCCCACCTCGTCTCGCTGGGGCCGATCAGTGAAGTGTCAGTTCTTAAGTAGGCAACGAGCTTTTGAGGAGTTCGAAATTCTTCGTCACCATCGCGTCGCCGTTTTTCGTGGAGACGTCGATGCCGGTGGCACAGACGGTTCGGCACTCGTCAAGACGCCCCAGCTTGTAGAGTGATTGTGCCCAAGCATAGTAGGCAGCTGAGTAGGTGGGCTTCACTGTGACGCATTGTTGAAGGGCCTTGGCTGCCTCTTCGAAATTCTCATCCTCCATGTAGGCCTTCCCGAGACCAAACCAGGCCACCTCATCGTTCGGGTCGATCGCCAGGACTTTCTTGAGCGGTTCAATTCGTCGATTCGGCATAGCGTTCTCCAATTTGATTGACGATAGCAGCGGTGAGCGCTCGTTGTCTATGCTCTTTCCTGCATGCTAATCTGACTTCTGCAGGACGCTGAAAAAGTCTGCCAGCTTTGTTCTTGCATCGTTTCGCCCCATCAACGTACCACAAGGGTACGCCTCGGGGCGTCACTCGCTGCGGTCTTGCCTGGGACAAGGCGCGTCTCGGCGCGCCGGGGTTGGGCGGGTGAGAAGTCTGGCCATTTTGAGTGTCCTGTTGGGCAAGAAAGCTGGAGCATTTATGGGCAACACCGGACTCGTCTACGATTCTCGCTATCTCGGCCATGATATGGGCGCCGGGCACCCTGAGTCGCCCAATCGGTTGCGTGCCATCATGCACCAGCTTGAACAGAGCGGTACGGCAGCTCGCTTGACCAAGATTGAGCCACGTGAGGCTGAAGATGAGTGGATTACGCAGATCCATACGCCGTCGTATCTTGCAATGCTGAAGACCCACGCGCCGACGAATGGGCGGGTTTCGCTCGATCCCGATACTTCCATGTCTCCCGGTTCGATGACTGCCGCTTATCTGGCAGTAGGCGGGGTGTTGGCCGCTGTCGATGCGATCATGAGCCGTCTGGTGGACCATGTATTCTGCGCGGTGAGGCCGCCGGGGCATCATGCCGAAGCGGGGCGCGCAATGGGATTCTGTCTCTTTAATAATGTCGCGATCGCCGCGCGCTATGTGCAGAAGAAGTATGGCCTCAAGCGTGTGTTGATTGTCGATTGGGATGTGCACCATGGGAACGGGACGCAGCACAGTTTTGAGGACGACCCCTCTGTGCTTTTTTTCAGCACACATCAATACCCGCATTATCCCGGAACGGGCCGAGAATCTGAACGGGGCCTGGGAGCAGGGGAAGGGTTCACGATCAACGTGCCGATGGAAGCGGGTGAGGGTGATGAAGAGTATCGCGCCATCTTCCAGAAATCGTTGGTGCCGGCGGCCGATGATTTCAAACCAGAGTTTGTGATTATCTCCGCCGGGTTCGACGCCCACAAAGACGATCCACTCGCGAGTATGGGATTGACAGAAAAGGGCTATGCAGACCTCACCGGTATCGTAGCGGGTATCGCCAAGCGCCACGCCGGCGGGCGCATCCTTTCGTCGCTCGAAGGTGGGTATCACCTAACATCCTTGGCTGCTTCGATCGATCGCCACGTTCAGGCTCTTCTGGCCGCATGAAGACCTCTATCAAAGTTCTGCTCGGGTGTGTCCTGACTGGTGTGCTCGTGTATCTGTATTACACCGAGATCAAACCGGTCGTGATTTTCGGGCTGCGGTCGGATTATGCCCAGGCGATTCCGTTTCAAAAAATTCCGGAGGGTCTGACGAGCTTGAAAGCTGAATCCTGTGGGGAATGCCATCGCGAGATCTACGATGAATGGAAGACGAGTATCCACGCCCATGCCTATGAAGATCCGTTCTTTCAGGCCTATTGGAAAAAAGATAAGAATGTGTGGGTCTGCTTGAACTGTCACACCCCGCTGGAGAATCAGCAGCCGACCTTGATTAAGGAGATTCCGCGAGGGCGAGTCGAAAAGGCGGTTCAAGAGCCCAATCCCCAGTACGATCCCGAGTATCAGAAGGAGTCGGTAACCTGCGCGGTCTGCCATGTGCGTGACGGAATCGTTTACGGGCCGTTCGACGACTCAGCCGCGCCGCACCCGACCAAGTTCGATCCCAATTTCAGGACGGCTCAGGTGTGTTATCGCTGTCACAATGTCGTATCCGGGCCGGCTCAGTTTTACAATGTGGGGCCTTGCGGGACGTATGCGGAATACGAAGGCAAGTTCTTCATGCAGGAGCGGGGCTTTATTTGCCAGAGCTGCCACATGCCTGAAGTCGACCGCCCGGTCGCGACCAATAGTCCGATCAGGCGAGGGCGCAAGCACCTCTGGCGCGGCGGGCATGACCCCGATATGGTGAAACGGGCGGTGGGCATACACGTCAAGGCCGACAACACGTCGCCCAAGCCGGGTGATCGAGTGGGGTTTACACTCACGTTGATCAATGCAGGAGCCGGCCATAAGATTCCGACCGGCGATCCCGACCGATACTTCACGGTGGAGTTTTCCGTGGAGGATCAACAGGGGCGAGTGCTGGATCAGCAAACCACGACGATGGGGCGCTGGATCATGTGGCAGCCGGCTATCGTCGAGTTGTATGATAATCGACTGTTGCCCTTGGCCAGCCGTGAATACCAATTTGTGTACCAACTTCCGGCCCAGGCAAAGGGTTTGAAGGTCAAGACTCGCGTGCAGTATCACATCTTGACCGATACACAGCATGAGATGCTGCAGACGAAATATGGGCTCACAGGGAACGATCCCTATCGATTCGTCGTGTACGAGCGCGAGTTTCCGCTGTCCGGTGCGCTGGCGGCGGTATTGAGTCAGAGCGGTCAGCCTTCACCCTTCAGCCTTCAGCCTGAAGGGTTAAGTTGTAAGGCAGGGGCTGAGGGCTGATTACTCGAATCCAAAGGGAGTGATATGACACACCCATTACTGATCGATACCGATACGCTCCAGCAGAAGTTGGGGCAGCCAGGCTTAGTCATTCTCGACGTGCGCGGGCGGGCAACTTACGAATTCGGCGGGCATATTCCGGGGGCGGTGCATTCGACGTGGCACGAGTACAGTGATCCCCGTGCTGTGCCGAAGGGATTGCTCGATCCCGACCGCGGGCGCCTGGAACAGAGGATCCGCGCCTTGGGTATCAGTCAGGACAGCGAGGTCGTCATCTACTCCAATCCGTTCGACAACTGGGGAGATGAAGGCCGCATGTTCTGGATGTTGGAATATTTCGGACACACACGTCTGCGAATTCTCGACGGAGGGTGGGTGAAGTGGGTGCAGGAAAAACGGCCGTTCGAACATGGGGCCGTGACACCCGAGCCGGGAACCTTCACCATGAATCCAGTGGCTTCTGTGATCGCCGGCAAAGACGAACTGAAGCGCCTCGTGAAGCAGCCCCATCCCGGCACCGCGATCGTCGATGCGCGCAGTCTCGAAGAGTATCTTGGGAAAGAGGTGTCGGGGATTCCCCGACCAGGCCATATTCCCTCCGCGATTCATCTGGCATGGACGGGATTTCTTCACGCCAACGCGACGGTAAAAGACCTGCAGACGATTGCCGAAAGCCTCGCAGATAAGGGTCTCACGCAGGATCAAGAGATCATTTGTTATTGCACCGGCGGGGTTCGGTCATCCTGGCTGTATGTTGTCCTCAAACTCGTCGGGTATCGGAAGGTCCGCAATTATCCGGGGTCATTTTGGGAGTGGAGCCGGGATTTTGCCTGCCCTGTGGAAAAAGATGCGAAGGGATTGCAGCATATCCTGAATGTCGATCCACAAGTCAGGCCTTCTTGACAGCAAAAAAATGCCTGTGTAAGGTGATGAAACTTGAAAGATTGAACACGGATTATTTGCGTGTGAGTGAACCTTAACCACTGAGGAGGAACCCATGACAATGAGAATCCATCGTGGAGTATTGGCTGTGGCGGCGGTTGCCGCGCTTGTTGGTTTTCCGCTCTTCAGCGGGCTTGTCCTTGCTGCTGACAAGCATGTGGGTGAAGCCTTGGCGCATGCCAAGGAAGCTGTGGCGCATGGCAAACAGGGGCATGCCGATGCTCTGGTGCAGCATTGTGAGGAAGGACTCAAGCATGCCATGGTTGGTGATATGAAGAACCCGCATCTGGCTGAAGGGGTCACGCATCTTAAGGAATGCGTTGCCCATGGCAAGGCCGGGCACGCCGATGTGGGCACTCAACATGCCGAAGGCGCAGTCACCCATTTGTCCGAAGTGAAGTAAGCTATTCAGCCAAGAGGTTTCCTGAAAACGGGCAGGGGCGACCCTGCCCGTTTTGTTCTCGGAGCATGAGGATGATGCAAGTTGGGTTCTACCAGTTCGCTCCACAGTTCGGTGATGTATCGCGCAATCTCGATACGATTGTGGAAACACTCGACCGGGCCGATGCTGACCTGATCGTCTTGCCCGAGTTGTGCGCGTCCGGGTATCAATTCGTATCGCAACAAGAAGTGGTTGCATTGTCGGAATCGGTGCCGAATGGGCCGACAACGCAACGGCTGATCGATCTTGCAAAACGACGCAGGATGGTGATCGTCGCCGGTCTTCCAGAGCGTGACGGATCTGTCTGCTATAATTCCGCCGTGGTCGTCGGCCCGTCCGGGTTTATCGGGTGTTATCGCAAGACCCATCTGTTTTTTGAAGAAACGCTGTTCTTTGCTCCCGGCGACACAGGGTTTCAGGTGTGGGATATCGGATCGGCCAAGATCGGCACGATGATCTGTTTCGATTGGTACTACCCGGAAGCAGCTCGCACATTGGCGCTCAAGGGAGCGGAGATTATTTGCCATCCCTCGAATCTGATCTTGCCTAATTGCCCGGACTCTATGCCGGTTCGGTGCCTGGAGAATCGAGTCTTCGCGATTACCTGTAACCGCACAGGGAGCGAAGCGCGAGACGGCAAAGACCGGCTGACGTTTATTGGGAACAGTGAAGTCGTCGCCCCAAAGGGGGCGATTCTGCATCGCGCGCCACGAGATCAGGACGAACTCTATATTGTTGAGATCGACCCTGCCGATGCGCGCAACAAAGCCCTCACACGCTACAACGATCTACTTCGCGATCGACGCGAATCCCTCTATCGTTAGCAAGGTGCTGAAACAGTCCGCCAGCGGCGTTCTCGCATCGTTCATACCCTCAACGTACCCCAGAGGGTACGCCTCGGCCCTTCACTCGCTGCGGCCTTGCCTGGGGCAATGCGCGTCTTGGCGCGCCAGGGTTGGGCGGGTGAGAACCGTGATCTGTTTGAGCATCCTGCGGGGTCCATCTGTAGATCTCCGTTCGTCGTGCCGCTTGCACGCCACAGGTCAGCGCGGTAGGATTAACAACATGAAAGCTCCGCTTGGGAAAGGCATCTTCCTTATCGCCGCGCCGTCCTTGCGCGATCCTAACTTTCGGCAGACCGTCGTGTTGCTCTGCGAGCATGGAGCCGAAGGCGCGCTGGGTGTCGTCGTTAATCGTCCGACAGCGATGTCAGTCTCGGAAGCGTTACCTCAAATACCGATCCTCGAAGGCCAACGGCACGTCCTCTTTTCCGGAGGGCCAGTGCAAACGAACCAAGTCATGATGCTCTATCGATTGGATCAACTCCCTGAGAACTCGCATCACGTGTTCGATGGAATCTGCCTTGGCGGAGATACAGAGCTCGTCGATCGTATATTGACTGCCAGTGAGGGGCGTGAGGCGTTTCGCGCCTATATCGGCTATTCCGGGTGGGGTCCTGGACAACTGGAGTCGGAAATGCGGACGGGATCCTGGTTGACTCTTCCCGCCGATCCCACTGCGGTGTTCGACAAGGATCCCACCCGTATCTGGCCTGATATCGTGAGTACGCTGGGCGATGACTATCGCCATTATGCGGATATGCCGTTCGATCCTTCCTTGAACTAGCAGGATGCTGAAAAAGCCCGTCAGCGGCGTTCTCACCTCGAAAGCATTCTCAACGCAGCCCACTTGGGAAACGAGCTGTCTTGGCAGCTCGGGCTGGGCGGGTGAGGAATGTTACGCCTCCGGTGCATTCATCGGCTGCGGCCTTGCCGACGGACTTTTTGAGCATCCTGCGGAGAGAGTCACTAAGCTCACTCCTCGTCCTGTTCCGTTGCAGCCCTCGCTTCCGGAGTGGTACGCTTGCGGTGATGCCGATGCAGCAGGCCGTTTCTTCCAGCCGGTTTTCCACGTTCATCCGCACACTCGCGATTGTCAGCCTTGCCAGCATACTTACCGCTTGCGGCGTCGCCTATACGATTGTGAAGTCGGAGTCCAAACTGGACAGACTGGCCGTGCCCATGACGAAGGCCGAAGTGGTTGAACAGATCGGTCGGCCGGATCGTGTGTTGCGAGACGATGGCCGTCTGCTGGTATGGGAGTATTCCCTGACAGCCCGCAAACAGTGGCTCTATGAATTGGCCTTCTGCCCGTTATCGGTCTGGATCGGCGGTTGCATCTTCTATCCCTTCACCAATATCGCGGCGGAACATCAACGTGAATATCCGCACCACGTTGTGCTGGTGAACGATGAGCTCTGTGCCTGGGGTACGCCCGCCGCCATCTTGCACCGACGCCGGGCCTGTGCGTCGTCAGACACAGCCGCCTTAGGATTTGGCGGGATGCGAGGACGCCCCGAACCGGTCGTGGCCGGCGCAGGTCCGATCAATCGCGATACGATCGATCGCTATCGAACGATGGCCGTCGTGCTGTTTGAGGATGCGCCTGGCGAAGAGGGGTCAGGGTCGCGTGTGGCCGGGATGGTGACGACCCTGTTATTGGACCTGGATATCAACATGGTCGAGCGAACTGAGCTCGACGAGGTGCTCAAAGAGCAGGTCGTTCAGCTCAAACATGCCGATGATGCCGAGGTACTGAAAATTGGGAAACTCGTTGGCGCGCAGGCCATTGTGGTGGGCGAAGTGCAACAATGGGAGCGAGCCGAGAGAGACCAGGTCACCCGCGTGTCGCTGGCTTTACGGATGATCGATGTCGAGAGCGGTCTGGTCTTATTCAACGGGGAAGGATACGGTTCTGACGCCACGGTCAGCGATCCAGAGAGCTTGGCTCGCGTCATTGCTCATCGCGTTCTTGCCCGATTCGGTTCACAAACCGGATTACTTGGGTCTGGACACATCGGCGTCAATTGGGAACTACAGGAATCAGCCGGCGCTCGATACTACCTCGTGCGTGAACTTCGGAGCGGCCTGCCTGCCGAGAAAGCCGGTCTCAAGGTGGGCGATAGGGTCGTGGCCTGTCATGGCGTGGTCTTATCTCGTGTGTCTTCAGAGCGGGAAGCGAAACGGCTGTGCCACGTCCAAATAGGGCAGACCTTGAAACTCGGCATCGAACGCGGCGGCTCTCCATTGGAAATTAGTATCGTCGCAGAGCCGAGACCGGGGGTCTGAAACTGCGGATCGAGTGACATGAGGTTGTAAAGCAGTCCCGTTCACACGATCTGTTTTCGCAACCGCCCCCAGCAAGCCGTGCCGACGTATCCGCAGGCGAAGGTGCCTGTCGTGAGTGCCATGATTTGATAGACCTGGCTCCGCGGGATTTTGACTTTGACGGCGGGATTCAAGAGGTCGGGCGAATTCATGACGAGCTTCAGCGATTCACCGGCGGAAAGAATCGGCCACATGCAGGATAAGCGTAGACGAGTCTCATGTCGTGGTATCGCCATGGCGTAGAGCCAACCTTGGTCAAGATGCTCCACTGCCATACGGACGAGCTTGCTCAGGACCGGCTGAAAACGTGCACGGTTCTGCTGGTCCAGGAGGTCTCGACCGGTGAGTCCAGCTTCGGCCAGCATGGGTGCCGGCACATAGCAGCGGCCCTTCTGAAGATCGTGCGCGATATCTTTCACAATGTTTGTGAGTTGCAACCCTTTCCCAAACCGCACACCGACTTCCGACATCTCCCGCACCTTCCACGAGGCCAATGCCTTTCGGTGCGCGCACATCAAATCTGTCCAGAACTCGCCGACACAGCCGGCGACGTAATAGGTGTAGCGATCCAGGTCATCGAGTGTTTTCAGAACTGTAAGATCTTCTGCTGTCGTGCCGGGGAAAACGACGAGGTCCATCTCCATGCCTTGCGTCAACGTGGACATGAGCCGTTGTATCCGGTGGCGATCGTCCGGTGAAAATGTCTGGAAGAGCTTGAAGCAATCTTCTAGTCGTTCAAGCAGGATACGCTCGGCAGAGTTTTGTTGGATCGGCGCCACCGCCTGCTGGATGTCTCGTACCTGAGTCCATGCGATCTGATCGCTCACGAACTGAGCTTTGAGCTGGCCGAGTAAATCCAGCCGACGAGGACGATCGATCAATTCCGTATCTGCAATCGTGTCCGCCGCGCGAGCAAAGAGATACGCGAGGCTGACTTGATCGCGCACATCTGCCGGAACCACGGCCAACGTCGTGTAGAAGAGACGAGACACTTGCTTGAGGAGATCGCGGAGCAGGTCCTGCTTGGAGGTTTCTATGTTTGTAGCCACACCTATCGCACTTCCAGGGTCCCTTCCATCCCTTTGTCGCGATGGCTGGGCAACGGCCAGAGCCGCTTGTCGCAGTAAATGGGGAATATGCCGGGTTGAGTCGGTGTTAACCTAATGATGACCGTCTTGCCGGCGCTCACATCCTGTTCGACAGAAAGGTTTCCCGTTGGATCCTTAATGATAAAGTTGTGTGGGATCAATGTCGTCACACTGGTCAGCATCAGTTCAACCGGCTTCCCGGCTTCGACAATCAAATGCTTTGGGGAATACGAGTAGCTATCAAGTGTGATTGTGGCTCGCTGTATCCCGTCTTCCGCCACCGAGATTACCACAGAAGGGCTTGGTTGGGAGGGTTCCGCTGCATAAACGATCGTTACACCGACTGATATCAGCAACCAGACAGCCGCCGAGATGTGGGTCAATCGCATATGCACCCCATCAATGAGCCATTTCTAACAGGAAGGACGAGAATGGGTCAACTTTGTCTAGGAGTTTCAGGCACTTGAGGCGCCTTGACCTTGGAATTTACGGAGTTATTTCTTACAACATGTCGCCATTGTAATCTCGATTGAGATGTATTTCAGAGAATCGCTTAGTATAATGACGTTCACAGGTCGCTCGCTCGATGACGGGGCGAGAACATAGGTGTGAAGGAGGATCTCGATGAAATGGATGAAAGGCATGGTGCTATTGTTAGTCGCCAATGTGCTGATTATGGTGACGCTCTCGCTGACCGTACCGGTGCTGATCAATGTCGTGTTGCCCATGTTCGGGATCGATCTGCGCGGAGCAGTTGATCTCAGCTCGTTAGTGTGGGCTCTCGCCTTCGGCTTCGGTGGCGCCTTTATCAGTTTGGCTTTCTCCAAGCAGATGGCTCGGGCCATGTTGGATTGCCGTCAGATTACCGAGCCGCGGTCGCATGCCGAACAGGTTATTTACGGTTCTATCCAGGAGATCGCGCAACGTCTTCAGATCACGATGCCTGAGGTCTGGGTGTACGAATCTCCTGATCCCAATGCCTTTGCAACCGGTCCCAGCAAGAACAATTCGATGGTAGCCGTCTCGACTGGGCTATTGAGCAATCTACAAGAGCAGGAAGTGCGAGCCGTCCTTGCTCACGAAATGGGACACGTCTACAACGGAGACATGTTCGCGACAACTGTGTTGGCAGGGTTGATGAATACCTTCGTGTATTACATTGCAATGTGGGTGCGCCGGTTCTTTGGGGAACGCGATCAGGCGATGCTCGGTTTTGGACTATCGATCGTCATTCAAATCGTGGTCAGTATCATGGCCTCGGTTCTGATCTGCTGGTTCTCGCGGCAGCGTGAATATGGCGCCGACGCCTTTTCCGCCAAGGTGTACGGCAAGGACTCGATGATCTCGGCCCTTCGCGCGATCGATCGGTGGGTGAGCCGCTCGCAGGTGGAGTACTCCGGACAGGATGCGCTTGCGACGATGAAGATCTCCGGTAACTCATCGGGGTTCATGCGTCTCTTTGCGACGCATCCGCCGGTTGAAGCGCGCATTTCTGCTCTGGAGAGGCTCTAACCGCGAGGTGCCTGATGGGAATTCGTCATGTTGTGGGAGGTTCACTCATCGCGATGGGATTGGTCTTCGGTGGCGGATCAAGCGATCTACTTGAGCCTGTCCTCGCACAGGCGAAGCAAGAAGGGACCATACTGATGGCAGCGCAAACGCCCATGGTCTATGATTTTACGCTGAATGACATCGATGGGAAGCCGGTTTCTCTGAGCCAGTTCCGCGGCAAGGCTCTGTTACTGGTTAATACGGCCAGCTTCTGCGGCAATACGCCGCAGTATACTGACCTCGAAAAAATGTATGAACAATACAGAGAAAAGGGCTTCGAGATTCTGGCGTTTCCTGCGAACAACTTCGGGCAGCAAGAGCCGGGAACCAACGCAGAGATCAAAGATTTTTGTCACACCAAGTACAGCTTGTCGTTTCCGCTGTTCAGCAAGATCAGTGTGAAGGGCGACGACAAGCATCCACTGTATCGATACCTGACTGAACAGAGCCCATTTCCCGGCGAAGTGGAATGGAATTTTCAAAAGTATTTAATCGATCGTTCAGGAAAGGTCGTCGCTCGATACCATCACCGCACGAAGCCCTCAGCGCCTGACATCGTCCAGGATGTCGAACGAGTGCTTGCTGCGCGCTGACCCATTCAGGTTTTTCGATAAAAAGAAATATTCTCGCGATATTGCTGGATCGCTGCGGCGAGGGCTTGTCCGCCAAGAGAGATATTCGCATCCAGAGCGTCTTCGATCGCGGGGTCGTCGATTTCCACGTCGTAACGATCCTGCACGTTCGTTCTGACAGGTCCCTGTGTCACTTCTCTCGGCATGAAAATCTCTTTCCAGACTTCTTTCTCGACCAAACACACATCTTTGAATCGCTCATAGAGCAACAGCAGCTTCTCTTGGTCCGTGACTTTGACCCGGTTTCCCATCATGTTCTGTATCTCCGTTGAATCCGCGCAATTAACAATCGTTTCTATCTTAATCTTTAATCATCAGGGGGTTGGCCTGTGACGAGTGAACGTTCACTGCTGAGGAGCAGTACCCTCGACAATGGTAAACTGCATAGTGCCGACTTGATTGGCCGCGTGAAACGACTGTTGTCCGAGCGGCGAGATGAAGATCTTCACCAGATATCTCCCGGCGTCCCAGGCCTTTCCAGGTTTCTTGAGTTCCAGAAACCCATAGCGTTCATGCCCTGGGACTTCCAAGGTATCTTTGCCGAGCGGCATGGGCGAAAGAATGCCTCTCTCTCCCTCCAGAAACCATTGTGCGCTGAATTGGGTAGGATCTTCCAGCGGTGCCGACTCGAACACAATATAGATTGCGGGAATATCGCGGGGAAATACCGATCCCGGCTCAACCGGTTTCAGCCGTGGGTCCTGCGTGTACCAGCCTTTTCGCCCGAACGTATCCCACTCAATGTCATACCCTTTGGCCATTTTGATCCAGGTAAATAGGGATTGTGGAATTCCCTTTTTTTGTTCGTCGAATGACGGACTTTGCGTGGGGTCGAACTCGGTTGTTGCTTGTTCTTTCGGTGCGAATAGGTCTCGCGCTTCGACGCCCTGCCAGACACACACGAAACCATTGAGGCACACAAGTACGGTTGCCAGGAGTTGCTTCCCTCTATTTCCGATCTCTCTCATTGAGGACGTCACAAAGGTGGTCCACTCGTTCTATTATGGTATCGAGAGTTCTATAAGGGGTCAATCGTTGACTGACCAAACGGCGCATCTGTGTATGTCTCGGCCCATGTCTATGTTACTCTCGATCAGTGTCACTCGCGGGAAAGGACTCTGTGAATCCGATCATGCCTGAACATCAGCAAGAGTTCGTGCCAAGAGGCGCGAAAGCTCAGAGCGCCGGCGAGCAGGGACGTCGCTATGGCCTTCGAGACGGCGCCTGCCAAGCTGTGACGCAAGGAAGCGGGGAGCAATACCTGTCAGCCTTCGCCTTGCTCCTTCAGGCAACCCCATTTCAGTTGAGTGTGCTGTCGGCATTGCCTCAGCTTATCGGGACAGGAGCCCAACTCGCCTCAGTAAAGCTGTTACAGTGGTTCCCTGATCGTAAAGCCCTTATTTTTGCCGGCACCGTGGGACAAGCATTGGTCTGGATTCCCATCGTGCTGCTGCCGCTCCTGTTTCCGCAATGGGGGCCCTGGCTTGTCGTTGGTGGAGCGGCAGCGTATTTTGCATGCGCCCACTTCACCACACCTGCTTGGAATAGCTTGATCGCGGATTGGCTCGATCAACATGAGCGGGGCGCCTATTTCGCGCGCCGAGCCAAAATTATCGCCGGCCTCAGTTTCCTGGCACTCTGCGGAGCTGGATGGGTGTTGACTCGTTGGCAGGATTCTACCGCAGCCTGGTGGGGGTTCGCGCTGATCTTCGCCTTGGCCGGGAGCGCACGCATCCTCTCAGCCTGGTCCTTGTCCCCTGTTCAAGATGTGCATCCGACCGCCCACCAAGAGGCGCAACAAGGATTTCGTGATTTTTTCCGCCGGAGCGCAACGAAGGACTTCCGCCGTTTCCTGCTTTTCTCCGGACTGATGCATGCGTCTGTGTTGATCGCCGGTCCGTTTTTTGTTCTGTACTTCCTTCAAGATATCCATCTGTCGTACCTCGGCTATGGAGGGTGGCTGGCTGCCGGCCTTTTGGGCCAACTCCTCACCTTGCAGGCCTGGGGTCAGTTCGGGGATCGCTTTGGTAACAAGGCACTGTTGTCCATCACTGGTTTCACGGTGCCGTTTTTGCCGATGCTCTACCTTGTGAGTACGAATCTGGGATTTCTTTTGGCAGTCAATTTTTTAGGCGGCGTCATTTGGGCCGGCTTGGCATTGGGGCTGCAAAACTATGTGTTCGATTCAGTCAGGCCGGAGGACCGCGCAAAAGCCATTGCCTTGTATAGCACAGTCAATGCGGTAGGCTGGTCGGTGGGAGCCTTGTTTGGGAGCTGGTTAGTCGAGCATCTTCCTGCGCGTATCGAGTGGGCTGGATTCATGCTCCAGCCTGCATCCAATTTGCCGTTTGTTTTCTTTCTCTCGGGCGTTCTTCGACTGCTGGTCTCGTCCAGCCTTCTCGGCACTTTCCATGAAGCGCGCCTCGTGGAGCAGGCTTCTCGGCAACGCCTTTTCGGGGAATTGCCGCTAGTGAAACCCGTTGCCCAATTTATGGTCTGGGCCCTACCCAAATCGGAACGCTAGGCGTGAGGCCTAGTAACCAGGCGCCGGCGGCTGGGCGGCGCGCTCCTGTTCCTCTTGCTTAAGCTTCTCGAATGCCCGATCGGCATGACCCCGCACCTGGTCCGGAGTCGGTTGAGGAAGAGGTTTGGGCTGGTCGCCGGCACAAGCGGTGATCAGTGAAAGGATGCACAGACCTACAGCTATGACGATTTCAGGTCGCTGCAACGTGCCCTGTCGATGACTCATGTGCATTCTCTCCTATCCACGTTGTTAATCGAATGCGCGATGCAACTCATAGACGGTCTGTAGAACACCACGGTCCAATGCTTCGCGGTTCCATCGGTGATAATCGACATTGTCTGAGAGGGACCAGCCAGATTCTTCAGTGTCGTCCGCATGTGCCGTGACCACGTTGTGATAGATAATTTCCCCACTCTCGACGCGAATGATTTTGCTCGTGATGGTCATCGGTGGAAGGTCGCGATGCCGGCGCGCGAAGAATCGTTCGCGCAGCGTCGGTCCTTCAATTCGATAGATCAATACGCTGTCCACGCCCAAGAGCTGCCCGATGCGGACTGCGCTGTCTTCGGAGACAAGCCCTCCGGTTTGAAAGCGTTGCTCCGAGACGATGTCCTGCATATGGGAACGATCGATGATCCTCAGATGCGGGCGAAATGTCTTTAGCTGAAATGCGGCTTCCTCCAAGCGGCCATAGGCATTGGACCAATCAGGGGTCCCTCCACGAGGGTACAGCACCGCCATTTGTTGGACATCGGCAGGGATCGGCAACATCGGGGTCGTAGCGTGGAGCCAGGATGGCTGGGGCGTTTGAGTCGTGGCGTTCGTACAACCCGCGACGAGAGTCGCCAGTGTGAGGGCTTGCATCAACTGGATGACTGCATCTCGGCTTGCCACGACAGTCCCTCACTCCATGTGCCGGTCTTGCGTCGAACCGCACCAGACTTTGCTCATATCATACTCCCTGCTCGATATGAAAACCATGTCGGGTAGATCGCCCTCCAAGCGCAGCCGTACATTGACTGATACCGCATGAAGGGGTATTCTCCAATCCCTAACCGAGATCGCATGATCCACGAGGCCGTATGTCCCTGCACGACCGTTTGACCGAAGATCTGAAGCTGGCCATGAAGGCGCGCGATCAATTGCGGATGGATGTCATTCGCATGATCAAGGCTGCCGTGATGAATAAGGAGATGGAGATTAAAAAAGACCTCGACGATGCTGAAATGAGCCGTGTCATGACGACCATGATCAAGCAACGACGGGAATCGGTCGAACAGTTTGAAAAAGGCCATCGGGCAGAGCTCGCCGCAAAAGAACGGCAGGAAATTGCCATTCTCGAATCCTATCTTCCGCAAGCCCTCTCCCTCGAACAACTCTCTGTCGTCGTGGATGCCGTCATTCAGGAACTAGGCGCTCAATCTCTGAAAGAGATGGGCGCGGTGATGAAAGCCGTCATGCTCCGTGTGGCCGGTCAGGCGGTAGACGGTAAGCAGATCAGCGACCTCGTCCGCGCCAAGCTCCAGTAGCCGAATCCGTGCCTGCTATACTGAAAGGTGATCGCGCACACTGCCTGCGCACGCGCCCGACAGGAATCAGCATGAGCATTCTTATCGTCGACGACTCTCCAGACCAACAGGTGCTCCTTCGCGCAATCCTCGGGAAGGCCGGTCATACGGATCTCCTGAGCGCCGACTCGGCGAAGGCGGCATTTTCTCTGCTCGACATAGACGGCCATGAGCCGCCCGCACAGATCGACTTGATTCTCATGGATGTCATGATGCCGGAGCTGGACGGAGTCGAAGCCTGTCGCACAATCAAGGGCCGACCGAATTCGTGCGATATTCCCATCATCATGGTCACGGCCAAAAGCGATCTTTCCAACCTCCAAGCCGCTTTTGCGGCCGGCGCAATTGATTACATCACCAAACCGGTCAATAACATAGAACTCCTGGCGCGGGCTTCTTCCGCTCTTGCCTTGAAGAAAGAAATGGACTGCCGCAAGGCGCGTGAAGGGGAGCTCCGTCGGAGCAATGAGGAACTGCAGAAAGCGTTGCGGGACGTCAAAGTTCTCAGAGGACTCATTCCCATCTGCGCCTCCTGTAAAAAAATCCGCAATGACGGGGGGGTCTGGCAGCAGTTGGAGGAATATATCGGCGATCATTCCGAGGCCGAATTCAGCCACGGCATCTGTCAGCCCTGTGTCAAAAAGCTTTATCCTGGAGTTTACCAGGACTAGCTGCTACGATTTCCCAGCGAGTCAGCCCGTCATCACTGGAGCGAAAATTCATGGGCATTTTGATCGTTGACGATTCGGCGGATGACCGGCTGTTGCTTCAGTCGATTCTTTCAGCTGCCGGCTACGACCGCCTCTTGGTTGCCGACTCGGCCGCTGCCGCATTCCGTTTGCTGGGGCTCGACGATGGGAAGCATAGCACCGCCTCTCGAGTCGACCTGATCCTCATGGATATCGTCATGCCGGAGATGAACGGTATCGAAGCCTGCCGCCAGATCAAGGCGGTCGAACGATTCCGTGACACACCCATCATGATGGTGACCGTGAAGACCGATCCCGTGGATCTCCAACTGGCCTTTGCCGCCGGGGCGCTCGATTACATTGGAAAACCCGTCAGTAAGATCGACCTCTTGACTCGTGTCCGGTCGGTCCTGCGGCTCGTTCACGAAATCGATCGGCGTCGGGCTCGGGAGCAGGAGCTCCTTGAGGTGATGCGTCAGCTCCAGGAAGCCAATCAGATGCTGTTGCGCCTGTCCTGCCTCGACGGTCTCACCGGCATTACCAACCGCCGGCAATTCGATGACTTTCTCGACCAAGAATGGCGTCGTGCCGTGCGTGAATTGACGCCGCTCTCCCTGATCATGCTCGATATCGATCGCTTCAAATCCTACAACGATACGCTCGGCCATACGTCAGGCGATGAATGTCTCCGCCAGGTTGCGGCTGCGATCTCGGGCGCTGTCAGCAGACCGGGAGATCTCGTTGCCAGGTACGGTGGCGACGAATTTGTCGTGGTGCTTCCCGGCACCCGTACGGATGGGGCCGCGCAGGTGGCTGAAACGTTGCGGCAACGTATTGAGGCGCTCAGCATCACGCATTCCGACGGGAGCTGCACCACCATCAGCGTGGGCTTCGCCAGTACGATCCCAAGCCGGAACACGTCTCCAACCGACTTGATCAAGGCGGCGGATCAAGCGCTGTATCAAGCCAAGCAAGAAGGCAGAAACAGGGCCAAGCAAGCCGGTGTCCTCACCCTGGTCCCGCACAACCACGATGCATAATGGTTCGGCACGGTCGCTGGGTCGGCTATAGCACGGGCTTCTTGGCCGAACAGTCATCCTCGCACTGTAGGCTATGATCAAACGGTCCAAGACGGTCTCTCGCCAGAACTCTACGAAGAAGAGTCGGTCTCTACGCCAATCCGACGCACCGTCACGAAGCAGAACCTCCGCACAAACTCTAGTTCCCATCGACAGTGATCGCGAACCACACGCGATTCGGCATATGCCGCTTGCGGGAACAGATCTGAATCGCTGCTTGTTGGAATCCAGCCCGAGCGTGATTATCGGTCTGACGCCGAAGCACCGGATCTTCGAGTGGAATCGCGCGGCTGAACGCATCTATGGCTGGTCCCGAGAAGAGGTGATGGGCAAAGACTACCTCGAAACCTTTTTGCCCAAGGAAATCCACGAGGCAGTGTCCGCCGACATCCGCAAAGTACTGAAAGGGGTGTCTACCCAGGCCTATGAAAATGAGGTCATCGATCGGAACGGCGGACGCCATACGCTGTTGTGGAATGTCAGCCCGATCTTGGCCGGCGAAGGCAAGGCGCGAGGTGTGCTGGCCATCGGGCAAGATATCACTGAGCGGAAGCGTCTGGAAAAGGTCGCGCGCGAAAGCGAAGGGCGATTCCGCGCGCTCTTCGACGAAACTCCCTTCATGTACTTTACGGTGAGTCCGGCGGGTACGGTGCTCTCCGTCAACAGATTCGGGGCATCGCAGCTAGGATATACGCAGGAAGAGCTGGTCGGGCATTCCGTCCTCGATGTCTTTTACGACGAAGACAAGAGTGCGGTAGTCCGAAACCTGGCTGAAGCCTTCGACAATCCCTCTCGCATGGCCCGATGGACATTTCGGAAGGTCAAGAAAGATGGAACTGTGATTTGGGTCAATGAGACGGTTCGAATCGCGCGTGGCAAGAACGCGTCAGACGCTCTCATCGCCTGCGAAGACATCACAGAGCGCAGGCAAACGGAGCAGGCGGTGATACTGTTTCGAGCGTTGCTCGATCAGGCTGAAGACTCCATCGAGATTATCGATCCCGTTACCGGTCGCTTCATAGACTCCAACGACAAGGCCTTTTCAAGTCTTGGCTACACTCGCGAGGAACATCGATCGCTGACCGTTCCCGATATTGACCCGATCGTCACAGCGCCGATTTTTGCGCAAAGTATGACACGAATACGAGAAACCGGGCCGTTGACGCTGGAAACCGTCCATCGCCGGAAAGACGGCTCGACCTTTCCGGTCGAAGTCAATGCTCGCCTGGTGCAGCTCGATCGGGAATACCTCTTAGCCATCGTGCGCGATATCACCGAGCGCAAGCGGACGGAGGTGGCGCTCGAACACAGTCATGATCTCTTCAAGTCCTTCGTCGAGCACACGCCTGCCGCTGTGGCCATGTTGGACAGAGACCTGCGGTACCTGGCAGTCAGCAGGCGATGGCTCCTGGACTACAGTCTTGGCGATCGGAACATCGTCGGACTCCATCACTACGACGTGTTTCCGGAAATCAGACACATGCGGGAGTGGCAGGAGATTCATCAACGGTGTTTGGCCGGCGCAATTGAGCGGCGGGAAGAAGATCGCCTCACGCACGCGAACGGCTATGTAGACTGGCTTCGCTGGGAAGTACGGCCCTGGCACGACGAATCCGGACAGATCGGCGGCATCATCATCATGTTCACCGAGGTCGTCACCGAGCGCAAGCGGACAGAGGTGGCGCTGCGCCTTTCCGAGCAGCGCTATGCATCGCTGCTCAACTCCGTTACCGGGATCGTCTGGGAGGCGGACCCGGCCACTTTTTGCTTCACCTTTGTGAGCATCCAAGCTGAGCAGATTCTCGGCTATCCGGTTCAACAATGGCTCAACAATCCATCGTTCTGGCCCGATCACATACATCCAGAAGATCGCGAGCGAGTCGTAGCGTATTGCGTGCAGCAGACAAAGTTGGGCTTGGCCCATGATTTCGAATACCGGATGGTTGCCGTTGACGGCCGGATCATTTGGATCAGAGACATCGTCAGCGTGTTTGCCGAGGAAGGAGCTCCAGTCAGAGTCCGCGGCATCATGGTAGACATCACGGAGCAGAGGCATGAACGCGAGACATTGATTCAACTCCAGCATGCTGTGGCTCACAGCATGGAAGGCCTTGCCATTCTGAATGCCGAAGGATTGTACACCTATGTGAATTCAGCCCATGCGGCTTTGTACGGCTACGAGGTTGAAGAATTGATTGGAAAATCGTGGAAGAAACTGTATGGCCCCGATCAACAGATCACGATGGAACAAGTCCATCTTCCCTTCTTGAGGCAGGTCGGATATTGGCGCGGCGAATTGGTCGGTAAAAAGAAGACTGGAGAGTTATTCGACGTCGAAGTGGCATTGCAGCAGTTTAGACGTGGCGAGGAACAGAACCCCGACCTTATCTGCACCAGCCGTGACATCACAGAGAGCAAACGAGTCGCCAGGCAAGAAAGGCAGCGCTTCAGTTTGCTCCAAGAGCATCAGGCCGGGTTGCTTGAATTGACTCAGAACGAAGCGGCCATCTCCGGAGACCTTCACCGAGCGTTTCAGGCCATCACCGAAATGGCCTGCCGCGTGTTGGCAGTCGATCGCGCCAGCATCTGGCTGTTCCTGGAAAACCGTTCGGCTATCCGGCTGCAAGATCTGTGTGAGGTCATCGCCTGCCGGCACAGCGCAGGAGCTGTTCTTCAGGCCGAGCAATTTCCGTCTTACTTTCAGGCATTGGAGCGGGAAGAGCATACACTTGCGGCTCACGATGCCCACTCCGATCCACGCACCTGTGAGTTTTCATCGTCATATCTCACGCCGCTTGGGATCGGCGCGATGCTCGATGCGCCGATCAGATACAAAGGCAAGGTGGTGGGTGTCTTGTGTCATGAACATGTCGGCGCGTCCCGCGCATGGACCACCGATGAAATGGCTGTTGCCGCCTCATTTGCCACGGTGGCGACCCTGGCGATGGAAGCCAAGGAACGAGTGGAGTCGGAAAGAGCCTTGATCCAGGCCAAGGAACGCGCGGAAAAGGCGAGCGCAGCCAAAAACGAATTCCTTGCCAGCGTCAGTCACGAGATTCGCACGCCGATGAACGCGATCATCGGCATGGCCGATTTATTGTGGGATACAGAGCTGACTCCGGAGCAACGGAAATACCTGCGCATATTCCGGCGCGCCGGAGGAAATCTCTTGGATCTGATCAACGACATTCTCGACCTGTCGAAAATCGAGGTCGGTCATCTCGAGTTGGAATCGACCGACTTCGATTTGAGCGACTTGCTCGAAAAAGTCATCGAGATCCTCGCCATGAAGGCGAACGAAAAGGGCATCGAACTCGCCTGCCACCTTTCGCCCGACATCCCCCATGCTGTGACTGGAGACCCTAACCGGCTCCACCAGATCTTCATCAACCTCATCAGCAATGCCATCAAATTCACCGACCATGGGTCCGTTACGGTGCGGGTCGCGCAGGATCCGGAGCGTCCCATGTCCGGAGCCATTCGATTTTCTGTCAGCGATACAGGAATCGGTATTCCGGCAGACAAGCTCGCGTCCATTTTTGACAGTTTCACACAAGCCCATACCTCAACCACGCGCAAGTATGGGGGGACCGGTCTAGGGCTGAGCATTTCAAAGCGAATCGCGGAGCTCATGAACGGGCGAATCTGGGTTGAAAGTACGCTCGGAGTGGGCAGCACGTTTCATGGCTGCGTACAGCTGGCGGTGCAATCCGACCAGGCGCATGCAGGCGATAAGGACTCACTCGATCTTCACGGAGTCAGCGTCCTCGTTACTGATGACCATGACATCAACCGCTTGATCCTTCACGAAACCTTGTCGGCTTTAGGTGCAGAGGTAACGGATGTCGCTTCCGGTCGTGAGGCCCTTACGGAATGGCGGCGAGTCGCTGCTTCTGGTACCCCATTCAAGCTGGTACTTCTCGACTGTCGCATGCCGGAGATGGATGGATTTCAAGTCGTCGAAGAGATCAGGCGAGCCGATCTTCCCCAAGGTCTGACGATTGTCATGATGACCTCCGACCATTGGGCCGACGATATTGCCCGCACCTACGACATGGGCTTGGGTGGATACTTGGTCAAACCCATCAGAAGATCGGACCTGCTCAAGACCATCGGCATCGCACTTGGCCGTTCGAAGGGGACTTACCAGACGACTCAAATGGCATCAGTGGCTCCCATCACTCCCACCGAAGTCAGGACACTTCGCATTTTATTGGCGGAAGATTCTCCAGACAATCAGGTGCTGATTCGTTCGTATCTGAAGCAGACTTCCCATCGCCTTGATATCGCGGATAATGGAGCCATTGCATTGGAACTATTTAAGCATGGCTACTACGACTTGATCTTGATGGATGTGCAGATGCCGGTTATGGATGGTTATGAGGCGACGAAAGCGATCCGGGCCTGGGAGCGGGAGCAGGATCTTCCTCCCACACAAGTGATTGCCTTGACCGCGTTGGCGCTGAAAACAGACGGGGTCAAGATTCTTGAAGCCGGATGTAATGCTCATATGACCAAACCCATCAAGAAGCAGACGCTCCTCGAAGTCCTTCAGTCTTGTAAGGGAAGGCCTACCGCATGAAAACGGGATCGAACAGAAAAACCGAGAATGCGATTACCCTGTATATCGACCAAGAGCTTGAAGAGATTATTCCTGGATTTTTAGAGAATCGTCGGGGCGACGTGCAGACGATAGAAACGGCATTACAAGAAAATAATTTGTCGCAGATCCAAATGATCGGTCATCGCTTGAAGGGAGATGGAGGAGGGTACGGATTCGACGCGATCAGTACGATCGGAGCCGCTTTGGAGCAAGCAGCCGCGCGAGAAGACCGGCCCGCGATTCGACGGCTTACCATCGAACTCATCGACTTTCTCGCCCGAGTGTTTGTGGTGTATCGGAGATAAGAGCCACGCTCTGCGCAGCGCGCACACGTGTCATCTCCGAAAAACTCACCGGCGAGGCTAATCCGGCGGCAACTGACCTTCTCCTCATCGAACATATTGACATCCCCACAGTGTGGAGTGCATAAGGTGAAGCGCGCTCCCGTTTTTTAACCGAAGTGTGAGGCAAACCATGCTGGCCGTCCGATTGGTGCGACTGATCGAGAATCATATTGAACAGCTTTCCCGAGACCTTAGCGAGAAGGTATGGAACTCCCCCCGGTGCAGCGATTTGAACAAAGTTCCGGCGAACGAACTCCAAGCCCGCACCAGCGAGATCTACCGTAACCTGAGCGACTGGCTGCTGGACATGGACAAGGGCGAGGCCCAGTTGGAGCGGCGCTATACCGAGCTGGGTGCGGTGCGCGCTCAACAGGGCGTGGCCTACAGCCACTTTGTCTGGGCCATTCTTTCCACCAAGGAGCACGTACGTGACTTCGTCCAGCGGGAAGGTCTGTCCGAGAGCGCCATGGAGTTGCATGGAGAGCTGGAGCTGCTATACCTGCTCGGCCGGTTCTTTGATCGCGTGCTGTATTATGCTGCCGTGGGCTTCGAGCAAGAGCGCAACCGCATAGGAGGGACGCAGAGGAGGCGCAGGGGAGATCACGAGAGAAAATCCTAGTCGCGTTTGAACGGGTGAAACTCGTGCCTGTTGCCGTATCCACTGGAGCGCCGGTGTAGCGATTCATGACGGTGGCCGAGGGCAGGGGAGTTAAACCGCCATCCGTCGCGGGCTCGGCTCTGAGACATGCCTTTCCCGCTCCTGCTGGGGGGCACACCCCCTTCGAATCCCCCGGTCGGGGGTTCAACCTTCTGAACAATTACACAGCTGTCGAAGGTGTGTATCCGGCGGCAGCGATTCGGGTGCCGCTGAGAGCGATGCAGGCTGACTCTAAGCGCGCCAACGCCAAGACATACGCCTGCCCACTCACGCGATTTCCGCTTCCTCCACTCCCACGGCGGCCTTTGCAGACTTCGTGCTTGAAAGCCATGGCGTATGAGTTTACGTTATGCCGGTTGAAGTGTTGTCTGGAAGGTAGTATGTCGAAACACTCACTCAACAAGGAGCTGCGCTGATGAAGGATTGGTTGGGAAATACCATATTGTCCATTGCAGGTGGGGCCGTTATCATCTTGCTAATGATGTTGAATTCGTATATTCAGCGAATAGCTAGAAAAGAGGAGGAGCAACGACTAGAGCTCCTGCGTTCCGAGCGTCTTAAACGAGAGAGATCAGCAGCGTCTCAGAGTCGTCGACCTGACGACATCTGACGTCCTGGCTGCCTGTGGAACTCGGCGTGTCTTCTCTCTGATTCCGGACACACGTGCGTTCTTCGCATTCTGCCCACGGTTCAAAATCTCATGCCATCTCCGCCCAGTGGGGGGCAGTTTCCCCTTGATGTTTTCAGCTGACAGCGTTTAGAAGGGTCTTCGATTCCCGTTTGGGGCTGTCAGTACTAATTAGCGTACCCTCTCCGGTTCTCGAACCACGCGATTCACGTCATGCTGAGGTCGCACATGGTTGTGCGGCTCAATCACAACATTCTCCACGGCGAACTCCTGTCTCCATCGACCATCGCACCACGGCTTCAGGCGCGACGATACGTTGTTCAACCTGAAAGCAGAGATGCAGCACTAACTTTCAAGGGCGATGCTTAGAGTGTGAGGCGACATACCGGCATCATGGGCTCGAAGCCGTTCATCGAGGTCTGCGGTGATGCCGATGTAGCGTTGATTTGGGACCGAGATGCTTTGGAGGAGGTAGACGTACTTCATGAAACCGTCCCCCTTCGCTAAAGCTTCGGGGGACAGCCTTCACTTTAAAGTGGCCTGCCAGCCGAAGCTTTAGCGAAGGCTGGTGGAGGGCAGGGGAGTTGAACCACCCTCCGTCGCGGGTTCGGCTCTGAGACATGCCTCCCCGCTCCTGCTGAGGGGGCCAGCCCCCTCGCACGCTCCCCACGAAGGGGGCACACCCCCTTCGAAGCCCCCGGTCGGGGGTTCAACCTTCCTCAATTGTTCAGGGTATTGGTGGAGGGCAGGGGAGTTGAACCCCCGACCCCTACGTTGCGAACGTAGTGCTCTCCCAACTGAGCTAGCCCCCCACTTCGAAGCAGTATAATACACAACCATTCCCCGAGTCTCTAGCAGGATGCTGAAAAAGTCTGCCAGCGTCGTTCTCGTTTCGCTCAGAGGCTCAACGTACCGAAGGTCCGCCTCGCCTCTTTGCTCGCTGCGGCCTTGCTGGACGAACTTTTTGAGCATCCTGCGGGACTATTCCGATTCGTCACACCATCATGATGGACTGATGACCGCGTGACCCTCCGGCTTTCCGGCTTCGATGAAGACGCGTCGCCCTTCAATCCGCAATCGCCCTTCGGCAAAGAGCTGGACTGCTCGCGGATAGACCTTGTGTTCTTGCTCAAGAATACGAGCAGCCAATGTGTCGGGACCGTCGCTGTCGAGAATAGGAACCGCTGCTTGCAGAATGATCGGCCCTTCATCCACGCCTTCCGTCACAAAGTGCACCGTACAACCGGCAAGTTTGCATCCCCACTCGATCGCCTTCTTCTGCACGTCCAACCCTGGGAACGAGGGCAACAGGGATGGGTGAATATTCATCATGCGATTCGCAAAGGCCTCAACCAG